>Ga0209541_10000033_pt1 | contig 224335 bp, 200 predicted proteins | sample RifCSPlowO2_01_FD_184027 | JGI IMG/M metagenome (GOLD analysis project Ga0209541, IMG submission 184027) | Groundwater microbial communities from Rifle, Colorado - Rifle CSP2_plank lowO2_0.1 (SPAdes) (version 2) | ecosystem: Environmental > Aquatic > Deep subsurface > Groundwater | place...
CTTTATAACCCGGCAGAAACTGAAGCAGTCTTAGATAATTTAAGTTTCCTGGAGAGGAAAATTGCATTTGGAAATCTAATTATCTACAAGTTATCTACCTCCTCTTTTAGTCGGAAGATTAAATTAATGGATAATATCCAGTATTTTTTGTCTTCCAGAAATAATATTTCAACTCAGGATTATTCTGTTAATTCTATTGAGTTGCCTCCCTCTTTGGAAACAAATATAAGTAAACAGCTTTTTGGATCGGGAGCAGAGTCATTGCTTGCCCCGGAAAGTTTTTATAAGTATTATCCTCAAAAAATTATTGATGAAAATTTATTAGGAGAAATGCCAGCAGCTAAAATCTTGCCGGATTCCCCGCTGTATATCTTTATAAGAATAAAAGAAGTTGTTCAATCTGCCGGCTTATTGCCGGATGAAAAATTTTCTTTTAAGCTTACTTTAGCTGGTAAAAGATTGATTGAAGGTTATTTACTTAATGAAAAAGAGTCAAAGCAGTCTATCGTACCATTGTTGAAAGAATATCAAAGGATTTTACCCGGAATTAAAAAAGATGTGCTGGCAAGAACAAGCGGGACGAAGGGGGAGAAAGAAATCTCAGTTAATTTTATTTTCTCGAGACATCTGGCGTTGTTGGAACTTCTTAAAAAGAGTGTTGATGATCAGACTAAAGCGGTAGTGGAAGAAAGTTTAAATAAATTAGGTGATTTTGTTAAAGAAACTGATGTTATTCCCAATTATCAAATAATTGAAAAAGAAATTTTACCAGGTATCGACCGGTCAATAGCAAGATTTAATCTTCCTGTTGCAGGTAAATATGAATTATTGCAGGTGCACCAAAATGTTGCGAATTTTTATTTAGATAATTTAAAGTCAAATAGATTTCAGATAAATAATGAAGCAAAGGAGTTGCAAGGACTTATCGAGGGTAATTTTATTTCTTATGGCACACTTAACTTGGGGCAAGGACTTAATGAAGTAAGTTTTAATTCAATACCTTCTGTAAATCTTGCCGCATTTAAGGCGATTGTGGTCAAAGGTAATGTAAAAAAAACTAATGACGAAATTGAAATCACTTCTGATGTTCATGATCCGAGCTATATTGATATTCCCCTGAATCCGGTTAACGGAGGAAGCTGGTATCAGATAACTTTTGATTCCTGGATTAAACTTGGTAACAGATTTAGAATACAAGTGTTTCAGGACACCGATATTTATAACCCGTTAATTTCGGGCGAAAAATTGCCCAGATACGATAGTCACTTTACAGCAGATAACTATAAAAATTATTGGAATAATCAAAAATATGATTTCTATCTTAGACCCACCACCACCAATGCTTTTATCCGTATTGAGGTTTTGCCGTGGGATGGTTGTGTATACATCCAGGAATCTAAGCAAACTTGTCTAAATAAAATTATCAGGTCAAGATTTGAACAACCTGGCCAAATTAATTTAAGAAATATCAATATATTTAGAATATTAAGGAACCCTATTTTTTTAAAGGTTAAACTTTCAGAATCGGTTAGTCCTAGTTCGGGAGAGGTAAATTTTATTAAAGAAAATGCTTTTCTGTATTCGGGTAAAATCAAAATAACAAGGCCGATCTGGCTATTTTTTGGCGAGTCATTTGATCCGGGGTGGGAATTAACGCTTATTAAAAATAAACAAGTCCTCAAATCTACACAACATTTACTTGGTCAAGGATTTGCTAATGTATGGTTAATAGAGAAGGAAGGCGAGTATGATTTTCAAATAACTTACTCTCCGCAGCAATTTATTCAAACCGGTAGCTTGTTTGCCGGTTTAGGATGGACTATAATTATTTTAGCAGTATTAAAGGGGTTTATATTCCACAAATGACATTTATAAATAGAAAATTCTATCTTTTTTTTCTGGCATTTTTTTTGCCCGTTTTATTTACAGGAATATTTTATATTTTTGAATATGGATTATTTTTTGATTCCTGGAATAAATTAGTAAATCCTTTAGTACTTTCCCTGATAACCGTAACAATGATTGTGAAAAAAAACCTAAAACGTTTTGTTTTTATTTTCTCTATAATTTGTTTGATAGCTATGGTTTTTATTTATTTATTTAATTTGATTGATGTGTCGCAAATGGTGGGAGATTTCGGATTTAGTTTACTCCTAATAACAATTATTTTATATATTCCCCGGATCATTAAAGAAGGCCATCTTGAAAAGTTTTAATTAATGTTGATAATGAAAAGATCAACTATCCTTCCCCCTCTTTTTTTCCTGATATTGTCCGGAATATTAATCTTCTGCTGGTTTAGGTTTGGGCATGTGTATGGGGGAGGGGATACCGGTTTGCCGACATACAATCCTTCAGTTATGGTAAATATAGCCGGTAATATCTGGTGGGATTCCCTGGCTCCGGGTATTCCTGTAGCCCAGGGGTTAACTTCAGTACCGATCCTTTATTTCCTGTCAATGCCACAAATGTTGGGAGCAAGCCCGGTTTTTATCCAGGCATTTCTTTTTTTTATACTTCTTTTTCTGATGGGTTACGGCATGTATCTGCTGGCTCTTGATATCTTCGGGAAATCCAACCGCATACTGGCTTTTTCGGCAGGAATATTTTATTTATTCAACCCGTATATGATGGTTCAGATTTGGCACCGTTTTATTCACAACTCGATGTTTTTCGCGGCCTTCTTGCCCTTTTTAATCTTAACTTGGCGCGCCTGGATCAAGAAGCGTAATCCTGTATATTTATTGTTATTTCTTTTGGTAAATTTTTTGGCTGTTTATATCTTCGGCACGATTGCCTTTATTGTTGCGGTTTGGGCACTGCTATTTTTACTGACTCTACTGGAAGCAATTATACCCTGGAAAGGCAGGAAGACTGCCTTCAGTTTGTTAGTGGCTTTTTTAATTGGTCTGATTTTTTGGTTTTTAACCAATAGCTGGTGGTTGATGCCTACTTTCAGTGTCAGTCCGGCTATACTGGCTGAGGTACACACAACCGATGATAGTTTAAACACTCTTTTGTCACTCAGTAATTCAACAATCCTGCCTTACACCCTGCGTTTGATTAATCCTTTTTATCTGTATTGGGAAGCTGATTTTGGGACCGGTTACCGGAATATATTTTTTCAGGTAATATCCTGGTTATTTGTGCCGATAGTATTTATTGGTTTTATCAGGGGTTTAAAACAGAAACAATATATTATCTGGAGCCTGCTTTTTTTAATAATCATCTTTCTTTCTAAAGGGGCAGCTCCGCCTTTTAATTTTCCCTACATTTGGGGCTTCTCTCACTTTTTTCCATTGGGAGTAATCAGGAACCCTTTTGAAAAGCTGGGGATTTTACTGCCCTTTATTTTTGCAATTTTATTTTCCTCAGGCTTGCAGTTTTTGCTGGCCAGCGGATTTAAAGCTATCGGTAGATTTAAAACAATTGCTGTTTTAATAATTTTAATTTTGCTCCAAATGACATTTTTCTGGCCAATGTTTGCAGGTAAGCTATTCGGTACTTTTGAAAAGCAGAATTTTGTTGATGTGCCTTCAAGCTATGCGCAGGCTGACCGCTGGATTAAGGAAGATTTAGATAATTCCAAGGAAGGTAGAATTCTGCACCTGCCTTTATCCAACAAAGAAGACATTATATACAACTGGCAGTATGGTTATCATGGGGTGGAACCGTCCGCTGCCATCTTTACCTCCCTACCATCCATAGCCAGGGGATTGGATCTTCCCCGGGTCAACGATGCCCTGTCAGGCTTATCACTGATATTTCACAAACCAAATGCCACCGATCCGGCTGTGATCTTAAAAATGCTACAGGATTTTAATGTTAAATATGTCATCTTACACAAAGATGTGGATTGGCTGGCAAGCAGCCTTTATAACCCGGCAGAAACTGAAGCAGTCTTAGATAATTTAAGTTTCCTGGAGAGGAAAATTGCATTTGGAAATCTAATTATCTACAAGTTATCTACCTCCTCTTTTAGTCGGAAGATTATCCTTTCGGATAGCATAAATTTTTTGTATTCATTTGGAAATAATCTTTTTTGGCCATGGGTTATTGCTACACAATCATCAAGTCTTGTTACTAATACTAATCAAGAAAAAAGCATAATTACTATTAAGAATAGTGGTCGTTTGATATTTCCAAAGATGACTCTAGCGGGCAATGAGGCTTCTCCGGGTGGACTTAAAGCAGTTTTTAGATCTCCTGAGCAATTAAAATATGAAATATTAATGCCTGATGCCAAAGCGAGTGATTTTTATTCAAACAAGCTTTCTTTGTTGGATTTTTCGATCAACGGAGAAAAAAAATCGTTAACCGGCAAACGAACTGGTAATTTGTTATCTTTTGGAGAAATAGATTTAAATTCAGGATTGAATGAGATTGATTATGGTTTAGTATTTTCAGAAAATTTATTATCTGATTTTAAGAAATGGAATAAAACCAAAGATGTAAAAATAATTAATCAATCTGATTTTCAGATGAGTTTGGGAAATACCGGCTTTTCTTATATAGACGGAGATATGATTGAAGGAATGTATAGCGGGGGAATATTTAATGTTTCATTCGATATCTCAACGAACTCCGATGTAGTTGTGTTTGTTCAATTAGTGCAGGATACTGATCCTGATGAAAAGAATGATCATAATCGGTTAATAGGTGCCGGAGTTAGAGATATCCCGTCAAGCAGATATTTTTCGGTAAATACAATGAGTAATTGGCAAAGAGTAAGTTTCGCCATACCACAGTTAAGACCGATTACGCAAAAGGTAAGATTTAGACTGATTACGATAACTCCTTACCAATCGGAATGGATCCCAATTTCCAGTAATATATTAGTCAGAAATTTAACAATAAACAGAATATTAAATAATCCGCTAATTTTACGTAGCACAAATAATGCCAGCGACTTCCCGGGGCCGGTAGGAGAGATATTTTTCGATATGGAAGAAGATCCTTTTTCATTTCAAGGAAAAATTAAATTGGATAAACCTGCCTTATTAATATTTAAAGAGACTTATCATACTGACTGGAAGTTAGAACTTACGGAAGGTAATAATACCTCATTTATTTCAAACCATTTTTTGGCTAACGGATTTTCAAATGCCTGGTTCATTGAAAAACCCGGTAATTACAAATTTAAAATTATTTTTGAGCCTCAAAACTATGTTGTCAAAGGAGTGATTATTGCGGTATCTTCTTTGGTTGGAATAATCTTATTTGCAGTTTATAATGTCTTAAAGGTTAATAGAAATAAATGATTCCATTTTTATTGGTAGAAATATCAATCATCCTGGCTGGTTTAATAATTATTTTAGGGCATATTGGCGTGGCTGATAAAATTTTAATCGGAACGTTTTTCATTATTTTTTTTGCAGTTATAAAATATCTATCCAGTTTTTTTAAAAATGAAAAAAATTCATAAATATTTTTCAACCAATAGAATGTTTCTTGTTACTTTATTTGCAATAACTAGTGTTTTTTGGATGTTCTGGTATCCTGGGATCAAAGTTGCAAATGATTATCACCTATCTTTTAATACAGGCTTTATTGGTGTATTCCCCTGGAGCTGGAGAAGTTTTGATGTTGGAGACGGACTGGGTGAATACACGGTTTCTACTCTTTGGAGTCAACCGTTACTTTCTTTTTCGGAATTTCTAAGTTCAATATCATTGGGCGGAGAATTTCAAACTAAGCTAATGGGAATAATTATTATCTTTTTCGGCATTTTGGGAATGTGGAAATTATTAAGTTATTTTAAAATTAATGATTTAGGCAAGAGCGCAGCATCATTGTTTTTTATTCTTAACAGTTTTTTTCTATTGATGTTTGACGGAGGTCAATTTTCCCTAAATTTAGCTTATATTGCTTTGCCTTATGTAATTTTAAGTTTTATAAAATTATTAGAATTTCCCGGATGGAGAAAAAGATTTGGATTTGCACTACTAATTTTATTAGTTTCGATCTTTGATATTAGAATAATTTTTTTATCGGCGATTATATTAGGCTGTTATTTTATATTTAAATTGTTTTTTCCGTTTAACCGAAATAATACAAAGAAATTATTTAAAAATCTGATAATAACTTTTCTTTTTACCGTTTTAATTATGCTAGGATTTCATGCATATTGGATTGTTCCTTCCTTGTTTGCTAAAACGCCAAATTTGCCTGTAACCTATGACAGATTAACTCAAGTTGACTTTTTGAGTTTTTCTTCCATAGGTCACTCGATTTTTTTGCAACAGCCGCATTGGTATGCGAATGTGTTTGGAAGGATTAGTCAAATAAAAATAGAGTTTATATTAATCCCCGTGATTGTATTTTTATCTCCGATCCTTCTTAAAAAAAGTCTCGCCACCGGCTTCTGGCTTCTGATAGCTTTATTGGGAATTTTTTTATCTAAAGGTTCTCAGGATCCTTTGCCCGGTATTTATTTGTGGCTATTTGGACACATCCCCGGTTTTTCTTTTTTTAGGGATCCGGTAAAATTCTATTTTCTGACAGCCTTATCTTATAGTGTAATTATTGGTTTTACTATTAATGCCATAAATAAACTAGAGCTTAAGAATAAGCTTTCAGCCGTTATTGTAAAATATATTCCTTATTTAGTTATATTGTATTTATTTTTTCTGGCAAGGCCGGTTTATTTAGGCTGGATGACAGGAATGATTTCTCAACCTATTTATCCTGTTGAATTTAATCAGACGGCTAATGTCCTACAACAGGATAAAAATTTTTCAAGAGTCGTTTGGTTGCCGACTACAAGGCCTTTAAGCTTTGTGAGTTTAAATCATCCGCCAATTGAAGCATTCAGATTACTTAATAAAAGGCCTTTCGCCGTGGGGACAAAAGGCGCTTACGAAACACTTAATTTCTTAAGAGAAGCGTCTTTTATGGGCGAAATTTTTGATGTTGCCGGAATCGGTTATATTGTAGATCCATATCTCGATCCAAGAAGAGATGATATGCATCCGGACAATATGAAATATTATTATACATTTTTAAAACAGTTATCGGAGAAGCCATGGTTATCTTTAGTAAAAAATTCCCCCATTCCTCTTCTGAAAACAAAGGAACATCAGGATATATTTTTTACCACACCGAATATCTGGTGGGTAATAGGTTCAGATAGTATTTATAATGAAGCTACAAAAAGCGCCAACCTGAAACTTTCTAAGAATTCGATGATTTTTGCTGAAGAATATTCTGGTTTGGGTAAAAGAATTGATGAATTACCTGAAGCTAAAATTGTACTTAATAATAAGACTAATTCGGATTTGGCTGCAAATTTTATAGATGCGGCGGATTTGATCTTTCCGGCGAAGGGTTTAAATTTTGAACCGAATAAATCAGGATGGTGGAAAAGGGAGACGGCTGATTTAATCAGATGGAGAAGTTTCCTACAGGAGAAGTATGGAATTGACAATCAGGATTTTGATTTGGGTGGGGGGTGGGCGGTGGGAGAGGGTAATTTGAAATTTGAAATTAGAAATTTGAAATTAGAGAAAGATAAGATATTACTTGCGAGAGTGATGGAGAGTTCAAGAAGTGGAAGCCTTAAATTCTATCAAGGAGATAAATTATTAGGTCAGATCAGTACCAAACCTTGCAAGGTCAGACCTTGCAAGGTTGAAGAAACAAATGTCAGGTGGTTTGAAGTGGGCAAGCTAGATTCCGGGAATGAAATAATAATTATTTCGGAAGGGGATATTAATGTTGTTAATGCCTTGGCAGTATTGGATGAGAAAAAATGGGCGGAGTATAAAGAAAAAGCTCGGGAGTATCAGGACCGGGGGAGGATAGCAGATTTTGATGAAAAATATGCACAGGTTTCATCTGCAGATATTACATTCCAAAACATTAACCCTACTAAATATAAGGTTTCAATTAAGGGTTTAGCTGAGCCTGTATTTTTAATCTTCTCTCAAAACTTTGACGGATTATGGAAGATAAATGGTCAGACTTCCCTGCCGGTGTATAGTTTATTAAACGGATTTAGAATAGAACGGAACGGAGATTACCTTATCGAATTTGAGGCTCAAAAATATGTAAACATAGGTTTAATAATCTCAGGCGTAACATTAACGGTTTTATCTTTGTGCATCATAGGGTTTTCTCGCCACAAGAAGAATCGCTTCTCGCAATAAGAGATGCAGTTTAGATATAATGGGATTATGTTTAAATCTGTACTTTCAACCGCCACCTTTAAACAATCTCAGATAACCATTCTCGGCACAATCATTAATGGGATTTTGGGAGGCGCTTTCTATATTCTAATGGCAAGATATTTGGGCCCTTCGGATTTTGGGCTTTTAATTGTTTCAATAACTACTTTAACTTTGATTGCAGATATTGTAGATTTTGGAACAAATACCGGACTTGTTCGCCATGTTTCTTCAAGTTTGAAGCTGGATAAGGAAAAATCATTTAAGTTTTTAAAACTGGCCATAGAATTTAAGCTGGCGGTATGGATTCTAGTTTTGTTAATTGGTTTTTTTCTGACCCCATTGATTGCAAAAAATATATTTAACAAGGAAGCCTTAATAACTCCTTTAAGATTGGTAATGGTTGGTGTTGGAGGGGCGTTGTTCTTTTCGTTCGCTTCCTCAGCGCTGCAAGCTCTTCAAAGATATTTTATATGGAGTGTTGTTAATATTGCTGTAAATCTTCTTAGACTTTTTTTTATTTTTATATTATTTGCTTCAGGTGGTATGAATTTATTTTCCGGTTTAGCCTTGTATATAGTTATGCCCTTTTTGGGTTTTTCAACCGCACTTTTGTTTCTGCCTGTGAAGAGGATACTATTTATCAAAAATGAATTAAGTGTAGCAAAGCAATTTTTTCATTATAACTTTTGGGTAGCTGTTTTTACCATCATTGCTGCAATTTCAGCGCGTTTGGATACATTTTTATCTGCAAGGTTACTTACCGGTTTTGAGCTGGGATTGTATGGAGCGGCCACACAGCTGGTTGCTGTTATTCCACAATTAAATAGTGCGCTGGGTGTAGTGGTAGCTCCGAAGTTTGCTTCTTTTCAAAATGATAATCAAATGATTACCTATTTAAAGAAAATTCAACTTTTAGTTTCGGGCTTTGTCTGCTCGGGGCTGTTGTTAATTCCTTTGGCAGTTTATCTGATACCAATAATATTTGGCCAACAATACACTCAGGCTATAATTCCTTTTATCATATTGTTTATTGCGATGCTTATCTTTTTATTCTCTCTACCAATCCATGCCAGCATTATTTACTATTTTGCAAAACCTAAAGTTTTTGTTTGGGTTTCGATTGGGCACTTATTAATAATCGGATCGCTAGGTTATTTTCTAATTGCAAATTACGGAATTACAGGTGCGGCGGTATCTGTACTGATAGGCATGGTATTCAATTTCTTGTTGCCACTCACCTGGCTTCTCTTGAAAATATGGAAAAAACGTTGAGCTAATCTTTTTCAGTAAAATCTTTATGAGCTATTAATAAACCGGAAATCCTTGGGAAGATAAAAGCAAATGGTGTCATAAAATAATACAGAGATTGTATAATAGGAGTATACCAGGCTATTATATTGAACGGCAATTTAATTCCTATTCCATTAACTGAATATCCCCTTTTTGTAAAATCGTTTACATTCCAGAGTGAATGGTGTTGGTCGAAATAATTTGTGGAGGGCATCTTAAGCCAAACATTTGGTGTGGTGATAATCACCCTGCCATTTTTTGCAATAATCCGGTCGATTTCATTCAGGAGTTTTTTTCCGATTTCCTTTTTCATGTGTTCTATTACTTCACTGCAAATGATCAGATCAACACTATTATCTTTGAAAGGAAGTTTTTTTGTGATATCTCCCGCTATTAGTTTGTCGTAAATATTGTGTTTTTTTGAAAAAAACAGGAAACTTTTGGAGATATCCATGCCAATTAACGTTGAATTTGTTAAATCTCTTTGCGTTCTTATTAAGAAGCCCACCATGCCTTTACCGCATCCGATATCCAGTATAATTTTGTTTTTTAAGTCAGGTAAAATGGCGGATAAAAATGGATGATAAACTGTGGGGTGAGTGCCTCCAAAAGCATCACAATCAACGTCTTTTCCGTTTGCCATAACGATTATTATAATCTCACTTCCTATTCTAGACAAGCCCGAGGTTCACTTCCTGTAATACGAGCGTTATAATAAAGGAATATATTATGAAAATTTGGGTTAACACAATTGTACACAATGAAGAAAATTTTATCTGGTTTGCCATCATGTCGGTGATCGATTTTGTAGACAAAGTATTAGTTTGGGATACAGGATCAACAGATAAAACAGTTGAGATAATTAAAGAAATAATAAAGATAAAAGGCGATAAAATTGAGTTTAAGGAAGTAGGATCTGTAGATAAATATGAGTTTACTAAGATGCGCCAGAATATGCTGGAAGAATCGAGATGCGACTGGACCTTGATTTTAGATGGGGATGAAATTTGGTGGAAGGAATCAATTTATAAATTAATAAAAAAGATCCGTACAGAGGGTAAAGACATTGAAGGGATAGTGGTACCGGTAATTGTTTCAGTTGGTGATATTTATCACACGCAAGAGCAAGAGGCCGGACGGTATGAAATTTTAGGACGCAAAGGTCATTTTAACTTAAGGGCAATAAACAAAAAAATACCTGGTCTGCATGTTGACCAGCCATATGGCAAGGAGAGTTTTTTTGATGAAAATAAATTACCAATTCAGGAGAGGCCGAAGATAATTTATTTAGATTCGCCTTATTTACATGTAACCCATTTAAAAAGATCTAATTCAAAAAGAATATTTGATAAATATAAGCTTGAAGTAGGAAATCCGTTAGTTTTGGATTTTCAATACCCTGAGGTGCTTTACCAAAAATATCCACAGATAGTTTCTTCTCCCTGGTTGAAAATGTCGGGATTAAGATTAATAAAGGCAAAGTTTTTAACTCCTTTGCGAAAACTCAAGAGGAGATTGTTGTGAGCAATAAAAATGGTACGGAAATGTTGGAATCCATGAGTCAGGCGGTATGGTATAACCAGTGGTTGGTCGGAAAATTTAATAAGTTCCTAAAAGGAAAAATACTAGAAGTAGGCTGCGGAATTGGTAATTTTACCGGGAATTTGACAAACTACGGAGAAGTGTTTGCAATCGATATAGACAAACAACATATAACAGAGACAAAAAAAATGTTAGGGAGCAGAGTAAAAGTACAATTTGGGGATATAGAAAAAAGTAGCGTTTTTTTTAACGGACAAAAATTTGACACCGTGGTTTGTTTGAATGTTTTGGAACATATTAAAGCAGATAAGACAGCGTTAAAGAATTTATATAATCTTCTGAATAAAGATGGGACTTTGATATTGCTGGTGCCTGCCCATGAGCTTTTATTCGGGGAAATTGATAGGTCCATCGGTCATTTTAGAAGATATGATAAAACGAAATTGGGTAAACTTATGACAAATACCGGCTTTAAAATTATTAGCGGAAGGATTATTAACATGTTGGGAGGTATAGGTTGGTGGTTTGCTTCTAAGTTTTTGGCAAGCAGTAAAATAGAAACAAATAAAATTAAAATCTTTAATTTCCTGGCGCCAATTATTTTACCACTTGAAGATATTGTTGAGCCGCCGATAGGAACCTCGATATTAATGGTGGTGCAAAAATGATACTTTCAGTAATTATTCCGGTTTTCAATGAGGAAGGAACCATTGAACCTCTACTACGAAAAGTAAATAAAGTCAAAATTTCGGGAGTGCGCAAACAGCTTATTGTGGTTGATGATTGTTCTACTGATAATACGTCCCAAATCTTATCCTCTTTGAAAGATATCAAATTTCTGTATTTAAGACAGAAAAGTAATATGGGAAAAGGCGCAGCAGTAAGAATGGGCTTAAAAGAGGCCAAAGGCGATTTCGTTATTATTCAGGATGCAGATATGGAATATAATCCGGAAGATTATGCTAAATTGCTGCAGCCAATATTGGAACGGAAAACAAAAGTGGTTTATGGTACAAGACTTACTAATTACCCATTGAAATTTTGGGGTCCTGATAAAACTGTTTTACCGGTTCATTTATTGGCAAACTATTTTTTAACTTTTTTGGTTAATATATTATATGGCTCGCATTTAACGGATATGGAAACCGGTTATAAAATGTTTAGCAAGGAAGTTTTAAAGAAGCTAAATCTTGTTTCAAATGAATTTGAGATAGAGCCTGAAATTACAATTAAAACTATTAAGTTGGGGTATACGATTTTTGAGATCCCGATAACCACAAAGCCAAGAAGCTATGAGCAAGGAAAAAAGATTAGTTTTATTGATGGAATAATAGCTGTTTTTACAATTCTCAAGTATAAATTGTTTTAAGCGTATGAAGGATAAAGTTAACTTTTTAAAAAAATATAAAGTATATATATGGCTAATTTTGATTTTTAGTCTTGCTTTTTTTCTGCGGACTTATCGGTTGCCCGATATTTATGTTTTTAATCTGGACGAAGAACATCAAGCCGAGTATGCTTGGACAATAGTCCAGAATTTTCACATAATTTGGATAGGTGTTGCGTCGTCGCCGCTTGAATTTTACCTGGGACCGTATTTTACGTATTTTACTGCGTTTTGGCTTTGGATATCCAAAGGCGATCCTTTAATCACTGCTTATATTGCGGCATTAACAGGCTCAATTACTTCTGTGACTATTTTTTTAGTTATTTGGAGGTTATTTAATTTCGCAGCCGGTGTTGTTTCTTCGGCCCTATATGCAACGCTACCTTTATTTATTTTTTTTGACCAGAAATATTGGAATCCGATGTTTGTTCCTTTGGTGGTTGTGCTTCTTTATTTAACTCTAAATTTAGTTAAAAAATCGAAATGGTGGTGGATCCTATATACAATTCTTTTAGGTGTTGTTTTAAATACTCAACTTGCTCCTTTGCCACTGTTTTTTATTGGCGTGTGGCTCTTTATAAGAGGTAATTTTTTTAAGGATTTAAAATTACTTTTTATTCTTTTATTAACTTTTATGTTGTTTTATTGGCCTCTTGTAGTGTTCGATTTTAATCATAACTTTAGTAATATGAAAGCTATTGCACCACTTTTCAATAAAAATACTGAAATAAAAATTGTCTTTGATCCTGTTACAAAATTTAATTCACTCTTTGATAGTTTAGGGAGATTTTGGTATCTAAATCCCGGCATTCCTAACTCTGATGAGATTAATTTTGGGTGTACATCTTTATCCCATGCAAATGATTTTAAAATAATTGATAAGTATACTCAAAGAACAAGATCTCCACTTTGGTTATCCTTGATATCCGCTGCATTGTTTATTTATTTTTACCGTTTTGTAATTAAAAGAAAGAATTCAGCACTAAATTTGCTAGCTGTTTTCTATCTAGTCTTTTTTACATTTTTTTTGATCTATCCCGGTGGAGCATTTGAGTATTATTATCTTGGTTTTCTAACATTGTTTACCTTTATTCCGGGAATTTTAGTTGCAAATGCAAACAGGCATCGATTGCTTCTTTTTGTAATAATTTGTACAGTAATTTTGTTTGGAGTAAATACAATCTTGCGGACATCCGATGAATTTAGCCTGCGGCCCAAAAAATTGCTAATTAAACAGGTGATGGATATTATTGGTAAAGAACCTTTTTCTATCGACGGAAGAGGAATCTGCCATAATTACGAAGGCTGGAGATATCTGTTTAAGATTTATGGGAGATTACCGGAACAAAGTTATAGCGATAGGCTTTATGGCTGGATATACACCAAGGAAATTACAGATAAACAACCTGTTTATACAGTTATTCTATCCGAGGATCGTATACCGCTTGCAGAAGATTTAACTAGTTTGCCCTCTATTAAAGTTGGAGGCTACAGAGCATATATAAAAAAGAATATACTTTAGATATATACAGAAAAATGAAAATTGCGTTTTTAAGCAGATATCAAAATTCGGTAAATAGGGGAGCTGAGACATTTGTTTTTGAATTATCTAAAAGACTATCTAGAAAATTTAAGATAGATATTTTTTCCGGAAAAGAAGCAAATTGTGTGAATAAAATTATCAAAGGCAATTATGACATTGTAATTCCGATGAATGGACGGATGCAAAGCTTAAAAGCTTCTGTGGGGCGGCTGACAGGCGGATACAGAGTATTAATTACCGGACAAAGCGGTATCGGTAGGGATGATATCTGGAATATAGCAATTGCAAAGCCGGATATATTTGTGGCTTTAACTGATCACAGTTACAGATGGGCAAAAAAATGGGCTTGGGGAAGCAAAATTGTAAAAATCCCCAATGGGGTGGATGTTGAAAAATTTAAAGCCGGTGGAGAAAAAATGGAGATTGGATTACAAAAACCGATTGTTTTATCGGTGGGCGCGCTTGTTGGATATAAACATCATGAAAAATTAATATCTGCAATGTCGAAAGTAAATAAAGGGTCTTTATTAATAGTAGGTTTGGGAAAAAATAAAGATGAACTGGAGAAGATGGGTCGAAAGTTATTAGGGGATAGATTTAAAATAATGCATTTTGATTATGAGGATATGCCAGAGGTTTATGGATCATGTGATTTATTCTCCTTGCCATCTTGGGACAGGGAAGCTTTTGGAATTGTTTATCTTGAAGCTTTATCCAGCGGACTTGGTGTAGTTGCTCCGGATGATGAAACAAGAAGGGAAATTGTAGGTGAGGGCGGTTTATTTACAGAAGTTGATGATCCTGTTGCATATGCGGAATGCATCGGGAAGGCTTTAGAAATTGATTGGTCAGAAAAAGCCAGGAATCAGGCAATGAAGTTTTCCTGGGAAAAAATAGCTTTGGAGTATGAAAAAGTCATGTTGGAATAAATATATTTATGAATCCTGATTTGTCCGGTTACTATGAAAACTCAAAAAGACTGCAATACAATCCCCATTCGTCCTTTTTAAAAAAAAGAACTGGTGCAAAAAGGCTGATTGCATTTGAGGATAGGTTTGAAGAAGTTAAAAAGATTCTGGAAAGATTAATTTCTCAAGAAGACAGAATACCTTTAAAAATATTGGATATAGGGGTAGGAGACGGTATCTACGAAGCTATCTTAGAAGATGATATTAAAAAAAAGTGTGATTTTTTTGGAATTGATATAAGTAAAAAACAAGCGGCAAGAGCAAAGCAATATTTGAAGGAAATAAAAATAGTTGATATTAATGCCGAAAATTTGCCGTATAAAGACAATTATTTTGATATAGTTATTGCATCAGAAATTTTGGAACACGTTTTTTATCCTGAAAAAGTATTGAGTGAAGCTAGAAGAGTTTTAAAAAGAAACGGTTTTGTGATTTTAACTTATCCAAATTCTTCCAGTTTGCAATTTAGATTAGGAATATTTATTAAAGGAAGATCACCCCTATTAAATTATCCTGAGAATAGCGAGCATATAAGATTTTTTTCAAGTTCCGATATCCAAGGGTTGACAAATGATAATTTTAAATTACTTAAAAAAACTGGCGTGGGATCCTTCCTTTTTGATAAATGGAATTTTCTTTTTAGGATTCCAATGCCCAGATTTTTACAAATTCTTGGGAATAGATTATTGCCCAATTTAGCATTAGGAAATTTATTGGTTTTACAAAAAAAATGATTAGCGCAGTTTTAATCACTCTAAATGAGCAGAAAAATATTCGTAAAGCACTAACAAGCTTGAAGGGGTTGGCGGATGAAGTGATTATCGCTGATTCAGGAAGTAGAGATAATACTTTAAAAATCGCAAGGGAATTCAATACGGAAATCTATTTCCGAAAATTTGATAATTTTGCCAATCAGAAGAATTTTGCCTTGTCAAAGGCAACTAATGAATGGGTGTTAGCCCTTGATGCAGATGAAGAAATACCGTCTGTTTTGGCTGAGGAAATAAGAAAAGCAGTTAAAAATGAACAATATTCGGGTTATTTGATACCTCGAAGAAATTTTATTTTTGGTACGGAAATTAAATATTCAAGATGGAGCCCTGATGCACATATCTGGTTATGGAAAAAAAATTCCGGCAAATGGGTCGGAGATGTTCATGAGGAAGTTAAAATTGCAGGAAAAGTGGGTTTATTGAAAAGTAGCAAGATACATAATTCGCACCAAACCCTTAGTAGTTTCTTTCGGGCAAATAATTTATATTCTGATTTGGAGGCTCAATCTTTATATAAAAAAAACATTAGATTTTCGTTTCTTAAGATGTTTTTGACACCCATTTTTGAATTTATTTTGAGATTTTTTTATAAAAGAGGTTTCTTGGATGGAAAGATAGGTTTTGCTTTATCCTTTGCAATGGGTATTTATAAATTGAGTGTTTGGATAAAACTTTGGGAATTGGAGAAAAAAAAGTGATCTGGATTATTATTGTATTTGGTTTAATATTGCGTTTAATCAGTCTTAACCAGAGCCTATGGCTGGATGAGGCAATTAATATATTGGCTGTTAAAAATTTTTCTTTGCCCGGGTTAATAACACAATATGCTATTGCTGATTTTCATCCGCCGGGTTGGTTTATTATTTTGTGGTTTTGGGGAAAAGTTTTTGGGTATTCAGAGATTTCTATGCGGATACCGTCTGTAGTTTTTGGTGTTATTGCGATTTTCGTGGTTTACCTGATAGGGAAAAAATTATTTTCCAAAAAAATAGGTTTGCTTGCAGCGCTACTGCTCAGTATTAATCCTCTACATATATATTACAGCCAAGAGGCAAGAATGTATTCAATGGCTGCTCTAGCTGTTGCGGTAAATATTTTCATCCTGATTAAACTTCTTCATAAAGAACGGATAAACATTATTTTTATTGTAATGAGCAATTTGTTTATTCTGTTAGCTGACTATGTGGCATATTTTATTTTTCCTGCTGAGCTGATGCTTCTAATACTATTGAAAGAGAAAAAACTTATAAATAAATGGCTTGTTGCCGCGTTTGTCGCGTTAGTTTTAACGAGTTGGTGGATACCGATATTTGTCAATCAATTAAATGCCGGGGCAGTTGCAGCAGAGAATTTACCGGCATGGAGATTTATAGTTGGCGGATTTGATTTTAAAACTATTCCTCTAACTTTTGTGAAATTTATCATCGGAAGAATTAGTTTAGCAGATAAAATGCTCTATTATGCTCTGCTTTTGCCGGTTTGCAGTTTATTTGCTTATTTATTGTTGATCGGTATAAGAAAATCAAATAATTTTCAGAAAAAGTTACTTTTAACATGGGTAGTAATACCCCCGTTGATAGCAACCGCTATTTCATTGGTAGTGCCCGTATATAATTATTTCCGGGTGCTTTTCATTTTACCCGGCTTTATTATCTTAATTGCTGTCGGAATGCTGCATTTTAAAAATAAATTAAGAATTATTATTTTTGTGATTGTTGTTTTAATAGAGTTTATTTGCTCGTTGCTGTATTTATTGCTTCCCGGTTATCAAAGGGAGGATTGGAGAAGATTGGTATATTATTTCCAGAGTTTTAAGCCGTCAATTGTTTTATTTGAAAGTCCGGGAATTCTGCCGCCTTTTGACTATTATGCGAAAGGGAGTATTAATGCAAAAGGAGCTTTAGATGATTTTCCTGCCAAAGACGAACACGCTGTTTCCAATTTAGATTCTATCGTAAAGGGACATAAAGAAGTATTTCTGGTGGACTATTTAGTGCAGATTAGTGATCCGAACAGAGTGGTGGTCAGAAAGCTTAATGACCTAGGATATATTCAACTTGATATTAAAAATTTCACCGGTGTAGGATTTATATATCATTATATTTTGAAATGACGAATTTTTTTGACGGGAGAAAAATAATTTATTTATTTTTAGGGTTAATTTTATTAACTCATATACTAATACTTTCAAAACTAATTTATTTCCCGTACCCTGAACTTTTTATTTATCCGTATTTAACAAATCATGGCTTAAAACCCTATAGTCAGATCATAGACCAGCACTTCCCGGGTTTGATGTTTTTACCTCTAAATTTAGATAATTTGGGAATGACAACTCCGGAGATAGCTAGAATTTGGTCAATTATGTTGGTTCTTGCTACGCAGTTGATGCTTTTTTTTGTTGGAAAAGAAATTTTTAAAAGTAATACTAAAGCTATACTGGTAAATTTACTTTATTTATTTTGGCAGCCCTTTTTTGAGGGTTGGGTTTTGTGGATTGACAGTTTCTTGCCGGTAATACTGCTGCCTGCTTTTTATTCTTTTTACAAAAGGTGGATTTTCCGGACCGGGTTACTTTTAGGTTTAGGAATTGTTTTCAAGCAGGTTTTAATTCCGCTGGCTTTCTTTGTGTTAATTTGTTTTTTCTGGAAAGATGAAAAGTTTAAAGTTATCCTAAGGTATCTATCAGGTTTATTATTGCCGATAATTTTTATGGTAATTTATCTGTTGGTGATCGGGGTATTTAGGGATTTTTGGTATTGGACGGTTATTTTTAATTTAACAGTCTTTGCAAAATCCGGCAGGGGAGAGATCCCAACATTGGCTCATCTTTTCCGGGTACTGCTGGTGTTCGGTACCCCTTTTTTAATATTAAGAAAAATTAGATTAACAGAGGCACAGATATTAATTATCTTTTTAACAGGAGCATTACTGGGGCTTTCCACTAGATTTGATTTTGTTCATTTCCAGCCGGCTTTGCCTTTTGCGGTTCTGGCATTTGTGTATTCGCTGGGAAGCTTCAATAAATCCCCGCAAGCCTACCAGGCATGGTCTGGGAGGTTAAAAATAGTTGGTATATTCGGTTATTTTCTAATTTTATTTTGGTGGTTGAATATTTTTTACAAGGGACACTTGGGAAATAGAGTTATAGCCTTTGATTCTCAAATAAAAGAACTGGCCGTTAAAATTAAAGATTACACAACCCCCGGAGAGAAGATATTCGTTTTCGGCAGAGAACCACATCTTTATCAGATGTCAGAAACACTCCCGGCAGGAGATGTTTTTGTATTTCAATTCCCCTGGTTTTTTCAAGTTGCGGAAAAAAGGATTCTGGAGGGGATAATCAGGGATCAGCCGCAGATAGTGATTTCAGACAGGACAACAGAAATTGAAAACCAAAAGATTACAGATTTTGGCAGGACTATTGATCAATATATAAATGAGAATTATCAAAAGATAGATAATGTTGGAACAGCGGATATTTTACGGAGGAAGAGTTAAAATAATAAATATGAGAGGAAAAATACGGATCGGTATGGATATATCTCAACTCGCTCATACCGGCGGAGTTGCGACTTATACCCGTAATCTGGCAGAGCAGTTACAAAAACTGCAGGATTTGGAAATGATATTTTTCTATTCCTCATTGAGAAAACCATACAAGGGGGAACTGAAAAATGTAAAAAAATACCGGTTGCCACCGACACTTTTTGAAATGCTTTTTAACAGATGGAGAAATGTCGGTATTGAAAAGTTTATCGGTTCGGTTGATATTTTTCATTCCTCGGATTGGACTCAGCCGCCAAGTAAGGCAAAAAAAATCACCACGTATCATGATGTTGTTCCTTTAAAATATCCACAGTGGTCACATCCTAAAATTGTCTCTGTTCACAAAAGAAGGCTTTGGTGGGTGGAAAGAGAGATAGACTGCGTCATTGCAGTTTCAGAAGCTACAAAAAAGGATCTTCTTGAAGTTTCAAATATCCCGGAGGAAAAAATTGTAGTAATTTACGAGGGGCCTACCGGAAATTTTAAGCCGCAACCTGAGGAGAGGCTTAGGAATTTTAAAAAAAAGTATGGCTTGCCAGAAAAATTTATTTTGAGTATTGGCGGAATAGGAGAACGGAGAAATTTAAACAGAATTAAGGAGGCAAGCCGGGATTATAATTTAGTTATTGCCGGAGTGACGCTTCCCTGGTTGGGGACAGACGAGCTGGAACTGTTTTACGGATCGGCCCAAGTATTGTTGTACCCCTCACTTTATGAAGGATTCGGTTTGCCGATACTGGATAGTTTTGCCTGTGGAGTTCCGGTAATTACTTCAAGCGTTTCCTCTATGCCGGAGGTGGGTGGGGATGCTGCCGTCTACGTTGACCCATTGGACATAGAAGATATTAAAAAGAAGCTTAAAACTGTTATGGGTGATAAAAAAATGAAGGAAGTATTAATTAAAAAGGGATTTGAAAGAATTAAATGTTTTTCTTGGGAAAAAACTGCTGAACAAACCTACCTTGTGTACAAAAAAACTCTTAAAAATGCTTAGTTTATTTATCAAGAAAAATAAAATTTTATTTTTTATAATATTTTTATTTTTTTTTGCTGGGTTCTTAAGATTCTATAATCTTCCTAATATTTATATTTTTGGTTTTGATGAAGAATATCAGGCAACTTATGCCATGACGTTAATAAAAGACCTGCACTTAATTTGGATAGGTGTAAGTGCGGGGTTCATAGATTATTACATGGGCCCATATTTTACTTATTTTACTGCTTTGTGGCTTTGGATATCCAAAGGCGATCCTTTAATTACCGCATATATTGCAGGATTAACCGGAATTGCTACAACAGCCGCAGTTTTTTTTGTAGGTTGGAAATTTTTTAATTTAACCACCGGAATTGTCAGTTCCCTGCTATACGCTGGTCTGCCGTTGTTTGTTTTTTATGACCAAAAATATTGGAACCCGATGTTTGTTCAACTAATCGTATTATTGATGTTTACTGCGATTATGCTGATTAAGAGATCATCCTGGTGGTGGGTATTTTATGCGGCTTTGGTTGGAGTTATCTTCGAAACCGATCTGTTGCCCATTCCGCTGGTGTTGATCGGACTTTGGGTTTTTTTGAAAGGAAAATATTTTTTAAACAAAAAAGTAGTTTTTATTTGCATTTTAGTATTTTTATTATTTTATTGGCCTCTTTTAGTATTTGATTATTTTCACAATTGGAGCAATTTAACCATCTTTACCCGTTACAACCGCCAGGCGGAACAAGTTGGAGCTAAGCTTGATCCTTCGAAAAAAATTCTTACATTTCTAGATACAATGGGAAGATTTTGGTATTTAAAATCAGGCTCCTCAAACGCTGATGAATTAAACACTGCTTGTTATTCGAAGTCAGCAAAAAAGGAATTTCAATTTATTGATAAATTTTCTGAAAGGACTTTTCCCAATATTTGGCTGTCGGTTGCATCGGTTGCTTTATTTTTGTTTTTTCTAATTAAGATAATTAAAGAGAAAAAATATCAGTACTACCTTTTAGCGTCATTTTTATTGGTATCGGTTGGTTTCTATATATTTTATAGCGGAGGTTCTTTTGAATATTATCTTCATGGCTTTGTAACATTATTTACTTTTATACCGGGAATCCTAATTAGTCAGATGAATAAAAAATACCGAGTGCTAGGTTTCATTGGTTTGATAATTATTTTAATATTTGGTGCGATTACCGTTCTTCAGGCTTCTGATAAATTCAGTTTGGGTCCGAAGAAAAAAATAATCAGTAGGATAATGGAAAAAATAGGAGATAATAATTTTTCCATTGACGGAATTGGAGCTTGCCATAATTATGAAGGTTGGAGATACTTATTCAAGACCTACGGTAGGACCCCGACCAAAAGCTATACAGATTCGAATTTCGGTTGGTTATACCCTACAGAATTAAATGATGCTACAGTTAGCGCAAATGTGATTTTATCCGAATCAAGAATTTTTCCAGGGAAAGATATCAGCGGATACGATAAAATTGAAGAAGGGGGTTATTCGGCCTATCTTAAAAAAATAAAATAATGAAGATTTGGATTGACGGGTATGAGGCAAATGTTCTGCAAAGATTGGGTTCTTCCCAAGTGGCTTTTGAGCTTTTAAGAAGTCTGGAGAAAATTGATCGCGAGAACGATTACACGATTTTACTGCCGGCTCCCCCGCTCGGGGACCTGCCAAAGACAAGAGTCGGTTGGAAATATAAAATCTTAAAACCCAAAAGGCTTTGGACCAGAATCACCCTTCCCTTGGCACTATATACGGCAAGACAGAAGCCTGACATATTTTTTTCCCCCACTCACTATATTCCGAGATTTGCGCCGACCAAAATCAAGAAAGTGGTCACGGTATTTGATTTATCTTTTCTGCACTTTCCGGAGATGTTTATCAAAAAAGATCTTTGGCAACTTAAAAATTGGACTAAGTTTTCTGTAATGAACGCTGATCGTATTATTACAATCTCCAGATTTTCTCAAGACGATATTGTTAAGCAGTATGGATTGGCTAGAGAAAAAATTACAGTGGCTTATCCGGGATACGATTCAGAGAAATTTAAAATTCAAAATTCAAAACTTAAAATTTTAAAAATCAGGAAAAAATACAATATCGGAGATAGCTACATTATATATATAGGTACGATACAGCCAAGGAAGAATCTGGAAAGATTTATTGAAGCATTCAGCCTGGTTGCGGAGGGTGGGAAATTAGAACTGGTAATTGTCGGCAAGACCAGTGGGGAAGGCAAACAGGGGTGGATGTATGAAGATATCTTAAAAGCCCCTAAAGAATTGGGAATTGAAGACAGGGTTAAGTTTTTAGGTTTTGTATCGACAGATGATTTGTCCGCTCTTTTGCAGGGAGCGCGGGCTTATATTCAGCCGTCGTTGTGGGAAGGATTCGGGATTCCGGTATTGGAGGCAATGGCTTCCGGTACTCCGGTTATAGTTTCAAATACCTCTTCACTGCCGGAGGTGGTCGGTAAAGCAGGTCTTTTAATAGATCCTTATTCATTGGATCAAATAGAGCAGGCCATCAGGACAATTGTTTTTGACAAAAAGCTGCAACAAAAATATTCTAAAGAGGGGATAATACAAGCCAAAAAATTTTCCTGGGACAAAATGGCGAAAGAAGTTTTAAAAGTTTTTGAAGAAATCTCAAATATTTAAATTTTAGTAATGGCGCTTCTGCGGAAATATTACAACAAGATCCGAATGTAGCTTCATTTAATAATCAAACTATATACGATCGTGTATAGTTTGATTAAAAGTAAAACTTTCATAGATTCGGCTGGAGTTTGCTTCTAGCGGGATTTCCCCATATAATTAACTTAATATGGCAATTTTTCAAGATAGGATGGGGAGGCCTTTGAGTACAACTGAAGCTTCCAGGAAAGCGGTGAACAGGGCATATAATTGGATTCTGGATTTGGAATTACTATTGGTTACTTGGGCTGGGTTGGTGCCGTGCCACTACTTCCGTCTTTTCTTTTACGCACTGGCAGGAGTAAAAATAGGCAAAGGTTCCAGGATTCACATTGGAGCCAGGTTTTTCTATCCTGCTAATATCAAAATCGGCACAGGTAGCATACTGGGAGATAATATCTTTCTAGATGGCAGAGATAAGTTAATTATCGGCGATCATGTGGATATTGCCTCCGGTGTGATGATTTTAAACTCCGAACACGACATCAACTCCGAAGATTTCAAAGCCATTTCTGCCCCGGTGGAGATAGGGGACTTTGTCTTTATCGGTCCCAGGGCAATCATTCTACCGGGGGTAAAAATAGGAAAGGGTGCTGTGGTGGCGGCAGGGGCAGTGGTTACCAAGGATGTAGCGGATTTTGCGATAGTAGGCGGAGTACCGGCCGTGGTGATAGGGGAGAGAAAGACGAAGGATTTGCATTACAAATTAGGAAGAGCGAGATTATTCCAGTAAATAGAATTGACCTAATTGATCTAATTACTAATTAACCTAAATAATATTTGATGACTCAGGATTAATTTAGACAATTAGTCATTAGGATTTGATTAGAAATTAGAAATTAGAAATTAGAAATTAGAAAATCAAATATGATTAAAAAAGTTTTTATTTTATTCTCGCTCTTATTGCTAATCTATATGCTCTGGCCCGGGCCGGGCAAAATTGCCGATTTTGCTCCGCTCCCCTCTTCAGTAAAATCCACGTTGGCAGGAGATAACATTGAGCAGGTATCAAATGTGGCAGCGTATTTTTCTGATAATTACCGGGGATTTGTGGTTCCGTATTATTCAAAAATCTATCAGAGTTTAAGTCACCTTCCTTTTCCTCCCATGCGGTTAAATCATCCGCCGGAGTATTCCTGGAACGTTATAAAAAAGCACACCGATTCGACATACATGGAAGAATTGGTTTATCCGTTGCGGGATTCGCTGTATGTTAACGGTTTTGAGCCTTTTTACGAAGATGGTTCTCTTAAATTTTGGGGGTCTACAAAATTTACTGAGGGCAGTAGTCCCGATTTATGGTATACCAAAGCAACCATACGGTATTATCCTGCAGGTACGACAGTTAAGTTTCTGGTTTGGGGAGGAATTATCTTTTCAATATATTGGCTATTTAGATTGGGAAAGAGAATATTTATTTAAATTATGCAAAAGTCAGTAACCTTACTAGGCAGAATACTTTTTTTACTGGTTTTATTTCTTTTTGTCTTTATTCCCCTTTATCCAAAATTTCCCTTATTTAACGTTGCGGGAACCTTCGTTGCTATTAGGCTGGAAGATTTAATGATTGGATTGACTGTTGCGCTTTGGGGAATTTATATGGTGTTATCCAATCAATTTAAAACTTTGATAAAAGATAAACTGTTTTTGGCAATATTGCTGTTTTTCTTTATCGGGGGGGTTTCCGTCTTTTCGGCAATTTTTTTAACCCACTCCGTAACGCCGCACATAGGTTTCTTGCATTTCTTCAGGAGAATTGAATTTTTAATGCTTTTACCTATTGCGGCCAGTGTAGTTAAAACAAAAAAACAATTTATTTGGATACTTATCTTTTTGGGACTTACGGTTTTAACAGTTAACGGATATGCCTTGGGCCAGCAGTATCTGGACTGGCCGGTTATTTCTACCACCAATTCGGAATTTTCAAAAGGCCTGATTTTAGGTTTAACTCCGGGAGGTAGAGTCAATTCAACCTTTGCCGGGCACTATGATCTGGCAGTATTTTTGGCTATGGCGATTGTGATTCTGGCGGCTTTATTTTTTGCGGTAAAGAAAATTATTAAAATTCCGATTGTTATCCTGGCAGGGCTTTCATTTTTGGTATTGATGATGACAACAGCGAGGCTATCTTTTGCCGCACTTTTAGTAGGAATTCTATCGCTTCTGCTTCTAATAAAAAAACGGAAATATATTTTACTGCTGGTGGTTTTCGTGGCGGTAGTTTTAACTTATCCTTCACAGTTGCGTGATAGATTTATTTCTACAATTACCGTTAATATTTTTCACCAGGGGCAAAGATATGAAGGCAGAACAGATGATCAGAAACTTAGAAGTCAGTTGAATATTCCGACTTTGGCTATAAAGACTTCCAGTAATTCTGCAAGCACTTCTACTTTCGCAACAGCATCAGGTATAGCTACGGATATCACTCCGGGAGAACCCATCGACACAACACAGTTAGGAGTTTATAGATCTTTTCAGATCAGATTAAATATAGAATGGCCTAGGGCAATCACGGCTTTGAAGAAAAACCCTTTTTTGGGTACAGGATATTCGTCTTTGGGCATAGCAACAGATAATGATTTCTTAAGGTCTTTAGGTGAGGTTGGCTTTTTGGGAACAGCAGCATTTGTTTTAGTTTTATTAGAGGCGGCAAAAAGAATTATTTCTGGTTTGAAAAATGAAAACACATTAATCAGATTTTTTTCAGCGGGAGTTTTATCTATGTTTATTGCATTTATAGTTAACGGATTATTTATAGATGTATTTGAAGCGTCTAAAGTGGCATCTTTGTTCTGGTTGATTTTAGGACTTAATTTAGCGGCGTTGAAACTGAAGGAATAAATGAAAATATTTAAAATATTTGCAAATCAATATTTTTGGGTTTTATTAATTATTTTAATTGGTCTGTTGGTCAGACTTTATAAAATCGACTCCCCCATCGCGGATTGGCATTCATGGAGACAGGCCGATACGGCCGCTGTGACAAGGAATTTTATTAAAGAAGGGCTTAACCTCTTTTTTCCAAAATACGATGATATGTCCGGATCTGCGGAAATGCCTATTGTTAATCCGGCCAGGTTCCGGTTTGTCGAATTTCCTGTTTATAATATTTCGGTTTATCCGTTCTATTTTTTCTTTGGTGTGTCAGATATGTATAGCCGTTTAGTCTCCGTGTTGTTTTCTCTTGGCAGTATCGCTTTCTTGTTTTTTCTCTGCAAGAGATATTTAGGGGTTTTTTCTTCTTTAATTACAGTGGCAATCTATGCGGTACTACCCTTTAATGTATTTTTTTCCCGGACAACTTTACCGGAACCAACTTTTTTATTTTTTTCTTTAGGGATGATGGTTTTTGTAGACCGCTGGATTTGGCCCGCCTGCAACGCTTCGCGTAGCGATGCGGGCAGGGAGGTTTGCGGGATTTTAGGATTTATTTTTACTGCAATTGCATTTTTAATTAAACCCTGGGCAATCTTTTTCTTTTTACCGCTTTTATATTCGGTTCATAAGAAAGGAATTAAAGGGTTCTGGAAAAAATTTGTTATATTTTCCTTTTTTGCCTTGTTGCCTTTTTTATTTTGGAGACTGTGGATACTGCAGGAACCTCAAGGCATACCCGCCTCTAATTGGTTGCTGAATGGCGACGGTATCCGTTTTAGGCCGGCGTTTTGGTGGTGGTTAATTTCGGAGCGGATCAGCCGGGAGATATTGGGCGCTACCGGATTTGTATTATTTACGATCGGAGTACTTATTAAACCCAAAAGCGGAAATTATTTTATGCATACTTGGTTGCTTACAATGATTTTATACTTCTCAGTTTTTGCAACGGGGAATGTCCGGCATAATTACTACCAGTATATTTTTGTTCCCGTAGCAGCTATTTTTTTTTCGCAAGGGTTTTTGGGATTAATTAAGGGAATTCCGGGTTTCTTGCCGAGATTTTGGACGATAATTTTAGGGCTCCTTTTTCTACCGCTTTCATTTTATTTCAGCTGGACACAGGTAAAAGAATTCTATAAAATAAATAACCCGGTCATAATTGAGGCGGGAAAAATGGCGGATAAAATTTTGCCGAAAGATGCACAAGTAGTGGCGCCCTATAACGGCGATACCGCATTTTTATACCAAACAAACAGGTCGGGTTGGCCGGTGACAGCCTTGCCGCTTGCAGAGCTGGTTGCCGATTACGGCGCGACCCACTTCGTCTCCACGGCCCGTGATGACAAAACAAATTGGGTACTCCGGCACTTTCAGGTTTTGGAAGATAATCCGAAATTTATTATTGCTGATTTAACTAAAATTACAATTCCCCTAAACGGAGACCCGGAGCCGTGAAGATCTTAATGCTGACGCCGTATTTGCCCTATCCTCTGCTGACGGGCGGGCAAACCCGTTCGTATAATTTAATCAAAAGACTCTCTTCTTTAGGTCACGAAATTACTCTTTTTAGCTTAGTTAAAAACAGTAATGAAAGAAAATACCTCGGAGAACTGGAAAAATACTGCAGGGAGATACAAGTATTTCAAAGGCCGGAAAAACCCTGGACGCTTAGGAATATCCTCAAAACCGGCTTTAGCTTGTATCCGTTTCTGGTTATCAGAAATTGGGCACAGGGAGAAAAAGCAGCAATCGGAGAAAAGATTAAAGAAAAAAAATTTGATCTGATTCATGCGGAAACTTTTTATGTGATGCCGCATATTCCGCAAACCAAAATCCCGATACTGTTGGTTGAGCAGACAATTGAATATCTGGTTTACAGCCATTATGCCGACAGCCACAGAAATTTATTAATTAAGCCCTTTTTGTACTTTGATGTTTTAAAAATGAAATATTGGGAAAAAAAATTCTGGAATCAAGCCAATAAAGTTGCCGCAATGTCAGGTGATGATAAAAGGATCATGCTTTCTCAGCTACCCGGTTTAGATGTTGACATTGTTCCCAACGGTGTTGATTGTGAATTTTTTGGCAAATCAATTACTAAAAAATCAACAACACCGGTCGTCCTTTACCTGGGAAATTTTACCTGGCTGCAAAACAGGGAAGCGGTGAATGTTTTAGTAAAAAAGATCTGGCCAAAGATCAGATCCGCAATCCCCAAGGCAAAACTTTGGATAATCGGTAAAGATGCTCAAAAATTTTTTCCTGAATTGTCAGCAGATGATATCCGGGTGGAGGAAGTTGACGATGTGAGGGAAGTTTATCAAAAAGCTACTGTTTTGGTTGCTCCGATTTACGGAGGCGGGGGAACGCGCTACAAAAACTTTGAAGCTTTTGCTTCGGGGCTCCCGGTTGTCACGACTTCAATCGGCATTGGGGGAATTGATGCAAAGGACGGGGTTCATGTGTTAGTCAGAGACAGGCCGGAGGAGATAATAACAGCCGCCGTAGATCTTCTTAAAAATTCTGATTTTGCAGATAAAATTGCAATTAACGCAAAACAATTAGTTAAGGATAAATTCGACTGGAATCCGATTGCCAAAAACCTAGGTCTGATTTATGAAAAGTTAGGGGGAAGTAAGTGAAGATAGGAATAGATGCCAGATTTTTCAATGAGTCCGGAGTAGGAAGATATTTAAGAAATTTGATTATTAATCTTCAGGTGATAGATAAAAAAAATGAGTATTATGTTTTACTGCTGCAAAAAGATTGGGAAGCTCTTAAAGAGACTAAAAATTTTCACAAAGTTTTGGCTGATTTTAAATGGTATGGATTTGCGGAACAGTTTAAACTGCCGAAATTGCTAAAACAACTTAAATTGGATCTGGTGCATTTCCCACATTTTAATGTGCCGGTTTTTTATACCGGTAAATTTGTGGTGACTATTCATGATTTGATTCACCAACACCATCAAGCGAGCAGTGCCACAACGCTGGACCCTTTCAGGTCCAAATTAAAACAAATCGGCTATAGAAAAGCTTTTAAGGTGGCTGTAAGTAAATCACAAAAAATTTTAGTTCCTTCCAAATTCGTTCGGCAGTCATTACAAACTGAATGGAAAGTTAACGGAGAAAAAGTAGTTATCACATATGAGGGGGTTGATGATTCTATATTGAAGGCCTCCGCGAAAATCGGCAGTGAGGACATTAAAAAAGTTTTAAATAAGTTTAAAATCAAAAAGCCTTTTATATTTTATGTCGGCAATGCGCACCCGCATAAAAATGTAGAAGGGCTAATTAAAACTTTTCTGATTCTGCAGAAAAAAAACAAGGATTTAAAATTAGTTCTATCCGGTTATGATCATTTCTTTTGGCAAAGACTAAAAAAAGAAAATCAACAGGAAGGGATTATTTATACGGGATTTGTTACGGATGAGGAGTTAGTGGTTTTATACCACGAAGCAGAGGCTTTTGTGTTACCGAGTTTTGAAGAAGGCTTCGGCATTCCTGTTTTGGAAGCAATGGCCTGTTCTTGTCCGGTTGTCGCATCAAAGGTTGGTTCTTTACCGGAGGTGGGGGGTCCGGCGTCTGCCGAAGCAGCGCTTTATTTTAATCCGACATCAGAGAAAGATATGGCGGAGAAAATCTCCCGGGTATTGGACAGTAAAAATCTGAGAAAGAAGTTGATAGAAAAAGGGTTAAAAAGATATAAACAATTTAGCTGGAGGAAACTGGCAGAAAAAACTCTGGAGGCATATTCAGAGTAAACTTTTTTATGAAAGTTGCAATTGTACATGATGACTTGGTGCAGTGGGGTGGGGCGGAGCGGGTACTCTTGGGGCTTTGCGAAATCTATCCCGATGCGCCTATTTACACATCCGTTTATGATAAAAGTAACCGGCAATTGTCGCGCCTTTTTGGTTCCAAGAAAATAATTACTTCATTTTTGCAAAAAATTCCCGGATGGAAAAAATTGTATAAAATTTTATTGCCGCTTTACCCCATGGCCTTTGAACAGTTTAATTTTGACGGATTTGATTTAGTAATTTCTCATACCACCAGGTTTGCAAAAAGTATTATTACTAAGCCGAAAACCAAGCATATTTGTTTTTGTCATACCCCGCCGAGATTTTTGTGGCACTTTTCGGGAGAAAAAAATTACGGTTGGGGGGAGCTATCGATGACAAAATTGCGTATTTACGACCAAGTTTCGGCTCACCGGGTGGATTTCTTTATAGCCGGTTCTGAAAATGCCAAAAAAAGAATTAAAAAAATTTACAGGACAGATTCAAGAGTAGTTTATCCGTTTATTGACTTAGAAAGATTTAAGGAAGTAGAAAGTTTTGATGGAGGATATTTTGTAGTGGCGGGAAGGGCTAACAAATACAAACGATTTGATTTAGCAGAGAAAGCTTGCAGGAGTCTTGGTGTTCCACTTAAAAAAATAGACGGTAAACTGGATGAAAAGTGCGTTGTACAAATTCTTGCAGGGTGCAAAGCCTTGATTATTCCGGGAATTGAGGATTTTGGATTAGTTAGTTTAGAAGCCCAGGCTTTGGGTAAACCTGTGATAGCTTTTGCCCAGGGCGGCGCACTGGAAACCGTTATTCCCGGCAAAACCGGCATTTTTTTTGAAAGTCAAACTCAGGATTCTTTAAAAAAAGCTTTACTTAAGCTTGAGCAAATTAAAATTAACCCGGAAGACTGCAGAGATAATGCCGAAAAATTCAGTAAGGAGAATTTTAAAAAGCATTTTAAGCAAGCAGTTGCTTCTTTGTTGTACACTTAAGTTTATGATGTTTGATTTCTTAAAACGTTTAACGGATATAATAGGATCACTGGTGGGTTTAATTATTCTCTCGCCGCTTCTGATATTGGTTGCGATTGCTATTAAGTTGGATTCACCCGGACCGGTGATGGCCGATACTCCGATGAGGGCTGGTAAGAACGGCAAACTTTTCAGAATATATAAATTCCGGTCCATGGTGCAAAATGCTCACGAGATGCTGGAAAAAAATCCTAAATTGCTGGAGCAATATAAGAAAAACAGTTACAAAATAGTTAATGATCCAAGAGTAACCAGGGTAGGTAAGTTTATCAGAAAATATTCCATTGATGAATTTCCGCAATTTTTTAATATCCTAATCGGAGAGATGAGTTTGGTCGGTCCCCGGGCGTATTATCCTTATGAGCTTGAAGAACAGCAAAGTCATTATCCGCAGTCCCGTCAGTATGTTAAAGTTATTTTGTCTGGCAAACCCGGCTTAACGGGGGTTTGGCAAGTCACCGGGAGATCGGAAATTAATTTCGATAAAAGAGTCATTATGGATGCAGGATACGTTAAAAGAAGATCTATTCTTTATGATTATTGGCTGATGTTGAAAACAATTCCGGCTGTTGTGTCCGGAAAAGGGGCAGTCTAGATGTTTGTCAATTTAAACAAGAAACTAAAAAAAGAAGATAAAAATTATCTTAAAAAACGTCCCCACAAGGGTAGAAGACGGTTATTTGTAATTTTAATAATTTTCCTGCTGGCGCTGATTATTCCGTCTGTATTTGCTTACTTCGGATTGAAAGAAACATCCGCCCACGCAAAAGGTTTGGTGGCGGCATATAAAGGACAGCAATTTGATAATTTAAGAAATGAAGTTCAAGGCACAAAAATAGGTTTGCAGAAGTTAAATATTTCTTTAGGATTTTTATTTTGGTTTAAGCTGATTCCGTTTGCGGGAGGATATTATTCGGATGTAAAGGGTTTTGTAAGTGCCGGAGTTGAAGAATTGACAGCTGTGGATAAAATTTTATCCAATCTTGAAAGCGCAAAAGGGGACCTCCGGTTTGACGGAAATCCAAAAAGCGGTCCGGAGCGGGTGACTCAGGCTTTAAATATTTTAAATAAATCCTTGCCTGTTTTAGATCAGGTAGAGAGTAATTTTACTAAAGCTGCGAATTCAGTCAGGAACATTGATACCAATAAATATCCGGAGAAGTTTAAAGGTAAGCTCATCCGGAAAAACCTGGAAGTTGCCAAAAATTTTATACTGGGTGGTGCTGTGGCAATGAAGGAGGGAAAAAATGCATTGTCAATTGCTCCGGGGGCGCTGGGAATAGGGGGAGCAAAAAATTACCTGCTACTTTTTCAAAACGATAAAGAAATCAGGCCCACCGGTGGATTCTTAACAGCTTTTGCCACAATGACAATTAATAACGGACAAGTAAGCGCCACCACCTCGGATGATATTTACCGGCTGGATGAGAAATTACTTAATGTTTGTTTGAAAAAGATCTGCCCGTTAACTCCGCCGGCGCCTATTGTTAAATATTTACCCGAAGTTTCCGGCAAACCGCGCTCAGCCTGGAGCATGCGGGATTCTAATATCTCGCCGGATGTGCCGACTTCCGCCAAAGAATTTGAAAGGATGTATCAGATGTTGGGTGAAGGTTTGCCTTTTGACGGGATCATTTTTATTGATTCGCAGGTGGTTGAGGAGCTGATAGAAGTGACAGGTAAAATAGATGTATTCGGTACCACATATTCGGCGGAAATAGATAAACGCTGCAACTGTCCGAATGTAATTTACGAGCTTGAATCATACGCGGAGATTGCGGCCAAAGGAGAAAAAGACAGGAAAGCGGTTTTGGGAATACTGATGCAACAGATTTTGGCCAGGTCTGTCGGAGCGGATGTTGAAAAACTCCCCCAGCTTGTTGAGGTGGTAGCTAGGCTTGCAAACCATAAGCACGTTATGTTTTATATGCATGATGGTACTACTCAGAAGGCGCTGTCTGCTCTTAACTGGACGGGAGAAATTCAGAGCGCAGAAGGGGATTATCTGCACATTAATGATGCGAATTTTGCCGGCGGAAAATCGAATTTGTATGTTAAACAAACCGTTACGCAGGAAATAAGTCCGCAAAAAGACGGCACTGTGAAGAAGAAAATTATTGTTGAATACAAAAATGACCAGCCGTTCGGGATCTGGCTAAACGGGATAAACCGTGATTATGTCCGGTTTTATGTGCCGAAAGGCAGTAAGTTGTTTTCCTCCAAGGGTTCGGAAAGCGCTGTCAGTACCATTGAAGATGAATTGGGTAAAACCGTCTTTGAGGCTTTTATTCAGGTCAGGCCTCAAAATGCCAGGAAATTGGAGATTGAATATAGCGTGCCATACAAACCCGATGGCCAATATAAGTTAATGGTGCAAAAGCAACCCGGAGCCCAGGATTTCCGCTACATTATCAAAATAAACGGCTCAACTAAAGCCGATTTCAAGCTGGATCAGGACAAAGAGTTTAAATTCGAGATATAATAAGACATCTATGGTAAACTGCATTTTATGCAGGGGATTAAGGTTGAGGGGATAATTTTAAAAAGGCGCAATTTAGGGGAAGCGGACCGGATTTTAACTGTTTTTTCTCTACAAAAGGGCAAAATTTCCGTTTTGGCAAAAGGAGTCAGACGCATTACTTCCAGAAGGGCAGGCAACGTGGAACTTCTTAATCGGGTTTCCATGTATTTGCACCAAGCCAAAACATTTCTGATTTTAACAGAAGCCACCAGCCTGGATACATATCAAAAATTAAAAGAAGATCTGACTTTATCAACTTATGCTTTTCATATTATAGAGCTGGTGGATAAGCTAACTGCGGAAAATCAGGACAATAGAATTTTGTACGAACACCTGGTAAGTGTACTGCAAAGGTTGTCCGGAAAACCCCGTCAGATTTTAATCCGGGCATTTGAAGTGAAGATACTTTCAAGTCTGGGCTTTGCAACATTTCGAAGCTCCACCCCGGGGGTGTCAACTCAATTACACTCCGGTCAATTCCACTCCGGGAGTGCGCATTCAAAGCTACTAGAAAATTTGGAAATTTTATCATGGGATGAGATAGAGAAACTGGAAATCAATAAAAAAGAGGCTCTGGAACTGGAGCAGGTGTTGCGGTATTATGTAGAAAGAGTAATCGAGGGCAGGTTAAAAAGCCGGCAGATGCTGGGGAGGATTTAATCTTATGGATAATAATTTGATGGACAAAATAGTAGCTTTGTGCAAAAGAAGGGGTTTCATTTTCCCCGGTTCGGAAATTTATGGAGGACTGTCTAATTCCTGGGATTATGGTTCGCTGGGGGTGGAGCTTAAAAATAATATTAAGCAAGCCTGGTGGAAACGGTTTGTTCAAAACAGGGATGATATTGTTGGAATCGATGCAGCCTTAATTATGAATCCTAAGGTTTGGGAAGCTTCCGGGCATGTGGCCAATTTTCAGGATCCGCTGGTTGAGTGTAAAAAGTGTCACAGCCGGTTCCGGGCAGATAATATTAAAGACGGTATTTGTCCCAATTGTGGGGAAAAGGATTCTTTTACAGGTGAGCAGATGTTTAACTTAATGTTTAAAACATTTATTGGTCCGACTGAAGAGTCTTCTAATACTGCCTATTTCCGGCCGGAAACAGCTCAAGCCATGTTTGTGGATTTTAAAAATGTGCTGGATACCAGCAGAAAAAGACTACCTTTCGGAATTGCTCAGGTTGGTAAGGCCTTCAGAAATGAAATTACTCCGGGAAATTTTATTTTCAGAACAAGGGAGTTTGAACAAATGGAGATTGAATATTTTTTTCCTACTCCACAAAATGATAGTGATTGGAATAGGTATTTTGAACTCTGGAGGAAGGAAATGTTGAGTTGGATTAAAGATGATCTAGGAGTAGGGTTAGAAAAGGTATATGAGCACGAGATTGAAGCTTCAGAGTTGGCCCATTATTCAAAGCGGACCATTGATTTTGAATATGACTTTCCTTTTGGCAGAAGTGAGTTGTACGGATTGGCATACCGCACTGATTTTGATTTAAGAAATCACGAAAAATCGTCGGGACAAAACTTAAAATACCGCGATCCTGACACAAACGAGGAATTTATTCCGCATGTAATTGAGCCGACTTGGGGAGTAGACAGGTCAGTATTAGTGACATTGATAGATGCTTACAGTGAAAAAGACGGCAAGGTAATCTTAAAATTAAAACCAAAATTGGCCCCGTACAAAGCGGCGGTTTTCCCGCTTTTGGCCAATAAACCGGAGCTAATCAAGGTGGCCCGCAAGATTTATCTTGACCTGAAACAGGATTTCATGATAGCGTGGGATGATAGGGGCAATATCGGTAAAAGGTATGCCAGCCAAGACGAAATCGGTACGCCATTTTGTATAACGGTTGATTTTCAGAGCTTGGAGGACAAAATGGTAACAGTTAGAGATCGGGACAGCGCAAAACAGGAAAGAATAAAGATCAGTGAGCTTAGGGAATATTTAGGAGATAAGATAAAATAGTTTGTCTTCCTGAACGACTAGTGAAGGATCTGCCATGGTCGCGGAAGATTCCTCGCTAATCACTCGGAATGACGTTGAATAACTATGGATAAACTAAAAGCTTGGTTTTTTCTGCACAAAGTGACGGCAATTTTGGGTGTTGTTATACTTATTATAGTCATCGGCGGATTTATTGCTTTCCAAAAAATTGCGTCGCAACCAACCGGTCCGGTGGAGGAGGTTGATCTTATCTTTGACGCGGAAGGACCATTCGCCCTGCTTTTCCCGAGACGTGACGGAAATGCCCTGGTACTTAATTTAAAAAGAACCAGCTCATACGACAGCATCTCTTTCGAGCTGGCTTATACCAGTACTCCGGATGAAAAGGTAGTGACGGGCGGAAAAATTTCCGAAGACGGAGAGGGGGAGGTTTCCGGATCAATAGACAGGGGAGTAGTGGGTGATATTGATACCAAAGATAAAAAAGGCGAATATGAACAGGAAATTTTATTCGGATCCTGCAGTAAAAATGTTTGCAAATATGACAAAGGAGTGGAAAACGGCACTTTAACGCTGCGTATAAAAAAAGGAAATAAAGCTTTTAAGATGATTACCCAGTGGCACCTGCAAAAGCCGGATGTAGCTTTAGGAAGTTTGACTTCCGGCGACGGACACCTGGTCTATGCAGTGGAAGGAGACAGGCAGGTCTTGTCCAACATTGGATTTACCATAATCAATGATCTGACCGGTGTTCCTAAACTTCCTTCAGGGAAATCCACAGTCGGCAAAATTTATTCACTGAATGCGCCGATTGCCAAAGGATTATCCGGCGGGGCAGTCAGCCTGGAGCTGGCGGAAAATCCTCCGGCCGGAGCGAAGCTTTTTAGGTATAACCAAAACAAAAGCGAGTGGCAGGAGTTAGATACCAAAATCGAGGGCTCTAAATTATCTGCCAAGGCAGAAGGCGCCGGAATCTTCACGGTGTTGGTTAACAAGTAACGCGCTACACCACTACGAATTTCGCAGTTGTCATTGCGAGGAGCGAGTCTTCGAGCGACGTGGCAATCTTTCTTGAATCAAGATTCCAACGCTCGGCCTTTAGCCTCGTTCTGAATGACAGCAAGTGCGAAACTTGTGATTACAAAAAAATCGCTAAACTAGGATCCCTTGGTTACTTTGTTCCCTCAAAATTCCCTCTTGACAAGTTAGTGTAAAATGGCGGAAAATGAGAACAGATGGTGAATCTGCCCAAAAAATATGTTTTTGGGTAGCTTTAAGACTTATTTCAGTGGGAAAAATAGATTGGTCTTACCTAGAAGATTTAGAAGGGAATTAGGTAATGAAGGTGAGTTTTATATACTTTTGGGGGGAAATGGTGAAATTTGGGGATTTGATCCGGGTAATTGGTCTAAAATGGCAGAAGGTATTTTAAGGTTTCCTCTTTCCGGTGAGGAGGGAAGGTTGAAAAGGCTTAGGCTTTTTCCAAAGGCTGAGGAGTGTATTTTAGACAGTCAGGGAAGGTTTATCTTGCCTCAAGAGTTTATGGAGAAGCTAAAGTTTAAGGAACAGGTTTATATTATCGGAGCCGGTGATCATTTTGAGGTTTGGGACATAAATCTTTGGGAAAAACAGCAGGAAAGCCTTAAGAAAGAAGATGAAAGGATTTCATAAGAGTGTTCTTCTTAAAGAGGCTGTCGGAGCATTGATTCCGGCCCGTTTAAGCCAGGATGGCTTGGTTGGGACGGGCTCGCCTCGCTATCGCTCCGGCGAAGCGGGCGGAAATGATTGCCACGCACCAGAGCGGCACATGGCTTGGTACCTGGACTGTACCTTGGGTGATGGCGGGCACTCCATAGAAATTATAGTAGCGGGCGGGAAAGTGATCGGAATGGATGTTGACCCGGAGGCGCTTAAAAGAGCGCGTCAAAGATTTAATAGCCTGGGGATTAAAGAAAATAAGTATAAGTTAGTTCAGGGAAATTTTAGGGATGTTGAAAATTTAATATTGCAGACGGACACTGCAGGACAAATATTTGCCGGGGCCAAGTCAGACTTGGCTGGCGCAATTTTTGATCTTGGGGTTTCCAGTTTGCAGCTTGAAACCCCGCAGAGGGGTTTTTCTTTTGCAAGAGAAGGACCCTTAGATATGAGAATGGATCCGGGTTTAGGAATAAAAGCAGCGGATCTTTTGAAAGCATTATCAAGAAAGGAGCTTTATGAACTATTTACTAGCTTGGGTGAGGAAAAATATTCTTGGCGCTTGGCTGATGTTGTGGTTCGCGCCCGTGAGGTAGCGCCTTTTACGACAACATCCGAACTGGCTGAAAAAGTTTCCCACTTCGTTCGTCCAAGCCGAACTTCGCGGGACAAACACCCGGCAACCAGGGTATTTCAGGCCCTGCGGATGGCGGTAAATGATGAACTGGGTGCTTTGCAGGAAGGATTGGAAAAAGTAAAGAATTTAATAAAAAGAGATGGCCGGATTGTGGTGATCAGTTTTCACTCACTGGAGGACAGGATTGTGAAGAACACATTTAAGCAGTGGGAAGAAACCGGAGTTGGTGAGATTTTAACAAAGAAGCCCCTAGTACCGACTGATCTGGAGATAGCGGATAATCCAAGATCCAGGTCGGCCAAAATGAGGGTATTTAAAATTATATGACAATCATAAAAAAATTTGATCCGGTTGAACCCGGGAAAAGATATTCAAAAAAGTATATTTGTGTAGTGGCATTTTGTCTGGTTGCGCTGATGTTGGTAGAAATTTGGGCCAGTAATAATGTTGTCACATATGGTGAAAAATTTGAGAAATTATCTATGCTTAAAAAATCTTTAAACATGGAAAATCAAATACTGGAAAATGAAATTGCACTGAAACAATCTCTAAGTAATATTGCCTCCAAATCCGGCGAACTTGGTTTTTCCGAGCCGCAAAGTATACAATATATCCGCTAACTCATAAGACGATGAAGCGGATATTTTGGATTCAAACAGTTTTCTTATTATTCTTTTTTGCGATTACAGCGCGCCTTTTCTATTGGCAATTTCCCCAAGCGCAGTTTCTACAAGCGCAAGCAGAAAACCAACATTTTACCAATACGAAAGTTATGGCCAACAGAGGAAATATCCTTTTCTCAGACGGATCAATATTGGTTTCTTCTAATCCGGTCTTCTCCCTTTATGGTTTACCTAAGGTAATTGATTCTGATCAGAAAGTTAAAATTGCCCGCAGTCTTTCAAAAATTTTAAGTAAAGATCCGGATGATTCCGATTTTGTAAAGGATATTGGGAATAAGTTATCGCAAAACCTCTATTGGGTACCGCTGAAAAAAAATGTTACGGCCCTGCAGAAAAAACAAATTGAAGAATTAAACTTACAAGGAATTGGCTTTGCACAGGATACCAGTAGGTTTTATCCGGAGGGTTCATCTTCGGCTCATTTGCTGGGTTTTTTAGGTTCGGATGCCAAAGGGGCGGGCAAGGGATATTTTGGACTGGAAGGTTACTACGACGGTGAGCTTAAAGGAATTTCCGGATCAATTAAAAATGAAAGAGATGCTCTGGGGCTCCCGATATTGATAGGAAACTTTTTTACCACTGAAGCCAGAAACGGCAAGAATTTAAGTTTAAATGTGGATGCTACGGTTCAATTTATTTTAGAAAAAAATTTGAAAGCAGGAATGGAAAAATACGGAGCAAAGGCCGCCTCGGCTGTGGTGATGGATCCTGTTACCGGAGGGATTTTGGCTCTCTCGTCCTTTCCTAATTACGACCCGGCCAACTATTTTGATTACCCGAAGGAGTATTATAAAAATTCCGTGGTAGCCGATCAATATGAGCCGGGGTCTACCTTTAAGGTATTGGTAATGGCTGCTGCGTTAAATGAGGATTTGGTAAAACCTGATACAAAATGTGATATTTGCGCGGGCCCCGTTTCTTTAGGTGGGTTTACTATCAGGACCTGGAATAATCAATACCGTCCGGACGGCACGATGAAAGATATAATTGTGCATTCGGATAATACCGGCATGGTCTTTACTGCGAAAAAACTGGGTTTGGATAAGTTTTATTCATACTTTCAAAACTTTGGGTTTGGCGAGCCGACCGGCATTGATTTGCAGGACGAATCATCTCCGGAAATCAGACCGAAAAGCAACTGGAAAGAAATAGATCTGGCAACAGCCTCATTTGGCCAGGGCATTGCGGTAACGCCGATTCAAATGGTCAGTGCGGTTGCCGCCATTGCCAACGGGGGAAATTTAATGGAACCTCATGTGGTAAAAGAGATTAAAGATGAAAATGGCAGTTTTGAAATAAAACCAAAAATAATCAGGCAGGTGATAAATAGTTCCACTGCGCAGTTGATGAAAGAGATGATGGTGGCGGCTGTGGAAGAGGGAGAAGCAAGGGTGTTCCGGACAAAGGGGTTTAGGGTTGCCGGTAAAACAGGTACGGCTCAAATTCCGGTGGCCGGTCATTATGATTCAACTAAAACCATTGCCTCGTTTGTGGGTTTTGCGCCGGCAGATAATCCGAAATTTGTGATGTTAGTGCGCTATGACGAGCCTTCTTCTTCCATTTTCGGCGCTGAAACAGCCGCCCCGACTTTTTTTAACATCGCCAAACAGCTTTTCCTTTACTACAAAATTGCGCCTACTGAGTAGGGAACGTTGTTATATAATAGCTTTCAATGAAGAGATTAATTAAAAGTTTATTTACTCAGCAAATGATTAATGATTTTTATCACTTGCCCATGGCTATCCTGGCTAATATTGTTTACAGCTCCCCCGCCGGGAAACTGAAAGTAATCGGGGTGACCGGAACGGACGGTAAAACCACTACAGTTAATATGATCTACCGGATTTTAAAAGCAGCCGGGAAAAAGGTATCCATGATCTCAACTATTAATGCTCCGGGTTTTCACACAACTTCCCCCGGTCCTTTTACAATTCAAAAATTTGCCAAAGAATCGGTTAGAAATAGTGATGAATACCTGGTTTTGGAAGTTACATCACACGCCCTAGATCAATTCCGGTTTTGGGGAATTAAATTTGATGTCGGAGTGGTGACCAACATTACACACGAACATTTGGATTATCATCAGACTTTTGAAAATTATCAAAAAACCAAGCTTAAACTTTTGAAAAATGCCAGGAAGGCAGTAGTAAACAAAAAAATTAGGGAATATGAGGATTTTAGGGTTTTCCGTGAGAAGGCAATCACATTTGGACTGGAGAAAGGGGATTTTAATCAGAAAGAACTAAAATTAAAGCTTAAAGTGCCCGGAGATTATAACATTGAAAACGCGTTGGCCGCCTTGGCAGTTGCATATGTTTTGGATATTGATAAGAACGTAGCTCAGACAGCTCTGGAAAATTTTGATGGTATAAACGGCAGGATGGAGGAGGTAAAAAATAAAAACGGCATCAGGATTTTTATTGATTTTGCCCATACGCCGAATGGCTTGGAACAAGCCTTAAAATCTTTGCGCTCCCAGCTTTCCCGGACCGCGTCCGGGAGGCTACTGGCAATAATAGGCGCGGAAGGGGACAGGGACACCGGAAAAAGAGCGATGATGGGAGAAATTGCCCAAAAACTTGCAAATTTGGTTATTGTTACGGCAGTTGATCCCCGGGGACAGCTGGAAGTTATTAATAAGGATATTGCCGGCGGAGCCGTAAAGGCCGGGGCAAAAGAAGGCATAAATTTTTTTGTTATTAATGACAGGACAGAGGCGATTGAATTAGCCGTTAATAGACTGGCTAAAAAAGGAGATATAGTAGGGATTTTCGGCAAAGGGCACGAAACAACAATGAATTTAGACGGGAAAGAGGTTCCCTGGTCGGATAAAGAGACAGTGATAGAGGCACTCCAATCGTCATATGGATCATAGATACAAACTGATAGTAGACTCTTTCGGAAAAGACAGGTTTAAGTTTAATGAACCGCTAAAAGAGTATACTGCCTCCGGAGAAGGCGGCTCAGCCGGATTGTTCTTTATCGCCTTTACAGAGGGGGAACTGATTAAAATAATCAGTATGTGCAGAGATTTAAAACTCCCCTTTTTCCTGTTCGGCACCGGCAGTAAGATTATGATTTCCGACTCGGGACTTGGCGGGCTGGTAATCAAGAACCGGACCAAAGGCATCCAGACAGTTTCAGTAAAAGGTAAAGTGACTAAATTCGGAATAGGAGTTGAGGAAGCAATAGTAGAAGTTGAATCCGGGGTCAGCATAAAAAAGTGGGTTGAGTATTTGGATTCTCAGGAATTGGCAACATTAGGCTTTGAAAATATCCCGGGCAGTATCGGAGGCAATCTTTTTTTAAACAGATTTTTGCAAAACCACGCAAAAAGTATTAAAGTATTAGATCTGGATTCAGAAGTTAGCCAAATAGCTGTTGAGAATTTAAGCCTAAAAAGGCATATAATAATATCAGCAGTATTTAGAATTAAAGCGAAAAAATAGAAGGATATAAAAACGTGAAATATATAATTAACGGCGGCTTGAAGCTTTCGGGAAAGGTCAGTGTTTCAGGCAATAAAAATTCAATATTTCCCTGTATCGGCGCAGCGCTTCTGACGGGGGAGGAAGTAGTTTTGGAAAATGTTTCGGATCTGGCGGATGTGGCGGTTTTGATAAAAATCCTGAAGAAATTGGGTGTAAGTGTAAAGAAGAATCACTCTGAAATTATTATTAAAGCGGACAAAATTGCCCGTTTCAGCTTGCCGGAAGATTTGATGGTGGCGCTCCGGGGATCTATTGTATTGGTAGGGGCAATATTGGGCAGACTGGGCAGAGTAAATTTTTATCATCCGGGAGGAGACATTATCGGCAGAAGAAGCATCATGACTCATCTGGCAGGGTTTAGCGGACTGGGAGTTAATTTTAAGAAAAGCAATCTTAAATATAGTCTGTTTGTTGCAGAAGACTCTTCCTTTAAAAAAGCGGAGATTTTTTTGCAGGAGGCATCCGTAACGGCAACCGAAAATTTGATTTTGGCTTCGGTGTTAGGAGAGAGGCAAGTGTTATTGAAAAACTGCGCAAAAGAGCCGCACATCGGCGATCTTTGCCGGATGCTTCTGCAGATGGGCGCTAAGATCGAGGGAGTCGGAACAGATACCCTGGAAATTACAGGAGTAAAATTCCTGCGCGGAACCAGGTTCCGGATAGGAGCGGACTATATTGAAGCAGGCACTTATGCCGTTGCTGCTGCGGTCACAGGAGGTGAAATCGAAATTGAAGGAGTGGAGGAAGCTTTTTTGGGTCCGGTGTTCTTACCGCTTAAAAGCTTTGGTGTAAAAACAGAGGTTACTGAAAGGGGAGTAAAAGTTTTCCCGTCAAAACTGAAAGCTGTTGCAAAGCTGGTTACAAATATCTGGCCGGGATTCCCCACAGATTTTATGAGTGTGGCGATTGTTTTGGCAACTCAATCCAGGGGAGTAAGCTTATGCCATGACTGGATGTATGAAGGACGGATGTTTTTTGTTGATAAGTTAATTACCATGGGCGCCAAAATTACGCTGGCCGATCCTCACCGAGTGTTGGTATTGGGGCCGGGCAGACTCCGCGGCAGAGTACTAGATACGCCCGATATCAGGGCAGGTATGGCTTTGGTGGTGGCGGCTCTTGCGGCAAAAGGCAAAAGTATAATTAATCAGGCAGAACTTATTGAAAGAGGTTATGCCGATGTTGCCCTAAAACTTAAAAAGCTGGGTGCTGATATAGAAAGAGTTGAAGATTAACTTTTCATGGATATTTTGAATAAACCGTTTCATCTTCTTCGGATTTATCTGGTCAGACAATACGTTAAATTATATCCTGCGGAGATGTTTATAGGTATTGCCGGATCTGTCGGTAAAACTACCACTATTACCGCCTGCAGAGCAGTTTTATCACAAAAATACAAAACTATTTCAACTAAACCGAATCTTAACCCGGTTTTCAATATTCCTTCCACCCTTTTAAGAATAAATCCTTCCGTGAAGAAAGTCCTTTTGGAAATGGGCATTGAGCACAGGGGAGAAATGGATTTTTATCTGTCTTTGGTAAAACCAAAAACTGCAATTTTAACAAAAATTGCCCAAGTGCATAGCGAAACTTTGGGTAACATTAATGAAATCTTGCAGGAAAAAAGCAAGCTGGTTGAAAGCTTAGACAAAGACGGAGCGGCAATACTAAACTGGGACGACCCAAGCAGTAAGAAACTGGCGGAAAATTGCAAAGGCGGGGTTTTTTACTACGGCTTAGATTCCAAAAAGTGTACAGTTTGGGCCGGCAATATCAGAACAGAAAATTTTACAACATCATTTGAACTAAACTTAAGTGTGGAGCGGGTTAAAGTAGATTTACAACTTTTGGGACTGCATCAGGTTTACGCGGCACTGGCAGCCGCGCTTGTGGGGACAATTCACGGCATTCCTTTAACAAAAATTAAGATGGGGTTGGAAAAAATTCCGCCAACAGAACACTGTTTACAAGCAATCCCGGGCCCCAATCATTCAATCCTGCTGGACGATACATATAATAATTCACCGGCTGCGCTTGAGGTGGCTATAGATACACTCCTTTCGGTGCCGGCGAGGAGAAGAGTGTTGGTTTTAGGCGAGATGAGAGAGTTGGGGCAATATTCTGAAAAGCTGCACCGGCAAATAGCACAAAGAATCTATAAAGAAAAACTGGACCTTATTTTTCTGGGTCAGGGAGATGCACAAATCATAGCCGATGAACTGAGGAGCTTAGGTTTTTGGGAAGAAAGAATGGAAAGTAATTTGCAAAACTCAGAACTTGTTACAAAACTCCTCAAGACCCTGGGAAAAGGAGATGTTTGTTTAATTAAAGGATCCAAAGCAGTAAGATTAGATGAGGTAGTAAAAAGGATAGCGAAAAAAACATGACGCAACTGTTGGGACTGGTTCTTTTATCATTTGTTGTTACTTCTATTTTAATGGTGCCTTTTATTGATTTCCTTTTTTATCTAAAAAGGCGTTTTGAAAAAATTCAGCGGAAGAACAAAGGGGGATCCGAGACTCCGATACACGACCAGTTGATGAAGGGGGATATCGGCACTCCTTCGGGTGGGGGGATACTACTGATTTTAATTCTGGTGATTTTAAGTTTGGGAATGTTCTTTTTTAATCGGCAGGTGGACAAAGTTAGTTTGGGGATCTTACTTTTTACCGTAGTCTCGTTCGGATCTTTAGGACTTGCCGATGACATTAAATTTATTATTACTAGAAGAAAAGGAAAATTTTTGGGACTGGGCAGAAAAAAGATGCTACTGATTCAATTCCTATTAGCTTCAGTTATTTCTGGTATGCTTTACTTTTTCGGGGGGATAGATAATTTATACATTTCCGGCCTGGGAAATTTTATTGTTTCTTTCTGGTATATACCGATAGCTTCTTTTGTGATTGTATCCTTTGCTAATGCATATAATATTTCAGACGGATTGGATGGCTTATCTGCGGGACTTTTGCTGATTTGTTTAATTGCCTTTTTGGCTCTTGCTTCTTCGAATCTGGATCTAACTTTGGCATCTTTTATCGGTATTTGGATCGGACTGCTTTTTGCCTTTCTTTATTTTAATGTCTGGCCTGCCAGGATTTTTTTAGGTGATGCCGGTGCTTTTGCATTCGGAGCCACCCTGGCTGTGGTCGGTCTTTTAACCGGCAAAACTTTGGCCATGGTAATTATTGGCGGGATGTTTTTTATAATTATCTCCTCATCGGCAATTCAAATCCTTTCCAAGAAAATCCTAAAGAAAAAATTTTTTCCGGTTTCCCCCATTCATATGTATTTTAAATATATCGGCTGGGAAGAACCGAAAATTGTAAGCAGGTTTTGGCTGGCAGGCGGAGTATTTGCTGTTTTGGGTTTATGGATAGCTTTGCTTTCAAGATGATTCACTCTCTTCCGCAAAAACAACGCCTGGATTTTCCTTTGCTTTTTACGGTAGCAGCTTTGGTTATCTTCGGCCTGCTCATGGTTTATGACTCCTCAGCCATTGCCGGTCTGAGGGATTTTAAAGATAGTCTGTATTACATCAGGCAGCAGCTCATGTGGGTTGTAGTGGGGGGAATTTCCATGCTCTTTTTTGCTCACTTCAACTACAAAAAATTTAAGGGTCTGGCAGTGCCGTTTTTCCTTTTTTCGCTGTTGCTTTTGCTGGCGGTTTTTATTCCGGGATTGGGAGTTTCCGGCGGAGGGGCGCACCGGTGGCTTCGTCTTGGCATGTTAACAGTGCAACCGGCCGAAATTATTAAATTGACAGGGGTCTTATATCTTGCCGTACTGTTTGAAAAAAAGGTTAAACTGATCCCCTTTTTAATTCTTATCGGTGGACTGACCTTTATTACGGCGGTACTGCAAAGAGATTTAGGGTCATCGGCGGTCTTTGCGGCAACGGCAGTTGTTTTATACCTTGGTGCAGGGGGCTCACTTGTGTATTTTGCGATAGGCATACCTGTTGCCGTATCTGCTTTTTTGCTTTTAATTTTTACGTCCGCCTACAGAAGCAAAAGAGTTTTGGCATTTCTGGATCCGTTTTCCGATCCGCAGGGTTATACATATCATATTTCACAAGTTTTAATAGCCCTCGGATCCGGCGGTCTGTTCGGTCTAGGATTGGGGCACTCCAGGCAGAAGTTTGAATATATTCCGGAGGTTAGCACGGATTCTATTTTTGGAATTGTCGGGGAGGAGCTGGGATTTTTAGGAGGAAGCTTGCTAATCGGGCTTTTTGTAATACTCCTGATAAGAGGGTTTAAAATTGCCGGGAGTTGTCAGGATAATTTCGGCAGAATTTTAGCCATAGGTTTAATTTCATGGCTGGGGATTCAGGCCATTGTTAATCTTTCCTCTATGACGGCACTGATGCCGCTGACAGGAGTTCCTCTGCCTTTTATCTCGTACGGAGGCTCGGCGCTGGTGGCAAATCTGACGGCCGTCGGCATTTTACTTAATATATCAAAACAATCCTCGTAAAAAGATTTCCACTAAATGATCAATTTAAAGAATTTATACAGAAATGAAATAGCGTAGGAAAGTAAAATTAGTCCGAATAATTTTGACAGCAACAAAATATACCTGGAAGGTATTTTATGTTTGGTTAGACTAACTGCCATTACCATCACCAGATAAAAAAGTACTAAACCGAAAGCCAGGAAGAATAAATTTATTATGGCCGCTTTATTTGACGTTCTGAAATATATGATCCAACTAGAGAAAGCCACAGCGCAATTGCCACCGGATTTGTAATGGCAATACTAAACCCCGCAAAAAAAGAATTTCGATCAAGCTTCTTGCCATTGTAGGATTTTTCAATATCCTCTTTTGTTAATTTAAAGGTACTAATTCCGATATAGCCAAGAATGAGAGTTCCGGTGATATAAAGCAGAATATTGGTTAATTTAAAGGTAAATAACTGACTGAGGCCGAAGTATATCAACAGTAAAACCAGGAAATTTCCCACGAATTCACCCAGGGAGAGCAGGAATCCTGAGAAAAATCCTTTTGTCAGAGTTCTTCTGATGATCTCAAAAAAAATAATTCCCGGAATGGCTCCGATTGAAATTCCGATCAAAGTGCTTTTAATAATATCCATAATATTAATATAGCATTCCTAAGATTTGATAAAAAGAAGCACGCATCAGTATGGATAGAGGATAAGGATACACATTGAAGGTGTATCCTTTAAGGCTCTAAGGCCAATCCTTTCGGTCGTAGTTAATCCTCTTCCAATATTTTTCGTTGAACAACGGAGAAATCGTCACTTTCTTCCACGAATGCTTTATATGTCAGTTTGGGATTAGTTTTGGAAAAATATGATAATACTTCTTCCGGATACACCCAGTCTGTTTTTCTTTTTCCCAGATATTCCGGATAAGATGACGCCTGCCCCCAGCCTTGCAAGGTCCGACCTTGCAAGGCTACTGAGCTCGTGTTGCTGTGATGGATAGATATTTGTTTATGTATATACTTGGTTAAATAAATCAACTGTTGCTCGTTTTCAATAAGGACAGCTTTATAGGTATCTTGGTACAAAAAACCCACTCTTTTATACTTACGATTGAAGTACATCGTGTATCTGGTACCCAAAGATTGCATAAATTTATCAATCGAGGTTGAGCTTTTCTGTTTGATAAAGAAATGGAAATGGTTCGGCATTAAAGCGTAAGCGAGTAAGGTGATTTCGTTTGAGAAATTATTTAAGCGTGATAACTTAAGAATCTTGTCTCTTTCTTTATAAGTGTTATTCGGACTAGAGAGTTGTTTCCTTAAGTCTTCTTCATCCTTAGGTAATAAATATTCTTTCAGGTAACGAAGAAAAACGGAGTAATCCTGTTGATCTAAAAATACTAGTCTTCTTTCTACCCCGCGATTGTATATGTGATAATAGCCATTCTCAAGGTACTGTTTTATTCTGTTGCGTGCAGGCATATTAATACCATATCATGATGCTTGTTAGCCTTGCAAGGTCCGACCTTGCAAATGTATTGAAGGAATATTGGTAATGACGTAGAATTGTGTTATATGAAGATATTAGTTACTGGGGCGCATTTCACACCGGCGGTGGCAACAATAGAACAATTGAGAAAAATGGATGATATAAGGATAGTTTATGTTGGCCGGAATACTACTTTGGAAGGGGACAGAGCCCGATCAGTTGAGTCGAAGTTGTTTCCACTGATGGGGATAAAATTTATTTCAATCACGGCCGGCAGACTGCAAAGATCTTTGACTGTGTTTACGTTATTGTCTCTATTGAAAATACCCATAGGTTTTTTTCAAGCCCTGTTAATCCTTTTTAAGGAGCGGCCGGATGTTATTTTATCTTTTGGCGGTTATGTGGGTTTACCGGTGGTGATAATAGGCTGGTTTTTTTCAATTCCGGTAATTATTCACGAACAGGCTTTAATTCCTGGATTGGCCAATAAAATCAGCTCAGTATTCGCCGATAAAATTGCTGTATCGTTTTCAAACGGCGCATTTACAGGTAAAAAAGTTGTTTTAACCGGCAATCCGCTCAGGAAGGAAATTATTGAAAAATCCCTAGATGCCAACATAAACCACCTCGCTCCGCCGGCAAAACCTTTGGCGACACGCGGCCAGGGCGGAAGGAAACCGGCAACTGTTTTAGTGATGGGGGGAAATCAGGGATCGCATATTATTAATTTGACGGTTGAAAAATGTCTTGTCCAGCTTTTGAAGATGGCTGTGGTCTTTCACCAGACCGGTGATTCAAAGTACCGGGATTTCGACAGACTGGAGAAGCTGGAGGGGTTAGGAAGTTTGGGGGAGAAATATATGGTAAAAAAGTGGATCGGAGAGGAGTATGCGAAAATTTTACAAAAAGCAGATTTGGTGATATCACGGGCAGGCATTAATACTTTGACGGAGTTGGCTTTTTTTGGCAAGCCGACACTGCTAATACCTATTCCCAACAGTGAACAAAATGAAAATGCCAAATTCTTTGAGGATTTGGGAATGGCAAGGATTTTACCGCAATCAAAATTATCTCCGTGGGCTTTATTGGAAAATGTCTCCTTTATGTTAAAAAGATTAGATAGTTTGAAAAAAAAGGCCGGGGAAACTAAAAAAGTGGTAATCCCGGATGCTGCTAAAAGACTCGCCTTAGAAACCGTACTTTTAGGTATAATGGAAACATGTGGAGAAAAAAAACCAGAAGATATCCGCCCGCCCGCTTAATTAAGTTATCAGCAGTAGTGATTATTCTGTTAAGTTTTTTCCTGTTTATAACAGGTAAGTTCAGTCCCTTTATTATTAAAAAGATCGGGATAGAAAAGAATAATATCCTTTGTGCCGACGATAACCAACTAATAAATGTCAGTAATTTATTGGAAAGAAATTTACTGTTTCCTCATTTTAAGGAAGTTGAAAAAAATCTGAAGGAAAAATTTATCTGTATTAGAAATATTGATTTCTCGTTATCTTTTTCAAATGAAGTTAAGATAAAAGTTTACGGCAGACTGCCTGTTGCTTCTTTTCTTTTATTGCAAAACAAGGAGGCGAGCGCATCTTCTGCCCTGGAAAATATTGCCACGCCAAGCGCCCAACAAGCGGGTGCAGCGTACCTAATCGACAAGGAAGGAGTGGTATTTGCCAAAGACATCGGGGCAGTAAATCTTCCCAACATTTTTCTCTACGACAGAACCGTTTCTTTGGGCAAGAGAGCGGTTGGAAATTCAGAAAACAGTTTAAAAATTTTGGATGGAACAAAAAAGCTGGGATTGGATATAAAAATCTCCGGTATTTTTGATGATATCTTAATTATATTCTCTTACCCCAGAGTAGTATTTAAACTGGATGGCAAAATAGATATGCAACTTGCATCTTTACAATTAATCCTCACAGAGGCTAAAATAAACTTAAGAGAACTAGAGTTTATCGATCTAAGATTTGATAAACCCCTGGTGAGGTTTGCCCCTAAGAAAAAATAGAAGAAATTTTTTTAAAATTTATGGCTAAAGATCGAGTTATTTGTGGAATAGATGTTGGCTCATCTAAAATAGCCACTTTAATTGCTTCGGTGGATGAAACCGGGAAAATTAATTTGATCGGCGTGTCCTCTACGCCGTCAAAAGGAGTTAAAAAAACTCAAGTTGTAGATATTGATGAGGCGGTTGGGGCGATCACCGAATCGGTTGAAGCGGCAGAAAGAATGGCCGGGTATTCTATTTCTTCGTCTTTTGTTTCACTGGGCGGACCGCAAATAGAAAGCATTAATCAACATGCAGTGGTGGCGGTTTCCGAGCCTGAGGGTGAAATTAAGGAATCAGATATCCGCCGGGTGAATGATGCGGCCCGGGCAATTCCGCTACCATCCTCAAGAGAAATCCTGCACGTTATCCCCCGCACTTTTACGGTTGACGGCCAGGAAGGAATTAAGGATCCGATCGGAATGACCGGCGTCAGACTAGAAACTGAAACACACATAATTACCGGTTCAACTACCTCCATGAGAAACCTTGTCAAGTGTGTATCTCAGGTCGGAATAGATGTGACGGAGCTGGTTTTTTCCGGTATTGCCTCCGCGCTTGCGGTTTTATCGGATACCGAGAAGGAATTGGGGGTAGTATTGGTGGATATCGGCGGGGAGACGACTGATGTGGTAATTTTTATAGACGGATCTGTAGCTTATTCTTCAGTTATTCCTATCGGCGCGCGCCACATTACATCCGATATGGCAGTTGGGCTCCGTGTTTCTTTGGAATCTGCAGAGAAAATAAAGTTATCGTTAGGCAAACCGCCAAAACAACCGGCAATTTCAGACGAAATGGAGGAAAACGGCAAAAGTATGCTAAACGGTAAAAAGAAGGAAGAAGAGGGGATAGATATTAAATCATTGGGTCTAGTTGAAGACATCCAAAAAATTTCCCGTAAAGCTGTAGTTGACGGAATTATTAAACCCCGCCTGCAGGAGATATTTAAATTTGTGGGAAAGGAAATCAAAAAGAGCGGTTTTGGCACCCAGGTTCCTTCCGGATTGGTAATTTGCGGGGGCGGAGCTTTGACTGTCGGAGCGCTAGATCAAGCAAAATATGTTTTGGGATTTCCGGCGCGGATCGGCGCAATTGAAGGTTTATCCGGTTTAGTTGAGGAAATAGAATCACCGGTGTTTGCATTATCTGCAGGTTTAATTCTTTACGGGGTAACCCAGAGCCCGCAAAGCCAAATGCGCCTGCCTGTTCTTTCAGGGGGCCTTCCGATTAAAGGTATGATACAAAAGGGAATAGATTTAGTGAAATCATTTCTGCCTTAGAGTAATTAGCTTGCAAGCTTAGCTATTGCAATTTAAAATATAAATCTGTTATATTCTGAGCGAAGCGAAGAATTCAAGCTTTGCTTAAGAGATTTATCTCGCAAGCTCTGCTTATATTCTGCCTGAGAGCTCATATCTATGCTGATAAACGAAGTTTGAAAGCACCGCTTGAAAGACTTTGTTTTCAAGCTTAAATTTTTTAAGCAAGACATAGAAAGAGAAAAAATTTATGCTTATTAAACCTGATGTTCAACGATTTGCCAAAATAAAAGTCATGGGACTTGGCGGTGGCGGATCCAATTCCTTAAATTCAATGATCTCCCTGCAACAAATCCAAGGAGTAGAATTTGTGGCAGTTAATACCGATGCCCAGGCCCTGATGAATAATCAATCCCCAACCAAAGTTCAAATTGGTGAAACGTTAACTCGTGGTTTAGGTTCGGGCGGAGATCCGGAAGTAGGTAAACAAGCGGCTGAAGAGAGCACCCAAAAACTGCAGGATGTTCTGCAGGATGCCGATATGGTATTTTTGACGGCAGGTATGGGCGGAGGAACCGGAACTGGCTCAATTCCGGTTGTGGCATCAGTTGCGAAAACTCTCGGCGCGCTGACTGTGGCCGTAGTTACCAAACCTTTTGCTTTTGAGGGGACCAGGCGGATGGTGGTGGCGGAGGAAGGACTGGAGAAACTTAAAGGTCATGTAGACGCGCTGATTATTATTCCTAATCAAAGACTGCTGGAGACCGTTGATAAAAATATGACTTTGCAGGAGGCGTTTAAATTGGCAGATTCGGTATTGGGTCAAGGCGTTCAGGGTATTTCCGACCTGATTACCATGCCGGGACTTATTAACGTTGATTTTGCGGATGTAAAAACTATTATGTCTAATGCCGGATCAGCCCTGATGGGAATCGGGGTGGCCGGCGGTGAAAACAGAGCGGCGGCCGCGGCCAGAATGGCTATCGCCTCTCCCCTTTTGGAAGTGTCCATTGAAGGCGCCAAAGGAGTGCTGTTTAATATAGTAGGAGGATCTGATCTTTCTATGACAGAAGTAAATGAAGCGGCTCAAATTATTGCTCAGGCCGCAGATCCTGATGCCAATATTATCTTTGGTGCTACCATCAAGGAAGATCAACTGGATCAAATTAAAATTTCGGTAATTGCCACCGGCTTTGATGAAACCAGAAGAAGGTTGCGGGAGTATATAGGTAGCGGCATCGGATCGGCTTCAATGCAATCCCAACCGCATACTTTTTCCGATACCAATTCAAAACAGGATGATTCACAAACTACTCAAACAGGATCTGATTCCGATGATGTGGCAGAGAGAAAGCCGGAGGAAGACGAAGAAGACTTGGAAATCCCCGCATTCCTCAGATCGAACCGTTAGTTTTTGACAAAAGGGGGAATTACTGATAAGATTACCCTTGTTAATATGAACAGACAAACAATAGGAATTATTATAGAAATTATTACTCCCCTGGGGCGGAGGGTTTTCGTGTAACTTAATTTACAAAATTAAGGAACAAGCAAAACCCCGCCAAGCCGGGGTTTTTTTATGGAGAAAAAATATGAATGAATTAGAAAGATTAGAAATAATACCTTACGATACGACGTTAAGGGATGGAGCTCAAACTCCAGGAGTGACTCTGACCGTGGATGCAAAATTACGGATTGCTCCTAGGCTGGCCGAATTTAGCATTCCTTATATTGAAGGTGGTTGGCCGGATTCTAATCCGACGGATGTGGAATTTTTTCGACGAGCCAGAAACTTACACTTAACAAATAGTAAGTTAGTTGCTTTTGGAAGCACCATTAAAGTTAATGAAACACCAGCTAGTAGTGTAGTTATGAAGGCATTGTTGGAGAGTGAAACAGAAGTTGTAACAGTTTTTGGTAAGAGTTGGATGCTTCATGTTGAGGAGGCCTTGATGACAACCGGCCCGAGAAATTTAGAGATGATTTCCTAATCAGTTGCGTATTTGACTGAAAGAAGGAGAGTATTTTATGATGCTGAGCATTTCTTTGATGGGTACAAAGATAATCCTGAATATGCTCTGCAGACCCTAGAAGCGGCGCAACAAGGCGGGGCTGAAGTGATTATTTTGTGTGATACAAACGGAGGATCACTCCCTGAATTCATTTTTGAAGCTACTTCAGCAGCAAGAGCGCGTTTAGGAACAAATTTTCCTTTAGGGATTCATGCCCACAATGATGACGATTCAGCTAAAGAGAATTCAATTCAAGCAGTTTTAGCTGGTGCAAGACAAGTACAAGGAACTATTAACAGGGCAGGTGAAAGGTGTGGTAATTTAGATCTTTGTGTATTTTTGGCGTCAGTTAACTTAAAACGTGGTTGGGGTATAGGAAACATTAATTTAGAAGAATTAAGAAATCTTTCAAGATTTGTTGAACTGGAAAACGGATTAGCTGTACCGGTTTATAATGCATATACGGGGGAAAATGCTTTTACTGATAAAGGGGGTGTGCATGCTAGTGCTTCAAGGAGATGCCCTTGGGCCTATCGTCATATAGATCCGAGCTTGGTAGGAGGTGAAAGCAGTATTAGCTATTCTGATTTGGGGGGAGGAGCTAATGTTGAAGATATGGCAGAAAAATTCGGGTTTCCTCTAGAAGTTGGTTCAGTTCAGCATAGGGAATTAGTGAGAATGATGAAAGAATTTCAGGTATTAGGTGACGCCCAGGGATTTCTGTTATTGAATAAAGTCCTTCGGAATAATCCCGAGCCATTTGATGTTTTACCGGAAAATCGGTCTACTGGTCGGTGCGACGGAGTGGCTTTTGCTAATTTAGTTATGCGGGTAAATGGAGATGAATTAACGGAATACGCTGTGGGAAACGGACAGATACATGCATTTGATATCGCATTAAGAAAAGCACTGGAAAGAAAATATCCTCATGTAGCTGCAGTAAAATTACTGCATTATAGATCGCCGGATATTCAAAAGCCGGGAACGGATGCGGAAGTTATTATCCATACAACGTTCGGAGCTGGCGGCCATCGTTGGACGTCGGTATCTAAAGGGACAGATCAACAAATCGCAGGAGAAAATGCCATAATTGACGCATATAAATATTTTCTCTTAAAAGTCTTGTGTTAACGTCCAGAAAAAATTACAATTAGCCATATGAGCAAATTTAAACCAGTTTCATCACAAGTCAATTTTGCCGAAGTTGAAGAGGGTATTATCAAGTTCTGGAAAGAGGAGAAGATTTTTGAAAAATCACTGGAAAAGCTGGCCCCGAGCGGAGACTGGAATTTCTTAGACGGCCCGCCCTTTATTACCGGAATGCCGCACTACGGGAATATCCTGCCCTGGATTCCCAAAGATATATTTCCGAGATACCGGACCATGAAAGGTTTCCGGGTGAGGCGGGTTTGGGGTTGGGATTGTCACGGCCTGCCGGCAGAAAACAAAGTGGAACAGCAGTTGGGCATTACCAGAAAAAAAGATATTGAAGAGAAAGTCGGAGTTAAAAAATTCATTGATGAGTGTAAATTATATGTTAACAATGTTTCCGCCGAATGGGAGTGGTATGTTTTACACATCGGCAGATGGGTAGATCTTGAAAATGCCTACAAAACCATGGATTTATCTTATATGGAAACGGTGATGTGGGTATTCAAGCAAATGTATGAGAAGAATTTGATCTACAAAGGCCTCCGGGTGTCACTTTTTTGTCCGCACTGTTCAACCCCGATCTCCAATTTTGAAGTGGCGATGGATACGGACAATTATAAGGATTTAACAGAATCCACCGCCGTATATAAATATCCCCTGAAGGATGAAAAAAATACTTTTCTTTTGGCCTGGTCTACAACTCCCTGGAATAAACTGGTGACCTCAGCCTTGGCAATTAATCCCAAACTTGCTTATGTAAAAGTTTCCCAGGGAGGCGAAAATTACATTTTGGCAAAAGGTACAATCAAAATACTTAAAGAAGCGCCGTATAAAGTATTGGAAGAATTTAAAGGCAGTGAACTTATCGGTAAGGAATTTGTACCGCTTTACGATTTCTACACAATTGATCCCGGTAAAAAGGCATTCGTTGTAGTCGGTGATGAATTTGTGACGGCAGATGAGGGTACGGGAGTGGTTACGCTTGCTCCATACGGTGAAGAAGATTTGGCAGTCATGCAGAGAGAAAATATTCAGATGGTTTTGCATGTTGACGAGGAAGGCATGGTGCGGGATTTCGTGCCGAAGTTCGGGGGAATGTATTATATGAAAGCTGATAAGTTGGTGCTGGAAGATTTAAAAGAGCGGGGGTTTGTCTACCGAATAGATGAGTATACCCACAGCGTGCCGCATTGCTGGAGATGCGCCACCCGTTTATTTTATGGCCCGCAAGATGCCTGGTTTGTAAATGTTCAGGAACTAAAAGAGCAACTTAAGAAAACTAACGAAGAAATTAATTGGTTTCCGGGACATTTTAAACATGGCCGGTTTTTAAAAAGTTTAGAAGCCGCGCCTGACTGGAATATCTCAAGGAGCCGGTACTGGGGATCGCCTGTCCCTGTTTGGGAATGCGAATGCGGGGAGCGGTTTGTGCCGGATTCCGTTGCCGAGCTGGAAGATCGCTCAGGTAAAAAAATTACCGATCTGCACAAACCGGAAATTGATGACGTAATCGTAAAATGCGTAAAATGCGGCAAACCAGTCAAGAGGGTGCCGGAAGTGCTGGACAGCTGGACAGAGGCGGGTTCGGCTCCTTTTGCGGAAAGGCATTTTCCTTTTGATAAGGACGTAAAACTGGAAGAGTTCTTTCCGCCGGATTTTATAGTTGAATACACCGGTCAAATCAGGGCCTGGTTTTATGTATTGCACGTCATTTCAACGGCGCTTTATGACTCAAATGCTTTCAAAAATGCTATGGTTACAGGAGTACTGCTTGGTACAGACGGCCGTAAAATGAGTAAAAATTTCGGCAATTACCCGGATCCAAAAGTGATTTTAAAAAAATACGGAGGAGACGCCATGAGAGTTTATCTTATGGGAGCTCCGATTATGAAGGGAGAGGATATTAATTTTAGCGAAGACGGTGTAGCGGAAGCGTATAGATTTATGCTGGTATTTTGGAATACCTATAAATTCTTTACAGAGTATGCCAATCTCTCGGATTGGCAGCCCGGGGGTGAGCGGAAATTAACGGCTTTGGATAAATGGATTCTTTCTAGGCTAACTCAGCTGGTTATAGATTTGCGGAAAGCGTACGAGGGATATGACACGAATGAAATCGTAAAATACACCAAGGAATTTATTTTAGATGATTTTTCAACATGGTATATCCGGCGATCCCGGAACAGAGTAGGACCGGAAGCAAGCGGGACAGACCGTAACACGGCGCTGTCTGTTATGTATGAGGTGCTGGTAACCGTATCCAAGCTGGCAGCTCCGCTTATTCCTTTTATTACGGAAGAGATATTTAAAGGCTTAACCAATGAGGAATCGGTTCATCTGCAAAATTTTCCGGAGGGAAATAGTGATTTACTGGATGAAAATTTAATTATAGATATGGCAAAGGTTAAGAAAATTGCAGAAGCCGGACATGCCAAAAGGAAAGAAGCAGGATTTAAGTTAAGGCAACCCCTAGCTTCGGTTGAATATAAATTACCGCAAAAACTTAGCGGGGAACTGGAGAAAATTATTGCGGAAGAGCTTAACGTAAAGAAGGTTGAGTACGAAAAGTCTACACAATCCGGGCCGGAAGTTAGATTGAATACTAAGATTACTCAGGAGCTTAAAGAAGAAGGGCAGGCGCGTGATTTGATTCGGCAAGTCCAGCAACTTAGAAAAGAACAAGGATTAATTTTATCCGATAAAACAGAAATTATTTCTCCGGAGTGGCCTAAATCCTTCGAGAAACAAATCCTTGCGGGGACCGCATCTGTCTCAATTAAAAAAGGCCCGGAGTTTAAGGTCGTGAAGGTGATACAGTAGTGTCATCCCGACGAAAGTCGGGATCCATAAAATATTTTGTATAGATTCCTGCTTTCGCAGGAATGACGGGGGATGCCTTTGCAAATGAAGAACTTAACAAGTATAAATCTTCCGATTAGCTTAATCAGTTTTTTGCTGGTATCCATCGGCATTTTGGTAATCTTTTCTTCCTCAAGAGAGTTGGCAATTCAACAGTCGATATTTACTGCTGTCGGATTTATTTTTTTCTTTCTGATTTCCCGCATTGAACTTCAGTCAATAAAAAATCTGATCAGGCCGCTTTATATATTCATATTAATCATACTGGTTGCTGTTTTGATTCTTGGTATTGAAACACGGGGATCAATCCGCTGGATTCCTCTGGGGATCTTTAATATTCAGCCCTCGGAGTTTGCCAAACCAATCCTAATATTAATGCTGGCAAAATTCTGGTCGGAAAATAAAGCGACCTGGTTAAATGTTTTAAAAAGCCTGCTTTGGGTTTTACCCTGTTTTTTTCTGGTTTTCAAACAACCTGACCTGGGTTCAGCGCTTACCTTAATTGCAATATGGCTGGGTATGCTATTTGCGGCAAATGTTTCCGTAAAAAAGATGCTGATACTCGGGATAATTGCCCTGATTGTTATTCCCGCCAGCTGGACATTTTTGCATGATTATCAAAGAGACCGGGTTTTAAGCTTTATAGCGCCGGAAGCAGACCCTTTGGGCAGGGGTTATAATGTTATTCAATCAACCATTGCCGTAGGGTCCGGAGAATTTTTAGGCAGAGGCTTAGGCAGGGGGACTCAATCCCGACTGCAGTTTTTACCGGAATTTCGGACGGATTTTATTTTTGCCTCCATTAGCGAGGAAATGGGATTTGTCGGAGCAATGCTGATTTTATCTCTTTATTTATTTTTGTTAATTTTTTGTTTACAAGCCGCGCAAAAGACAAATAACCTTTTCAGCGCTCTGGTCATAGTAGGTACCGTGTCGATGTTTTTGTTTCAGGCTTTTGTGAATATGGGGATGAATGTAGGGCTCCTGCCGATTACGGGAATTACCTTACCGTTAATCTCCTACGGCGGTAGCTCTGCGGTAGCTACTCTGATATCGCTGGGGATGGTTGCATCTTCCGCAGGAAAAAGGTAAAATCAACACTTATGTTAAATTATGCGGTTTGTGAAATCGCCGGAAAACAATACAAGATAATTCCGGGCCGGGCTTTTGAAATTGATCTGCAAAAAGAATCCGGAAAGGATCTGGAAGTTAATGTTTTGCTTTTGTCGGAAGACGGTAAATTAAAAATAGGCAGTCCATACCTGAAGGAAAAACTGGCTTTGACACGTCTTGAGGACGGTAAGGGTAAAAAAATCAGGGTGAGTAAATTTCACGCCAAGGCAAATTACAGAAGGACAATCGGTTTCCGGTCTAAGACCACAAAAGTTATATGGAGTGTGAAAAAAGCTTGATCTCTCGACTATGTTCGAGATCAATACTGAGCTGAATCGAATGTATTGACTTCAGTTTTCACAAAGATTATCATTTAATACCGATGGCACATAAAACAGGCGGAGGCAGTACCAGAAAAAATAAAGACTCAGTATCCAAGAGATTGGGGATTAAGCTTTATGGTGGGGAAAAAGCTGAATCCGGAAATATTTTGGTCCGTCAAAAAGGGAATAAATTTTATCCCGGGTTAGGTACCAAACAAGGCAATGATTATACAATTTTCTCTGTCACGACAGGTAAAGTAGAGTTTAAGAAGAAACTGGGGAAGAAAATAGTTAGTGTCATCTAGTATGGACGAACAAATATACGAGCTGGAAATAGATCTCCTGCAACCCAACCCTCTGCAGCCCCGTGGTTTAATTAGTCCTGAATCCTTGTCAGAACTTGGGGACTCCATCAGAAAGCACGGAATCTTGGAGCCTTTGGTCGTAGCGAAAACTCCTGCCGGATATCAAATCATAGCAGGGGAACGCAGATGGAGAGCCTCTAAGTCAATCGGTATGCCGAAAGTGCCGGTAATTATTAGGGAAACCAGCCCGCAGGGCATGCTGGAGATGGCGATTGTAGAAAATGTCCAAAGAATAGATCTTAATCCGCTGGAGCGGGCGCAGGCATACAGAAGGTTAATGGATGAGTTTAGTTTAACTAATCAGGAAATTTCGGAGCGGGTGTCAAAAAGCCCTTCATATATTTCCAATACCATCAGGCTTCTGATCCTGCCGGATGCTCTCAAAGATGCCCTGATGTCCGGAGCCACCACGGAAGGTCACGCCAGAGCACTGGCCGCACTGGAAGATCCGCACATAATCATCAATGCTTACAAAGAGGTGCTGAAAAGAAATCTTTCGGTCAGGGGGACGGAAGAGCTGGTCCGCCGCCTCCGAACCGATATCGGTATCGGGCCCAAGAAGCAAGCCGATGTGGATGGGATGAGGATTATGTCTGCGGATGTAGATAAAATTCAGGACGAGATAAGCAGTATTTTATCGGGAGTAGCAGAAAAATCACACGTCAAATGTCAACTGACAGGAAAAAGGGCCAGGCTGGAGCTTTATATAGACGGGGATCCGGCCAAAACCATGCCGGTTTTGGAAGATTTAAATCAGGCAATTGTCGGTTATTTCAGGCTTAAAGGTCAATAATTACTTATCGGTCAGTATACCGATGACCGGTATAGGAAAGTAGCGGAAGAAGGCTTTGCCGATGATCTCTTTTTTGGTAACCGCTCCCCATTCCCGGGAATCTGAGGAGTGTTCCCTGTTATCTCCGATCACAAAATACTGGTTACTGGCCGCCTTAACTACCGCCCCTTCCGTTAAAAAAGCTCCTGCGGGGGTGGGAGTGCCGGGGGGTAGATATTCTTCCTGCAAAGGTTGATCATTTAAATAGACGGTATTGCCGGAGATTCTTATGGTATCTCCCGGTACGGCAATCACTCTTTTGATAAAATCCTGTGATTCGTCCCGGGGATTTTTCAGGACCACAATTTCTCCCAACTTGGGATCCCGGAACCGGTAGCTTATTTTCTCGGTAATCAGATAATCCCCGGTGTGAAAGGTCGGTACCATGGAATTACCCTGGACTTTGTGGAATTGGGCCACAAAAAGGTAAATCCCGGCAAATATTGCTCCGAATACCACCAGTGTTTGAAAAAATTCTACAAGATATCCGCCAATCCGGTCCATAAGACTTTTCTGCGGTGTGTCGGAGTAGTAAGAAGTGCTATTGGGAATATTCGACTCCATTTGATGATTATCTCAAATAATCAGGTTGTGAAGCAAGAGGCGTGATGGTAGAATTTGATTGACCGGTCGCATAGCTCAGTTGGTTAGAGCGCTTCGTTCACATCGAAGAGGTCTCTGGTTCGAGTCCAGATGCGACCACAACAGATGTCGGGGGGCAAATCCCTCAGTACCCACCAGGACGCAAAAATTTTTAAAGACTTAACCTTAGTGTACCCCAATAACTGGGTCTGAAAATCATGATATAATTGCCACATTGTGTCAAAAAAACTGACGGTATTGCTAGTATTGATGAATTTTGTTTTTCTAGGTCATGTCAATTATGTCAGGGCGGCAGACTCTACGACTAATTCGGTTCAGGCTATTCTCGTAACACCTAAGCCCTGCACTCAAGACGAAAACTCTTGTAATCCATCAAGTTGTAGTTACAATCCAGAGAAATGTAAGGAAACACCGAAAATATGCGTCATAGGACAACCTTGCGAGGATGCCACACCGACTACGAAATTAATTAAAGAAACTTACCCGCTCATTTACTGTGGGAAAACTAAAACTGCCTGCAGTCAAAGTGAGTACTGTTACCATGAACAAACAGGCGAAAGTAAGTGTCTTCCTATAAAAGATAATTACTGTGGTGGAGGGAATTTAGAAAACGTCTACCCTATTAAGCAGTGCGATTCTTCCGCCTATAGTTGCCTCCCCATTCTATTGGGAAGTAAAGAAAATTTGCCTCGTGTTTGTATTAAAATACTCGGTGGGGAGACCAAAAAAGCTAAAGTAGAGATAAAGGAAATACCAACTAACAATGGACAACCTTCATACACGATTAAAACAGAGTCTGTACAAGTGATTTCGAAAGTTAAGGTAGAAACAAACGAGAAAGGCGAAATAAAAGCAATACCCAACACAAAGAAAATCCCAAGTCCGGTAATAATTCTCAACCCAGACGATATTATTGATAAGTTGTCTGTTAAACCAAAGCAAATCTCATTAGATGCTTCATGTACACAGCTCCGTGGGTGTAAGCCAATTTACGAGATTGCTACCAAAAATACTGTTAAATTTCTGGGGATTATCCCCGTATCTTACACGAGTACATTAGCTTTAGATGCGACAACAGCTGATCAAATTTCAGAATCTAAACCTTGGTTTATTCAAAGAGCGCCTTTTCTTTTTAGATAATTTTTTAGAAAACTATTAGTTATTTTGGCAAAAACAGTCTCCGGAGAAGCTATCCCGTCTTTCACAATATTTTTTACATCTGAAACTTTGGTAAGCATAAATAACTCCCTCTTTAAAATTTACTTCTGTAAATACAAAGACTGCAGTTGGCGGAAACTGCCGGCAAGTCCCCGTTTAAGACAGTTGAAATCTCCTCAATTAATTTCCGGAAACCGGTCGTATTTTCTTTAACCGGGTGAAATCTCGGAGTGGTAGTAAAAACAATCTTTCCGTCAACTAATTTCATCTTCTCCGGGTTAACGCTGACAATGCCCATTTGGGAAATCTTAATCGGTTCCCCGTTTTCCGGATTTTCCAACGCAAATTTATAGGCGTGTAATTGACTGGTATATTTTTGGATTTTTTCCTCGTCCGGAGTAGTTATTTTAAAGTCAATAATTGCATATGTGCCGTCATCAAGTTTAGACAAAATATCAAACCTGCCGCTTATAAAACAATTTGTGCCGTCAATAGCTACTGACTTCATATAGCCTTCCTGTATTTCTATAATTCCGCTGGGAAGATCAGGGTGAATATCGGAAAGGTTCATGCCCATGATTGAATTCTGCAGCAGAGTATTAATTTTGGTAAACATGCCGGGAAAGATGCCGGAGTGGGAAACTCCCAATTTTACTTTTTGATAATAACAATGTTTGCAGTCATTCCAAAGGTATGCAAAATCCGAAGGACTCAGTTTGTATGAATTTTCCAGCGGCAATTGTTTCTTGCTCATAGAGCGTGTTGTATTTTAACATAAACCAAAACTTACCCGAAGTCAAGAGATATATCTCGCAATATTAAGCAATATCTGGCAATATAGGGAATGCATGGCTAAAAGATCAAGAAAAAAATACTGTTTTCTGACTCCGGATTTTCCGGAAAATTCCTTCATTCATTCGGAGTGCCGAAAAGGTTAAATTGGAAGACAGGGGAGGTTTCTGTTATTGAAAAAGAAACTCCGGTGAAGGCAAGAATTGTGAATTGAAATTATTTATATACCTTGTGGGTTCCGCTATGACTGCCAATATCCAAAAGAAGAATGATTAACCTATTTTACCGACTACTTTTTCCCGGCGAGAGTTAAAAGTTACGGTAAAACTGAGTAAAAACATAAATTTACTCTTTAATGTTTAGCACAGCATTCAATGCTTTTTCATCAGAGGGATCTACTAAAGTATATCTTCCTGCCTCAAGATCTTTTAGACTTTGACCAATCCTTTTCTCGGTTTCGGTATCAACCATTGGCAGATTTTTATTGCTTTCCTCAACATCCTTAATAAGGGTGTGTCTGACATACTCAGCAAAGGGGATCCCCAAGCTGTTTGCTCTGGCTACCGCACTGTTATATAGTTTTGGGGAAAATGTTACTAATTTTTGAACTCTGTCTTGTGTTGTTTGCATATATTTACTATATATTTTACTACAGTTTCGCAAATTGTCAACTATACTTTGAATCATGCCACATGCTGCTTACTTGATTCTCCATTCTTAATCCCAAATCATTAATCATAAATCATTAATCATAAATTATTGTTCATAAATCACTGATCTCAAAAAAATGTAGCTTTTTCTTATTCACAGAGTTACAATGAGGCAAGAAGAATGGCAATTATTTATACAAAACACGCCAAGGAAATGCTCGCACATAGAAACATAAAGATAGAGTTGGCAGATAAATGCGCCAATAATCCCGATCAAATATTATTAGGAGAAAATGATAGAAAGATATATCTAAAAGAGTCAGGGAGTAAAATACCAATACAATGAAAGTAACATATGATTCTAAAGTAGATGCCATGTATATTTATTTGAACCCTAAGAAGAAAGGGATTACCCGGACTGAAGAGATGGAATCAGGATGGATAGCTGATTATGAAGGTAAGAAACTAATTGGTATAGAAATTTTAGATGCCTCTAAAGTTCTGGGTTCCAAGCTAGGTCTAAGGAATGCGGATTTTGACCATACAACCGCAATCACCCACAGGATTAAATAGTCTTTCGTGCTGCATGCCGCATGCAATACTTACTGCCAACTACTAACTACCAACTCCCAACTCCTGGCTTTTTCCTATCCCCCAAGTTACAATGAGGCAAGAAAGTATGAAGCCTGACAAAGATATTTATCGAAAATCAACCAAAGCAGCCGTTTTTATCGATGCTGCAAATGTTATTTATTCCCAGAGAACATTAAAGTGGCAAATAGATTTCAAAAAGCTGATAAAGTACTTTAAAAGCAACTATCGGTTGGATAATGTTTATTTTTATTATGCTTTTTTGAAAGATCACGAAAAACAGCAAGGGTTCTTCAAAAAATTAAGGCAGTGGGGTTATACGATAAGAACAAAGGAAGTAAAATTGATCAGGCAAAAGGATGGAACATTTTTAAAGAAGGGGAATTTGGATGTGGAGTTAACAATAGATGCAGTCAAAGAATTGAAATCTTATTCCACAGCGATCCTGATGAGTGGAGACAGTGATTTTCATGCATTAATCAGCTATCTTCATAATGAGAATAAGAAAGTAATAGTCATTTCCTCAAAAGGGCATGTATCTTTTGAACTACTAAAAGCTGCTGACAAATATATCAATTTCAATACATTAAGGGAATTTGTAGAAAGAGTTGTCTAGATTCCAAAAGCCCCCTTGCGGGGACCTTCAGATGATTATTGGTTTTATATTACCAGAAAACGGATAATTTGTAAATCCCCAAATCTCCCACAGGATTAATTGTTCTAACATGCTTCTTGGTTCATGCAATTCGCATAATACATAATACATAATACATGATACCTGCTACTAACTACTAACTACTAACTACTAACTACTAAATTCTGGCTTTTTCCTATTCCCAGAGTTACAATTAGGCAAGGAAATGAAGATTGTTTTTACAAGACATGCTGCTGATAAGTTTACAAAATTACCGCCAGGAAGTGTCAAGGTAAAAGAAGAGGATGTTTTGGAAGCAATCAAGAACCCAGACTATCAAGATACTGAATCTGATAAGCCCAAAATTATTGTTCATAAAAGCTTAGATATCAAACATATTGTCAGGGTGGTTTATAAGCGAAGCTTGCGGAGCTACACCAGTAAAGAAGAAAATGATATAATAACTGTGATAACATTTTACCCTACAAAGAAAGGCAGATATGAAAAGTAGAATTAAGAGCAATCCAAAAATGATATACGAGCAGGAAGATGATGTTTTAAATATATGGCTATCAAGGAAACCTATTGATTATGCTGAACAAACAGGCGATGTCATCGTACACTTTACTAAAAAGAGTGAGGCTGTATATATAGAAGTATTGGATGCCAGCAGACTGTTAAAAGACTTTGGGAAAACTCTTCCCGTAAATCTTAAACAAGATTGGTTGTCTACCCCTACTGCCTCAATAGCCCACAGGATTAAGTAATACTTAAATATTTGACCTTAATTCATGATTCTTAATTCTTAATTCTTACTACATACTACCAACTACCAACTACCAACTACTAACTACTAACTTCTGGCTTTTTCCTCTTCCCAGAGTTACAATGAGGCAAGGAAATATATGGATACTCAGGATTTGTCATTAGTTAAAAACAAAATTCAAAGTCTAGTAGATAAATATAAATCCCTAGATTCGATACAGATTAGTAAATATACAGAAGAGGAAACAAAAAAGGGTTTTATAGAGCCACTATTTACAGCGTTAGGTTGGGATTTTACAACTAAGGATGAAATATCCGCAGAAGAAAGTCAGTTGTCAGGCGGAAGAGTTGATTATGGTTTCTATTTAGAGGGTAGAATTAAATTCTATGTTGAGGCGAAGTCCTTAAAATCAGATCTACACAATGAAGAATATGCAAAACAGGCAATAAGATATTCCTGGAATAAAGGGGTTGATTGGGCGATTCTTACTGATTTTGAAAGTATAAAGGTTTTTTACACTCAGGATCCAAATCAAACCTTATTCTCGAAACTTGTATTTGAAATCGGGTTTGATGAATACATAAATAGATTTGATCAACTAAGGTTGCTTTCTAAAGAAGCACTTGAAGCTAACGAATTAGATCTATACGCTCAAAAGCATGGTAAAAAAATGCAGAAAGTGTTAGTGGGCGATCAATTATATAAACACCTTAATGAATGCAGACAGATGCTAATCGAAAAATTGGGAACATGGAATGAAATAAAAGATCAGAAGTTGCTTGATGAAGGCGTGCAAAAATTACTGGATAGATTAATTTTTATTAGAGTTGCCGAAGATAGAGGCATAGAACCCCCTACGTTAATTCCTCTACTAAGAGCGTGGGAGAGCAATAAAAACGGGAAGAGTTTGTATGAGTCGATGATAGATAAATTCAGAGAGCTAGATAATATATACAATTCAAATTTATTCACTAAGCATACATTTGAAAAATGGAATGAATCCCCTGGGGTTACGGAAAAAGTCATTGAAACATTTCAAGGAAAAGCTGGTTATTATGAATATGATTTTAAAATAATGCCGGCTGATGTTCTTGGGGCAGTTTATGAAAATTATTTAGGACATCGTTTAGCTGCATCCCAAAAAGGAGTAAGTTTAGATAAAGATGCTAAAAAAAGAAAAGAACAAGGAATATATTACACACCCGCATTTATTGTCGACTATATTGTGAGAAATGCTCTAAAACCAGTTTTAGATAAATGTCGTTCCATAGACGATCTAAAGAAGATTAAAGTTCTAGATCCTGCTTGTGGATCAGGTTCATTTTTAATTAAAGCTTTAGAATTAATTAATGAAAAATACAAGGATTTTAAAAACGCTGGAGACGAATTAACAAAAATACAAATACTAAAAGAGAATATCTACGGAGTTGATCTTGACGAACAAGCGGTAGAAATTGCTCGTCTCAATTTATTACTAAGCACTCTAGAGACTAAAATGAAGCTTCCAAAGCTTGATAAGAATATAAGAAATGGGAATTCACTCATCTCAGGTTCAGATGAAGAATTACAAAAATATTTTGGCAAAAACTTCAGAGATAAAAAACCATTCAACTGGGAAGAAGAATTCTCAGAAGTTTTTGAGCAAGGCGGTTTTGATGTAATTATCGGCAATCCTCCATATGTTTTTGGGGGTAATTATGGAATAGAAAACCTAGATAAAGAATATTTTAAATCTAACTTTATTTCAGGAAACGGAAAGATAAATCTCTTCACATTATTTATAGAGAAATCGTTGAAATTATTAAAAAACGAAGGTTTGCTCTCCTTTATAATCCCTAATACTTTTTTGCGAGTTACATCCTATGAAAAAATGAGGGAATACGTATTAAAAAACTCTTGTATAAAACAAATTGTTGACTTAGGAACAGATATCTTTGAGGGTGCTGTAACGAGCTCAATAATCATACTATTTGAGAAACAACTTAAAAATATTGCGGATAATGCAATAGAAATAAAATCTGGATTAAATGGCAAGCCTTTAGAAGTTAGACAAAGAGAATTTAATAGGAGGAGTTTTGTGTTTAGCTTGAACAACAATCCCAAGGAATTGCAAATACTTTCTAAACTTGAAGTAGATACAACCCCTTTAGGTAATTTATGTTCGGAATTAATCTTTGGTGTCGTAATCACAAAAAACCGCAACGAATTAGTGTCTAATGTTCAACACCCTGGCTTTAAACCGTTTCTTGAGGGAAAGGATATCAGTAGATATCATATTCGCCCGGTTAAAAAATATTTAGATTATACTCCAAGTAAAATACATCGTCCTCGTACAACGAAAATTTTTGAATCCAAAGAAAAACTACTTATACAAAGAATTACCGGAGGAGATACCCCGCTTAAAGTGGCCTACGATAACAAGCAGTTTTATAACAAAGAATCAATTAATAACTTAATCCTAAAAAATAATGTTTCTTATAGTATTAAATATATTTTAGGTATACTTAATTCAAAACTTATTAATTGGTTTTACAAAACAAGATTCACAAATGCTTCTATTTTAACAGTAAATATTTCCAAGGAGTACTTGGCTCAAATCCCAATCAAAGAAGCGAGTAATATAGTACAGCGTAGTATTACTGCATTTGCTGACAAGATGCTTTTATTAAACAATGCATTACTAACTGAGGCAGAAAATTCAAACAAATGGCATGAAATTAAAACGGAAATCGAAAGAACAAATACAAAAATTGATGAAGAGGTTTATAAACTCTACTGTCTAACGCCGGAAGAAATTGCCATTGTGGGAAATTATTCTTGACAAGTTATATAATTTCCGTATACCCTGTTCTTATGAATCAGATAGAGGACTTAAATTCTAGGGATCAGGAAGCGATAAAAAGACTGCTTGCTATTGACCCGTCCTCATTAAACTATGCTCAAATACTTCATCTTCGGGCAAGAAGAAGCTATTTATCTAATGAGCAAAAATTCAAGTATTGTGGAGTCTTATACTTTCCAAGACCATTTTTATATCAAGACATAAAAAATGCTCTAAAATTTTTATCCATATTCACTAACCAAATTATTTTAGCCATAATTAGCGGACTTATTGTTTATTGGATAATTAAGCTCTCCGGATGGTGAACTTTGTAATCCAGGTTTATACCCGGAGGTCTTTAAAGTAGCTTCCCACTTGACGAGTGGGAATGCAGATTTAAGACACTCGGAGGGGCAGGGAAAACGTCAGACATTCCGAAGAAATTGCAAATGTGAATGGGAAAAAAAGTGGTATAATGCAGATATTATGTCACATAAAGATTTAAGTTTTCGTTGCATAGCCTATCAAGAAAAAGACGGCTCTTTTACAGGGGTTTGTCTTGATCTGGACATTGTAGAAGAAGGTCATGTTTCTTTGGAGGAAACAATTTTAAGCGTTAACGACGCTGTTTCGTCTCATCTTCAAGTTGCCGCAAAGTTGGATTTTCCTGAAGAATTAGTTAGCAGATCAGCTCCAAAGGAGTATTGGAATAAACTCAGAGAGATCACAAAGGAAAATGTCTCTAAAAAAAGTTTTGAACCATTCCAATTTTTTACTACTCAACCACCAACTGGCTTAGCATATGCCTAGTTTCAAACCTTTAAAATATCGGGAAGTCACAACAATTCTTAAAAATTTAGGTTTTTTACAAGAAAGAGGAACAGGCTCTTCTCATCAAACATGGGTTTTAAAAAGAAATGGGATGAGCTATGCTGTGACGGTTGCCTTTCATGGAACCAATCAAGAATTTAGACCAGGAACACTCAAATCAATGGTACGCCAAAGCGGATTTACAAAACAGGAATTTTACAAAGCCTTAAAATAACCCTGATCCCACCTTGGATGAAGTCTAGTTACACCACCCTCCAAAGGCGGGCAGGCCTAGGGAATTTTGTGTGTAGAAATTGCAATTGTGGAACCTGCAATTGCGGAGAAATACTAGCTTTTAAAAATTTACTGGAATTATTTCCCAGGAGTCTTTTTTAGTTTGAGGTTCTTTGGCAATTGCTACCGGTTTATCTTCCTTAGATATATTTTCTAGTAATTCCTCATTCGCTTCATTTAGCTTTTTATCACTTTTTGAAAATGGCACAAATGATACATCCTGAGGTAATTCAGGAACATTTTTACCATTTACTAAATAATCAATTAGCTTTTGTGTTAAATCTATATTCTTTGATGTTTGCATTTTGTTACTCATATTTGTATTTTAATGTATGCATTTGATTAATACAAGTCAATTTTACTATTCCTAAGAAATTTTGTTCGAATATTTAAATAATCTCTTTGTATATTTTTACATACCCAAGTCAGCTCGTGACCTTTATCTTTATATTTCTTTATTCCAATAGTAGATTCAACATTACTATCATCTTTTAAAGATATTCTTATATGCCTATGTAAAGATCCCACTCCTCCGTGATCATCATATCTTACAATCCATTCCCAACAGCCTTCAATATTTATTTCATACGATATGTTCTCAATTTTTCTTAACTCACGTTTATTGTTTCTTAGAACTGAAAAGGAAATTCTATCCAGTTGGGCTGTATTTAGTGTAAAATTACTTGTTTGAGTATATAGAGCTTCTTTAAGGATAGGTTTTTTGATCGGAAGAATATTTTTGAAGTGCTTTCGTATTCTTTTAGCCATAATCAATTTTATGAATTCTTCGAATATATAATACTATAATCTTAAAATAAGAAATTGCAATTGAGGAACCTGCATTTGAGCCTACATTTGTGAATACGGTTCTTTGATTTCCTTTGAGTCTAATCGGTATTGATGCAGAGAGTCTTCTTTAAATCTTTGACTTAGGAACTGCGCGCGTCAAAAGCGTGAAGAAAATATCTTTGCCACCAAAGACACAGAAACTTTTTTGTGATATTATTTACCTATGGCAATTGATTGGACAGAAATTTATAAAAAATATAAGGGCCTTTGGGTAGCTTTAAAAGACGATGAAGTAACGGTTATTTCTTCTGGTAAGACTGCTAAAAACGCTTGGGAACAAGCGATAGAAAAAGGATTTAAGAAACCAATATTAATGAATGTTCCTAAGAAATTAACATATTTTGTTGGTGGAACTTATTAATAAGTGAAATTTAAATATAGAAAGATCAACTTAACCTCTCCTTTTTCAAGAAAGTTTATATCTAGACCGATAATACCTGTCAGTATTAAATATAAAGGTAGGAGTGTTTACTACGAGGCTTTAATTGATTCAGGAGCAGATTTTACTATCTTACCTTTAGGATTAGCTGAAATTCTTAATATCGAATACTCAAAATCAAAAGAAATTTTATTCACAGGAGTCGATGAAGGAATACTAAAAGGAATAATTTCAAATGTTAATATTGAAATTGCCGGTTCCAAATATGAAACTTCCATAGTTTTTGCTCAAATTTCAGGCACAATTGGCATATTAGGTCAAATTGGTTTTTTTGATAAATTTGTAGTTAAGTTTGACCTTCAAAAAGAAGATTTGGAAATAAAACCAAGATCGTAATCCCAATCCCCCCTTTTTTTAAATTCATTTGACAAAAACTTAACGAACGTTAGTTTTTTGTCAACCTAAAAAAGCCGGATTGAGGAAACAATTTCTTTGCTTATTTCGCCGTATCGAATTTCATCCGGACCGGTTGATACAGCATTCATTTGTTCAAAAAAGCCATGAGTTCATGGATGAATTGAAATAACCGGATTTAGTGTTAGTAGCTATATTTTAAACTCCCTTGGTCAGTGCTGACAGATAAGACTACCTGACCGCTCCGCGTTTCTTTTAGCTTTTTCAGATTATTTTCAAAAACGTAAATAGCGCTTCTGTTGTGCAGTTCATTGTAGTGGATTTGTATTTTTACCTGATTATTTGCAACAAATTCCTGAAGCAGGCGGATGGGTGTGGCAGAATTTTTCTTGAATTGTACGCGGAAACGGGTTCGGCTTTGCATAACAGGAGGGGAATCATTATATTTTAAGGAATAAATACCGATCAGACTATCTTTCGGGCTGATATTGTGGATCTCAAGATTTAAGGTATTGCCGGCCTGATCCGAAATCCGGTAGATTGGTTTTTTGTTAGTACCGAGTTTAGTTACGCTTGTCTGATTAGTATCCAGTCCGGTGACAGAAAGAAGCGCCTGAAGATTTTCAAGGGAAATTCTTGCCTCGGGAGGGGTCTTATCAATATTAAATTCAACTGATTTTATCTCTTCGGTGTTGCCGTCTTTATCCGTAGAGTAAAATTCTACTTTGTAGTGGCCCTCATTGGTAAAGCTGACCGGACCGGTATACAATTGGATATTTCCGTCGTTAATTTTGTATAAAGTATAATCAACACCCAAGCCGCCTTCATTGTCCGTGGCAATAAGAGTTAAATTAACATCAGATCTAAACCAGCCCGGTTGACCCTCTGTGCCGGACAGTCCGGCCGTGGTAGTGGGCGGCGCGGAGTCCAATCTTTCCCCCAGTAGCGCAAAATAGGAGAAATGGTTAATTTGAATTTGAGCCTGAGTAGGCGAGGGAAAGATGGTCGTTTCTTTTGTCCAATTTAGGCCGTCCGGACTGGAATAAAGGAAAAGGGAATTGGGTTTGATTTTAGATTGGTCAAGATTGCTGAAATCGAAAAGTATGGTGTACGGGTTTACCGCTGTGGTGACGGGAGCTCCGGCACTGTTTGCGGCATTGATCAGTAAAGTTGACCCCAGGGAAATTAAGTTATTTAAAGTTTGAACTATCGGAGCGGATTTAGCGTTAACTACGATATTTTGATTGGTAAAATTTTGGGGGAAGTTCAAAGTAAAGTTTGCCGTATTGATGGTGGCACCGGCAGAAGCAATGTTGGATGTGGAGTCGGCCAGTTTGTTTTTCCAAAGATAATAACTTTTATTTCCTATACGGTTCTCTCCCTGATAGTTGAAAGTGTAGCCCTCCCAGGGGTCGGCTGATTTTGACTGCCAGCCATAAGGGTCAGTGACACCATCCGGTTCATTGTCGGTAAAACTGCCGTCGTTATTTTTATCCTGAAAAACACCGAAATGGATATGGGCTCCCGGTTTACCTTCAGGTTTGACATCGCCGCTAAAACCTACCCTTCCAATTTGTTGGCGGTTATTAACCGGGATTGGTTGGTTTGGGATATTGGTAATTAACCCATCTTCTAATAAATGCAAATATCTGGTTTGGTAGCCGTTGCCGTGATCAATTACAATCATATTTCCGCAGGAGGCGCAGGAATTTATGAAAGTTGCAGAACCGGAAGCGGCTGCCAGTACCGAATCGCCCAGGTTTGCCCTGGCCCGGCTTCCCCAGTCATATCCGTCGTGTTTAGTGTAATTGTCATTAGTTGTTTGTCCTAAGTAATTGACAATTGTCGGGATGGCTGAGTCAGGTTCACTTAAATCTGCACCCCTGCTTAGAAGAGGATATTGATGATCAAAAAAGGAGTTAATAGCCAAAGCAGCCTCATTAAAACTAAGTCCTTTACTTTGATAATCCCACGGCAAATCCAGGAAGGGGGTTGGTAATCCACTTATTCTAATATAATCTACTCTGAAAGAAGACCAACTCGCATTTGCGTATTGGTTGGCTGGGTTTCCAAACCAAATTGCTTGTGGTCTGTTCGTGGTTGGGGGAGATATGAACATTCTATTCCCGTCTACATAAGCCTGGTAAACTGAATTAGAATAAATCAATTTAACCTTATGGTAAGATAAGTTTGGTGATGGTGTATTATAGATATTTACTCCTGGTTGACTACAAGTTAATCCAAAAGCGCAAAAGCCGTTATAAGTTACATTAAATCCTTTATCAGCATCTTGCCACACGCCGAAAAAATAAATTTCTGGGCGATCCTTAGCAACCTCATTAATGTTATTTGCAGGAGGAATTAAGCTTATCACTAAGCCATTACCTCTTTGCACGACTGATGTGAATTGAATCCCAAATTCAAGAGTAAAATCTCCAGTTGTTGGGAAGGGATTTATTTTTGATACAACGTAAGGAAATATATTACTAATCCCGCTTAAAAGTTGCACACTACCTCCGCTTTCTTTAATTCTTGTTTCAGAAGTTGAGTTAGGATAGATATTCCATTTTATTGTATCTAGGACATTTGAAGGACGTTCTAAGTTAAATTCGTCTTGGAAATTATAATCGCTTGCTAAGCTTAATGTTGGGAATATAAACATCCACTCTAAAAATAATATAACCAACAATAATAAATTTTTAGTCACCGCAGTATAATATTTACTTTTACAAAGAAATTAATGGAAGTCAATATAGTATATTGGAAATAATCTTCGAACTATATTTTGTCAAAGAGCCTCTTTCGTGTAAAATATGAAACTAAAGTGTTTAATTCTATAAACCAGTTACGATTTTTTGTAGACGAGTTGATCTTTTCTAAAGCATTTCAGAAGACTGGAGTAGTATTTACTGGAAACATTATCGCTAGCGGGTTTTCCTTAATAACAATCTTGCTTTTATCTAGAACACTAGGGCCGGAGACTTTTGGAATGCTGTCTCTAGTGGGTAGTGTAATTATATTAATGGTTAGCCTTACAGATCTTGGTATAGCTGTAGGTATATCAAAATTTGTTGTTCCTTTGAACGATAAATCTTCTAAGAAAGCTGTAAGCTACTTTAGGACAGCGTTTTGGATAGAAATTTTACTGGGATTCGCTACTATTTTAGTAGGGTTGATATTCTTAGATTCAATAGTTTATTGGTTGGGAGGGATTCAGATTAAGGGTCCACTTGTATTAGGTTTTATTATTGCAGGAATACTTTCATTTTATGCTTATATACCGATTGTGTTACAAGCTCTACAGAAATTTTGGACAATAACTTTTCTTAATGTTTTTTCAAATCTTCTGAAGTTGATAATAGTAGCTACCCTTTTTTATACAGGTTATTTAACTTTATGGAATGCCCTTTACGTTAATTTATTTGCAGCCCTTACTATTTTACTTGTTGGTTTATTAGTTATTCCTAGATTCTTTTTGAAAAAAATAAATTGGAGAGAAGATGTTAGTTCTGCAGCCAAGCTTTTCTCTTTCACGAAATGGCTTGCGATTTCGTATGGTCTAAATGCTGTGGCATCTCGTCTTGATATATTGTTGTTATCACACTTCAGAAGTTCAGCTGAGGTTGGTCACTATGCTTTAGCATTTCAATTATCGTCCAGTCTTCCTTTGCTTCTCGGTGCAGTTTCTACAGTTCTAATACCTAAGGTAAGTGCGTATAAAACGCAAGACCAGTTAGGTAAGTATATTCTAAAGAACGCAAAGAGTGCGTTATTAATTATTCCATTAGCTTTTATTGGAATGATTATTGCCCCATGGGTAATTCAGGCTTTTTTTGGTTCAAAATTTGTAAGCTCCGTACCTGTTTTACAAATATTGATATTAAATTATTCGTTGATATTAATAGTTAATCCAGTTAGTTATGTTCTGTACGCCTTAGAAAAGCAATATCTATTAACATTTATGAATGCAGTAACTCTGATTACATTATTTGCGATGCAGATTTTTTTAATTCCTAACCTAGGTGGAATAGGTGCAGCTTTAGCTTTGCTTTTTAATACAATAATAGCAATACTAATTTTAACACCCATACTTATTCTATTTTTTAAGCAAGGAAAAATTAGGATATAATCGAAAAACATTTCTAAACCAATATGAAAATAATGATTATAACTACACCGAGAGAATTGGGTGGAGGAGAAACTTATGTTAATAATTTAATAAAAGGCCTACCCTGCCATAAATTTTTAGTGTTAACTTCATTACAAGAATTTAATAACAAACTAAAAATAGAGGGAATTCAAAGCCGTCTTTTAATAATGAGTGTAAAGTTTTTAAGTAGGTTTCATATAGTTCTCTTTTTAATATTGACCCCATTTAATATAATTCAATATCTTTGGTATTTGTTAGTATTCAACCCGGATATTGTTCACATTCAATCAAGAGAGGAGCAGATCTTAGTTACGCCGATTGCCCGTATTTTGGGTAAAAAAGTTATCTGGACACTACATGGATTGGTAGAAAAGAGTAACAGAGTAATTGATTGGATGTTTTTAATGTCGTCCTTAAAGGTTAACCGAGTTATTGCCATATCAATATTTGTGGAAAAGTCTTTAAAAAGTTATGGAATGAAAAGTCCAATTTCAGTTATATATCATGGAGTAGATTTAAAAAGATTCAAACCGGCTGTATTTAATAATAGTCAGATAATCATTGGATTTATAGGTAGATTGGTTAATATTAAAAGACCTGAAATATTTTTGGATGCATCGATTGAGATGTTACAGAGATTGCCTCAAGCTCAGGTCTGGATCGTAGGGGATGGAAATTTAAAAACAAAGATGGAGAATAAGGTATCTACACTTGCAATAAAAGACAGGATTAAATTTTTGGGTTTTAGACAAGATACAGAAAGGATTATCAGACAATTTACAATTTTGTTGATAACTTCGCAAACTGAAGGTTTGGCAATTTCTGCATTAGAGTCTATCGCTTCCGGCGTCCCTGTTGTTTCAGTTCCCGTTGGTGCTTTACCAGAAGTAGTGAGTAAAGAAACAGGTTTATTGGTGGATTCAGATAATCCAAAAATAATTGCGGAGCAAATATTATCGTTAATTAAAGATAAAAATTTACTCTTGAAACTAAAAAAAACATGTAGAAAAGTTGCTGAAAAGAAATTTTCTTTAGATCGTATGATTACTGAAACAGATCTAGTTTACAAAGTCTAATGTTATGAATATTCTTCGTTTAGCACCCCTTAAATCGGATAAATCTGGTATTGCCGATTATTCTTCTATCTTTGACGAAATTTTGAAACTGAAACAATTTAAAGTAATAAAAGCAAAATATTTTTTTTCAAATCGCTCTACTTGGTGGTTACCTCTTGATTTTATTTTAAGAAATAAATATTGGCAAGAATTATTGAATAATGTTGATATTATTCACGCAGAAATTGGAGTACATCAGGCAATAGAAATATTAACCCTGTATTATTTAATTAAAAAAAGAAAAAAATTAAAAATATATGTGACTTTTCATGACCCAGGCGCTGACTGTTATAGAATTTTTAAAATTCATTACGATACATCAGGATCGTTTATATCTAAGGTTATAGCTAAAATCGCCGATAAAGTGGAACCTTTGATAAATAACCTTTTTTTTAATCGAGTAATTGATTATATCTTAGAGCAATCAATTATAGTATTTGTATTTAATCAATGGGGAGCACAGCGACTTTTAGCAAAAAATCCAAAAATTAAAGGAAACATTAAAGTAATTAACCACCCGGTTTTTAACTTGAAGAGAAAAGAAATTAAAAAGATAATAGGCCGCAAGATATTGTTTGCAGGATTTTGGAGTAAAGATAAAGGAATTGAGCTTCTTATTCAAACATATTATTTTTTAAGAAAAAAATGGGGAAACAAAATACCGTCTTTAATTCTAGCTGGTGAGCCCCAGATGCCTAAGAGTTCTTACTGTAGACAAATTAAAAAATTAGTTAATAGTTTGAGCCTTGATTATCTAGTTGATTTTCCTGGTTTCCTGGAAGAGGATAAATTATCAGATGTTTTATCAAAGGCTATTTTAGTTATTCCTTATGGAAATAAAATGTCAGCTTCTGCAAGTGGGATATATATTAGAGGATTACAAGCGGGAGCAGTAACTATTGTTGCGAACACACCTACTCTCACAAGTTTTGTTGGAGATAATAATATAAGTTTAATTTTTAAACATGGAGAAGTAAAAGATCTAAGCAATAAAATTAGCCAACTATTACGTGATCCTAAATTAGCCTACCGTATTGCTAAAAATGGACAAGATTTTATTTATGAATATGGTAATTGGAAAAGATTAGGAAAATTAATGACTAACATCTATCGAAATTAAATTCTGTTAATTCTTTCAATCTTATAGATTTTTGTAAAATTTACTTGTTCTCCGCCATAATCAAATCTAAGCTCTTTCATTAATTCAATTCTGCGACTGCTTTCACGTATTTGCAAATTAGTTTGATTACTACCGAGCCCCTCTATGATGACATAATCAGCAGTTGCAGGGCGTGAAGAACTAAAGGTTTTTATTCCTTCATTTTCCAAAAGATAACGATATTCAAATCCCGAAGAAAGAGTAATTGGACTAATAATAAAGATACCTACCATAGGATCCTTTGGGCGGGATCTATAATCATCAATGATTATTTCTGAAGATTTGTAAACAACTTCTGGTGTTCTGGGAGTCTTGTAAGAATTCGGAATCAAAAATATCTCCCATAACATAAAGATTGTAAAAAATGGAAGCCAGACAAATTTAAATCTAACAAAATGATAAAGATAGGATAAATAAATACAGATTAAAAGTAGGGCAAGTATAGCTGCGCTATAATGATAGGGACCATAAAAAGGAACTCCCACCAATGTGAATTGAATGATGTTTGAGATAAATAAGATTAGGACTATTCTGGTGGGTAGGCTTAAATAGGTTTTTGAAACAGAAATCAAAATCGCATTGACGAAGATGAATAAATAAAAAGGAAAAACCAATAATCTAAAGAGCCAAAACAGGTTATCTGTCGGAAAAAGTACTACAAAAGGATATGTTATTCTGTCCTGAATTGTTTTGAACACAAAATGCCTATTTCCAGAATCTGACTGATTAATAAAATCTATAGCAAGACGAACGTCAATAAAATTATTTAAGGCTTGCCCAACGAAAAATGGTAGTAATGGCAGAAAAAAACCGAGGATAAATAAAAGCCAAAGCTTGTAATTGAGCCTGTTTCTTTTAAACAATAAAATTAACAAGATGAGAGAGAAAAAATTTGCTAAGAAAGTGTAATGTAATTGTATTCCAATTCCAGTTAAAAATGCTGAAATAAAAATAAATCTAAGAGAATTAGTTTTTACAAATTGTATAAAAGAAAAAACTAGTAATAGAGTAACCAAGAATTGGGGATGAGGATTCCAGCTGCCTCGCGAAAGTAGGATAGCCAAAGGGGATAAGGTTATTAAAAAAGAAAAAATAAAAGCAGTACTAAAATTAACTGATTTATATAAAAACAAAAAACCAATAGTTACTAATAATAAACTGTCGATGACTTCGAAGTAGACTGGACCAATAGGGTCATTGCGAAATATGAACACAAAAGGGGCAATTAGATAATAATAAAAAGGTCCGAGATGGAAAGTGCCCATACTGGTCAGGGGTCCTTTTAAAGGTATTTGTCCTGAAGTAAACCAATTGCGTATTTCCAGTAAATCACGAGCTGAATCGCCATAATAATTATAATTATTACTGAGCTGATATAATCTTAAAGAGGCAGCTATAATAAGAATTATACTTAAAATAACAAATAGTTGGATTTTATTTATCATAATAATGAAATGTATACAGCTTAACTTTAGTTACCGGATTTTGGTAGACTAGTTTCCAGTTTTGAAACCTGCCGGGAAGTCCCATATCTTTAACCAGAATATAATTAAACTTATCTCCCTCTTTAACCCGGGAACTGTGAATATAGGGGAAATTAACGTAATAGAGATTACTGATCCCGTAAATTAGCACTTTATCATCCGGCTTAATTGTCTTTTGAAAATAACCGTCTAAATCAAAAAAATTACCCACCTGGAATTCCATATTTTTTGCCATAAATTCCGCAGGGGTTATTTTTCCGAGAAGGTAGGGAATAAACCTTTTATTGGCCATACCCCGGTAAGCAATGGAGGAGATACTGATAATAATTATTATCCAAACAGAAAAATTATATAGAAATTTACTATTTAAGTTTTTAATCAACAGGATAAATAACAGTGAAAAAGCCGGCAAATATGGCAGGATAAATCTGCCGCTACTTTCTATGGGTGTCAGATAAAGAGAGACAATATTAAAGAGAACATAAATAATTAACAATTTAATTATTAAAGTAGTTTTTCCGGAATTTTTCTTAAACCAATTTTTCCGGATATACCAACCGATTAGCGGCAAACTTATCAGATATACCGGAGAAATAGGATCAGGAGAAAGCAGGAAAATTTGTATTCCCTGTTTAAATAATTGAATTAAGTTAAATGACATTGGTACGGAATTTGGGTTAAACCCGGAAGAAAAAACCGGATAGATAGGATTTCCGGTATTAAGATAGGAATATAATAGCCAAGGTATCGCAACCGCTAAAGCAATTCCTGTGTAGGCGACAGCCAATTTAAGGAAGCGTCGCGTATTTAATTTAGCGGAGAATTTAATGTAGATAAGGAGAAGTAAATAGAGAATAATTGAACTGATGCTTAAAACTTTGGTTGATACGGCAAAGCCAACCATTGCGGCGGAAATGCTTATCCACCTTAATTTCCCGGACTTAACGAAATAGACAAATGCCCAAAGAGCCATTACTTCAAAAAAAGTCCTGGCCAGGTCAATATACGCGGTAATAGACATCCAGCCAACTACTAAATTAGAATAAAAAATCAATGTAGTTAAAAGTGAATCCCGGACGCTTAAAAATATGCGCGCCATTTTATACAGGGCAATCAAACTAAGAATACCGAAGGCAAAATGAATAATTTTGGCAACTATCTCATTTCCTAAAGCCAAACCAACCAGGTAATACATCTCCGTTAGTTGCGGCATGGCCGAATAATATAGATGTCCGCCTATGTAGAAAATTTTCTCTGACTGCAGATAGATTTTGGGCATAGTCAGGTGGTACCAAAGAGCGTCAAATCCCAACTCCGGTCCCAGGGCGCCAAGAAGATTAATACCGGCCTGAATCAGGATTAATACTATAAATAATGCGGTTAGACCGAAATGCCATCTTTTTAGATTGATTTGTGTTTTGAGATCGAAGATAGATTTTTTAAAAATAAAACAGGCCAATAACAAAAAGGAAACTACAGATAAAAGAATAATCCCTTTATTTAAAAAACCTAAAATACCGGTAAAAAAAATAATATAGGAAAAAAGACCAATTAAAAAGGCCAGCTGAAACATAAGTTCCTCCTGCAAAGCAGATAATAAAAATAAAAAACCAACACTAAAACAATAAACAGGGTATAACCGGTGATTAATAATGGCCGCCAATTCTTAGTCATCTTTTGTAAGTTTTACTAAAGCTAATATAATCCAAATTAAAATGAAAGGATAAAAAAGCGTATTGGCAAAAAAACTTTGGACTGTTAATCCCAAAATACCCGCTATCAATAGAAAATTATACTTGTTTGTCCATACCGTGGAGAAGATAAAAAATAGAATACCGGCAAACCCTAAAATTCCGGTTGTGGCCAGTACAAAAAGTAAGCTGGAGTCATTTGTGGAAGCTCCCCGGCTTGTTAGAAACTCGCTGTCTCCGAGGTTATATTGTGCTATTGCATACCGGTAAGCATTAAATCCTACTCCTAAAACCGGATGCAACTGAAAAAGGCTTCCTCCCTGTTGCCAGGTGGATAATCGAAACTCAGCCGATTGGGTCCGGTCTATACCTCTCGGCAGGGCCACACTTTTTTGGTAGAGGGAAAATCCCAAAAGCAATCCCAGGAATAGTACCAGAGAGATAATTCCCAACTTAAGAGATTTACGCAGGAAGGAAAAGGTCATGAAACTTGTCAAAAATGCCAAATATGCTCCTCTGGAAAAAGTAGTCAGCAGTGCAGAATAGATTATTAAAAAGAAAAAAATCTTCCATTTTTTGGCTATTGCCAATTTTTGGAAAATTAATACTAATGTAAGAGCAAAAAATGCTCCGGCAAAATTCGGATCCAAAAAGGTGGAAACCGTACGAAAGTAATGAGGATCCCAACCGTCCTTTGCTAGAGGGCCCAAGTCCGGTAAAAAAATAAACTGCAAAAGTCCCAACACCGCCAAGTTTAAGCCGGACAATATAAGTATCCGGGGAATACTTCTTTGGAGTTTAGGAAAAGCGCCGGAGAAAATAATCCACCCCAAAAAGATATATGCGGAAAATCTGATTGTATAAAGGAAGCTGGTTAAATATTCCCAGAGTTGTAAATGAAGCGGGGTAGCAAAAAGGGATAAAATAGCTACGGCAATAAAAACTATTGCTCCTTTGATAAACAAGGGAGGTTTTTTAAGTCTAAATCTTAGCTTAAATATGCCAAGAATGCACAAAATAGCTACGACCAAATCAAGGATGGTTATTCCAGCGTTGCCGGATAAGGGCACTTTAATTAATTGACCGCTTATAATTGCCAGTGTTAATATCCAGGAGTATATATCCATCAATGAAATTATACTCTAATGTAACGATTATTTTTGGCATCTGGGCAGCTTGTGTTTTAACTGTATTTTATTTTAGTTTTTCTTTTTTTCCGCGTTCAGATTTATTCACGCATGATTTTTTAAAAAATTTGGCAAATTGGGACGGTGGACACTATTTAGGAATTGCCGGGAACGGATATGCAAATTCCCAGTTTGTGTTTTTTCCATTATATCCGGTGTTAATAAATTTAGCCGGTAAAATAACCGGAGATTTTTTGTCAGCCGGATTACTGATCAGTTTTGCTTCGATTTTTCTAGCAGTTCATTTATTCTACCGTTTAGTTAAAATGGACTTCGGAAAACAATATGCAGTCGGAGCATTATCAGCTTTATTATTTTTCCCTTTGTCTTTTCATTTTCTTACTGTTTATACCGAGAGTTTGTTTTTAATTTTAACGCTGGCAGTATTTTTATTTGCCAGGAAAAGGAAATATTTTTTGGCAACGGTCTGTGCCGCCTTAGCATCCGCGACAAGAGTTTCCGGTTTGGCAACTGTCTTAAGCCTGATATTATCCGTTTATTTGACCGAAGGGATTAATAAGAAAAACTTCTGGGTACTTTTTTCTCCTTTGGGTTTTGCGGCGTATTGTTTTTATTTATATACTCAAACAGGAGATCCCTTAGCCTTTGTTAAAGGCCAATCCGTTTTTTGGCAGGGAGGCTTGGTCGTGCCCGGATCATCCGTAATATTTGCTATCAGGCACCTATCTTTTGAATCTATAGCCGGCAATTTTAGAAATTTATTGGATATAATTTTTGCAGTTTTTGGGATTTTTGCCGTTTGGCAGGTTTGGAGAAAATTAAGTTTTGATTATGCGGTTTTTAGTACAGTTTCATTAATTCTGCCGCTGTTTTCGCCGACGCTTGCAGCAATGCCACGGTATTTACTGACAATCTTTCCTATTTTTATCGTAATGAGTTTTTATAAAAACCAATATGTAATTTTGTTTTATCAAATGATTTCTTTAATGCTTTTATCTGTGTATGCGATACTTTTTCTTAATGGTTATTGGGTTTCCTGAGCAGGTATCTCGGCTTGAAAAATAACTTTCTTCTGCATTTCCGCGGAGTTTCCGGCACTGTCAACTGCTTTTATAGAGATGAAATTATCGCCGTCGCCCAAAGGCCAGTCGATACCAAAATTGCCGTCCCCGGCCACAATAACCTGTGTATCATTGACGAAAACTTTTATGCCCGGATCGGTTTTACCGGCCACCCGGACTTTTTTCTCACCCTGAATAGTTTTGCCGTCTTCCGGTTCGCTAACTTCAAGTACAGGTTTTTCATTGTCATAAATTACAATTATGTTTTTGGAAGGCAAACTTGTTTTGTTTTGTTCATCTAAAGTTCTACCGGAAATATTATTTGTGCCGAGGTTTAGAGTTACATTTTCGAAAATAAAACTGCCTCCGCTTGAAACTTCGGCAGTTTGTTTTTCTTCATCGTCTATATAAAGGATAACTTTGGAGCCGGGAGTCCCAAAGCCGGGGATAGAAATTTCGCCGGTGCCGGTTGCCTCATACGGAATATTTAGAACGGGCGGGGCCAGGGCTGAATTACCGGACGGCGGGGTAGCAATTTTCCTGGGAGGCTGGATGATATTTTTGGCAAAACCTAATCCGCCGATAAAGTTTGGTAAAATCCAGGTGATTGTGGCATAAATTAAAGCACCCGTTATTATAAGAGTAATGATAAAATTCCGCCGGCTGCGGCGCGCCAATCTTTTATATGACCTTCTGGATTGATATCCGTTTCTCATATCAATCTAAAGTATACCAAAATCTGGTAGAATATGGTGAAATCGCGGGGTTAGTACACCGGTAGTATGCTACCTTCCCAAGGTGGAGAAGCGAGTTCAATTCTCGTACCCCGCTCAGAAAATATACAGTTCCTCTTCTGCCCTGGTGACTGCGGTGTAGAGCCATCTTTTCCACTCATCATCCGTCATTTGTTTAAACCTTTCCTCAAATAAAATTACTTTTTTAGACTCCGAACCCTGAGCTTTGTGTACTGTCAGCGCGTATCCGAAATCAAATAAATCACCTTTCATAATATTCTTTCTTTTTTCAGTGAAATTCATGGGTTTGTCGGAATTAAATTGCAAAACGGAAATTAAACCTCGATATACCTTATCTTCTCCGTCCATATTAATCTCTGCCTCATACCACTCCGCATCTTTTTTCTGGATCCGGATAATTGTCCCGAGCATTCCGTTAAATATATTTTTTTTGTGATTATTGCGCAGACAAATAACTCTGTCGCCGGAAGAGGGGTTTGGGGATTCAAAGCCCAAGACGCTGCGGATGTGATTGTTTAATTTCCGGCGGGTTGTATTGTAGCCGCACAGGATCAAAGTACCGGCGTTAAAGTTTAAAAGCATCTCTCCCATTATTTCCTGTGTATCGAAGTCTTCCGGAGAAAATTTCCTGACTCCCGGAGAATATTTTCCCGGACGGACCAAGCCATATTCTCTTGCCTGAATAGATAATCCGATAATCGGATTTTGTCTAGCTTGGCGGTGAATTTCTTCCAGCCGGAGTTCCGGCTCCTGCATTAGATTAAAATTACCCTTAATCGGGGGAAGTTGGCCGTGATCTCCAACCGCAATAATCGGCACCCGGTAGCTCAATAGGTGATGCCAGATCAGTTCATCTACCATAGATGCCTCGTCAATAATAATTAGATTACATTCGATTTTATCTTTAATCTGCCAGCCGATAATTTCTTCTTTGTCGTTAACAATAGGTGAATAAATCAGGCTGTGAATTGTCCCGACCGAATCACCGGGAAGTATCACATTTTGGCTCTTTAATTTTGTTTTTAAAACTCTGGCTGCCTTGCCGGTAAAAGAGACAAAACCTACCTTTAATTTCCTGTCAATTTTAACCAGCTTTTGTCTTAAGACGGCAATTAAAGTGGTTTTACCGGTGCCGGCGTAGCCCCCCAGGGTAATAAATTGTTTGGTTTCTTTCCTGAACCAGGAAAGAATAGAATCTAAAGCTTTTTGTTGGTCTGCTGAAAGATCAATCATCCTTTGAATTCTATTATATCTGCCGCAGGTTTGTCTTTCATCAATTTTTTGCCGAATATTGCCATATGTCGCCGAATGTGGCTGAATGGTAAAATAAGGTGTGATCAGGCCGAAGTGGCTCAGTGGTAAGCAGAGCTTGCCCCTTCGCCACGGATATTGTGATATAAGCCGAAGTGGCTCAGTGGTAGAGCAGTACTTTCGTAAAGTACGGGTCGTGGGTTCGATTCCCACCTTCGGCTCACATCCTGTAGCATTAGCCTCCAGGGGGACGCCTTGCAAGGCTAAATAATAGTTTTTTTTCATGAGACAGTCACAATGCAGAAAACGGATCTTCTGCTTAGAACATTTTGATATATATTGTCTGGCTTGATTTTTTAAATAAGGATGAGTTATTGTTATGGATATGAGCAATGACGATTTCAAAAAAATATTAAATGAGGCCATAAAACCACTTAGTGACGCACAAGAGGAATTCAGAAAAGACCTTAGTGGAGTTAAGGAAGACCTTAGTGGAGTTAAGGAAGACCTTAGTGGAGTTAAGGAAGACCAGGCTGATTTGAGAAGAATCATAGAAGAACGCGTACTACCTCCGCTTGTCTATATCGAAACTACCGTAAAAAGTTATGCTGATAGGTACGTAATTAATGAAGATCATATCGGAAGACTGGATAAAAGGCTAAAGAAAGTTGAAGATAATCTTGGGATTCAACCTGCGCAGGAGTTAACAATACCCTCGTTCGATTAAAATTAAGTGAGGATTACTTGTTGGCTTCAGTCAGGCCCTGATTGGCTATCTGATTAGTCGGATCAATGCTTAAAACAGCCGTAAAAATTTCTTTGGCCTTATCTTTTTGTCCCATTGTCAAGTAAACCACCCCGAGATTAATTCTCAAATTGAGATTGTTTGGGCTAACTTGTATGGCTTTCAGCATGTTTTCAACAACTAAATCATATTTTTTCTGTCCGAAATAGACGGCGGCTATATTTTGATAAGACTGCCACAGCCCGGGATTATATTTAAGGGCGTTTTGATAATTCTCGACGGCTTTGTCCGGTTGCCCCAGTTCCGCGTAGGTATTGGCCAGGTTATGATATGCATCACCGTAATTGGGTTTTAGCTCAATAGCCCGTTGAAATTCTTTAAGGGCTGCCTGTTTATCCCCATTTCTTCCGTAAACGTCTCCCAGATTATTGTGCGTATTAGGAGAAGACGGGGAGGTTTTGCCGGTGGCGATCCAGAGATTATCTTCATTCTTCCAGTCAATATTGCGGATGATCGTTCTGACAGAGAGTAATATTAATACAGCAACAAATAAAATATAAGTAATTTGTTTAAATTTAATAGACCGGGTCAATTTTTCAAATCCAAGGCCGGCAATAACTAAAATGCCGAGGATTGGCAGATACAAATATCGCTCCGCCACAATCCAGTTCCATCTAAAAGGGGTTAAAGTAGGAGCCAGGGCAATCAGGAAAAATGAACCCCAAAAAAAGATTGATTTATTTTTTTTAAAGCAGAATAATACTCCGGCCAGAAAGATTAAGGTAACCAGAATTCTGATAATAAATCCAATTGGACCAAACGCCAGTTCCGAGTGATAGAGCGTGAGGATCTTAGGAAAAAAGATGAGTTCAAAATAAGAGGATACGGCGGTAGGAATAAGAAATAAAAGATTATCAACCCCGCCTTCCTGGTAGTGAATGGATTTTAATGCAGTTTCCCGCTCCGGCAGTGCGCTGAGCGAAATTAAAAGATAAGTTATTGACAAAAGCAGGAAGGGGATTACCCTGGGCCAATTTTTTCTTAATCCGCCGGTCGGCGGACCAAAACAGAGTTCATACAAGGGGAAGATTAAAAAAAGGGCTAAGGGCATTTGCGGGTGAGACATAAAGGCTAGAAGATAGAAGATAGAAGATAGAAGATAAACAAGTTTGTCGCTAACGCGATAGAATGATTTTTTTTTCTCTGATAAGATATAAAACAAAAAAGAAAGCAGGAAGAAAAAAGCGTACTGTGGGTAACTTCCCCCGGAGATCCAGACAACCGCTTCGGAAATAGCCGGGTGAACGGCAAATATTGCGGCCACAAAAATGGCCAACCTTTTAGAATAAAGTTTATTAAGTAGAATAAATACTAAGAAAACCGAACCGGTATGAAAAAAGATATTGATCAGCCTGAAAATTAAGGGATTTAATCCGCCGATATGAAAGGCCAGCCAGTATAAAATCAACCGGATAAAGCCAAACGGATGGGTAGAAATAAAATTAAACCGGCCGATATCAGGATTATTGACAATTTCGGCAAGATCATCTGATAAAAAAACATTATTAAATGAATTTACATAAGTTAAGAAGATTAAAATAACTAAGAATAGAAAAACGGGCCAGTTTTTTTTAATCACCTGGAAATTATACTAGATTACCGGGGTAATTTTAAGACCAGACCCGGTTCAATTAGGTCCGGATTAGATATATTATTTTCCTTGACTATTCGGTCAAAGGCCATAATGTCGCCGTAAGCCCTGGCGGCTATAGTAGAAAGCCAGTCGCCCTCCGTTACTGTGTAGGTATTGCCGTCGATTTTGGGACCCCAGATGGTGGTGTCACCTCCGCCTGTTCCCAGAGATTGTTCCTGTTTTGGTTCAGCGGATGCCGAAGGCTGGGGTGTCGCCTGGGTTTCCGGGACTTGAGCTATCTGTGATTCCAGTTTCGGAATTTCAATTATTTGACCGGTTTCCAGCAAATCGGGATTTTTCAGGTCGTTTGCTCTGGCGATCTCTGAATATTGGAATCCGTCACTATAATATTTCTCTGCGATGGTAAATAAGGTATCTCCCTCTTTGACGGTGTATTTACCCGGGAGCTTATCCGGTGCGACATCTTCTTCCTGGCTTACTTCTGTTTGTTGCGCCGGTCCTAAATCGGCTTTATTTTTATTAAAATAATTGAAGACTAAGATTCCGACAACCAAAACAATCAGGGCGCCTAAAACCAAACTAACCTTGGATTGGTTCGACTGGACTTCGCCTTCAAGTTTTTCAAAATAATTAGTAGAAGTTTTCTTTGCCATTTTATTTGGGGCAGACAGGAGGACAGTTCTTGTTGGATACTTTTTAATCCAAACAAAACTATTTGTCAAGGGGGTAAATATTCTGTTACAATACGGTGAGTGTTTTGGGGCCGTAGCTCAATTGGTTAGAGCATCTGATTGTCAATCAGAAGGTCGCGGGTTCAAGTCCCGTCGGTCCCGCAATAAAATGGAATTCTCCAATGCAAAAGTTGCTAAACTTCTACGTAATGTGGCTGCTGCGTACACGTTAAAAAAATTCGGCAACTTTTTCCAAATCAGGGCCTATGAAAATGCGGCGGACGGTATAGAAAACTCAACCGCTGAAATTTACGATCTTTGGCAAGAGGGGAAACTTTCGGAAGTTCCCAATTTAGGAGAAAAAATCCAAGGCTATTTAAATGAATTATTTTCCGGCGGAAAGGTAAAACACTTTGTAGAAGTGCAAGATGGTATACCGCCGGTTATTTTTGAAATGCTGGATATTTCCGGTGTAGGGCCAAAAACCGCTTCGGTGTTGGCAGAGTTGGGTGTTAAAGACCTAAAGGATTTAAGAACAAAACTAAAAAGCGGGGAACTGGTAAGTAAAGGGTTTTCTGCCAAGATTGCTCAAAAGGTTTTAAAAGGATTGACGGAAGCTAACCAACGAGGCAACAGGATGCTTTTGCCTTACGCGGTCGCGCAGGCTGAAAAGATATTAAACTATCTAAAAAATAATGCGGATACCTTAAAGGTGTATCCTTTAGGGTCACTCCGCAGGATGGTTGCGACAGTGGGGGATTTAGACTTTGCGGTGTGTTCAAAAAAACCTAAAGAAATTGTTGAATACTTTTGTGCAATGCCCGGGATAACCCGGGTAGTCGACCGGGGGGAAAGCAGGGCTACAGTGGTTCTCCGGGGCGGCTTCCAGGCTGATTTGCTGGTGGGAGAGCCGGGAAGTTATGGAGCTCTACTGCAGCATTTTACCGGCTCTAAGACACATAATATTAAACTTCGGATATTGGCAAATAAGAAAGGACTTTCTTTATCTGAGTATGGGGTTAGAAAAGGGGAAAGGGGAAAGGGGAAAGGGGAAAGAGAGGAATCAATCAAAACTGAGACAGAAGAGGAGCTGTATGGGATGTTGGGAATGCAGACTCCCCCGCCGGAGATAAGGGAAGATACCGGAGAAATTGAGGCGGCACTAAATCACAGACTGCCGGAACTTGTAGAAATTAAAGAAATTCGCGGAGATTTGCACACGCATTCAAATTTTCCCAATTTGCATCCTTCCCATGGCCCGGGGGTAAATTCCATAGAGGAGATAATAAAGAAGGCGGAAAGTTTAGGTTATGAATATATCGGGATTACGGATCATACTCTTGCATTCAGCGCTACGAGTAAGGAAGAGAGGATTAGCTGGGTTGAAAAGAGGACAAAATTTATTCAATCGATAAAATCGAGGACAAAAGATACCCGAGTATTAAATGGACTCGAAATAGATATTCTGACAGACGGAACACTCAGTGTGCCCGATGAGGCTTTAGCTACACTGGATTATTGCATAGCCGGGATTCACTCAGGACATGCCGATCCGAAAGAGCAAATTACCAAAAGATTATTGTCCGCCTTAAGTAATCCTTATGTGGATATAATTTCTCATCCGACCGGCAGGTTGTTAAACGAACGGGAGTCCTCTGATGCTGATTGGGATGAAGTGTTCAGGGTTGCCGCTAAGAGAAAAAAAATTCTGGAAATAAATGCCCATCCGGTGAGACTGGACTTAAGAGATGATTTAGTAAGGCGGGCTTTAAAATTCGGTGTTAAATTCATTATAAACACCGATGCGCATGAGGTTTCGCAAATGGATAACATGGGATTCGGGGTCTCTGTTGCCCGCCGGGGTTGGGCGGAGAAGAAAGATATTGTTAACACTTGGGACTGGACAAAGTTGACTGAGTGGTTTAGAATTTAAAAGTAAACCACGAAGTCATCCCGATGAAAATCGGGATCCATAAAATGATAACTTACATAATAATCGGAATAGTAGTTTTATTAGCTTTCTGGCTGTTGGCAACCTACAACGGCTTGGTTACCCTCCGTAACCGCGTCCGGGAAGCCTGGTCGCAGATTGATGTTCAGCTCAAAAGACGTTCTTCTTTAATTCCAAACCTGGTTGAAGCTGTTAAGGGTTATGTGAAGCACGAAAAAGGAGTCCTGGAAGAAGTAACTAAGGCAAGAACCTCTTTAATGGATGCTAAAAACCCTCACGACGCCGCTGCGGCAGATAATATGTTAACCGGAGCCTTAAAATCCCTGTTTGCTGTGGCGGAAAATTATCCGCAATTGCGGGCGTCTGAAAATTTTAAGGCCCTGCAGGATGAGCTGTCTGACACCGAAACAAAAGTAGCCGCTTCCAGGCAATTCTATAACACCAATGTACTGGATTTGAATAATAGTTTAGAAACAGTTCCCTCAGCGTGGATAGGCCAAATGTTTAGCTTTAAAAAAGAAGAATTCTTCAAAGCTTCAGAGGAAGAAAAAGCTGATATCAAAGTGAATTTCTAACCCCCCACATTGTCATTGCGAGGAGCGAGTGAAACGAACGACGTGGCAATCTACTACCACGGAAGATTGCTTCGCTAATCGCTCGCAATGACGAAGGAAAAATGTTAAAATTGGCTTGATATGACAAAGATAAATACAGCCTGGGATCATGTTTCACAGAATTTATTTAAGACCTGGGTCATCATGTTCTTTTTTTCTATTTTTGCAGTGGCAGTTATTTATGCAATCTCTATGGGGTTTGGGCGTGGGGAGATAGGAGGCTTGGGTTTAACCGGTATGGCTTTAATTATGGCCGGAGTTATGAATTTTGTTTCATATTTTTGGTCGGATAAAATAGTTTTAGGGATTTCCGGTGCCAAACTAATCGAGAAAAAGGATAATCCGGAAATATACCGTTTGGTGGAAAATTTGTGCATTGCGGCTGGTTTGCCTCTTCCGAAAATCTATATCATCAATGATACGGCTACCAACGCTTTCGCCACCGGCCGTGACCCGAAACATGCCGCCATTGCCTTTACTTCCGGAATCTTACAAAAATTAAACAAGCAGGAACTGGAAGGGGTGGTGGCTCATGAATTATCGCATGTCGGCAACAGGGACACTTTGCTGATGAGTGTGGTGTCGGTTTTAGTCGGTACCATTGCGCTTTTGTCGGATTTTTTTATGCGGAGCATGTTGTTCGGCGGGCGCAACAGGGAAAGCAAAGGGAATACAGTTATGTTGGTGGTAGCGATTGCGGCGGCAATATTGGCTCCGATTGTGGCCACCCTGATACAATTGGCTGTTTCCAGGCGCCGGGAACTTTTGGCAGATGCTTCCGGGGTGCTTTTAACCCGCTATCCGGAAGGGTTGGCCAGCGCTTTGCTTAAAATCTCGGCAGACAAAGAACCGCTGGAAGTGGCCAACAGGGGTACCGCGCATTTGTATATTTGTAATCCCCTGAAGGGTCAGGAAGCCAAAGCCTGGCTGGCAGGCCTTTTTAATACTCATCCGCCAATTGAGGTCCGCGTTAAGGCTCTGCGCGAAATGGAAGGCTTAACTTAACTTGGACCGGCAAAGTATGTTCTTAGTAATTTTATTAACAATATTTGTGATCCCGTTAGTTTGGGCCTTTACTGATCCGAGAACTTCCAAAGAAAAATTCAAGAATTTTTTTAGACTTAAAACAATGGCCTTTTCTTTTGTAGAGGCACTAATTATTGCAACGACATTTTTAAGCGCTATTTTTTTCCCCTGGCCAAACATCCCGTTTAGTAGTTTAATCACAGTTATCGGATTAATTGCATATCTTCTAGGGTTATACCTGGCTGTATGGGCAAAGTTAACCATGAAGTCGGTTTGGGGTACACCGGCAGAGCATAATATCAAAAGACAAAATAAAATTATTCAAAAAGGCCCGTTTGTTTTTTCCCGGAACCCTATCTATTTGGGATTTATTTTGACAGTTCTAGGATCTTCCTTAGTGCTAAAGAGTTATTCCATACTTTTTGTTCCGTTTATGGCCCTATATTTTTATAAGGCCGTCTTGAAGGAAGAGAAAATTTTAGCTAAATATTTTGGGAAAGAATATTTAGAATATAAATCTAGGGTAAGAAGATTTATTTAGTGATCCAGGAGTTTGACAATAGACGATGGAATGTGGAAGGTGGAATTTTGAGGGTGGAGGATTGAAGGTAGATGGTTCTTCTATTTTCTACCTTCTAACTTCAAAGTTCTACCGTCTATTCTCTATTTTCTATCGTCTATAATACAATTATGTTAATTGATGAAGTAGAAATTACACTAAAAGCAGGACACGGGGGAGCGGGGAAGGTTTCCTTTAATCCCGGAAATTCTGCCGGTCCGAATGGGGGAGACGGCGGTAGGGGCGGAGATATATATTTAATTGTTACCTCAGACCTCCGGGCGCTCAACCAATTTTCCGGGACCAAACTGAAAGAGGCAGAAAATGGGGTAGCTGGGGATAATTTTCAAAAGTCAGGTAAAGACGGGGCGGATTTGGAAATAGAAATGCCGATTGGAACGGAGTTAACAGATTTACAAACAAAGGAAAAGTTTGTGCTGGACAATTTGAACGCCAGGATCTTGATTTGTAAGGGCGGTATAGGGGGACAGGGGAATTTTGCGCTGAAATCTTCCCGCAATACCTCCCCAAAATATGCCCAAAGGGGACGGTTTGGGCAAGAGAGAAATTTAAAAGTAGAGTTAAAATTTATTGCCGATTTTGGACTGATCGGCCTGCCGAATGCCGGCAAGAGCAGTTTATTAAATGAGCTGACTGCAGCCAATGCTAAAATTGCCGATTATCCTTTTACAACGCTGGAACCGAACCTAGGTGTATGGCATGGAAGGGTTATTGCGGACATCCCCGGCTTGATAGAAGGGGCATCGGAAGGAAAGGGTTTAGGGATAAAGTTTTTAAAGCATATTGAAAAGGTAAAATTGCTTCTTCATGCCGTCCCGGCAGATTCAGAAAATGTCACAGTGGATTACCAGGTAGTCAGAAAAGAGCTGGAAAAATACAATCCGGAACTTCTGGACAAGGAAGAAATTATTGTTTTAACTAAGACTGATTTGGTAGATAAAAAGCAGATCAAAGAAAAGATTACTCAATTGAAGAAATTTAAGAAAAAAGTAATTCCTGTTTCAATTCATGATTGGGATAGTCTAAAAGAGCTGGAACAATCACTTTGATATACAAAATCTATCTTGTTTTTTATCTTAAATAGAGTTAATTTAATATCATGGATGAAAACAAATTTAAGGCTATAATTGAAGAAGCTATAAATAAAGCCGTTGAACCTATTAGAGAACAGCTTAATGGAGTAGTAAACAGGCTGGATGATCCAGACACAGGGTTAAAAAGAATTAACGATAGATTAGACGCCAATACCAGAGCAATCATGGAGCTTGAAACAACAGTCAAAGGATACGGCGATATGTATAAGCAAAGCTTGCGATAACTTCGTTATCTAAAAATGAATGACAGCAACCTCAGAAAGACGGAAAAGAGGGTTGAGACTTTGGAAGATAAAGCCGGTGTAGTTGTACCGGAGGAATTTCATCTTGCAGCAGCGTCAGATATCTAAGAAAAAGTAATCTCCGTTTCAATCCATGTCTGGGATAGCCTAAAAGAACTGGAAAAAGCTCTGAAAGAGAATAGTAATTGAAAATAATAGAATAACAACTAATAATATAAATTATGGAATTAATAGCTGAATCGGAAAAAAGAACACGCCCACCATATGTTGCTGTTATAGATACACAGCTAATTGGCAGTATTGATGAAGCACGTATGAACTTCGAAGCCCAAAGTATACAAAAGCCTAAAGCGATGATTCTTTTGGTAGATGCGACTGGCGGTTCGAAGGATATTCTGAATCCTTTTATCAAAGAGGCAGTAGATGAAGGTACACCTGTTTTCTTATTATCTAAAAATTATGGAAGGAATACTGGTATACAAAAAGTAGCCTATGGTACACAAAGTGATGCTGTCGAAGCAGGAGCAACTCCTTTAAGAGATATTAATGTAAACAGTACCTTGGAAGTTGTAAACGTAATCCAAGCTGCAGTGGATCAAGGGTTAACAGGTAGTGAATTAAAAGTTGCAATAGTTGAGCAATTCGGTTCCCCAGTTGTTAAACCGACTAAGTAATTAGTTTTTAAGTTGGTATATTCGGAATTATGTAACTTTTAAACTTGAGGTAGTGAATGTTGCAGTTCGCTAAAACTTGAAAAAGAAGTAGCAGGTTGACCGTATAAGCTAACAAATTTAGCTTCAGGTGTTCTCTCGATTAAAATAGGATCATTGGTGGCAATAAATACCTGCAATCTGGGACTGTATTTTCTTACTGCTCCCAAAATCATATCCCGAACTTTGAATAAATTAAGATAATCTAAAGCTATCGTAGGCTCATCCATGAAAAGGATTAAATGAGCATCTTCAGGTATATCCAAAGGTTTTCCTTTAAACTGCCAATTCCATTCATCTTTTGTTCGTGGAGTAGCCATGATTCTTTTTTCAAAAAAATCTTTAACGGATTCAAATTGTCTTTCTAAATACTGAAGCTGTGTAAGTCCCACACTTTTAGGCTCAAATTGTCTTTGGAGTTGTTCTATTAGAAAATCTCCATAAGTAGGCGCATTTACAAATTGTCCATCATACCTTGTTCCCGGGCTGGGTAAAATCATTTTTGCATAGGTGGGTACATCGTCCATCCCTAGTTTCAAATACCCCCAAACATTTAAGTCCGTCTTTTCGCCAAAAACTGTCTTTGCCCTTTTGACCTCTTTCAAGGTTTTCCTGGGGATTAGATGGCCGCTCTGGTTAGCAATGTAGTCTCCTGTGTTTATATTAAACCGTGAATCACTTGCTAGAAAATTTAAGATTTTATCGGATAGGTCAACACTTTTATTTTCATTTCTTACCCTTCTCGCTAAGGCATAACGTTCCTCTTCATCTAGCCAAATACTTTCACTTGAATAACTGACGTAATCAGAAGATAGGACATGTATTTGACCTGATATCACAGTTTGATCAGGGCGGAATCCTGGGAGGTTTGCTCCTTTGTATATACTTTTCTTCAACAAAAAAGCATATGTCGTTTCTTCGTCACTAATTACCCAATAATCCTCTCCGTTTTTTTTAATCCTCGGATTAGAGCCAAGCTTCAATTGATGTGTCTCGAATCCACCTCTTAAATCTGAGGTAACCTCACCCGCGTTTAAGCCGGTTCTTATTTGGGTAGTGTTTTCAGAAACTCTATCACCAAGATTACAATATACTGGTGGAAGACCTCGAAAATCAGGATCAAAAAACCTGTCAGTTAGAGTATCGAGCCCGTACCAATGCCACAATTGAGAAATGCCATGTTCTTTGAAGTATTCTCTGAATCCTAGGGAGGAGTACATCATTCTCAGTAGTCCGGTTTTACCGGAACCATTAGGACCTACAACCATAACTACACTTGAGTCGGTTGTGATTTCATGTCCCTGAGGAAAACAGGGCTTTAATGCACCAAGTTGATCAGTATTAACAACAGTTGCTTGTTCTAACATAAGGGGATATTATATCACTATAAGGCTTAAACTGCATCAATAACTGAAATTTTTGTTGCTTAACAGAGTTCGATGAATCAAGTATAATCGGACTATCTATGAAACTTACTTTGGAGCAGGTTAAACATGTAGCAAAAAAAGAATTTCAACTTAGGCTAAAAGGCAAGACTGCGGTTTTTATAGATTGGGCTAATGTTTATGGCTGGGAAAAATCATTAAAAAAAGAAATTAAGCCGGAGAAACTGTTTAAATATTTGAAAAGTTACCCGAAAATAAAAGCACTTAGTTTTTACTACGGAAAAGATAAGCATTCTAAATCAAAGCAGTTGCTCGAAAGGGCCGAACGGATTGGGTTTCGCGTAGTAAGCAAAGAAGTAAAATATATTCCGGTTAGCCTTGATTCTTCCCACTTTAAGGATTTAACCGAACTGGTAAGAAACTCCCTAACAGTAAATAATAATTTTAAGCCTGATGACATTGAAAAGATTCTGTCACTTTTAAATAAGAAAATTCTTCGTCGCAAATGCGATTTTGACATGGAGATTGCGCTAGATTGTTTTGAGAATCTAAAATTATATGATAGCTTTATCTTTTTCTCAGGAGATGGCGATTTTGCTACACTTTATACACGGCTTATTAAACAGGGCAAGCAAGTAATAGTAGTTTATGCTCCTGGTCACATTGGCAGGGAAATATGGGAACTAAGAAGAGGGCTTTTTAAGGTTAGTATTGAAAATATGGGGCTCTAAAAAATCGTCCCCCCGGTTTCCCGAGGGGCGTGATTGCCTATATTAAAGCAAAAACAGAGGGTTTTGTCAAGTAGGAAATATATGAAAATTGATGTAAAACATGTAGCAAAACTGGCTAATTTGCCGCTGACCCCGGAAGAAGAGGAAAAATACTCGGAACAACTTTCCGCTATTTTAGGTTACTTTGAAAAACTAAATGAGGTTGATACAAAGGAAGTGGAACCGACGTTTAATGTTACCGGACAAAGCAATGTTATGCGGGAAGATGAAACTGCGTCTTGTTTAACTCAGGAAAAAGCATTATCGAATGCTCCGAAAAAGAAAGACGGCATGTTTGAAACAAAAGGAGTGTTTGAAGAATAATTCAGGAATTGTTCAATTGCTAGATTGTTACATTGCTGAAAAAACAATTTAACAATGCAACAATAATAACAATATATTATGGACATTACAAATCTAACTCTAATAGAAACGATTGAGGCTATAAAAGCAAAAAAATTCTCGGAAGAGGAGTTAAATAATGCATACCTTAAAAAAATAGCAATAATTAACCCGAAAATAAATGCATTTTTAGAAATTCAAAAAAAATCGCGCGGTATTCCTGCGGCAATAAAAGATGTTATTTCAACCAAAGGAATAGTTACCACAGCCGGTTCAAAAATATTGAGTAACTTTCTCCCTCAATATAATGCGACTGTTATTGAGAAATTACTGGAACAAGGAGTTAGTGTGGTTGGAAAGACCAATTGTGATGAATTTGCCATGGGTTCCTCAGGAGAAAATTCAGCTTTTGGTCCGGTAAAAAATCCATGGAATCTAGCTAGGATCACTGGAGGCACTTCTGCCGGTTCGGCAGCGGCTGTTGCGTCAGACATGTGTGTTTTTGCCCTGGGATCGGACACAGGGGGTTCAATTAGGCAGCCATCCTCGCTTTGTGGAGTTGTTGGGCTTAAGCCTTCATACGGCCGCGTTTCCAGAAACGGGCTTATTCCGGCCGTGTCTTCGTTTGACACCATTGGCCCTATTGCAAAATGCGTGGCAGATGCGGGGTTGATTTTGGATTGGATCTCAGGAGCTGATGGAAAAGACAGCAATTGCAGTGAGATTGCTTCGCCACTTCGTGGTCTCGCAATGACGTCATTGCGAGGAGCGGCAGCGACGAAGCAATCCGTTAAAGGGTTAAAAATAGGGATGCCGAAGGAGTATTTTAGCGAGGGTTTGGATTTAAACGTCAAAAAAGTTATAGAAGATGCAATAAAAAAGCTGGAAAGTTTGGGGGCAGAAATTGTGGAAGTGAGCCTGCCGCACAGCGAATACGCTCTGGCGGCCTATTACATTATTAATCCTTCCGAAATTTCTTCCAATATGGGAAGGTTCGACGGGATAAGATTTGGATCCGGCAGGGAAGATTTGGGACCGGAGGTTAAAAGGAGGATTATGTTGGGTACTTTTGCCCTTTCTTCCGGATATTATGATGATTATTATGCTAAGGCGGCCAAGATCAGGACCTTGATTAAACAGGATTTTGAAAAGGCTTTTGAAAAATGCGATGTTATAGTTGGTCCGGTCTCCCCCACCACAGCCTGGAATCTGGGAGAGAAAATTGATGATCCGTTAAAGATGTATCTATCTGATATCTATACAATTTCTGCCAATTTAGCCGGGATTCCAGGGCTTTCTGTGCCTTGTGGATTTTCAGAAGGTCTGCCGGTGGGTTTGCAAATTATAGGCAAGTATATGGATGAAGAAACGGTGTTAAATGTGGGAGAAGTTTACGAGCAGTCGACTGAATGGAGAAAGGAGAAACCCAATTTGTCATTCTGAGTGATTAGCGAAGAATCTTCCCAGCCCGTGGAAGATTGCCGCGTCCTCGCCTACGGCGAGTCCTCGCAATGACGAAAAAAAGAGATATGAATAATTACGAACCAGTGATTGGACTTGAGGTACATGTTGAATTAAATACTAAATCCAAAATGTTTTGTAAATGTAGCGCAGACTATTTTGGCAAAGCGCCGAATACGCACACCTGCCCGGTTTGTTTAGGCTTACCCGGAGCGTTACCTTTTATCAATAAAGCCGCGATTGAAGGTTGCATGAAGATTGGTCTTGCGCTAAATTGTACAGTTTCCGAAAAATCCCTTTTTGAAAGAAAAAATTATTTTTACCCGGATTTAGCTAAAGGGTATCAGATTTCCCAGTATCGTTGGCCGTTATGCGTGGGAGGTTGGATGGACGTAAAAGGATTAGAAGGCAAGAGAAGGATAAGAATTAACCGTGCTCATCAAGAAGAGGACACTGGGAAGTTGACTCATGCCAGCGGTACAACATTAATCGATTTTAATAGATCTGGCGTGCCTTTGGTGGAAATAGTAACTGAGCCGGACTTTAAAAATACAACTGAGGTTCGGGATTATGCCAAAAAACTGCAGCAGCTTTTTAGGTATTTAGACGTTTCCAATGCGGATATGGAGCGGGGGGATATGAGGCTAGAGGCGAATGTATCAGTTAGGGTAAAGGGTGAAGGGGAAAGCGGAAAGGAAGAATTACCAAATTATAGAGTAGAATTGAAGAATATTAACAGCTTTAGGTTTATGGTGGCGGCAATAGAGTATGAAATTAAGAGACAAATTAAGGAGTTGGAAGAGGGTCGGACCCTCAAACAGGAAACCAGGGGATGGGATGAGGACAAAAAGTCTACATATCTGCAAAGGAGCAAAGAAGATGCTCATGATTACCGCTATTTTCCCGAACCGGACCTTCCCGAACTAAGAATTAAGCAGTTAGAATCAAGAATTAAGGAAGAAATACCAGAACTACCTTGGGATAAAGCTAAACGATTTGCGGAGGAGTATGGAATTAAGGATGCAGATGCGCAGATTCTGACAGAAACCAGGCAATTGGCTGAATATTTTGAGGCGGCAGTAGTGCACGGTAAAAAACATGGAGTAGAAGCAAAAGCAGTAGCAAATTATATAGTCAATGCAAAACCGGATATAGATAATTTTCTGCCGACACAGATTATAGAAGAGATAAAGGGTAAAAAAGTTGGAGTGATAGAGGACGAAAAGGAATTGGAGAAGCTGGCTAGTGAGGCGATTGAAGAAAACCCGGGACTTGTGGAAACATACAAAAGAGGGAAAGTAACGGTAATTCAGGCAATAATTGGATCAGTTATGAGAAAAACCGGCGGAAAAGTTAACCCCAACAAAATCAGGGAAATTCTGGAAGAAAGACTGCGTTTAGAAAGATTGCCACGCTAATCGCTCGCAATGACGTGTGGGGTGTGTTTTGCCACTTGAAATACGCTCCATTGGTGCTGTTAAAATGACAGTCACAATTGTCATCCCGATGAAAATCGGGATCCATATAAATATTTGTATAGATTCCTGCTTTCGCAGGAATGACAGGAGAAACTATGGCTAAGTTCGTTCACCTTCACGGTCACACTCAATATTCTCTCTTGGATGGTTTGTCAAAAATTCCGCAACTTGTTAAAACAGTCAAAGACGCCGGCATGGATGCGTTGGCTATTACGGATCACGGTGTGATGTACGGGGCCATTGAATTTTATAAGGCCTGCCGTGAAGCCGGAGTAAAGCCGATTATTGGGGTGGAAATGTATGTGGCTAAGCGCTCTTACAAAGATAAGGAAGGAAAGCTGGATAGCGAACCTTTTCATCTGACAGTTTTGGCCAAAAATTATCAGGGTTATTTAAACCTGATGAAGCTGACTACCATTGCCCACCGCGACGGCTATTATTACCGCCCCAGGGTGGACAAGACACTTTTAAAAGAATTTCACGAGGGGTTAATTGTTTTATCCGGCTGTCCCTCCGGTGAGTTTATCCGGTCCATCAATGATAAAGATCCCAAAAAAGCCGAGGAAGTATTAAAAACCTATCTTGATATATTCGGTGAAGGCAATTTCTATCTGGAACTGCAAAGCCATCCGTATCAGCAGTCGCTGGATCTGGCTGTGGATGAGACAGTCAGGAAAGATATTAAGGAATTGTTGGATATTCAAATCCAAACGAGATCAACTGTGAAGGATTTATCCGTGAGGCTGGGTATTCCGGTTGTGGCAACCAATGATTATCACTATGTGGGAAAAGAAGACGCTGAGGCGCAGGACGCCCTGCTTTGTATTCAAACCGGCAAATTTCTGTCTGAAGTAAACAGGATGCGGATGATTGACACCCCGGATTATTTTGTGAAGACTCCGGAAGAAGTGGCGGAGGATTTTAAAGACTTACCACAGGCGCTGGAGAGCTCTGTCAGGATTGCCGAAGCGGTTGATCTGGAAATTCCGCTGGGGGTGGCCCGTTTTCCGGTATTTGCCACGCCCGGCAAGCAAACCTCCATGGAATACCTGCGGGAGCTGACTTACCAAAAAGCAGAAGGCAAGCTGAAAATAACCGGTAAAATCAAAGAGCGTTTGGAATACGAACTGAGCGTGATTGAACAAAAAAATTACGCGGATTATTTTTTAGTGGTGTCTGATTTTATGGAATGGGCGCACCAGCGGGGAATTATCACCAATACCCGGGGTTCTGCCGCGGCATCGATGGTGCTTTATTGTCTGGGGGTGACTAATTTGAACCCGCTTGACTACCTTTTGCCGTTTGAGCGGTTTTTAACCGTCTACAGGCCGACTCTGCCTGATATTGATGCGGATATTGCTGACGACAGAAGGGATGAAGTAATAGAATATGTCACACAAAAATACGGCGCAGATAGGGTGGCGCAAATTGTCACATTCGGAACAATGATGGGCAGGGCGGCTATCCGGGATGTGGGCCGGGTTTTGGGACTGGCATATGGCGATGTGGACCGGATTGCCAAACTGGTTCCTCCGCCCCACCAGGGTTTTCACAAACCACTCTCGGACGTCATCAAGGAGGTGCCGGAGCTAGCCGGCCCGTATAGGAGCGACCCGCAGATCAAGAAGTTATTGGATTTGGCTATTAAAATCGAAGGCACAGTCAGGCATGCTTCAGTTCATGCCGCCGGATTAGTGATTGCGCCGGATGAAATCACTAATTTCACTCCCCTTCAGCGTGAGTCAAGCGGAGAAAGATTGGTTTGTCAATACGATATGTTTTCCCTGATGGATGAATACGGCGGGATAGGACTGGTTAAAATGGACCTTTTAGGGATAAGGAATTTGTCTATTTTAGGCAAAGCTGTGGAATTTGTGAAGGAGAACAGGGGAGTCAGCGTGGATTTAAACAAAATCCCGCTTGATTACAAAAAAGCCTTTGATCTTTTGGCCAAAGGGGAAACTATGGGGATATTTCAATTGGAAGGCTCCGGTATGACCAGATATGTGATGGAGCTAAAACCAACCAGTGTTTTTGACATTCAGGCGATGGTGGCGCTCTACCGGCCGGGACCTTTGAGCGTAATACCGGAATACATTGCCCGTAAACACGATCCCCGGAAAGTGAAATTTTTTGATCCCCGGATGAGGGAATATACGGAAAATACTTTCGGCTTGCTGGTTTATCAGGACGATGTGCTATTGACGGTTATTAATATTGCCGGATATTCGTGGGAAGAGGCGGATAAATTCCGGAAAGCCATGGGTAAAAAAATCCCTTCGGAAATGGCTAAACAGAAGGGTAAGTTTATTGAAGGCTGTGTATCCAAAGGTATGAGGCGGGCAAAGGCAGATGAATTGTTTGCGCTGATTGCTCCTTTTGCCGCGTATGGCTTTAATAAGGCTCACGCCGCCAGTTACGCCATTATTGCTTATCAGACTGCCTATATGAAGGCCAGTTACCCGGTTGAGTTTATGAGCGCGGTAATGACAGCTGAATCAGGGGACAGCGATAAAATTGCCGCCGCCATTGAAGAATGTAAAAGACTGGGGATTGTAGTGTTGCCGCCGGATGTAAATAAATCCGGTATTGGATTTTCATTGGAAAAGCTGAAAGAACTAACCCAGGCAGATTTGGAGAGAAGTTTATCTGTTGGTGAATCGGAGGTCAAACAGGGTATCAGGTTTGGGTTGTCTGCCATCAAAAATGTGGGAATTTCCGCCATCGAATCCATCATTTCGGCCAGAGAAAAGGGGGAGTTTGCTTCCCTGCCGGATCTTTGCTCGCGGGTTGACAATAGATTGGTAAACAGGAAGACCTTGGAAAGTTTAATAAAAGCCGGGACACTGGATCACCTGGGTTCCCGGGCCGCTCAGCTATTAATTTTAGATCAATGTATAGAAGAAACCCACAAGCAAAGCAAGTTTAAGTTGTCAGGACAGGTTTCTTTGTTTGACAGCGAGGAAGACAAGGGTGATATAGCCATAAAACTGCCGGAGGTGGCGGAGTTGGCTTTGGAACAGTTACTGGTCTTTGAAAAAGAACTGTTGGGATTTTATTTACATGAACCGCCGTATCTTGCTTCCTTGAAAGAGCTGTCGAAATTCGTTTCCAATAAATTGTCTGACCTTGGGGATGAGCATATCGGGAAAAGTTTGAAATTAGGCGGGGTGATTACTGCCGTAAAAAAAGTTATCACCAAAAAAACGGCTAAAGAGATGGCCTTTATCAAAATTTCTGACGGAATTTCCAGTGTTGAAGTGGTGGTGTTTCCCAAAACTTATGAAACTAGCAAAGATTTTCTGGTGACCGATGAGGTGGTTTTTATAAACGGCCGGGTGGAAAAGCGGGAAGAAGAACTGTCTTTAATAGTGGAGCAAATAAGCGTGTTTGATCCAGCAAAGATGTCTGGGGAGATACCGGAAACCGGTCCGGCAGTAGAAATTACCATTCCGCCCGGGACTGATGTGACGGTATTGCAGAATATTAATAAAACCTTAAGAGGTTTCCCCGGAAGAGTGCCGGTGGCGCTACTTTTGCATGGCAGTGATGGAGGCATCAGGAGAATGGACCTGCCTTTTGCAATAGATCCCGGCATAGACTTGGAAGACAAAATAGTGGAGATTCTGGGTGAAGACTCTTTCAAATTAGTTTAGATTGTGTTAATATTCCATTCATGATTTCAATTCAGGTTGGCGAGGAAAATATACATATCGGTGACGTTGTTAGGATTCACAATAAGGTAGTGGAAGGAGCTAAGACCCGGATACAGGTTTATGAGGGTATCTTAATCAGGCTGCGGGGTCGGGATGTGAACAAAACTTTTACTGTCCGTAAAATCGGTGCAGGAGGGGTGGGAGTTGAACGAACCTGGCCGCTGACTGCCAATTCTATTGTGAAAATAGAGGTTAAGAAAAAAGCCACCAAGGTCAGAAGAAGCAAGCTGTATTACCTCAGAGATTTGACGGGTAAGAGTGCGGTAAGGGTGTAATTATTGTTCGAGCGTAGTCGAGAACATACCTTAAGAATATAGTCTTTAAGATAACTTCTCGATTCGCTACGCTCACTTCGAAGAATATTTTAATGATACTTCCTAAATTCTATGTCAAATAAAGATGTAGGCAATAGTGGGGAAGAAACTGCTTGTAGATATCTACAAAAACAGGGTTATAAGATCCTGGGGAGGAATTACCGGATCCGCGGTGGGGAGATTGATATTGTAGCAAAAGATAAGGAAGCTTTGGTTTTTGTGGAAGTAAAAACCCGCTGGTCGCACGAGTATGGTTCTCCTGCAGAATCCATGACCCCCTGGAAAATTAAGTTTCTATTAAAAACTGCCAAGTTTTATGTCCAAAAGATTGGCTGGGGCAACAGGGAATATAGGTTAGACTTTGTGGGGGTAGATTTTGCCGGGTCCGGGGATAATCCGAAAATTGAATTAATTAAGAATATTACTTCTTAGTCACAGCAAACGGGATTTCCTCCCAATCGCGGACCTTGCGGATTTTTTTATTTATATTCCAAACTGTTTCTAAAAGCTTTGGATCAACCCTTAATTCTTTGGCCCGGCCGATAAGCGCTACCACATCTTTAGGAAAGCATTTTCCGCCAAAGCCCTTGGCAGTTGTCACATCTAAATGGGAATCAAAAATTCGGTGGTCTGCCACCACCATACTTTTAACTTCTTCGTATTTAATACCTAAAGCCTGACACAGCGCAAACATTTCATTAGCAAAGATAACTTTAGTGGCAAGATATGCGTTAGCCATATATTTAACCATCTCAGCTGTAGTGGTATCTGTTTGAAAAATCTTAGTGTGCGGAAATCTTTGGCGGTACAGCGCCACCAGTCTTCTGGAAACTAAATCATTGTTGGCGCCGACCACATTCCGGTCGGCCGCCACAAAATCCTCCAAGTAATTAGCTTCAGTTAAAAACTCCGGGTTCATGGCGAAATTGCTTTTAGGATATTTCTTCCCCAAAGAGGCAGTGATGCCGGGGGAAACTGTCGATTTGATGACAATAATTTTGCTTGTGTCATCAGTATATTTGGTTATTTCGGCAATACTGTCTTCTATGATAGATAAATCAATTCCGCTTTCGTCCGCTTTCATCGGGGTAGGCAGGCAGATAAAAATAAATTCGCTCCCCGAAACTACTGATTCCAAGCTCTCGGTTTCTTTATATTTATCGTAATATCTTATTTCGTATTTATCTTTAATTTCGGACTGTGAAAAGCCATATGCCAAAGCTTGCCCGACTATGCCATAACCGATGATTCCGAGTTTGGCGGGGCTAATAAGCTTGTTGGCGGCTTCGTTAAGAGGTTGATCCATTGCTAGAAAGTATAGCATATAATAATAAGTATGAGAACCATCCGAAAGGTGGCTTTGGCTATATTTAAAGGCGGAAAACTCCTGCAGGTGAGAACCAAAAGCCAGGAAAAGGTGTTTTTTACTTTAGGTGGAAAAATAGAGGAGCGAGAATCTGAAATAGATTGCTTAAAGAGAGAGACTAAAGAGGAGATAGGTTGTGAAATAGATGAGCAGTCTATCAAATTTTTGACAGAATTTGAGGATGTGGCTCACGGCAAAAATGGGGCAATGTTGAATATCAAGATGTACGGCGGAAAATTGATTGGTGAGCCTAAACCCTCCTCAGAAGTAGTGGAAATTGGCTATTTTGATACAAATTCTGATAAAAAAAATCTTTCAACAATAGCTCAACGGACAATTTTCCCCTGGTTAAAAGAACAAGGATATATAAACTAATTGAATCCAGCTTGAGTAGGAAGCCTAATTCCAGTATAATACTAAAGATTGCCGCGTTCGTCTAGTGGCCTAGGACATTGGGTTTTCATCCCAGAAATCACGGGTTCGACTCCCGTACGCGGTACAGAAAAAAGAGGGCTCAATGCCCTCCTTTTTTATGTACTGATATGGAGTGAACTGCGTCGTCCCGACGTATGTCGGGACAAGACTGTTCGTTCTCCGCTGAAGGCGGAGGTATTCCTCCCCGCCTGCCAGACCGCCATCGGCTTTGCCGAAGGCATGTCGGCGGGCAACGCTTTGTGCGTAGCAATTGCGGGCAGTCCGTACGCGGTACAAAAGGAAAATATAGGACGTTGTAACACCCTAAAGGACAGATTAGTTGGAGTTTGAATTAGTAAATTTAATATTATTTAGGATAGATTTTGCATCTTCCTGTAATTTACCAGACCCAGGGTTAGAATTCATAACTTCAATTAAAAAATTATTATAGACACCAATATATGTTGGATACGTTTGATCTCCATATTCGGTTTTGGTATCCCAAATAATAGGAATAAATTTTACACCTCCTATCTTTGTAGCCTCCAACACTGTTGGTTGGCTTTCCTTTCCTGCCAACAAGAATTTTTCTTTGAAAGATTCTAAACTAAGATTATCTTCATTCTTTGTACAAACTATATCAGCTGAAGCAGAATAAAAAATACTATTGCTGCCCAGTGGTTGAGCAAAAATTGTTATTGAATGATCCATTTGATTAAGATTTGGACCTGTCCTTCCCGCATATGTTATAGCCATACGCTTGCTTGTTGCATCCAAAGTCCATAAATATTCTTTTCTTCCATCAACCGTCTTTCGCGGGTAAACTATTTCTAAATTACATTCATTATCAGTGTAAAGAAGTCTATCCCCTGAAATGGGAACTGGTGATGCCGGGGTTGAAGAGACCTCTTTTGCGCTTGTTTGAGGAGTTTGAGAAGGAGTTGGAGTTGTGTCAGGACTCTTGTTAATTAAAGCTTGAGCAGTATTTAAGGAATTATTTGGGTTAGTATTAATCTCTTTTCTTAAATAAAAATATACACCTCCCCCAATAATAACAACTATAATCCCAATTAAAACCAATATTTGTGCGAAACCTTTTTCTTGCATAATTTAAACTTAACACAAATTAAACAATAATTTTAATTATTAATGGTAGTTTGACTCAGATTTCTATAAATTTCTAATTCACAAGAAGAAAATAAGCTAAAATAGGTTCTAACTTTTTGCCGTACGCGGTACTTTCGGTTGTTAAGAATTATCTAAAAGTATTTTGTCTATAAATTTTGCAAAACCCTCATTTTCTATACTATCTGTTACATAATCTGCTGCCTTTTTTAGTGTTTCAACGGAATTTCCCATAGCCACCTTATACCCGACTGATTCAAAAAGCGGCATATCATTATTGCCGTCTCCGACACCGATAACTTCTTCTTTCTTAACCCTTAAAATTTCAATCAACTTCTCAATTGCATGCTTTTTTGTGGCTAATTTGTGAATTACGTGTATATCCCAATACTCCCCGGGAGTCCATGAGGGCAAAATGTGTACAGCTACATCCGGTATATTGGATAAAGTCTGTACTAAAGATTGTGTATTTTCTTTTTTAACCCCAAGCGCCACCATTAAATTGGATCTTTTGGGGACTTTTTTAAAGTCATTTTTTATATTCAGGAAAACTCCGTTTAAACCAAAAGTGCCGGTATATCCTTTTGATCTTTTCAGTACCTCCTCTATAGCTCCTTCAGGGAGACATTGCTCCCAAATAATTTCTTCGGTTTTGGGGTTTATTATTTGTGAACCGCCGTTAATTATGCATGGGTCCTCGATTGCTAATGCTTTCCAGATATCTCTGCAATACTGAATAGCCCTGGCAGAAGCTGTGGAGAGCTTGAACAGCTTTTTTGCTTTTCTTGCTGCCTCAACAACAGCGCCGGAAGGCATACCCTCCATAACACTGGGCACAACCGTCCCGTCCAGGTCAAAAATAATTGCCCTGTATTTCATGACTTTAAGTATATCATTTGAAACATCCGGGGATCTGATAAATATTATTTCTCTGCCTGTTCCAGTATGCCTTTTGTAGCTTTACTTCTTATAGCGAGAAAGTAATGACCGAAGCGCCTGATCATTACCGCGCTAATTCCGAGGACCGGAATGGCAAATACCGCGCCCAAATTGCCGGCAAATTGCAGGCCGATTAAAAATGAAATCAGAATGACAGCCGGATGAAGCTTAAAAGCTTGACCCAAAAGTCTCGGCCCGATTACATTAAAAATTACCTGTTGGGCTGCCAACAAAATTCCGCCGATTATCAAAGCTATGACCGGATCTTTCAAAAGCGCCACCAATATAGGCGGAATAATCGCAAAAACCGGCCCTACCAGTGGGATAAAAGCGAAAACTCCGGAAGCAAAAGCTACGGAAGCTGCAAAATCTACGCCAAATATCCGCAATACAATCCAGGTTAAGATACCCGTTGAAACGGCGAAAAAAAGCTGAACCCTTAAAAAAGAAACAAAGGTGTCATTGATCACATTTTCCGTAAAATGCAGAACATTGTGCCACCGCCTTGGGATAAGGTTAAACAGTTCCCGGTTAATTTTTTCCCGGTCAACAATAAAATAAAACGACAAAATAAGCGTTATAAACGCTGAGAAAAGAAATTGGGCTACGGAAGGGATTAATATTACCGAGTTGCCGAATTGATTACTAAAAGATTCTACGGCCGAAGTAAGCACCGGGGGCGCAGTTTCTAAATATTGGGGCAGAAGGTTTGTAAGGTTTAAAAATTGCGAAACTACCAACGGCAAATAAACAATACTTACTATGACTAAAAGAGCCGAGATAAGGATATAGGTGATGGTCGTGGCAATTAGCTTTGAACTTTTAAGTATCTTCTGAACCCGTAAAACCACCGGAAGCAGAATAAAACTAAGCAGCCAGGCTGATAAAAGAATAACAAAAAGGTCCAGGAATTTGGAAATTATTAAAACCCAGGCTAAAGATAAGACATAACTGCCCACTGCTATGATAAGCAGAATAATCAGGATTTTAACTAAACTATAATTTTTTCTGATCTCATCCATACTATTAAGTATAACAGTTTCCTAAAAATTTGACATTTTGTTTTTTTTGACTATGATACAAATTATGACCACTCCGGAGGTCGTATGTGCGGACGGAACCGTTTTTGTACATGGGAAGGTAGTGTTGTGGGTGCGTTTTGGTAGAAATCCCGCCGAGGAGGCAATTCTGCTGAGTAAACAAATACAAGATGGTCATGTATCGGAAGTCTGGGTTGTTCATGGCGCATTTCTTAGAACACTCCTTAGTGAAAGATTTATTGAAGCGCAACAGGGATTGCCGATTGGCACAATAAAAGGTGTGAAAGATAAAAAAGCAAGACCCGTATACCAAGTAATCCCCCCCAAATAAGCCCCATAGTTTGACAAACAGGCCTTTTTCTGATATACTATCCCGCTATGAATCGATTTCACATCTTGAAAGCCCTGCATTTAATTTTCTTAGGGTTGCTTTTAACTTTTATATATTTTTATTTTGCAGAATACCAGCCTTTAAAAGTGCATTCTGCTTGTGCCGAAAGTTCTGCCAAATCAGTTCTTAACTTTGGTTCTAATACAGATGCTTTTGGATTTTATAATCAACTTTACAAAAACTGTATTTCCCAAAAAGGATCATTTTAAGCTTATAATTTTCCCTATTGACAGGGTAATAGTTATAAGATAGAATATCCGACTATTGATGAAAAATAAACTTGGTTCAGCTCTAATTACTTTGTCTCTCGGATCAATGCTGTTTAGCCAGTTGGCCTTTGCGACCCAATCCGGCGACTCTCCGATCTCGAGTCCCATTTCTGCGCCTATTCCTTCCCCAATCTCAGGTCCAATAATGACTCCGATCCCTACACCTACCGTTCAACCAAGCGCTACTCCAAGCGCCAGTCCTACAGCCAGCCCAAGCGCTACTCCGAGCGCTACTCCAAGCGCCAGTCCTACAGCCAGCCCAAGCGCTACTCCTACTCCAAAACCTATTAGCACTCACAGTGTTTCCGGGCAGGGTTGGTATGTTTCTTTCGGTTCGAATGGATTTAGTTGGAAACATTCGGCAGCTGCTAATGTTTTAATTGAGTTGCGCAATACAGAAAACAATAAATATTATTCTACTAGAACGGATAACAAGGGATTTTACCGGTTAACAGTTGAAGATGGAAATTACAATATTACTATCTCTGATAATTTTAAATCCACTTTTGCAAATCCTCCAGTTTCGGTGTTCGTAAACCGAAACGTAAGTGGGGTGAATTTTATGGGGGTTTTAATACCATCAGTCAAGCAGTTCTCTGTCACTGGTCAGGTTAATTATTATAATTATTTATTCCAAAATGGCAAATGGGTCACCAAATATGTTGGGGCCAGAGGTGTAGCGGTGGAAATGAGGAATACGATAACAGGAGAAGTTGTCAGGGGCACAACCGATTACTACGGAGCTTTCAATTTAAAAATCGGACCGGGATACGTTTTAGTTAGAGTCAGTGATCCCAGAAATAATGTCATATTTGCTCCTTTCCCGAGAGCTATCTATGTGACCGGTGATACCAGTGCAATGACATTTAATGCTCGCGCCTACGCAATGCGTTAATTTCTGCTACTATAGATAAATGGCGGCAGTAAGTTTTCTTACAACTTTTCTTCTATTTTACTTACCTTTACTTGTAGTTCCAGTTGGTTATTCGTATTTTGAAATACCCAAAGTTTTTGTGGCTGAGGGATTAATAATTCTGATTTCCGTGTTTTTCCTGCTTAAGGGTAATCTGCGTCCACTCCTGGAGAACAAGAAGCTACTGTATCCAGTGCTAGGGATCTTTACCTTATCAATAATTGACTTGATATTTTTTAGAACTGCAACAACTTTCTTCGGTAACAGTTTCCGTTTGCAGGGGATTTTTCTATTGTGGAATCTTCTATTATTTGCCCTTGTATCTTCGGCGCTTAACATAAAAAGAATCTCTCCTGTCTTTTTTCTTTTGCCGCTGGTTGGACTACTCATATCAATTTTTCTCGTTGGAGTTGACGGCAGAGGGCAGTATGTTGGTACATTGGGTGAAGCTAGCGCGTTGGCCGCCACAGTCGCCTTTATTTGGCCTTTTGCGTTCTTAAAATTAAAACAGAAGTCATTAAAATGGGCCAGTTTGTTATTGGCGGCGATTATTATTTTCTTGTCCGGGCAGAGAGCGGGGTTTGTTGCATTTGGGATTCAAGTTGCTATTCTTGTAATATCCGTAAGCTTAAAACAGAACCTTAAGATGACTGTGATTTTTGGTTTGGCGGTTGCGGTTCTCAGCTTGACAGGTCCTTTTTTTGATCCTCCCGGTTGGTATGAAAACAGGGCTGAGATTTGGAAAACAGCCTTGACAGCGCCTTTTGATCAAATTCATGATAATAAGTTTTCTGTAGTTGCCTTGCTGATTGGCAGGGGATTCGGTAATGTCGAGCAGGTGTTACCGAAGCTATCTACAGGACTGGATAATAATGTCCGATTTCAATACGTTGATAGTGCTCACAACGTCTTTTTGGATTGGTGGATTGAGGGTGGGATTCTAGGAGTAGGGTTATTGAGTTGGCTGGTGTTTCCCGCTTTAAAAAGGTTCACAAAAAAAAATGACAAAGTCTTGATTTTGTCTTTTATGGGAGTACTTGTTCTTTTACTTTTTAATCCTTTGAGTGTGGTAAACCTGGTACAATTTTGGTGGCTGATTGGGCAGGGTTTTTCCAAGGATTTATCTTGACTTTTCCTTTGAAATAGCCTATAATTGTCTAAGAACATTACTATTTATGAATCTTTTTGCTAATTTTAATGCTTTAGTCGTAGGAGTTTTAACTGCCGTTTCCGCTACGGTTTCTCCGGTTTTACCTGGATATGTCCAGCAAAAAATGGAAACTCCTGTGCCTGTCATCTCACAAGTGGCCTCTCAAGCAGCTCAAATTCAGGCGGATGGAGAAAATTATTACTATATTCAGGGGACATATTCATACTTGGGACAAAAGATTAATTACCATATTATAGTGCCTAAAAATGGTGGAAGCTTTAACGGAGCCATCAGCGGTGCCTGTGAGGCGCAACTTGGGGCAAATTACGCCGGCGGTAATGGTGGTGCCATAAGCGGATCAGCTTCAGGGAAATGCAATCTCTTGTTTGTTAAATACGAGGGAAATATTCCCTTCAAAGGCAATTTATACCCGAAAGAGAAAAAATTAGTGATAGAACTTGAAGGCGCCCATTTACCGGCAATTACCCTCAATTACAACTAGAGTTTACTGAGTCCACCTCTAAGGTGTCCGCACGAAAATAAATTATTCGACTAAATCGATGGTTTGATGTCTTAAGATTTCTAAGGTTGTTCCGTAATCTATTTGAGCCTCTACAAATTCTTGATATTTTTGAGGGGACGGGAAAAGATCGAGAACTTCATCTATGGCACATAACCTCTGTTGCTCATCTGTATATTCCAGATAAGAAGACCAAGGATAATTATTTAAACGAGAAGTTAATTGAGCAACCAGGGGATTAAGGTGGATATATCTTGAGGTATGAACTAGTTGCTCATCTGTTTCTACTAAGACGCTTTGATATTTTCCCTGTAGGAGAGGTCCTACTCTTGGGTACTTCGTGTTAAAAAATTTAGTGTAGCTGTTGCAAAGTTTACTTACAAAGATTGAGATACCGTTATCTTTAAGTTGTTTAACTAAAAAATGAAAATGGTTAGGCATTAAGCAATAGCAGATAATTTCTATTAACTTGTCTGTTCGATCAGACGTTAAGATTTTAAAATTTGATTTGGCAAATTTGGAAAAACGGGGTTTAGGGTTAGTAACCTGGTAATAATAAAAAGTTTGTTGGAATCTTTTGTAATCTCTCCCTCGTAAAAAAAATCTTACGTTTGTCGCTTCCCCTATTGAAAATATGGTAATATTGGCCATTTACAAGGGGTGTTTTTCTGCCGGGCATATTCCTAGTTTATGTAGCCACCTCTAAAGTGTCAAGGTAAGAGTATGTACAATTATGTTTTACTTATCCTGCGTCCACCTCTAAGGTGGACGCATAAAAAGGGGCTGCACAAACAAGCTGAATTATATTTATTTAGGTAAAACTGGAGACTAAGATTTAAACCCTAAGACTTCATAGAGGTTTTTTAGTTCTTTTGCATTATTTTTTGCTAAATTTAGTAGAAATCAAGGCATTTTACAACCTCTTAATATAACCGGAGAATTTAAACTTTCCGTTAGCAACATTTCCTATATCGTCATAAACTTTTTTCTCTGGTTGGTCCTCCGTATTTTGCAACGCACGTATGGCTTCCAGTTCTATCTCACTTTTTTCATATCCCTTAGGTTGTTCAATTTTTCCTCCATGTTGACTTGCAATAACAATAGTGTCGGCATGTAAACGTCCTCCCATTTGTTCTTCGATGATCTTTAATATGTTTTCGTTTAACGTTGGGCCTTTCATTTGGGAATAAATACCATTGAGCATAATCACTGGCTTTCCTGTTTGAGGGTTGACACCGGTTCTGCCAAATATGAAGCCCATTATGTTGTTTGAACCTTCCGCCTTTAAATCCATCATAAAAGAAAGTGGATCTTTGTTTAGTCTTGTAACGTATTCATATGTTCGTGCTTTAAAGTTTGTATCCCCGGCGTTAAAACAGCACTGAGCGGCATCTGCAAAACGAAGAGCACGAACGAAATCTACGTTTTTGTCCAGAAATGTTAATTCAAGAGTTTTTTCAGTTGTCTTGGTTTCTTTTTGTTGTTTTGCCTGGGCTTCTTGGAGAGCCACAAAAGTTTCACGAAGATGATTCTCCCATTCGTCTGTAGCAGGAGAATCAGGAAGATGGTTTCTTACGAAATGCTTGATCAGATCTTCTTCCGAGGCCCTGTGTACCATTTGCTGGCTTTCTTTGTCCTTAGTTTGTTTATACTTCTGTATTAGGTTATTTCTGAGGTCTTTTGCAATTGCACTTATGTCCTGAGGGGAGATTTTAGTTCCTGTAGTCTTTAGCCTTTCAAGAAGTCTGTTTAATTCTGCAGGATAGGTGTTTTTTCTTGATTCTTCAAGAGTTTGTAAACTATCTGCCATTGTTTGCGGTTGTAGTTTTCTAGCTTTTGCAAAAATAAGACTGGGGAGTTCTTCCAACCATACATTTTGTAGTCTTTCTAAAGCTTGTTCATAACTTGAACCATATTCAACCAGGGATGAAAAACTAAAAACTCGTGTGGGGGATATAATCAGTGGTTTCCCGGCCCGGGCGTCTGTAATAATAGAAGCAGCTTCCTCTTCGGAAAGTCCGATCTTTTTCAATATATCCTGAAAACGCTGTAAGGTTGGCTCATGGACGGCCAGTTCCCCGATACGCTTCGTAATCGTAGCAAACTTTTCCTGTGAATAGTTATTTACTACACTGTATCGATATTCTCCAGCTTTTGTAATGTAGTATATTTGCAGTGCCTCCGGATTTGTTTGAAAAAGCTCTATTAGTTCATCCCTGCTTTTTCCGTCAAATTCCCTGATACGTTTTTTTAATTCATTGACTCTGTTGGCTAACGTTGTGCTATGTAAAACACCCGGTTTTTCTAGTACCTGATAAGAAGGAAGGTCAGGAGTCAAGCCAAAATCTTCAATTAAGGTACGAAGAATTTCTGATTGAGTTTGACTCAGCGAAGGCTGTTTAGTGGATTCTTCGGTAATCTGTTCTTGTAAGTATTTTCCTAGGTTTGGATCCCAGTATTCTGCCTCGAATAATTTTTTGGCAAAATATTCTCTATATCGAGAATTAAAATTTTCCATTGTGAACAAGCGTGTTGCGATTGTTTGTCCTTTGGGGTTTTCAATCTCGATTAGTGCTTTTAAAACTTGCATGACGTAACGTTCTGGTTGGATAATACTGGAATCCTTTTGTAAGTGGTCGAGAAGGAGTAAAAGTTCATTGCTTGCTGTTCCATAATCATTAAGGGTAACAACAGATTGAACGTAGGCTTTCCAAGCAGAAGGATGCTGCTCGCTTTGTGTTAGGGCAAATTCCTTGATTTCCTTTCTGGCGGTATTTATCTCTTGCCTTTCCTGGTCGGTATTTGCTGCCACCCGGCTTAATTGTCCTGCCCTGGCAGAAACTTCAACAGCTGGTTTTGTATGATCACGGAGGATCATAAAGGGCCGGTTCTGGCTGAGGATCTGGATGGCAGGCCAATTATTACTTTCAGGGGTGATCCTTTCCACTATCTCCGGGGGTAATTCCTGGATCTGTTTTGGTGTGAAGCTCTTTTTTGCTAAAATTGGGGCAATCTCCGGCAATAAATGTAAAAACAACCTTGCTTCTTCTAAATTCTTAGTACTGGCCAAGCTAGCAGCTTGTTTTACATGACCTGTTTCTGCAAGATATAAAATATAATCCCGGTCTTGCGCAAGAGATACATGATGGTTTTGGCAAAACGTCTCGAGTCGTTGGAAAGTACTTGTTGAATCTACGCCCGATTGATGTAAAAATTGTGCCAAATTAATTAAGGCCTTGGCTCTAATTCTATTTTCGTGATCCGGCGCTTGTTGTGCACGCAACGGCTTTTCTTCTATAAGTTGCCAGATTTTGCTTAAGGTTTCTTTTGAATTAGGGTTGAAAATAAATGCTGTGGCTTTGGCAGCAGAGATATTACTAAGGTGTAATTCCTCAGATTGATTGTGGTTACCGTTAATATATTTTAAAGTTATATCTATTGTTTCTGAGGGGTCAATACCGGCTTGTGCCTGGGTACGGGCAATTTTTGCATATTCTCCAGGACGTCTTTCGGGACTCACTTCTCCAAATGCAATTAACGTTTCGGCCAAAGAAAAGATAGGTCTCGGGTCTTCTCCTTTTTTTGTCCTGGCTAGTGCGATGGCTGATAAGGCTTCAAGTAATCTATAAGTTTCACCAGTGGTTGTATTTTTAAAAGATGCGATTTTATAGGGGGGTTTCTTTAAACCAATTGTTGTTTCTGCGTCGGTGTTAAATCCGAGTTTGGCTTGTTCGCTTGCCAACTCTGCCAGAAGTCCAATTTTCCGTGGGTGTTTTTTGAGATGAATCATTCTTCCTGCTTTCTGAAGATTGACTCTGGGGTTGTCGCTTGTTTTTGCCTCTTGGACAAGGGCAGCTGCTTCGACCTCCGTATGGATATCTGGATCGTTGTTGTTCTCTATTGTTTGTAACGCTTCAGCTGCATATCCGGCTTTTGCTTGGGCTTTAGCTAGGCATTCTAAATAAAAAGGTTGATCCATACCTGCTGCGGCTTTTTTACCTTCATTTAGGAGACTCCTGAGGTAGAAGGCATTTGTTAGCTTTTCAACAGTGGGTTTTAGTGGTTCAATCCGGTCAGGACTTGGGAGTTGGATGGTGTTTGCTTCACTTAGGCCTGCTATTTCTGTCATTGTTGTTTTTATTATGTATTCTTTTACCGATTTTGGCAAATACTATAACTTAAATCCTAAACTTGAATAAAGGTTTTTCAGGCTTGGGGATTTTTGTTTCGCTAAATCCAGTAAAAATTCCAGGGCTTTGGGGGTGTCTAAATTATTATCCAAGATGGCGGCGAATTGGTTGATGGCGCTTGCTTCCAGGGGGACGCCTTGCGAGGCCCTGTACCGTACGGTACAGGGCGAGACTAGGGCAGATTCTATGGTATCTACATTTTTTTGTGCCTTAATCAAATCTTTTTCTTTGTATTCCCAGGGTTTACTCCAGTGATTTGATAGCAATAGCCAACGGATAGCGTTGGGGGAGTATTTTTTAAGGAGATCGGAAACCATGACTAAATTTCCTTTGGATTTACTCATTTTCGCGCCCCGGTAAAATACGGTTCCGCTGTGCAGCCAGTATTTGGCAAAGGGCGCCTTACCGGATGCACCCTCGCTTTGGGCAATTTCGGCCTCATGATGCGGAAACTTTAAGTCTGTCCCTCCGCCGTGTATGTCTATTTGCTCTCCCAGGTATTCCATACTCATGGCCGAACACTCAATGTGCCAGCCAGGCCGGCCGGGCCCAAAAGGGGAGGCAAAATGCGGGATATGGGGTAGCTGATCAGGAGAGGAGGCTCGCCAGAGAGTAATATCCAGCGGGTTTTTCTTTTCCGGACACTGCAAATCCTCCTCAAAGTCAAGGGATACCTTCATCATTTCAACTTTGCTTAATTTGGATAATTTGCCGTAGCCGGAAATTTTTGCTGTATCAAGGTAAACACTGCCGTTTCTTCGGTAGGCAAACCCTTTATCTAAGAGCTCCTGAATTAAGTCAATCATGTGATGAATGTGCCGGGAAGCTTTGACGTAGTGGCTGGGGTGAATCCAGTTTAGCGCATGCATGTCTGCCAAGAATTTCTCCGTCCAGTACTCAGCCAGTTTTTTCCAGGAAACATGCAGTTTTTTGGCCCGGTCCAATATGTCGTGATCCCGGTCGTTTACATCTGTCACGTTTTGAGTGTATAAAACTTCAAAGCCTTTAAATTTTAAATACCTGATTAGGGAGTCAAAACTGATGTAGGTGGAAGCATGACCCAGGTGAGTAGTATCATAAGGGGTAATCCCGCAGACATAAATGGTTACTTTGTTTTTATGCAGTGGTGTAAATTCTTCCTCTTTTCCGCTTAGGGAGTTTAGAATATTCATCTAGGCAAGTATACCAAAGTTTTGCGGAAATTAGTTGACTTTGGATTGAACTGTTACTACAATGCAGTTATGGTAAACTGGGTGGAAAGTGACTCTGATCCCGAAATCGTATACGATCAGGATCTGGTTGGTCCGATTCCAGATCAAGGTGTTAATCTTCTCGTTCAATCAGGTCCGAAAGAAGGTCGGTTAACCAAAGCTGAACCCGCATACCCATATTCTACTGCTGTAAGAGCAATTTGTATAAGATTAGGGATAGATCTTAAAGAAAATTAATTTCCACTGGACTTCATTTTGTAAGTGAGCCGGCAGGGGATCGAACCCTGGACCAAGAGATTAAAAGTCTCCTGCTCTACCGCTGAGCTACCGGCCCAATAAATTACAGATTGCATTATACAAGATATTCACGCATCTTTAAACTAAAGGGTTTAGTCGGAGAACTTATGGGAGTTGATTAATATATAACCCGGTTGGACCTGCCTGGATTTTTGGCAGCTTTATTGGAGTATTTTTATCTATACATTGACCCCCGGTCAATAATAATAACGCAACAAAAATTGCAGGTAATCGTCCGGACCGTGACAACACGAATTTTCGAAATCCACCCGCGGGTGTTGCTCTTTCAGTGCCTCCTTCAGTGTATTGCTTGCCTAAATGCAGTTCTATGCTGTCTTCTTTATGTGATAGATTGGACATATTTCCGTAGCATGATATACCGTGCGTATATTTTTGTCAAATAGGGTGGATATGTATCGGGAAAAAAGCTGTTTTAATTGAAAAGACGCCCGGATTTGTCGTATGATGCTCTTTATGAATTGGGTTGACTTGGTTATTATCTTAATGCTCCTCTTTTTTGCCCTGGAAGCAATCAGGAGGCCTTTAATTTTTGAACTCCTTGATCTGGCCAGTTTTTTGCTGGCGGGAATTTTATCTTTTAGCTTATATAATTTTCCGGCAAGCTTTTTTGAAAAAGAGTTTCATATTCCGCACGGACTAACCTTAGTTTTAGGATTTATGGTTGTTTGGTTTTTATCGGAGGCAATATTTTTTCTTTTAGTCAGGATATTTATTAAAAAAATTCCCAGGCTTAAATTCCCCGGATCCCGGTTTATATCTATCATTCCGGCATTTCTACGGGGACTAATTTTTATTGCCATTGGTTTGGTGATGATTGCCACTTTTCCCATTCAACCATCTATTAAAAAATCGGTTCTTGATTCCGGCATCGGCAGTGTCATTTTAAAAAATGCCTATTCCCTGGAGCAACCGATCAAACAGGTTTTCGGTGGAGTAGCCAATGACTCCTTAACTTTCCTGACTATTAAACCGCAAACTAACGAGCGCATTAATTTGGGGTTTCAGACAGACAAAGTATCCGTTGACAGTGTGGCTGAAGGTGAAATGCTGGATTTAGTTAATAAGGAAAGGACCAGTCGGGGTTTTAATGCGCTGGTTTTGGATGAAAAACTTCGCGGAATAGCCAGGGTGTATAGCGAGGACATGTTAAAAAAAGGATATTTTTCTCACTATTCTCCGGAAGGCCACATAGTGGCAGACCGGGCACTCGCGGCCGGCGTCGATTTTTTAGTAATCGGGGAAAATTTAGCCTATGCTCCCGGTGTTGAATCGGCGCACAAGGGCTTAATGAATTCAGAAGGACACAGGGCCAATATTTTATCACCCGATTATGCAAAGGCAGGGATCGGAGCGATGGACGCGGGGGTATATGGGAAGATGTTTACACAAGTATTCAGTAATTAACCTAATTACTAATTGACCTAATTTCTAAGCAAAGCTTGGAAAGAGGCTTTGCCTCATTTCTAAAAAATGTTTAATGATTAGTTTAGACATTTCGACATTTAGTCATTAATTAGAAATTAAAAATTAGAAATTTTTTATGTTATGGTCCAATACTAAGCTTTTAGTCTTATCCAGCATTTTTATAATCACCCTCGGTCTGGGCTTTTTATGGTTTGGTATGGTGAAGAACCAGGAACTAGCGCCTGAACCATCACCTGTTTTATCCGCTGAAACCGCACTGCCTATTACTTCAGCTTCAGCTTCTGCTACAGCAGGCGTAGAGGGGGAAAGGGCTTTGGTAACCAAAGTTGTGGACGGGGATACAATTGTAGTAAATGATAAAAATACTGTCCGTCTGATAGGTATAGACACCCCGGAAACTGTTGATCCCCGCCGGCCGGTTGGGTGTTTTGGCAAAGAGGCCAGCAATGAAGTTAAAGGATTATTAAGCGGTAAAGAAGTTATTTTACAAAAGGATGTGTCTGAAACAGATAAATATAAAAGACAGCTTCGTTATATTTTTCTGCCGCTTCCCGGCGATCAAACACTTTTTGTAAACGATTATTTGGTAAGGGAGGGGTTTGCCAAAGTGCTGACCTATCCTCCGGATGTTAAATACAATGAAGAGTTCAGATTAGCGGAAAGGGAAGCAAAAGAAAGCAGTAGAGGCCTGTGGGGAAAATGCCGTTAGTGTGGTTGTGGTAAACTGAAATCAAAGTGAAAAAATTTATTTTACAATTTATTTTTATATTTTTAATAATTTTTTTAGCGCTTTTCGTCTATCTTAAAAATCCGGATATTTCTAATTTACCATTTGTGCCAGATCAACCAATATTTAAGGATATTGATATAAAGGGGAGCAAACTGAGAGTTGAGATAGCTGATACGCAGGAGAAAAGAAGTAGGGGGTTGGGTGGTAGAGAACAATTGGCATCGGGCGAGGGAATGCTGTTTATTTTTCCCAAACCGGAAAAGCATCCTTTTTGGATGAAGGGCCTTTCTTTCCCGCTGGATTTTGTCTGGATCAGGGAAAACAAAGTTGTGGATCTTTTGTATAATGTGCAACCGCCAACGTCGGAACAAACAGAAGAAACTCTTCCGGTTTATGAGTCAATTGAAGAGGTAGATAAAGTTTTGGAAGTTCCGGCCGGTACAATACTGTGGTTGGATATAAAGGTTGGGGATGAAATTAAACTTATTCCCTGAATTTATGATAGAAATTCTGCCGATTAGAGTTCTAAGAGATGAAGATAGCCTGATTTTTGGCTCCTTGAACGTATCCTTGGGAAAGCTGTCCAGATTGGACTTTCCGGTGGCGCCCGGTATTGTAATTACTCCACCCAGCTTAAAACTTAAAACCACTTTGGAACATTTTGATTTTGGGGTTAAAGAGGTTTTTCAGGAATCTCTGACCTTAGTTAAAAAAGAGATTAATAAAATTCCGGTTCCGGAAATTTTAGAGCGTGAAGTTGGCAAACATAAGCAGTTTTTTCTGGATGGCAAAAAGATTAAAGGTGTTCGGGATTTATGGACTACTTTGTTGGATTTCTGGCTGGAGGAGATCAAAGGCAAGCTTTGGAACAACGGTTTTTATCCCGGTATTACGGAAAATCTGGACCCGAAAGTAGTTGGGTTTGTTAAAAATCCGGAATCTTGTGCGGTCTCATATGAAGACAGTTTTCAGGATGATGTAGTAATTAGTGTTAAATATGGCAAGATTCACCCGAGAGATCTTAAAAAAATTATGGAACTGACAAGACTTGCTAAAAAGAAGCTATTTATCCCGAATGAATATGAATGGGTGATAGACAAAGAGGTGAAACTTGTAGGAATTAAACCATATACATCATCTTCTGTCATTCCTGCGAATGCAGGAATCCAATTAACTGCCTCTAGTTCGGAATTGGATCCCCGCCTGCGCGGGGATGACAAAAAGCAAAGAAGCGCTGTAAAAGTGTTTTTTGATTTGTCCGACGGGTTAACAATTGAGAAGGATGTCGAGGGGGTCTATATTGCCTCTGAGAAAATTTTTGACTTGAACCATCCCCGCGAATCTTTTGATAATTTGGTCTTTAGGTTAGTAGAATCCGCTGTGACTTTTCCCGGCTGTCCTGTTTTCCTGAAATTGGCTGATATGTCGGAGGGCATGGGGAAAGTGCGCGGGTCTTTGCGACTGATTCACCAAAAAAGTTTGCTTAACCCAATCCTTGAAGCTTTAGACTTTGCCCGTCACAAAAAGGGGCTGACCAATGTTCATGTTGTAATTCCTTTTGTTAGGGGTGTGAATGAGCTTTTGCAAATAAAAAGGGAACTCTCCGCTAAAAAATTAACGAGAAAAGCTTCACTGCAATACTGGATGGAAGTTGCCACTCCGGAAAATATTATCAATTTGGAAGATTATCTTTTAAGTGGAATCGATGGGGTGGTTTTAAATATGGATGAGTTAATTGCGCATTTGAATGGGTTTGACCCAAGCGAGCCGGAGCTTTCTTTTTATAAAATGCAGGTGGAAGGGTTACTCAAGTTTTTGGATATGGGTATCAGGCTTTTGCACAAATCCAAAATGCCTTTTATCGCAACCGGCAGTTTGTGTTTTAATCCCAAAGTGCTGGAATTTTTGGTAGAAAAAGGAGTATATGGAATTGTGGCGGCAAGATATGAGGCCCACTCAGCCCATGAACTATTGCATCAAACTGAAAAAAGAATGATTTTGAGGAAAACTTTTTAAAGATTTTGAATTATCTTTTTAGTCCTCTTCTGTTAATTGGGAATCCTGCTATAAATTCATCACATGTTTGGAAACAGATTTTAGGATCAGATAGATCAAAAGGAGGTTTGTCGGGTACTTTTGCGGCATATTCTACATAGCGTTTCTTAATATCTGCAGGTAGCGATGTTTCGGCAACCCGGAAACCATATCTTCTGGAGAGTCTTGCCAGTTTATCGTAACTCATTCCTATGATTGTATCTGACGGTAATCTATCGCGAAAGCGCTTTATATAAACTGCCATTTTCTCTAATGAATCCTGTATTTGAGAGCGGGAGGTAACAGAATCGATTCTTGAATGCAGGTGGATGCCCACATAAGGGTTTCCTTTTTGAAGCTTGAATGAAGTTTCTTGATCATAGAAATCAAAAACAGCGTTACTTTCTATCAAAGTGATTGGGTTAAAAAATTTAACTGGGTTATAGACGTCAATTTGATAAAACGCATCAGAGTAATCACCCTGGGCAGGCTGGCTTAGCCCTCTAACCGCTGCATTTATAAGAATATCCCTAAGATGTATACTGGGGCCCAATTTAAATTTGCCAGAAGTTGTCTGGTATAATCTATTTTTTTCTCTTAGAAGGATAGGCATTACTGCCTGTGAGATTACTTCTGGTGTTTTGATCTGCATTTCTATATTTAAACTATGTGTCAGTATATCAAACTATAAGCTTTTTGACAAATGCGTGCGGGTTGCATATCATTAACGCAGATGGAAGCAATTGTCCTCTCATTTTTAACCTTTATTTCTACTAGTTTAGGCGGATTAGTGGCGATAAAAAACCGGGAAAAACTGCATTTTATAATGAGTTTTACTGCCGGAGTACTCCTGGGGGTTTGTTTTTTTGATATTTTTCCCGAGGCTTTTAATATTATTTCAGAACATAACCTGGATATAACTCCATTTACTATCATGATTGTGTTGGGATTTTTGGCATTCCATCTTGTAGAAAAATCAGTTGTGATTCATCACAGCCATGAAGAAGAGTACGCGGATCACAAACATCCGTCTATTGGGTTGGTAGGCGCTTTTGGACTAACCATCCACAGTTTTTTGGACGGTGTCGGGATCGGTTTAGGATTTCAGGTGAATTTCCAGGTTGGTCTTATCATTGCTTTGGCTGTGCTGGCCCATGATTTTTCGGATGGATTAAATACGGTTACAATTATGTTAAACAACAAAAATAAAACGAAAAGGACTCTGGCAATGTTAGCTCTAAACGCAACTGTTCCTATTCTCGGAACGTTGTCAACTTTTCTTTTTAAGATTCCGGTGAATTTTTTAATTATGTACCTGGGATTTTTTATCGGTTTCCTGCTTTATATCGGGGCCAGTGATCTTTTGCCGGAAGCCCACAGTAAGCACTCGTCTTGGAAGATGTTAGGGTTAACTGTCCTGGGCGCGGCTTTTATATTTACTGTAACAAGATTTATATAATTGAGATCTTGCCAAAAGAATCTCATAATAGTAGGATAAATAGTAGATAAAGTATGTATGCCATCTAAGATAGATTTGGAAGTAACACAGGGTAGATTCGACATAGGAGAAACTGGGTTAGTGGTGGTTCACCCATGTGTCGTAACAGGAAATGAATGGTCAGCAGTGGTATATCAATCCGATATAATTCCAGCGGGAACACCTATTCCAGAATTACAGAGTTTTGACAAAGATGGAGTCAGTTCTGCGCACGATTCACTTAAAGGAAGTAAGAATCCTTTAAGGCAAGCAATGGCAGCTACTCTGATGAACTTATACCTTTTATCTCCAGAGGGTCTGGAGTTCCGTTCAAAATTATTCAACAGGCCTAGGGGTGCTAATTAAGCTCCCTTTTCAGGGCAAAAGGTGTTTTAAGCAGACTAAGATTTTAATCTAAAAAGTAAGATATATTCTCCCTTTGGTCCGCCGGATGGCGAGTTAAATTTTTCCAGCCATTTTGAGATTAGTTTTGTTTCTACGCTTTGGTGGATTTTGGTTAACTCATGAGCCAAACAGACCTCTGCATCTCCGAAAATTTCTTGCGTGTCCTCTAATGTTCGAAGGAGCTTATGAGGTGAGATAAACATAATGTATGTGGCCTTAAGATTTTCATTATGTTCTCGGTCGAGAATATTTTGAAATAACTTTATCCTGTGGCTTGCTTTTTCCGGGGGATAGCCCAAAAACATAAATTTATCAGGTGGCAAGCCGGAGAGGGTAAGGGCTGTAATGACTGATGATGGTCCGGGCAAGGAGTCCACCAGGATGTTCTGTGCCAGACACTCCCTGACTAATTTGTACCCCGGATCTGCTATTAAGGGGGTTCCGGCATCGGAAACGAGTACCAGGGTCCGACCCTCAAGGAGTTCTGAGACAATCCTAGGGAGTTCCTTTGCCTCATTGTAATCATTTAAAGTAAGTAATGGTTTTTTGATCTGGTAGTGGGAAAGAAGCAATGAGGTCCTTCTGGTATCCTCACAAATTATCCCGTCAGCTTCTTTTAAGACCTCCAGCGCCCTTAGGGTGATATCTTTTAAATTCCCTATGGGTGTGGGAACAATGTATAACATAACGAGAGTATATCACGATCGAAGTAAATTTAGCTTTTTTTGCCGAGGATCATATTTTCAAAAATATAGCTTGCAAAATCACCCGACACTCCTGATTTTGCTGATTCTTCCTTAATGGACTTAATGGCCGGGGTATCAATTGGTGCCGTCCAGAGAACCACAAAGTCTTTAATAATTCCTCTCATTAACAGTTTTTTGAAATTTATCATAGCTTAACTCAGCTGAGGGACAGGACCGAGAATTTTTAAAAGACATTTTTTAATTGTAGCCTCTTCTTGTTCTCGGAAACTGAACAAGATGTTCACTTCCTACCCCCAGCCTGATAAGTTAAATTTATCACGAAGTAGAAAAGAAATCTGTTATGTAAATTACAAAATTTGTGTATTTTGAAGATTTAACCTAAAACTTCCCTAACTTGCTCAACCACTTCCGCAAGTTTAACATTGCTTTTAACCAGAAAATCATAAACACCGATTTTCATTGCCTCCGAGATTTTTTTCTGGTCATTTAAATTAGAAAGTATAATGACAGGCACTCCTATGCCCCACTTATCTTTGCGCAGTTTCTTAAGCATAGTCAACCCGTCCATTTTGGGTAAAATTAAATCCAGTAAAATTAAATCCGGATGACTGCGAAGCGCTAATTTGATACCTGCCTCCGCACTTTGCGCGGTAGTTACCGCAAATCCGGAATCGTTAAATTTGCCGGCCAGAAGTTCCAGCAAAACGACTTCATCCTCAATAAGCAATATTTTTTTTATTTGTTTATTCATAGTTGCAAGCTTTCTGCTTGCCTTGACTGAATGATCTCCAGCGCAAATGGCAATACAACTGTAAAAGTAGTGCCCTGTCCCAATTTTGACTTGACTGTAATTTTACCTCCCATGTGGTTTATAATTCCACTGGTAATATAAAGCCCTAGTCCCGAACCTTCAAACTTATCCCTGACATTGTGAGCCCGGTACATTTTTTGAAATATCCTGGCTTGAGCTGTTTTCGGGATCCCTACGCCCGAGTCGCTAACCTGCAAAACCAGCTCTTTTTCCGTATTAGAAATTTTCAAGCTGACTTTTCCGCCGATAGGAGTAAACTTAACTGCATTAGATAAAAGATTGTGCAAGATTATATAGATGGCGTTGGAATATGTTTTATAAGTCTTAATATCTTTTCCGGAGGTAAAATTAAATGTTATTTTTTTATCCTTAATCCTGTTTTTTAAATCCGCTATCAAATCCGCGGCAATCATTAAAGGATTTGCTTCTTCGTATTTATAGGAAAGAATTCCAAACTCCATTCTGGTTACATCCAGCAAGTCGTTGGTAAGTTGTATCATCTTTTGAGTCTGGTCGTAAATTCTATTCAGGGATTTTTTTTGTTCAACCGAAAAATTCTGACCATCCTCATTTAACCTCTCAATAGACCAGGCGACGGCAGAGAGGGGAGTGCGCAGGGTGTGTGAGGCAAAGTATAGAAAATCATCCTTGGCCCGGTCAATGGCCACTTGTTGGCTGACATTCCGGTAAATATTAACCGCCCCAACAACTATCCCGTCCACAATTACCGGAGCCGAGGTGATAAACAGAGGGATTTTTTCAACCCCTTTTTTTACTAAAAAATAAATCCCGTGTCCGACTTGGGCAGTTGTAAGCGCCAGTTGGATTGGCCGCATATCTTTTGGTATTATTTTGCCTTGCTCATCTGCCAGTTTAAACTCCGTAAATACGGATTTGCCCAGCATATTTTTTGTTTTCCAACCGAATATTACTTCGGTTTTTTTATTTAAAGCGATAATCGCCCCTTTTTTATCCATAGCTATTACACCGTCACCGATGCTTTCCAATAAAGCTTCTCCTTTCACAAATTCTTCTTTTAAAGACCTGTTTAAAGCTTCCAGCCGGGCGGCATGTTCTGCCAATTCTGTCTCCGCTTTTTTTTGTTCGGTAATATCGTGCTGAATTTGTATATAGAAAGCCGATTTTCCTGCTTCTTTAATGGGGACGTAACTGGAATTAATCTGATACAGGGAGCCGTCTTTGCGCTTATTGATCATTTCTTTGGTTGTAAAAGATTTACCACCTATCAGCGCCCGATGAAGTGCCTGATACACCCGGGGGGGAGTTTTACCGCTTTTGAAGATATTGGGGTTTTTGCCTTTGACTTCCGAAAATTTATAACCTGAGAGTTTTTCTAAAGCAGGGTTAATATAAACGATAGATAGACTTGCATCTGTTATGACGGTTGGTTCAGGCAGAATTTTAAATAAGGATAAATAACCTAAAAGGTGGCTCATTCGACCTCCGATCTTAGCAGTTGCAATCTTGGGATAGCAATGAAGTGATTATCATAGTAAATAAGTTTTTTATTCAACAGATGATTAATTTCTATGGTAACCCGCTCCCTTGACAGCCCGGTCAGACTGGCGATATCCTGGTGAGTAAACCAGTAAGAAATAATGGTGCTTTCCTTTTCATTCTTGCCGAAACAAGCAGCCAGGTCCAAGATCATTGCCACGATCTGCTGGTATGCGCCGCCGAAAATTTTAAATTCCAGTTTTTTGATCGCTGACTGCGAAAAGGAGGATAATTGCTGTAATATTTCCATTCCGGCATCGGGTTTTTCCGCCACCAATTGCCGTAATTTATTTTTCTCACAACTGTAGACTTCTACCGGTGTAAGAGATTCGAAGTAGTATTTATTAGGTTCCGGTTCGAAAGTCCATAAAATCGGAAAAATCGAGGAAGGGGGGAAAATATGCAGTGTCAGTTCTGCGCCTTCCCCGGATATTGTATATAACCTGACATAACCCTGGTTAAGAAAAAAGATACGATTAAAATCATCAGCTTCCGTGATCGTCTCTTTCCTTCTATAAAGCATGGGTTTAGATTGTTTTAAGAAACTGTCCAGCATATAGGCGGGTGATTGCCGGAAGAGTATAACATTTCGGGGATTATTCTACAACAAACGTTCCTATCATACCTTTTTCGGTATGCGTGGGTACGGAGCAGTTATATTCAAAGCTTCCAACTTTGTCGGCGGTGAATTCAACCGTTTCCTGTTCATCTTTTTGGAGGTTTTTGGTTGCCACATTTAAGTCTTTAATAGTTAAATTGTGCATACCGAGCTCATTTTTAAAGGTGATTTTTACCTTTTCTCCCAGTTTAACCTTAATTTCCGCCGGCTCAAATTTAAACGGCGTCCCAACTACGGTGAATTCCCTGACAGTAGGTTCCGCTGTTGCTGTGGGGGCTGGGGTTTGAGTTGCCTGGATCTGAGCTTGTTCAGGTTGTGCCGGTTTGGACATAAGCATCCAGCCAAAGAAAATTATAGCTATAACTACAATGAAGCCAGCGATGTATTTTGTGTTCGTGCTCATGATTAAGCACATTATCTACTGGTTATATAGAAATTTCTGTGATTTCGGTCACAATTTTAAATGAGGAGATTCATCTTTTAAATCTTTTAACAATACTGGCCCGGATTTCCGCATCTACCAGGGCATGGTGCAAAACAGGCAGGATAGAAACAAAAATAATTCCTCCGACTATCGGTAAAAGATACTTATCAACATCAGGGATTAAATTTCCCAGGTAATATCCGGCAGAGGTAACTCCGATTGCCCAGACAACGCCCCCAATCAGATTAAAAGCAACAAACCGCCTGTAATTCATCTTGCCGGCCCCTGCCACAACCGGCGCAAACGCTCTGATAACGGGGATGAATCTAGCCAGAATGATCGTTTTGCCTCCGTGTTTATCATAAAATTTTTGAGCCCTGTCCAAGTGTTTCTTGTTAAACAGCAGGGAATTTTCTTTGGTAAACAGCTTAGGTCCGAGCCTGGAGCCGATTAAATAGCCGATACTGTCTCCTAAAACGGCAAAAATAAAACAACCTATTATCAAAATGGTTATATCTAAAAATCCCTGAGAAGCTAAAAAGCCGGCAGTAAAAAGTAAACTGTCTCCGGGAAAGAAAAAGCCGACCAATAACCCCGATTCCAAAAAAACGATGGTAAAAATTCCCAAATAACCGGCGCTTTTAATTAAAGAGACAAGGTCAAAATGCATACCAGTCAGTATAACAGATGGGAAAAATTATTGTTGTAACTTGCTTAAGACTTCTCCCAGTTTTTTAATTTCTTCTCCGTATCTTCCCCAGTTTCCTTCTCTTTGTGCGTTGATAGCAGTTTGATACGCCTGACTAGCCTGTAGAAGGAGATCTTCTTTGGTTTTGTCAGGTGAAACTGAAACAGGAGCTTCGCCGGATTGTTTTACCTGTCCTTCGTCCGTACCGAAAATCCTAGCCAGACCGGCTTCAAGGGTTTCTTCCATGGCAATTTTATTTTCATACGCTACAATAACCCGTTTGAGTTCCGGAATTTTTCCCGTTGCCGCTTTAAGATAGAGCGGCCGGACATATACTAAGGATTCCTCAATGGGGATGACCAAAAGGGGGCCCTGGATTACCTGAGAACCGCCCTGATCCCACAAGGAAATCTGCTGACTGATCTGGGCATCCTGACTGATCCGGCCGATAATTTGTTTGGGGCCAAACACCAATTTATCTTTGGGGAAGCGGTAAACTACAAGTTTGCCGTATTGATCTCCGTCATTTCTGGCCACCATCCAGGCAGAGAGATTATCTTTGGAGCGGGGAGTGAACGGCAACATTAAAATAAATTCTTCAATCTTTTCACCGGGCAGCTTCATAATCATGTGCCGGGGACTCATGGCTGATGCCTGTCCGCCAATTTGCGCTTCACCGCCTTGGGCAATAGTAGGAACTTCCCACTGGTCTTCTTTATTGTAGAAAATTTGCGGGTCATCCATATGATATGTAGTGTAAATTGCAGTTTGGAGAGTGAAAATATCTTCCGGATAACGGAGATGAGGAGCTATGCTTTTGGGAAGCTCGGAAAGCGGAAGAAAAGTTTTGGGGAAAATCTTAGCGTAGGTTTTGATAATCGGATCATCCGCATCTGTTTGATAAAACCTAATCTCCCCACCGTAAGCGCTCACCACCGCTTTAACTGAATTTCTTATATAGTTTACATTACCGCCGTTTAACGGCATCTGTTGTGAATATGGATAATTATCGGTTGTTGTATAGGCATCCAGAATCCAGTAAAGCTTGCCCTCGGCAATCACTAAATACGGATCTCGGTCAAGTTTAAGAAATGGAGCAATTTTTAAAACCCTCTCATTTATATTGCGGTAATAAAGAATTCGGCTTTCCTTTGTAATATCACCGGATAAAAATATTTTGAGAGAACCAAAACGCAAAGCATAAAAAATTCGCTTCCAAAGAGAATTAATCTCAACTCCGCCATTTCCGCCGTATGTTGTATAGACATTTTCGTCTCCCTTGGGGTAATCGAATTCTTTGGACTTTGTTTTGACTATGACATAATCATTGGGGATTTCGCCGTAATAAACTTCAGGCCGTTCAACTGATAATTCTTTAACTTCCGATTGCGGAGGCAGGTCTTTGACAAATAAAACCGGCAATCCTTCCGGAGTCACCTGGTTTACCGGTCCGGCAGCGACCCCATAGCCGTGAGTAAACGTCAATCTTTCATTAATCCAATTTTTATTAGGCAAACTGTCCGAAGCCAATTCACGGGGAGAAAGCATAATTTGGCGGAGTTCATCATTAATTGTGTAACGGTCGTTATCAACAGAGGTAAACTCATAATAGGTTCTGATCTCCTGGATCTGCGAAAAAGTGGATAGAAGAGGCGCCCTGTCCCAGAGCCTGACATTTTTGATAGTCAGGTCATTGGCGGCAATGTCTGCAGCCGTGATTGGTTTATTTGCAGCTATTTCCAGCTCTTTTACTTTATCCAGGCCGTAAGCTTTACGGCTTAACTCGATATTGTGTTTAATAAACGGTGTTTCTTTGGTAAGCTCATTTGGCGCGACAATCAGTTTCTGAAAAACCGGGGGGATAATCATAGAGGCGAATCCGATTATGAAGGTTAAAAAAATTACCCCGAAAAGAGGAGCTATTTTTCCGGAAATCCCATAAAATAATGCCAAAAGCGCAGCTAAACCATAAGCAATAACAGATACATAAAGGATAGGCACCATGATATTGGCATCAGTGAAAGATGCGCCAAATACCGGTCCGCTTTGACTGATAAGCAAATCAAAGAGTGAAAGATATTTGCCGGCGGCAATTGTTGCTAAAAGGAGAAATATTAAAATGCCAAGATGCAGTCTGGCCTTCGGATCAGCCTGCCCCGGGCTTGCCGATAGAGAAATTTGGCTTTTTCCGGTTAACTTGGATAAGTCTATTTTACGGAGAAAGCTTGATAAATTGAGTTTTCCCCGAAGAAAATAAATGGCACCGCAACCAAGAAGTGATATTATGATAGCGGCTTTTATCAGACCGAGCCCAAGAGAAAAAACAGGCAGGGAAAATATGTAAAAAGATACGTCACGGCTGAACACCGGGTCAATCTGACCGAAAGATACGGCTGAAAGAAATTTCAGGACTTCATGCCAACTACTTGCGGCTATAAGCCCGACAAAAGCGGCAATAAGAAAACTTATAATAATGCCCAGTTTTCCGATTAACCTGCTATTTAAGTGCACAGGCTGGCCCAGACCGATTAGAGCATCCGGGATTTTTGTTATCCAGGGAATCTTCGAACGGATGGCAAAAAATAAGTTTGCAAGAAGAAAGGAAGCTACTAAAGCACCGGATGAAAAAAATATTATGATTTTCGCAGTGAGAGATTTAACAAAAATTTCGGTGAATCCCACTTCCTGATACCACCACCAGTCGGTAATTAAGGAAACAATGACGGAGAAGAAAATAAAAGTAACAAAAGCCAGGCTTAAAAATGTCCAGGAAAAGAATTTAGTGATATTCAAAGTGTAGGATAATGATTAATATAACAGGACTGGGGGATATATGCAAGATTATATGAAGTAACTATTTAGTATTTCCCAGTGATTGTCATTCTGGAGCGTAGCGATAGAATCTTTTTAGATCCTATCAGTCGACTTTCAGCCTCCTTCCAGGATGACTACTGGGGAAAACTGAACTCATACTATATGAAGCAGGTTTTACTGAAATCTTCGGATCACACCGACACATTTGCCCTGAATTTTGACATCCGTCGCATAAATGGGGGACATGGAAGAATTGGCCGGTTCTAAACGGATGCGGTCTTTCTCCTTGAAAAAGCGTTTTAAGGTTGCCAGACCGTTGTCCAGTAGAGCTACCACTATATCTCCGTCTGTAGCAGTATTTTGCTCTTCAATAATGACATAATCACCATCCAGTATCCCCTCTTCTATCATAGAGTCACCTTTGACTTGTAAAACATACGAGCGTTTTTTGCCGGAAATCATATTCGGGGCAACTTTGATGGTGGCATCCGGGTCAGTATAAGTCATGATCGGTTGCCCGGCGGCAATAAAACCTAAAACCGGCAGTTCAATGCCTTTTAAGGCAGAAGAGATTTTTTGGTCCAAAACTTCAATGCCCCGGACTGCCCCTTCAAATTTTTTAATCACCCCTTTGGTGACCAGCGCCTGCAGGTGTTCATGAACAGTAGCCAGGGATGAAACTCCGATCGCTTCGGCTATTTCACTCAGGGTTGGGGAATAACTGTATTTATCAATATACTGCTTAATGAAGTCCAGTATTTGTTTTTGTCGGCGATAGAGAGTAATTGGCATACCAAAACTTTACCAAATACAACCCGAAGATGTCAATAGCCCAAAATACACACAAGTGTTAGAATATACTGTTAACTTTCAATATGGCAAAATTCAAGATTGTTTCCAGTTTTAAACCCACCGGAGATCAACCACAGGCAATTGAAAAGCTAGTTGCTGGTATCAATAGTGGTCTGGAACACCAAGTCCTGCTGGGGGTGACAGGTTCGGGTAAAACTTTTACCATGGCCAATGTGATTGAAAAAGTACAGAAGCCGACTCTGATTATTTCCCACAATAAAACTTTGGCCGGGCAGTTGGCCCAGGAGTTTAAGTCGATTTTTCCCAAAAATGCCGTGGAATATTTTGTTTCTTATTATGATTATTATCAACCTGAAGCCTATATTCCGCAAAGTGATACCTACATAGAAAAAGATGCCTCTATCAATGAAGAGATTGAAAAACTGCGTCTTTCTACTACTGCATCGCTTTTAACCCGTAAGGATGTAGTAGTGGTAGCTTCAGTGTCCTGCATTTACAACTTAGGTTCCCCGATTGAATACGGCCAGGCAATTTTGGAGATAAAAGCAGGGATGCACACGGATCAAGAGCGGATATTGCGGATCTTAATGAAAATGCACTATGAGCGGAACGACATTGATTTTAAAAGAGGAACATACCGGGTGCGCGGAGATACTATTGATATTTTTCCTTCGTACACTGATTTTGGTTATAGACTGGAATTTTTAGGGGATAAACTGGAAAGGCTAAATAAACTGGAAGTCGTAACGGGAAACACTGAGGAAGTTTTGGGAACTCAGATTGTTTATCCGGCCAAACACTATATTACCCCCGAGCAAAGATTGGTTCCCGGGATTAAACAAATAGAAAAAGATTTAGAATTAAGAATTAAGCAATTAGAATTAAGCGGGAAATTGGTGGAGGCTCAAAGGCTAGAGCAGAGAACTAATTATGATTTGGAAATGATCAGGCAGTTCGGCTATTGTAACGGTATTGAAAATTATTCCCGTTATTTTGACGGTAGAAATTCTGGAGAGCCGCCTTATACCTTAATGGATTATTTTCCCGCCTCGACTCGCTCGTTCGTCGGGCGAGGCGGGCCTAAAGGTTTTCTGGTTATCATTGATGAGTCGCATATCACGATTCCGCAAATCAGGGGCATGTACAACGGGGATAGGTCCAGAAAAGAAACCTTGATTGACTTTGGATTTAGACTGCCTTCGGCTTTGGATAACCGGCCCCTGCGGTTTGATGAGTTTATAAGGACGGTTAAGCAGGCAATTTATACATCAGCCACCCCGGATGAATATGAACTTAGTTTAGCTCACTCTTCCTCCGTCATTGCGAGCGGAGCGAAGCAATCCAGAACAGAGATTGCCGCGTCGCAGACTCCTCGCAATGACGAGAAAGTATATGACGGTATTACTGAACAACTGGTCAGGCCGACCGGAATTTTGGATCCGGTAATTTCTGTCCGGCCGGTCCGGGGTCAGATTGAAGATTTGATGAAGGAAATTAAAAAGCGGGTGGCAGATCACGAACGTGTACTGGTAACCACTTTAACCAAAAGAATGGCAGAAGATTTGTCAGAATATCTGCATGACCGGGGGATTAAAGTAACTTATCTGCATTCCGATGTTAAAACTCTGGAGCGGGGCGATATTCTGCAATCGTTGCGGCTGGGGGAATACGACGTGATTGTGGGTATTAATTTACTTCGGGAAGGGTTGGACTTGCCGGAAGTGTCACTGGTGGCCATTTTGGATGCCGACAAGGAAGGATTTTTGCGCTCTAGAACTTCTTTGATCCAAACCATGGGCCGGGCGGCCAGACATATCAAAGGTCAGGTGATTATGTATGCAGACAATATCACCGGTTCAATGAAAGCGGCTATGGATGAAGTGGACCGCAGAAGGAAATATCAGGAGAATTACAATAAAAAGCACCATATTACCCCGAGAAGTATTGAAAAAGCTCTTAGGGAGAGATTAATTGAAAAAGTGGAAGAGTTGGAAGAAACTTTAGGTAAAAAAGATTTGAGAGTGGAAGATATTCCGGCCAGCGAGCGGGAAAAGATAGTTAAAAATCTGGAAGCTCAAATGAAACAAGCAGCCGACCTTTGGGACTTTGAAGAGGCAGCCAAGTTGAGAGACCAAATTAAAGAATTGAGCGTCTAACCCCTTTTCATTTGTTGCAAAAAGGGTTAAAATAGAGGCTTAATTTCGGGAAAACTTTGACTTTTTAAGTCATCCTGAACTTGATTCAGGACCCATATGAATTATTGGTATAGATTCCTGCTTTCGCAGGAATGACAGAAGAATCCTATGGCCATAGATAAAATCATCATCAAAGGTGCCAGAGAGCACAACCTCAAGAATATTGATTTGGAGATTCCCAAAAATCAGTTGGTAGTTTTGACCGGCATTTCCGGTTCAGGTAAGTCATCTCTAGCTTTTGATACTCTTTATGCGGAAGGCCAGCGCCGGTATGTCGAATCGCTGTCTTCCTACGCCAGACAGTTTTTAGGGGTGATGGATAAGCCGGATGTTGATTTAATAGAAGGGCTGTCTCCGGCTATTTCCATTGACCAAAAAGGCGTTTCCCACAATCCCCGCTCTACTGTCGGTACAACTACGGAAATTTATGATTATCTCAGGCTGCTTTTTGCCAGAGTAGGTCATCCGCACTGTTCAATTTGCGGTCGAGAGGTTTCCAAGATGTCAGTGGAGCAAATCGCAGAAAGAGTGGCTAGTGGCAAGAGTCTAGAGTCCAGTAAAAAGGGGAAAAGAGTGATGATATTAGCACCCGTAGTCAAAGACAGGAAAGGGGAATATTCACAACTGTTTGAGGATTTTAGGAAAAAAGGATTCTCCAAAGCCAGGATAGACGGGCATGTTAGAGATTTATCGGACGATCTCGTTCTAATCAAAACTAATAAACACACTATTGATCTAGTGGTTGATCGATTGGTTCTTGATAAATCTGTCATTGCGAGCGAAGCGAAGCAATCTAGTTTGGAAAGTAAGATTGCCACGTCGCCTTCGGCTCCTCGCAATGACAAGAGTAATAATAGTGCTCAAGAATATAATTTATACTCAAGACTGGCACAAAGCATTGAGACAGCGCTTAAATTCGGTGAAGGGTCAGTAATTGTTTCCGAAGTTTTGGATGCCTCTTTGGAGTTTCCGCAAAATCCTAAAAAGATGGAAGATCACCTTTATTCCGAGCGGTTTGCCTGTCCGGTGGACAATATTTCCCTGCCGGAGATTGAACCAAGATTGCTATCTTTTAATTCCCCTCACGGAGCCTGTTCCGGCTGCGCCGGATTGGGCACACTATTGGAGATAGATGAAAAAGCCATTCTAAACCCCATTCTATCTATTGAGGAAGGCGGTATACTCCCCTGGTCAAAACTGGCCACCATCGACACCTGGTTTACCAGGCTGATTGAAGCTGTGGGGAAAGAATACGGGTTTAATTTATCAACCAGACTGGGAGACCTGACCCCGGAAACAAGGCAAGTTTTGTTAAGCGGAGCCGGTGATAAGCAATTTAAAGTTGAGGGCAGAAACAGGCAGGGCAAAATGACGCACTTTTATTCCGGGTTTGAGGGTTTGGTAGCTAACTTAAAACAAAGGTATCAGGAAACCGAATCGGATTTTGTCAAAGCGGAGATTGAAAAATATATGTTCAAGGAAACCTGTCCGAAGTGCAAGGGTGCCAGGTTAAAAGACGAGGCCTTGTCGATAACTATAGAGGGATCAAATATAGCTGAGGTGACAGGCCAGTCAATCGTGCAGACGCTGGATTGGATGACTCACCTCCGGGGTGAACGTAAGAATTCGGCAGGATCACACCCCGAAGGTGTTCTATCGGATCGTGAATTGCAAATTGCTTCTCCTGTTTTGAAAGAAATTGTCTCCAGACTGCAGTTTTTGATAGATGTGGGTTTGGATTATCTGACGCTGGACCGGGCGGCTATGACATTGGCCGGTGGAGAATCCCAACGGATCAGGCTGGCTTCCCAAATCGGTTCCGGATTATCAGGAGTCTTATATGTTTTGGATGAGCCTTCGATAGGACTGCATCAGCGGGATAACACCAGGTTGATAGAAACCTTAAAAAGACTGCGGGACTTAGGAAATACGGTGATTGTAAATGAACACGATACCGAAACCATGGAATCGGCAGATTTACTGATTGAAATAGGGCCTGGCGCAGGCGAACACGGCGGCAACGTAGTATTCATGGGTACTCCTGATGAGATTAAAAAAAGTTCTACTTCTTTGACAGGCCAATACTTATCCGGACGTAAAAAGGTGACTGTCATCAGTCATCCCGTACTTGAAGACCGTCAGGTCGCAAGCTCTGTTTATACGGGATCCATCAATAATATTGATATAGATTCCCGCCCTAGCGGGAATGACAATCGAGGGTTCTTAAAGATTCTGGGAGCTAGCCAGCATAATCTAAAAAATATTAATGTCTCCTTTCCTTTAGGTAAATTCATCGCCATCACCGGCGTGTCCGGTTCCGGCAAGTCAACTTTAATTCACGATATTTTATTTAAAGCTTTAGCGCAAAAAATTTACCGTTCCCGCGAAAAAGCCGGAGTCTACAAAGGCATGGAGGGGGTAGAGTATTTGGATAAAGTGGTTTTGGTGGATCAATCCCCAATTGGCCGAACTCCCCGCTCGAATCCGGCCACTTATACCGGAGCGTTTACTTTTATCAGGGAGCTTTTTTCTGAGAGTCCTGAAGCTAAAATCCGGGGGTACGGACCGGGCAGGTTTAGCTTTAATGTTAAAGGCGGCAGGTGTGAGGTTTGCGAAGGAGAAGGAACCTTAAAAATTGAAATGCAGTTTTTGCCGGATGTGTATGTGACCTGTGAGGCATGCAATGGAGCGAGATACAACCGGGAAGCTCTGGATATCCGTTTTAAGGATAAAAATATTGCCGAAGTATTAAATATGACAGTGGAAGAATCATTAAAGTTTTTTGAAAACATCCCTCAGATTAAAAACAAACTACAGGTGTTAAATGATGTCGGTTTAGGTTATATCAGGTTAGGCCAACCGGCGCCGACTCTTTCCGGAGGTGAAGCTCAGCGGATTAAGCTGTCTTCGGAGTTGTCTAAACGCTCCACCGGCCGCACTATGTATATCCTGGATGAGCCCACCACAGGCCTGCACATGGCAGACATAGAAAGACTGCTTACAATACTCCGAAAGTTGGTTAATTTTGGCAATACCGTAGTGATTATAGAACATAACCTGGACGTAATAAAAAATACCGACTGGGTAATAGACTTAGGTCCCGAAGGCGGAGATAAAGGTGGTAAAGTTATCGCAGAAGGCACACCGGAGCAAATTGTTAAGGTTAAAGCTTCCTACACTGGCCAATACCTGGCCAAGATAATATGAAGAAAAAGCGCAAATTTGATGCGGTTTTATTTGATATTGACGGAACTATCTTAGATACCGGCCAATATATTTTCCAGGCTTATAAATACACACTGGCGCTTCATTTAAAAAAAGAAGTCAACTGGGAAGACGTGGTGCCTATTTTAGGTCTGCCCTTCAAGGAGTGTTACCGTATTTTAACCAATCTGGAAGAAGTGGATTATTTAATGGAATGTCACCATCAGTTTCAGATTCAAAATTCACATTCAGTCAAAGCTTATGGAAATACTTTAAAAACTTTGCAGGACTTGAAAGAAGCCGAAGTAAAAATAGCTGCTGTCACGAGCCACACAGGTGAGTTGTTAATAAGGAATTTAAAAATAGCCGAACTGGAAAAATTCTTTAAAATTATTGTTACCCCTTTTCATGTTAAGAAACCAAAGCCTGATCCGGAGTCAGTCCTCAAGGCGCTGGAGATCCTGAAGGTTAAAGCTGACAGGGCAGTGTTTGTGGGCGACAGCCCGGCAGATATTAAAGCCGGCAAAGCGGCGGGAGTAAAAACCATTGCGGCTCTATATGGTTTCCACGGAAAAAAACTTCTGGACACAAAACCCGATTTTCTGGTTAGAAATATTGAGGGAATAATTCCGATAATACTTAGTTAGATTTGGTACAATTACTAAATGGTCAAGAAAGTCTGTCTTGCAATTTTTTTATTGGTTGTCTTTACTTTTGTCCCAAAAGCTTATGCCGCTTCCGAGTTTGCCAGCAGTTATGATGTCTTGTATGACGTTGATGAATCCGGCATCACAACCGTTACCGAGAAAATTACCTTGAGGAATCTAACTTCCGAATATTTTGCCAATCAATTTAAATTGACGGTCGGAGCAACCAAAATATCTGATATCAAAGCCTCAGATCCTGGCGGAGTACTGGAAGCGACAGAACAGCAACAGAATGGCTTAACTTCAATAAACATTAAATTTAACCAACAAGTAGCAGGCTTGGGAAAGAGTTTACCCTGGACAATCACTTTTAAATCAAAGGACCTTGCGCAAAAAGTCGGGAGGGTTTGGGAAGTGAGAGTCCCCAAAGTCTCATCTTCTACAAATTTGGAAGCTTACAACCTGACTTTAGCTGTTCCGCAGAGTTTTGGCTCTCCTTCTCTAATTAATCCCTTACCCAAAAGCCAAACGGCTTCCGGGGGGAAAATATTCCTAACCTTTGACAAGGAAAAACTGTTGGCTTCCGGGATTTCGGCAAATTTTGGCACAAACCAACTTTTTGATTTTAGCTTAGCTTATCACCTTGAAAATAATAACCTGGTACCGGTTTTAACCAATATTGCACTCCCTCCGGATACCGCTTATCAGGACGTTATCTTCTCCAGAATTGAGCCGAAACCTCAAAATGTCACGGTCGATAATGACGGCAATTATTTAGCCTGGTACCGTTTAACCCGCGGTCAAAAAATTGATATTACGGTTTTCGGTTCGGCAAAGCTTTATACCAGCTCGAAAGTACAAAACCCTTTTTTGGAAGACTCCTTAAGGGTGAAATATACTCAGCCGCAAATTTATTGGGAAAAGGATAATCCTCAAATATTAAGCAAAGTTAAAGATCTTTTGGGCAATAACCCAACAGAAAGTACTGAAGAAAAAGCCAGGCTTCTCTTTCAATTTGTAGTAGATCATTTGAAATACGATTCCGGAAGATTACAAAATTCAATAGAAAGACTTGGAGCTGTGACAGCCCTAAATAATCCTGATTCGGCTGTTTGTATGGAATTTACAGACCTTTTTATTACTTTAGCGAGGGCGGCCGGTATTCCTGCCCGGGAGCTCAATGGTTTTGCTTATACTTCTAATACAGCCTTACGACCGCTTTCACTAACAAGGGATATTCTGCATTCCTGGCCGGAATACTGGGACGACCGGCGCGGTTGGGTAATGGTGGATCCGACTTGGGAAAACACCACCGGTGGGATGAATTACTTCGATAAATTGGATTTAAACCACTTTGTTTTCGCAATAAAAGGAACATCATCCGTTGAACCGGTTCCGGCCGGGTCGTATCCTAATAAAGGTCAAGTTAGGAATGATGTTAAAGTTTCTTTATCTGATACGGATTTTCTGGGCAAACCACAGATAGATGTTCAGATTAAGGTTGGTGGTCAGGTTCTTTCCGGTTTTCCCGGCAGGGTGTCAGTTAAAATTACCAATACCGGTAATTCTTTTTATCCCTCCGCTCCGCTTTCTTTAAGCGCCAATAAGATTTTGGTGCTAAATTTATCCAGTCTGAAGACCGGACCCATACCGGCTTTTGGTAATGCGGAGTTTAATTTTAATATCCGTACCAGATCTCTGCTTGATTCCTATCAGGATCAATTCACCGTATTAGCCGGCGGACAAAAGTTTACAAAAGATGTCACGGTTAAGCCTTTTATTCTTTTCCGGACAGTTCCTTTGATAATAGTGGGAATTGTGGCACTGATGGCGCTGTTATATTTTGTAGTACTGGGCGGTCATTTTTATCAAAAAAGAATTAAGCATAAAATAAAGGATAAAAAGAAGAAATCAAAAGGCTCTTGACAACTTAAGTTTTGCTGATAGAATAACAGGAATCTAGCCCAAGAAAACATATGACAAAAATAGAAGCAGGATCAAATTTGCACCACCTAAAGAGAGCAGATAGAATTGCAATTTTAAGCGCAAAAAAGGAGGAGGAATCTCGTTTCAGATTAGCAAGAACCACTACTGAGGAAGCAGTATCCGACTTTCATGAGACGCTTGATATAACTGCTTTGAATGGGGTACCAGGGGTTGAAATAGGAAAAGACCCAGCCGGCTCAACTGTGATGGTTGGATTGAATCTAACAAGGCAAGAGGTTGCACTTGCTAAGGGTGAAATGCAAGAGTTATTAAAAGGTCTTGGAATTGATGGAAAAGCTCGGTTAAATGTGGATGTCCGTTTATCGAGCGAGTCAGATCCAGGAAGTCGACTTGCTGCCCTTAGTCTAACTTTGAAACCTTATGGAAAACCAGGAAACAATCCAGGAATAAAATTTGGTGCAGAAAACGATGGTACATTGGATCCATTAACTAGAGCAGAAATGCTTCGTGACAGCCATATTTTGCTACAAGAAGTTTTTGAAAGAAGAAGACAATTAGTTCCAAGCGGTGAAGCTTTTAAAGCAGGTGCTTTCTGGAATCCCAGTATAAAGTTACCTGAATAATTAATATTCTTTGCAAAGGCTATAATTTCCTCAAGATGTTTCCCTCCAAAATCGATCGAAGTAAGATTCCTCACAAACCGGGTGTTTATATTTACATAGACAAAGTCGGAAGGGTTCTCTATGTAGGTAAAGCGATTGATTTATACCATAGAGTCTCTTCATACTTTTCCGGCAGACAGCTTGAAAAAACCACTTTATTGGTGGAGCAAATAGCCAGCATAGAAACAATAGTTGTGGAATCAGAATTGGAAGCGTTGATCCTGGAAGCCAACTTAATCAAAAAATATTTGCCGCCATTTAATGTCCGCCTTACCGATGACAAAGATTATCTGTATATCATAGTCACTAAAGAAGATTTTCCCAAGGTCCTGACAGCCAGAAAAAAAGACCTAAAGGGCGCAAAAAAATATTGGGGTCCTTTTCCTTCCAGTAGAACCGTCAAAGAAACCCTAAAATCTCTGAGGCGAGTTTTCCCCTGGTGCTCAGACAATTTGAACCTACAATCCCGGATTGCACAGTCAATTTCAATCGGACGATCTTCGATACGGGATTGGAAAGCTAGACCGTGTTTTCATTTTCACCTGGGTCAGTGTCCGGGAGCATGTATCGGACTTATTTCCAAAAAAGATTATCAAAAAATAATAACCGTTTTTTCAAAGTTTATGGACGGGGAAAAAGATGAGTTGACGGAGAGTTTATTGAAAGAAATGGCTGAGCAGTCAAAAGGGCAGAGATTTGAAGCGGCGTCTCGAACTAAAAAAATTCTGGACGGGATTACTTATATGACTCAGCCAAACAGGGTTAAGTTATATCTGGAAAATCCGAATTTCCTGGAAAATGAGAATCAGCAGGCGCTGGAACAGTTGAGAAAAGATTTAAACTTAACAAAATTGCCGGAACGGATTGAAGGATACGATATTTCAAATATCTCCGGTAAGGAAGCCACCGGCTCAATGGTAGTTCTAACCAATGGAGAGATTGATAAAAGCCAATACAGAAAATTTAAGATAAGAATGGCCGGTGGGGCAAATGACGTAGGGATGATGAAAGAGGTGATCAAGAGGCGTTTAAACCATCCTGAATGGCCTTTACCCGACTTAATTATCGTTGATGGAGGTCGCGGGCAAGTTCGTGGAGTTTATTCCCAGCTACTTACTACCAACTACCGACTACCAACTTTTGGCTTAGCCAAACGAGCGGAGTGGCTTTATCCGCCGGAAGGGGAGGCGTTGAAATTACCCAGAAAAAGTCTTTCTCTGAAATTATTACAGAAATTGCGGGATGAAGCCCACCGTTTTGCCGTAAGTTATCACAGGAAACTGAGGGATAGAGTGATGATACAGGGATATTAGGATATTAGATATTGCGGAATCACTCTATATCGTAATATCATAATATCGAATCTTAATGAAAACACTGCTCCGTTATTTTTTAATCAACCTGACGTCTTTGTTGGTAGCCACGAAGCTGATCCCCGGCTTAACCTACACCGGCGGAGTAAAAAGTTTGATCATAGGCGGAATTGCCTTTATGATAATAAATCTGCTGTTAGTGCCCTTGCTGAAGCTTCTATTTTTGCCGCTTAATTTACTGACTTTAGGCTTATTTGCCTGGCTTATTAATGTTTTGGCCTTATATGCCTTAACCACCGTTGTGACCGAGTTTCAACTTCTGCCGTATGCTTTCGGCGGAGCCAATTTGGGCGGGTTGATAGTTCCGGCGTATGAACTTTCTCCGTTTTTGGTGGCGGTGGCGGCTTCTTTTTTAATCGGGTTTATTACCAATTTCCTGCAGTGGCTTACTCACTGAGTTGATGATATAATGGCTAGAAGATGAAGTCGGTTATTTCTATTATCCAGATTATTTTAGGCATACTGCTGGTTTTGATAATCATCATTCAACAGAAAGGTTCCGGTTTGGGAACCAGTTTTGGGGGCGATATGTCTTTTTACAGGACCAAAAGAGGCGCTGAAAAACTGCTGTTCTACGGCACCATCGGAATTTCTGTGGCTTTCATAATTTTCTCCCTGATTGGTCTTTTGGTTTAAGTATGAACCCAAAATCCGTAAGGCTTTTTTTACTTATTTCATTTGAATATTTAAGAAGAAATAAAATATTGTTTGCGGCGGGAATTTCTTCAATTATAATACTAGCGATTTTGTTAATTAAATTTAGTTTTCTCTTTTCAAGTAACACCTTAAGAATAGGAATAATCGGGACCTATCAGGAGCACGATCTTCCGGAGGAGGTTACAAATTTACTTTCGACAACTTTAATTAAAGTTGGAGAAAACAATAAAATTCTGCCGAATCTGGTGAGCGGCTGGGAAACAAATAATGATGCTACGAGTTTTAAATTCAAGCTGAAGGATAACATCCGATGGGCTGACGGGACTATATTAAAATCATCGGATTTGGAGCTCATTATTCCGAATACTGTTGTTAGTTTTCCTGACGACAAATTGATTCAATTTGACCTTAAGGAATCATATTCTCCTTTGCCATCGCTTTTAAATAAACCCGTCTTTAAAAAAGGCACATTGATTGGCATTGGTCCATACAAAATTAAAACAATTGAAAAAAGCCGGATTTTTATTACCAAAATTTCTCTGGAGGCAGATGATCAAAAGCTCCCTGTAATAAGTATCAGATTTTATCCCAATGAAAAAATAGCTACTACTGGTTTTAATCTGGGTGAAGTTCAGGTTCTCTTGGGGATTACCTCTCCAAAAAATATTCCGGTGAATTCGCAAATCATTGTTAAGAAAAAAACAGATTTCTCAAAACTTGTTACAATTTTATTTCAAACCACGGATCCGTTGCTGCGCAACCGGTCACTTCGTCAGGCTCTGGCGTATCAAACTCCGAAGATAAACGGTGAGGAGATAGCCGACAATCCGTATCCCCCAAGTTCCTGGGCTTACAACAGCGATTCCAAGAAATATTTGTCTAATGCAAAAGAAGCAGGGGAAGCATTGGAACGGGCAAAGTCATCTATAGCTGAGGATAAATTAGGATCGGAAATTATCTTAACCGCCACACCTAATTTGGAAGAAGTGGGGAATACAGTTGCCGGATCCTGGAAAAAATTAGGATTTGATGCCAAGCTCCGGATCGAAACAGGTATTCCTCAAAATTTTCAGGCTCTACTTATTACACAAAGTATCCCGGTCGATCCGGACCAATATTTTCTCTGGCATGCCACGCAAACTAAAACCAATCTGACCAAATATGATTCCAAAAGGGTGGATAAGGATCTGGAGGATGGCCGGAAGATGATTGCGGAGGATGAGAGGAAAATAAAGTATTTTGATTTCCAAAAAACCCTGCTGGAAGACGCCCCGGCAGTTTTCCTGTATTTCCCCAAATACAATATCGTATACCTGAAAAAAGTCGAACCCTTATTAAATAAAATCCTCAGTCTGTAAATACCTATGATTTTTTTTGGGGGTTGACTTAAAGTAGCTTCAGTGAAACAATTACCCTGTCACAATCATGTAAACTGATTGTGGCCGGAAATCTCTAAACCAGATGATGGGTCAAAGGAGATTTTTTAAGTTAAAAGGGGTAATATGGCAAAAATCCTGAAGGACACTCTAAAAGAAATTCAGATTCTACTGGGCAGGCCGCACAAAAAGATTGCTGGTAAACTTAAAGCCTATTTAGGCCTGCTAAATACAACCGACAACGGAGTAAAAGTTCCTGAGGCATTAAAAAAAGGGGACAGGATACAGTCCATCCGGCATAACAAAATTACCTGGGTAGACGTCCGGAACCCAAAACGGAAGGAAATCAGCTGGTTGGCAGAAAAATTTCCTTTTCACCCGCTACACTTGGAGGACTGTGTTGCTAAGGGCCAATACCCTAAGATTGAACAAAGCGTGGAGGATAGATACTTATTTTTGTTGTTCCGACTCCCGGGTTTTCATCTGCCCGAGGGCAGTATCACCATCAGCCAGATTTGTTTCTTTTTGGGAAGTGATTACCTGGTAACTATTCACGAAGACGACAGCGACACAATTTCCGACATGTTTAAGGATTGTAAGGAGAACAAACAACAGCGGGAAGCCTTTATCAACAATTCCTCTGCCCACCTTTTTTATGCAATCCTGGAAACTCTGACGGATGACCTGTCCCCTATTTTGCAAAATATCCTGAAAGAGGTTGACGAAACGGAAGATATTGTCTTTGACGACAAAGTTTCGGGAGTATACAAAGTCGGTCAACTGCGCCGCAAAATTATCGGTCTGCGCCGGGTAATCGGACCATTAAGAATATTACTGGAAGATATTGAAGACCGGATTAATAAATTCGCCAAAAAGAATTTAACGGTTTATTTTGTGGATATTACTCATCGGGTAGACAAGGCCTGGGAAACTTTGGAGGAGGCCAGAGAAACAGTTGATATTTACAAGGATGCGGATTTTATAGCCAGTACGGAAAAAACCAATAGGATTCTGGCAGTGCTTACTTTAATCTTTACCTTGTCAATTCCGGCCACTGTCATAGGATCTTTTTACGGGATGAATATTCTGCTTCCGGGCGGATTGGAGACCGGTCCGTTTACATTTATCGGAAAATATACCACCTTTATCTTTATTATCATTGCGGCTATACTGCCGGCGTTTTTTATGTGGTTGCTTTTCCGGAAAAAGGGTTGGTTTTAAGTTTTTTTTGGGGGGTTGACAGATATATAAATAAGGCGGACAATAAATTTAGAATCTCTATAACCGAGCATAGCGAAGGTTTCAAGCTTCGCTTTAGATCCGTAGGATCACAAGCTCTGCTTAAAACTGAACAAAGAGCGGGTTAGAGGTTTTTTTGATGGGAAACTTTTATGATTAAAAACCTTGGAAAATTTGGTCTACTGTTATTTCTACTCGCTCATCCTGCTATTCTAGTTGCTGTTTTTGTTTTTATATTTCTGGGAATTATTAACTGGCACTTGGCGCTTCTTTTTACCGGTATGATTGCTTTCGAGGCGGTTTCAATCGCCTTTTTAATGAGAATAAAATTGAATAAAACTATCTTTAATCTAGGAGAGATGGAAAATAAAATTCAGGATTTAAAAGAAGACGCGGATGTTCTTGCGAGAATGCAAAGGGAGTTAATCTATGCCGGGCATCAAATCAAAACCCTTCAAGTAGACCTGGATGCTTTAAGAAAGATAAATAGCAACGGTCATGGTAATGACCACTCCAGACGGACACACATACCATCAGTATCACAATCCTAACTTGATTTTAGCAAATTTTCTCTTCTTCTTTGTGAGCTGGCAGGGATTCGAACCCTGGACCTAAGGATTAAGAGTCCTTTGCTCTACCGCTGAGCTACCAGCCCATTACCGGCCCATTCTGACTGGGCTCACTGCTTATTCTATCAATTCTGGACTCAGTTGTCATTTAAGGCTTAAAATGGTATGATACGCATACCTGCTTTGATCCCGCCACAGGCGGGATTTTTTAATGACAGATGAAAAACTATTATGACAGACATTCGAAATGTTGCAATTATAGCTCATGTTGATCACGGCAAAACTACTTTGGTGGATGCTCTGCTTCGTCAATCCAAAACCAAGCTGGGAAAGCAGTTTACCGACACTTCCGAGTTGATTATGGACAGTAATGACCTGGAAAAAGAGCGGGGGATTACCATATTCTCCAAAAACGCCTCAGTTAACTGGAACGGCACCAAGATTAATATTATAGATACCCCCGGTCATGCAGATTTCGGCGGGGAGGTGGAACGGGTTTTAAAAATGGCGGACGGGGTTTTGCTTTTAATCGATGCCAAGGAAGGCCCGATGCCGCAAACCAGGTTTGTTTTGAAAAAAGCTTTGGAAATGGGGCACAAGGTTATTGTGGTTATCAACAAGATAGATAAAACGGACGCCCGGATTGAATACGTAATTAATAAAACATTTGACTTATTTTTGGAATTGGGAGCAGACGAAGATGCGGCATATTTTCCAACTGTTTATTCTTCCGGAAAACACGGTAAAGCCGGGTTAGGTACAGATTTATCTAAAATGGATGATATAGCCCCGGTTTTTGATGCCATTTTGGAACACATTCCGGCTCCTTTAGCTTATTCCGACAAACCCCTGCAAGTTTTAATAACTAATACTGCTTATGATAATTTTAAAGGCAGAATTGCCACCGGCCGGGTTCACAGTGGCATTATCAAAGCCGGCCAGGAGATTGCCCACATCAATAGAGAAGGTGTGGTCAAAAAGTTTCGATTAACATCCTTGCTGGGATTTGAAGGATTAGAGCGGATTGATATCAAAGAAGCTCATGCCGGAGATATTATTGCCCTGTCCGGAATTCCGGATATTACCATCGGCGAAACCATTGCCGACTCACTTAACCCAATTGCTTTGCCGGTTTTGGATATAGAAGAGTCAACTGTCCGGATGCGTTTTGGGGTAAATACATCTCCCTTTGCCGGCCTGGAAGGTGAATTTAAAACAGCCAGACAGATCCGGGAAAGATTGTATAAAGCGGCCGAAGCTGATGTGGCCTTAAAAGTTGAAGACGGTCCTTCCGGAGATTTAATTGTCAGCGGCAGAGGAGAGTTACACCTGGCAATTTTAATTGAGAGACTCCGGAGAGAGGGTTACGAGTTTGAAGTTGGCAGGCCTCAAGTTATTGAGAAAACGGAAAACGGTAAATTGATGACGCCATATGAAAAAGTGGCTATTGAAGTGCCGGAAGTATTGTCCGGTACAGTTATGCAAAAGATGGGGCTTCGTCACGGAGAACTGTTAGACATGAATACTGAGAATGGAATAGTGTTTTTGGAATTCTTGATTGCCACCAAAGAATTTTTTGGCTACCGTAGCCAGTTCATTACCGATACTAAAGGTTTAGGTATTATCAGTAGCTCTTTTTTTGAATACCGTCCGGATTCCGGTCAGAGATTTGAACGATCAAATGGATCATTGGTGGTGCATGAATCAGGCAATACTAAGCTGTATGCCTTAATCGGCGCTCAGGATAGGGGGACGCTTTTTGTTGGGCCGGGTTTAAACGTTTATAAAGGTCAGGTAATCGGCATGAATTCCCGGGGAGATGATATTGGCATTAATGTTTGCAAAGAAAAACAGCAAACTAATCACCGCTCAAGCGGGGAAGGTACTGCGGAACACTTTAATACTCCAAAACTCATGTCTTTAGAAAATGCCATTGAATATATTGACGATACGGAACTGGTAGAAGTCACCCCCAAAAACATAAGGATCAGAAAAATTGACTTAAGATGCTAATTTTCGCTACGGATAGCTTTTTAGGGTGTCAAAACTGGGAGCGGGTGATGGGTTTTATTCTGCGGGCAGCCGTTCTGAGTGCTTCAACGGTTATATCACTAGCAGATGCATTCGCCACCCCTGGATCCTTAGGTACAACAACTTCTCTCCATACGAATCCTGTTTCGATCTTTGAGACCTTCTTCCAATCCTGACGAACCCGTACGTGGGTACTGGTTCCATGCTCGATTCGTATCCTTCGATTTTTCCCATGAAAGCAATTCTACTAGGTAAATTTGTATATGTCAAACGGTTGTCTTGGCCACCTAGATAGAGAACGGTTGTCCTCCTTTCTCAAGATAATTTTTAATATAAGCACTGGGGGTCTGGTAATGCAAGGAGTGGTGATATCTTTTCTGGTTGTATTTGGTATTGAATATGTCACACTTTCTGTTGACCTCATCCAAGTCATCATTTAGCAGATCCTCCTGGTAGTTAAAGAACTCATACTCAACTGTTTGAATAAGCCTCTCAGCCCTGGAGTTTTCCTTAGGGGTATGAGGATGGGAGAAATAATGTGGGATATTGAGCTTTTCTGTAAGCTTGTGGAAGTTAAGTAAGTATTCAGAGCCATTGTCAGTATTAATAGCTTCAATAGGAAACGGGAAGTAATCAATGACCTTGCCCAGAAAATCAGCTGCAGAGGAGCTGGAAATAGTCTTGTAGGCTTGTGTATAGGCAAACCTGCTCTTGCAGTCAATGGCTACAAATAAATAGAATCTGGAAGTTAGAATATATAAGTATTTAGTATCAATTTGCACAAGAGAACCTAAATATTTCTCTTTTAATTCTTTGGCTGCTCTGAGCCTGGCAATTTTAAATCTTCTGTGCATCTTTAATTTCTTCTTGTGGTAAGCATTGGTAAGCTCCGGATGCCTGTTAATAACTTTTTGGATGGTATTGTAGCCGATGCTAATACCATGTTCGTGTTTTAACTCAGCTTGGATCTCATACTTTGATTTCTCCACATCATTCTTTCTGATCTGGCAGATAAGATTAAGTACCTCTTTAGGAGTAATCATTTCTCTTAAGTGGTGTGGTTTCCTGAGTTTTGTGTCAAACTCTAGGGAAGTAAGATTAAATTTGTTAAATCTGGGAAGCCACCTGTAGAAAACACTCTTGGAGATATTAAAATGCCGGCATGTTCCTTCTGTATTCTTGCCATGGCTAAAATACCAGTCCATCCAACATAACCTTTTTAGAGCATCTTTAGATAGGTTAAAATCTCTAACCTTCATCTCTACCGGAAGTATTTTAAAGCTGCGCATGTAGCAGCCATTATATGAGCCTTTAATATTAAGTTAAACCGTTCTGGATGTATCGTGGCCTAGATAATGGAAAAGATTATCTTAATTCGGTTTCTGGTGTGGGCTTAGGAGCGCTCGTAAAATCATGAAGCATTAATCCTGCGGGTTCTTTTGCATCAAGATTTAATTTAGCTAACAAATATCCACCATAACGCACCTGTTCAAGTAGTTCTGGTGGTTGAATTCGGGCTACAGTAATTGTTACTGTAGCATCAGGATTCCAACCAGGCACTACCAAATGCACCATTTCTTTTTCTGCATCAACTCTCACTACCTCAATTAGTGTTCTATATATTCTCGGCCCAAACTCAGAAAATGCCATATAATCAGGATTATAGGACTTCTATTTCTAGAAGTCAATTATATATACCCAACCTGGCTGCCATTGCCAGGATGCAGTTATTGCATCTTTTATTGAAACTCCTTTTATCCAATGTTCCAATCCATACTGAGTGGCTCTGTGTCCAATCATCAAGACATTTATATCACGGCCGTTATATATTTGTCTTAGATGATCTAAAAAGTCCTTCATTCTTTTTAAACAATCTTCATAAGATTCCCCATTTGGAAAAGGTGCTGTAATATGTTTCACTTTAAGTGGGTCAACTCCACTGCTGGGATGCCCTGTTAAATCTCCATAATCGCATTCCCGAAGTCTTTTATCTTTAATAATGGGAAATTTATTACCGAAGGCAATTTCGGCTGTTTTAAAGGATCTTTGCAAATCAGAACAAAAAATAGCATCAAAATTATCATTTTCGTACCGATCTCCCAGCTCTTTTGCCTGCTGGATACCTAAAGGGGAGAGCTTTACATCATTATGGCCGGAAGACAGATGCGCTTCGTTATCAAAAGTTGTGGCGTGGGATTCGAAAATTATGGTTAGCATGAAAACATTTTACTACCTTTTCTGTCATCCTGATCCGGCGAAGCCGGAGAAGGATCTCTCAACTTGTTTGAGATACAATTTAATCATGTCTTACTATGTTTATATTCTTACTAACAGATCAAATACTTTATACATCGGGGTAACAAATGACTTAGAAAGAAGAATCTCAGAACACTCGTTTAAAACGATATCTGATTTTACCTCCAGATATAATCTAAATAAACTTATTTATTATCAGGAATTTACAAATATTAATGATGCTATAGCGGCAGAAAAGAAAATTAAAGGCTGGACCAGGAAAAAGAAAATGGAGCTTATAAAGACAATTAATCCTGAATTTAAGGACTTTAGGAATCTGAAATAAATTCAGAGATTCTTCGCTAATCACTCAGAATGACAAAAGGTTTCACCAACGAAAATGACTGAATGCCCTATTGGCATTTGCAACTTTTTGAATGTCTTCTTTTTTCTTTATGGCCACACCAACACCGTTGGCGGCATCCATAAACTCTGCCGCTAATTTTTTATCAAAAGAGTGAAATTCTTTATTAGATCTAGTCTTTGCTCCGGCTAAAATCCACCTGATAGCCAGCGCTTCTTTTCTGTCGCCCCGGACCTCAGTCGGCACCTGATATGAGGCTCCTCCCACCCTCCTGGGTTTGACTTCCATTTTGGGAGCCACATTAGCAATGGCCTTCTCAAAAACAGCCAGCGGATCCTGTTTAGACTTCTCTTTAATCTCTTCTAAGGCTGAATAAACCAGTTTTTCTGCTATAGTCCTCTTGCCGGAAATCATCAATTTATTGATAAACCTAGTCACCAATTTTGAATTGTGGATTGGGTTTAACGGTAATATGTGTTTTGGTGCTTTTTTGCTTCTCATATTTCTTAATTTTTGATTTTAAATTATTAATTTTTATTCAATTTCAAATTTTAAATTTTAAATTTCAAATTATCTTCATGCTGCCGGAGCTGCTGCGGGAGCCTGTGCAGTTGCCGCTCTAGGAGCTGGCCCGCCTCCGCCTGCTTTAGTTCCGTATCTGGATCTGCCCCGTTTTCTTCCTACCACTCCCGCCAAATCATATTTTCCCCTAACCAGATGATATTTCACTCCCGGCAAATCCTTGACTCTTCCGCCGCGAACTAAGACTATGCCGTGTTCTGCCAAAGAATGACCTTCCCCCTGAATATAGGCTGTCACTTCAGTTTTATTGGAAAGCCGGACTCTGGCTACTTTTCGCAGGGCTGAATTCGGCTTTTTTGGCGTCATGGTTTTAACCAAAGTCACCACTCCCCGCTTTTGCGGATTAAAATTTTGAGTGTAGCGGCGATCTTTGGCATTAAAGCCGCGACGCAGCGCCGTAGCTTTGATTTTTCCGGCTGTCTTTTTTCTGCCTTTTCTGACTAATTGATTTATAGTTGGCATACCTTAATTTCTCACCCCTCTACCTTAGCTCTCTCGTAACTTGTCGGTATCAGCCGGCCAATTATAACATTTTCCTTAAGTCCGATCAGCTTATCAACCTTGCCTGAAATAGCGGCATCGGAAAGAATGGAGGTAGTTTCCTGAAATGAAGCGGCAGATAGGAAGCTTTCCGTTTGCAGGGAAGCCCTGGTAATGCCTAATATAATCACCTCTGCTGTAGCCGGTTCACCACCGCCTGCCAAAATTCTTTTATTCTCCTCTTCAAAACGAATCCTGTCTATTACCTCACCGGGCAAAAGATTAGTATCTCCCTGAGAGTCAATTCTGACCTTATCAGACATCTTTCTGACAATCACTTCAAAATGTTTCTCATTAATAGGCACTCCTTGAGATTCATAAACTATCCGGACTTGATCAACTATATAACGCTGAGCCGCCCGGAGTCCCTGAATCCTCAAGGTTTCTTTAACATCCACATGACCGGAAGCCAAAATTGTCCCGGCATCAATAAGTTGCCCCTCTTCCACCAATAAAGTCGCTGTAGCCGGAATAATATATTCCCTTTCTTCATGCGGTTTTTGAGTAGTCCTGACTCTGACTTTAACTCCTGCGTCTTCGGTCTCAATTACCGAAACCTTACCGGCAATCTCGGACATGGGAGATGCCACCTTGGGAATTCTGGCTTCGAATAATTCTTCCACCCTGGGCAAACCCTGAGTAATATCAAGCCCCACAATTCCTCCGGTATGAAAAGTACGCATGGTTAACTGTGTTCCCGGCTCTCCGATAGCTTGAGCAGCGACCACCCCGACAGGAGTACCGATTTTAACCAGCGCGCGGGTGGTCATATCAGCACCGTAACAAGTACTGCAAATTCCATAACGCGCCTCACAAGTTAAGGGAGAACGGGCTGACACTTCAACTATGCCTGCCTTTAAGACCATAGAAATTATCTGTTCAGTCAGAAGTGTGCCCTTTTTAATCAATATTTTCCTGTTTTTAGGTTCTAAAACATTCTCTGCAACCACCCTCCCCAATAGCTTCTCCCTTGATGTGTTGAAAGCGCCTTTTGAAATATCATACTCAAGAGCCTCGCCGGTACCGCAATCATCCATCCTGATAATGACATCGTGCGCCACATCCACCAATCTCCTGGTTAAATATCCTGCATCGGCTGTTTTTAAGGCTTTATCGGCAACACCTTTTCTGGCACCTCTGGCTGAAGTAAAGTATTCAAATACCGATAAACCTTGTCTGTAATTTGACTTGGTAGGCAGTTCCACAATTTTACCGGTTGGATCAGTCGATAATCCCCGCATGGCGGAGAGCTGCTTTGCCTGATCCCTGGAACCCCGAGCTCCCGCTTCCACCATCATCCTGATCGGATTTTTAAGTCCTAGATATTCCCAAGTGGCATTAGCCAACTCTTCCGTTGTTTTAATCCAGACCATTTGACTAAGCTGTGACTTTTCCTGAGGAGTAATTAAACCTTTGGCAGTGTTAGCCTCAATTTTTTCAATTTCTTCTACTGCTTTATCTAAATATTTCTGCTTATCGGGCACAATCTTGGCATCAAATATTGAAATGGAAATACCGGCAATAGTGGCTCCCCAAAAACCTAAGGTTTTTATGCTGTCAATCAACTCTGAAACTTTATCCTTATCCATTGTTTCCATAGCCCGCAGGATAATATCGCGGATGGTAAATCCTTTAATGACCGAATTCATAAACCGCATCTCAAGGGGCAATACCTGATTAAAAAATATCCTGCCAACTGACGTCTCAATTACCTCGCCGTCAATCCTAATCTGAATTTTTTGTTGAATACCGATTTTATTGAGCGCATAAGCTCTAATTGCATCCTCAAGCATGTCAAAGAAATGCAATTTTTCATTTTCTTTTGTTTCATCAATGAAAGTTAAGTAATAGCACCCCAGGGCCATTTCTCTATTTGGCACAGTAATTGGTTGGGCATTAGCCGGGCCGAAGATATTTTCTTTTGCCATCATCAATAGCTTTGCCTCCTCCTGAGCCTGGGTAGACAGCGGCACATGAACGGCCATTTGGTCCCCGTCAAAATCAGCATTAAAACCGGCACAAATACAGGGATGTACGGCAATGGCATTTCCGTCCACCAATACCGGAAAAAATGCCTGTATGCCTAATCTGTGCAGAGTCGGGGCCCGGTTGATCAGGATCGGATGCCCGGTAATGATCTCTTCCAAAATATCCCAAACCTCGGCCGGCCGCAGTTCCAAAATATTCTTGGCGCCTTTAACATTAGATGCCAAACCCCGGGCAATGACTTCACGCAACACAAAGGGTTTGAACATCTCCAAAGCCATTTCTTTCGGCAACCCTACCTGATCTAATTTAAGCCTCGGCCCAACCACAATTACTGACCTACCGGAATAATCAACTCTTTTACCCAGCAAGTTTTGCCTGAACCTGCCTTGTTTACCGCGTAACATATCTGAAAGCGAACGCAAAACATGAGTGGTAGCCGGCCCTCCCCGTCTTGAAGTCCGCGACGACGCATCAATTAAGCTGTCCACAGCCTCCTGTAGCATTCTCTTTTCATTACGTAAAATAATCTCCGGCGCGCCAAGATTAATTAATCTGTTCAAGCGGTTATTCCTGTTAATCACCCTTCTGTACAGATCGTTTAGATCAGAGGTAGCGAATCTCCCTCCGGGCAACTGCACCATCGGCCTAAGATCAGGCGGTAAAATCGGCAAAACCCGTAAAATCAGCCAGGCCGGAGATATTCCGGATGATCTCATCCCTTCAATTACCCGCAATCTTTTAGTGGATTTAATGTGTTTTTGCCCTGTGGATTTGCGGACTTCTTCCCGCAGGTGTGAGGCTAGCTTATCCAGATCCAGGCCTTGCAAGACTTCCAAAAAGGCCTCTGCTCCCATGCCCACTGTTACAAAATCAGATACCCCGTATTCAGAAAGCTTGTAATATTCTTCCTCCGACAAAAGTTTCAGGGAAGTAACACTTTTTACCAGATCCGACACTGCCTTGAAAATTCCCTCCAGAGTAGTAATCTCCCCCACTAAACCATCCCGTAATTTTTGTACTTCTGACCTGACTTTTAGCTCATGTTCCTCTGCTTCCAGCTCAAACTTTTCTTTTTCTAATTTTTTCTTGATACCGGCCAGATTTTTTTTGAGAGTACTTTCCAACTCTTTAATGTTTTTTTCCAGGGTTGTTTTAGAATTTTCAATTTTCTCCTGCAAATCTTTCTCTAATTTTTGCAAAGCCGCAGTTTTTCCATTGGAATCAATGCTGATTACCAAATATGAGGCAAAATAAATGACCGCTTCCAAGTTTTTAGGTGAAACATCCAATATCAAAGAAAGCTTAGACGGCGCGCCTTTAACAAACCAGGAGTGCGCAACAGGGGAAGCCAGGTTAATATGTCCCATCCGCTCGCGCCTGACTTTACTTTGGGTTACTTCTACTCCACACTTATCACAAATTACCCCCCTGAATCTGATTCTTTTGTATTTACCGCAGTAACATTCATAATCTTTGGTCGGTCCGAAGATATTTTCAGAAAATAACCCGTCTTTTTCCGCTTTCAGGGTTCTATAATTGATGGTTTCCGGTTTAGTAACCTCGCCAAAAGACCAGCTGCGGATTTGCTCCGGGCTGGCAACAGTTAATCTTAAACTTTCAAAATCTAGTAAGTCGTTCATTCCCCCTCCTTTTCTTTTTCCGAACTTCCATCAATCACTTCAAAAGGACTGTTTTCGGCTGATAGTTCTGTTTCGCTGACAGTTGGTTTCATCTCCAGTACTTCCTGTAGCTCTGCAACTTCCTCTATGACTGCCGGCTTTTCCTCAATTTCTTGAGTCTGCACTATTTTCGCACCCAGCGTCTCCACCGACAGACCCAAAGCCTGCAGTTCCTTAACTAATACCTTGAAGGATTCCGGAATTAGAGCCTGCGGAATATCAATACCTTTAACAATCGCTTCAAAAGCCTTCGCCCGGCCGACCACATCATCGGATTTGATAGTCAGCATTTCCTGTAAAACATGCGCCGCTCCGTATGCTTCCAATGCCCAAACTTCCATTTCTCCCAACCTTTGTCCTCCCATTTGGGCTTTCCCGCCCAACGGCTGTTGTGTCACCAAAGAATAAGGTCCCGTGGAACGGGCATGAATTTTCTCTTCAACCATGTGGATTAACTTAAGAATGTAATTTATGCCTACCACAACCGTGTTGCCAAATGCCTCCCCGGTTCTTCCGTCAAAAAGCTGTGTCTTACCGTCAGAGGAATATCCCGCTTTTTGCAGTTCTTCAATTAATTTTTCTTCCGGAATTTTTTCAAAAACCGGCGCAGCTATTTTATACCCCAACTTTTTACCTGCAAAACCCCAATGAGTCTCCAGCAATTGTCCCAGATTCATCCTGGACAGAACTGATAATGGAGAAATAATAATATCGACCGGTGTCCCGTTTTCCATATGCGGCATATCGGAGGCCGGAATAATTCTGGAAATAACACCTTTATTACCGTGCCGCCCTGCCAGTTTATCTCCGGCGGTCACTTTGCGCAGTTGTGCCACTTTAACTTTAATTCTCATTAATGTCCCGGTATCCAGCTCATCCCCCTCATCCCGGGAAAGAATCTGTACTCCGATCACAGTTCCCCTTTCTCCGTGGGGAATCCGCAGGGAAGTATCCCTGACTTCTTTTGCCTTTTCTCCGAAAATCGCCCGCAGTAATCTTTCTTCGGCAGTAAGTTCGGTCTCGCCTTTTGGCTGAACTTTACCGACCAGGATATCGTTAGGTCCCACCTCTGCGCCGATTCTAATAATTCCTTTCTCATCTAAGTTGGTTAACGCCTCCTCAGATACATTTGGAATATCGCTGGTCAACTCTTCCGGGCCAAGCTTGGTTTCCACCACATCCACTTCGTATTCTTCAATATGAATGGAAGTTAACACATCCTCTTTGACTAATCTGTCCGAAATAACTATCGCGTCCTCATACCCTAAGCCGTCAAAACTCATATAGGCAATCAACAAATTCTGCCCCAGAGCTAATTCTCCGTTTTCGCAAGCCGCACCGTCAATTAATAAATCACCTTTTTTTATCTTTTCACCGACTCCGACTACCGGTTTCTGCGAATAACAAGTACCTTGAGGGGAATGAATAAATTTTTTGATTTCAAAATTCATTTCTCCTCCCTTGACGGATAAAATCAGTTTCTTACCGTCTACATATTTAATGGTCCCATCCTCCGGCGCTCTAACCACCCTGCCCATATTGTCAGCCACCACTCTCTCCATCCCTGTTCCGACCACCGGAGCGGCCGGCTTAAGAAGCGGTACTGCCTGACATTGCATCTGGGTGCCCATCAAAGCTCTATTGGCATCATCATTGGCTAAAAACGGAATCAAAGAAGCGCTGGTGCCAAAAATTTGTTGCGGAGAGATATCGATTAAAGAAATTTCCTCAGCCGGCCCTTCAAAAAAGTTTCCCTGAAAACGGGTTGGCACCCGTTCGTCTGTAATATATCCATGCTCATCTGTATTTACCGTAGCCTCAGTAATATGGTAATTTTCTTCATCATCAGCCGTGAAGTAAATTAGCTCTTCAGTAACTTTTGGTTTTCCTCGCTGCATAATCACTTTTCTATACGGGGTTTCCAAAAATCCGTATTCATTAATACGGGTATAAAGCGCAAGGTATGTAACCAGCCCGATATTTTGACCTTCCGGAGACCGGATAGGATCGATTCTGCCGTATTGCGAGTGATTGATGTCGCGGACGGAAAAAGAAGCCCGGTCTCTGGTAATGCCGCCTGCTCCCATAACGGAGAGTCTTCTTAGATGATCCAGCTCTGATAAAGGGTTAACCTGATCCAAAATAGAAGATAACTGCGAAGACCGGAAGAACTCATTAATTGCCGCAATTACCGGTTTGGCATTGATCAGACCGCCCGGACTAACTTCCTGATCTGCGGCCGTTAAACTCATTCTTTCTTTGATAATACGCTCAAGTCTTAAAACTCCGATCCTGAAAGCGTTTTGCTGAACCAACTCTCCGGCGCATCTGACCCGCCTGTTGGCCAAGTGATCTATATCGTCTAATTTGCCTTCCCCCTGACTTAATTTAATTAAGCATTTTAAAGTTGCCACAATATCTTCCTTGGTTAAAATCCAATTTTCCGGAGTATTGGGAATATTTAAGCCCAATCTCTTATTGATTTTGTACCTGCCGACTTTTATCAAGTTATAGCGTCTGGCATTAAAAAACATGCCGTCCAGCAGAGATTTAGCATTATCTATCACTACCGGATCACCCGGACGCATTTTTCTAAAAATCTCCAGTAATGCCTCGTCTGTGTTTTTGGTAGGGTCTTTTGCCAGCGTATTATCAATGAATTTTTCCTCTCCGGTATCGATATCTTTAAAAAGTTCCGCAATTGACTCATCTTCAGAAAATCCTAATGCGCGAAGCAAGGTGGTGGCGGCAAATTTTCTTTTTCTGTCAATCTTGGCAGTTAATACCCCGCCTCTGGTAATGGAAAATTCCAACCAGGAACCCCGGTACGGACGAACTTCTGCCGAGAATAATCTTCTTCCGGTAATCGGATCATCTGCGGCCTGGAAAAAAACTCCCGGAGAACGGACCAATTGGTTAATAATAACCCGCTCCACTCCGTTTACAATAAAAGTGCCCTTTTCAGTCATCTGCGGAATGTCTCCCAAAAAGACGTCTTGTTTGTATCTTTGTCCGGTTTGTTTATTGATTAAGGTCGCCTCAATTTTTAAAGGCGCGTCAAAGGTGACCCCTTTTTCGCGGGCTACTTCGGCGCTATATTTGGACTTGCCAAAATAAAAAGACCCCAGTTCCAGGGTCCAATTCTTTCCTGTAAAATCCTCTACGGGAGAAATCTCCTCAAGGACTTCGGCAATGCCGGTTTTCAAAAATGAATTATATGATTCAAGCTGGATTTGGATTAAATTAAGTTCAGGAACCAAAGCAGGCGCTTTGCTCCAATATTTACGCTGTGTATCTTTATTAGATGAGTTTAGTGACATTAGTAGATGGCCAATCGGACAGATTTTCCTTTACCTTGCTCACACCAACAAAAGAAGCATACGTTCTCGTACGCCTCTGTTTTTTCTATTCAATTGATCTCAATATATCAGAAAAAAGACTCCCCGTCAAGAGGGAAGTTTTCGTTCTTGCGGAAGATAATTTAACCTGCTGATAATCTTCTTCCCAGTTTTCTGTTCCAACTCCAATCTTGCATTTTTGGCAATCCTACCGCCTTTTTTAGCCGGAATTTTATTCTCCTTCAGGCCTTTAGCTTGGTCTACTTCTGCAATTTGACGGGTAGAAAGTTCTGCTAAAGCAGTAAAAACGAGTTCCGCATCGGTCATATGATCCCGCAGATTCTCGGTCTTTAATCCTTTTAGGCCTTTATGCTTCTTAACTGATAAACTTCCGCGGCTTGAAAAGCCGCGGTGTTCTTCCCAAGTTTTCAAGCTTTCAAGAAAACCCCTTCTCCGATTGTTCCTTAACAGCGCGGAAGTTTGAAAGATTTTTCAGCGGAACCCCACTTTGAGAAAGTGGGGTTTTCTTGCTTATAAATCACTCCATTCTTCATGAATAATATTTGTCAGAATCGCATATTCGTCTTGTTTTTCAACATCATGACTTTTCCAGTAATCGGTAAGTTTGTTACGGATTTCCTGCCCCATCATTCTTTGTTGAATCCATTTTCCGCTTCTACCCATTCTTTGCCAATTCATTCGTCCTCTATCAACGGATTTTTCAGGATCAGATATTTCTTGTAATCTCTCGTATCCTACTCTAGCCAACCAGAGTTTAAGGGGCTCTGCTTTTGGACTTGGCACTGACTGGATTATGCGGAATAGGGTTTCAGTGTCTGCAGCGTCAGTAATTCTTAGTTTTCCGTCTTCTGCTTTTAATTTCAACTGTACGATTTTTTCGTACACTTCGCTTCCTTCCTTCACAAGTTTGTTTTTCAGATCAGACCAATATCTTCGGGGTATCGAGCTACCAGTTAGAACCTGAATTATATCAACCACAGAAAAATACCACTTTTCCTCTTTTTCATTCCAATGCCTTCGGATTTCCTTCCCTTCAAAAATAGCCAATTTTGTAGTCATGAATTTACATTATCCCAAATCTAACCCGAAGTCAAGAAGATTGATTAAAATATTCTCTTGCTTTTTGTTCATCTTTTTTCATCTGAGTAATTAATTCTCTAGCAGAATTAAATTTTTTATTGTCTCTGATTTTTTCTAGAAGTCTGATAGAAATCCACTGACCATAAATATCTTTATTTCCGAAGGAAAGAACTTGTTCATTAAAATCCAGGATATATGTTTCTGCCTGGAAGTTTTTTTCATCGAAAGTTTTTGCTTTACCGATAAAAGTTAAAGCCGGATAAATAGATTTTCCGAGTTTCGCATAAGAAACATATATCCCTTCCGGGATTTTTTTAGTTAAATTTATATTGGCCGTAGGAAAACCTAAACCTTTTCCTCTTTGTTTATTCTTCCTAACCTTCCCCCAAAACTTGTACATGATCATAAGTAAATTAACCTAATTAACCTAATTTTTAATTGATCTAATGAATTTCAGTTTAGAAATTAGTAATTAGAAATTAGAAATTTTCTTACGGATAGCTTGATACATTTCTGTTATGTTCTTCCAAGGTCTCGCCGTAATAAGAATTCCCTTTTGAATCATGGTAATAATACAAATATGGAGTAGACGGATCAGCGTCGGCAACAGCTTTGAGGGATGACAGGCTGGGATTACAAATGGGAGCCGGGGGGAAACCACTGTGAAGATAAGTATTATACAAAGAGTCGATCTTTTTATCCTCCCTACTTAATTGACGCTTCCACCAACCACCCTCTGGTGGATTTATTGTTCCCTTGGGAATCAAAGCATACTGTAGTGTGGCATCAGCGTTTAAAGCCATGCCGATTTTAAATCTTTTAAGCAGTATTGAGGCCACCTCTTTCCTGACGCCGTCCGAGCGAGCCTCCCGTTCCACAATAGATGCTAAAATTACTCCCTGGTCCTCCGTTAACCCTTGAGAACGGATTTTTGAACGAAGCTCCGTAGTAAAACGCGCTTCAAAAGTTTTTCGCAAAGTTCCCGCAATATACTCAACTGTTGCTTCTTTGGGGAAAAGGTAGGTATCCGGAAACATATATCCTTCTTTGGATGCTTTCAGAAATTCTCCATTATCAATTCTCAATTCTCCATTAAGTTTTTGCGCCATCTCCTCCACCCGCCAACCTTCTATCAAAGTTATCCAGATATCTTCACTGCCGGTTTGTAGTGCCGTTAAAATTTCCGGTGTAGACATCGAAGGGGAAAGCTTGTATGAGCCGGCCTGCAGTTTATTGGTTAAATTATTTTGTTTAACATAAATCTTAAAGACCAATTCCGACCGGATTATGTTTTCTTTTTTTAAGTTCCCGGCAATCTCCGTCACTTTGGCCCCTTTGGCTATCACAAATACTTTAGTAGTTTTATCAATAGAAATGCTGGTCAGCTGATAATTCCACCAGCCATTTGCCAGGAAAAATGTTACCAACAAAACAATTATTAATATTAACGTTTTTTTCATAAGTTGATAGTGTCATTCCGAGGGAGTGCAACGACCGTAGGAATCTTGATTTTCTTTCAGTCAAGATTGCCACGTCTCCGGCTTTGCCGGATCCTCGCAATGACATTACACAGAATCCAAATAATTTTGTAAAATTTCTGCGGCAGAGAATGCATCTTTGAAACGGCGTTTTTTTTGCCCGGCACCTTGTTCGATCAGCGTGGCCAAAGCTTTCTTGCTGGATAATGTTTCATCCTCCGTTTTTACCTCAAAACCTTTTTTCCTCAAAACCGCCGCAAATTTAGTTGCCTTTTTCCCGATCTGACCTTCCGGCAAACCAATAATAATTTCCTCAAACAATCCTTCATTTATTATTTTTGAGGTTTTTTCAATCGCATCGGAAAAATTATTAACTTCAATAATTTGCCAGGGAGAAGCTAATTCCCCCTCCGATATTGCCAGACCAATTCTTCTTAAACCAAAATCCACTCCCAAATATTTCATATCAACTTTCCCAACACCACCAGTCTCTTGTATGTAAACCCGGGCGGGACACAGGTCATTAGAGAAATATACCTCCCCGTCTCATCCGGCGCAGGAATAACCGAAAGGTTGTCAGGAGCAACTACTTTAATTTCCGTCACACGATACTTAAAATTAACACCTCCGGCTTTCACTAAAATCTCATCCTCTTTTTTTAAATCTGTTAACTTGACAAAAATTGCGCGTTGACCGGGTGTAAATCTGTTAAGAGACGAATGACCGGAAATGAATATATTGCCTTTTTCCCCGGGCAAAGCAGAGCCCGGCAAATGCACTAACCCTTTTGATAAATCATTACTGTCTACATAAACTGTTTCGTCAATTTTTAATTTTGGCACTGAAAGATGAAACTGATTATAGGGAGGATTCGTTTCTCTTTTTAAGTTAGAAATAAATCCTGAGAAATTATCTTTGTTTTGAACCGAGATCCCCAATACCTGCCCACCCGACTGACTCGGGCTTATCAATTTTTGGCTATCTAATTTTTGTCCTATCTGCCAAAATTGAAACGAAATAACCGGTAAAATAGTCTGCAAAAGAAGAAACACCCCGATTGATAAAAACCCGAGTGCAACAACCCTCATTTCAAACCAACCTCAATTTTGATATTTTTTGCGATAATCGGTAATCTTTGCAAAATTTCAGGTAACTTTGGCGACAGATTAATCTCTGAACCCAAAACATTTTCCATTTCTTTAATAATTACTCCAGCCTCAGAAAGTGTCTTAAATTTGATCTGGCTTTTAATCTTTTCCGTATCTATTTTAGGCATCATTTTTGCTTTAAATCTGGCCAAAAATATTAACTTGCCGTCTTTTTCCATCTTTGAAACATCTGACTGGGTTTCTGTTCCTGAAAGATCGAGTTCAAAACCTTCTGGCACCTGGGTATTCACTAACTTCGAAACAATCAATTTAAGGTCTTTATCCTCAAACGCCGTACCTTTGTAGCGGATAGTCATACTCAAAGAAAATTCACCTGCCTGGTCGTTAATATTTTTGTTATACTTTTTACTGGTAATTTGCTCCAGTAGTGCCTCCTGCAGAACTTTTTTGTCAGGGAATTTTTCCTGTAATTTTTGTTGGGCCTGCTGTTTTAAATCCGAAGACAGCTTTGCCAGTAATCTTTGTTGATCATCGCTGGAAACAACGGTCACGTCTTTAGAGGTCCCTCCGGAGAAATTACCCTCAGATTTTGCAGCTACTTTATCAGATGTAAAACCGGCAATAGTAAAATCCGACCCGGAAGATAAATTCCCGTCAGCTCCTATCGAAACGGCGGTAACTGTAACATTAGTTTTCCCGAAAGTGATCCCGGAATCGCTTGCTGACTGCGAGGCAATGGTCGCGCCGGTATCCAAGGTAAACTTTATCCCCCCACTATTAACTGCCGTTCCTTTGCTGAGTGACTGAGAACTGAAAGTTTTATTGTAGATAATAATCGTACCTTTAGCCGGATCGCCGATTTGTTTTTTACCGGAAGCACTATCTTTTGCCGATCCGGATACTTCGACTTCTACCATTTGGCCGGGAATAATTTTAGTGTCTTCATTAACAGTTTTTTGGTTGGGATCAGCCACGACCTGCGCATCTTTCTCTACAATTTTTGGCTCCACAAAAATCTTTACCTCCGCTTTCAGCAAGAAAATATAAACTCCCAAAAGCAGTCCCACTATCCCAACTACTGCCAGAATAATTGCGGGACTTATAAAGCTTTTTGGGATAAATTTCTTGAAATTAAATTTCCTCTTTGGTTTGTTGTCTGCAGTTGATGCCAGTTCAACCGGTATTGCCTGTTCAGGTACCATCAAATTTTCCTCATCTTCAGCCATATCACTCTCTTTCGGGCTTGCCTGCTCCTGTAGCAACTCGCCCTCTTCTTCCTGCTCAGCCTGCTCTGCAATATCACCCACCACAAAACCAAAATTATCTCCTTTTTCCGGAGCTTCAGAATCTTCTGATTCTTCTGATTCACTAATTCTCTTTTCCTCTAATTCGCTGGTTTTCTGATCTTTCGGACCCTCCCCCGGCTCATCTGATTCTACTGTCTCTGTCTCTTCCTCCAAAATTCCCACTTGTTCCGCTTGCTTATTAACCGGACGGTCTATGTAAGAAATATCCGCCTTTGTTTCTGATCCTCCGGCCAGACACACGCCTTTGATCTCAATCTCGTCTTCCAAAACATCTATTTTGGGAAAATGCAGGAAAGAAAGTTTGCTCATCCAGGAAAAGGATAATAATTGATTTTTTAATCCGGCGGCCGGCGGACCGTAAATCAGGATTTTCGAGGGCAGAGTTTCAATATCCGTAAAATTCAGCAGCGCTTTTTCAATATCTGAGGCGGAACTTTCTCCTCTTGTGATAACTTTAACCCCATCAAGCTTGCCTGCTCTCACCACTGTAACCGATAAATGCCGCTTCTCAAAACCTACCAATATTGAAGTCGGGGGAACACCCTCCTGCTTTTCTAAAAAATGAATCAGGGCATTGCTGGTTGCCACATAAGCCATGGGTACAAGCTCCAACTCCTTAACCAATTTTCGGAGAATTTTTAAGTATTCATCCTTCAGATTGTCGTCAATCAACCAGGAATGAGGCACACCGAAAAGGATTTTCTGCGGTTCAACCTCTCTTAACCCCAAAACTTGATCAAGTAGTTTATCCGTCACTGTAATAATCTCATCTAGGGAAGAATAATTATCTGAGGCTGTTTCCAGAATCTTTAACTCTTTGCCTTCTATAGTCCAGAGGGCTGCTGCTAAATTTTCCGCTCCAATATTAATGGCAAAGAAATATTCCTTATTCTCTTCTTTCTTCCCGAGGGGTAAAAAGGCAGTTATTTTATCCAGGAGGCTCATTAAATTAATCTTAACATAAGGATTACTCTCTACGCCACAATCTGTGCTCTGATCCGTCGGATGCCGGCAGATATAGCTTCTTCTTTGGTAATTTTAATTTTCCCGATTAGTCCACTGTGTTCAACATGCGGCCCTCCGCAAAGCTCCAGCGAATAGTATCCGCCCCTAATCCGTTGATCTTTTGTTTTCGGATCTAAACTAGATCCTGGGCCAATTCCATAAACACTGGCTTTTGTCCCGTATTTTTCATCAAACAGCCCAATGGCATTCATCTTTTTCGCTTCACCTGGACTTAAAATCTTTCTGTCTACCTTCAGATCCTGTTTAATCTTTTCATTTACTAAATCCTCAACTTTTTTAATTTCCTCATCTGTCATTTTCCTCTCAAAGGAAAAATCAAACCTCAACCTCTCAGATGTAATATTGGATCCTTTTTGAAAAACTTCCGGCCCCAAAACATCCCGCAAAGCTTGGTGCAAAAGGTGGGTAGTTGTATGATACTTGGTAACAATCTCGCTCTGGTCAGCCAATCCCCCTTTAAACATTCCCGCTGATGCAGTCCGGGATAATTCCCTGTGCTTTTCAAACTCTGTCTTAAATTGCTCCCGGTCAATTTCCTGCCCTTTTTGCCGGAATAATTCCTCAGTCACCTCATAAGGAAATCCAAAAGTCTGATACAAATCAAAAGCTTTTCTGCCGTCAATTTTTTCAATCTTGCTAACTTCTTTTAAACCATAATCCAGTGTCTTGAAAAACCTTTCCATTTCTTCATTCACGACCTTCTGAATCATTCCGTCATCTTCTTTTCCATACACAGTTAAAGCCGGCTCAATTAGTTCGGAAAGGCTTGTTAATTTAGTATCTTTATTCAGATGCCTCATTTTCACAGCCGACCTCCGGAGCAATCTTCTCAAGACATAACCCTGGAGCTTGTTAGCCGGAATTATTCCGTCGGCAATCAAAAAAGTTGCGGCCCTAATATGATCGGCGATTACCTGCATTTCATTTTTGTTTTCTTGGTAGCCCTTTCCTGTTATTGTTTCGATTATTCGAATAATCGCTACATATAAATCCGATTGAAAAATATCAAAAGTATTGTTGACTGCTGCCGTTAATCTTTCCAGTCCCCCACCGAAATCAACATTTTTTTGGGATAATTTTTTTAGTGTTCCGTCTTCTTGTTTTAGATACTGGATAAAAACAGAATTGCCTATTTCTAAAAACCTGCCGCAATTACAATTGGGGTGGCATTTTTCTCCATATTTTGTATCATGTTCAACTTTTGTAAATTCATAAAAAACTTCTGAGTCAGGTCCGCCAATTTCTCCTACCGGCATCTTGTCTGGGCTTCCAGACCTTGACCACCAGTTTTTATCAACTCCATAAAAAAAGATGTGGTCTTCCGGTACCCCTAGGTTTTTCCAGATTTCAAATGATTCCCCGTCTTTGGATACGCCGTTTCCGCCTTTAAAAACAGAAACATATAATCTTTCTTCTGGTAACTTCAGCTCTTTAGTAAAGAATTCCCAAATCCAGGGCAGTTGTTCCTTTTTAAAATAATCCCCTAGCGACCAGTTGCCCAACATTTCAAAAAATGTGGTGTGGCGGTTGTCTCCCACTTCTTCAATATCCTCAGCCCGGAAACAGGGTTGGGAGTTAACTAATCTTTTTCCGACCGGATGAACTTGACCCAGCAAATAGGGGACCAGTGACTGCATGCCGGAGGAGGTAAAAAGCGTGCTGGGATCATTTTCCGGTACCAACTTCGCCGGAGCAATTTCCTTATGTCCTTTATTCACAAAAAACTTAATATATTTTTCTCTAATTTGTTTAGAATCCATGAAGCCATTTTAACAGGAATAACTCACCTTGTCATTGCGAGGAGTCAGCGACGAAGCAATCTAGGTCGTACAAAGCATTAATTAGATTGCCACGCTAATCGCTCGCAATGACGATTAGGGTATAAATTTAAAGGTGGAAAGGATTTGTTGAAAAATCTTTTCTGCCGTTTCTGTTGGTGGTGTTCCGGTATTTGGACCGCCCAATAATTCAAATATATAAATCTTTTTATTTTTTGAGAAGATTACAGCAGTATTTGGATTTTCATAACCATCAGTATCCCCTATAGCTCCCTCTATAATTTCATTGGAGTAATTTTTAAATGAGGATCGTACATTATTAGCCCGTGTGTCGTAAAACTTACGCAACTCTGGGTTTACCGCCGAAGTAGGAATACGTTTTAAGCTCTCTGTAATAGTTGAGTTAGCGTATTCGTTGACGTATTCCAGTGCTGTTTGATTATTAGGATTATCTTTAATGGAGATCGCTAAGTTAAACCAATCTTCATCGGGATAACCTCCTCCTTTAGCAGCGATTGGACTTTTAAAAAAAGTCCACGTATCCCGATTTGTTACCACAAAATCCTGTCTATACTTCATTGAATACCCGTCCTGAATATTCGTATATGTTTTCCAGTTGGCAATTTCGGCAGAACTGGATGCTACCGGACTGACGACGGGACTCGGTGAAGATTGAGAAATTGTTTGAGGTACGACCACAGGTTTGGTCTGCTCTTGGTATAACAAATACCCGCCAACTGCTACAGCAATTAAAATAACTATTAAAATCGGCGCTATGCACTTTTGTCTATTCACTTACTCAGCATACTACTTTCTCATTTATTTCTGCAATTGATGCAGAGAGCGTCAAAAAATTTTCAATGAGGCAACAAGGGGAACCACGAACTGAACGATTAGTGAATTCGTGAGGGGGCGAGCCCCCGTTAACGAAATTGGAAATTTTAGCTCGAACATCACTTGCAGGAGTTTTGGACACTTTTGCGACCAAAAGTGTCAACTATAGAACTTTTTTATAGAACCTTTTTGGTTTGGGTTTTGATTTAATCATTTTCCGGATAACATTAACTGCGCCTGCGGCTACCGATGCACCAGCTCCGGTTACCAGGTTGCTGGCTACCGCCACCGGCTTTTCAATATCCTCTGCGATATTTTCACCGGTTTGCAAAATGGCATTAAACCGATCCAGAGCTTTTTTTAAATCCCGTAAAATAAAAAACACCTGGATGCCGGTGATGCTTAAAAAGATGGAGAGCAGTAAAATCAGAAAAATTAATGCCACCTGCAGAAAATCCATAAAATCTATCTTACCAGTTAATGCTTTAAAAAAACAGTCCGCTCGACTTTGGTGACTTGTCCACCTTTTGTGGTCGCGGCAATTACAATATTGTTAATATCCTCGGAAAGATTAATTTCCTGAGAAAATCTCCCCGCCGAATCAAGCCCGATTTCCTGATTATTAATACTTAATTTAACTTCCGGATCAGTTCTTCCTGTCACTAAAATCGCCGGAGAAGTTGCACTGAATTGATCAACCGGCTGACTGACCTCCAAAAACGGACCTCCCACCAAAAACCGGTATTCAAACCAAAGATAGACAAAAAAAATTATAATCAAACTTAAAATAACTCCCCCCAAGGCTCTGGCCGGAGTCAGCTTAAACCGTTTCCTATCAACAGGGTTGCTGAAGGAATCCAAGACTCTGGGCGGGTGTTGTCCTTCCGAAAATTCCCTCCGGAAAATAGCCAATAGCTTCTCTTGATCCAGTTTTAAGAATTTGCCGTAATTTTTAATAAACCCCTGGACAAAAGTCGGAGGAGGCAGCTTAGAATACAAACCTGCCTCAAGAAATTCCAGTAGTTCTTTCCGGATTTTGGTTGCTTTTTCGATTTCCTCCAGCGAAAAAAACTTTTTTTCTCTTTCTTCTTTTAATACTTGTCCGACGGTTCTCATATTGGCAAATTGCGTTCTTACGCATTATACCCTGAAACCGCCCTCTCTTAAAACTATTTTCGTGCCATCATCAAGTAATCGGATAATTGTTGAAGGTTTTGATTTCAATTGTCCTCCATCGATATGAAAAGAAACTGCACTGCCGAAGTATTCTTTTGCCTCCTTTGTGGTTTCCGCTGGTTTAGCTCCCGCCGGATTAGCACTGGGCGCCACTAAGGGTCCGACCCTTTTGAGTATTTTCAGGAGCCATTTATTTTTAGGCATCCTAAAAGCCAGAGAATTTTTACCCCGGTGAAGATATTTTAATTTTTCAGCATTAACTGCCAAAACTACGCTCAAAGGATTTGGCCAGTTTTTTTCTAAAAAATCTCTTTGCTCTTTTGTTGGCTTAACTTCAAACTTTTTTAAGTCATCAATAGAAGAAATCAATATAATAAATGGCTTATCTTTTTCTCTTTGTCTTAAAACATAAATTTTTTCTACAGTTTCCGGGTTTAGGGCAGATCCGACGACTCCATAAATTGTATCCGTCGGCATCACCCCAACCTTCCCGTTTCTTAAAAGTTTTATAATCTGGTCTGTGTCTTCAAAAGTTAAATCCGATGCCTTCATCCACCCATTGTACCAAATACAGAAAATGTCATTGCGAGCGAGTTTACCCTGAGCTTGTCGAAGGGTGGCAATCTCTATTATTTTCATTTTATTCACGATCGTGAACATTTTGAAAATTTTTTATCCCAAGTTTAGCCTGCCACCTTCGAGGTGTAAACCTAAACAACGTTAAAGCTGTCAAAAATATTTACGGGGTATAGCTAGAAGTGCAGGGGCGAGAAAACTCTTCCTTAGTGCTCAATACAGCTTTTACCAAACAATCTTTCTCGTCACCAGTTACCTGATAGAAAAAATTAGCTTTTGTATCGGGGTCTACAGGGATTTCTCCCATGTAACCTTTTTGTTGAATTTCTATAACGCTAGTCGGGCATCTGCCTACATTCAAACAAAAACGTCTTGCCTGAGTAGATATCTCTTGTACTCCCGCCCTCCTAACTGCATCCTTAGAAATAGACAATTGTTTTTTAGGGAAGGCCAGGAGTAAAAGGAAAGATGCTAATATCGCTAATACTGGTATCCCTAAACCTATACCCGTAATCCACCACTTCGCTCTCTTGCTCCATGGCGCTGCCAACCACATTACTAAAATTCCAATAAGAAAAGTCGGGACAAAGAATAGAAGAAGTATAGTTACTCAGCTCTGCCAGTATTGATACCATCTTTTTGCCATAATTTTATTTAATCACCACCAGGGTGTAATTGCAAATACATCAGGAAATAGTTTCGCTAAAGACATGTAGATTGTACTAAAAACAACCACCCATCCCAAGATTTTATAAACCTTGAGTTTTTGCTGAAGAAAAAGCCAAGCCATGCTCAGTAGAAAAAAATTCATGATAATTAAAAATGGTAACTCAGATTTAATCCCTAATTTGTTAAATAAATAGACCGCTCCGATTAAAAGAAGAATTGAAAATTTACCAAAGAATCTTACGATAATTAAAATGGGATTTTTTGTCTCAGGCCACCTAAATTTTTGGTCTGAATTATCTCTAATATTCATAATCCCGTTATTCGCTCGCCGCGGCATTCTGGGCAAAGTAGTCATCGGCATTTCTGACCAGTACATCCCGGGGTTTGCTACCTTCACCCGGGCCGATGATGCCGGCCATTTCCAGCTCATCAATAATCCTGGCAGCCCTGGCATAACCCACCTTTAACCTGCGCTGAAGCAAAGAGGCAGAAGCCCGGTCATATTGGCAAATTGTTCTGACCGCCTCTTCAAATAAATCATCTTTTTCTCCCCCACCTTGACCCCCCACTCTGCCCAACGGCATCTCGATAACCTCCGCCGTATACTGGGGGGCAATGCCGGTTGATTTAAGATATTTAATCAGGTTATTTATTTCGCCGTCCTGCACGAATACCCCCTGAATACGCATTGGTTTGGAAGCATCCGGCGGCAAATACAACATGTCTCCCCGTCCCAGCAGTTTCTCCGCTCCCGGCCCGTCCAAAATCACCCGCGAGTCAATCATGGAAGACACATTAAAGGCAATCCGGCAGGGGATATTGGCTTTAATTAAACCGGTGATGACGTCCACCGACGGCCGCTGGGTAGCCACCACCAAGTGAATTCCGGTAGCCCGGGCCAGCTGAGCTATCCTGGTGATAGCATCCTCTATCTCCACCGGCGCAAACATCATCAAATCCGCCAACTCATCTATCACAATCACAATATAGGGAAGAGCCTGAAAACCCGACATTTCGTTATAACCAGTAATATTTCTGACCCCCACCGACTGGAACAGTTTATAGCGTCTGTCCATTTCCGCCATGGCCCACTTTAGGGATGAAAGAATTTTCTCAGGCTCGGTAATAACCGGGGTTAGAAGGTGCGGAATGCCGTTATAGCCTGTCAACTCCACCCGCTTCGGATCAATTAAAATTAATTTAAGTTCGTCAGGTGAATTACGGAATAACAGCGATCCAATAAAAGCATTAATCATGACTGATTTACCGGATCCTGTAGTTCCGGCGATCAAAATATGCGGCATTTTATCTATATCAACTATCATTGGTTTGGAAGATGTGTCCCGCCCCAGCGCCACAGCCAGTTTTGATTTGTGATGAGCCATCTCATCCGAGGCTAAAACGTGTTTTAATCCCACAATTTCCAGCGAATGATTGGGTACCTCAATCCCCACCAAAGATTTGCCCGGAATCGGAGCTTCTATCCGGACAGTACCGGTTGGAGTGGCCAGGGCCAGGGCCAAATCATGTTGCAAGTTAGCGATTTTGGAAATTTTGGTGCCGGCGGAAATCTTGAGGGCATACTGGGTCACGGCCGGACCGCCATTTACTTCTGCTACATCTGCCTGGACACCAAACGAATCCAGGGTTTTTTCAATAATATCCGCGCTCTTTTTCACATCTCCCCGATCGGCAGCAGATCCTACTTTGTCGGAAAGAAGGGAGGCCGGCGGATATTTCCACACCACCCCTTTGCCGGCCACATTCTGCACCAGCACATCAGCAATAATCGGCCCCTTTGTTGTTGGCAGTTGGGGTTTAGGAGCAACCGGCCGCTCGTCTACCCCGGAAACTTTAATCGGAATATGTTTGGCTTCAAAAGTCCGCTGCCGGTTAAAAAGCGGCTTAACTAATTTTTGCAGAGTATTAAATACCCAAATAAAAATACCGAAAATCTGCTGTAGTGAGGTATTGAAGAATACCACCAAACCCACCAGAAAAACTACTATCAGCAACGCTGCCGCCCCCGGCGAGGTAACAAAAGAAGATAGCTCTGACCACAAAGTCTGTCCGATTGCGCCGCCCCGGTCAAATTTTACTGCTGCAATTAAGGACGAAAAAGATAAAACCAGTAATATAAATCCCAATAAAACATTGGTTTGGGCAAATCTCCATCTGGCTTTGGTTAAAACCAATCCGGACAAAGCAAAAATAACCGGCGCGCTAAATTTCATCACCCCTAAATAATTTCCTAAAAAATCCCTCCAGAAAGATAGAGCTTGGGAATTGGTAAACAGCGAAACTGCGGATAAAATGGCCAAACCAAAAGCTATCAGTGTCCCGATGGCAGTAATTGTTTTGTGTTTTAATTTAAATTTGGGTAATTTATAAATTGATCGGCGTCTTGACATAATTTAATTATACCATATTCCACTATAGGTTATACTACACTTCCACTACTACAGACAATATTAATGGTCGTCTTTCAGTGACCCGGTATAAAAATTTATCCAGGCAGTCTTCAATTGTTTTCCTGATAAAGCGCCAATCAGAACCCTTGTGAGTGTGTGATTGCAAAGTCTCTTTAACTACCTGCTTAGCTTCTTCCAAAAGTTCTTTTGCCATCTCTTCAAAAACAAACCCGCGGGAGATAATATCCACCGGAGAAACAAGCTGGCCCGTGTGTTGATCTACCGATACCACCACTACTACCACTCCTTCCTCACTCATTTTTTGCCTGTCGCGCAAAATTACCTGCCCGATATCTCCGATGCCCAGTCCGTCCACATATACATTCTGCACATCAACTTTGCCGGCCAACTTAATTCCCTGATCTTTTATTTCTAAAATATCCCCGTCCTCAACTGCCAACACTTGTTTTTTATCGAAACCTAAACCCACAGCCATTTTGGAAAAAGATTCCATGTGTCTGAAGGTTCCGCCAATAGGGAATAAAAATTTTGGCTTGATTAAATTTATCATCAGCCTGATTTCCTCCAGGGCCGCATGACCCGACACATGCAGGTCAGATAGTACTGCCGAATAATAAACATTCAAACCCAGCCGGGAAAGTAAATCAATTAGAGCGTTTTGTGCAGACTCGGTCGAAGGAATTGGGTCGGCGGAAAATACTACACTGTCCCCGGCTTTTAACTTCACCTGTTTGTGTTCCTCGTTGGCTGCCCGGGTTAGCGACGAATCGGCTTGGCCTTGGGCCCCGGCAATTAAAATCAGCAGTTTATTGGGGGCAAATGTGGAAATTGCATCCGGCGCCACAATCAAGCCCGGCGGCACTTGCAAATAGCCTAAGTCCCTTGCCACCTGGAAATTATTTTCAAAAGAGCGGCCCACAATCGCCACCTTCCGGTTTAATTTAGCTGCCGCATTAATGGCCTGCTGCATCCGGGACACATTTGAGGAAGTCATGGTAATTAAAAGTTTCCCGGGAGTTTCCAGAGCCGCTTTCTCAAAAGTTTCTTCAATGGATTTTTCCGATTTGTTAAAACCCGGCTTATCCACCCGCAAACAATCAATTAGAAGTAATAGTACTCCTTCACTGCCTATCTTTGCCGCCGTCCCCACATCAGTAACCTGGCCGGAGACCGGCGTCCAATCGATCTTAAAATCTGCCTGATGCACAATGATCCCCTGAGGGGTTCTGATAACCACTCCGGTAGAATCCGGGACCGAGTGCGATACCTGATAAAAAGAAACTTTAAAACTGCCTAAATCCAGCGTATCGTTAATTTTAAGTTCCCTGATTTTGTCTTTAGGTAAATTATGTTCGGTGAATTTAGCCCGAATAAACCCGGCCGTTAAACGCTGGGTATAAATCGGGGCCTGAATTTCCGGCCAAAGATAGGGGAGACTGCCGATATGATCTTCATGACCGTGGGTAATAATAATCCCTCTGACTCTATCCATCTTGCCGCGAAGGTATGAAATATCCGGAATGACTAAATCCACCCCCGGCATGCCTTCATCCGGAAACCCCACTCCGCAGTCAACAATTAAAATGTCATTGCCGCACTCATAAACATACATGTTTTTCGTCACGTCACCGACGCCGCCTAAGGGAATTATTCTTAGTGCTTGAGTGTTATTAAGTTGTGGTAAAAATTTTGGTTTAAATGTTTTCATCATTATTTTGTAGTTGGTAGCTGGTAGTAAGTAGCAAGGATTTTTGAATATATTTCCCCATACTACTAACTACATTCTACTAGCTACTAACCCTGAAGGTATTCCCCCAAATTCTCACTTGTTATCCTAAACGGCCCTGACCCCCCTTCCACTTTTTTCCTGGCCACTTTCCGGCAGATGGCCTGCAAAGACCTGGTCAGCGACCTGATTCCTGAATCAAAACCTAAAGGCCGTAAAATCGCCGGCCAGACTGCCTCATCAATGGTCAATATATTCTGATTAATCCCTGACTCCTGCATTGTTTTTGGCAATAAATAATCCCTGCCGATCTTCAGCTTTTCCTCATCCGAGTAAGAAGGCATCACAATCGGTTCCAGCCTGTCCAGCACAGCTGTCGCAATATTGCCGGTGTTATTGGCTGTGGCGATAAACAATACCTGTGACAGGTCATAGGGAAAATCCAGGTAGTGATCCACAAATGCCTGATTTTGAGCCGGATCCAACAGCTCTACCAACACCCCCATGATATCAACTTTATTCTCAACCGCTACCCGGTCTATTTCATCTAACAGTATAACAGGATTTGAAACTTCTGCAGCCTTAATAGCTTTTATAATCTGGCTTGGTTCAGCATCGGGACGGATACGGGATGCACCTCTAAGGCTTGCCGGATCTCCCAAACCTCCGAAAGGAATCCGGACCAAGGGCCTCCCTAAAGCTTCTGCAATTGAGTAGGCCAGGGAGGTTTTGCCGGTTCCCACCAAACCAATAAAAGCCAAAACCGGCGCATGAAAGTCGTTTTCCTGTCCGGTAGTTTTATGTAAAATCAAAACCGATAAATACTCTAAAATCCGATCTTTTACACTTTGTAATCCGTAATGATTTTTATCCAGAATTTGCTTAGTCCGGTTGATATCCAAAATATCCTGGGAATATTTGTTGAATGGCAGTGCAATTACAAAATTAATATAATTAATTAAACCGGCCAGTTCCGTGCTTCCGCCACCGCCGAATTGTAACAGGTTAAGCAGTTTTTCTTCAATTTCTTTCGGGAGACTCGCTTGAGTAATCTTGATTTTTAACTCTTCAATTGTGGCTCGGGCAGAATCCATACGACACTTATTTTACCCCAAATATGTTACTAGCGAAAGTCTCAGATCCTGAGCTTGTCGAAAGACCGGAATCCACTCCCCGTCATTGCGAAGCCACGCAGTGGCTGTGGCAATCTTTATTATTCTTCGAGCGATTAGCGAGAAGATCAAACTTGTTATTCTTCGACCCGGCGAAGCCGGAGAGAAGTTACCTCAAAAACTATGATGTCATTCTGAGTGTAACGAAGAATCTAATTAATAAATTTAAAGGTGGAAAGAATTTGATCAAATATATACTTATTTTTCCATTCATCCTGCTTGATAACAGATTTACCACCAAAAGTTCCTTCGCTAAACGAGATCACATATTTTCTGCCATGATGATTTGTTACAACTGTATGTATCAATTCTCCTTCCGAACCATAATTTGTCCCGAATAAATCAAATTCCGATGCTTCCTCCCCATCAACTTTTATTCTGGTTTTATTAGATACTTTGTCTGGCTTTGGACCGTTCAAATTTATTACTAAATTTGATTCTAAATCATTTTTATTTTTGTTGTTTTCAACATAAACTTGAATCACCGAACAACTATCATCTTTAATATTACAAGTGTTCTTTGAATAAAAGGTGGTCAGACTAGTAATAAGAGGGTTACTATGTTGATCTCGTGAAAGTCTCCAGTCGGCCGGATATTTTAGAATATATCCAAATTCATTAATAGAAAGTGTTTCCCAATTAGCAATTTCCCCAGTGTCATTCGGTACAGAACTGACACTGAGCGTTGAAGAAACGGTGGCTTGTGGAGATTGAGAAACAACCACAGGGTTCTGAGTTAATGGTTTTGAAACCTGGGATTTGCCAAAGAAATATGCTCCACCGGCTATCCCGATTATGACCAGTATTCCAACTAAAACCAGAATTACTGCTTGGCCCTTCTGCATACTTTATTCTTTCATCATAACACAGCCAACTACCCCATACATGTGTACGATCGTATCAATATATGTCCATACCAATTTGGTGTGCGACCCACCTGCCGGACGGGCAGGTCGTACAGTGAATTGGTATAAATAGGCATATTAACTGCCAAAAAATATTTTACTGGAGGTAAATAGAAAGTTTTTGAAAAGTAATGAAGAGGAAAGAGAAGGTTTAACGGTTAAAGCCGCCGCGACCACCGCGGTCCCGTCCACCACCACGATTTCTGTCAAATCCACTGGAACTTCTGGCAGGTCCACCTCTGTTGAAACCACCACTTCGTGGTCTGTCTCCAAATGGGCGTCTTTCGCCTCCGTCAAACCTGGGCCTATCTCCAAAAGAAGATCTTGGTCTAAAACCACCGCCACCGGAACGGGGCCGGCTTTCTGATTCAGGTTTAATGTCTGCCCCAAAGAGCATGGATAATCCGATTTTTCCGTCCGGAGTCACATCGGTTACTCTAACTTTAACTTCCTGCCCTTCGGACACTATATCTTCCGCTCTTTCCACATGTCCGGGTGCCATTTGTGAAATATGAACTAAACCATCCTTGCCGGGCAAAATATTAACGAAAGCACCGAAGGCTGCCAGCCGGACCACTTTACCGGTAAACTCTTCCCCCACTGTCACCTCTTTGAATTGACCTTCAATTGACTCCAAAGCGGCCTTAATAGAATCAGGATTGGTGGCCGAAACCATTACTGTGCCGTCATCCTCAATATCAATCTGGGCGCCGGTTTTGGCAATAATCCCGTTAATATTTTTACCGCCCGGCCCGATCAAAGCCCCGATATCTTCCGGTTTAATGTGCACAATCTCCACTCGAGGTGCGTGCGGCGACATCTCTCCCGGAGCAGGAATCGCTTTACTCATTTCGGCTAAAATAAACTCACGAGCCGCTTTGCCTTGTTTCAGCGCCTCTTCAATAACTGCAAAACTAATTCCGGTCAATTTAGTATCCATTTGAATGGCAGTAATGCCGTTTTTGGTGCCAGCCACTTTAAAATCCATTTCGCCGTAAAAATCCTCCACTGCCCGCATGTCTGTTATAACTTGGAATTTATCACCGTTCGACAAAAGCCCCAGGGCAATACCTGCCACCGGCTCAATCGGCACACCGGCATCAAACAGCGCCAAACTGGCAGCGCAGATGGCGGCTTGTGAGGTCGAAGCATTGGCTCCCAACACTTCGGAGACAATTCTGATGGCATAAGGAAAATCTTCTTCTTTGGGTATGACCGGCTCCAGGGCTTTTTCTCCCAGGGCGCCGTGACCGACATCCCGCCGGGATGGCGCGGCAATTCTTTTAACTTCACCTGTGGAAAAAGGATTAATGCTCATATTGTAATAGTGCATGAATCTCTTAATCCGCTCCCCTGCCATGCTTTCAATGGTCTGGCCTAGTGACGGCGCGCCCAGTGTCACTACGGATAAAATCTGTGAATCTCCTCTGGAAAAAAGAGCTGAGCCGTGCGTCCGGGGTAAAATTCCCACTTCGATTTCAATCGGCCGGACATCTTCCATTTTCCTGCCGTCAACTCTCTTGCCCTGACTCAGCACCAAATCGTGCATGATCTCTTTGGCCACCTTATCAAAAACACCGGAAATAATCAGCGGGGTTAGCACTTCAGTGTATTTGGTAACCAGTTCTTCTTTGATTTGATCAGCCATTGAATCATGCCAAGCGGTTTTTTCATCAAACAGCGCTTTTTCAATTCGTTCTTTGGTGATTTGTTTAACTTCTTTAAGCAGGGCTTCTTCCACTTCTTCAGCCAGTGTTGAATAGGTTTGTTTTTCCTGTCCGGCTTCCTTAGTAAATTCCTCAATCAAGGAAATCATTGCCTGCGACTGCTTGTGTGCTTCTTTGATGGCGTTAAAAACTACCTCATCAGAAACCTGATCTGCTTTAGTTTCAATCATAGCCACGCTGTCTTTGGTGGTTGCCACAAATAAATCCAGGTTGGAGTTTTCTAACTCTTCGATGGTCGGATTGATCATCAATTTTCCTTCAGCTTCGCCGATTCTGGCCACCCCTAACGGTCCGGCCCAGGGAACGCTGGAAATTGACAAGGCTGCCGAAGCCGCAATTAAGCCTAAAATATCCGGATCGTTGGATTGGTCAATTGATAAAACAGTTACCATCACCTGCACCTCATCGTGAAATTCTTTGGGAAAAAGCGGACGGATAGAGCGGTCAATTAACCTGCCTGTTAATATTGCTTCCTCCGAAGGCCTATTTTCTCTTTTAATAAACCTGGAAGAGGAAATTTTGCCGCCGGCATAGTGTTTTTCCACAAATTCCACCGACAGAGGAAAATAACCTTTATCCTCGGTTAAGGGCTGGCTGGCCACAGTTGCTAAAACTACCGTCTCACCCCAGCTAGCCACCACTGCGGCATTAGCTTGCAGAGCCAGTTTACCTGTCTCTAATTTCAATTTTCGACCATTAAGGTCAATTTCTTTTGTAATAATTTTTTTCATTTCTTTTTTCTGTCATTGCGAGGAGCGTAGCGACGTGGCAATCTCTAGATTAATCTTGAGATTCTTCACTGCGTTCAGAATGACAATAATTGAGGATTTGGAAACTGTGGAAGAGGTAATTAGCTTTCAGTCTTCAGCTGTCAGCTTTCAGACTTTTGTCTGATGACTGACGACTGAGAGCTGACGACTACCTATCTCTTTGCAATCCCCAAACCACTCTCAACCTAAATATTATACCACAATCACTTAGACAATCCCAGCTTCTCTATCACAACCTGATACCTATCAGCTTCTTTTTTAAACAAATATTGCAGTAATCTTCTTCTCTTGTTAACCATTGACAAAAGTCCGCGGCGGGAATGTATATCGTGCGGGTGTTCTTTTAAATGATCGGTTAAATGTTTTATTTGTTCCGTTAAAAGCGCCACCTGTACTTCAGGAGAACCTGTATCACCGCTCTTTGTGGCAAACTCTTTAATTATTTTCTGCTTAATCTTTGGATCAAGTGGCATCGTAATCCTTTCTGAAACAACCTCGGTGCCAAGACGTTGCTCTTTTTTATCTTGGGCGTATATTATCAGAAACTGGAAAAATATGCAATAACTAACCTACTGACGTACCTTTGAAGATTTTGGGGGTCAACCACTCCGGTTCAACTGTTTCGGAAACTACACCTTCTTCCAACGGCCGCTCTTCCGGTGAAGATTGAGACTGATTTCCGGTTGATGAAACCACCGGCGGAACCGTAAATTCAGGCACTGATTGAGATTGCGGAGTTTTGGTCTGACCAATGGCGGCTGCTACGGCATTCCAGTCATAAGTCGGCTGTTGCGGAATAGCACTTACCTGAACCGGTTGGCCTTGAATTCCGGCAACAGGTATACTCTGAACGGAATCGGCGGGTTTTCTGCCGCCCACCCGGAGGCAATTGGCTACCGCCATATATGTATCGGCGGTGACCTTGGGACCCATTAAGTTGTTTGTGGCATCAAAAATCCCGGCCAAAAGGTTACTGGCAGTGTCAGCATCCAGCACAAATCCCAAATCAGCAACTACTGAACCGACTACCTCCGATAAAGCAGCAGCTTGTGTATCCGAAATATTAGTTTGCCCGAAACTGGTATTGGCGCTTTGATTGTCAATATTTGCAATATGAGTGCCTGAAAAAGCCTGGGTGTTTGCTGAATAAATACTGCCCAGGACATTTAAATTAACTGCCCCGATGGTAAAAATTAAGTTAAATCCGGAACCCTGATAACGGGGAACAATCCGGGCCGGTTGGAATATCTGATTTGGCAAAACATGAAAGACCAAATTTAAATTATTATTTTCCGCATACCAGTCCAGCTTTTCCAAGGCCGGCACAGTACCGTCCGGGCTGGCCACGCCTTCCAAAGTTAGGGTTAAATTACCGCCTTCTGTTGAGGAAAGGGTTTTTTGAATATGATCCACCCCGAAAAGGTGAGTATGGGAAACCAAGACAGCGTCATCGGAAACAATACTCACTTGTTTTCCCTGAGCTTCAAAAATTAAAAATAAAGCCAGCCCGGCTGCCAGTTTATCCACATCAGCACCGGTCGGAATGGCGATTAAAATGTTTTTGGCAGAGGGCAGAAGGTTTTTAAGTTCCGCAAGCTGTGAATCGTATTTCATGAGAATATGCCAATTCTACCACTAGTAGCCCATAAAAATCAAGTCCTGAAGATTTTTTCAAGGTTCCCTTATAATTGCAAGTGAAGCGCAGAAATTAAAGTCTTCTCGCAGAAAAGTATATAAAATGCAAGAGCCTGAGAAAACTAACTCGCCAATGTAGTATATTGTATAAAATGGATAAAAGAAGCTTTGTCTGGTGGTTATGGGTATTAATTCCAATCTTAGCTATTCTATATGAAAAATTTAGTTTTTACCTGAATAATACCCAACAGAAAATACTTCAAATTATCCTTTTGGGATTACTGGTTTTTCTAATCTACTTTTATATTCCAGTAATGTTAAAATTGAAAAGTAAATTGTATATTTTTTTAATGATAATTACAGCCATATTACTAGTACTACTATTCTCGGATTATCAAAGGTTTCTAAAGGCAGACTCCATAATTCCATAAAAGTTATTAACCTTTTACACTGCCTCTCCTACTCTTGACATACAATTGTATACCTTTTTCTTGTCCCCAATATGTCAAAAATAACTTCCACCCCGGGGGTGGAATTGTAGCTACACCTGCGGAATTCTTCTGCAATTGATGCAGAGAGCGTCTTTAAATCTTTGACTTAGGAACTGCGCGCGTAAAGAATTCAAGGCGACGTTGCCAGGGGGAGGTCCGGCTCTGCCGGAGGGGGAAAACTTTCCCCCGGCCAGCGAGCCGCAGAATTCAGCGCGACTTCCAGTCAAAGAAACTTTTGGTACTTTTGGTTACAAAAGGACATAAAAAAGAATAATATAGATTGCCACCCATTCGACTCGCTACGCTCGCTCAGGGTAAACTATCCTCGTAATGACAAGAGGAAAAAACTAAATTACTCTAAAGGATTCGACGACGTCACCAATTGCAAAATCTACCGGGGGGTCAAAGAGCATGCCGCAGTCATTGCCTTTTTCCACCTTATTAACCTCTTCCTTCACCTTTTTCAACGACTTAAGTTTAGTCTCACCAAGCAATACTCCTTCCCTCATCACCCTGATCTTTTGTCCTTTGGCAATTATTCCCTCTATCATTCGACAGCCGGCAATTTTTTCGAGTTTGCCATGAGGAAATTCGGCAATAATATTGGCCTTCCCCAACACTTCTTCCAACTGCCCCACTTCCAGCAAAGTATTAACTACCTCCTCTACATCTTCCAGCAGTTCATAAATAATATTGTAGGTCCTGATTAAAACATGTTCATTCTCAGCCATTTTTTGAGCTGTCGGAGCAACTTTAACATTAAATCCAATCACAATGGCCCCAACTGAGGAAGCCAGTTTAATATTTTCCTCTCCGATATCCCCGGTGCCGGTGGCAATATAATCCACTATTTTTCGCTCAGTATTGAACTTTTCTAAAGATGCTTGAATTGCCTCCAAAGAGCCCTGTTTATCAGCTTTAATAATCACTTTCAGGGTTTTAGTGTTACCCTGTTGCAGTTTCTCTACCAACGATTGCAAGATTTCTGCCTCTTTTACTTCAGCCGGCTCCCCCAAAACCGCCCCAACTCCCGGCACCGCTTCCAAACCCAACACTTCTACCGGAGTTGAAGGCCCGGCTGAATTTACCGGCTTACCACTCCAGTCAAACATCCCCCGGACCTTACTCTTAATTTCGCCCACTTCTATTTGATCTCCTTTTTTCAAAGTGCCATTCCTGATTAAAATCGTGGCAATCGGTCCTTTGAATTTGTCCAGCGTCGCTTCAATAATTACTCCGGCCGGCGGGAGAGCCGGATCGCCTTTTAACTCATGCATCTCGGAGACCAGCAGTATCATTTCCAAAAGTTTATCTACCCCTTCGCCGGTTTTAGCTGACAGCGGTAAAAACGGCGTATCCCCGCCGTATTCTTCCAAATTGATTTTTTGATCGGATAATTGTTTTTTAATCTTGGCCAATTGGACTTTTTGATCTATGCCCTGCAGATCTGTTTTGTTAACTGCCACAATTACCGGAACTTTGGCTCCCTGAATATGCTTGATGGCCTCAACGGTCTGCGGCATCAGTCCGTCGTCTATCGCCACCACCAAAATGGCAATATCAGCCACATTTGCTCCGCGCGAGCGCATTTTTTCAAAAGCCGCATGACCGGGGGTATCGATGAAAGTGATTTTGCGGTTTTCTGCAAAATCATCCCGAGCTTGTCGAGGGATCTCCACCTGGTAAGCTCCGATATGTTGGGTAATTCCGCCATGTTCTTTGGCAGCTACAGAAGCTTTCCGGATAAAATCCAGAAGGGTGGTCTTACCATGATCAACATGGCCGAGTATAGTTACAATAGGTGGTCTGACAATTTCACTCATATTTTATTCTCCGCTCTTTTTTCAAACGAAGAGGAAATTGTAGCTGGTAGCAAGTATTATGGGAGAAAAGAAAGTTTTAAAAATTTCATATTCCTTAATACATACTACTAACTACTCTTCCCTGATTCTTCTTCTGTTTCACCAACTGCTTCTTCCAACTGCTTTTCTTCCTGCTCCGGATTTTCTTCCTCAAGTGCTTTTTCTAAAACCTCCCCGGCTTCCTCTGCTACTTCTTTTTCATCCACAGTTACGGCATTTTCTTCAGCTTCAGCCACTTCTTTTTCTATAGCCTCTTTTGCCTGTTCCTTTTCTGGCTCTTCAGTTGGTTCTTCTTCTTTCACCTCTGACTCTTTTGGCTCTTCTTGACTCTCTGATTCTGCCACTACTTCTGGCTTGCCCGTCATAGCTTCAGCGTCGGCGGGCTCCTCCGCTCCTTCAATATCAATCTTCCAGCCGGTTAGCTTGGCAGCTAATCGAACATTTTGTCCGCCCTTGCCGATAGCTAAAGACAACTGGCTTTGCGGAACTGTCACCGTAGCGATATTGTCTTTTTCATTTAATTTAACCTGAATCTCTTTGGCCGGAGAAAGCGCGGCGGCAATAAACCTGGCCGAATCGCCGGAATAACTAATAATATCAATCTTTTCCTCACCCAACTCACCGATTACTGCCTGTACTCTTACCCCTTTTTGTCCCACCAGACTACCAACCGGATCAACACCGTCTTGAGTGGAAACAGCGGCAATTTTAGTGCGGGAACCTGCTTCCCTGGCAATCACTTTCACCTCCACCGCGCCTGATTGGATTTCCGGCACCTCTAGGGCGAACAGCGCTTTGACTAAATTCGGGTCAGCCCGGGATACCACCACCTCCGAACCTCTACCGCCTTCCCTGATTTCTTTTACCAAAAACTTAAGTCGCTGGTTTTGATGATACATTTCACTACGGACTTGTTCCGAGGGAGGCAATACTCCTTCGGCCCGGCCCAGATCCACAAAAAAGGTATTACCTTCCTGTCTTTGCACAGTGCCGGAAATAACTGTGCCGACTTTGCCTTCATATTCTGCCAGAATTGTTCCCCTCTCAGCCTCGTTTAATTTTTGCATTATCACTTGCTTGGCAATGGAGGCAGCAATCCGGGCAAATCCCGGTGGGGTTACATTGTCCTTGCCATGGAAAACGGAAATTTCACCGGTGGCCGGGTCTACTGCCGAAGTAAATTCTTCAAAATCCTCCGGAACCGGCTCGTTTCTAAGCATTAAATCCTTTTTATAAGCAGCCAAAGCTGCCACTCGGATGGCATCCAAAACCACTTCAACTTCCACCCCTTTTTCAGAGGCTATTTGATTTAATGCTGCTGCAAATTCGGTTCTAGCTTGTGCCATAATGTTAAGCGTAAAGCGCTAAGGGGGAAGGGTGAAGTTTTTTTATTAACTTTTCCCTTTACGCTTTCCCCTTTGCCCTAAAATAAAAGGTGGGACTAGCCCACCCTTCAGGTCCCTTGATTATTAACAGTTGTATTCTAACCCCTTACCAAATTGAAGTCAAGATTAAAAATTCTGCCAGAAGATTAATTATAAAAACTACTAGTTTGTATTTCTTTGGGCTGAATGGGTGCTTCACTTGGTTTAGTCTTTGTTCCACTGGAAGTAAAATTAAAGCCGCTAAAAATTATTGCTATGGCAATCAGAATTATTTTGATTTTGTCATGATTCATCGAAATATAAAAACTGGGATATCGATCAGATAAACCAGTCATATAAGCATTAGTCGAAATTGACACCCTGATAGAATCGCGCGCCAGTTCAAATATCCCTTCAGGGTACCTACCTTTAAAAAGTACTACTGCCCAAGCTAATACAAAAGTACCCATCGCTGCAGCCTGAGATACGATGCTCCCGAAAATAAAATAAGGAATTAACAATATAGTTCTTATGAGAATTCCTATCAAAGGAATCACAAAAAGCTTCCTGGGATTTTCCGGATAGGGAATATCCAAACTATAATTATCATTAATCGTCAAGTTAAAACCTGGGTATTTATTGGTTAATCCAAATAAATAGAAAGAGATTTTTGTGGTCATCCTTAAATATCCCAGGTTAATAGAATAAGCGCTTCGCCAATATTTACCGGTAAATAAAACCACAAAAGGATTGATCAGCATTACTGCAATACCCCACCAAATACCCACAAATATCATTTCTAAATAAACCGGTATTAACAGGATAAATTTAACGAGAATACCTAATATGGGCACTGCATAAAACCGGCTGGGGTTTTGAATGGGCGTAGCATTCAAAATGGGGTATATTCCTTGTGTATAAGTAATCTTTTTAAAGAAGGACTCTTTTGGCTGAGTGTCTTGCGGCTGACCATCCATTTGATTCATTATGACCAGAAAATTCTGCTGTTGTCAAATGAATGTCTTGGCCACCTAGATAGAGAACGGTTGTCCTCCTTTCTCAAGATAATTTTTAATATAAGCACTGGGGGTCTGGTAATGCAAGGAGTGGTGATATCTTTTCTGGTTGTATTTGGTATTGAATATGTCACACTTTCTGTTGACCTCATCCAAGTCATCATTTAGCAGATCCTCCTGGTAGTTAAAGAACTCATACTCAACTGTTTGAATAAGCCTCTCAGCCCTGGAGTTTTCCTTAGGGGTATGAGGATGGGAGAAATAATGTGGGATATTGAGCTTTTCTGTAAGCTTGTGGAAGTTAAGTAAGTATTCAGAGCCATTGTCAGTATTAATAGCTTCAATAGGAAACGGGAAGTAATCAATGACCTTGCCCAGAAAATCAGCTGCAGAGGAGCTGGAAATAGTCTTGTAGGCTTGTGTATAGGCAAACCTGCTCTTGCAGTCAATGGCTACAAATAAATAGAATCTGGAAGTTAGAATATATAAGTATTTAGTATCAATTTGCACAAGAGAACCTAAATATTTCTCTTTTAATTCTTTGGCTGCTCTGAGCCTGGCAATTTTAAATCTTCTGTGCATCTTTAATTTCTTCTTGTGGTAAGCATTGGTAAGCTCCGGATGCCTGTTAATAACTTTTTGGATGGTATTGTAGCCGATGCTAATACCATGTTCGTGTTTTAACTCAGCTTGGATCTCATACTTTGATTTCTCCACATCATTCTTTCTGATCTGGCAGATAAGATTAAGTACCTCTTTAGGAGTAATCATTTCTCTTAAGTGGTGTGGTTTCCTGAGTTTTGTGTCAAACTCTAGGGAAGTAAGATTAAATTTGTTAAATCTGGGAAGCCACCTGTAGAAAACACTCTTGGAGATATTAAAATGCCGGCATGTTCCTTCTGTATTCTTGCCATGGCTAAAATACCAGTCCATCCAACATAACCTTTTTAGAGCATCTTTAGATAGGTTAAAATCTCTAACCTTCATCTCTACCGGAAGTATTTTAAAGCTGCGCATGTAGCAGCCATTATATGAGCCTTTAATATTAAGTTAAACCGTTCTGGATGTATCGTGGCCTAGATAATGAACTACCATGGCCAAAGCCGTGGTAGCCGAAGGACTACGCCTTCGGCAAGTTCTAATCGCCCAATTCATCCACGATAACGCGCCCAATCCTTCGAAAATTCAGGATTGAAAAATCGTGGTTTTCTTGAGCAGTTATAAAAAACGCTTATTAAAACCAGCTTTTTTTCATATAAGTTTCCATATATAGAAACTACATTGACAAACCCGGTTTGTAAAGCTAATAATTTATTAATGCCTTATAGAACAACTCCTCTTGTCTCTGGCGAATATTATCATATCTACAATAAAGGGATAGCAAAACAAAAAATTTTTGCTACAAATAGAAATTATCAGCGTTTTACTCAAACCTTTTTCTATTATCAAATTCAAAATCCTAAACCAAAATTCTCCAATCGAAATTCTTCTTTATATGAAATCGACCCTACTAAAAAGGTCGTCGACATCATAAGTTACTGCTTAATGCCAAATCATTTCCATCTGCTAATTAAACAGCTTCGGGATGGAGGAATTTCTGAATTTATGAGAAAGTTCATCCACAGCTACACCAAATATTGGAATACTAAAAGAAAAACTCAAGGCCCATTAATTCAAGCAATGTTCAAAGTCGTTAGAATAGAAACGGACGAACAACTAATTCATACCTCAAGATATATTCATCTTAATCCTTTAGTTTCCTTTTTGGTCAAAGATTTAAATTTTTATCCCTGGTCTTCTTATCCTAATTTATACTAATTTAGAGAATAATACTGCTATTTCAAAAGAGGAAATACTAAAATTTTTTAAGTCTGCTAAAGATTACGAAAGATTTGTGTTGGATCAGACAGACTATGCCACAACTCTAGAAATATTGAAACACTCCGTCTTAGAAGAGAATTAAAAATTCTTGAAGCTACAAACCCGGTTTGTAAAGCTAATTTAAAACCAACTCTTTTTCTTAGAGGATAGGTTTTTGAGTTCTTCGTAAAGCTGTTTTTCTTGCTTTGAGGGGTGCTGCGGCACATCCAGGTTCACTCTGACATAATGGTCTCCGAAGCTGTGGCTATCCAGACGGGACACTCCCTTACTTTTTAGTTTAACCAAAGACCCGGGTTGGGTACCCGGCGGCACCCGCACCTTTACTTTGCCGTGCACGGTGTCCACTTCAAAAATATCTCCCAGTACCAACTGCGGAATGTTAACCGTAATCTCGGAAAAAATATCCGCCCCTTCCCGTAAAAACTGCGGGCTTTTCCCGACATTAAAGATAATGTCCAGTTCGCCAAACCTCATTTTGGTACCGTTATTAACCCCGGCCGGCACTTTAATCTTCATCCGTTTGCGTGTTAACCTGCCGTGCTGGTCTCTGGATTCCACTTCAACTTCTTTGGTAACCCCTTTGACTGCTTCGTCAAAATTTAAGTTGAGCTGATAGGACGGGCGCCTCCTGGCTTGACCGAAAGGTGAGCCGCCGCCAAAAATTTGGGCAAACAGTTCAAACGGATCTTCAAACCCTTCGAAATCAAACTGGACATTCGGTCCGGCCCCGCCAGAGCCGCCGGATGACCAGCTATATTGCTGCCAACCACCGCCGCCACCAAAAGGATTGAAACCACCAGCACCTCCGGATCCTCCACCACCAAAACCGGCCGAGCGGTCAAAAGCGGCATGACCGAATTGATCATAGGCTCCCTTTTTCTGCGGGTCAGATAAAACCTGATAAGCTTCCCCTAGTTCTTTAAACCGCTCGGTAGCTCCGGCAGATTTATCTATATCAGGATGGTGTTTGCGGGCCAGCTTCCGGTATGCAGACTTAATCTCTGCATCAGAAGCCCCTTTTGCAACACCCAAAATTTCATAATAATCTCTTTTACTCATATATTCGTAAAAGATCTTGCGATCTTCGATCTAAATCTCTTTTAGTTGCCATAAACTTTCAAATTATACAATTAAAGAGTAGCGAAGTCACAAGTCATAAAAGCAATCTGATGATTTTGTGTGCAGATATACGTCACAAAATCATCACATAGTGAAACTAGAGAAAACCTGAATGTTGCAGAAACCACTAGTCGAACGGTGCTTTTTGACGTGACGAGCTACTCTTTCTTTTCTTCTTCAACTACTTCGCCTTCAACAGCCTCCTCTTTCTTTGCTTCCCCATCCTTTGTCTGTTCACCGGCTGGCTGTTCTTCACCAGCTTGTTGTCCTGCTGCACTCTGTCCACTGTCACCTGTACCCTTATACATAGCCGCTCCCACTTTTTGCAAAGCCTCAGACAAAGCTTCCATCTTGGGTTTTAAGTCTTCAGCAGAAGCTGTTTGGATAACGCCTTTTAAATCGCTTAATTTTTGTTCCACATCGGTTCGGACTTCAGCCGAAACTTTATCCCCGACATCTTTTAAACTCTTTTCAGCCGTATACACTAAGGTGTCTGCCTGATTTTTAATCTCTATGCCTTCTTTTTTCTTCCGGTCTTCCTCGGCATGCGCTTCCGCCTCCTTGGTCATCTTTTCCACTTCGTCTTTAGACAGCCCGGTGGAGCCGGTGATAGTGATATTTTGCTTTTTACCGGTGGCTTTATCGTGCGCCGTCACATTTAAAATTCCGTTGGCATCTATATCAAAAGTCACTTCGACTTGCGGCACGCCGCGGGGAGCCGGTAGAATCCCATCCAGAATAAACCGACCTAAAGATTTATTATCCCCGGCCATTTCCCGCTCACCCTGCAAAACATTTATCTCTACTGAAGTTTGATTGTCTGCAGCCGTAGAGAAAACTTCGGATTTAGAAGCCGGAATAGTGGTATTTCTGGGGATTAAGGGAGTTCTCACTCCGCCTAAAGTTTCTATACCCAAAGTTAGGGGAGTCACATCCAAAAGCAGTACATCTTTGACTTCCCCACCTAAAACTCCGCCCTGAATAGCCGCTCCCACCGCCACCACCTCATCCGGATTAATGCCTTTGTGAGGCTCTTTACCGAAGAAATCCTGAACCGCTTTTTGCACTGCCGGCATCCTGGTCATACCGCCTACCAACACCACTTCATCCACGTCTTTGCCCTCCAGTTTGGCATCTTTGAGAGCGGATTTAACAGCCTCAAAAGTTTTATCAATCAAGGGCTTGACCATGGATTCAAGTTTAGCCCGGGATAGCTTCATTTCTAAATGTTTGGGTCCGCTGGAATCTGCTGTCACAAAAGGTATAGAGATTTCTGCTTCCTGCGAGGAAGACAGTTCAATTTTGGCTTTTTCAGCCGCATCCCGTAATCTTTGCAAGGCTTGCTTGTCATTTTTAAGGTCAACGCCCTGTTCTTTTTTAAATTCTTCTGCCAGGAAATCCAAAATTACTTGGTCAAAATCATCTCCGCCCAAGTGTGTGTCACCGTTGGTGGATTTGACCTCAATCACTCCTTCGCCCAACTCTAAGATAGAGATATCGAAAGTGCCGCCTCCAAGATCGTAAACAGCAATGGTGTGGGCGTGAGATTTATCCAAACCATAAGCCAGCGCCGCGGCAGTTGGTTCATTAATAATCCGTTGTACATTCAGTCCGGCAATTTCCCCGGCCTGTTTGGTGGCCTGCCTTTGGGCATCGTCAAAGTAAGCAGGAACAGTGATCACGGCATCTGTCACTTTTTCACCTAAATAAGATTCGGCGTCAGCTTTGATTTTTTGTAAAATTTGGGCAGATAGCTCTTGCGGAGTATATTCGTGCCCTTCCACTTCCACCACCGCCATACCTTCGCGGCCTTCTTTAATTGTGTAGGGAAGCCATTTCATGTCGCGTTGTACTTCCGGATCGCTAAATTTACGGCCCATTAACCGTTTGACGGAAAAAATCGTCTCTTTGGGGTTGACAATTGCCTGGCGTTTGGCTACCCGGCCTACTACATTTTTGAGCGGATTAACTACCGAGGGAATAATATTTTCCCCTTCAGCCGAATGAATAACTTTGGGCTTTCCGCCCTCCATCACTGCCACACAGCTATTAGTTGTACCTAAATCTATTCCTATAATTTTTGTCATACCTTAATTCCTTTTAATATCGAACTGACAAAAATTTCAAGGTTCTGCCGAAGGCAGGTTCTTATTATCTTTGCCATGTTATGTATTTCCTCCGTTGTCATTGCGAGGAGCCGAAGGCGACGCGGCAATCTGATCAATATTTGCTTCCGAGCCAGATTGCTTCTCTTCGCTCGCAATGACGTTGCGTCCCACCACCACTGCTGATGGTCTCAGTATTTTACCATTTAAAGTATACCCTTTTCTGACTACTTTTAATATTTTATTATCCTTTGGCTCGCCGGAGCTGTCAAGTGAAGGCGGCATCTCCCGAACGTCAACTGCCTCATGCAGGTTTGGATCGAATTGCCCATCAACTGCAATCTGCTCCAAACCTTCTGACTGTAAAACCTGGTTTAATTCTTTAACCGCCAGCTCTGCTCCCTTAAACCAACCTGACTGGCGCTCCTCCTCACTGGCTCCACCAAGGGCTTGTTCCAAGTGATCCAACACCGGCAAAAGTTTGGCCAGCAATTCACCGGTTCCCCACTTCGTCAATTCCGACCGGCCTTCTGCCACTCTTTTTTCCAGATTATGGTAATCAGCCACTGCTCTTTTTAACTGATTCTCCATCTGCACGCTTAGCTCTTTTACCGAGTTGAGTTCTTTCTGTAATTTTTCAAAATCTTCTGTTTTCTTTTTTCCCATAATACTTGCTACATACTACTATCTACTAAATTCTTACTGCTTCATTCAATAAATTCCTGACATACTTGACGTAAGGCAAAACCAGCGAAAAATTCATCCTGGCCGGGCCGATCACGCCGATAATCCCTGTTTTCTCCGGCATCACGTCATACTTGGTAAACACAAAGCTGGTCGGCCGCATATATTCAAACCCCATTTCCTCACCAAACAAAATATGTATCGGATCAGTCCCGTGCGCCATACCGATAATTTCCTGCAGACGCGGATTTTCGTCAAATAAAGACAGTACAAATCTCGTTACATCAATATCGTAAAACTCCGGCCAATCCAAAATATTGGCCGCTCCCGCATAATAAACCACCCCCTCGTCGTCAACCGCCAAGCCCAACATGTTGAGTCTTTGCGCCAGTGCCGTCACCGCTTCTTTAATCAGCCGTTCCCGCTTTGACCTCTGCGGCATCATTTTCTCTTTAATAGACACCTCGGCCGTCACGGGAAGCTGTTTTTCCTTCATCAGCTCTTGAATATAGAATCTCATCCCCATTGAGGTGGGCGTCCGGCCGGCAGATGTGTGCGGTTGCCTTAAATACCCCATGTCCGTTAAACGGACCATCTCGATCCGGATCGTCGCAGGGGACACCCCTAGGTTATATTTCCGCTCAATTACCTCACTGCCGATCGGTTCCGCGGACTCAATATATTCCTCCACTATCGCTTTTAAAAGTGCTTGCTGGCGTTCAGAAAGATTTGCCATATTTTCTTTATTGTCATCATAGCTTCTACCCGTCATTGCGAGGAGCGAAGCGACGTGGCAATCTTTATTTCATTATTCTGGTGTAGACCAGAATCTGAAATTATTAGCACTATACTACAACGACTGCTAAGCGTTGTCAAGACCTTAGTTTGATGGTAAAATTGATATAAACGATAAAATCCGAAATCGTTTAATGTCATCCTGAGCGGAGCGAAGGATCTAATTATGTCAACGATTGATATGAAGAAAATTTATAATAATAAAAGCTATCGGGGCAATTGGGTAGCCTTAAGAAGCTTCACTAGTGACCCGGAAGTTATCGCATACGCTAAAACATTAAAAGAAACTCTTAAAAAAGCTGACAAAAAAGGTTTTCAACATCCCGTCATAATGCAAATCCCGAAAGAAATTCTACCAATTATTGGTATTATTTAATGGTCTACCCTTACCTCGAATTTACCGCTACCATACGCAGGCCAATCATTGAAATAATTATAAAATCGGAGAGCAATTTTGCTATTTATCCGGTATTAATTGATTCCGGAGCAGACTACTGCATTTTTAATATTGAACTGGCGAAAGCTTTAGGAATTAAGTTAACCAAAAAACGCACCAACTTCAGAGGTGTTGGTAAAGATAAAGTGAAAGGGTTTTGGGGTAAAGTGGAAATCAAGATCGGCAATCAAACTTATCAAACTAAAGCGATATTTGCAGAAATTAGTCAATTTGGGCATGGAATTTTGGGTCAACAAGGTTTCTTTGACCACTTCGATGTAAAACTTAGCTATCAGAAACAAGCAATAGAAATAGAACATACCAAGGTATCAAACTGAATATTTTCATTATCTTCACCACGTTCGGAAACATTTTGATTATGCTATGATTGAATTATGCAAAAAGGTTCTGCCCTAATTTTCCTTCTGGTAGGAATCGTTGTTCTGGCTGCCATAGGCGGAGCATTTTACTTGGGTAGATCCACCACCCCTAAACCTTCTCCAGCCCAGGTTGTTACTTCCCAAACTCCCCAACCAACCAGTACTCCACAACCCTTTTCAGTACCCGATGAAACCATCAATTGGAAAACATATACAAACAATCTTTTTAATTTCAGTTTAAAGTATCCACCCGATCTTTTATACTCTAGTGCTGGAAATGATTCTGGTAATAGTGGTTATATTACTTTTGAGAGATACAGCAAGGAATATTTTACACTTAGCCTAAGTGATGATTTTGCACCCACAAGTGCTGAGAATTTTATGGGATCAAAACCATTATCCAAACGAATAATAGGAGGAAAAGAATGGGATTATTATAATTTTTATTATCAAGATAAACTTATAAAAAGTTTAAATTACAATGTAATTGCGTTTACAACCGTAAATAATAATTTTCTCTACTCATTTGTTTTTAACAATCAAACAAAACTCACTTCAGAGCAAGATCAAATTCTTTCCACCTTCAAATTTACCCAATAACCACAAAACATTCCACGGCCGTAGCATATTTTGTATAAGCATTAAACTGCCTCACCAGGAATACGCACTTTTCAGATGATTTTGTAGTATCATTAGGCGTATATGAAGCTGTTTTTGCACGGTAAAAACATTAAGGATATTGAGCCTCTGGCAAGAACCCTGGGCTTTGAGATAGTCAGGTCAAATCCCGACGTCATTATCAGCTACGGTGGAGACGGCACTTTGCTTTTTGCAGAAAGATTGTATCCCGGAATTCCCAAATTACCTGTCAGGGACAGTTTAGTTTGTAAAAAATGTCTTAAACATGATGAGGGGGTTTTGTTGAAAAATTTATTCGAGGGAAAATATAAACTTAAAGAATACCGCAAACTGGAAACCACCTTTTTTTACCGGACATTTACTGCTTTAAATGATTTTGTCATCCGGAATGCGGAGCCGATGCACACCATCCGTTTTCAAGTGACGAGCACTTCGACTCCGCTCAGTGTAAACTCCACGAGTCATCCCACACTGCTAATCGGTGACGGAGTCGTATTATCCACTCCTTTCGGCTCCACCGGATACTTTAAAAGTATTACCGGAAAAACTTTCAATCAGGGGTGGGGGGTGGCTTTTAATAATCTTACTAAAAAAACTCCCCCTGTTTTTCTAAAAGATGCGGACGCACTAACTTTTAAATTAGTCCGCGGCACCGCCACGCTATCTTTTGATAATAATCCGGATGTATTTAAAATAGATGAAGGGTCGGAATTACAATTTAAGTTGTCTGACCAGGTAGCCAAAATTTACGAACTGAAATCCCTCAGATGTCCCAACTGCCACGTTACTAGAGGTTAAAAATTTGTCATTGCGAGGAGCGAACGGAGCGAGCGACGTGGCAATCTTTATTTAATCAGGATTCCCACGGTCGCCGCGGCGACCTCGGAATGACGCTCAGAACTAACTTTAAATTACAGCAGACTCCAGAAAGTTTAATTCTTTTTTCCCCGTATCAAAAGAAACTTTGATTCCCAAAGGCATCGGGATATTAACTGTAAAATGGCCGAAATCCAAATTAGACATAATCGGAAATTTATAATCTTTTAGAATATCCAAAACCATTTCTTCTAAGGTTGGTTCAATTATTTCTCCCCTTGTAGTTTGCCTTAAAGGTTTTTGATATTTAATTTTGCCAATCAACATGCCATTAATTCTGTCAAAAATCCCCATATTTTTTAGCTGGTGAAGATATTGATACATCTCGGATAAATCTCTACCGATTTCTTCCCAGAAAAGAATACTGCCATTCCATAAATCTTCCGTAGGAAAATATTTTGTACCGGCTAAGGTGGAAATTCTCTCCAGAATCCCGCCCATTAGGCGTCCTTCCGCTCTCCCCTTTTTCCACTCCTCCCATTCAGCTATCGGTTTAATAATTCCCGGAGCCTTGCTCTTGGTTAAAAACTTTAAGAAAAGCTCCTGGTTTAGTTTGGGCCAATTTTCCATCCCCTCTTTTATGTCTCTGCCAAATCCGTAGCTTAAATCATCCATATGGAATCCCACCATAGCGGTTTTGGCCAGTATTGCCAGGTGATAAATAGTCATGTCAGACATGCCTATGAAGGGTTTGGGATTTTTGGCAATTAATTCATAGTCTAAATGCTCAATTACAGAAATTGCTGAATAGCCGCCGGTATGGGCAATAATGGCCTTAACTTCCGGATCTGCAAACATGGCATTTAAGTCTGCTGCCACCTCTTCAGCAAATCCTGCCATCCACCATCTCTTTTGCCCGATCGTCTTCCCTTCTTTAAGCTTAAAACCCATCTCCTCAATTAATTTCTTTCCTCTTTCAAATTGGTCCAGGTGTGAAGGTAGCACCGGCAAAGATGAGGCCACAATTCCAATAGTATCTCCAATATTTAATTTCGCCGGCTTAATAATTTTCATGAAAGTATTATACAAAAGTTAAGAGGTTTTTCTAGCTAGAATAAATAAATGCCTTTCTCCTCCAGAAGTGTCGATTTCATTCAGAATAATCTCAAAACCAGCCTTCTCAATAATTTCTTTATTTTTCTCTGCACCGTAATGACTCCACCACATTTTGGCTCCATGAAAATCATCTTCCTCGCCCTCCCATTCACCAGATCCCATAGTGACCAGAATTAAACCACCTTCAGGTAAAAAAGAGTTTATCTTTTTAAATAACTCCTGATGTTCTTCTCTAGGTGTATGGAAAATAGCATAAAAAGAAACTGCTGCATCAACACTAAATTCGCCATTTTTGAGTTCCGACATGTCTTTTACAAAAAACTCAGTATTAGGTATATTTTGTTTTGCCAATTCAATTTGTATTTCTGAAATATCTATCCCAATAACCTCAAAACCTTTATCTATCAAGAACTTATCGATGGGAACTCCGGATCCACAACCAAGATCCAAAACAGTAGCCCCTGGTTGTAAAAGATTCGCTAATTTTTCCAAATATTTTGTATTAGAAAATTGATCTCTACTAGAAGAATAGCTCTCAGCAGCCTTGTTATAACCTTCGCGTACTAAATTCTTCATGATTTTAAGATACTTAAAAATGCTTCCTGGGGAATCTCCACCCGGCCGACCATTTTCATCTTCTTTTTACCCTTTTTCTGTTTTTCTAAAAGTTTATCTTTTCTGGTCCTGTCTCCGCCGTACAACTTGGCTGTCACATCTTTCCTAAACGGGCTGATGGTTTCCCGGGCAATGATGGTTCCGCCGATAGCAGCTTGGATAGCAATTACAAAATTTTGCCGGGGCAAGACTTCCTTTAATTTTTCTACCATTCTCCTGCCGAAGCCTTCTGCCTTCGGCCGGTAAACTATTGTGGAGAGCGCATCCACTTTTTCTCCCCCAACCAGGATATCCACCCGAACCGCTTCCACTTCCCGGAAATCAATCAGCTCCCAGTCGAGCGAAGCAAAACCGGAGGAAACAGATTTTAATCTGTCATAAAAATTACTGACCATTTCCGAAAGGGGCATTTCATAAGTTAACTCCACCGCCACTCCGAAGTGCTCCATATTCAAAAATTTTCCTCTTTTATCCTGTACCAACTCCATCACCGGGCCGATATAGGTTTGTGGCACAAAAATCCGCAGGGATATCCAAGGCTCTTTTAATCCTTTAATATTATCTCCCTGAGGTAAATCACTGGGGGAAATTATTGGTTTTTCATTTAACAAATACTCAACTGAGGGAGCAGTTGCCAAAAGATCCACATTAAATTCTCCCGACAGTCTCTCCTGAACTACTTCCGCATGAAGAAGTCCCAAGAACCCGCAGCGGAACCCCGCTCCCAAAGCTTGGGAATGTTCGGGAATATAGGAAAAAGCCGGATCAGTCAAACGGAATTTTGAGAGCGCCTCTTTCAGTTCAAAATACTCATCAGCATCTATCGGGAAAAGCCCCACGAATACCATTGGCTTAACTTCCTTATATCCTGGCAAAGGTTTTGCATCTTGTGTCGAGCTTATGGTGTCTCCCACTCTCACTAAATCAGATTCCTTAATTCCAGTCGCAATGTAGCCTATTTCTCCTGCCGTCAAGCAATTGTTCAGAGTAAGCTGGGGAGCAAAGAAACCGGTTTCCAGAATATGACCTTCCGCTTGAGTCTGTAAAAAATAGATAAGGGCATTGATTGGTGAAGTCTGGCCTTCAATTATCCTCACCTCAGCCACCACTCCCTTAAAAGGATCATAAAAAGAATCAAATATCAACGCCCGAAATTTACCTGTCCACCCTTGGGGTGGAATTATATTGACACCTGCGGATTTTGGAGCAGGGATACGCTCAACTATTGCTTCCAACAGTTTATCTACACCTTCTCCGGTTTTCCCCGAAACTAATAAAATTTCTTCTTCTGAAAATCCAAAAGTATCACTCAGTTGTTTTTTTGTGCCGGGTACGTCGGCATTCGGCAAGTCAATTTTGTTTATTACCGGGATTAAGATCAGGTTTTGCTCCATGGCCGAGAGTCCATGCGCCAAAGTTTGGGCTTGGATTCCGGAAGTTGCATCTACCAACAATATTGCCCCTTCCACTGCTGCCAGCGCCCGGGAAACTTCATAGGAAAAATCAACGTGACCAGGTGTATCAATCAAGTTTAAAGTGAAAAGTTCAAAGTTCAAAGTGTATGCTAATCGCACGGGAGCCAACTTGATTGTAATACCACGTTCGCGCTCCAAAGCCAGTGAATCCAGTAATTGCGGCTGCATTTTGTCCTTTGCTACGGTTCCCGTTATCTCCATCAATCTGTCTGAAAGAGTCGATTTTCCGTGATCTATGTGGGCAATTATCGAAAAGTTTCTAATGTTCACCAGTGTATTCTATGCGAGATTTAAATTTGAAGCAACCTCAAACGGTATCCTGCAAAATTTCTTTGGATTTCAACTTGCTTTGAAATTTGCCTAATCTTTTGAAAAGTTCAATATAAGTAGCCAATTCCCGCACTTTCAAAAACCAAACTAAAAATCCATATACTGACAAGGCAAACACCGAGGAAAGACCGGTTAAAGCCAGTAAATTGACAGTCCTGGTGGTATCAAAAATGACCTGATCCAAAAGTTTGATTGGCACATACAAAGCAACGCCCATCACTATCGTTGCCATTAGCATTTTTAGTAAAGGGTAAAGTACTGTTTTCAAATCAAATTTTCCGATTTTAAAATGCAGTGTCCAAAAAAGTAGTACCGCTGAGACTATCGCAGAAATTGAATTAGCCAGTCCGACACTCCAAACATCAAGTCTTAAAATTAACACCATGTACACGCTTAAAACAATATTTAGTGCCACTACGATCAGTGATACTATTACCGGTGTTTTGGTATCTTTTTGAGCATAAAAACCTCTCACCAAAAGCAGGGAAACCGACTGAGCAGCTAGTCCAATGGCCAAAAAAGCCAATGTAGCTCCGGTTAGAACAGTTGCTTCCCAGTCAAACCGCGAAGCACCAAAAACCAACCGGACAACAGGTATTCTAATAACGATCAGGATCGCCGCTGCAGGCAGTGTTAGAAATAAGATCTGGTGCATGGTCGTCAGAATTGTGACTTTAAATTCTTCAATTTTCCCATGCGCTTTTTCAGATGATAATACCGGCAACGCGGCTTGAGCCAGTGTTGCCCCAAAAAGTCCTATTGGCACAACTTGCAGGTGCTGGGCAAAAGTTAAATAAGTCACAGACCCGATAGATACTAAGGTGGCCAGTGCCATACCAACTGTTTCGTTAATCTGTTCTGCTGCCAACCCAATCGTCCTGACGCTCATTAATTTCATGATTTCTTTAACCCCGGAGTGAAAAAAATTTAGAGTGAATTTAAATCTAAACCCCAAAGACCAAACTAAGGGTATTTGTATCGCTGCATGCAAAAATGCGCCAATCACTACGCCATAAGCTGCGCCCGCAACGCCAAAATATTTAGACAAAAAAACAATGCCCAAAATTATCCCCAAGTTATAAAACACCGGGGACATAGCCGGAATAATAAATCTCTGAAAAGATTGCGCAATGCCGATAAAAAAAGATCCCACCACTAAAATAACCTGGCCAAACAAAATCACACGGGTAAGTTCAACAACCTGCAACTGTCTATCCGGTGTGAAACCGGGAGCTATAAACAGGGCAATAATAGGCCCGGCAAAAATGTAGATTACAATTGTAATCAAGATAAATATAGCAAGGAATACCCCCAGAACCGCCCTTGCCATCTCGAAAGCGCCGTCTTTTCCTTTTTCTTCCAGATGTTCTGTAAAAACAGGGATGAAAGCAACCGACAAAGCACCCAAAATAACAATCTGAAAGATTAAATCGGGTAATCTAAATGCAGCCCAGAAAATATCTATCATTTCCGGTGTGAAAACACCGGCCAGTAAGCGGTCACGTACCAAACCTAAAATCTTGGATAACATCATAGTAGCCATGATTACGGATGCCGCAGAAAGAATCGAAGTTTGTCTTGAATAAAGAAGGGAGAATAAATTTTTGACCATTTAAAAGAATTTTAGCATTCCGGCTTGCGCAAAGAAAGAAGCTATGTTACCATTCCTCCCATGCCAATCATTAAATCCGCTATAAAAAAGGTACGTAAAGATAAACTTAGAACAGCTCGCAATAAAAAGCGGGAAACAACTTTAAAGTCCTTAGTCAAAAAGGCCAGGATCAGTAAGTCCGCCAAGGATTTAACTGCCGCTTTTTCCGCTTTAGATAAAGCTGCCAAGGTACATTTAATCCACCCCAACAAGGCAGCAAGATTAAAATCCAGGCTATCAAAGGGAGTTGGTTCACTTTCAACCAGCAAACCAATTTTGAAAAAACTTTCGAAAAAATAACTAGCCCCTACCACCTAGCCCCTACCACCTAGTATAATAAAGGTATGCCCAAGACTAAGCCCAAACTGACCATTCATCTGGATCTGCTTAAACCCCAAAGTAATCCGGAAAAAATCACAGTTAAATTGCTTCGTTGGCTGCTTTCTTCCGGCCGCTATCTTTTTGTTGTGGTTAATGCACTGGTTCTAATTGCCTTTGGTACCAGATTTAAAATGGACGCAGATTTAGTCACAAAAAAAGAGGCTATTGAAGAACAAATTCCTTATGTCGAAAGTCTCAAGCCTTATGAGATTTTAATAAGGGAAACTCAACTTAAACTATCAACCATAGACAATATCAAAACAAATTCACTAGACTGGCCGGCAACATTAAAGAAAATTGCTGACCAAACTCCTGTTAGTGTCACGATCACCAGTATCAGTATTAAAAAAGATGTGGACGCTGCCACACTTAGTATTGCCGGACAAACCAAGTTTAGCCGTGATTTAACCGATATAATTACCGGACTCAAAGAAGAAAAGATATTCAGTAACGTAAACCTGACAAGTGTTGAATCAGAAGAAGAATCCATTAATTTCACAGTAAGTGCTTCAGTTAAGTTAATGAACTACTCCGCAGCAGAGCTGACGGAGTATCCTTCGGAAAGTTCTTCTGTGAACCATTCATTCCCCCGCCGAGGCGGGAGGTATTCTGGTTCAAGAATAAATTATCAGGAGAAAAGTTCGTGAAAAGTAAATCAACTATTTTTTCCAGGTATTATACATACATTAAACCGATCACTAAACTCCCCATTATTAGAAATTATGGGCCGACAATATTTACTCTTTTAACCATGTCTGTACTTATCTTCTTCGCAATCAAACCAACAGTAGAAACAATCCTGATACTGCAAAAAAAATTGGCTGATCAGGAAATAGTTTTACAAGCAATTACCCAAAAAGCTGATAACTTATCTCAGGGCAAAAAAAATTATGATAATTTAAATCCAAACATTAAAGAAAAAATCTCTGCGGCAATCACCGATACAGTCAGTTTGAAATCACTAGTCCAAACACTGGAACAGACTGCCGATATACACGAATCATCGGTATCAGCATTACAAATTCAACCACTGGTTGTAGATACCAAGGCGGAAAATCAAATGGGATCACTTGTTGAACTTGCATTTACTTTTAATACTGAAGGTGAATACCAGGATTTAGTTGCTATCTTGCAAGATCTTAAAAATAGTAGTAGGTTAATCTCCATTGAGGGTGTTTCTATATCCAAAATAAACGATGGTCAAGCGTTGATTATGTCCATATCCGGGAAAGCTTACTATTTTGAATAACTTGATTATTTCAAATGAATAGAAAAGAATGGCTCATCGCAGCAATAGCAACTTTTATTACAATAGTCGCCTGGGTTGTATTTGATATCAAACATAATTACTCCAAGGTAGAGATACCTGAGAAAGTCAAGGAATTAATTGAACCAATTAGTCCGGATTTTAATACCAGAAGCCTTGAGTCTTCGCCATGACAAAATTCATAAACAAATTTAAAATACCGACTCTTTTGGGACTTGGTTTAATTTTTCTGGGAATCACAAGTGGAGTTTATTTGGTTCTGCGTGAACAATCTTTTATTTCCCGGGCAGTACCAGATTCAACCCCAAAAAATATCACTGTCACAAATATTACGGATGATGCGGCAGTTATTTCCTGGCAAACAAACTCTGCGACTACATCCTTCATAACCTTTGGTCAAGGAAATCCCGGAGAACATTCAGTCTTAGATGACAAAGATAATAGCCCCGCACCAGACGGTGCAGGACTAAAACCGCATTTTAGCCATTATGTCACTCTTAAAAATCTTTTGCCCAAAACAAGTTATCAATTTAAGATTATCTCCGGCAAGATATCTTCAGAGGTAGCAAAATTTGAAACCTCCACACCCCTCACAAACCAGACAGGATTCACACCAGTCATCGGTTCTGTGCAAGACAACGACTCTCCTTTGAAAAACGGTGTTGTCTATTTGTCTTTGCCTGATGCCGTAATCCAATCTTCAGAAATTAAAACAGGCGGCAACTTCTTAATCCCCCTTTCCGAGATTCGCAAAACCGACCTCTCTGATATTTATCAATTAACGGAAGGGGTCTCGGCTAAGTTAACAATTACTTCCGACAAAGGAGAGGCTCAAGTCATTTTTAAATTAAGAGCCGACTCCAATACTCTCCCTCCGATAAAACTGGGTCAAAATATCGATTTGACTAATGTTATTGCCGATGATTTGGATAAATATGACTTAAATGGTGACGGAAAAATAAATACGGCTGATAATACCACGGTTTTGGAAAACCTGGGCCCGCTTAGTCCGGGAAACGAGGCGAGTAAAAATCCCCAAAACAGAAAAACTGATCTCAATCAAGACGGAATAGTTGATCAAAAAGACCGGGATCTGATGTCCCAAAAGCTCAAAGAACTAGGTGTCCAATAAAGCCTATTAATTTAATTTCTTTGCGAACGGATTTGTTCTGCAAAAGTAGCAATTTGGTCTTTATTTACCGTATCTGAAAAACCATCATAAGTTAGACTGATCCAAGGCACCCGCTTTGGTAGTGATTCGGCAAAAGATGCTACAATGCCCCCCGGCATACACAAATGAGGCCCAGTGGAAATTACACCGGCAAAGCGCCGGTCCTTCATTTGTAAAACTCCACTACCGATTGAAAGGATGGATTCGTTGCCGTTGCGACCAGGGATATAAGGTGCGGCAGCCCCGACCAGTTGCCAGGGGCTATGTTCTTTTTCATGAACAGCCTTCTTCGCCCAAGATGACATCCGCCACTTTAAGAATTCTGTAACCCATTTTCGGGCCAAGCTCTTACCAAGTTTAGCAAAATCTTTCTCCTGCCAGGCATCTTCAACTCTTCTGAGGTGAATATATCTAATCCATTCTGCCATCGAGGCAACCTCAACTTCAAGTCCGGCTGCTTCACAAGCTTCCACTAAATGCTGGTTACAAAAACTGTTAGCCCTGACATATATTTCACCATTGATACCTACTAAAGGACGGCTCGGTAAAGAAGGATCACGAAGATCAGAAAAAACCTGTGCCGCCTCCTGAAGAATCGACTTAAGACTTCTCTTTCCTTCTGTATATTCAGTTATTTGCTTAAGATAATATTGATAAGCCTCTTTTGTCTTACCAGTCTCTTTTTCATACGGCCTGGTTGACCAAAGCATTTTTTGCAATAAATCAGTGGCGACTATTCCCTTCCAAGCCAAAATCTCAAATTCTTGATTTAAACCCAAATCTGCATATGAGTTATCAGAAGCAGTAGTTAAAACGTCAACCGGGATACCTTCTCTGTCAAGAATTTTTTGTATTTCCTGAGGATAGTTGCCTATTCTACAGGGACCAAACGAACTTGCCATCAACATCTGGGCACCTTCAGCAGGAATACGTCCTTCCTGTGCCGCCAATAAAATTCCTCCTAAAGTATCCCTAAAAGGCAGGCATTCTTGTCCGCTTGTCACCCTTTGGCTTAAAAACACACTTTCTTCATTTGATTCAGGCAGTACTTGCGCATTCACTCCAAAAGCCCGCATTGCCCTAGCCAAAACATCAGCATGATCCGTCATGCGGGGAATAAAAAGAACCTTCTTCGCCCCGGTACCGACTGACACCCGCCGGCGGTACCTGGCCGGATCCAAATCCGAAGAGAAATTTGCTTCTCGGTATTCTTTCAGCTCATCCGTAAACGCTTCAAGCCGGGTGATAATATTAGCTTCCCCAACATGCTCATCCACTTCTATTTCAGTCATCGGCTTGCTACCCATAATATCCTTTACCTTTTTTAGAATAAATGAATTTGGACCACACCCGAAATTTGATAAGACCAGAGCAAAAAGTTCGGGATGTTGGGTAATATATAAAGCACCTGCTAAGTGTTTGCGTTCGGAGTTCCAATAAGCGCGGTCGGTAACACCGGAAATATCAACACTATCTAAAGGCAAAAAGTCTAAAGGGATAGGTATAACTCCAAGCCTACTAAGCTCTCCTGTAATATTTAAATTCGCTCCGCTGTCTTGGGAATTATAGGGACGCGAAAGCAGTACTACACCAATAGCATCTTTCTTGCCAGCCAATTCATCTAATATCCTTTTGCCTTCTTCCTGCGATTTAGCTTCATATTCTTTCTGTGCAGTAAATCCTGCTTTAATGGCTTCTTTTCCCTTTTTCTTGCTAAAACCTAAACGCCTTGCAATACCAATAAAGCTTTTAACCACTGCTTTCTCCCCCCGGGAGAAATCAATTACCGGATCCAATAATTTCTCTCCCAATTCAAATTTCTCATTTACAATATAAGGAGCTGCCTGTACCCATGGGCAAGCAAAACGCTGATCCGCCTCGCTGGTTTTTTCTCCTAGCCGGATAGCATTGGGGATTAAAACATAGTCAACTTTATCCTTTAGTAACTCTGCTACATGACCATGAAGCAATTTAACGGGAAGACAACTGCTTGTATACGCATGCCTGGACGCTTCTTCTTTGATCTTGTTGGTAGTTTGTGTGGTATACCGAACCCTCACGCCCAAAGAGTTCAAAAAGCCGGTGAGCATAGGTGCTAAATCATAAGCCATTAACGCCCGGGGGATGCCCACTACCGGTCCAGTGCCTTTTTCAGGATCGTAATTTTCAAAAAGTAGTTTTTCCCTTTCGGTAAAAGGGGTCTCTCGTTTTTCGGACTTTTCCCCGGATTCCACCTTAACATCATAACGGTCACAACGGGAACCCTGAAAGTACCTGTTACCATCTGCACCGACCAACATAGTTATAGCACAAGTGTTTTCACAACGATGGCAATTAAAATGTCTCAGGTTAGGCTTTAATTCCGCTACTTCTGAAAAACCTAAAAAGCTTGATTCCGCTCCTTCGGGGTGACGCTTCTTCGCCAAAAGCGCTACTCCGATTGCTCCGGTTACTTCTTTATGTTCCGGAATAACAAATTGTCTATCCGGAAGTGCTATCCTAAAAGCAGATACTACTGCTGCGTTACAGAAAACTGCTCCGGTTAAAATTATCCGTTCACCGATAGGACGGAGACCGACCACTTTAGCCAAATAATTTTGCGCCAGGGTGGTAGGCAAACTGGCAATAATATTCTCAATCGGCACTCCTGCCTGTTGAGCTTCAATAACAGCCTGACCCATAAAAGACGCACATTTTTCCCCTAAATGAAGTTGCTCTTTTGCAGCAAATGCCAAACCGGCACATTCGTTAGTTGAAACCCCTAGTAATGCCGCCGTCTCCTCAATGGCGCTACCTGTTCCGGCAGCACATGCTTTATTCATCTGCTCGTCTACCATTATTCCGTTTTCCAATTGAACAAATTTTGAATCTTGTCCTCCCAGTTCAAAAATGGTTGTAGCTTCAGGATCGATATGTCTCGCGGCTTCTGATTGAGCAGTAATTTCATTTTTAATTAAATCTACGCCTACAAGATGTCCTACTAACATACGGCCTGATCCGGTAACTCCCGCTGCTTTGACTTTAACTTTATCTCCTACAGCTTCTGCTAAACCCGTCATTACTTGTTTAACTGCTTCCAGTGGTTGTCCGGCTGTCCTAACATATATCTTGAAAAGCACTTCTCCGGAACGATTAATAATAACTGCCTTGGTACTGGTAGATCCTACATCTACCCCAAGATATACCTCCGTTATGCCCGGTTCTAACTCTCTTGGTCTCCACTCACTTGATGAACTTTCAGGCTTAAGTTGATTAGGGATGCAATAAATTCGAGATTCCCCGGTTTTTTGAGGATATAAATTCGTTGGCCTTCCAGTCAAACGAGTGGATAATCTGGCAGCACCAATTGCTTCTTGGTGCTCATAATTTAACGGAACGATAATTTCTTTTGTCCTTAAAACACGAGAAAGCGCCCTCTCTACTCCTTTATTAGCTGCCACACCGCCAATGAAATAAATTGGCGGAATAAAATCACCCCGCCACTGTGCCTGTGTCATACGCGCCACACTATCTGCAAGCCCGGAGAATAACGCCGATAAAGGAAGGCCTGTTTGTTGTAAACTGACCAAATCCGATTTAGCAAATACACTACACCGACTGGCAACTTGGGGCGGAGGACTTGCCCACTCTAAAGCTACATCTCCGAACTGCTCAATCGGAGTTCGCAGACGACTAGCTTGCTGTTCTAAAAACTGGCCTGTGCCGGCAGCACAAAGAGGAGAAGAAGTCGCCTCCCATTTGTTTCCCTCAACACTGATTACCAAAGATCCTTGCCCGCCAATTGCAATAATTGTTCTGACATCCGGATGATCAGACTTTAAACCATTGACAGCCGCATAAGGAGAAGTAAACTTCTGCCACCCCTCTTGCTCTTTATAAAAGATCCTGACCTCTACCTGTGATTCCTGCTGTAGCAATATTTTGAAAATCAGGCGCCGCTAGTTGAAGCTGATCAAGAAGTTTTATTACAGCTTTCCCAGGGCCACCAATGGAAATATCTGCCTTATCTAAATAAAGCGCTCGACCGGTATTATCTACCAGTGCCACTTTAACAGTTGACGCCCCTATATCTAAACCAAGATGTTTTTTCGCTTCTTGACTCATATCAAATTAAACCTGGGTATTATATGTAAAGTGGCTTAAATAAATCAATTTAGAAACTTATTAACCAGCAGGAATTCTGCCTGGGGTTTTTCCAGCAAGCCGGATTTAATTTTAAAATCAATTCCCAAAAGATCTTTATAAAGACTTACTATCTTTTTCTTGTCAAATTCCGTTCTTTGCCGGGCAAGTTTCCTCTTCACAAAATCCGGGGCGGTTTTAGGGGTAGTTACTAAATTTCTAAGTAGGTAAAAAATCATCGTCAAAAAGTAGTGAATATCGAAACCGGCTAGCTTAAGTTTCTCTATTTCCAAAAAGGCTTTTCGGTCTTTGGCAGCCAGATAATCTAGAAGCGGGAAAACGGATACCTCTCTTGCTTCAGGGAAAAAAAATATTTCAAAACCGGGCCACTTTTTAGGATCTATTTCATGATCAAACCACAAAATTAGCATTAAGCTATAAGAATCAAGAATTAAGGATTGTAAGTTGTCTGGCGGGTTCTCTACTATTACTAACCTTTCGCCCTCAAGAAGAAATCCTGACTGTAAATTTGCAAGGATTGTTCTGATATCTCCGTCCCCTTCAAATACCACGACATTATCCGGATGAAATTTATCCCTTAATTCTTTCAGCTTTATTCTCGAAGCTTTAATTGCGGGTCCGTGCAGAAGCAGTGGCATCATATTCTGTTATTTCACCTCCGAGTATCTTTCTAACATACTCCTGCACTAAAGAAAAGTCATCATCCTGCGATACTAATACATACGCTCCTCCGTAGTCTGAAGCCGGAGGGTGCACCAGGAGCGATTTCCGACCGTCCGGTAAACCGGATTTTGCGGAATCATCTAAAATAAAATTAGCTGTTGAGGATATTTTTTTTGACAGTTTGTAGAAATCTATAGCCTCTTTGATGGAAATATCCGTATCTACGCTTTTACCCAGTGTTTCCAGTAAATCGGAAATTTTTTGCGGATTTGTTAGTGTTTCCAAAGATAATAACTTATTCCTGACTGCTTCAATTATTTTTTGCTGTCTTTTTGACCTGGCAAAATCCGATCCTTCACCGTTTGTACCATGCCTTGAACGTACATATGCCAAAGCCACCGCCCCGCTCATCTTTGTGCTACCTTTTTCAAAACTAATATGTTCATATCTGCAGCTAAAATATTTCATCCCTTTTTTCTCCTCCGCCGAATCAGTGGCAATTTGATTCTCTTTAGTGATTAAAATTACTCTTTTACCCGGTTCGATATTTAACTTCCTTGCTTCTTCTTCATTAAATTCCATTTCTTTTTCCGTATTTCCGCAAGAATCGCTTTCACTGCCTTGAATCGGATATAAATAATCATCAAAAGGTTTTTCCACTACTACCTCTATCCCGTCAATTACATCAATTGCTTTAACAAACCCCCTGAAATCCACCCGTAAGCCGTAATGAACCGGTATCCCCAATACATTGCCAAAAACCGTTTTGGCTAGTCCCAAACCATTTTTCTCCGGGAAACCAATTTGGTAGGCCGCATTTGCTTTACTTTTCAAGGCAGGCAACCATAAATCCCGAGGGATGGAAAACAGATAGACCTGGTTTGTCTTTAAATTGTATGAGGCAATCATAATTGTATCCGTCAAACTGGCTCCGTCGTGGCTTCCGCCGGCAATTCCCAAAAGTAATATATTAACGTATCCGTTGGTAGACTTAAGTGAAGTACCAGATATACCGGAGATGATGGAGCTGACATATGAACTGGTACCTGAGCGGGTAATCAGAAAAAAGGCAATCGACATTAAAATACCGACTACTATTAGAAAGGGTAGTAGTTTTTCAAAAGATTTTCTGACTTTTCTGACTTTAATTGGATTGTCTTTTTCGCTTCTCTTAAGTCTTAAAGGTCTTAAATCATTCACTTATATTTTCTCCACAGCCTGACAAATTTTCACAAATTCCTGAGAATCCAATGAGGCATTGCCGACCAGAACTCCATTGATATTTTCCTGGGTAAGAAAACCTTTAACATTGTTTGAATTAACACTCCCGCCGTATATCACTTCTAATTCGCCGGTCGGCGAACCATATTTTTGTTTTAAAAAACTCGCTATTCTATTGGCGTTCTCCGGCGTATCTGCCTTCCCGGCTTCCGGCTTATTTGTAAACCAGGTACTAATCGCCCAACTGGGTTCATAAGTTATCATCCGGCAACCTTCAGGCACAGGCACTTCTTCGCTTTGAATACATACCAAGGGGATTATATTATTTCCCAAAGCCTGTTTTGTTTTTTCCGCTACTGTTTTATCTGTTTCCCCGAAATTTTTTTTTCTCTCGGAGTGACCCAAAATGGCCAAGTTAATCAAACCATTCAAAAGCTGTGCCGGCTCTTCCCCAGTATAGGCTCCCACCCCAAAAGGAGACAAATCCTGCGCTCCCACCAAAAGCGGGAAATTACCCACTAGGATAGCTTTTTTAATTTCAGAAATACAATTAAAAGTTGGGCAAACCACCACTTTTAAATTATCTTGTTTAGGGACTTTGGGTCCAACCTCTGAAATCCAATCCAGGGCTTCAGCGATTGTTTTATTGCTTTTCCAATTAGCTATTATCCAAATAGTCTTATCCATAATTTATATACCCCATTATCGTCATTGCGAGGAGCCGTAGGCGACGCGGCAATCTTGTTTGAGAAAGATTCTTACGCTCACTTCGTTCGCTCAGAATGACGGAGAGGGAAACCACCCATACTTTTCCAAGTTTACCACGAAATCGGCTATAAACACCATAATTATCCGCTGAAGAAAATTAACTATTTTAGAAGTTCTGACAAATCAGCTTTAGAAGTCACACCAATTTTTCTACCTACCTCTTTGTCATCTTTTAAAACAATATATGTAGGAATACTCATTACTCCATACTCTGAAGCTTTGGCAGAATTTTCATCCACGTTAATTTTCTCCACTTCAATCTTGCCGGCCAGCTCTTTCTCCAGCTCCTCAATAATCGGATTCATAAGTCTGCAGGGACCGCACCAAGGAGCCCAAAAATCTAAAAGTTTCGTCATACAGGACTAAAATAATAACACTATTAAAGTTTTTGTAAAGACTTACTTATAAAATGAAGTTATAATTCAGCGAAAAAGTTTGTTGAATATTCAATAGCAACCTTATCCCAAGCTACTGGATCACTCATTATCTTTTGTAAATCCCCATAATTTATTTGAAGCGGTGCTTGAATAATTTTCTTCTTTGGGCCTGCGAGAGACTCCTGGCGAAATATCAACTGTCCTCCGGCTTTACTAATTGTTAACTTTTTATCATCATATACAAATGGCTCTTCCCAATCTACGATTAGCACATCTTTAGTTTTATCCTCCTTGCTTATCCAAGAATTTTCCCTTTTAACTTCGCCTTTATCTATTCTTTCTATTTCTACTAGAGCCTCTGCTAAGCTTCTGCTGGATGGAACTTGTTCCACGACAACCCACTTTTCTTGTTTAAAAACCAGTTCACTAGTATCAAAGCCGAAAAAATCAGCCGGGCCTCTTAGTTTTCTCAATCTTTCACCTGTTTCATAGTGAGTCGGACATGACTGTGCCATGTTAGGCCAAGCTTCTGCTGGAATATTATTAAACCCCCCATATCTTTCTTTTAGTATTGCTATTTGTTCATCATATCGTTGTAGCTCTTCGCTGATGGTATCACGCTCTTGCTCTGTTAAGGCATCCCGCTGGAAAATATAGTCGGTGATATAAAATGGCGCTGTCCGGATACGAGCTGGTACACCCGCTTTGTTGTAACAAATTGCTCCAAAGTTAGTCGTCTCACTCCGAGCTTGAACTGTTAATCTGCCTCCGGCAAACTCATATTGTCTTTCAAAACTATTGGGAGAAGAAAATACAATCAGCCTTTCTGTAACCCTACCTTTTGGAGAAAGACAAATGATCTGTTCTGTCCGTCCTTCACCAAAAGGTTTGGTTGAGACAATCATAGTTGAGCCGTCAAAATCTTTATCTCTCCGGCGTTCGTAAGGTAATGCAACACTATAGTCAAATCTCTCAAGCATATTTATATACCTAAAATGTGCGTATATTATAGCTTAACCACACAAAAAAAGCTTAATTACGGACTTAATAAAAACCTGGTATACTAAAGCCCGTTTATGCCCTCCTCCCTCTTAGATGATTTAAATCCTGTCCAAAAGCAAGCAGTTCAGGCTACTGAGGGTCCGACCCTGATTTTGGCCGGAGCCGGCTCCGGAAAAACCAAAGTCTTGACCCACAGGGTGGCTTACCTGATCCAGGAAAAAGGAATACCACCGGAAAATATTCTATGCCTAACTTTTACAAATAAAGCCAGCGGAGCAATGATTGAACGAATTAAGAATTTACTACGAACTACCAACTACGAACTACCAACTACTCCTGTCATGGGTACTTTCCATAGTTTTTGCGCCAGGATACTGCGAAAAGAAGGCAAAGTCTTGGGTTTACCGCCCGGATTTGCCATTTACGATGAAGGGGATGCCTTGGATGCGATCAAAGAAGCTATGGGGGCTTTAAACATTCCGATCCAAAAAACCTCTCCTCATTCTGTCCGCTCTACCATATCAGCCGCTAAAAATGAACTGATTTCTTCTTTGGAATATCCGCAATATGCCAGAGGTTATTTCCAGGAAACTGTGGCCAAAATTTACCTGGAGTATCAAAAGATTTTAGAGCGCAACCACGCCTTGGATTTTGACGATTTATTGCTCTGCGTTATTAAATTATTCCAAACTGACCCCGGGATCTTGGTCCGCTATCAAATTCAATTCCGCTACATATTAATTGACGAATATCAGGACACTAACCCGGCCCAATATTTAATTAGTAAATATCTTTCCAAACGCCATAAAAATATCTGTGTGGTGGGGGATGCTTCCCAATCAATTTATTCCTTCCGTGGGGCTGATTTCCGCAACATTGTTAATTTTCAAAAAGATTATCCCGAAGTAGCAGTTTTTAATTTAGAACAAAACTACCGTTCCACTCAAAACATATTAGATGCAGCTTTTGCAGTCATTTCCAAAAATAAATCCCATCCGATCTTGAAACTCTGGACCAATAAAGACGGCGGAGAAAAAATAGAAGTAGTAGAAGTAAAAAGTGAAGTTGAAGAGGCGCTCTTTGTAATAAATGTCATCCTGAGCGAAGCGAAGGATCTCAAGATTGAATCTGGAGATTCCCCTCCGGCTTCGCCGGATCGGAATGACAAAAGAGTCAAACTTTCTGATTTTGTCATTTTATACCGGACTAATGCCCAATCAAGAAGCTTAGAGGAACAATTCTTAAAAAGCGGCGTGCCTTATAAATTAGTCGGCGGCGTCAGTTTCTACGCCAGAAAAGAAATCAAAGATGTTCTGGCTTACCTTCGTTTACTGCAAAATCCAAACGATTCTGTCTCTATAAAGAGGGCGGAAAAAATCGGCAAAGGAAGGCTGGCTAAAATTATAGAGCTACGCTCTGTCATCCTGAGCAACAGCGAAGGATCTCTCGCGGATGCGAGTCCCACATTCGTGGGAGATTCTTCGTCGAAGACTCCTCAGAATGACAAACCACCTTATGCTACCCTCGAACTTCTGGATAAAATCCTGGAGGTCACAGGATATCTAGAATACCTGGATGACAACAGCGAAGAGGGCAAAATGCGGGTGGAAAACGTTAAGGAACTGCGCTCAGTGGCAGAAGAATTCCCTAATTTAACTGATTTTTTGGAAAATGTGGCCTTAGTGGAAGCCTCCGACACACCGAAGCACCGACCCGTTTCGCCGACTCAGCGAGGCGAGCGCACTGACGCACCGCAAGCTGATGCGGTCACCCTAATGACTCTCCACTCTGCCAAAGGATTGGAATTCCCGGTAGTTTTTATCGTAGGAATGGAGGAAGGTTTATTCCCTCATTCCCGGTCTATGTTAGATGTCAGGGAGCTGGAAGAAGAAAGAAGGCTTTGCTACGTCGGCATCACCCGGGCAAAAGAAAAGCTATATTTAACTTTTACCAAACAAAGGTTATATTTTGGACAAAGAAGTAATAATTTAATATCCAGATTTTTGTCGGACATTCCGCAAGAACTGATCGAAAGTGATGTTAGCTTTCAGGATCGGGATAGTTTTTTGGATGATGTCAGTATTGGTGACGAAGACGATTGGCTAAAAATTTAGTCTCATTGTCATCCCTGCGAAGGCAGGGATCCAATTAAATACAGACAATAGATGATAGAAAGTGGATGGTAGAATTTTGAAAGTAGAAAATAGAGGATAGAAAACAACAATGGAACGATATCTAGGTATAGTCTTAATACTTGCTCTGACTTTTTTCGCTAAAGGTTTTTTTCAGTCTCCGGCTATTTTAGGCACTTCCACACCTTCACCTACCGAAACCCTACCTGTCAACCAACCCATTACTACAGAGTCTTCTTTTACAGAAAAGTTGCAGGAAGAAACGGAAATCCTGCCTAAACAAGTGGTTTATCAGAATGACCCGGAAACAGAAGCCGGAGAAGAAAAAGTGCTGGAAGAAGGTTCAGACGGCAAAAAAATCAAGATATATAAAACTATATATACCAAAGACGGTAAAGAATATGAAAAAAAACTTATCTCGGTAGAAACAACCCCGGCAGAAGATAAAAAGATTTTGCGGGGAACAAAAATTGTCTGGAGAATTTTGGATACCGCTGATGGCCAAATCAGTTATTGGAAAAAAATACGAGTCTGGGCTACTCATTATGACGGAGGCGCCGGTTGCGCTGGTTGTAGCGGCAGAGGCTTTACAGCCATAGGCCTCAGGGCAGGTAAAGGAGTGATTGCGGTTGACCCATCAGTCATAAAACTTCGCTCTAAAGTTTATATCCCGGGATATGGTCCGGCAGTCGCCGGAGATACAGGGGGAGCTATTAAGGGAAATATTATTGATCTAGGATTTGACGACGCCCACACCGCCGGCTGGAGTGCCCGTTTTGTGGATATATACTTGCTTTAAATATTTTTTGCATAAATTTATCTTTAAAAAACTTGTTCTGATATCCTTTAGAAATTGTCAGAACAGCGAGACAATATAGAACATTTAGTCGGATACCAGGAAGATGCCATCAGGATCCCTAATATATCTCTCTGCTCAACTATACTTTTCTTAAAATCTATTATTTGATTCTGCCGATTATCAGGAAGAACAATATATTGGGTCTGTTCTAATTTAGACCACATTTCTTCAACATTAACTTTATATCTAAACTCCGAATTTAAATACGGTTCGTCTAATTTGCGGACTTCTTTTTCTTTAATATAAATACTTCCGTTTGAAACGGCAAACTCTTCTGAAGGCAGAAGGATAACCCTACCTACAAAGATTGTTTCTGATTTTGGATCACGGTAAAGTATGATATCTCCTCTTTTAGGATTAGGTTTGGTACGGAAATACTTTTTAAATACGAGGTATTGATTATGCCCTAAACCAGGTTCCATACTTGAATCAGGAACCCTAAAAATGTGAATAAGAAAAAAAGAAGCTATCAGTGCTAAAAATAAAATTATTATAATTATTAAAAAGATTATTAGTTTCACCCGGAATTATTTTAAAATTTCAAGCTCGATAGAATCTTGTCTCCAGCATCTCCGATTATCCTGAATAAATACATTTTTCCATCTTTTGCTACATACATAAATTTCGGAGAACCGGGTTGGTAAGTGATAATTTTATATTCTGCAGCCTGGCCGGAAATTGTTGCTTCTTGATCAAGCGTTATGTGGCCTTTGGAAGTCTTATCAAACACCCCCCAAACGAAAGGATAATACCAATAATCTTGAAACCACTGCTGAATTGTCAAATTTTTATCATTTTCAAATATCCAAACAGAAAAAGGATTTATATCATAAGAGCCGGATTTATCTAAAACCACTACTGCCCCCAGAAGCCTCCCCGGTTCATATCCGACATAACCGCTGAAATTTTTCCTGAAATTGCCGTTGCCCCGTTTGTTGAATGCTTCTTCCGAGTCTTCTTTTACAGAAGAATTCTTCTCGTAGTTAAATCCAAACCCTGAATTTGAATAAGAATTAAATTCCGGCTGTTTGGCGGCAGTATCGATTGTTATTGAAGGGATTCGGAGAAGATTATTTTTTTCAGGAGCCTGCGTAGGCTGTGCCTGCTTGGATACCACATTTGAAACAATCGGTTCTTCTGTCGCTTCCTGAGTGTTTTTAACCGGCTTTATTTTTGCGAAATAGTATACCTCAACGGCAACTAAAATTATTACCAGTATTCCGACTAATGCAAATATGTGGGCAAAACCTCTTTGCATGTATTCATCATAATTTAACTATTGCCAAAATACAATTTGTTCTGTTATTATCGGTCAATGGCGAAAAGGACTCAAAGCTCAAAACTTACAACTCAAGACTTACCTCCGTTTAACGGACTTAACAATTTGCTGAATAAATTTGCTTCCCTAAAGGATTTCCGTTCTTCAAAAAAGTTTTATCTTATTTTAATAGCGGTGGGATTATTAATTCTGTTTATTTACAAAAAAAGCTGGTTTGTTGCGGCTACAGTTAACGGCTCGCCAATTACCAATCTGGAGCTACAAATGCGCCTGAATAAACAATTCCGCTCTCAAACCCTAACCCAAATGACTAATGAAAAAATTATTCTCTCTGAAGCGGCCAAAAATAATTCTATAGCTTCGGAGACGGAAGTTAACAAAAAGATCTCGGAAATAGAAACTCAAGTGGGCGGCGCGCAGGCTCTGGATGGTTTACTTTCTCAACAAGGCCAAACCAGAGACAGTATCAGACAACAAATTAAAATGCAACTTAGTATAGAAAAATTATATGCCAATGAGGCTACGGTTTCCGCAGAAGAAGTTGCAAAATTCATAGAACAAAACAAAGATCAAATGCAGGCTACTGATTCTGCCGGGCAGGAAGTAGAGGCAACTGAAACAATTAAAAATCAAAAATTATCCCAGATTTTTTCCCAAAAATTCCAGGAACTTAAAACTAAAGCCAAAATCCAGATATTTTAACCTTCTTTGTCATCCTGAGGCGTAGCCGAAGGATCTCTCGCGAATGCGAGAACTGAAATAAATTCAGAGATTCTTCGCTAATCGCTCAGAATGACATATAATACCTTCATGGATTTACGACCAATTACAGCTAAACAGAAATCTATTTACAATAAGTTAGTTACCCATGTTATCCAATCCTGGGAGTGGGGGGAGCTCAGGAGGTGTCTCGGCACCCCGGTTTTAAGATATGGGATTTATCAAAACGGCAAACCAACAAAAGTTTTCCAGTTAACCTTACACAAAATCCCTTTTACCAACCAATCCGTCGGTTACCTGCCAAAAGGGCCATTGCCGGATAAAGAACTGGCAAAGGCTTTGCAAATAATCGGCAGAGAACACAGCTGCGCATTTATCAAATTAGAGCCAGATGTCATCCTGAGGGCGGAGCCCGAAGGATCTCTTGCGAATGCAAGTTACTCAAACGAGTTGAGTGATTCTTCTCCGGCTTCGCCGGATCAGAATGACAGAGTTGATTCAAGTTTCATTCCATCCCCCAAGCCTCTTTTTACCAAATATAACTTTGTTATTGATTTAACAAAATCAGAACCGGAACTTCTGAAAAACATGCATTCGAAAACCAGATATAACATCCGGGTGGCAGAAAAACATGGGGTAAAAGTGGAAGTTCGAACCGACGACGAAGCTTTTGAAATTTACCTGAAACTTTACTTTGAAACTACTAAAAGACAAGGTTATCACGGACACAATGAATACTACCACCGGGAGGTTTGGAAAACTCTTAAGCATGCAGGGATGGCCCGTCTGCTGATTGCTTCTTTCAAAGACGAACCTCTTACTGCCTGGATGCTGTTAAATTTTAAAGATACCCTTTATTATCCTTATGGCGGTTCCTCCCTTGCTCACCGGGAAGTCATGGCCAATAATTTAGTGGCTTGGGAAGCTATTAAATTAGGAAAAAAATTGGGACTTAAAAAATTCGATATGTGGGGAGCACTGGGCCCCGACACCAATCCCAAAGATTCCTGGTTTGGGTTTCATAAATTTAAACTTGGATACGGCGGGAAGTTAGTGGAGTATATCGGTACTTATGATTTGGTTTTCAACTGGCCGGTGTATTTGGCATTCACACTTGTAGACAAACTTACGCCGCTTAAAATCTTGTTACTCAAATTGATTGGGAAATAATTGTTGTCATTCCGAGTGAAACGAGGAATCTCAAGATTAAAAAACAAAAATCTTGAGATCTTTCACTAATCGTTCAAGATGACAAAAAGTATGGACACAACACTAATCATATCGGCAGGAATACTACTTGGCTGCCTCATCAGTCTTTCCTGGTTTGCCGGCTCCGATGCTCCTTACATTCCGACAAATATAAAACTTGTCAGAAAAATACTACGACTTGCAGGTGTAAAAAAGGGTAAAAAATTTTATGAACTGGGGTCAGGAGACGGCCGGGTAGTTTTGCAGGCAGCCAAACTGGGTGCTGATTCCACCGGTATCGAACAATCATGGCTCAGGGTTTTATACTCCAAATACCGGTCCGCCAAACTAGCTTCCTACTCGTCTAGTGGGAATGCAGAATTCCATCATGGTAATATCTTTTCTAAATCCTATGCAGACGCAGATATTGTCTATATTTATCTTCTGCATAAAGGGGTTAACCGTTTAGAAAATAAATTAAAAAAAGAATTAAAAAAAGGCTCAGTTGTCGTTACTCAAACTTATCACTTTCCCAATTGGAAACCGTTTAAAAAGATCGATTTTACCAAAGAAGTAGATTTATCAAAAGATATTAAAGGAGCCGGCAGTTTTTGGCTATACCGCTCTTAACATTTCTAAAACCACATTTTATGTAACGGCCGTATCATACTTTGTGGTGCTTATATAACAAACAAACGTTTGGGTGAATCAGTAAGCTGTCTTAAGCCCTGCTTTTCCAAAACAAATAAATCTTCAATTCTTACCCCGCCCGCTTCGCCCGCGAAGCGAGGCGAGCCAAAATCAGGTACATATATTCCCGGTTCGATAGAAAAAACCATACCCTCTTTTAAAGTTTCTTTACTTTTGAGTGACAAACTGGGGTGTTCATGGACTTCTAAACCGATTCCATGACCTAAGGAATGGGGAATTGTCGGAAACCCTTTGGACATAATATAATCCCTAGCTACTTTATCTACATCAGTAGCCTTAATTTCCTTACCAGATTTTACAGCAGAATTGATAAAATCTACTGCTTTTTGTTGAGCTGCCAACACCGTTTTATATATTTCTTTTTGTTGATTGGTTGGTTTTCCAAAAAATATTGTCCTGGTCATGTCAGAGCAATAATCCTTATGCTTTGCGCCAAAGTCCAATAGAACAAACTCTCCATTTCCGGTTAATTTAGTTTCCCCTGTTTGGTGATGCGGCACGGCAGAATTTTTACCAAAAGCTACAATTGGAGGGAAAGAAACTACAGCACCTTTACGTCTGATAAAATTTTCCAGTTCCCCCGCCACTTCTTTTTCGCTAATCCCAATTATGATCTTTTTTAAGATAAACTTGAAAGCCAAATCTCCAATTCTACAAGCTTCTTCTATTTTTTTTATTTCTTCTTCAGTCTTAATGCTTCTTAAATGAGAAACGTCAAAATGTTTTGTGATTTGAAAATGTTTTCTTAATGTTTTATGCTCCGTCACTGTTAGATTATCTTCTTCGATCCCCAGTTGTTTAATTTCTTTTTGGTGTTTTTTAAAAAGATTTTTAGTGGGATTTTTATGGCTTCTTTCAAAAACAGTTAGATGGGGGACTTGTTTTTTTATGGCCTCTGTGTACCTCCCATCAGTAATGATATAGGCAAAATCGCTGCCAAGAAAAATATACGCCTCCCGCTCCAAAGCTGAAAAATTTGTAAAACCGGAAAGATAACTAATATTGGAAACAGAAGAAATTAAAACGCCGTCCAGTTTTTCTTTTAAAAATTTTTCCCTAAGGCTTTTAATTCTATACTCAAACATAAACCCTATTCTATCAGAAACATACTGAAGTAGAATTTTATCTTAATAAAGAAGAATGAATCTTTCTCTGAGGGGTATATGATTCTTTTATAAATACAACTGCAGGAACTGCCGCAACAAGAAAAGATCCTCGAAGACCGCTTTGCATATCTATAGTAACTGCACTAACTGCAGAATCACGATATACATATAGTTTTAGTTCTGGAATGTGTGGAGCAAGACGACCAACCAAAGGGCCATCTGAATCACTTGCTTGATCCAATGGACAGGCGAAAAAACCGCCAAAGAATCTTTCACCAGTTTGCCTAAAATACTCTATATCAATCTGAGCATAAGTCGAAGCAGGCAACATTAATGCTGTTGCTCTTGAAAATTCTGCTTCAATAGGTTGGGAATATGCATCAATCATCAACAGGTTGACAGACGGAGATCTACCAAAACTATTATGGATGGTGGGTTGATCTGGTTTAATTGCCACTACCAGTGACGGTGGCGTGAATGCTGCTAGGTCTAAACCATCATCAATGTGCCCGAAATGATCCGGGTGTTCTTGAATAACTTGGGCTAATGGCTTTGCTTCCGTTTGCAGAAAAACCCACCCCTTTCTCTCTAAGGCTTTTCGCTCTTTGGGTCGAGGATCTCTGGTCTCGGCTAACAGCTGCAATGTTCTCGCGCGAAAATCCCTTATGGGTTGTATTGTTTCAACGGGAAAAGGAATATCGTCAATTCCAAGTTGAGCTTCTAGTACGCCACGTACAGCACTAATCACTCTTGCAAAACTTCGCAATCCTTGTCTTGATAATTCCAACTCAGACTCTCTCAACATAATTGGCGTATATTACCTTTCTATAGGTTGTTTGTCAAATGTTGGCCGCTTAGTTATAATCCCTCTGTGAAACTACTTCATTTTTCCGATCTTCATATTGGCATGGAAAATTATGCCAAATTGGATCCTGAAACCGGACTCTCCACCAGGTTAATGGATTTTTTCAACACTTTTGATTTTATTGTTGAAACGGCATTTAAAGAGGATGTGGACGCAGTCATCTTTGCCGGGGATGCCTATAAAACCCGCGACCCCAACCCCACCCAACAACGTGGTTTCGGTGAGCGGATTGCCAAGATAGCAAAAAAAATACCGGTTGTTTTAGTGGTGGGAAATCACGACACCCCCAACGCAGAAGGCAAAGCCAATACTTTGGATATTTACTCAGCCCTGGAAATAGACAATGTCTGGGTCTCCAGACAACCGGAAATTTTACAAATCCCCACCAAATCCGGCAACTTACAAATAGTCACCCTCCCCTGGCTGCACAAAAACGACTATAAAACTATTGCGGAAAAGTTAAAATCGCTTTACGGCAAAATTAAACCTCCGGCAGTTGCCGGGCCTGCCATATTGGCTTCCCACGCTGAAATTACGGGAGCGGAGTTTGGCAGTGAAAAAGGCATGGCCATCGGAAATGATGTCAGTATTCCCCTGCCGCTAATTCAGGATAAACAACTCTCTTATGTGGCCTTAGGCCACCTGCACAAACACCAGGTGTTATCTAAACCCGGAGATCTACCTTTAATTGTCTACTCCGGTTCTCCTCAGCGGGTTGATTTCGGGGAAGAAAAGGAAGAGAAGGGAATTTGTTTAGTGGAAATCAAAGAGCGTCAAGGGGAAAGCGTCAAGGGTAAGGCAACTTCACCCTTCCCCCTTAACGCTTTACGCTATTTCTCAAGCTTTACCTTCATCTCCACCAATGCCAGAAAATTCTTGACCATTACCATCAACCTGGATGCTAAAGACCCGGATCCCACTCAAACTATTATCAAGGAAATAGAAAGCAAAGATATCAAAGACAAAATCGTCAAAGTGATAATCAATATTCCGGCCGAGTGCGGGGAGGAGCTAAAAATGGACCAGATTAAAAAAGTCCTCAAAGACGCCAATTTTATAGCCGGAATTTCCCGGAACACAGAAAGGGTGGAACGATTCAAACTGGAAACATCAGAGGTGGAAAGCCTCTCCCCACTGCAGGCCCTACAAGCATATTTTACCAGTAAAAAATACTCTCCGGAGAAACAGAAAAAATTAGAACAATATGCTAGTCAAATACTAGAAGGTTAAAAACTGTCATTCTGAGCGAACGAAGTGAGTGTAAGAATCTTGATTAATATAGATTGCCACGTCACTACGCTCCTCGCAATGACATAGATTATGATACCGACAAATCTTAAATTATCTAACTTCACCAGCTACGGGGAAAATCCGCCGGAGTTGGATTTTACCAAATTTAAACTGGCTGCCATTTCCGGTCTTAACGGCGCCGGCAAATCTTCTTTGCTTGATTCCATCACTTGGTGTCTGTGGGGTACTTCCCGGGCCGGCGACTCTGCGGATGAGTTAATTCATCTGGGAGCGAAAGTAATGAACGTCGAGTTTTCTTTTGAACTAGACGGGCATATTTTTACGGTTAAGCGAAAACGGAGTAAAAAAAGCGGCGGCCAAACCGCATTGGAGTTTTGGTCCGGTTCGACAAGTTCACCACAAGCTCACAACCTAACCGAAGGAACAATAAAGGCAACACAGGAAAAAATCATCAATGCCCTGCATTTGAGTTTTGAAACATTCACCAACTCCGCATATCTCCGCCAAGGTCATGCCGATGAGTTTACTACCAAGGGCCCAACTGACCGGAAAAGAATTCTGGCTGATATTTTAGGACTTAACCACTACGACAAACTGGAAGAGCGGGCCAAGGAAAAATCCAAAGAAGCCCAAACTAAATTAACGCTACTGGATTATCAACTGCTGGAAATAGAGGCAGAACTTTCCCAAAAAGAAGACCGCTCAGAAAAGAAAAAAGCCGCCGAGAATAAAATTAACGAGGTTGAAGCGCAAATTAAAACCTCGGAAGAAAAATTAAAAGCCCTGCGGGAGCAGCGGGAAGCGTTGAATTTAGCCTCCGAACAAAGAAAAAAGCTGGAGCAAAATTATCTGGAAAACAAAAAGGAACTTGAAGATATTATTTTTCAGGGCAAAAACCGCAAGAGCAAAATCGACTCCCTTAGGTTGCAGTTGGAAAGCCTACAGGGAGTGGCCGGAAAACTGGAGAATCAAAAATCCCTGCAACAGGAAAAAGACAAGATGGATAAAATCAAACAGGAACAGCTGGAAATAGAAAAAAAATTATCCGATATCACCGGAGGAATTAATTTAAAAAAACAACAGACACAAAATATCAAAAATGAAATAGATAAATTAACCGACCAGCTTAGCGCATCAACAAAAACCGGAGCCAAGTGTCCGACCTGCGGACAGGAAATCGGCAAATCTGAAAAAGCTCATGTGCACAACCAATTAACAGTACAGATTAAAAATTTGAAAGAAGACCTTTCGGAAATTGATTTTTCCAAAGAAGAAAAAGTATCCGCTGATTTGGAAAATCAGTTAAAAGCAATCCACTTTGATCCCGAAAAATACCGGCTAATTCTCTCACAACTTAAAAATTCGGAGGAGATTCAAAAACAAAATGAAGAAAAGCTGACCATTACGGCCACTTTGCTGACTGAGGAAAAAGTAGTTTTAGAAATGAGAGTTTTGTTTCAGAATAAAAAATTGCAGGTTGATAAAATATCGGAAGAATTAACCAAGCTACCTGATTTATCAGAGAAAATCTTACATTTAAACCAGGCAATCACCGGTACGGAAAATCAACTTACCAATATCCGTGAAGAAGAAAAAGCAGCCCGGGGAATTTTGGGGCAGATAAATGAGCTAATTTCACGGACTGCCCAGATGGAAAATCTCTCAAAGCAAAAGTCAGCAGAAAAAACTACTCTGACGGAGGAAAAACAAGTTTTTGACGAACTTTCTTTAGCCTTCGGCAAAAAAGGTATTCAGGCCATGATTATAGAGCAGGCCATTCCGGAAATAGAAGATGAGACCAACCGCTTATTGGAAAAATTAACCGAAGGCCGGATGAAAATCCGGCTGGAAACCCAAAAAGAAACAAAAACTAAAGTATTGCTGTCGGAGGGAGAAAAAGGTTATGCGCTAGTTGAAACCCTGGAAATTATTATTTCAGATGAAATGGGCGAGCGGCCTTATGAGCTTTATTCGGGCGGAGAAACTTTCCGGGTTAATTTTGCTATTCGCTTAGCCATCTCAAAACTATTGACTCACCGGGCCGGAGCCAAACTGCAGTTTTTAGTCATTGATGAAGGCTTCGGCACTCAAGACGCCCCCGGCCGGGCCAGATTGGTGGAAGTTTTGGATACCATCAAGGATGACTTTGAAAAGATTATCGTCATCACTCACATAGAAGAACTAAAGGAGGAATTCCCGGTCAGAATCGAAGTCTCCAAAAACTCCGGCGGGTCTACTTTTCAATTAGTCGGAGACTAATTTAACAAGCAAGCTTTGCTTAATACGAGTGTAAGCGAGTATCAAGCTCTGCTTACTTTTGAAGTAGTGGGGGTTTAAGTAGCCGGTCTTTTTTGATGCAATACTTCTTCAGCTTCCTGAAGCGTTGCCTTGACCTGCTGATTTTGATTAGTGTGATTCAAACCGGAATTCGGACGGGGATCTGATTTAGGTAATTGTTTTTTTGTCCAGCGAATTTCTGTCTCTCGCACATACCGTATTACTTTAGCCTTACTCCAATAAACACTCCCTGAACCTTTTTCACTCATGCTATATATTTCACTATTTTTAACAGCTCTTTGTCAAATTGGTCTATACAACGTAAACTATAGATATGAAATATTTTTTAAAGACTTTTCCGGCTTTAATTTTCTGGGGGGCTTTTGCATATGTAGTCTTACAGGTGCCTTATCCGAAGAGCATAACAGCTGCTAATTACACTCAAATTCTCCCTTTTCTTGCCAGTCTTTACCTGGCGCTAGTCCTCACTCTTAACATTCTATTCAAAAATATTCTTTTTTCAGCTTCCGTTTGTTTAGGCCTAATTTTTATCTTGATTCTCAAGGCATTGGATTCTTTAAATATCGTTACAGCCATATTAATAATTGTCGCCACGTATCTACTGGCCGGTTATTTTTGGAAAACAAAAAGAAATTTGACTAAACAGCCAAAAATCCCTAAACTCCAATCATTGCGGTAAGAAATTAAGAAAAATAGCCATTGACTTTTCGGATTTTATTTGGGTAATATAGATTTGTGTCTGCCTTTTTAAATCTAACTCGAGAATCGTTAGAAGAACTGTATATAAACAAACGCCTCTCTACTTGGAAGATAGCAGAAATATTAGGGTGCGCTCGTTCAACTGTTTATGCAAAAGCCATATCATTTAAAATACCTGTAAGAACCCGTGCAGAATCTCATATTATTTATCCTAGAAAGGATTTTAGCGGAGATTTAATCGAAAAAGCATATTTAATTGGTTTTAGAATTGGGGATTTAAGAGTTAGAAAATTTTATAAAAATAGTGAAACTATAAAATTAGATTGCGCTTCAACAAAAGCTGAACAAATTAACCTAATAAAGAATTTGTTCTTTAATTATGGTCGGGTTTGGATAAGTAAACCAAATAAGCACGGTGCTATACAAATCGAATGCTTTTTAAATACTACATTTAATTTTTTATTATCAAAGGAACCAGCTAAGTTAATTTTAAGAAGTAAAAAATATTTCTTTGCATTTTTGGCTGGTTTTACAGATGCCGAAGGATCTATATTCATTTCTCGAAAACAAAACCAGGCCGCCTACGCATTGGGTAATTACAATCTACCGCTATTAAAAGCTATCAAAACCTATTTGAATAAGCACAGCATCAAGACTCCTAAACTAGGGTATTCTAAAAGACAAGGCTTGCTTGCAAGTCATGGGTATAGATATAATCACGATTATTGGACTTTAACTATCAGCAGAAAGAAGGATCTAATCAAACTCTTTGATCTACTGAGCCCAAATCTAAAACATAAAAATAGAATTAAACAAATGAAGAAAGCAATTAAGAATATTGAGGAAAGAAATAGACTCTATGGACAAAAATAGAAAATATTTTTCAACTACCCCAATTTATTATGTTAATGATGTCCCGCACATTGGTCACGCATACCCTACAGTCGCCGCAGACGTGATAACTCGTTACTTCAAACAAAAAGGTTACGATGCAAGGCTTTTGACCGGGACAGATGAACATGGTGCAAAAATAGCTGAAGCTGCAAAAAAGCACGGCAAAGAACCCAAAGAGTATACGGATGAAATTTCTGAAGAATTCAAAAAAACGTGGCGAGAATTAAATATTGATTACATCAGGTTTATTAGAACTACGGACGAAGACCATATTAAAGTCGCTCAAACATTTTTACAAAAACTATATGATAAAGGAGCAATCGACCCAAAACCGAGACTTTATAAGGGCTTGTACTGCGTCGGCCATGAGAAGTTTATGTCTCCTGAAGAACTAGTCGACGGTATTTGCCCAGACCACAAGATAAAACCTATTGAACATTCAGAAAAAAATTATTATTTAAAATTAATTGACTATCAAGACTGGTTAAAGGAGGTTATTCTTTCTGGTGAGCTAAACATTAAGCCAGAATCAAAAAGGAATGAAATTCTGGGAAAAATTAAACAAGGCTTGGAAGATATATCAATCTCAAGAGTAAGTCTTGAATGGGGAATTCCTTTGCCTTTTGATAAAACTCATACTTCCTATGTTTGGATAGAAGCTTTAATTAACTATTACACCTACGGTTCTCAAAATAATTTCTGGCCAGCTGATTTACATTTAGTTGGAAAAGATATCTTATGGTTCCATACTGTAATATGGCCAATTATGCTTCACGCAATTGGAGAAGAATTACCAAAACAAATATTCGCTCATGGTTTTTTTACCATTAATGGACAAAAAATGTCTAAAACAATCGGCAATGTCATAAGCCCTGCAGATTTAGTAGCAAAATACGGAGTAGACGGAACAAGGTATGTACTTTTGGCTGCATTTCCTTTTGGGGATGATGGGGACTTCGGATGGGAGATATTGGATCGTATTTATACTGCAGACTTGTCAAACGGGCTAGGAAATTTAGTTTCTAGGATATATAAGTTATTTACTAACCACACATACGATCACCAAATCCAACCTGCAGTTGGGGAAAATAGTCCTTGGGTTGAATCATACAAATTATTAATTGAAGATTTACAATTTTCTATAGCATTAGATATTATCAGAAAAGAAATAAGGGATATAGATGTAGAAATCAATAAAATAAAACCCTGGGAACTACAATTAGAAGACCAAAAATTTTTCTTACAAAGAATAATTCCAAGAATTTTACTACTCGCAAAATTACTACAGCCTTTTTTACCGGAAACTGCTGAAAAAATCCTGAAACAATTTTCCGGGCAAATAAAATCTGCCCCGCCACTTTTCCCCCCCC
>Ga0209541_10000038_pt1 | contig 207352 bp, 218 predicted proteins | sample RifCSPlowO2_01_FD_184027 | JGI IMG/M metagenome (GOLD analysis project Ga0209541, IMG submission 184027) | Groundwater microbial communities from Rifle, Colorado - Rifle CSP2_plank lowO2_0.1 (SPAdes) (version 2) | ecosystem: Environmental > Aquatic > Deep subsurface > Groundwater | place...
TATTATTGTACTTTGGTAGGATAATATTTTGAAACATTCTATCCTATCAGAGTACATTTAAAATAACTATTTTTCGGTTTTTAAATTAAAACTCCGGACAAAGCCTAAAGAATGATTCTCTTCAAACAACGGCTTATGCTATCAAAAATTACTAAAACAAAAATATTTCTCGAAGAGTTATATTATGAAAATAATTTCTTAGAATTCCATCAACCGAAGATTAAAGAGAATCCTGAAGAATATTGCGCAATCTTTATCCGAAAGATTTAAAACGATGCAGTCTTCTATGAAATAAAAGGTGAAGCAATGCCAAAAAACTCAATTAAATCAACAACTTATGACTTGAATATCATATCGCAAGAGGATTCTACACCAGCATATATTCCTCTTCCATTTTTAATCAAAAAAAACTGAATTATTATGACCATTGGCCCTCTACATATAACACAACAAACTATTCTTTATATTCTTCTAGCTCTTGCTTTTAATCTCCTGTATGACTTTCTCCTAGGAGCGAAATTGGTGATCATTCTCAAGCACCTCGGCGAAAAAATTTCTTATCTTCATGCATTTTATATCTTCTGCATTGCAAAATTCAGCTCTATATTCACTCCATTTTTTTCAGGAATTATCATCAGTAAACCTCTCGCGTGCAAGCACTACGGCAAAATACCATTAAAAAAAGGAATATTTGTCACTATTTTTGAACAAATCTTAGATTTTGCCACCCTACTTGTTATCTTTCCTTTCCTCCTATTGGTTGTAGGGCAATATTTCCTTAATTTTTACCTTCAGATCATATTAATAATTACAGCACTAGCTTTGATAATCTTTATTTTTGTTTATTATGAAACTCTTTTAAACTTCATTTGGAAATTCAAGAATCTTATCCCCCAAAAAATTAGAATATTTGGACAGAAGCATAATATAACAAAAGAAAACACTTTTAGCTCTTTTAAGGAAGTCAAGGAACTTTTTAGCAACAGAAAACTTCTCATTGCTGTCTTTCCCTACCTTTTGCTCCAGATCCTATTAGTCCCATTTGTCCTTAAATTTACAGTATTAATTTTAGGCACTAATATCAGCTATAAAACTTCTTTTCTGGTTTATTTCGTTTCAGTTACAGTAGGAAAACTCTCCGGACTGCCGGGAGGGCTAGGTTCCTCAGATATTACTATGGGAGGGCTACTTCTTCTTTTTGGATTTACATCACTCCAGGCAACTACTACTGTAATCCTCTTCAGGTTTGTATCCCTTGCGCCTGCGCTGATTATCGGGGGATACCTAACAATTTACCTCTCGACAAAGTATTCTCTAAAATTTATAGCTCCTTCAGAAAAATCAGATGTAGAGTTTCATAAACCTAAAAACTGACTCTTCATACTTGTAAGATAATCTATTTTTCTTTTACTTGTCCATAACTTCTTAAAGTAATTCTTATTAGACATGTAAGAAATAAACCTAAAAAATGACGGAATATAGTCTCCCCCCAAAATCATCTTCACATTCCGTATATTAAAAGTCCGTGAATGAATATAAGCCAGCATGTCTTCCAAACGATCAGAATACACTGCATACTTATACTTTTTTTCAATCAATTCCATAGATTCTGGGGATGGAAATTTTGAGATTACATTTAAATCTTCAAGATCTAATTCTCCCCCAAGATCAGTTCCAGGATAAGGATTATATATACTCCACTGAGTTATATTAAACTTTGCCTCTTTAACCAGAGCCAAAGACGCTTCAATATCATCTTTGGTTTCTCCTGGAATATTAATCATCATAAATGCCGACATCCTCATTCCTAATTTTCTACACACTTCTGCTGTCTGCTTGATCCTCGCTACATTTACACGCTTATCAACAACATTCAACATTCTATCTGAACCTGACTCTATACCCATATTTACTTGAATAACCCCATTTTCCTTCAAGAACTTCACCAATTCCTCATCAAGCAAGTCAGCTCTTGTCTGGATGCCATAAATTAGCTTAATATTTCTTTCTTTCAACAACTTAAATATTTCATATACTCTCCATTTATACAATGTAAACGTATCATCTCCGAATTGAATACCATCAATTTTATAATCTTTTATCAACAACTCAATATGATCCACAATTTTTTTCGGACTCATCATTCTAGGCCTTCGGTCTCTCACAGTACAAAACTTACAAACATACGGGCAACCTCGCGCTGTGAACATCAATAAAGAAGAAAGATACACCCCTCTAATAGTCCAAGAATTTGGCTGAGTATAATACTTCATGTCCACTTTCTCATAAGCTGGAAAAGGGATATCATCTAAATTCTGAATTTCTGGCCGCTCACGATTCTTTACAAGTTTACCTTCTTTTACATAGGCAACACTTGCCAGATCTTTACCGTCTTTTCCTTCTTTAATTTCTTTTATTAATTCATAGAATGCCTCTTCAGCCTCGCCAATAACCAAATAGTCAAATTTCAGTTTCTTTTCCACAAAATGCTCAGGCCGTTCAGTCGGGTAAGGGCCTCCAATAATAATAACAGTCTTCTCATTTTCTTTTTTTATGAATTCACACAATTCATTCATTATTGGAAGTTCAGTAATAAAACATGACATTCCCACGAAACTAGGCTTACTCTTCAATAGCTCATCTTTTATTTTTTTCATTCCTTCTTCCTGTTTTATGCCTTTAAAATCGAGAATATCATTATCAAAACCTTTGCTTGTCAAGTATGAAGAAATCTGCATGACACCTAAAGGAAGCCTACGATCATAGCTTCTGTTTGGAGGGACTATTAGAATAATATCGCTCTTATTCCTCTCTTCTCCATTATTTTTCATAGATAATCTTCCTTATTATAGAGTGTTATCCATTTTCTTTATTTAAACCTTTCTTTCAATCTGGCTGATACAAAGCCATTGTGCTTTTTCAAGAAATATCTATTAAAATATTCTTATATTATTTTCAGGAAAGCTTATAACAATATAGCAAACTTCAAAAAAACATGAAAATAGGAATAGCGCTAATAGGAACAGGAGCTATAGCTGAAGTACATGCAAAAGCAATACAAGAATGCGGTCATACTGAACTAGTTGCTGTGAGAAGCAGGGATATAAAAAGGGCTGAATATCTTGCAAAAAAATATTCTGCTAAAACTTATACAGACTATGATGAGTTATTAAAAGATCCAAAAGTAGATGCTGTAGATATTGTAGGAATAAACAATATGCATGCTGAACTGGGAATAAAAGCAGCAAAAGCGAAAAAGCATGTTCTTGTGGAAAAGCCTATAGATGTATCTGTCGAGAAAGCAGAAGAGCTTATAAAAGAATGCAAAAAAAACAATGTAAAATTAAGCGTTATATCGCAAGAAAGATTTGACAGCGCAACCAATGTAATAAAGTCAGCAGCAGAAAGAGGACAATTGGGAAAAATATTCATGGCTAGCATGTCAGTAAAGTGGAAGAGAACACAACAGTATTATGACTCCTCAGAGGGATGGAGAAAAAACAGAGAAACAGCAGGAGGCGGAGTTCTTATTGTCCAAGCAATACATCACTTAGACTTATTGATATGGCTGCTTGGAGATGTTGAAAGCGTGTATGGAAGATCAGAAACTAAATTACATAATATAGAATGCGAAGACACTGTAGCTGCAATTCTAAAGTTTAGAAACGGGACATTAGCAACAGTTGAAGCATCCTCTGCAGTAAAAAGCATGATGAATGACAGACTAGAACTGCATGGAGACAAAGGTTCTGTAATATTAGAATCTGATGTTTTAACACACAGAATAAAAAAATGGACTACAGGAAAAGGAAGAATGAAAGATATCATACAAAAAATCAAGCATATACATCACATAAAAAAGGGAAGAATAAAAAACCAGGTCGAAGACTTTGCTGAATCAATAATAAACAACAGAGAACCAAAAGTAAAAGGAGAAGACGGACTAAAAGCCCTTCAAGTAATACAAGCCATATATAAATCCGCAAATCTTAAAAAGGAAGTAAGTTTAACCTCGTAAAGAAGGTGGAAAAATGTTTCTTGTTCCAAACAAAATAAAAAATATAGCTTCAAAATTGGGAGTAATGGACATTGCCAGAAAGTATTATCTGAAAAGATATTATACAAATTTAGAAGAAGAATTCTATGAATACAAGAAGACAGGAAAAATTCCAATGCCTGACCATCTAATCTGGGAACCTACAGGCAAATGCAACCTGAGATGCAGAATGTGCTACATAAATTTTGCAGTCACAACAAAAACAAGAGAGATAACATTAGATGAATTCAAAATTATGATAAATAAAATTCCAACACTGAAAAAGATAAGCATGATAGGAGGAGAATTATTCCTCAGAAAGGACATATTTGACATGCTTGACTACTTAAGAAGCAAACAAATAACAGCAACACTTGCGACAAATGCAACGCTATTGAAGCCTGAGATGCTTGATAAACTAGCAGAATACAATGACATGGTCAACGTGACTGTCTCTGTAGACGGGCCAGAAAAAATCCACAACATAATCAGAGGAAAAGAGTTTGCATTCCAAAGATCAATGGAAAACATAAAAGCAATGAGAGCAAGAGATATATTCGTAAATGTTGTATCTGTAATAACAAAAGAAAACCTTGATTACTTGCCGGATCTAATAAAAGTCATAAGAGACTCTGGAGCAAACTACATGGAACTAGAATATGAAAGAATATACAATGCAGAAATAGTCAAGAAAACAGCAGAGCTATTAGGCGCAGAGTGCACATTAGATAACTTTCCGATAGTAGGAGGAGACAGCAGTTTAATGCCTGAATATACAATAGAAAGACTGAGAATAAGCATTGATGCAGCAGAAAGAACAGCAAAAGATGCAGGAATGACATTAGGTTATATGCCGTTTGACTTTGTAGAAAACATGGACGACTACTACCAAAGAAACGTAAGTGATGAAGAACACTTCTGCAAGCAATTGTTTATACCAAGAATAGACTGCTCAGGGAATTTTATATTCTGCTTTGCAATAAAGAAGCCGCTAGGAAACATACTAACACAATCATTTGAAGAAGTATGGTATGGAAAGGAATTCAATGAATTCAGAGAAAGATTCCTGAACAACAAGGTGCTTCCAATCTGCGAAACATGCGAGAAAATGATAATGTGCAAAAGAGGACAGAAAAAAACTGAAGCAGCAAATCCTGCAACTGTAGCTGATGAGAAAACAGAGAAGGCATACGAAACAATATACGCTGGAAGCAACTGATTAAACAGACAAATAGAAAGCTTTTAATAACTAATTTCTTGGCAAAGATATAATGAATAATTACGACTTCAAAGAATCGGAGAAAAAATGGCTGAATTTCTGGCAAAAAGAAAAAATTTATTCATTTGATCCAAAATCTAAGAACAAGATCTACTCAATAGACACGCCGCCACCAACAGTTTCTGGAAAAATGCATATAGGACATGCCTTCAGCTATTCGCAACAAGACTTCATTGCAAGATACCACAGAATGAAAAGAGAAAGCATATTCTACCCTTTCGGGACTGATGATAACGGACTGCCGACAGAAAGACTGGTAGAAAAAATGAAAAGCGTCAAAGGCTCCAGCATCGATAGAACGGAATTCATTAATTTATGCTTAAAAACATTAGAAGAAATAAGGCCTGTCTTCATTCAAGACTGGAAAAATATAGGAATGTCATGCGATTTCGATCTTTTTTATTCTACAATAGACTCCCATTCAAGAAAAGTTTCACAAAAATCATTTTTAGACCTGCACAAAATCAACAGACTTTACAGAAAAGAAGGGCCTACAATATGGTGCACTGAATGCAGAACAGCAATAGCTCAAGTCGAAATGAAAGATGAGGAAAAAATTACTAATTTTGTTTATATAGAAGTAAAGACAGAAAACGGAAAATCTTTAGTCTTTGCGACAACAAGACCAGAACTTTATCCTTCTTGTGTCGGAATATCTGTCAATCCAAATGATCAAAGATACAAAGACTGCATAGGAAAAAAAGTTATTATGCCGTTAACAGGAGCTAAAATAGAAATAACTACTGATGAAATGATAGACCCTGAATTTGGCACTGGAGTAGTTTATTTTTGCAGCAGCGGCGATGCACAATTTCTAGAATGGGAGAAAAGACACCCTATAAAGAATAAGATCTATATTTTGAATAAAGACGGCACGATGAATGAAAAAGCCGGAAAATACGAAGGCCTCAGCATTAAAGGGACTAGGAAAAAAATTATTGAAGACCTTCAGAACCTCGGCGTTGTTAAAAAAGTAGAACCCTTGAAGCACATTATCAATGTCCATGAAAGATGCAATACTGATATAGAATACATGGTATCTAAACAATGGTTTGTAAAGTATCTAGACTTGAAAGACAAGTTCTTGAAAGCAGGAAAAAAACTAAAATGGCATCCAGAACATATGATTAACAGATATGAAAACTGGGTAAACGGACTGCAGTGGGACTGGTGCATATCTAGACAAAGATTCTTCGGAGTTCCATTTCCAGTTTGGTACTGCGAAAAATGCGAAGAAGCAATATTAGCTGAAGAAAAGCAGTTGCCAGTAGACCCATTGAAAGACAAGCCATTAAAAAAATGCAAGTGCGGAAGCGACGAATTTATACCTGAAAAAGATATATTTGATACTTGGGCAACAAGCAGTTTAACGCCTCAAATAGCAGCTAGCCTACAACCCAAAGTCTATGATAAGTTATATCCGATGACACTAAGGCCACAAGCACATGATATAATCTCATTTTGGCTATTTAATACATTGGTGAAAAGCCAGCTACATAACAATGTAAATCCATGGAAGGATGTTGCGATATCTGGCTGGGTGCTGGATCCAAAAGGCGAAAAAATGTCAAAGTCAAAAGGCAATGTTGTTGAACCACAAGCAGTATTAGAAAAATATGGCGCTGATGCCTTAAGATTCTGGGCAGCGAGCTCAAAACTAGGAGAAGATTTAGCATACCAAGAAAAGGAACTAGTTTCTGGACAAAGAACAATCACCAAATTAATCAATGCCTCAAGATTTGTATTCATGAACCTAAATGACTACGACGGAAAAATACCTAAAAAACTTGAACTTATTGACAAATGGCTTCTATTAAAAATGAACAAACTAATTGAAGAGTGCACTGAAAGCTTTGAAAATTATGAATATTCTAAAGTAAAAAGTAGCACAGAGATATTCTTTTGGCACACATTCTGCGACAACTATTTGGAAATTATAAAAGATAGATTATATAATCCTAAGAGGAGGGGAAAAGAGTCTAGAAGGAGCGCACAATATACTTTACATATTTGCTTATTGAATATAATAAAACTATTTGCACCCATAATGCCTTTTATAACAGAAGAATTATATCAAGAATATTATAGAAAAGATGAAAAAGAGAAGAGCGTGCACTTATTGTCATGGCCAAAGACTATTAAAAATATTGAAGATAAGAAAGCAGAAGAATTAGGAGACAAAGCTATTGAAATAATAAGCCTTGTAAGAAAAGAAAAATCTAAACTGGGAAAATCAATGAAAGAAAAAATAAAGCTATTGCAATGCGACAATAATATGAAAGAAGTTGAAGCTGATCTCAAAGCTGTTACGCAAGCAGAGAAAATAGAATACGGAAAAGAAATAAAAATAGAATTGTAGCAAATAACTTTATTAACGTTTATCTATTCTAAATAAAAATGTTAGACACAAAACAACAATACAAACTGAGAAAATTTGTCAACGAATTAAAGCAAATCAGAGGAAGGCACACTGAGCTAGTTACAGTCTATATTCCATCAGGATATGACATCAATAAAATAATACAACACCTAATGCAAGAACAAGGAACTGCTTCCAACATAAAAGACAAAACAACAAGACAGCATGTGATTGATTCTTTAGAAAGAATGGTAAGACACCTTAGATTATTCAAACAAACACCTAATAACGGACTAGCGGCATTCGCTGGTAACATAGCAAGCCAAGAAGGAAAGACAGACATAAAAATTTGGAGCCTAGAACCTCCAGTACCTATAAACATCAGAATGTACAGATGCGACCAGACATTTGTCCTAGACGAGCTAGAAAACATGATGATGGTCAAGGACACATTCGGCATTGTTGTTCTAGACAATAGGGAAGCTACAATAGGCTTGATAAAAGGCAAAAGTGTACAAGTAATAAAGCAATTAGGATCAAATGTTCCAGGAAAACTTAAAGTTGGAGGCTTTAGCCAAGCTCGTTATGCAAGGCTGAGAGAGGAAGCAGCAAATGAATTCTACAAACGAATAGCAGAAATAATTAATACAGAATTCTTATCTTTGGGAAAAGACTTGAGAGGAATACTGATTGGAGGGCCTGGACCAACAAAAGAACATTTCCTGAATGGAGACTACGTGAATAATGAATTAAAGAAAAAGGTAATTGCAGTAAGAGATGTTGCTTATACAGATGAATCAGGACTGCATGAATTACTAGAGAAAAGCCATGATGCTTTAGCACAGGAAGAAATCATAAAAGAAAAAAAACTAGTGCAAGAACTAATGGAAATGCTTGCAAAAAACTCTGAAAAAGTGGCTTATGGATTTAATGACGTCAAGAAGGCGCTTGAATATGGGGCTGTAGAGAAACTACTCATATCTGAAGATTTCAACAGAATAGATGAACTAGAAGAACTGGCAAGCAAGACAGGAGCAACATTCTTTTTAGTAAGTACAGAAACAAAAGAAGGAATGCAACTAAAAGAACTGGGTGGTGTTGCTGCGTTACTCAGATATGCTTTAGATAACTTTGATTAATTAAATTTTAAAAATTTAAAAGAGTTAGAAACACAAAATTTGGCAGTTCCACAGGAAGAAATCATAGAAAAAGTGAGTTATTCAAACTTCTCTCTACAGAAGTTTTATATACAAGTTACCACATTTGTATACATATGGCTGAAAGCGTATCTGTAAGAATAGGCGGAGAAGACTTATTAGAAATAGAAAACATATCTAAAGTAGAAAATAAAAGCAAATCCAATGTTTTAAGAGACATATTAGATATAGGAATAAAAGAAAAAAAACTAGAAATAGCAATTAAAAAATTTGTAAATAACGAGATTACAATAACTAAAGCAGCAGAAACAGCAAATCTTCCTCTAACAACATTTATGGATATACTTTCTGAAAGAAAAATAAGCTTTCATTACACAATAAAAGAACTGGAAGAGGAATTTGAGGACTTAATTTGATATCAAATGCATCACCACTAATAATATTAGCAAAAACAGACTTGATGAAAGAATTCTTAGAATTATACTCAACTATAGAGATAAGTCCTGAAGTTTGTAATGAAGCAATAAACAAAGGCTTGGAAGCAGGGAAACAAGATGCACAAATTCTTGATGCACTATTAAAGGAAGAAAAAATAAAAATTGTTAAATTAAACCAAGAATATGGAAAAACATCTAAAAAAATCGTTGAAAATTACAAACTAGACAAAGGAGAAGCAGAAACAATATCATTAGCTTTACAATTAAAAAATAAAGAAATATTAATGGACGAAGCAATGGGCAGAAAAATAGCGAAATTTTTAAATTTAAAACCAAAAGGAACATTAAAGATATTATTAGAACTTTACAATAAAAAAATCATAAGTGAAGAACAGTTAAGAAAGAAAGTAAACGAAGTCATAGGAGTGCAATTTAGGCTGGATGCTGAAGTTCTAAACAAATTCTGGGAATTATTTGAAAAAATGAAGACTAAAAAATGAGTAGTCACAAAGCTTTTAAATTGTAATATCGCTTCTACAAAACATGCAAGAAGATAAAAACAAAGTAGAAACAATACTTTTCACAACCGGAAGATTCATAGGACTTGAAGAGTTAGGAAGACTAGCAGGAATAGGTAGTCTAGGGTATTTGAAAGAAGTTATAGACGAGCTGAAAAAAGGGTATGAAACAAAGAATGGCTCACTACAAATAACAGAACAAGGAAGTAAATACAAACTTGCAATAAAAAAGGAATACTTACACTTGACTGAAAGTCTGCTAACAGACAGCGAGATGGACAAGCCGACACAAGAAACTTTGGCAGTAATAGCATACAAGAATCCTGCATTTCAAAGCGAAATCATAAAAATTCGAGGCAATAAGGCCTATGACCACATAAAAATGCTGAAAGAACTAGATTTTGTAACAAGCACACCAAGCGGAAGAACAAATATACTAAAGCTTACAAACAAATTCTATGACTATTTTGACATTGTAGAAGACCAGCTTAAAAGCAAACTAGAAAGCGTGGAAAAAAGAGAAGAAAACAAGCAAGAGGCTTCTCCAAATGAAACTCAAAACTGAGCATATATTAATTATCTTGATATTCTTGTTAACATTAGGCTTTAGACTTTACTTCAGCCTAGGAAATGAAGTATTCAATAGCGACCAGGCTTACCACAACTTCAGAACCATACAAAATATAATAAACGAAAAAGCACTGCCACAACATGACTCATTAAGCTATGGCGGAAGAGAGATTGTTTATCCTTCCCTATTTAATATACTTCTTGCAATACTCAGCTTCGGAAGCATAACCATACTCAAAGTGCTAACAGAAATAATGGCTTCAAGCCTTGTAATAATTATTTATCTAATAGCCAAAGACATGAGCAATAACAATTACAGCGCATTATTCAGCAGCCTCCTATCTGCATTCATTCCAGGCCTAATAACTGACACTGTAAATAACCTGTCGGCATTCTCCCTAGCGCTGCCAATATTCTTTTTATTACTATACCTGTTCCTAAGACTAGAAAACAAAGAACTACTATTAATATTCATTGCACTTATATTCTTACTTGCTGCAACTGATGCCACGGTATTCATCTTTATTTTAACAATAATATTTTATTTTCTCCTGATAAGCGGCGGCGCACTAAATGCCTCAAGAATAGAAAAAGAAGCCGCCATATCATCCAGCCTTGTAATAATACTCATCAGCCTCATAATATACAAAAAAGCATTTCTTGTCTATGGAATAAAAACCATATGGCAAAACGCACCTGCAAACATAGTGGTAGACAGCTTTAGGAATTTTTCACCACTAGACTTAATACTAAATGTCGGAATAGTAAGCCTGCTTCTAGGATCTGCAGGACTTTACCTAGGAATAAAAAGAGAAAGAAAAAAAACAGTATACTTGTTCAGCGCATTCATGCTCTGCATATTATTCTTACTTTCATTCAGGCTGATAACCCTTGCAGCAGGCCTAATATTCTTCGGAATAGGATTCGCAATATTTTCCTCACTTGCAATGAAACATATGTATGACTTTTTAGAAAGATCCAAACTAGAATCAACTGAACTAGTATTAACAATAATTTTCATAATATTTTTTGTGGCATTCTCCCTTATACCTTCATATAATACAATAGGCAATATAGGAAAGATAAACCAGGAAAAAATAAACGACATGATGCAGCTTAGAAACAGTGCGGAAATAAATGCCACAGTACTTGGAAACATAAGAGAGGGAAATCTTATAACTGCAATAGCATTAAGAAAAAATGTACTAGACTCGAATTTCCTTCTAGCGCCTTCGCCTGTTGAAAGACAAAACGATGCCAAGCTGATGTACACAGGACTAAGCGAGGCAAAAGCCCTAGAATTGGCTAAAAAATACAAAATCAACATAATCTATCTATCAGAAGACACAAAAGCCTTGTACGGAATAACATCATTAAAATATTCTGAAGGCGGAAGATGCTTCATAAAGGAGGGAAATTTCTATGTGGTTAAGTGCTAAGCCCTCATTTTTCATCTTATTTTTATTGTGCATAGCTGCCCTGCTTGCTCCGATGATATTAAGGCAAGACTACGAAGAAGCATCATTTATGGGAAGCGATTCTTACAGCTCACTAAGAATAGCGCAATACATACATGAAAACGGAAGACTTCCGACAGAAGACAGCCTAAGCTATGGGGGAAGACCTTATGCTGGAGAATACGGCTGGCCTATTTTATTGTCTATACATCCTCAAATACTTGCAAAGTGGCTGCCATTTATTTTCGGCATACTAAGCTTCATATTATTTTATTTGATAGTAAACAGGCATAATAAAAACATGAGAGGAATGGCATCATTATTCCTAATACTATCACCAGCTTTCATCTATACATTTTCCACACCGCTAAAGTACGGAATTTCTATATTTTTAGCTCTGCTCGGCATATATCTCAAAATAAAAAATAAAGATATGGCTTCGAACATTGTACTAGGACTAATAGGATTTTTCAGCATACTAACACTCTTAATGGCAATGCTAATTTATCTTATATATTCTAGAAAAACAAAAGAATACAACAGCCTATCTATTGTAGCATTGTTTTTCTTGGTATCATTCCTTCTTCAATTCTACAGGCTCATATATCTAGGACTGCCTGAAGCTTTTTTCTGGCCTGGAGAAATTTCATTAATAAAACTTGTCAACATTACATTTTCAGATTTTGGAAGCATAACAGGCTTAAGCTTACTGGCTTTTGTGACAGCACTACTTGGTGCATATTCAATATGGAAAGCAAAATATAAATTCATATTCTATTTTATCTTACTTTTTATACTAATAAGCTTATCATTATATTTCAGCTTTATAATTTCTTACCTAGCATTTATCATAGCTCTGCTTGCTGCATACGGATTCAAGTCATTACTAGAGAGAGAGTGGAGATCGGAAGCTTTCAGGCATTTAACTTTACTAGTAATAATCTGCGGAGTATTCTTTTCTTCAATAGTATTTGCCAAGGAAGTTACGGAAATAGAACCTTCCAGAGGATTTACGGAAGCATTCGCATTTCTAAAAAGCCAGGAACAAAACACCATGGTATTTTCGCACTACAGCAGAGGAGAATATATCGCGTATGCCGGAAGAGTAAATTTCATAGACGAAAACCCGTTTTACGCAAGCAACGTAGAGCTCAGAATACTGGACAGCAACAGGCTGATACATGCAAAAAATATAAACACTGCAACCTCAATAATAAACAAATACAACATAAAATATATCTGGCTTGACAGGAAACTTATAGAAGAACTATGGGGAAGAAATGAACTTGAACTTATATTTCTATTAAGGTACAGCCCGAACAATTTCAAAAAAATCTTTGACAATGGAGATGTTGAAATATATGAATATGTAAAAACACTCGGCGGGAAATATACAAATGTTTGAAATTTACATATGGACAATAGCATTCATATCATTATATGTGTCTATATTCTGGATAATTGTAAGCAGCCTGTCAAAGAACAAGCAGAAGCCACAACCACTAAAAATTTATCCAAAAATCAGCATAGGCGTGCCTGTCTGGAATGAAGAAAAAACTGTAATAAGATCTATAAAATCCCTGCTAGAACTTGAATATCCAAAAGACAAACTTGAAATCATAGCAGTAAACGACGGAAGCACAGACAAAACTAAAACCATAGTGGAAGAATACATAAGAAAAAACAAACTCAAAAATGTAATATTAATCAGCCAGGAAAACAGAGGAAAGGCAGGAGCACTAAACACTGCATTGAGGCATGCGGGAGGAGAGTATTTCGGAGTATTTGATGCTGACTCAATAGCAAGCAAAGAAGCGCTTAAACTAATGCTTCCATACTTTCAAACAGAAGAAAACGTTGCTGCAGTCATAAGCCCGATAAAAGTTTATGATCCAAAAAATGTAGTAGAAAAAATACAAAGAATCGAGTATATATTTACCTCATTTGTAAGAAAACTAATGAGCGATGTCGGAACTCTGCACATAACACACGGAGTGCTAAGCATATTCAGAAAAGATATAATAGAAAAAATAGGAGGATTTGACGAAAAAATAAACAGGAACCTTACTGAAGATCTTGAAATAGCATTAAGGCTCAAGAAAAACCACTACCAAATTGTGCTCTCCGAAGAGAATGTGAACTACACGAGAGTGCCAGACAAAGCAAAAATATTATGGTTCCAGAGAGTGAGATGGTTTAGGGGATTCATGGTCAACAACATTAGCTATAAAGACATGATACTAAACAAAAGATACGGGCTATTAGGAAGATTCCAGATGCCACTGGAGATACTTACACTTGGAATAGTATTTACTTCACTAGGATTTCTAACATACCAACTAGTGAAAAGACTATACTTTCTTATAATAAAGCTGTCAATACTCAAGTGGGAAATATTTGATTACATCAAAATACCAACATTAAAACAATTTATCCTGGATCTTAACATCAAAATTCTATTTCCTGTAGTGGTCAGCTTAATAGCAGGACTGTACCTTTACACAATGGCTCACAGATACACAAAAGAAAAATGGAGCTTTCATTTAGTATCATTTATATATCTATTTTTGTACCCAATTTTTAGAAGCATACAATGGGTTCACGCATTGCTTCTAGAATTGTTTCAGGCAGGAAGAAAATGGCGGTAAAAATCTTCAGAAAGGACATACTTGTAACCACATTAATAATAGTCATTGCAATATTCTTGCTCGGATTATATCTAGGATTCAAGCTTGACACATTCAGGATTGACGAAGCAACAGAGCTACTAAAAAAAAGCGAGCTGGACAGCGATAGCTTCGTTGCAGAAAGCGCATTTCTTGAACAGTTCATTGGAGAAAACTGCGAGCTGGGAAAAAACAGAGTCAAAGTTTTAAGCGATGAGCTTGGGGAAATAGGAAGAACACTAACAAGATACGACCAAAGAAAACTATTTGAAAAAGACTCCTACAAACAGCTGAAAAGAAAATATTTCATACTTGAAATAAAATCATACAGCCTGCTCAAAGAGCTCAGGGAAAAATGCGGAAAAGAAAATGAAATAATACTCTTCTTCTATGATGTAACAGACAATGAAGAATCACTTAAGCAAGGATTTGCTCTTGATAAACTTGTAAACAAGAACCCCAAGCTAATAGTCTTTTCAATAGACAGAGAGTTTGAGGAACCAATGCTTAAAACAATAAAAGAATTCTATAACATAACTAAAGGGCCTTCAATAATAATAAACTTTGAAAAGAAATTCGAACGATATGTAAGCGAAGGAGAGCTTAAAGAATTTCTAAATGAAGATAGATGAGTGCCTAAATAAATATTTATATTATAATTACTGATGAGCTATAAAAATACATCCTTGGAGTGTACTTCTAATATTAGAAAAAATTAAATAAAACTTAGGGATTATAACTATATGGGCTATTGTGAATTATGCGGCAAAGAGGATGACCTACATAAATCACTAGTAGAGGGTGTTGTTCTAAAAGTCTGCAGCAACTGCTCAGGATTTGGAAGAATTATAGAGGAGAAAAAGATGCAATATACTAAAATAACCAACATTTATGAAGTCGAAGATAACATAGTAGAAAACTTTGGGAACCTAATAAAAAGTGCCAGAGAAAAGAGAAGCATGACACAAAAAGAACTGGCAGATAAAATTAAAGAAAGAGAGTCAATGATAAGCAAGATTGAAAAAAATGAATTAAAGCCTGACGTGAATACAGCAAGAAAGTTTGAAAAATTCTTCAATATCAAATTAATTTACAAAGAAGGAATTCCTGAAAAGCAAACAAAAAAGCCTACAGCAGGAATGTTTACAATAGGAGATGCTGTAAGGAGCGAATGAATATTATGAACAAGAAAAAACTTGCGATAGAGCTAAGCGAGCTTCAACTGCTGAAAACGCTAAACATTAAATTAGAACAATACCAGACTGAGAGCGAGATAGCAGCAGAACTATTATGGAAGGCTTACACTGATTGCAATATAGAAAACAAGAATGTTGCGGACTTCGGGTGCGGGAACGGAATACTTGGAACAGGCGCCTTATTGCTAGGAGCTAAAAAAGTGTATTTTATAGACAAAGATGAAAACGCTCTTCAAGTCTGCAGAATAAACACTTCAAAATTTAAAAATGCAACTTACCTGCTCGGCAACATTAGAGACTTTGACAGAAAAGCTGATACTGTGGTGATGAATCCGCCATTTGGGGTAAAAAACAGAAAAGCAGACAAGGAATTTCTGTTGAAAGCATTTGAAACAGCAGAAAATATTTATTCAATACACAAGATAGAAAGCAGAAATTTCATAGACAAGATAAGCGAAGAGAATAATTTTATTGTAAAGGAAATAATTGAAAGAAAATTACTAATAAAAAGAACATACAAATTCCATAAAAAAGAGAAATATTATGTCAATGTTGGAATATGGCATTTGAAAAGAGCAATAGGAACATAACTTTTTAATCAGCGAAATTTATATAAATTCATAGCATAAGAAAGTATTTACTATGAAAAAAATATTTATTCCTCTTATTTTGTGCCTTGCTTTAGCAGCTTCTTTAGTATATGCAGGCTATTCAGGAAGCAGCGATTCTTTAAACAATATGGCTAGAAAATCTGTTAAATGCGGAGTTGCTTCAGGCAATTTATACGTACTCGGAGCTGAGCTGAAAAACGGAGTTAATATTGCTTTTACATTTTATGATATAAACGGCAATGGAAAGTTAGATTCTGGCGATGTAGTTGATATCAGCCAAACAGGAGACGATATCGGCGGAGACTGGGAGAAATACTTATTCTCCTATTATCCATTTACATCAGTCAGAGGGACATATTCTGACTACAACACAAACACAAAGCACAAGTATTCAAGAACAGAGGCACAAAAACAAGCATTTCTGGCTGTAAGAAAACTTCAAACAGGAATTCCAAGAAACTGCTAGCTAATTTTCAAACAGAACCCTAAATTAAAAATGAAGATTTTCTTAAAAAGATTTAAATAATCAAGAATATTTTTAAAAGCAATGAAAAAGAGCGCTCGCAAACACTACTTACTATTAATTGTTTTAGTATTTATTTTTTTATCAACTATATCTTTAGTAAACGCTCCTATATCATTACCCGGAGGATTAGCTGATGAATCTCCAGGATTACTAGCGTACTTGCAATTTGAAGGAAATTTAGAAGATAAAACTTTAAATAATAACGATGGAAAATTAGTTTTTCTAAGAGGGATTTCAACAACGACACAGGCTGTTTACGAACCAGGAAGGAAAGGAAAAGCATTAAAACTTGAAGGCAAATACGCAGTAGAGCTGCCAGACAGAGCAAAAGTAGGAAGTCTTCCCCAGTTCACAATAATGGCATGGGTAAAGCCTGAAGACAGCCTCAGCAAAAAGCAAAATATAAACTATACCCCAATAATATCAGAATATAATAGTGCAGCACCCAGCAGATATATAATGGGAGCAAGGAAAACACAATATTTGTTTAACCCGTACAAATCAGCAGAATTGATAGAATCTTATACTGAAGAATTTGATGGAAAATGGATGCACGTGGCAGCAGTTTACAATAAAGATTCAGGAATAAAATTGTTCATAAACGGCATTAAAGTAAAAACAGATACTGCAAGGATACAAGCAGAAGGACCAGAAGCAGCATACAGATTATTGATAGGAGGAAACGAGGTAGAAGCGGTTCAGAGGTCAGAAATAAGCACTATGAATTTGTACGGAGGACTAATAGATGAGGTAAAAATTTATAATTATGCATTAGGAGATATAAATGTAAAGCAATCAATGGAATTTACATGCAAGTTTGATAGCGACTGCGACGAAATAATAGACGGGAATGACAATTGCAAAGAAATGCCAAATCCCTCACAAAAAGACAGCGATGGAAATGGAAAAGGAGATGCGTGCGAAAATCAATGGACAGAAACTGATTGTACGGATGGATTAGATAATGATTTAGACTTAGCAAAAGACTGTGCTGATGATGACTGCAGAACAAGTGCTGCATGTACAACAAGCGACATTAATTTAGGTCCAGGTTTAAGACCCATAGACCAACCTTTAGATACAGATAACTTTCAACCAGGAGCATGCGAAGAACAAGGAGGCTTAACCTGTGAAACAGAATGCGGAGACTTTTCAGAAGCAGATCCAACATACACTGGAGAAGGATTGTGCTGCCTTGGAATAGCTGATCCAACAATTATAGATGAAACTACAGGAGAACCACAAACTGTAGGGCCTAACTGCGGACCAAAAAGTCCAGCAGCAAACACTTGCGACTATTACGGAACAGCATATGGAGTTGGAGCAGGATTGTGTCCTGGAAGCTGTGCAGAAGAGAGCCAAGATATAACAGAATTCTCTGATGAGGGAGGGAATCAATTATTTGAAACACCTATAGATGCAGTCGAGGGATTTGCCTGTTGCGTGAGTGAAACTCCAGAGCAAATAACATGCCAAAGTGAAGAATTCATATCTGCACTTGGACGTTCAGAAACAGTAAAAAGGACACCATGCATTGATGAAGATGGAGATGGGGAAGGATATTCAACAGTAGAAGCTTCACCGGAATATTTTACAGCAATAGGAATAGATAATGCACAATTAGAAAATGGCAAGTACAATGAACCATGCACAACACTTCCTAAAGGAGACAAAGCAGGAGAGATAGTTCCCTTTGTAGGATACTGGAGTTTGCTGATTACATTCCTAATATTAATCTTATTTTATACAAAACTAAAAACTTTTCAAAAGATTTAAATAATAGTTTATTGCTAAAATCTAATATGAAAGAAAAAAGGATGCATAATTTATTCTTAATATCAGCGTCAATACTAATCTTAGTTGCATTTGCCGTTGGATATGCCATAGCACCAAGTGCGACACCTATAATTACACATGAAGCTAAGGATATAGTAACAAGAAATGCTTTAGGAAATGTAAGAGGAAATGTCAATGATGATATTAATAGTGCCTTATTTGGGACTGGATTATTCAGCATAGCTTATCCACAATTACAGCAACAAATTGCTGAAGTTGAAGCAAGACTTGGTAGAGAAGTAAATTCTAAAAATGAAGATATGATTAAGCTAGCAGAAATAGTAGAGCAGAGAACCGGAAAATCAGGAATTAAGAATGATCTGTTAGCTCATTTTAGAAGATTACAATATTTTGGTTATGGCAGTATATTTGTGGCTACTAATGAAGGAGGGAATCCGCAGAAAGTTGGATTTACTGTCGAATCTAATTTTAGAGCAGAAGAATGTCAGTTAAGAAGTAATAATGGAATTTGGGAAGGACCTAAATTTAATTGGGGTGGGACTGGCGGTGGCCAATATAATTATTATATCGATACTTACAAAAATGAAGATGTTCCAAGTAGACCAGGATGGTATTTCAGTCAGGACTCTTGGCTAGTAGAAGATTTTAAAGATCGCATGTATTTCCCTAATGGAAAACCGCCAAGTGTAATTGCTAGTGGTGATGATTATGAAACTGAGATTAGATGTAAAGCAGAAGGTTCATCAAATTGGTTACCTGCACAGAGAGCAATAGTTCATTGGGGAGCCTGATTTTTTTTCGCAATATTTAAATATCCAAACAAACCAAAATTCTTATCATGAATTTAAATAAAAAAATTGGTGTAATATTCTTGATTCTTGTAATTATTCTATATTCTAATTTTGTAGCTGGTGCAAGTTTTACAGTTAATACAGACTGCGCAGAGTCTAAAACACTATTAAAAATATCGAATGGAGCAGGGGGTAAAACAAACGCCCATGCAGAAACATACAGCAGCGCTACAGGTAGTTATCAAAATAAAATCTGCTATACGGGAACGGCATCTTCCTCAAGAACATGTTCTGGAAACAACGGAATTTTGAAGTTAAGCGCAACAACAAACGCCCATGCAGAAGTATATACAAATAATAATTACGGCACATCAGTTTGCTATGGAGGACTAACCTGCGGGGCAGTAAATGGAGAATGCACAGGAGCAAGCAAATGTGTAGTAAAGTTAAGCGCAACAACAAACGCCCACTTATCAGACTGCACAGACGCGAGTTATCCAGTATCAATATGCTGTAATGATGTAGGACAAGATGTAGATGGAGGTGTAGCTGGAGGAGAAAACACGCGACAAGCCTGCTCAGATAATAAAGACAATGATGGCGATGGCAAGTTTGACTGCACAGATGACCAATGTGCTACACAACAGAATTGCAAATTAACTATTTCAGGAAGAGAAATATGCAATGATAATACAAAAAGAGATGAAGATGACGACGGATATTACAATTGTGCTGATTCAGACTGCAAGAACAGCATCTATTGTGGCGGAACTGAAGGCGGGTCAGTAACAACCCCAATGCAATGGTATAGATATGAAAACGAATTAAAAGGAGTTGGTGGGTTAAATGCATTTCCATATAAAACAACTACAAGACAAATAAACAAGTACGATACAGGAAAAGAAGGAAAAGGGTTATTAATCGACCAGCAAAGTGCAGCAGCTGAACTGGCATCTGGATCTAAAATCGGACATCTGCCAAAATTCACAATTATGGCATGGGTTAAATTAGACTCTTCGAAAGGACAATTAAGCGCTTCAGGATGGTATCCAATAATCTCAGAATATAATGGAAATGTTGAAGGAAAGTATTACCTAGCAATTAAAGACAATCGAGTAGTATTTCACCCTAACAACAACAATAATCTATTTGCAGATGGCACTTTCAATAATGCCTGGACTCATATTGCTGTAGTTGTAAATACAACATCCACAACTGAAGAAATTGCCCTATATGTGAATGGCCAGAAGAAAACAACTAAGGGAGACAATACTTATCCAGGAATTGCAGCAACAGCAGGAACTAATTATGGTGCTTTAGTAGGAGCAACAAAATTTAATGGAAATCCAGATGGATTCTTTGGTGGAATAATTGATGATGTAAAAATTTATGACAATGCACTAACGTTGGGGCAGATAAATACTGCAATGCAGGCAACAGAATATTGTTATGACAATTTAGATAACGATGGTGATGGAGCTAAGGACTGCGGGGATAGTGATTGCAGACGTTTAAAGAATAATTGTGTAATACCTCCAGATAGTGATGAGATAAATTGCAGCAATGAAATAGATGATGAAGGTGGAGATATACTTATAGATTGTGCAGATAGTGACTGCAAAGATAATGTAGCATGTACAGGAACTCCTGGAGACGGAGGCGGGGGCGCAGGCGGAGGATGTAGTGAGAATAGTGATTGCCCAAGCGGGCAGGAATGCTCTTCAGGAAGATGCAGAATACCAGCAAGAGGAGAAGGCTGCTCAACAAACCAGGCCTGTCCAGAAAATAAAATATGTGACATAAGAACAAACACATGCGAAGATTCCCAATGCACAGTAGATGCTGAGTGTGGTGAGGGAAGAACATGCGATTTGGACAGTCATGGAGGAAGATGCTTTGACTGCAATGCAGACAGCGACCATGACGGAACAAATGACTGCGATGATCCATGCTCATTAATAATAGGAGATGACGAAGATGAGTGTGAAGCAAACAGAGACAGATATGCTGTAACATGCGATGACATAGGAGGAGTTGACTGCACAGGAGGAGATTGCATAGGTCACAGCGAAGGTTATGAAAGCACAAGAAGCATACTATGCTGCGTGCCAACACCAGAAGCATCAGCTGGTGAACAAATATGCGCTCCTACAGAAACTTACCTAAGCGCTTTGGGCAGTATTATAAGATTTGAAAAAGGTATATGCATAGATGAAGACGGAGATGGGGAAGGAACTGTGACAGTAAAACCAGTAAAAGAAGGGAGCTCTTTTACTGAATCAGATGCTGAAACTCTTGGAATAACACTAGATCCAGATGGAACATACAAAGAACAATGCACAACAATACCACAGAATTATGAAGGACCAGTAACTCCATTCTTCACATATGGAAGTCTCGTGCTCACGTTATTATTATTAGGAATATTCTATCTATTTAGAAAAAGATAAAATAAATTTTTGAAAAATTTTCAGAAATTTTCCAGATAGATATATAAAGTTCAGAGTCTAGATAAATTTATGGTGGGCAGTATACTTATTAAAAATATAAAACACACTGATATAGACTCAATTTTTCTTCACATAACATTAATTGTAATCTTTATAATGATTTTAGCAGCAACAGCACTCTTATTAGTGAGGCTTAGCGGAGGATGAATATGTCTAAAACAATGAGAACACTAATACTGATTGCCCAGACAGCTGCGTATCTAATAGCTGGCATAATCTTATTTCAGATTATAAAATATTTATTGGGAGGAATATGGCCTATAGAAGAAATAATACTGGCATTTACAATATTTAACCTTACAGCAATTTTTGGGCTGCTGGGTTATATAATTAATATTAACAGCAATTTAAGTAAGAGAATGTCTTCAGTTGATAAAAATCTTCATGGCCATATGGAATGGCACAGAGGAAATGACAATAGAAAGATTTAAAATAAGTACTAAATTACTTCTAGCATGGAAGTTAACATTCTAAAAGAAGAAAAAAACATAATAGAAATAGAATTAAAAGGAGAAAACCACACTCTAGCCAACCTTCTAAGAAGCGAGCTGTGGAATGTTGAAGGCACAGACATGGCAAGCTACAATATCAAACATCCTATAGCGAGCAGCCCAATACTAATCTTGCAGACAAGCAAAGGCAAACCAAAAAAGACACTGCAGGATGCTGTGAACTCAATAAAAGCAAAAACAAAAGAGTTCAGAAGCTTACTGAAAAAATTATAAAATTATTTTCTTAAAATTTTGAAAATCTTCCAGAAATTCTTAGACAAGACCAATAAATTCTAAAGATATAATCTTTAAAGAGGATGAATTCACGGCAATAACTATTTAAATTCTGGAGATAATAAAGCAATAATGAAAAGCAACAGCATGCAAAAATTATTAAACATTCTCGGATTGACAGGAATAGACCTATTGCTGTACAGAGTCATAAGTACATTATGATTAGACTAAAAGACGTACTTAATGGAATAAGCTTAATATTTACCACGTTCTTAGTACTGTATAGGTTTGTTGAAGGCTATGACTTTGTAGAATTATCAGTATATAATCTTTATTTTTTTAACAGAAATAATAACACAAATAATTAGCTTATCAGAAAGATAATTAGTCTACTGTCTAACTGTGTAACCAAAAGTTTAAATAAGCCTATAAATTAATAAGAATAAAATGAGAAAAGAGGAGACAGGAAATTCTGTACTGGCTCTAGGCATAGTTTTAATGCTTTTCTTATTATTCTTATTCTTCAAACCTGGAATAGACACTGCTACAGGATTAACAACACATGATGTTAATATTCTAAGCGTAAATCTGGAAAGAGTGATAAGATATGAAAACGGAAGCATATTAGAAACAAAAGAAGAAATATTTGGATTAGGAGATGAAATCGGGTGCTTGGTTGAATACACAAACAGTAACAATATTGATATAAAATTTCTGGCTAAGGGAGATATTGTCACGGAACCTAGGAAAGAATACAAGAATATAGAAAATACAGCAGACAATAGGACAAATATATGCACCAACAAAAATGGAAACAAATTATGCATTGCAACCTACAAGCCTGAAGAAGAACTGCTTGGAGAATGGCACTGCCAAGCATTAATAGGAGGTGAAGGAAAAACATCAAATGGACTTGAAATGGGAACTTCATTTACACAAGTAAACAATACAACAAATACAAATGTAAGTGCAAATGCGACACAAGTAATTCAGGAATGCTCACCACTATGGGACTGCCAGTGGAGCGAATGCGAGAATGGACAGCAAACATGCGCTTATTTTGACAGGAACAACTGCGAGGATGAAAGCTCAAAGCCACAAGACCTTGCAAACCAATGCCAAGAAACTACTGCCAGCGAAGAAGTAGAAGTACAAAGAGAAATACCTACAGCACAAGTAGATGTAAAAAAGAAAAAAAGTTCCTTGCTTATACCAGTAATAATTGCGGGAGCAGCAGTAATAGGCTCAGGAATATTTTTAGTTGTATTATTAATTAGAAGAAAGAGGAAACAAGCGCAACAACAGACAACAGTTCAGCAAGAACAACAGCCTACAGAACAGAATACAACTCAACAGGCTCAATCGGCTGCCCAACAAGCACAAAGCCAAACTCCACAAACTACAACTACACCAAGTATAAAAACTTATATAGAGCAAGCATTGCAGCAGAACATGCAGCAAGAGCAAATAAAGTCAGAACTTCAAAAAGCAGGATGGAACATGCAGGATGTGGAAAAGGAAATGAACCAGGCACTGCTAAGAAAATTTGTGAATGAGAAAAAACAGCAAGGATTTTCAAAAGACAAGATAAAGGAATCACTAAAAGCAAAAGGATGGAAGGATGAAATAATAGATCAAATATTCAAAGAATTAAACCTCTAACTTCTTTCTGTAAATCTTAACCAAATTCTCTACAATATCAATGCCAACATATCCAGAAACCAAGCTTAATGCGTAATTAGAAGTTACAACCAAAGACACAAACATGCCGACAAAACCAGAAACTAGAATAGTTACGAGAAGATAACTCGGCTTGAATTTTGTCTTATGGTTAATTCTGTAATGCTTCAACAAACCAAGCAAGGCCCTCGTAATTCCACCAAGCAGGCCAAACAAAGCGAACTGGATCAAAGACATATCTCAATTTTAGATGTGCATGCTTATATTATTTTTGGTCATACAAAAATTTAAATATTAATTGTAATGGTAAAATGCTGGTGAAAGCAGAAATAAAGAACATTGAAAGAGAAATAAAAATTACACTAAACTTCATAGAAGAGGCAATTATATCCTTAATAAAAACTGCAGCCATAATAAAAAGAAAATTGGGCGACAGAAGTTATCTTGTTACTTCCACGAATGAAGACTTTGTTATTATAATCACAATATGCGACAGTTTGTTGGGGGAACTTGATAGTCTTGAAAGAAAAGTTCCTATTCAAAACAAGCCATTTGTTGAAGGCATGAAGGAAAATGTCAAAGGATTGAAGAAGCTGTCAAGCAACTGGAAAAAAACTGATGATGAGAAAGACAGGAATACAATTGCGGGAAGTATACTCAATTCAATACTGACATACCTAGAAATGATTATAAATTCATATTCAGGATTAGGCAGAAGCAAAACCAGCCTAGAAAAAGAATTGAAAAAGCTTAAATAGAAGTTTTCTAAAAAAATAGTATGGAAAAAAATGGGCTGAATGTAGTATTTAAGAGCCTAACAGTTTTATTTGTTCTATTGCTCTTGCTCGTAGGAATAAACTTAGTGAGCGCATCAGTAACAGGATATTCTGTTTTTGATATACCAACAAGATTTATTTCTCTTCCTGGATTTGGAGGAAGCGCTCCTTCTGGCACTCAATTACCAGGCGCAGGAGCTCCAAGATCCACACTTCCAAGTACTCAGCAAGGAGACTATTTCTTGTGGATGAAATTTGAAGACGGACTAAAAAATACAATATCGGGAAATGTTGCAGGATCTGCATATGAAGGAAAGCAAGTAACAAGAGTTCCAAGACCAGATGACCAAAACAACAAAGCACTGTCAATACAATTGCCAACTTCAGGCGCTGTAAAATTACTAGAAAGTAATAAAGTAGGGCATTTAGAGAAGTTTACAATAGAAGTTGATGTTTACTTACAGAGCAGCAAAGGAAGGATAACAGGCCAAAATAACTATTACCCAATACTAAGCGAACATAAAGCAGGTGTTGAAGGAAGATATTTTTTAGCAATGAACTCAAGGGAAATACTGTTTCACCCTAATGTAGGTGTTGATAATGTTGTCTATAGACTTGGGCAAGGCACATTTGAAAATAAATGGACAAACATAAAAGTGGTTGTTGACAGAACTGCAACAGAAAAAGTAAGATTATATATTGATGGAAAAAAAGTTGCAGCAGGAAGAAAATACGAACAGCCAACAACATCATCAACAAGCTATGAAATGCTTCTTGGAGCCAGAGCACAACAAGAGGCAGATACACAATACTTTGGTGGGCTAATAGACAATCTAAAACTATCAAGAAAATCCTTAGCTCAAGCAGATGAAGAAGACATAGGAGAAGTTGCTGAACAAGACTCTACTGCAGAAGTAACAGTAACAACAGATACAAAAGCAGAAACACCAACAGGAACAGTAGACTTATCAGTAGGCTCAAATTTCTTTGCGAATTTAGGAGATCTAAAGACAGTTTTGCCTACAAAGACAGAAACAACTATTGAAGAAGCTGTTGAAGTTTCTCTTCCTACAGGAATGAAAACACTTCCAGCAGGGACAAAAATTAACCTGAATGTAGGAACTCTAGTGCCACCTCCAACAGAAGCAGGCTCAAAAATAGCAATATCATCTGAGATTTTATTAAAAGCACTCACCGAGGCAAAAACGCCGAGCGGGGAAATAGTCAAACTTCCTGCAAGTACTAACTTAAAACTTCCAGCAGGGACAAAAATTCTAATACAAGCACCTAAAATTCCTGTACATATACAAGTTCCAATTAGTGTAAAAACACCTCAGGGAATAATTGAATTACCTGCAGGAACTAGAATACCTTTAACCTTAGGTAATCTAAAGACCACTCCAAAAGTCAAAGTTCCGCTAGGAATACTAAAAGGTGGAGGGTCTAAAGGTGGCAAGAAAACACACAGTGTGGATGATCTTATCGGACTACAAGACTTTGTGAAGAAAAACAGTTTATTATCTATTTATACTACAGAAGGAAAAAAATGTACGGATGTTTGTAAAACTGTTGGAGACGAAAACCCTGATAAATCTATAACTTATAATTGCATTGCTTCTTATGAAAGTACTAACGGAAATCATAAACCTTGTGACAACACTGTACCTGCTGCTAGAACTTGCATATGCAGTCCGACTAAAAGTACAAGCAGTACTACGTCTATAACATCAACGAAATTACCTACAGCCCCTATAAAATTACCTGCTGGATTTAATTTAGGACAATAATGAAATTTTTAAAATTATTCCCAGTACTAATATTTCTAATATTAAATCTTTTTTTAGTATCTGGTACTGTAAGCGTAACAACAACATGCACTGCTGACAAAACAGTAATGAAACTTTCTGACAAAGCAGATGCACATGCGAGCAAATGGGATTATACAAGTTATTCCTATTATGTGTGTAACAGCGAGTCGACAATAAATCCTCATAGCTGTACTGGAAACAACTTAGTTCTGAAACTATCTTCAGAATCAGATGGCCATGCAAGCGCGCCAGACTCGAGTAGCAGTGATCCTATAAGTATATGCTACAATGGCTTTACTTGTGCCTCAAGGCAGGGAAGCTGCAACCAAGACGAAAGTTGCATAGTAAAATTAAGCCAAAGTACAGATTCGCATATTTATTCATGCTCAAGCACCGCAATAAGTTTATCAGTATGCTGCAAAGGCGAATCACAGACACCACAACAACAAGAACAAACTCAAACACAAAGTCCATCTTCTGGAGACAGCGGTTCTGGAAATGCAGGGAGTCCTGGAGGAGGCGGTGAAAGTGGTAGCAGAGGAGCTGAAGGTGATACAGGATCAATTTACCAACTAGAAGACTGCACAGACGGGGTTGACAACGACGGTGATGGAAACTCTGATTGCGATGACTCCAAATGCCAATCCAGCCAAGTTTGTATAGGAACGCCAGAGGAACCGCAACTAGGAGGAATAGATGCACCACAATTTGGATCAAGTGGGGAAGAAACATTCTCTGAAGATACACCAATAGAAGCTGAAGAAGAGAAATCAAATCTCACATTATATATTATAATAGGAATTATATTATTGCTAGTAATTGCAGGAGTATTATTATACTTCTTTAAATTCAGAAAGAGGAAGGAAGAATTACTACAGTCTAAGAACCAAATGTAAGATACATTTAAATATTCGCTGACAAGACTTCTCAAAATGAGAATAAAAACTGGGCTAAAAAAAATATGGCACTTCATATGGGAAGATGACAGCATACTAAGCTGGCTAGTAAATATAGTGTTAGCATTTATACTGGTAAAATTTATCATCTATCCAGGACTAGGCTTAGCTTTAGGAACAACGCATCCAGTAGTTGCAGTAGTCTCAAGCAGCATGGAACATGAAGTAGAAGGCTTTGACTTCTGGTGGTACAGCAACAAGGACTTTTACATCAAAAAAGAAATCAAGAAAGAAGATTTTGAAAAATACAAATTCAAGAATGGATTCAACAAAGGAGACTTGATGGTGTTAAAAAAAGCAAAAGAAATCAAGAAAGGAGATATAATTGTATTTAGAGGAGATGCAAAAGAGCCTATAATACATAGAGTTGTTGATGTATCAAATGCAACTTACCAGACTAAAGGAGACAATGGAAAGACAAACAAACAATCAAGACCAGATGAAATAGAAATAACAGAAGACAGGCTGGTGGGAAAGGCTATTTTTAGAGTGCCATACTTGGGCTGGATAAAACTAATTTTTGTGGAAGTAATAAATGAAGCGCTAAGATAATTTTAAATGACAAAGAATATAAATTGATGTCCTTTGCAGAGGTAAGAAGAAAAATGTTTTGCCCTACATGTAATAATTTACTGATGCCCAAAGAAGGGAAAATGGAATGCTCATGCGGATACAAGAGCGAAGAAACAAAACTCAAAGACAAAAGAAAGAAGGAAGAAAAAATAGCTGTAGTAGAAAAACAAGAAAACCTTCCGAAAATGAAAGCAGACTGCTCTAAATGCAAAAATAATGAAGCTTACTTCTGGACACTACAAACAAGATCAGGAGACGAGCCAGAAACAAGATTTTTTAAATGCGTAAAATGCTCCAATGTGTGGAGAGAATACTAATTTCTATTACTAAAAGATTTACAAGAAAAATGAGGCAAAGCTTATTAATTCTATAATTAATAGAATTGATTATGAAAACAAGACAGAAAAATCTAATTTTAATAGGAGGCGTCATGGGTGTAGTTTTAGGTATGACAGTAATAATTCCTTCAATGATCAAAGGAAGTCTTTTAGTTTCTATATTCGGAGGAATTATGCTTATGCTAGGCTTTATATTAATTGCTATAGCTTTCGGAGATTAAAATGGCAGGATCAGATATAATCAAGAAGAACCTTCTAGATTTAGAATATAACAAGCTATTACAATACCAACATAATATGTAAAAAGTATAATTATTGATGTATTAATAATATACTGTAATAGCTTCTATCACAAAACAAATTGATTATACAAATTTTGTGCAGTTAACTATAATTTTTATTATAACTTCATTTATATCTGTAATACTCCTCTTTTTGATATTTACACTTGATAGAAAATTAGAAATTCTGGCAAAGAAAATAATGGAACTAAATATTTAGTTTACAAATATTTATATACTAGTTTTTGACTAAAGAGAATATGGCAGCAGAAGAGGTGCTACAACAAGGACTAATTTTTATGCCTGCTCTAGCATTGGGAATAATCCTAGGATTATATGAACTAATACTAGTACACAGAGATGAAAATTTCAGAGGAAGCCACTGGTTTGGGCATGGATTACATGCAGTAATATTCATGATTGTAGCTTTATTCTTTGTGTTCAACACAGACTATTTTTTACAAATAACTGGACTTGGAGAAAAAGGATGGCCTGTAATAAGCAACCCCTGGGCTGTAAGAATAATAATAGGACTAATACTTAACATAAAAATGCATGCTGTATCTGCAGTAATTAAAGGCGGATTGAGAGGAAGCATGACAGGCGGAATGGCAGAACACTGGACACACACCACTATTGTTTCAGCACTAGTAGTCTTGGCTCCACTATACTGGCCACTAATAGCGCAGTTCCTACCTGAATGGGCTGGAGGAACAGCTGTGCCTGTGCAGAATAACTAACTTTTACTTTTTTGATAAACCAAAGAAATTATAGACATGACAATGTATGCAAATATAAAAATTGAAACCAGACTTATCCAAAAGCCTACATTATTAAAAGAGTAGTTAAGACATTCTGTATATCTGGGTTGTACACTTCCAAATTTATAAGTTCTAAGTTTGGCACAAAATCCACTAAGAAAAATAAATAAAATTCCAATAATTAATACAACACCAATCTTAAACTTAGTAAAACTAAAAGCACTTTTCAGCTCCAAGCAAATCAAGCCTCCTCTAATAAAATATCTTTACTTAAATGCTTGCTCGCGTTAAGAACTTCAATGTCTAACAATTTTTCATTTTTATCAAAGTCTAGAATTATATCATCATTTAATTGCAATGTTTTCTTTGCTTCACCCTCCTTTATATCACTGACTATATAAATATATACAGCATCAGCTTCCTTATCATATTCTATTCTCATAATCATATTATAGTTATTATCCTTATGTAATTTTCTTTTTCTTCATATACAATTTTAATTTTCCTATTATGAATTGTTCTTAGGACGATACACCTACCATCTTTTCTTCTAGTTATCGATTCAGGATGCAAAATTACTTCTTCTATTTCTTCATGCCTGTACTCTCTTTGTTTTCTTCTTATTTCTGCGTGTTCTAAATAAAATATATCTTTCATTCATGATAATGTCAGTTTAAATTTAATAATTCTTATCCTAATTTTCTTGAAAGATTTTCATTAATCCCAGAAATTCCTGTTTTATTATATAAGTTATATCAAATAAAAGTTTAAATACCGCACGAAAAACTGTAAAACAGCCATGAAACTAACTCTCACAGAACCAAGATACCTAAAGGACAGCATCCTGATCATTTCTGAACTTGTGAACGAAGTAAACCTAAAATTCTCCAAAGACAAAGTAGAACTGATAGCAATGGATCCTGCAAATGTAGCAATGGTAGTGTTTAAGCTGCTAAGCAGCGCATTCTCTGAATACAATATCAAGGAAGAAAGAGTAATAGGAATAAATCTTGTGAACCTGACTCAGATACTAAAAAGAGTCAAGCCTACAGACATACTTACATTAGAATTAGATGATGACAGAAACAGGCTGAGAGTAATAATAAAAGGAACAACTACAAAAAGATTTGAGCTAAGCTTATTAGATATAGATGAGAAAGAACAAAAAATGCCCAGCTTGAAATTCAGCGCAAGGGTAGAGACAAATACGTTAATGTTCAACGACACAATAGAAGACATGGATATAATAGGAGACAGCCTCAGCTTGCAAGCTGCAGACTCAAGTTTCATAGTAGAATGCGAAGGAACTGTAAGCCACGGAAGAGTAGAAATAAACAGCGATGAAGAAACAAATGTCGATGCAGGCGGAAAAGCAGTAAATGCAAGGTACTCAATAGAATACATGAAAAAGATCATCAAGGGCGGAAAACTAACAAACATGGTAACATTGGAATTTGGACAAGACTATCCTCTTAAAGCGGAATATAAAATTCTAGACAAATTAAACCTGCAGTTTATATTAGCTCCAAGAACACCAACAGACTAATTAATCTGAATTATTTTATTTTTTCATGAAATCAATAAAAATTTCTTATATACTATTAGCTGTATTTATTCTTCTATTAAGCTTCATGTTTTATATTTATAATATAAATTCTTATGAAAAAGAATTTTCTAAAAACAATGCATATGAAAAATACAACAAAACATTTGTAGATGATGTTGGCAAGAACTTAATTAACTATTTTAAATCCAATGAAGAACTCGGAAACTACTATAGCCAAAGAGAAATATTGCATCTTGAAGATGTAAAAAATCTGATAAGAAAAACTTTAACCTTATTTTATATAACATTTACATTCTTGCTACTTTCATTTATTTATCTCGCTACAAGAAAATACTATAATGAATTATCAAAAATACTAATATATGGAGGAATAATTTGTATTTTGTTAATATTTTTATTTGTAATTCTCTTTTTCATAGATTTTAATTCAAGCTTTATAAAATTCCATGAAATATTCTTTAACAATGACTTATGGATACTGAGCAGCGAAAGCCTATTAGTGAACCTATTTACAGAGGAATTCTTCTTTAATATTCTAAAAAAAATCTTGATAACTTCCATAGTATTTTCACTAATATCAATAACTTCTGGCATAATTATTCAAAAAGCTTATAAATCTACTTCGGCTAAACAATAAATATGCATAAAAAAAGAGGGCAGGTAAGCACATTCATAATAATAGGCCTTGTAATCTTATTTGTATTTATACTAATATTTTTTCTAAGAGACCAAATAAGGGAAAAATTCAGAGCAGCAACAAACACAGAAGAATACCTCAACTCCCAATTAAGCCAAATAAAAAAAAATGTTGACTCATGCATAGTAAAGGAAACAGACAAAGCAACAAAAATTCTGGGAGAAAGTGGAGGATACTTCAACCCTGCAGATTACGTAAGTTATTATGGAAAAAGAGTCAGCATATTGTGCTCTAACATAGAAAATGAAAAAAAATGCAATGCAAAACCTCTAGACCTAGAAGAAGTAAACTCAAGACTTAGTGACTATTTAAAACCTAAAATAAAAAACTGCATAAACTTAAGCCCATACAGAAACAAAGATTACACTCTTACTTCAGGAGAATTTGAATTAACAACAGACATAAAACCTGATTCAATACTTGTCGAAGTAGAGTATCCAATAACATTAACATTAGAAAACAGCGAAGCAAAAATTTCCCAATTCAAAAACAAACTTGAAATACCACTCGGACAAGCAGTAGTACTAGCAAATACTGTAATAAGTGAAGAAGCGAACAAAGGAGCGTTTGATGTAATGGTTGCGAGCCTGCTATCAAGAGGTAGCTTTACAATAAGAGAAAGAAAAAGCTACCCGCACAAGATATATGTAATAGACTTTTGGAACGGAAAGTACATATTTAATTTTGCAATAGAAGGAGAAGAATAATGAGGCTAGCGAAAAGCGATGGTCAAAAAAAAGCTGTGGCTGGATTTGAAATTTATCTAGTAATTAGTTTGGTTTTCTTACTTTCAATGAGCTTAAATTCACAACAAGTACAAGCTAATCCAGGACAGGAGCCTAGCGAAGTTGTCTCGTGCTGCAAAAAAGCGAAAACAGGAGAGTACTGCGTTGATGGAATATCTACAGAACAATGCGAAGAAGGATATGCAGGAGGGGTTAACTGCGCAAGTGCAGCAAACGGATGCAATAACAGGGGATGCTGCAGCGTGAATAACCAATGCACAAAGGGAGTAATACAAGCAGCCTGCCAGGGAGAATATTACCCAAACGAAGAATGCAATGTAGAACAATGCCAGCCAAAATGCTGCGTTCTAGGAAACAGCTGCGGATTAACCACTGAAGAAAATTGCCAAGAATTAGGCGGTACAGTAAACCAAGATACAACAGATATAATAAGCTGCAACAGAGTATGCGAAACCAAAACAAAAGGATGCTGCAAAACAGAAGACAAGTACGAGTATGCGTCAGGAGACAGTTGTCAGGGAGAATTCTTTTCAAATCAGCCATGCAAAAGAGTAGAAAACTCAAACTGCAATGAAAATAACCCAGCTATAGGATGCATAGGAAACGATCTATACAGCTATAATTCCTGCGGAGACCAAACACTAGTGAAGAAATGCGACAGTAGGCAAGGGGAAATATGTAGTGACAAAGATGGTGATGGGAAGTTTGCGTGCGAGGATATGAATTGTCAAGCGACTTGGGACAACCCATTGGTGGATGAGGATGGAGATGGAAACTTAGCAAACGACGGAAAGGCAAGAAAACAAGGAGAAAGCTGGTGCGAGTATCAATCTGCAGTCGGGCCTGGCATGGATCTTCCGGGAACAGCACACTACCTTCACAGCTGCGTAAATGGAAAAGAAGAAGTAAAAATGTGCGGGCAAGGAAAAAGAGACCAGATATGTGTTTACTTTGATGTTGATGAAAGCAACAATTACCCATTCTTTTCTGGCGAAGGAAAAGTTGCGCAATGCATAGATAATGAATATGAAAGCTGCATAGCATGCAATGATATTTCTTTGGATCCTGAAAAAAGAGAAGAAGCTGGACAGACAGACACAAGAGCAAGCTGCTGCCAAAAAGCAGGACTATGCCAATGGATGGGCGTTGGAAAAACCACAGAATTAGAAGATGTTGGAGGCTTGGAATTTATTTATGTTCCAGACACTAGAATAATTTCGTTTTTAGACAGAAGTTATGCGTCTCCTGATTTTTTGAGCAGAAAAGAAAAAGATTTACTAAAGACTACTGGAAAAATATATATATTCGATAAAGAGATACAGGGCAAACTATCAGACACTACACTATTATTTACTAGTGAGGAAAAAACAGAGCACAACAAGAGTCTTGGAGAAGCAAGAGTTAGTGATGAAGAATGGAATGAAGAAGACCAAATAGCTTACACTTACACATTAAAGCTAGATACATTAGCAACTAAATTTTATGATGTAAATATTACTTACGGAAACGTAAATGAATTTTTAGTGAGTTTTGAAATGCCTGCAACTTCAGAAGAACAAGGCACATGCTTACCATTAGTACCTCCAGGAAACATTCCACTAAAAACTTTAGATAAAGAAAATTATAGGACAAGTATAGAAGAAGCTGATGAATTATGCGGAAAAGCAGGCCTAGAGAAAATTCCAGTCGGATGGAGAGAAGATTTATGGGACGATGACTGGCACTGCAAAAAGAATTGTGATGTATATCCTGAAAGAAACAGATCATTACTGTACGGACAAAATTATATCTGTAACTCCTATGGAGACTGCGGGGCAAAGTGGAACTTAGCACAAAAATGGTCAAGCCAGGCATATTATTTTGATTGCGGAGACCTTGATGATACAGACCAGAGCAGAGAATGCAAAAGAAAAAAATATTTCATAGACACGCCTCCGCAGGAATTTAACTTTGAAAAATACAAGAACGCATGGAAAGGGCTATATTTTGGTAAATTGGATATAGACTTTAATTATTATAATTATGTCGGAAATTCTAACCTCAAACTTGCAGGAGGCATAGCTACATTGATAGGTTTTGGTGCTGTTTCTGTGTTCCTTGCGGTACCGATAGCAATTGCTGCAGTTGGTGTTGGTGGTGCTGCAGGAGCATTAGTAGGCTTGGCATCTGTTGGAGCTGCTTTTGGAGTTGTTGGGCTTACTATTGTTGCTTTAGTTATATTATATGTAGGTGTGGAGTTAATATATGAAGCATTTAGAAATTCCGAAACAAGATATTCAGGTACTGTCTGTGAATCATGGAAGGCACCAACACAAAATGAATGCTGGAAATGCCACACCTTCAGCAATGAAACAAGAGACCATGAGACATGCGATTACGGAAGCGAAGAATGCGGATTACTTCCTGCAATAAAAACAGGACCAAGTGATGGGTATTCATGCACGCCACAATTATGCTCAAGCCTAGGTAAAGACTGCTTATGGCAAGAAAGCGAAGTAGGACCAAGATGCATAGAACAAAGAGAAAGGGATGTAAACTCACCAATAATAAAAGTCAAAGAAACAAAATATGTATGCAACGCTGAAGGAACATGCGGAGAACAGACAGGAGATAATCCTTCGGGAATACAAGGAACAACAGAAATAACAGGAGAGATAAAACCGGGACATACTATCGTCTTGCGGCTGGAGACCATAAATCCGGCAGACAATGGAGCAGATCTAACGAAATGCAGATACACATTTGAGCCGCAAAAACCATACGAAGAAATGGAAGACATTGGAGACGGACTAAGCTTTGAACATAACATAGAATTCAATTCAATAGAACCAGGAGAAAAAGAATTGTATATTGCATGTGAAGACATAGTAGAGAATCGTAATGAAGATAAATATCTTATGAAGTTCAAAGTTGCAGAATATCCAGACATAGCAGCTCCAATAATAAGGGAAGTGCGAACAGCGAATGGTGTAGGTGGATGGACAATAAACGAAGGACAGAAAGAAACAGCATACGTCGGCTACGGACAAGGAACAATAGAACTTGAATTAGTGCTTAATGAAGAAACACCATTAAACGGATGCAAATGGACAAACTCAAGCGCAAACGTAGAATTTGAAAACATGAACAAATACTTTTCATGCCAAGAGCCAAGTGACATAACAATTCCTTATTCATGCAAAGGCCAAATAGAAGTACCGGAAGAAAAAACAGGAGAGAACAAAGAACACAAAGTGTGGTTCAGATGCATTGATGTTCAAGGAAACAAAGCACTGCAGAGCATTCCACAAGAAGGATTCAAAATAAAAAGAACAGAAGCACTAAACATAACAGAAATGAAATGCTTGGGACAGTTCTCAGAGAAGTGCGAAGGAACAATTTACGATCCCAAAGTAAATCTAAAATTAACAACAATCGGAGGTGTGGACGGAACATCTGACTGCAAATGGGACAGAGGAGAAGGAGAAGTGGAATTTTTCAAAGGACAAGGAACAAGCGAACATGAGCAGCCGGACTACCACCTAACGCCTGGCGACAACAGACTGGTATTTAGGTGTGTAGATAAGGCAGGAAATATAGCAACGCAAGAAGCAACATTCAAGCATGAAAAAGATGTGACCGCACCGAAGATAACAAAGATATACCAAAACAATGGACAACTTACAATAGACACAAATGAATATGCAACATGCAAATATACTGCGATGCAAGAAGAGAACATAGACTACAGCCAAGAAGGAAACGAACTGCTAAGAGAAAACAATGGAATGAAACACACATTATCCTTGCAAAACAATTACTACAAAGTAGGCTGCATAGACAGATTTGAAAACGTGGTAGGACCATTCAACATTTATGTAGAAAGCACATCATAAAAACATTTAAATACAAAGCCGAGGAGACTATAAGCATGAGTAAAAGAGGGCAGGTAAGCACATTCATAATAATAGGAATAATACTAGTAATTGTTGTAGCTTTAATATTCTTTACAAGAAAACAAACAGGCATAGGAATACCGGCAGCAGAATTCTTAAGCGACAAACTAAAGCCCATAGAAAGAGATCTAAAGACTTGTGTTGATAAACAAGCAGATACAACTGTAAAAACATTTTTGGAACAAGGAGGAGAATTCTTCCCAAATTATTACGTTCAATACCAAGGAAAAAAAGTGAAAGTATTGTGCAAAAATATTCCTGGAGATGACAAGTGTTTAAATTATTTGCCGCCACTGAATATAATGGTAGATGAATTGAATACGAGAATGCAATTAGAGATAGACAAATGCGTAAACAAAAATTTGTTAAAATCTGAAACTCTTGGAGGATACGATGTTGTCGGTGGGTTACTTACGACAAAAACTGAGGCTACAGGAAGCGGGTTGCTAGTCACTGTAAATTACGATGTTGAAATAAGGAAGGGAGAGGAAAGCACGAAACTTGGAAAAGTAAACAAAGTATTAGATATTCCATTGAAAGAATTATATGATGTAAGCGTAGATATTGTGAACAGCGAGGCACGCTTTGGGTTCTTTGAACAATTATTTTACATGCTCAATAAAAAAGGAAAGTACATAATAAACATAGACAAGCCATTTCCCCATAAAGTATACAAAATTAATAAAAATGGGAACAAGCATGAATTCTGGTTTGTAGTTGAAGGTGAGCCATCATGAGCGGAAAGAAACGGCTAGCGAAAGGCGTTAAACGAATTGCGCTACTTGAGATGTTTTTAATAATTAGTATTGCTTTTACTATAAGTTTTAGTATTAATGCGCAGGAAGTATATGCTGATACTGTTTGCTGCGAAAAAACAGTAGACAATCAATACTGCCAGACTGTTGATTCAAGTTTGTGTGCGCAAGGATCTGCGAGAGCACCAACAAGCTGCGAACAAACAAGCTTCTGCAAATCAGGATGCTGCGCTGGAGTTGGAGGATACTGCTACAATAACTACCCAAAAGCACTATGCGAGAAACAATATGGAGGAAGCTACAGCGAAGATCCGAACTGCGGAGTAGCGGAATGCAAATCAGGATGCTGCGTGATAGGAACACAAGCTTCATTGCTAACAAAAAACAGATGCATAGAAGAAACAAGCAAATTTCCGGATCTTGAAGTAGACTTTAGAGAAGGAATACAAGATGAAGCTAGCTGCGTCGACATTGCAAGAACAACAGAAAAAGGATGCTGCGTAAAAGATAACGGTTGCAGCTACGGCACGAAAGCGGAGTGCGGAAGTACGACAAGTGTCAACGGCACTGGATTCTATAAAGATAAATTCTGCAGCCAACTACAAGGACTTTGTGATTGTGCGCCAGCAGACAAGTCGACAGGCGGAAAAGGAAATACAATGTGCCTGCCAAATGATGATAGTGTATACTGGAAAGATTCTTGCGGGAATGCAGAAGGCGTAAAGGAAAAATGCAATTACAATCAAGGAACACTTTGTGGGGACAGCGATAAGGATGGAGTATTTACATGTGAAAGCCTGAAATGCGAAGGACAGGGAGTGTCAAAGGACAGGAGTAATGATCTGAGCGTCAATCTAGAGAATTATCACGGAACAAATCCTTCTGAACTAAAAGCAAATGAACTACTAAATGGAGAAAGCTGGTGCCAAGCAGACAGCAAAGAACAAGACGACAACTTATTATTCGGAAGAGATACTGTAGGCTCAAGATACTATAGGAGTTTGTGCATCAACGGACAGGAGCTTATTGAGCCGTGCAAAGATTTCAGGCAAGAATTCTGTTATTCAGCATCTGTTGATGTTCCTACAAAAGATGAAAGAGGAAATGCGCTAAGAGGCGGGAGATATACTGAAGCAAGATGCTTGAAAAATGAATGGCAATCTTGTATTGATTCATGCAATACTGCTGATTCTTTTACAATGGGCGAAAGAGAATACAAAGAAGCAATTGAAAAAGACTTACAATGTTGCGAAGACAGAACAAAAAGAGACTGCAGATGGACAGGAAATAAATGTGTGCCTGCAGTAAGTCCTGGAGCAAAATTCTGGGAAGGAGAAGGAGCAGATGTTTGCGGCAAAGCTAATTTAGAATGTACTGCATTTTTTGTATGCGGAGGATGGAACAGATTGTTTGGATTGTGTGGGGGAGAAGAAGAAGTTGGAGCAAGCGCTGCAGTTTCTGGTGCTGGAGCAGCAGGAGCAGCAATAGGAGCAGGAATTGCTACAGGAGGAGCAATAATACCAATAGCATTATCAGCAGCATTGGCAGCTACACTAATTGGATTAAAAGAAGGTGTTAAAGGTGGAAGCGGCTGGAAACTTGTTCATGGGGAAGAATGCTTCAGCCAAGACTATCTACAAGCAGCAAATAATTTATGCAGAAGCTTTGGGGATTGCGGAACAGATTATAATTATTTAATAGATGATGATAAAGTACCAACGAATTTAAAACTGACAAAATATGGATTTTTCAATACTGAATTTACAGACGGAGAATTAGCAGGTGCTGTGAAGGATGAGGTAGATGAAGGAAAAAAAGAAAAAGAGTTATATTATAAATTTGGAAAAGACAAAGATGAAGTTCCTGGAAACTTAAGTGATAACCCTAGTTGGGAGGAAGGGAAAACCTTCTTGAATTTCGGAACTGTAGACAAGAAAGGTAGAACTAGCAAATATTTGAGGGCTTTATATTTTGGACAGGAAGAAGGAGGACTAGGCAATCACATATATGGAGCTGCCGTTCCATTAGTTGGAAGCATAGGTTTGGGAGTACTTGCTCATGCTGTTGCTGGTCAAGGATTCTTAACTAGCTTAGGAGTTGGCTTGGGAGCAACACCACATGGCTTATTGATAAGAGGAATTTTTGGAGCAATATTTGGAGGAGAAGCAATATTTGGGAAAGGGGTTACTGGAATTGTGAGTGAAGCAAGTGTTGATGATCTATTAGTTAAAGAAGCAAATGCAATAGCAGGAGAGGAGGGGGGTAAAATAACAACTAAAAAAGCTGCTGAAGAATTGATAAGTAATACTGCTCAAGCTGCTGCTGACGTCGAACTTGCTACTGCTCAACAAGCTTTTTCTCAAGCTGCTGCTGAGCATGGTGCTAATCTAGCTAAAGAAGCGATTTCTGAAGCGACACAGAATGCCTTATTACCAGATTCATCACAAACTGTTACCCAGGCCATTCAAGGTATACAAGGACAAACTTTGAATAGTGTTAATGCTTTTGGGCCCTCTGCTAAAGCCAGTGCTGAAAAGGTCTTCCAGGATGTTCTTTCAAAGACAGGGCCTGCACGAACTAAAGATTTGGCTGGTCGAGAGGCTTATAAAATTGTTGGAACTGGTGATGTTCCTATTACAAGAGTGGCTAATTCTAATGAAGCATTCGAAGTAGCAGATTCTGCATTAACTACTGCTCGGAATAATGTAAAAGATGCTGGGAAAAAAGCTGTTGAAGGGTTAACCCAAACAGCAAAAGAAGCAGGTAAAGAACTAACTAAAGCACAAGTACTAACTGCAATAAATGCAGCAATGTGGGCATACTCAATATACCAACTAGGAGATACACTATTAGAAAAAACACAAACTCAGACAATAAAAACAACATGCCAGCCATGGCAAGCACCAGCAGTAAAAGTAGGACAAAAAGATCAATGCGAAAGATGCAATCCGGGATACGGCGACTACTTGGACAATGAAAAAAATCCTAAGGATGTAAGAGCACTCAAAGCGTGCAGCGAATACCGTTGCAAGAGCCTAGGAGTAAGCTGCGATCTAATAAACAAAGGATCAGAAGAAGAGAAATGCATAAGCCTATCGAAGTATGATGTAAACAGCCCAGTAATCAAGCCATGGAAAGAAGGATTCAGCAAGGAACTAAGAGACAAAATAAAAGAAACAAACACAGGATTCAAAATAGAAGGAGAAATACCAATCTACGAGAGATTCGTAACTGGACTAAGAACTGACGAGCCTGCACAATGCAAGATGAGCTTCCAGCACAGCAAAAGATACAATGAAATGGAAAACATTTACTTCATGAGCAACACATTCAAGTACTTCCATGTGCAAGAAATGTTCTATCCTGCATCAAAGAACATAACAAATGAAGGACTGAAACTAACAGGCGGGGGAGACTACAAAGTATATGTAAGATGCCAAGATGCAGTAGGAAATGCAAATGAAAAAGACTACGTAATAGAATTCAAAATAGCAAAAGAACCAGACCTGACTGCACCAACTATAATTGGAACAAGCATAGGAAAAGATACATACTTAACACATGGAACAGACCAAGTAGATTTAACACTATTTGTAAACGAGCCAGCAGAATGCAAATGGAGCTTGACACCATTAGATTACAGCGGAATGCAAGAAACAAACAAGTGCACAGCGTCAAGACTAAACTCATTAGGATTGTATGAATGCCAATACGCAGGATCTGGAGTTGGAGGATCAATAGGGCCAGCAATCACAGGAATAAAATCAAAAGCAGGAGAAACAAAATTTGCATATTTCAAATGCCAAGACAAATCAGAAAAGAAAAACTTCAACAAAGAAGCATTTAGGATAACACTAAAAGGAAGCGACCCATTAAAAATAGACAACAGCAGCATAGAACCTAAAGGGACAATAAAGACAAGCAGAGACCAAGCAAACGTCACATTGAAATTAGCGACAGTGGGCGGGGCGGAGTTAAACGGAAGGGCAACATGCAAATACACGCAACAAGAAAGCCTGAAAGAAAACTTAGCAGCAATGACTCCTTTCCTGAATACAAACTCCAGCCTGCACACACAACCATGGGAGCCGCCAACAGGAAGACAAGAAATATTTGTTGGATGTCATGATCTAGCAGGAAATGCAAACTTCACAAAAATAGAATTCACAATAGAACAGGATGTAACAGCACCAAAAATAACCAAAGTATACAACGATGAAAGCCTGCAGCCACCTTTGTTTACAGTTGAAGTAAGCGAGAAAGCAACATGCAAAGACAGCACAGAAGGAACATTTGAATATGAAACTGAAGGAAACCTAATGACAAGAGATGGAAACGTGCACAGAACAAGCACTCCTGGATCAAATTTGTATTATGTTGTGTGCAAGGATGAATTCGGAAACCTGATGGAGCCTGCAAGAGTACAGTTTGCTTAGTTGATTTATTCAGAATTATCTTCTAGCATCAAAATTTAAATTATTCACTTTTTAACAGCCATTTATATGCAGGAATAACTTCTATATCGCCGAATTTCTTTTCCAAATCTAATGTTAATATAATGCCTTTCCTGATATTAAACTTTTTCATTGCTTCTTTAAGACCAGTCAGTTCTCTTTCTAAATTATTATCATTTAAATTATAGCATACCTGTATAGCCTTAATTATTTTATCTTTCTCTTTAATAATAAAATCACACTCGTATTTTTCTTTATAATAAAATATTTCCTTAAATCTTCTTTTTAATTCCAACATTATTACATTTTCAAAAAGTCTTCCAATATCCCTGCTTAGTGTAAAATTAATCATAGAACTAAGACCTGTATCTATAGAATATGACTTCTTAATTGTCTGCTTTGCTAAAGATTCAGAGAAACTATTTATAATCATTAATATATAGGCATCTTCACAATAGTCCAAAAACTTATACAATGTGTCCTTGCTGATTTTTACACCTTCGGATTTAAAGCTGCTAAATATTTTGTTTACTGAAAATTCCCTAGAAGTATTTGAGATCAGTCTTTTAATAAATAATTTTAACGACAAAATATTGGTAATACTATATCTCTCTGCAACATCCCTATAAATCATAACTTCAAAATAACTTTCTAAACTTTTCTCATATAATTCTTTTTCCATATTAATCACTTCTGGAAAACCGCCTTTCAATATGAAATTGTTTAAATTTGAAATTAATTTAGCTTTGCCTTTAGTTGAATAACTATCTAATTCCACATTTTTAAATTTTAGGTATTCTTTAAAAGACAGCGGATAAACCTCAAAAGTTATAGTTCTACCTCTTAGGCTTGCTGCAATTTCTTTACTTAATAGTTTAGATGATGATCCTGTAATAAATATATTTTTAGTTATTGTATCGTATAATCTTCTTATAAATCTTTCCCATCCTTTAATTTCCTGTATTTCGTCAAAGAAAAAAAATAAATCTTGTTCTCTTTTATTTGGGTATAACTCAAAATAAGACTCTATAATAATATTTAAATTACCAGATGTTAATTCAAGCCTTTCATCCTCAAAATTAATATATATAACATTTGTAATGTCTTTTAGTTTTAGTATCGTCTGGTACATAAGATATGTTTTTCCAGATCTTCTAGCACCAATTATACTTATAACTTTATTTGAATTTAATGGTATATTTATTTCTCTTTGTATTACTTGTGGCAGACCTCTACTATGGAAATCTTTTATTATTTGTTTTATTACTTCCTTCATAGTCTTTCTATAAGGAAACTAATATATAAATCTTTCCTTTATATAAGGAAACTATATGCAAGGCTAATGATGTGTGAAACTGAAGGAACTTACATACCTAATATAGAAATAAAATTTCCAGCAGTAATATTAGATAATACTGCTTTAGCTGAAAAAAAATGTATAGTTCTAAATAAGAATATTATATTATTTATAGCCCCAATAGAATTACAAATCCCATTTAAAATTTATCTAGGAAGCGATAAGGATATAGAAGACGCTCAACACTTATATTACATATTTAATGATAAGATTAATAAGAGTCTAATGCGAGAATTTGCCAGAAAGCTTAAAATAGAAGGAGAACTTGATAAGATTGAAAATGGAAGTCCCTGAAGTAGATCTAAAGGAAATGAAAAAATTTAAAGAAAGAAATACGAAAGAGAGACTAGAATTCATTAAAAAATATGCAGAATGGGTAAAAAAAACACCTAACAAAAAATGGAGTTCTCAACAAAAAAAATAATTGACCTATGATTTAGAGAAAACTATAATAAATAGTAAAAATAAAATTATATTGAATGAAAAAAGCACAATTGCTGTCACAACCATTCTTCTGGATTTTTGCAATAGTAGTAATGGGAATAATATTAATATTTAGCTGGAACGCAATAAGAGACCTAGTAGGATTTGGAGAGAAAGTCGGCACAGTAAAACTAATAGAAGACATAAAAAATGAAGTTGAAGAAATAGCAAAATCATTTCCAGGAACGAGCATAGAATGTGCATTAACTAGAAGAGCAGGAAGTTCAGACAATGAGTGTGAAATAATTGCACCAAGCGACTTAAAAGGCATGTGCTTTGTTGATACTAATTCTCCTGTAGACTTTAGTAAGATAGAATTCAAGAACGTGAAAGAAGAAGTGCAAGTAGTTCAGGGAACAGGAGACAGAAATGTTTTCTTTGCAACTATAAAAAACCCAATAGACTCAATATACATTAATAAATTAAAACCTAAAGAACATTTCTGCCTGAACATACAACAGGGTATGAAGAAATTTATTCTGGAAAACAAGGGAAAATTTGTTGAAATTAGAAAATCCTGAAAATTTTCAAATTTTGATCTAAGAATTTTTAACAGAAAGAATTAAATTCAAGCTAAAAAATTAAAACTGCAATGAATAAAAGAGGACAGGCAGAGCAGTTCAACTGGATATTTGTAATTGTAGCAGGAGCGATAATACTAGGGTTTTTCACAATGTTCGTGTTTCAATACATAGACTTGCAGGAAAAAAGACAAGAGGTAGAAAGCGTAAGGTTCTTCGGTAATGTGCTAAACGTCCTAGAAAAGCTACAAATAGGAGACGCAGGATATGCAGTAAGAAGCACAGACACACAAGGCCTAAGATTCGGATACAAAGTTGACTTGTCTTATTACTGCAAAGGAAATGATGCAAAGATACTAATCAATAAAGGAGAAATAGCAAGCTACAACCTAGCAAATGAAATAGTGTTCACAGAAGAAAAACAAAGAGTCAACGGCTTGACTATGGGAATAATGCCCTGGATATACCCTTTTCACATAACTAATTTTATTTACTTATCAGACCCGAATAAGATATACCACATAATTTATGATGAAAGTAGTGAAGAATTTGTCAACAGACTTGAAGAAGAAAATGAAGTAATCTTTAATGCAATAAAGTATGAAAAGACAAGAATCAACGAGCTCAAACCCAAACAGAACTCAAAAATTATAATATTCTCCAGCCAGAAACCATATGAAACAAAAATAAAAGAACTGAAAGGCAGTGGAAACTCTAACTTTGTACATGTCAACATTAACACTGAAAAAATAAGCTTCTTTGGAAGGAACGGCTGGGAAGATGAGATTAAATATTATGGAAATCCAATGCTTTTGGGAAGCTTATTTATGGATAATACAGAAGCATATGAGTGCAACGTGAACAGGGCATTCGAGAGGCTAAAGACAGTAACTAACATTTACATAGAAAGAACTGAGCTTTTGAAAAGAATAGATCCAAAGCAAGAATGCCAATACGAATTAATAGTGAGCAGTTTAAGAAAATTTTCTGAAGGAGACTATAAAATGGCTGAAAATCTTGCAGAACAAAACAATCAAGGAGCAGGATGTCTATGGGTGTTCTAAAGCGATGCAGGCGACATGCGACTTGGGGTAGGAGTCTTGGGAAGAAAGGACAATTGCAGATACAGGAAACCATACTTGTCGTATTTGTCTTTGTTATAATAATAATATTAGGAATGTTCTTTTTCATAAACTACCAAAAAAGCAGCATAAAAAATGACTTTACTGAATTCCAGAGAACAAAAGCAAGGAGCAATATAATAACTTTAGGAGAAATGCCTGAACTAGCATGCAGCAAGGGAGGGATAAAGGAGGCATGCGTAGACAGCCTTAAGCTAGTCGCTTTCAAGAACCAAGCAGAAAAGAAAAAAACAGAATATGCAGAAAGATTTGGGCATCTTAACATTACACTATATATAATGTATCCAAAGAGACAAACTAAAAGAGAATGCAACAAAGACAATATTGAAGAATGCGAAATCTGGAACATTTATGCAAGAAAACCTTTGAAAGTAACAAGCAAAATAGTAGAAAAAACTCCAATATCTCTATATAATCCTAAAAAAGATACATATTATATTGCTTTAATGATTGTGGAGGCATATAATGTCTGACGAACAGCGACAATTGGCAAGAGGCATTAGTCTTGGGAAAGCTGGGCAAATAGATATAATGGGGCTAATGATTGTGGTCATACTAATAATAATAGGAGGCTTATTCTACATTAAATATGGAGTGTTACAAGATAAAGAAATGCAAAGGGATATTTCTCTAGACCAAAGCTATGCTATAAATCTTCTAAATTCCCTATTAAATGTAAAGGTTTGCGAGGAAACTATAATGATTGGAGAGGCTATGGTTGAGTGTTTTAATGAAGGAAAAATATGTGAAAAAGAGGCTTGTGAATACTTGAAACCTCAAATAGAAGAAATAATAGCTGCTGTCGGACTTAAAGACTTTAAAAAATATTCATTATGGATAGAAAAAGGAGACAATGTTAAGTACATAACAGAGGATTGCACAACAGGCGTAAAAGCTGACGAGCTGCTTAAAACAGATGATAACGAAGATTACACGGTTAATTTTAGGATATGTTAAGTTATTATTATTAAGTGATAACATAAAATAGGCTGTTTTGGGCTCAATTTATGGAATTAACCTCTATAAAGGCCATAATTGACCAAAGAACCCCTAATATGTATTCTTTAGCATATATATCTTTATAAAAGGTAATAATGCTTTCAGCTTTAGAGTCTTCAAAAAAGATGCGCGGAGACTCTATGAAAGAAATAATGATAACACATGGAGGTGTTAAAGAATGCAAGAAAAATTTGCTTTAAGAAAGACACTAAGAAAGGTAGCAGCAGTAGGTACTAGCATTGCAATGGTAGGAGTAACCTTAAGCGGCGCCTTAGCAGCTGGGACATTAGGAGACTATCCAAGCCCATTCAACAAAAACGTTGGAGAAACAGTGATAGTATTTGGCTCAGATGCAGATAATGCAGCAGTACAAGATGTTCTAGCAGGATTACCTGGCGGAGCAGCAACCGCTACAACTACTACAACAGTAACACCTGGAAAAGTAGTATACGGACTAAACAGTGTGGGAGACCAAAAAGTAGATGACCTATTCAGAAAAGGGGACAAAGAAGACCTAGTACTAGGAACACTGTTAAACGACTCAAACGAATTCGGAAACAAACTACAAGACAACCAGATAGATGGCTTGCTTGACAGTACAGTAAGAATAGATATAGGTTCAACAAGTGATGACTATAACTTCCATGAAGAAGTATACTTTAACGGAGTAACTACTAATACTTCAAGCGTAGAGACAGGCTTGACTTTTGATAGAGATGAGAAATGGAAGGAAAATGTATTTGTACAAATACCTGGAAACAGCTTTGGATACAGATACAAATTTGATAAGACACTAAAAGCAGGAAACTACCTAAACTTCTCAAGTTCAGATGACCCAATAGACCTACAATTCTTGGGACAAAACTTAGAAATAACTGCAGCAGCAAACACAAGCCTTACAGCAAATGTAGGAACAAAACATGTAATGGCTGCAGGAGACAGCGTTGTAGTAAATGTAGGCGGGACACAAAGAACAGTTACACTAAAAGGAACATCAAGCGCAAACAAAGCTGATGTAGAAGTTGATGGTGTAAGAGATGTAATTCCGCAAGATAGTACAAGAACCTTTAGGTTTACTACAGGAAAAAACGTTCAAGTAAGAGCAGAAGACGTGTTTGATGAAGACGGAGTTGCAAACGACAGGGCCACACTTATAATTGGAGAAGACGCAAGAAAGACATACAATGATGGAGACGAATACATAGGAGAAGACAAAGACGATCCTATATGGGTATGGAACTTGGCTGGACTACGAACAGGAGATCCAACACTAGAGGTACAAAATTCTTATGGAGTGGACAACTGGAGAGAAGATGCAAACCCTCTTGTAAAGCACGCAATGTACAAAGGAGACTATTTCTGTATGCCAAACAACTATATATGCTTGGTATTCGAAAGTATGAGCGAAGAAGACGAAAACTTCCAGCAGTATACAATTGAGGCAGACACTTTGGAACTATCCGACGAAGATGGAGACTCAAACAGGAGATCAGGAACAAAAGTGTTAATCTTCAGAGCTGATGGAGCAAGCGATAGAGGCTTTAAAGCTGGTGATGATGAAACAGACGCAATAGCAATAGCAATGAATGCATCAGAGATAACCCTATATAGAAAAGAACAAGACGGAAGCGAGTACATAAGATTCAACAACAGGTCCTTAAATATGGGAGCAGCTGGAGCAGGAGGATGGGGATCAACATTTAATGTTAATTTTAGTAACGCCTTTAACTTTGACTATAAGAGTACATCTGTGCCTGTAGATATATTGATGGGTAACGTCTCGGCAAAAGGTGATGTAGTTACAAGATATGGAGGAAACATCACAATAGACTTTGGAACAGATGATGCAGTATCTGTGGACGGAGGAACAGACGGAAACTTAATAATAAAGTTTGAAAACTCAACAACCAATGGAATTGAATACTTTGGTTCAAGCGACTCAGACACAACAACAGCAAATGACATAAGGTATAACCATTTAGGAACATTGTATGCTATAGAGGGAAAGGAAGAAAACATGAGAACAAAGCAAGGAGTAATCATCTACGACCCTAAGGCAGACCAATCTGGTGACAGAATGAGATTGGCAATGGCTGGAGACGTGAATGACTACAAAGCAAATATTAGAGTAGCAAGACCTAAAGAAGGAGCTGTAGAAGGCGGTGGTGTTGTAAAGAAAGCAGCAGATGTGACTATGAAAGATTCAGAAGTCACAGACTTGACAAAGTACAACGCAGTAGTTGTAGGCGGACCTTGCGTAAATAAGGCAACAAGACAACTATTGAACATGGCTGTAGACACACCAGTTTGCGGAACAGACAGCGGACTAACAGGCCCAGGAGAGGCAGTAGTTGAGATGAAAGCAAACGGCGCAAAACAAGCATTGTTAGTATGGGGATGGGAAGCAGACGACACAAGAAGAGCTGCAGTACTATTAAAAGACCCAACAGTATTCAAGCAAAAACTAACAGAAGCTGGAAAGAGCGCAGCAACTCAAGTAACAGTCAAAGGAACAGACTTAAGCCTATCTGGAATAACAGTAGCTTAAACACTTTTTCTTTCTTTTTTTAAATTATTTTTTCTTGAAAAACTTTAATAAATAGTGATAAACCTCTCTAAGACAGATGAAAAAGAAAAAATACTCAAAAAACAACATTCAAGGGATACAAAACAATAGTCCTAAACAAAGTTTCTTCAAAGATAAAAGAAAAATAAGCCTAGCTATAGGTCTGGGAATAATTCTCTTAATGATATTTTCAGTAGTCGGCTACAGTTTTATAGGAGAAGACCAAACAGAAAACCAGAACAATGAAGAAGACTATAACGGATACAAATTCAGCAGCTATAATGGAGGCTGGCTGACAAGCATAAACGGCAGGCAGATAGTTTTTGAAAACAATCCAAAAGACTTAGAAGGCATAGAATTCAATCTGGGACTTACAACAATAAAAGATAAAATATACATATTAACAGATCCTGATTACTACAATCAATCAGATGAAGAAATACAAAGACTAAAAGCCTTATTATTAACATTAAGGCAAAATGTCTATACAGCATGCACAAAAGAAGAAAAATGCGAAGACTTGCCAATAATAAACTGCGAAAATCCAAATACAATTATATACCTAAAAACAGCTTCTACATTAAAAGGTTATAAAGATGAAAACTGCATAGTGCTTGAAGCACCCAAAGAAAATCAGAATAAAATAATAGAAAGATTTTACTACAAAATATCAGGAGTAATGCCATGAGAAAAGTAATAATTTTCTTATTTGTGTTAATAGCATTGTTTCTAGCTAGCTTTACAGTAACAAAACTAGTAATCAGCTGGCTTGATGATGGATACAACTATGAAGGAAAAAACGGGGAATACAGAATAGATGTAAAAACTGTTGGAGAGAATATCACAATATACAGCCCTCATGTTAGAAGATACAATGTTGAGTATATTTACAATTTTAGAAATAAACCTGAAGACTTAGAAGAATTATACCTAGAAGAAGGTGTGATAGATAAACTGAACAGACCAAAAGGACTAAACCTAATCTATGTAACAAGAGATCCTGACTTGGGAAACAAAACAGACAATGATGTGCTTATAGCAGCTGCAGGATTTGAGCCTATATTAGGAACACATGACTATAGCATGTATCAAGTGAGGATAAGAAATGCATATACAAAAAGAATATACCCAAATACTCCTAAAATAGACTGCAGAGATGTGTCGGCAACAGATGCAGTAATATTAATGAAACTTGGAGAAGAAGAAAGAGTATACACTAATGAGAATGAGTGCATAATCATAGAAGGAACTGACGGAAAAAGCTTAATTAGATCTGCTGAAAAATTCGGGTATCACCTAATAGGCGTATTCTAAAAATGGATAAAGAACTACTATCAATACTGGCGTGTCCTTTTTGCAAGGCAGATGTTAAACATCACAAGAACAAATTAATATGTGTTAAATGCAAAAAAGAATACTTGATAAAAGATGATGTGCCGATTATGATCTAACCATTATATTTAAAAATATTATAAATAACTAAATCCTATGCCGACGTCGCACAATCTGGTAGTGCGCTGATTCTCAAAAAAGAAGCGTAAGTCTTGAACCAGATGAAAGCAAACCAGTGCCTGAAAGGGCTTGCAGGTTCAAATCCTGCCGTCGGCGCCTCATAATTTAATATAAAGATTTAAAAACAAACAGAACATAAAAATCCTATGGCCTTTCAACTTGGTGCACCACTAGGATTACTAGCTTTTTTATCATTAATACCATTCATAATAATTTATTTAATAAAACCAAAGCCACAAAAGCTAAAAGTCCCATCACTAATGTTCTTCCTCGGCAACACAAAAATAACAACAAGAGACAAACTATTAAAATACTTAGAAAAAGACTTGCTATTCTTCATACAATTATTAGTTTTGTCATTGTTAGCTTTCAGCATTGCAGACCCGTTAATAACAGTCAAGAAAGATGTCATATCAAGCAACATAGTATTCGTGCTTGATGCGAGCGCGAGCTCAAAAACAATAGAAGGAAGCAAAACAAGATTTGAAATAGGAAAAGAAAAAATACAAGAACTGGCAACTACGAGAAACTCACTAATATTAATAAAATCCACACCAGTATTATTATTAAACGATGCTTCGAAAAGCGAGCTATTGAGATATTTACAAACAATACAGCCTACAGATGACATTAGCGATGTAGCAGGAGCTATAACACTAGGGGGAGAAATACTAGGAGAGAGAAAAGGAAGAGTAGTTGCAGTAAGCGACTTTATACCAAGCAAAGGAATAAACCCGGAAATAGCAAGAAATGTCCTAGAAAGCAGAGGAATTGCCGTGGACTTCATAAAAATAAACACAGAAAAAAGAAGCAACATAGGAATAATAAACATGATTTTAAGTGATAAGTCTGCAAATATTTACATAAAAAACTTCAATGACAAAGATGAAAATGTGAAAATAAAAGTGAATGACGAGACAAATGAAATAAAAATTGCAAAAGGAAGCGTAGAACCTCTAGCAATAAATCTGGAAGGAAATGGGAGCGAAATAAAAATAGAAAACAAAGACGACTTTGACGTGGACAACAGAGTTTACATTGCAAGACCATTCAGCAACAAGATAAAAGTCCTGTTAATTACAAATGAAGAATCAAAATTCATCAAAGCAGCGCTAAAATCAATACCTGACGTGGAATTAAAAATAACTGAGCCGCCAATAATAGACGACGAGGGTTATGATATATACATAGTTGATAAAGTAGATCCTGACAAAGTTCTTGCAGGAACATTCAAGGAATTAAATGGCAAAGCAAGAGAAGGAAAGCCAGTAGTAATCGCAGCACAAGCAAACAGCGACAAGATAGACTATGAAGGATTACTGCCTGCAAAAATAACAAACTATACAAGAGGAGGGCAGATAAAAGTAAATTATGTGACAAGGTTCAGCAAGGACATAGACTTTGGAGAAATCAAATATTATTTTGCTTTGGACAAACAGGGACTAAGCGCAGCATCTGTAGAAAATGATACTATAATAAGCATATATGAAAACGAAAACGGAAAAGTTGTTTACTACGGAATACTAGAAGGGGAAAGCGACTTCAAACTCAGCCCCAATTATCCAATATTCTGGAGCAATCTAATATATTATTTGGTTGGAAGAGCAGATATTAATGAAATAAACCTTAGAACAGGAAGCATAATAGAAATGCAGAATGAACACTTCATAATGGACAAGGCAGGATACTTCAATGTCGGAAGCAAAAGAGTTGCTGTTAATTTATTAAATGAAAAAGAATCAGACATAAACAGCCAGGAAGAAGCAATCAAAAAGTACAGCGCTGCAGGACAACTAGAGAAAGTAAAAAGCGAAGTAGACTATCAAATGAGTTTTTATGCGTTGTTAATTGCACTTGCCTTGGTTGTATTTGAATTTTTTTACATAAAAATAAGAGGCGAAGTATGAGCCTGGAAACAATAGCATATAACCTGTTTGAAAGGCCGTACATACTAATACTAACTATACCAATAATAATTGCACTTGTATATTACATAAACAAAGGCTTAATAAAAATACAACCAGAAGACAAAGAATACAAAAACAGGATAAAAAAAAGAAGGCTAATAATTTTGGCAAGCAGAATAATAATAGTGCTCTTGCTGATAATTGCACTAGCGTCGCCGTACACAGAAAAAAGCAAACTAGTCCAGGGAGACCCAAAAGTCAAAATACTAGTAGACAACTCAACATCAATGAGCTTATTCGACACTTCAAGAGCAGAGTCACTAAAAAAAGAATTAGAAAATAGAATACCAACAGAGTTTGAGTATACAAGCAGAGGAGAGGAAACAGCAATAGGAGACAGCATACTTGCAGGCATAAGAAGAAATGACAATATACTATTATTTACAGACGGGCAGAACAACAAAGGAGCTGAATTGGGAGATGTTGCATTATATTCAAGGAGTTATAATTCAACAATAAGTGCAATAGAACTGAAACCAAAATATTATGACGCTTCAGTGAGCATAATAGGAAGTGACAAGACAATAACAAATGCAGAGAATACATTCACTGTAAAAGTACAGCAAACAGAAAAAAGATCAGTACTACTAGTAGTTGAAGCAGACGGAAACAAAATAATAGAAAAACAAACAGAAGATGAAGAAATACAATTTACCAGAGCATTTGAAAAAGGACAACACAGAATAACTGCAAGAATATTACAAGATGATTACTTCAAGCAAAACAATGAATTCTACAAAACAATAAAAGTAGTACCAAAACCTAAAGTTGCAATGTACGGAGGCAATCAAGATCTATTCCAACTGCTTGAACCATTGTATGAACTTAAAGTTTTAAGCGATCTTGGAGAAGAAATGAAAGAAAACAGCGGCATAATCATAGACAACAAACCAAGCAGCGAGCTAAATGACAAAACAATCCTGCTTGGAAGCTACATAGCAGAAGGAAACGGAATGCTAGTGATAGGAGGAGACAAGTCATACGAGACAGGAGGATATAAAGACTCAAGATTCGAGCAATTACTGCCAGTATTTGTATCCAAGCCTGGAAGGAAAAAGGGAGAAATAAATGTTGTGTTTGTAATAGATGTGTCTGGGAGCACAGGACACTACTTCGGTGATGACTTGAAAGTTGATGTAGAAAAAACACTTGCATTATCAATGATAAAAGACCTAAGCCTGACAAACTATCTAGGTGTAGTAGCATTCAACAACAAAGCGTACACAATAGCAGAAGTAGGATTATTATCCCAGCAAAGAGACTTGGAAGACAAAATATCAAGGCTGAAATACGGAGACAATACTTACATAGAAGAAGGAATATTAATGGCAGTAGAAATGCTGCAGGGAAGAGGAGGGAGCAAAAACATAATACTAATCTCCGACGGAAAAACCCAGCACATGGACGAGAGCGAAAATGCCTTCAAGATAGCAGCAAGCAAAGGAATAAGAATATACACAGTAGGAGTAGGAGATGACACATATGCTGAATTCCTACAATATGCTGCAGACCTGACAGGAGGGATATACTTTGAGCCTGAGGAAAGCCAAGGAATAAAATTATTATTCGGGGAAACAGAAGCAAGCGGGGGAAAAAAAGTATTCCCACTATACATAGTTGACAAAAACCATTTCATAACAGAAGGGCTCAAGATTACAGCAAACTTATACGGATTCAACCAGGTAGCACCTAAAACAAGCTCTAAATTGCTAATGACAACAGATGTTGGAGACCCGATATTAACTACATCAAGATATGGGCTGGGAAGAGTGGCAAGCTTGAGCACAGATTACGGGACTTACGGATTTGAGCTATTAAACAAGCAAAACTCTGCACTATTCACAAGAACAATAAACTGGATAATAGGAGATCCAGAAAGAAAAAACGAAGAATTCATAGACATAAAAGATAGCAGAGTTGAGGAAGAAGCAGAAATTTTAGTAAAGTCAAAAGACCAGCCAAGATCAGAAGAAGTAGCACTATACAAAATAGATGAAAACCTTTACAAAGGAGCACTGAAAGTGGAAAAAACAGGATTTCACAACATGATGAGCTCGATTTTCGCTGTAAACTACAAAAAGGAATACCAAGACATAGGATTCAATGATAACATGAATAGAATAATATTGGCAACGAATGGAAAAATGTTCAGAGATGATGAAGCGGAACAAATAGTAGAATTCATAAAGACAAGATCGAAAAGAGAAATAATAACAAAAAGAAGCTACAGCTGGATTTTTATAACATTAGCCTTGCTTGTCTTCCTAGCAGAAGTGAGCTACAGGAGAATAGCAAGAAATAAAAACTAAAAAATAAAGAGAATAAAAATGGGATTCATACAAGAAAATGCAAACATAAAATTATTTTTATTAATAGTAATAGTTGCAGGACTTGCTGTAGCATTAACTGTTGTATACCAGCAAAGCTACAAAGACATAAACCAAAAGTATTCAAGCAAACTAAAGGAATTAAACCAAACATTTGAGCAGCTGACTGGAACACAATCTTTACTGAATAAAACAAAAGAAGACCTAGAACTAAAAGAAGTAAGAGAAGAAGACCTTACGGAACAGTACACAAAAATAAAAAAAGCAAGAGACTCACTAGAGGCTGACAATAACAAGCTAAAAGTACAGCTGGAACAAAAAGAGAAAAAATTACAAGACCTTACAGGAGAAGTAGACAAACTAAAAAATGATATAGAGACAAAGAATGAAGAAATAGAAGACATGGAACAAGAAGTTGACAGCTTGAAAAAACAAGTAAGCTGCTTGAGGGCTGGAAATGCAAATTGCTGAAAAAGCATTAAAGGAAATAAAAAATTTTTTTCTACTTCTGGACATAGGAAATTCTTTATTAAATTCTTTATTATTATTTTTAGGAATACTCTTATTATCAAACCTTTTTGACTTTCTGTGGTACTACGCCCTAATACCAGGCCTTGCCTATTTTATATACCAACTGCAAAAAAACTACAAGGTAAACAAATATTCTATAGTAGAATCCAAAGTGCCTGTGCTAAATGAACAACTCAGAACAGTAGCTGACAACATCAACAGAACAAACCCAATAATAGACAGCCTGAAAGATGATGTAGTGAAGAAAATGAAAAATGTGAAGACTTCCTACTTTATAGACTACAGAAATATAATAATAAAAATTATGATACTAGGAGGAATAGCATTCCTTGTAATATTTCTAGCATTTGTAAATGTTGATTTTTCAGGAACCTTCATGAAACTAACAGAACCGATAAAAGAAATAGGAATAAGAAAGTCAGGCGATGAAATAATATACAGAAATGTAAGCGTTACAGAAGGGAACCTAAGCGAGATACTCGGAAACAAATCTCTAGCTAAACTACAGAAAAGAGATTTAAAACTAACAATAAATCCTCTACTAAGCGAAGTTGATCCATCAAACATAGGAGAAGTCAAGCCAGAAAGCTTCAGCCCTCCAAATTTTCCAAAAGAGATATATACCAGTTATGACGTATCATACAATGAAAAAATAGCGAGGGAAAACCAGGAAGTAGTCAGAAGCTATTTTGAGCAGATAACACAGTGAAAACAAAATGGTGAGCCTAGAAGAGATACATAAAAGATTCAGACTAGTTTCTAACGAAGTAGGCAAAGTAATAGTCGGACAAGACGAAGTAGTAGAACAAATACAAGCAGCATTACTATGCAACGGACATGCAGTTCTAGAGGGATATCCAGGACTGGCTAAAACACTTCTTGTAAAAACAATTGCAAACATAATAGACCTAAGATTCAGCAGAATTCAATGCACACCAGATTTATTGCCAAGCGATGTCACAGGAACTTACATAATTGATGAAAGCAAAGGAAAAAAAGAATTTAAATTTCAGCCGGGTCCAGTATTTGCTAATATTGTTTTAGCTGACGAAGTTAACCGTGCGACTCCAAAAAGTCACAGCGCAATTCTGGAAGCAATGCAGGAAAGACAAGTGACAGTAGGAAATTCTACCTATAAATTAGAAGAACCATTCTTTGTTTTAGCGACGATGAACCCTATTGAGCAAGAAGGAAGTCTCACTTTAGATCAAGATGTATTTATTGACGGACAATTAAAAAAAGGCAACGAATTATTAGATTATGCAGTTAAAAGCAATGTACAACCAATTAAACAAGGGAATTTTAGTTTTTATAAATTACCAAACTCATATACTTATTCTTTAAACGAGAATGGCAAATTAGAAAAAACAGATTGTCATCTTTATACTATTCCCTACAATGATGAGATAATAAAATTGAAAACTAGAACTGGAAGGGAAGTTAAAGTGTCTAAGAACCATCCCTTTTTAGTTAATGATCATGGAGAAATTAAATGGAAGAAAGCAGAACAACTAGTTGAAGGAGATTATCTAGTTTCTATATCTAAGCTAATTGATGAAAAAACAACAGTGGAATTAATGTCACATTTACAAGTATTATGTGAGCTAAGCAAGGAGTACAGAGTTTTTTACTACGAGGACTATCTTAAACTAAAGGAAATTACAAATAATTTTATAGATTTTAAAAATCTTAATGGGAAAGACTTTGATAACTTAAGAATAGTAAACAAGCTGGAAATAAAAGAAATAGCTAAAGAATTAGAATTTGATAAAAAGGAATACTGGCAATTAATTAGATTCTTAAGAAGACCAACCGAAAATAGATTTGTGCATGAAAAGTTATCAAAATACTTTATTAATAAGAGACTTATTTTAAATGAACCAATTGATTTTATAGACTCACTTAGGCCAATATCAATAAAAAGATTTAATGCTGATAGAGATATAGCTTTTTTCCTGGCTTTCATCTTAAGCGATGGAGGAAGCATTGGTGCTATTTATGCAGCACAAAAAAATTATCCTAAAGCATTTGATAGATTTGTAGAAATACTTAATAATAAAATTGGTGTAGGAACGAGTTATTTAGCTGAAGATATTACAGGATGTAAGCATGTTAGCAAAAGCTCAAGACCATTTGTTAAATATTTATGTTTGAGATTCGGTTTGAAAGAAAAAAATCATAAAACTGCTGGAATTCCTTCATGGATTGTTGAGTTACCAAGCGAATTAAGAAGGGAGTTCTTAAAAACTTTTATTTGTTTGGAGGGGTGCATTAGAGATAATAGAGTGAGATTTTCTCAAGCAAACAAAGATAATATAAATATATTGTCCTATATGTTGTTGAAAGAAGGAATAATCTCTTGGTTCTCAGAGAAAATGAGAAATGGTGGTAAAGATTACGTGGTAAAAATACAAGGAGAGGACTTCTTAAATTATTTACTAAAAATAGGTTGGTTGGATGACGAGACTAGAACTTATTGGCTAGAACAAGCAAAAGACGGAAAATACTCTCCATTTAGAGTTATACCTGCGCCAAGAGAATTAGTCTTAAAATTAGTTGATTTATTGGGAATAAACTCATTCCATACCTACAAAAATAGAAAAAATTTTGTTTCTAGAGATTGGTATTGTGGTTATAAGGCAATAAAACAGGGAAGGGAAAATATCACTCTAGATATGTTTAGATTAATGTTAGACGGACTAGAAAAGGAGATTGAACTTAGAAAAAATATTCAATCAAACCTAATGGATCAAAAAGATGTCAGAAATACTGCAGTGTCATGCGGTTTATCTATTGAAGAAATAAGTCATATAATAGGAATTAGCCATAGCGCTGTTTGGAATTATTATGAAACAGGAAATAGCAGAAGCTCACAACAAATAATAAATTGTGTTAAAAATGAATTCACTACTAGGATTACTGAAGCCAAATCCATACTGAATTATTTAAAGAAACTAGTACAAGAAGAAGTAGTATATGACATGGTAGAAAATCTGAGCTATGAACATTATGAAGGTCTAATTTTTGGATTGACAGTCCCAGGATTACAAAACTATATCGGAGGTTATGGTGCAAATGGAATTCATCATAATACATTCGTGCTCAGCGAAGCACAAGTAGACAGATTCTTATTCAAAATAAAAGTAGGATATCCAAAACTAGAAGAAGAACTTGAGATAGTGTCAAGATACAGCGAAGTTAACCCTGATGAAATAAAACTAAGAAAAATATTCGACAAGAATGACCTAATACAATTACAAGGAATAGTAAAGCAAATACCCTTAGCTAATGATATAAAAAAATATGCAGTAGACATAGTAAATTCAACAAGAAACAAAAAAGAATTAATAGAATACGGCGCAAGCCCAAGAGCAAGCATAGCACTAATAATGGCTGCAAAGGCAAGAGCATTAATGAACGGAAGAAAATATGTAAGCAAGGAAGACGTAAACGCAATGGCCTTGCCAGTATTAAGGCACAGAATAATATTAAGCTTTGAAGCAGAAAGGCAGAACATGAATGAAGACGATGTGATAAAAGCTTTAATGAAGAAATAAAAAATGCAAAGATATGTTTTGTATACATTACGTACAAATCCTGATAGAGGCTTACTCTTAGAAGAAAAAGTTTACAGGAACACTATTAGGATACTTGAAGCAGTAAGAAATGGCGAAGAGGCACTTAGAGAAGAGTTAGAAAGCCAAGATCTAAGAATTGGAAGTGTAGAATCAATAATGGAACTAGCAAGAGTTCATTCTGAAACTAAAAGAGCACAGATACTAGGAGACTACATTATGGTGAGGATGGCTATGCACAGAAATCCTGAAAATGGAATAAAAAACAGCCTCCTGAGAAGAACTTTTGAGGAATTATCAGCCATGGTATACGAATGATAAAAATAGACTTTCTAAGGCAACTAGACAAGTTCAATCTAGTAATAAAGAAAAAAGTAACATCAAGCTTTACAGGAGAGAGGAGGTCACAAAATACAGGAACAGGGTTGATATTCAGCGATTACGCAAACTATAATCTGGGAGACGACTTCAAGCACATAGACTGGAAGGCTTATGCAAGAACAGAAAAATTCTATGTTAAAAGATATGAAGAAGACAGAAACTTGACAGTGCACATAATTGTGGACTTTTCAGGAAGCATGGACTTCGGAAACAAAATAAAAAAATACGAGTATGCATCAATGATAGCTTTAGGCTTTGCTTACATAGCAATGAAAAACAATGAGAAATTTGTGCTAAGCACATTTGATGACAAGCTGGATTTTTTCAGGCCCAGAAAAGGAGGAGCACAACTAGCAAAAATTCTGGCTTACCTGAATGATAAAAAAGCATTCGGATCGAGCAAATTTGAAGAAGCACTAGTAAAATACAAGACATTAATAAACTCAAGAGCACTGATCATAATAATATCTGACTTCTTCTATGATACAGAACAAATAAAAGACATACTGCACAGGTACAAGAAAAACAAAATTAAACTTGTCCAAGTCCTTGATATTATTGAAAGAAAAATGAATATAGAAGGAGAATATGACTTAGTAGACCTTGAATCTGACGAAAGGCTGAAAACATTCCTTGATCCTTATTTAAGACAGAAATATTTCCAAAGAATGGAAGAACATAAAGCAAAAGTAAAAAAACTATGTGATGAAGTCGGAGCTGATTTTTACTCTGTTGGAAGCAATGAAGAGATTTTTGACGTTTTTTATAGGATAATAAGCTAGAAATCACTTAGAAACAAAAAAACATGGTGATTATAAAAATGAGAAGACATTTTTGGCCGATAATATTATTATCAGCTATATTAATTATAACAACACTTATTATACAGTTTTCTGAAGAGATTTCAGGCTTTTCTGTAACAGAAGTGTTAAAAAAAACACAAAAGACAACTACAGATATGTCATCTTCTTTAGTAACAACGCAGTATACCCTAGCAATCGGACAAAGCCTTAACATAAAAGGAATAGATAAACCATAGTTAATGAAACAGATATCTTCAAATAAAGTTATCATTCAGTTTGATAATAAATTATATAATGTGAACATTGGAGGAGTAACTATTATCCTATGATATAAACTTTATTTAAATCTAAGCTTTTAGCATACCCTAATTTTTCCCTGCTTTCAGCATAAATAGTAAACAAAGGAGAATTTTTTTTAACTTTATCATTAACTTTTTCATGCAAGTAAACACCAGCACATTTATCAAAAGGAGCTCCTGCAATTTTTGCAATACGACAAACAAGATTGTTGCTTATGTAAGAAACATTTCCAGACTTTTTAGATTTGAAAATAAAAGAATATTTTCCTAACTCGATATCCTTTGATTTAACGTTCGGATTTCCTCCCTGGGCTTTAATAATTTCCTTCATTTTCCTTAATGCAGTTCCAGAATCAATTATTTCAAGAACCTTTTTGTAGCTATCTTTCACACCGACCATATCAAGCATTAGAGCTGCCATATACAAAGATTTATCACGAAGATCCCTAGGACCATTTCCTTCCAAAGCTGAAAGCACATCTCTAGCTTCTAAAGCAGGACCAATCCCATTACCTACAGGCTGAGAGCCGTCTGTAATAATTACCTTCACTTTCATTCCAAAATTCTTCCCAAACGATATAAATTTTCTAGCAAGATTTTTAGCAACTTCTTTGTCTTTAATCTTGGTTTCAGGACCAATAGGAATATCAATTAGGATATGGGTTGAATTAGCAGCAGACTTCTTAGCCAGAATAGAAGCAAGCATTATTCCTTCAGGATCCAAGCTCAAGGGACGCTCCAAACGTATAAGCTTATCGTCTGCTGATGCTAAATCAATAGTACCCCCCCAAACCATACAAGCATTAGTCTTCTTTACTATTCTCATTATTTCCTTTTTAGAGTGGGCAACAGGAGCAAGAACTTCCATGGTGTCAGATGTTCCAGCAGGAGAAGTGATAGATCTAGTAGAGGTCTTCGGCATCAAAAAACCTGCAGCTGCAATTATAGGAGTAATTATCATAGTTGTCCTATTCGCTCCCAAACCTCCGAGGCAGTGCTTATCTAGAACATACTTTGCATCAAACTTGAGCTTGCCTCCATTATTTGAAACAGCCTTGGTTAAGTAAGCAGTCTCGCTCATAGACAAACCATTAACATAGCAGGCTGAAATAAAATAAGTGGTCTCGACCTCTGTAAGCCTGTTATCTATAATGTCCTTTATTATTATATTAACTTCAGATTCAGTGAGCTCATGCTTATCAAGTTTTTTTTTAATCAAGTTGAGAGATGCAGGTTTTGGAACAAGTTTTACATTCACAAAATCACCATCCTTAATGTGAATGGCCTCTGCAACATCCAAGAATATTCCAATCTCTTTTTTAGAAATTGAAGACTCCCCTAAAGCGAAATCAACAGCAACAACTAATTTTTTTAAGCCTTTCTTTATTAATATTCTATCCAAAACCTCTACGTTTAGAAGTTCGGCAGTGAACTCATTTAATATAGCAACAAAAGGCCCCTTAGTTGCAATGCGTAAAACTTTTGCCTTAAGCTTCATGTTCCAACTCTGGATAATACTCCTTAATAATTAGGATCATAGTTGAGAGAATAAGCGGGCCAGCAACAAAACCTATAATTCCAAGAAGCTTCACACCACCAAGAATGCCAATAAGAACTATCAAGGGATTAAGCTTGGTTCTATCACCAATCAGCTTAGCCCTCAAAATATTTTCTGTCAATGAAAGAATCACACCAAGAACTACTAAACCAATAACAGCAAAAATATTTCCCCTCATGAAATGAATGAAAGCCAAGGGAACCCATACTATTGCAGGACCCAAAAGCGGAACCAAAACAAGAAGGCCCATAACTAATGATAACATTAAAATCGGCTTTACTCCCAATATGCTCAGGCCTAATACTGAAATCAAAAATATTACTATAGCTGTAAAAAACAACCCATATACAATTGCGAAGGTTGTGTTACCAAGGTGGTTCATCAGCTCATCTTTCTTAGAAACAGGAATAAGATTTTTAATATTCTTTATGAAAGCATCTCCTGAAAGGAACAAAGTAAATGTAGCAAAGATAATAATCAACAAATCGAGAATCTTAGACGGTATGCTCCTAAGAAAATCCCTAGCATAGGATTCTACAACTGAGATAAAACTTTCATAATTCCTGCTTAAAAACAGGTTTATAGATTCAGCGTCTGTAAAAGACGACAGGAATTGGGTGAACTCACTGACAATGCCGGATTTATACAAGTTTATACTTTCCCTTACAAGGTTGCTTGCAATCAATGTCAGAGGAACAAGAATCAAAAGCAGCATAATTATCAAAGTAATTGCTGCGTTGAATGCTTTATTAGGAATAATTTTATTCAGTTTTTTGTATACTGGATAAAATAAATAAGCAAGAATAAAACTAGCAATCAAAGCAGGAATGAACGGCTTTACAATTAGATAAGCTATGTAAATAAACAGAATAAGGCTTGCAAAAATAAAATATTTCTTCACTTCCTTTTTTATCATAAATCTTATTTGTTTAACATAATTTATAAAGGTTTTTGTCTATACAGTAGATCGCAAAGTAACTAGATAATATAATTATCCAAATCCTAGTGTAGACTCTAATTGACCTACAACTTCCTCTGTGGAGTATCTATCTGGATATACAACTGATATCCGGTCTTTGTTTTTTTCAGATATTTCTTCATATCCAGAATATATCTTTGCTAAGAATGAAAGTTCTGATTCATTATAATTTCTCCTGTCTCTTCTTTGTGTCCTTTCTAATGCTTTATCAAAATCAGGAATAAAACAAACAGTTCTTTCAGGGATTACTGCTAATTCTTTACGAATATTAACCAAATGTTCATAGTAATCATACATAGCTCTTTCCCCATATTTCTCTTGAAGTAAGATCGCCGCATATAAACAATTTGTATCAACACTTCTATCCTCAATTACCATATGACCTTTCCTTAATAAAGGTAATATAGATTTATCAAATTCAAATAACTTCATAGAAAAAAAGAACAAAGCTTCAGACACGGGGTATCCGTGTCTAAAAAAATTCATCACTTTCATGACTAAGAACTTCTATGATTTTAGCACCAAATCCTTCATTAGAAAACTCAGTTATAGGATAAAATTTATTAGCATGTCTCCTGTTAAGCTCATTAAGGTAGTAAGTCTTTCCAGAACCTTCCACCCCCTCAAAGCTTATATACAGTCCTTTCTCTGGGACAGGTATCAATGGACTTCTCATCTTTTTGTCTCCAATGCTTTTTTTAATTCATCTATGTTTATAGCGAGGGATTCTAAGGAATTAAAAATCATTGGATTTAACTGCATTCTTGGATCATATTTTCTAGTATCTGATATATAGCCTATTACTGGTTTATCTTTTGCAAACCCATATCCAATTTCCCAAGACGTTCCTGAATCTGTATCTTGTCCATTAAGTATAGCAACTATTAAAGAAGATTCCTCTATTTCTTTTAGATCTCGTTCAAAAAATTTCCTTGATGATTCCTCTTCTCTGGTAAATAGACCCGCATCACGATGAGGTAGATAAGTATCAAAACCACTAAGTCTGCAAATTTCATCAATTTTTTCCAGCAAAATCCTCTCACCTTCCGTGAATAGAGGACCTGCAATATAGATTTTTTTCATGTTAAATCGTTATGTACATCCCTGAGTAAAAATGTTTGATAGGAATGCTTGATTTCATATCCTCTGCTTTTTGATTTATTCTATGGGGATTTTCATTAATTCTTTTTATAGTATCAACAACTACCTCTCCGATTTTCATAATATGGTCTTCACTTAATGAGGGATAAATTGGCAAGGCTATATGATTTTTGCAGAATCTTTCAGCATTTGGAAAATAAAAATCTGTACTAAATGAATTATAAATGGTTGTTTTATGTAGTGGTGTTGGAAAGTGCACTCCAATTGGTACACCCTCCATAGCAAGAGCAACAAAAAGTGCATCTCTATTAAATGGGCATTCTTCATCCAATAGAGTTATGTAACTACTGTGAATACGATTGGCATTCTTATTTTCTTTAGGTATTTGTATTTCACTTATATCTTCAAATAGTTTAGTGTAAATTTGTGCATTTTTACTCATAGTTTCAATTTGTTCATCAATTGTCTCTAATCTAGAAATACCTAATGCTGCTAGAAGCGGGGATGGTCTAAAATTATGTCCTTTTTTTACATAATCAATTCCCTTTAAAAGATCTAATACTTTAAGGTCTATTCCTCTTGCCGCACTAATTCCCATCCTTGACCATACTTCTCCTTCATGTCTAATAATCTCAACAGAATTCATAAATTTATTATCATTACTTGTGACAGCACCGCCTTCTCCAATTCTGAGTATTTTATTCTCACCGAAACTATGACATCCGATATCAAAAGATCCTACTTTTTTCCCTTCATAACTTGCACCAAAAGCATGAGCACAATCTTCAATAACCCTTAAACCATATTTATTTGATATGCACAAGATTTCGTTCATATTACAAGGATTTCCAAAAATGTGAACTGGAACAATTGCTTTTGTTCTAGAATTGATTTTTTCTTCAAGAAGGTTTATGTCTAAGGTAAGAGTTTTATAATCTATGTCTACAAAAACTGGTTTTGCTCCAGAAGAAAGAATTGCCATCATAGTTGCTGCATAAGTGTATGATGGCATTATAACTTCATTACCACTTCCAGAGTTTAATGACCTAAACGATGCATCTAAAGCAGAAGTGCAGTTTGTGAACATTAAACATTTTTCCGTTCCGAAATAACCAGCTATCTTTTCTTCTAGCTTACTTATTGTATCATTGTTAAATAAAGAATACCTCTTTGATTCTAGAACCTCTTTTATTAAATCAAGATCTCTCTGAGCATAGGGTTGTTCATCTATAGGTATTTCATTCTGAGCGATACTTTTATCTCCGCCCTCAATAGCTAATTTTTTCATTTTATTCTCTCATTGATTTTGCTAGGTATCCACAATCTACATTGATTATGTGGCCAGTTATACTATCTGCCAAGGGTGAAGCAAGATATAAGGTTGCATAAGCAATATCTTGCATTACAGGATTTCTTTCTAGTGGCAAACCTTTATTATATTCTCTAAGGCGACCTATGTCTTCAAAAAGATGTTGTGTCATAGGCGTTTGAACTAAAATAGGCGAAATCCCATTAACATTTATATTATATCTTCCCCATTCAACTGCCAAGGCTTTTGTAAATGAAAGCACAGCCCCTTTTGAAGCAGCGTAGGCAACAACACCTTCAACACCTAATTCAGAAGTATGACCTGTTGTACCAACATGAGCATCTGTAGACACAAGATTAACAACTTTTCCTCTCTTGTTTTTAACCATTATATCTCCAAATATCTTAGTAGACAAGATGGTTCCATAGGTGTTTGTTTCTATAATCTCTTTTATTTCATCTTCAGACATATCTGAGAAATCTCCAACCCTCACAATACCTGCATTATTTACAAGGATATCTAGAGTCCCATATTGATTTTGTAAATCTTGTTTTATCTTTATTAATGACTCTTTATCTTTTATATTTCCATAAACATAATTACTTTGAGGACTTCTTCCTATTAATTCTTGTCTTTTCTCTTCTGAAAAATCTATATCCAGTATCGTTACAATTGCCCCAGATTCTATAAATCCTCTTACAATTGTATTTCCAATACCTTTCCCACCACCAGTAACGAGGACTATTTTATTTTCTAAACCTGGAACTTTTAACATAAAATAAATTATAATAAACCCTTTTATAAATATTACTACTTTAAAATTAATAATCAAATAATGATAATTGTTGAGGTTTAATTTCTTTACCACCCCCAATAATTAACTCTCTTCCGATAAGGTCCCTTGCATTTATCAAGTTATTCCCAATTACCAAATATCTCCCTTGAATATAGCTAATTTGACCCTTAATCTCTGAAAGTTCATTTGGTTTAATCTCCTCTAGATGAGTATCACTCAAAGACGGTTCAAACAAGTTAATTATTTCACCACTGTAATCTATTCTATCGTATTTCCGTTGGATTTTTTCTAAAAGCAGACCCGAGTCTGTTCTTGCCTTGCCTTTATCAATTCTTTTTGAGATAGACTCTAATAAGATTTTTCTGCTTGTTCTTTGAGGTATGTTGAAATCTTTGGAAATTTTTTCTTCATAAAGTTTTGCTTCCATTTGATTTTCTAAAGTTCCAACAATCATCGCCATTTGTGCTCCCTGTTCCAATAATCTGAATAATACTCTATTTTTATTAGAGGTTCCAACTTTTATGTAATCCTGAGTATAAACTGCCAAATAAATAACATGTTTATTACTTTGACAATAATTCCATGCGTCCTTATTTACACATTCTGTTCCTTTGCAAAAAACACATCCAAGAAGTTTATCTTTTTTTATACATTCATAACATTGAAATCCTTTTGATACTTTTCTATGCGAATCGCAAGGAATAATCTCATCGTTCTCATCAGGATACCCAATGCAATAACGATTTTCACCGACTCTAAAATCTATATTTGTGTTTTTGTTAATCGGGACCCTAACAGTCTCTTCGCTATCTAAATTTCTAATAAGTATTTCTAAAGATGAGACTTCACTATCATAACTCCAATATAACCATAGTGGTTGTATGTGAGTTCCATCAGGTATAATTTCGGTATTCATTTTATACTCTTTTCAGCTTCTTCTAAGATAGTTATCATATCATCAAACGTATCTAAATCATTTAGCTCTTTAGGAAAAATCCATTTGTATGCTTTGTGCTCGTTACTTAACCCAATATTTATTATTGATTTCTCATCGGCATAAGCAAGATAAATAATCTGTACCGTATGCCTTTTATTATCCTCTTTTTCAATCGTATAATGTGTGCAGGTAAGAGGATTGGCATTTAATATATCTATCCCTGTTTCTTCTTTAATTTCTCTTTTTAATGCATCATAAGGATCCTCCCCAAAATTAACTTTTCCACTTGGCAGCTCCCATTTTCCAGGAAATATAGATTCATTTACATTTCTTTGCAAAACAAGAAATTTTCCTTTATTACAGAGTACGCCAGCAACAACTATTTTTTGAGTTTGTAACATTTTAATTAATACAAATACCAGTTATTTATAAATTGCGATATTCTTTTGCAAATCATTTTCCCATCTCCTTCACAGCTTCAACAGGATCTTTTAATTTATATAATCTTTTTCTGGAGTCTTCAGGATCTAATGTTAAATCCAGCCATCCGAATTTTTTAAGCCTTGAGAGAACAATGCTGGTATTTGTTATTTTAAGCAAATCTTCTGCCTGTTGATGAGTAAACTGCTTATCCTTGAATTTAGACCATAGCTTGGAATAGTGTTTCATAATCCATTTTGGAAGAGGAGATATTACATTACCCATTTGGTTAATAAATCTATTAAGAATATATAAGCTTTTCTATACTCCATTGCAATAATGTTTATATATTAGTTAACCTTATAGTATATATATTAAGTAAATAAGATAAACCAGATAGATCTATGCCTATTTCTTGAAGCTTATTAGATAAGTCTATACTCTTCCTTGGGTTTTTTCCAGAATCATGATCCACTTCAATCTCAATCAAATATGTCATAATTGTCTTAGGAGGAAAAGCTTTTATTTACTTTGCGATCTACTGCTATACATAACTCATGTGTGGAATAATAGGTGTATTTGACAATGCGAAAGCTGAAGAGATGGCTGCATTAGGAATAAGTTATATTAATTACAGGGGCATAGACGGGCGGGCTTTCAGCAACGGAAAGAAATCAGATGGAAAAAATGCCATAGGACACTGCCTTCATGCTGTTGTAAGCAAAATTAAACAGCCTCTAACAGGCAATGGAATATTAGCTGCAAACTGCGAAATATACAACTGGAAAGAACTATGCAGCAAATATACTATAGAAGCAAGAAACGATGCTGAAACTCTACTAAAACTCCTAGATAAGTATGGAATAAAAATAATAGATGAATTAGACGGGGATTATGCCTGCGCATACTGGAATGAAGATGAATTGTACATATTCAGAGACTTAATAGGAGTAAAACCTGTATGGTTCAGCAATAATTATTGTTTTGCATTCTGTTCAGAAAAAAAGGCTCTAGAGAAACTTGGTTTTACTAATATTGAAGAACTTAATCCAAGAAAAATATTAAAGTATAATATAAAAAATAAAAGTATAACCTTCATAGAAAGAGACTTTTTTATTTTGCAAGAAAACAAAGAAACCTATGAAGAAATAAAAGAAAAAGTAAAAAGTTATCTTACTAATGCTGTTATTAAGAGAATTCCTGAAGCTAAACTAGGACTTCTTTTTTCTGGAGGAGTAGACTCAAGCACAATAGCATTAATACTAAAGCAACATAAAATAAAATTCAAATGCTACACATGCGTTCTTGAATATAATAATTTTAAAGAAGCAAAAGATTTAGAACATGCAAGAAAGGCAGCTGAGAGTTTAGGACTAGAATTAGAAATAATAAAAGTAAACATAGAAGAAGTGAAAAATGCGCTGCCTGAAATAATAAAACTAATAGAATCCTCAAATGTAGTAAAAGTCGGGGTTGCTATTCCGTTTTATTTTGCATGCAAAAAAGCAAGAGAAGACAATGTGAAAGTGATACTGTCAGGGCTTGGAAGCGAAGAAGTATTTGCAGGATACCAGCGACACAAAGAAACAAAAGATGTAAACAAGGAATGCTATTCTGGAATAATGCACATATATGAAAGAGACTTGTACAGAGATGATGTCATAACAATGTACAACAACATAGAATTAAGAGTTCCATTCCTAGACAAAAAACTTATAGAATACTCACTTACAATACCTGAAAAATACAAAATAAATGATAATGATAAAGCAGTGCTCAGGGAGGTGGCTTTTGAATTAGGATTATCTAAAGAAATAGCGTACAGAAAAAAGATAGCAGCACAATACGGAAGCAACTTTGCCAAAGCAATAGAAAAGCTAGCCAAAGGATACAAAAACAAATCAGAATACTTAAACCAGTTCTACAGAAAACCAAATGTAAAATTAGGAGCATTATTCAGCTCTGGAAAAGACAGCTGCTACGCAATGTGGATAATGATAAAACAAAATTACTCAATAGAATGCTTGATATCAATTGCAAGCAGAAATAAAGACTCTTACATGTTTCACACACCAAACATAGAATTTGTCAAGGAACAATCAAGAGCTATGGGAATTCCGCTAATATTACGGGAAACAAATGGAGAAAAGGAGAAAGAACTAGAAGACCTGAAAAAAGCACTTGCAATAGCCAAACAAAAATATGGAATACAAGGAGTTGTATCTGGTGCATTATTCTCAAATTACCAAAGGGAGAGAATAGAAAAGATATGCGACGAACTAGGATTAAAAGTCTTCACACCATTATGGCACAAGAATCAAGAAATAGAATTAAAAGAACTGATAAATGAAGGATTTGAATTTATAATAAGCAGCGTTGCAGGACTAGGAATTGAGTGGCTTGGAAAAAAAATAACACTAAAAGAAGTAGATGAACTTGTAAAATTAAGCAAAAAAAACGGAATAAATGTTTGCGGCGAGGGAGGGGAATATGAGAGCTTTGTTTTAAATGCGCCACTGTTCAAAAGCAAAATAAAAATAGAAAGCGCAGAAAAAATAATAGAAAATGAAAACGTGGGAAAATATTGCATAAAAAATGTAAGTTTAATTTACAAAACTAACAAAAGCCTTCTGGAAGATGAAGATTACAACTATAGAAGTAACAATCCAATGGCTAAAACCATAAGTAGCCATAACATGATAAATACCTGCGCCAGCATCAAGCATACTAACCATGCTTCCGCCTATTATTGTGAAAAATAAACCTTTCAGTATAAGATAAATTCCCATAATAACAACAAGATACTTAGGTAGAAAATCAACAAAAATCAGAGAAAAAACAGCAACGAAGTCTGCAAATCCAAGAATTTTCAATAGCATTTTCAGAATCTTCAAAGAACATTGTTTATAATGATTGTTGTAAAATAAGAATTATATTTCCCTATACTTTCCCTCAAAAAAATAAATTATTTCCTTAATCTTTTCCAAATTCTGATTTCCTTTTCCCTGCTGAGTCTCTTTAAGCTTTTTAATATTAACATAAGAATCTGGAATTTCCTTCTCAAGCCTTATGTGGTGCCTCTCAGAAGGTTCGTTTCTCAACAAACCCTCAATAGCATCAACAATGTTTTTTATATTATGATTAAACAACTGCTCCTTCTGGATGTTGGTAATGCTCATGCCAGAATTTCCCAGCTGCTTTTCTGTTTCAGAAGCAATATTCCTAAGCTCTTTCAGCTTTGCAAGCACTTCAGTACTCATTCCAATAAAAAATCTGTAACTTAAGTATTTAAGGATTATGGTAATATTTTAATTATTTTTAAGCTTTAATTTATTCCTGATAATAGCTAGAGCCTAAAGCCAAGCACAATTCAGCTTTCTTTAACTCTTTACCTAAATAGGCAGCATGCTGTAAATTATTAAACCATTTCAAATTATTTTTTTCAGAATACTCAAACAAAGCATTGTAAATATCCTGCGGTCTTTTACCTCTAAACTCTTTCAAAATAACATGCTTATAATCACAAACTGCGACACCAATCTCATAACTATCAAAGTAGATTCTAATTAAAACATAGCACTCATCATCATTCTTGTGGTCCTTGTAATCATCATAAGGCTTGCAATGAACAACCTCAAAATCTGGTGCTACAGTTTTGTCCTTAACCCAAGCCGGTCTTTCTGTCATAAAACAAACGAAATACCAACAATATAAAAGATTTGTGGAAAACTATATAAACCAAAATTTATGTAATAAACCATGGTTTTCGAAGATCTAGTGTCTCCTGCAAGTGCAAAAAGACATCCTCTAAAACTTTTCTTTATAGGACTGGGATTTGCAATCCTATCTGTATTATTCAGCCTGTGGGTATTCAAACAAGAAGCAAGCCTTGTCATGATATTTCTCGTGGTAGTAATGGTAATGCCATTAATGTACTTCACACTGAAAGAAGAGGAAGAAGAAGACCTAAGCTACAGAAAAGAACTATGGCTTTTAGGAGAACACATGAAAGCAGTAAAATTTCTACTATTTTTATTTCTTGGATTTGTAGTAGGATTTGCAATATTTTACCTGTTACTGCCAGACCCAATAGTCAAAGACTTATTCAGTATGCAGATCAGAACAATAGAAAACATAAACAGCAATGTCATAAGCGGAAGAAGCGTAGGATTCGGGACATTCATGGCCATACTGAACAACAACCTAAGAGTTTTATTATTCTGCCTATTATTTGCATTTTTCTTTGGAGCAGGAGCAATATTCGTGCTTGCGTGGAATGCTTCAGTAATAAGCGCAGCAGTCGGGACATATATTAGAAATGCACTAGCGGATTATGCACATATTGTCGGGCTAAGCAAAACTGCAGTCTACATGAATCTTTTTGTAGCAGGAATAATGAGATACATGATACACGGAGTATTTGAAATAGGGGCTTATTTTGTAGGTGCAATAGCAGGAGGAATAATTTCAATGGCTTTAGTCAATAGCAATTACAGAATGCTTAAATACAAGAGGATAGTTTCTGATGTTGCAATTCTAGTGCTTATAGCTGTAGGGTTGCTTTTCGTGGGGGCGTTAGTGGAAGTGTACATAACACCACTGCTATTTTAAGAAATGGAAAATATTCTAGAAAAGAGAAAAGAAAAAGCAAAAGAATTTCTAATAAAATATGCAAATTATTTACAATACATAGCGCTAACAATAATAGTCTACATAAGCGCTTATATCAGATCAAGAAATTTAGAGCTTCTTAAAGACGTGACTACAGGAAAATATATCTCACTGGAACTAGACTCAACACTATTCCTAAGATATGCAGAATACATAGCAGAACATGGAAAACTATACGCAACAGATGCACTGAGAGGATTTCCCTTCGGAATAGACATAAGCGGGCTTGGAACATTCACATCATATTTCATAGCATACATATACAGATTTCTGAATTTATTTAATAATTCCATAACAGTTGAATATGTCAACAACATTTATCCGATAATAGCAACAGCAATAATGACTGTGTTCATGTTCCTGCTGCTCAGACGATTATTCAATTACAGGGTTGCTTTAGTTGCCACTTTGCTGTTAAATGTCATACCTGCATTTTTGTTCAGAAGCCTAGGCGGAAGCTCAGACCACGACATATTAGGAATGATGTTCATTTTCATGGCGTTCTATTTTTATGTAGCAGGATGGCAGTCAACAAGAAAAAGATTTGTTTTACTATTCGGAATACTGGCAGGAATATCAACAGGTTTGTCTTTGTTCACAGCAGGATCATCAAGCTTCATATTTGTGATCATAGGAATATTCAACCTTATAGAACTATTACTGAACAAATTCGAAAAAAAAGATTATTACCTAATATTATCATGGCTTGTAACATCAAGCCTAATACTTGAATTCAGATCTGATGTCTCATTACTAGTATTATTCTTCTCAGTAAGCACAGGAACAGCATACCTTGCATTATTAATATCAACAATAGATTATTTCTTTTTCAAAAAAAATTACTTTAGAAAAATAAAAGAAAAATATTCCAACTTGCTAAGCAAACTCCCGGACGGAATAATAAGCTTCTTAGCAGCAATAATATTCGGATTTATTTTATCCTTAATAGTAGCGGGCCCAAAATTTATACTAGGAAAGCTGTCAGAAGTAAACCAACAGCTGTTCAAAGCTTTTTCACTTACAAGATGGACGTTAACAGTTGCTGAAAACAAAAGGCCTTATGTTACTGACTGGTTTGGAAACTATGGCGGATTATTTGTTTACTTATTCATAATAGGGTCAATAGTATTATTCTATCATGCAGTAAAATCATTAAAATCAGCAAAAAAACTTACAGCAGTTTACACAACATTCATATTAGGATACATCTTTTCAAGATACTCGAGCAACCCCCCACTAGACGGAGAAACAACACTTGCCAAAATATTCTTTTTCGGGTCATTACTACTATTTGCAGGAGTTTTGGTATATGGATACTTAAACATGTTCTACAAAAAACACAACGACTTTGAAAACATCTCCAAAGTAGACAAGAGATACACTTTTGTATTGGTTTGGTTTATAGTATTTGTTTTCGCTGCGACATCAGCAATAAGATTATTGTTTGAGTTCTCAACGATAACTTCAATACTAGCAGCTTTCCTGATAGTAGCATTGTTTGACTATTTCTGGGATAAAAGGGAAAATTACTACAGAGTAATCGCTGTTATATTACTATTACTTATACTATTCAGCCCATTTTCTTTTGCAAAAGGAATGATTCTAACAAACTATGAAAGAAGCAGAGACCAGGCCAAAGTGAGCGGTTCTGGATATCATACACAATGGCAGTATGCAGGACAGTGGACAAGAGAAAACACACCACAAAATTCTGGATTTATACACTGGTGGGATTATGGCTACTGGGTGCAGGAAGGATTTGAAAGACCGACAGTAACAGACGGAGGAAATTTCTTTACATGGTGGAACTACCTAACAGGAAGGCACTTGCTAACAGCACAAAGCCAAGAAGAACCGCTAAAATTCCTGAAAGCTAGAAACGTTAGCTATTTCCTGGCAGTAGCAGATGAAATAGGAAAATATCCTGCCTACTCATCAATAGGAAGCGATGAAAACTATGACAGGTATTCGTACATAGGCACTTTCACTTTTAACCCGAGCTTGACAGAAGAGAGAAGAAACAGCACTGTATTCGCTTATACAGGAGGATTTACACTGGATGAAGACTTAATAGTCGACGGCAAAATACTTCCTGCAGGAGGAGCGGGCATAGGAGGGGTGCTAGTTCCTCTCAAGCTATCTGAAAACGGACAGACTATAGAAAAAATATCGCAGCCTACAGCAATAGTCATATATCAAAATCAAAGAATAGACCTTCCGATGAGATGCGTATATTTTGAAGGATACCATGAGTTTGAAAATTACGCGCTTGACAGCTGCTTAAGAATAATGCCAATAGTGGATGATAACGGAAACATAAACAGGCTCGGAGCAGGATTATACTTAACGAGAAGAGTATATCATGGGCTATTCACGCAGCTATACATCCTTAACAGGCCATCAGAATATTTCAAGCTAGTATATGATGACTCCAATCAAGTGCCTTTAGCATATTACAGGGGAAGACTTATAGGCCCAACGAGAATATGGGAGATAAATGTTCCTAAAAACATAACACTAACAGAAGAAGAATATGTTTATTACACAAGAGAAGACTATCCAGACACTAACTTACTCAAACCACAGGGAGCATAATCTTATTAAATTTACCTTCTAAACCATTCCATGCAAAAAGAATTTAAAAAAATAATTATTCTGTACATAGCATTTGTTCTAGTAAAAATAATCTTATCCCTATTTGTTACAGGACCGTCTGTTTTCAGCGACGAGTATGTGTATTCAAAGCTAGGCTGGTCAATATTCAACCAAGGAGAATACTCAATACATGGAATTGGAGCAAGCAGCCCAGTGCCACTTTATCCAATATTGCTATCTATAAGCTACATCTTCGGCAATGCAGGCTTAATTTATTTTTTCATGAAGCTTCTTAACATACTAGTATTATCAGCCACAATATTCCCAATATATTTTCTTGCAAGAAAATTCCTTGATTACAAAAAAACATTAATTCTGTGCCTGCTAACAATGCTAACACCAATGCTGTTCAATACAAATTTTTACTTAATGTCAGAAAACTTATACTATCCCTTGTTCATGACATTTGTTTATTTTTCCCATGAGGCGATATCTAAAAACTCCGAAAAAAAAAGCATTATATCCGGAGCATTATTGGGACTGCTGTTTTTGACAAGAGCAATATCTGGATTTATAATTCCTACATTTTTCCTAACATATATTTTTCTAAGAAAAAAAATGAATTTCAGCAGAGTAATAATGCACTATGCAGCAGCATTAATTATAGTCATTCCGTGGTTTATTAGAAACGGATTAAAATACGGATTTACACCGAAAGGGTTATTGGGAAATTACAGCGCATTAGGTTCTAAAATCAGCGTAACATTAAACGAGCTAATGCCTCCATTCATAAACTGGTTTGTCTTGTACATTGGGTATATAATACTGACAACAGGAATGTTCTTCGGAATATATTTCCTGCTATCAATTTATATAAAAGAAAAAGAATACAAAATATTATTTTCCTTATTTTCTGCAATAATATTCTTCACCCTAATAGGAGCTACAAATGAGTCAGCATCTCTAAGAGTTTTATATGAATCACCATTCAAATTCTTCACAAGAAGACCATTAGGAAGATATGTTGATCCAGCGTCGCTATTAATGTTAATAGGAGGATTTATTTCATACACTAAACTAGGATTTCTGAAAAGCAAGTTCTTCAAATTCAGCATCTTAACATCTTTGATATTAGCAATAAGTTCACAACTCAATATCGCTCCTCTGCTTCCATTCAACAACCAATCACTGGCATTATTCGGAACACTGAAATATCTTATTTATACTGCTTTAAGCTTAGGCATAGAAAAATTTTACTGGACAATATTTATTTTATTCCTGATAATTTTTGCTTTAATGCCTATATTATTTAATATTAAACCATTCGCGAAAAAATGTATAGCAATAACATTACTATTTTTTATTATTAGCTCATCACTAGCATTCGCAATAAATGTGAAAACATCACATGACTGGGGGAATTCAGAACAGCTTAAGTTCAGCAAAATAATAGGAAAAAACATACAGGGCAAAAAAATATTATTTGACAAAGACAACTGCGGAGATAGAGTAACTAGAGAAGACTTTACAACAATATGCCAGAAAAACAAAATAGACTCTATAATCGGGTTTTGGATGAACAATGAGATAGAAGTAGGCGACGTGCGACAAGCTTCAGATTACGATTATGTGTTAACAACCAAGAAAATGGACTATAAAATAATAAACAATATAAAAGGAACACTATATCTCTACAAAGTCGAAAAATGAAAGTCATAATAACAATACCAGCATACAATGAGGAAGAAACTATAGGAAAAGTTGTAAGAGACATAAAGCAGGCGATGAGCAAGACAAAATACAAGCATTCTATACTAGTAGTTAATGACGGAAGCAAAGACAAGACAGCAGAAATGGCAGGAAAACAAGGAGCAATTGTATACAGCCACCCTTATAATTATGGCCTTGCAGAAGCATTCAGAACAGAAATATCAAAATGCCTTGAATTGGGTGCTGATATAATAGTGCACACTGATGCAGACGGGCAATACAAGGCAGAAGAAATACACAAACTAATAGAGCCAATAGAAAAAAAAGAAGCAGATCTTGTTTTAGGATCAAGGTTTAAAGGAAAAATTGAGGAAATGCCATGGATGAAAAGAATGGGAAACAGGGCTTTTTCTAGAGTAATATCAAATATAATAAAGTTTCGCGTAAGTGACTGCCAAACAGGATTCAGAGCATTCACAAAAGAAGTAGCGCAAAAAGTACCAATAATCTCAGACCATACATACACGCAGGAACAGATAATAAGAGCTGTAAGAGAAAAATTTAGAATAAAAGAAGTTCCTGTGTATTTTGCAAAGCGCATCTCGGGAGAGAGCAGGCTTATGAGCAGTCCATTCCAGTACGCAGCAAAAGCATGGGTCAACATACTAAGAATATATAGAGACTATGAACCTTTGAAATTCTTCTGGAGAATAGGATTTACATTCTTAATGCTTGGGGTAGCAATAGGAATATGGCTTGTATTATTATTTTTGATGGAAGGAAAAATAGGACACATGCCTGCAACAATACTAAGCATGCTGCTAATAGTTGTTGGACTGCAGATAATATTATTCGGATTCTTGGCTGACATGAAAAAATAGAATCAACTTACAACCAGTCTTTCCAGAACTTTATTCCATAATTTTCTTTCATTGTAAAAGCCACTTCCATAGAGGTATATATTTTATTCTATTTTCTTCATTTTCATAATCCCATGTTATTATTATCAATTTTTTGCAATTTAATTCTTTGCTTGCTTTCAATAAAGCTTGTATCTCTCTTTCTTTAATATCATTTTTATTTGATGAGTATGTCACTTGAATTAATTCCTTTACTATTTTATCGTTTTTTATTACAAAATCTACTTCGTTTTGTTGATAGTCTTTCCAGTAATATACTTTTGATTGTGGTTTTTCTTTCCTTCTTTGTAATTCTATTGCTACTTTATTTTCTATTAATCTTCCCATATTTTCAGAAAATTGGAACCCTATTGAATTTATTATTCCTGTGTCTATACAATAGAACTTTTTTGGCGCAATATATTGCTGTTTTAGTTTAAAATCAAACTTCTCAATTCTAAAAAATAAGAATGAATTTTCAAGATAGCTTATCCATTTTGATATTGTATTTACGTGTTTTACATTTAGTACTTTTGATAACTTGTTATAAGTTGATTCTTGAGATGAGTTTGTTATTAAATAATTGCTAAGTTTTTTTAGTTCTTCAATTTTGGATATTTTATATCTTAATAATATGTCTTTTGTTATTATGTCTTCGTAGATTCTTAATATTATTGCTTTACCAAACTTATAGGATTCTGGAAATCCTCCTATTTGTAAGTATTCTTTTAAGTAGTTTAATATTTCTGCTTTTTCTTTCGAAGTATAAGTTTTAGTTTCATTGAACTCTTTTTTTTTAAGAAATTCTTTAAATGAGAATGGATAAAGTTCTATATCTATATATCTCCCGGTTAAATGTGTTGATAGTTCTCCGGCTAAAAGTTTAGAATTACTCCCCGTCAAAATAACCTTTTTTGTTCTTCTAAGTCTGTTAACGAATAATTCCCAATTCTTTATATTTTGAATTTCATCAAGAATAATATAATCTAAATCCCCATATAATTCGTAAAATGCAGTTAATATCTTATCAAAATCTTCATTTTTTATCTCTATTAATCTTTCATCATCAAAATTAATATAACCTGTTTTATTATTCTTTGCCAATAGGTAAGAAAATATTGACTTACCGCATCTTCTAATTCCCAATATTGCTAAAATGTTTGGATATTTTAATATGTTTTTTGCTTCATTTAATTTTTCTCTTTCTATTATTTTTTCTTCTTTTTCTATTTTCTCAAGTTCTTCTCTTTGCTCTTTTATTATACTCTTGAAATCAACCATAAAATTATACGAATAAACCCATTTATAAAGTTTACTATTGCATTATATGACTTTTAGCTAAAGTTTACTATTGCATTATATGACTTTTTCCATGTTTCCATTGTCAATAGAAACTACCTTCTATTGCTAATATAAAGGTTTAAATCTATATGAAGAAATAAATTAAAGTTTCTTCAGTTTTTTTAAAATTGAAACAATTCTATCTAGTCTTACTGTTAGTCCACTAATATCGTTAGGGTCACCTTTGTATTTTTTTCTTATATCATTTTCTAATGCTGAAATAACCTGCTCTAAAATTATAATTGCGATGTTCAAATCATTAGGCATAGAACTTTTTTTATTTTACTTTCTTTCTGTTTTAGTTAGTTTTTGACTCCATAGGCATAGTAAACTTGCTTTTCTTCTCCTAGAATCAATGCATAACTATTTTGTATTTATTCAATAAATAACCATTTCCATAACGGTATAAAAATTATTCCGTTTTCTTCTTCTTTTATTTCCATGTTACAGTGTAGTGTAACAAATGTTATGTAAATGTTACATTCTATTGCAACAAATTAAAATTGGAGAAAAGTAACTACTTATAAGTAATCATGAATAGAAAAGCTTATAAATGTATATTTACTTCAAATTATAGATTAAAATGATAATCACAATTGATGGTAAAATAAACAGAACATCTCCATTACCTTTTGGAGAAATCATTGAAGACATAAAAGACAGCAAGTACGGTGTTGCTAATGCTTTAAGAGACACTATAGCTAAAGGTTTGAAACCGTTAACTTCTCCCAGAGTTTTAGATTTAAGAAATGATTGTCCTGATTCTAATGATTCTATGTGGACAAATTGGTACACTACAGCTTCAGGAGTTTACAATGTTGGAAATCAAGTTATTGTAGTTCACGGTCCAAATCATCCTTTAACTGACCATCAAAGAGTAAGAAGTGCAGTAGAACAAGGACTTGTTAATTACGGAGCAAAACTTACAGAGCAAGAAACTCAAGCATTCAAAGAAAGAAAAGTAGAAGGATTAAGAGATTATGAAACTTTCTTAAGAGAAACTCAAGACCAAGATTTAGAAGAACAATTCGGAGCAGTAGCAGATTTAAGTTTATTCAAAGGCTTACCAAATGATTATATGAAATTAGCTAAATGGGTTGAAGATCCAAGAACAATAATGCTTTCAGGCGGTAAAAGAAGAGCTGAAGCTTATGCTGAAATGTTAAACAAGAAAAAAGTAGAAAAACCTTACATTAATTTAGATGTTCAAAAAGGACAAGCTGATAGAGGCCGTCTGGTGTTCGTTGGCGACGGCAACTTCTACGGTTTGTTCGGCTTCGACATTCTCTACTACTGTGGTCGTTTTGTCGGAGTTGCGGCGGAGCCGCAGGGCGTCACAAAAAATGAAGCTCCACTAGAAACAAGACTTGAAAGAGTTGGCACTGATTTAATAAGATTAGATGGAAGATTATATATGCCAGTACCTGTAAGTTTAGCCCCTAAACAATAAAAATTTCTTTTCAATATATTTTTATATTACAAATTTTCTAGAATTTTTAGTCCCAGCTACTTAGCTCTATAAGTTTAGAGTAAGTATTGGAATAGTTTTGGACTACACGCCCTTTCACTAAGGCAGTATTACTGCTATAAAATACAGCTACAACGCCGAAAGGTGAAGTTACAGTGAATAGTAAAAAGTGAAAGAGCTACTTGCGGGCCGTCTGGTGTTCGTTGGCAACGACAACAACAACTACGGTTTGAACGGCAACAACAATCTCAACAACAATGGTCGTTTTGTCGGAATAGCGAAACTAACAAAAGCTGGGACTGAAATAATATTCATTCTAAAATGGACAGCGAAACTAATATTTTTGATCAAATTACTGCTTACGATAATCTTTACTTAGCTTATGAAAAGGCAAGAAAAGGAAAAACACTAAAACAATATGTAATAGATCTCGAAAAGAATCTTAAACAAAATCTTTTAGACTTGCAATCTGAATTAATATTTAATATTTACAAACCAAAACCTTTGCAAACATTTATTCTTAGAGACCCAAAAACAAGAAAGATAAGCAAATCTGATTTCAGAGATAGGGTAATACATCATGCAATATATAATGTTATAGAACCTATTTTTGATAAAAGCTTCATTTATGATAACTACGCCAACAGGGCTGGAAAAGGAACTCTAAAAGCAATAGAACGCTTTGACTACTTTAAAAGAAAAGTTTCAAACAACTATAAAGGAAATTGTTATGTTCTTAAAGCAGACATAAAACATTATTTTGAAACAGTAGATCATGAAATATTAATCAAATTAATCAAGAAGAAAATTCAAGACGAAAGATTATTATGGCTAATACAAAGAATTTTGGCAAACCCAATCGGGGGGGGGGCGAAGGCAAAAATTTGGCATGCCTTTAGGCAACCTAACGAGCCAATTCTTCGCAAATATCTACTTAAATGAATTAGACCATTACGTAAAAGAACAACTAAAAGCAAAATATTACATAAGGTATGTTGATGATTTTGTAATTCTACACAAAAATAAAATAATATTAGAATCTTATAAAACTAAAATAGACGAATTCCTCAAAACAAATCTATCTTTAGAGCTACATCCTGATAAATCAAAAATACATAATATCAGTAATGGAACAAACTTCTTAGGATTCAGGATATTCCCAGAATTCAAATTAATAAGAAAAAAGAACCTGAGAAAATTTGACAAAAAATTCAACAAACTCCAAAAACTATACAAAAAAGGAACAGTTGAAAGAGAAAAAATAATAGAAATATTTGAAGGATGGATAGCATACGTAAAACACGCAAACACATACAAGTACAGAAGACAAATAACCAAAAAATTCAATAAAGACTTCCCAATAGAAATAAATACTGAAATAAAAAATCGAAGAAAGCAAGAGAATTTTGCGAAAAAGCTAGAATTAGCAGAATACCCATTCACAACACAAAAAACATTACAATTATTCAAAAAAGGATTAAGTATAAAACAAATAGCAGAACAAAGAGACATTAAAGAATCAACAGTATGGAAACATCTCGCTAACTTAATAGAATACAACCAATTATCAGTATGGATAATAATCCCGAAAAATAAAATACTAAAGATACTTCCCAATATTTATTCAGAAAATGACAAGTTGAAAGACATAAAAGAGAGAATAAACGATGAATCAATAACTTATGATGAAATAAATTGTATACTAGCAAGTTTAAAATATGAAAACAAAAAGAAAAATATAGCCAGCCAAGTTAATTGCTACAAGAAAGAATACTGCTTCAGAAAATGTTTTCTTAATACAAAACAGAGAGGACAATGCTCTAAAAAATTTAATATTTTGATCTCCAAAAATTCAAACATGGAAATAAACAAAAAAGAATTCCTAGAATTATTCAACAACCACTTAAATATTTGCGTTCTTCCAGAACAAGAAAAATTAAAGTATGTTTCTTGGAAAGAATTCACAACAAAATATAAGATTAGTAAAAACTTGTCAGAAAAACGACTTAATAAAGATTAATTGCTTGCCTTAACAGGAATATCTATTTTAGTTTTATTAGCTTCTTTCTCTAAACTATTATCACGTTTGTAAGAATTAGGAAAGAAATAATACTTTATAGCCTTGAAAACGGAAGGAGTGTGAAGCATCATGTTATAGTAAGAGGCATTTGCCATGGGGCAGGCACATTCTTTTCTTCTAATAGACTGACGAACCTTTTCTGCTTGATCAGAATACCAAACTTTATAGAAATCACAACCATAATCCCTAACATTTCCCAAAGGCTTGTCATAAGCAAGAATAGAACAAGCCCAAACCTGACCTTGAGCATTAATATGAGCAGAAATAGTTCCAGCATAACAAGGAATAACTTGACTCTTAGTCTTGAGAATATCTACAGTAAGGTCATAATAAACCAACCTGAAAGCCTGAGTAATCCTGGATAAACCTTTTTTATTTCCTAATTTTTTAGCAACAGCATAAGAGAAATAATCAGTAGCCTTCTTATACTCTTCAGCTGTAGGAGTTATTGAAGAATCATTAAACATTTCTGATCTCTCTTCTGCAACTTCATTAATGTAAGTATCAGGTTCTAAGCTTAAAGCATAGTCAACAGTTTCTTTTATAACATCAAGATTGTTCTTGGAAATTACTGTTCCTAGACCAACGTGTAAATTAGGGAAATCTTTCTGCAAATTTTTCAATCTTTTATAAGTCTCATTTAATTTTTCAAAATTACCTTGAACACCTCTTAACTCATCATGGCGCTTGCCATATCCGTCGAAAGAAGGCTTTATAGTATAAGGAACAGAAGGATCGTACTTGTTTATAATTTCCATAATTTCCCTTGTTTTTCTTTCTATAATTTCAGGCATCAAAGCATTTGTTGGAGTGTGAATAACTCTAGGCTTCAGATACTTGCAAGCTAGTTCTATAATCTTTGGCAAGTCCATCCTCAAATAAGGTTCTCCACCACTAACATTGAAAAAATAAACAGGACCAATGCTCTTGAACATCTTTTCAATTTCTTCAATTGTTAGATCATTTTTAACAGCACTAGGATTTTTCTGATATTCAAGGCCAATATTACAACTCTTACATAAAGACTGACAAGCTGTAGTAACTGAGAAAGTGATCTGGTAAGGCATGGGAGGCTTCATCAAATTTTTATTAGCCAACTTATAGCCAATAAATTTCGGAATTGTGCTTAAAGGTATCATTTTAGGTATAGAACTTTATAAGGGCTTAATTTAAATAACTTTTGCTGTAAATTTATATATGAAATTTATTTTATAAAATCATTTAATATCATAGACGCTAAGAGAACTATAATTGTTACATAAGAATCAAAAAGACTGAAGCACTCTGTATTCAAAGATTTTATTACCAACCATAATGTCCATTCCATACTACTACATATAGTAATAACTTAGTAGTTTTTAATCTCATTATATCAATCCAATAACTCTTAAAATAAGCAATAGTCCTGCAATTATAACTATAATAATACCTAATATTTCATACCACTCCATTTTTTTTTCCACTATTTTTTATATTTATTAACTATGCAACATTAATACTTTCTAATCTCTTATCAAAATCAATAGACTTTCTCTTCTTTTCCCATCTCTTATTCATAATTTTTTTCATACCCTTTTCTACAAGGAAAGACCTTAACCTAACGTAACTCGAGAATTTAATCAAACTTTTATCAACCAAGTCCATGTAAGCCCTAACAGGCCTTGTATATTTATAAACTTCAAAACCGAATGAATCCCTGTATTTTTTCAATTCCTCAACTGTAAAATTAGGATGAATTACATTGCTGTCTTGGAAATAAGAAGTTGAGTATTCATCAGCCAACCAACTATTCTTCTTGCATAAATCGTACAAAGGAGTTCCTGGCAAAGCAGTAAAAATAGAACAACCAGTATAATCAGGATTAATCCTTTTGTTCAATTCAATTGTTTTCTGTATGGAATCCTTAGTTTCATAAGGAAGACCAATCATGTTAAAAGCATAAGTTTCAATTCCAGCTTCCCTAGCCCACTGGAAAGTCTGAATAATCTGCTCATCACTCATGTCCCTCTCAAGAATTTCATTCCTTATCTTAGGATCGCCGCACTCAACACCCATGTTCACACGCTTGCAACCAGCCTTGCCAAGAAGGATAAATATTTCCTTAGAAACACAATTAACCCTAGCATTCAAATAAAATGGGACATTACCAACAACCTTTGGATATTTTTCACAAAATTCCCTAACTCTAACAGCATTCAAGGTGAAAGTGTCATCATTGAAACCAACTTCCTTCAATTTGTAATTGTCAACAACTTCCTTGATTTCTAAAAGCATCTTGTCAACCGACTTGTACCTTACGAAAGCCCCCTTACCTTTGTAGATTTCTTTTTGAGTTCTATTAATGCAATAAGTGCAGGGATAAGGGCAGCCTCTTGTAGAAATAAAAGTTGCTGTACCATTATGCCAGTCAATATATCTTTGATAATCGTAAATTGTTCTATCTGGAATTGGTAATTCATCTAGATTTGGCAATGGACGTTGAGAATTGCTAACTATTTTGCCTTCTTTTGTTTTAAACCAAACATTAAGAATGTCTGTTCTTTCTTCTTTCTTTTCCAGCATGTTGGCAACTTCAGCTATTGGCAAGTCTCCTTCACCAACACAAACCATGTCAACATTTTTAAGATTTAAAACTTCCAAAGGAACCATAGTAGGATGATAACCACCAACAATTACAGGAACATTTGGGTTGTATTCTCTAATAATGTCTATAATGTGCGTAGCATACTTGAATTCATTAGTAGCCATAGAAGAACAAACTAATTCAGGATTGAAGTTTTTAACTTGCTGCATAATTTCATTGTCTGATTTACCAAATGTAGTATCAACCAATTCTACTTTATGACCATCTTTTTTTAGTATAGCGGCTACAGCTGATAGGCCTAGAGAAATATCTTTCGGGGTTTCGATAATGTTTGGATATATTAATAATACTCTCATATAAGAAAATAGTACTGCATTCTATATAAACATTACTTTTTAACTGGCCAGTCAATAATTTAATTTAACACACTTTTATAAACATCAACAGTTTCTTTAACCATTCTTTCTATTGAGAATTTTTCCTTAACTCTTTTTCTTCCATTCTCTCCGAGAAGTTTGGCTTTTTTTGAATCTGAAAATATTTCTATAATATCTTCAGCTATCTCATTAGAATTTCTTGGTGGAACTAAATAACCAACATCTTTAGTTATGATATCAGAAACGCCACCAACATTGGTTCCTATGACTGGAGTCTTGGCGGACATCGCTTCTAAATATACTTGTCCGAAAGCTTCCATAATAGAGGGCATAACAAAAGCATTCGCCCTTTTGTAAAATTTTGTTAGTTCTTGCTGCGGCAAGTGAGGAATAAATTCAAACTTATTTTCTATATTATTTTCTTTAATAAAAGATTTAATTTTATTTTTATAAAAATAAGAACAACTTCCAATAATAGTAAAAGTGGAATTTGGAAATTTGTTTAATATTTCTTTGGCTGCTTTAACAACATAAATTGCACCCTTTCTTTCAGCATTAGGACCTATAAATAAAACATTATGAGAATTATACTTATTTTTGTCAGGCTCAACTTCAAATCTTGACAAATTAATTCCCCTATTGACAACTTTTATTTTTGATGGATCAATATTAGCTTTTTTTTCTATAATATTACCAACGTAATTTGTATTAGGAATTATTCTGTTGCAGTTTCTCAATGCTTTAAAATAAAAATGCTTCATAATATTATGATGAAAATATCTTAAAGGAAAATCTGTAGTCATCTCAAAACTTAAAGGATTCCAAGAAGAACCAATAATATAATAATCATTAACAGAAATTATAGTCTTTAGATATTTATTCATGTAATTATAATCCAAGAAAGCGCCATCCCTCAATGTAATAGAATGCATAATATCATAATCTTTTAAATTTAAAGTTTTAATTAATTTTTTAGCCTTTAAAGAGAATAAAGTTTTTTTATCTATAAAACTTCTATTTACTTTAGCTTCTTTGTAAGATAAATCAACTTTTTTTAGAATTAAATTTTTATTTATAGGCTCTTTTATTTCTCCCTTGTGATTAGGAGTTATCAATGTAACTTCGTGATTTTTAAGATTATTAACCAAATTCAGAGTATACATCCCAGTTCCTGCCAAAGGATAAGGAGGAAATTCAAAACTTACCAACAATAATCTTAATGACTCCATAAAAACTTGATTTATGAGAATTTTAAAAAGCTATCTAATCTTTCTCAAAAATAATATTCCCTTCAGGAACGCCAAAAACCTTCAAATAATTAGCAACATCAGAAACCATCTGCTTAGGCCCACAAACATAGAACAATCCCTCATTAACCAACTTTTCTTGTACATAATCAAGATTAATTCTTTTTTTATGACCTTCCCAGTTCTGCTCCTGAGTAGCAATGTAATCAACCTTAAAATTCTTTGTTTTATCAAGCTCTCTCTTGAATGCAAATTCGTCAGCCTTTTTAGAGCTATAAATTAAATGAACAGGCATAGGAATCTTATTTTCTGATATGTGCCTTATCATTGAAATAAAAGGAGCAATACCTGTACCTCCAGCAATTAGTGTCAAGCGGTCGGCATCACTTCTAAAGACTGCTTTACCGTAAGGACCTGAAACCTCTAAATCATCATCTTCCTTTAGAGTAGAAAACAAAAAATTAGAAACAACACTCTGATGATTATGCTTAACCAAGATTTCAACAAAGTGTTTATTTGGCAAGCTTGTGATAGAAAAATATCTTGTTTCGTTATCAATGCCATCCTCTTTTTTATTTATATGAATAGCAATAGACTGGCCTGGAATAAAATTTAAATTATTAGCAAGACCAAACTTTATAATTCTAAGACTGGAAGAAACATATTCTGTACTTGAAACTACTGCTTTTAATTTGTCCATAATATAAGAACCTAGAATATATTAAAAAGGTTTGCGCAGACGAGTAAATCACACAGAAATCTTTATAAATACGCTAAAACTCCGAAATTTATCATAATCTAGGGGAATAGGTAAAAAAATGGCTAAAGAGAAACCACACTTAAATGTCGTATTCGTAGGTCACGTAGACCACGGAAAAAGCACTTGCGTAGGTAGACTAATGTATGATGGAGGAGTAATCTCCGAGCAGGATATGAGAAAATTAAAAGAAGTTGCTCAGCAAGTAGGAAAAGTTGGATTTGAATTTGCTTTTGTGATGGACAATCTTAAAGAAGAAAGAGAAAGAGGAGTAACAATAGATCTGAACCACAAAAGATTCACAACGCAAAGATATGACTGTACAATTATAGACGCTCCAGGACACAGAGACTTCATCAAAAACATGATCACAGGAGCTTCACAAGCAGATGTGGCATTCTTAGTTGTAGCTGCTCCTGACGGAGTAATGGCACAAACAAAAGAGCATGTATTCTTACTAAAGACATTCGGAGTAGACCAAATATGTGTAGTAGTAAATAAAATGGATGTAGTAAACTACGGACAAGACAGGTTTGAAAAAGTAAAAGCAGACATAACAAATTTGATCAAAGGAGTAGGATACAAGCCAGAAAAAGTACAATTCATACCTGCAGCAGCATTCCTAGGTGATAATGTTGTAAAGAAAAGCGACAAGATGACATGGTATAAAGGCCCTACAGTACTAGAACAAATAGACAAATTTGAGTCGCCACAAAAACCTACACAACTTCCACTAAGGCTACCAATACAAGACGTGTACAACATTACAGGAATAGGAGTAGTACCTGTAGGAAGAGTAGAGACAGGAGTAATGAATGTAGGAGACAAGATTGTAGCGATGCCAGCAAGAGAAGGAACAGGAGTAAAGGGAGAAGTAAAGACAATAGAAATGCATCATGAACAAATACAGACAGCAGAACCTGGAGACAATGTAGGGTTCTCAGTAAGAGGAATGAACAAGAAAGACATAGCAAGAGGAGATGTTATAGGTCATGAAGCAAGTCCACCTACTGTTGTAACTGAGTTTACTGCACAAATAATAGTAATAAACCATCCTACTGTACTTACTGTAGGATACACACCAGTATTCCACATACACACAGCACAAGTAGCATGCCAAGTTTCAAAGCTGATAAAGAAACTTAACCCAGCAACAGGAGAAACACTACAAGAAAATCCTGACATGCTGAAGAACGGAGATGCTGCAGTTGTGCAGATAAAGCCCACAAAACCACTAGTAATAGAAAAGAAAAATGACATTCCACAAATGAGCAGGTTTGCAATAAGAGATGCAGGACAAACAGTAGCTGCAGGAATGTGCATTGACCTAGTGAAGAAGGCTTAACTTTTTTACTTTTTTAATAATATTTATAAAATACTTCTGTTAATAATTTTTTATGGTAGAATATGAAACACGAGTAGTTGACTCAAGATGCATAGACAAAGGAACATTGTTTCTATGCAAAGTTTACTGTTTCGGCAAATTCTGGGGAATGGAAGTTTATAAACTGCTTGGTTATAAGCTCCAGTACAGTGACTGCGACAGCACTCCTCAGCAGTTTTTTCCTTCTCAAATCTGTGTACCTAAGCCTGTATCCTTCGTTGTTTTGCATTTTTATCACTCCTAAAACAGTTTCAGAGAATTATAAACAAGGGTACATGATGCGTACACAAAATGATAAGGCTTTTAAACAAAACCTATTCTTTCAAGCAATAGATGCCCCGATCGTCTAGTCCGGTCAAGGATAAAGTTACTATAAAAGTATTATAACCCTTTCGAGGCTTTGACGCGAGTTCGAAACTTTAGATGATCCAAAACAAGGGTAGTATTATCCGGCGATCCTACTGCTCTTCTATATTATCTATTGAGAAATTCTCGCTCGGGGCATTAACCTTCTAAAAGAATGCTCAGCATTACTGCAGACTTAAAAACACTCGTGTAAGAGAATATAATAACAGAAGAGAAAAGTTTGAAACTCGAGGCCATATATTATTAGTACTAAGTCTAATAGCATCAATAGTAGGACTTGTTTTATGGCTAAAGGCATCAATTGGAATAGGAATATTGGTCTTAGCACTAGCAATATACTTTATAATTATAGGAAGAATGACACACCAGATGACAAGAAAATAGGCAGGCGGCTAAAATATAGGTATATTTTAGGGGCGATTTTTCCACTTCTTGATTAAACAGAAAACTATATATATAGGTTACCTATTAGGTAACTATGATAAGTGAAGTCCCTCAGTTTGGTTTGAGAGCTTATGCTTTATTTTTTACTAAGCATGGTTCAATAGAAAGTTTCAAGCAGTCAGAATTAGATTGGATTGTTGGCGATAGTATGAAGAAGAAGATATTTTCTTTATTATTGAAATCTGGCTGGATAAAAAAAGAATCTAGAGATACATATAAGTGCACAGATCCAAATAATGTTTTTAAAGGCTTGTTAGAATTTAAAGTTCCTGAAATTTTAAAGCAAACAGAAAAACCTTATGCTTTTACTAATTTATCTGCCATTGAAATTTGGTCTGATTATTCTTATGTTCAAAGAGGCATTGAGAAGTCCCCTTATTTTATTAAAGTTTTAAAAAAAGATTTAAAATACTGGAAGAATTTCTTTAATAGGCATAATATTCCAAATTATATCAATGAAGGTTCTACAATAGGCGAATATATAATTTTAATACCTATTTCAAAAATAAGTTATGAAATAAAAGATGGATTAAAAGTAGAACATTTGTCAGAAACTTTAAAAATGGCTAGAAATAATGAAATGTATGTATATGCTTATAATTACATGAGGGATAAATATGAACCAATTACAGCTTAGGGAAAAAGAAATATTTGAAACATTAAAAGCAATTAAAGATTTTGAATTTGTTGTTATTGGAGGATATGCGGTTAATGCTTATGCACTTCCAAGATTTTCTGTAGACTGTGATATAGTTATTAAAGACGATGAATCATTAAAAGGTATAACTAATGAATTGTCTAAATTAGGTTACAAGGAAGCTGACAAGGCAAGCAATGATATTCCTTATCATGGAAAATTCTTCAGGTATGAAAAAACAGTAATAGAAAATTTTAAAGTGAGTATTGACATATTATTTGAAGAAGTATTAGACAGGCAGACAAATGCAGTTTTCAACGCTGAGTGGATATTTGATAATTCCAAAATAAACAATCTTAAAGGAAAGACAATAACAGAAAAACTAAAAATAAGAATAATAAACCTCAGTGCATTAATAGTAATGAAAATAATAAGCTGCAGAAGCACAGACATAAGAGATATATTTATGTTAACAATAAAAGCTAAGGATATAGAATGGATAAAAAAAGAAATATCATTTAGATATGATTTCAAAGATAGATTTGATAAAATTGAAGAAAAAATTACATCGGACAAGTTTAGAAATGATTTACAGGGGGTTCATGGATATATAGAACAAAAAACATTTGACAAACATAAAAAAGCAGTTTTGAAAATAGACAAATAATATAAACAAGTTCAACTATAACCCTATTAGAACTTATACTCAAGAATTCTAGCAACCTACAGAGAGAATATACTTTAAGCTTGCCCTACGCTCGGGGCACATTATTTTCAGTATGAGTTTCTTTGGACAGAAGCCTATCCTGAATGTCTAAAGCCCAAAACGAAACCTGACCCTTTGGTATGACTCTTTTTCGTATATGCATTTTTTAGAGTTTTCTTATTTAACTCATCTAATGTTGGTGCCATTTGTTTACAACAATATGGGAATATTTATAAATTTTACTATTTTAGAGTGATTATAAAACTATTATTTTATAGACATTTTAATCCATATATGTACTTCTAGCATTTCTTACTGCATACCTCATTACTATTCTATCTTCTCTTATTTTTCCTGTATGTATCTCACTGATGTTTATAAGTTTCCATGCTATATCATGAGCTTTTTCTAAATCTTTTGCATCATGCCTTACTTCAAGTTTAATTTCAAGACCACACACACCTGTTATTACACCAACAATTCTAGGCTCTGCATCTTGCATTTCAGTGTCAACATGCACAGGTACTAATTTGGGATAATGTTCTGGTTCTGCTATTCTTTTTGCAAAATCTATATGCTCTTCCTCTTTAGGAACTAAATAAATAGTTTCTGTTTCTGTATCAACAAGAAGACTTATTCTTCCGTTTCTTTTTCTATTGCCATATTTATTATAAGTTCCAGAATCTAATTTTTGGCATGTTTCTGTCATCATTTTTTATCTAAGAACAACCTCTATAGACATCTTGGCTTCCTCTGGAAGATAAGGCGAGTCTGCTACTTGTCTTAATACATCCTTCACCTTTGTGTAAGCTCCTTCTGTGTCTTTTTGTTTCTCTAAATATGCTGCAACAATCCCTATATTAATTTCCGTAATGTCATCCGGTCTCAATACTAAAAGCATCCTTTGCGCTTCAATAAAATCATTTGGGGTTAATTTAACATCAGGGCTTATTTCGTTGTATAATCCTGAAGGGTTTCCTTCTCTTATTCTAACATGATGTTTCATAATAAGCTCTGTTAGTGATACCATTACATAATAGCAATAAGATTTATATAAAAACCTTACCTTTTTATGTAAGTTGTCATAATCTTATTTGTTTGCAACTTTTCAGCAACAGGAACTTCACCATTCTGTATGAAAAGAAGAACAAGATTATGTGCAGTATCCAGCTGATACTTGGTGTGTTTTACTTTAGCTCCCAATTCTAGACCGCTTATGCCAGTAATTATTCCATCTATAAATCCCTTGTCATTAATGTTTATGTTTGAAGGAACTAGATGCGAAGCAATGTCTGGGTTTTCAAGTAGTCTCTTCTTGTCTATTTTTAGAAGCTTACACGTGAATGCTATATGTTCTATGTATCTTGGGACAGGATGCACTTTTTCAATTCTCGTATTGACAATCACAGAAAATAGGCCTGTGCGTTTTCTATTATTGAAAAGCTCCAATAACTTGTAGGTAAGTCCTTTCATTATTGAGAATAAACATATTTACTATTATAAATAAATTTCCTTCTAATCGAATTAATAGAGAATTTTAACAAGTTCTATATTTCCAATGTTTCAAAATCTCTGGTCTTTCTCTTGTAGCCAACTTTACAATAACTTGAATACCACCTTGATCTTTAAATTTATTGAGTGAATTACTGTAACATATATTTCCTTACCAAAAGAGAAACTTTAGGCATTTCTTTCCCTATAGAAAGGGAAACTTTATATATATTGTATATATTTGAAAAATTAATCTTCTATTTCAGAATTTAAGAGGCTTACGTGTTTTCTTCCTTGATATCCATCGTCTATGTCATGCCAGTATTCTATTGTCTTTTCTCCGTATTTCCAGCACAGGAAAATTTCTCTGCCTTCAAACCTGGAATAAAAGTCCACAAGTCCTTCTTCAAGGTCTTTGACTATTGCTCCTTTTTTGGCAAGCTCAAACAGTTCCTTGAATACCATATGTAATAGCTTGTATTGCTTCATGGAATATTCAAGTATTGCAAGATTTGCAGTGTCTGTTGCTCCGTCTTGTTCTATTTGTATTGATTTTAGTAATGTCAAGGAATTGTTCAGTTTTTTTGCCATCTCCATTCGTTCCTTTACTTCATTCATTAACTCTCTAGCTTCTTCTAGTGTAAAGAATTTATGGTAATCGTCCATGTATATATTTTTGTTAAGCTTATTTATATAGCTATTGTCGACGTATATACTTTTATTTTTTAATGTGAGCCCAGCCAACCAGTCTCCATCTTGTTCCTATTCTTCTCGATATTGCTGCTTTGCTTTCTTCTTCTGCGCATATTGGCCTTTTTAGTTTTATATTTATTTTATTTTTTTCTAAATTAGTTACTACTCCTGCTGTTGTTGCCGAGTTTACGTTTAGCATTAGCGGTTCTCCTTTTTTTATCGGGTCAACTTTTATCTCCTCTTTGCTTCCTATTACATGCTTCAATAGGTGTGGCTCAAACTTCAATTCATTCCATAGAGGAGGCATTTTTCCTTCAAGACCTATTATCGTTCCGCTTAGCTGGTCTCCTTTTACTATTGCAGGATCTAATTTTGTTAGAAGAGCTATTGATCCTCCAGGAAGGACTTCATCAACTGATTCTCCTCCAGTTTTGAGCCCCTCTATTTTTGTTTTTAAGTTTACATATTTTTCTACTCCTTTTTCCTGCACAATTCTTCCAGGAGATATTTCTATTCTGTCCCCTGTTTTTAGTTTTCCTTGCTTCAGGCTTCCGCCAAGTATTCCTCCTGCTAATTTTTTTATTTCGCTTCCTGGCTTGTTCACGTCAAAGCTTCTTGCAACTAGCATTATAGGGTATTTTGTTTCATCTCTTTCAGGTATCTTTATTACTTTCTCTATTGCCTCTATGATATAGCTGATATTCACTTCATATTTTGCAGACACAGGTATTATTGGAGCATTTTCTGCTACTGTTCCTTTTATGAATTCTTTTATCTGCTTGTAGTTTTTTAGTGCATCTTCCTTTGTTACAAGGTCTATTTTGTTTTGTATTACTATTATGTGCTTTATGTCTTCTATTTCTAGTGCCATTAAGTGTTCTTTTGTTTGTGGTTGTGGGCATTCTTCATTTGCCCCGACTAACAATAAAGCTCCGTCCATGATTGCTGCTCCAGAAAGCATTGTTGCCATTAAAGTTTCATGCCCTGGAGCATCTACAAAGCTGACTATTCTTTGTGGTTTACATTCATCGCATAGCTTCTTGGAATTGTAATCATGTTTTTTGCACTTGTATATTGTAGCGTCAGCATATCCTAATTTGATTGTTATTCCTCTCTTTATCTCTTCTGAGTGCGTGTCTGTCCATTTTCCTGTTAATCTTTCTAGTAGTGTGGTCTTGCCGTGCTTTTGAATTTAAGACGAATCTTTAAAATTTATCAACGTGGCCGACCATTCCTATATTAACTACAGGTTGTTTTGACAGTAACAATTCAGTGCTGTTCTCGCTTTGTTTTTTCTTTTGTATAATCATATTAATAAAGTTCAGGATTCAGTTTAATTTATAAAGTTAACCTAGAATTATTGTAGTAATGAGAATAAAAGTCGGAAGAGAAGTATTTAATATTGATACTTGCAATTCTTTGTTTTCTCATTTTCTTGGTTTGATGTTTAAGTTTCCGAAAAATGATGGTTTGCTTTTTGTTTTTGAAAAAGAGCAGAAAGTCGCATTGCATATGTTTTTCGTTTTTTTTTCTATTGATATTATTTATATAAATAAGAAGAAGGAAGTTGTAAGGATAAGAAGAAAAATAAAGCCTTTCACTCCCTATATACCAGCTGTTAAGTGCAAATATATTTTAGAGTTAAAAGATTATAGAAATATTAAAGTTGGAGATAAAATAACAAATCTTAAATATCATTAAACGCTTAAAAATAGTATTAAATTAAAGGAGGCATGTTTGATGGATAAAAATACAGCGCAGACAGTTGTTAAGGTTTTGGCAGTTCTTTATTGGATCGGCGCAGTTTTTGGAGCCATTAGCGGACTAGCAATGTTGTTCGGCAGCGGAGCTCTTGGATTCACATCTGGAGGTCTTCTCGGAGGTTTCCTTGGTGGCTTTGCAGTTCTGATGGGAATAGTAATGCTAGTAATTGCAGCACTTGAAGCTTATGTTGGCTGGGGCTTATGGAATTTCAAGAACTGGGCTAAGATTACAGCTATAGTTTTGGCAGTTATTGGATTGCTGGCTTTCCCTATTGGAACAATAGTGGGCATAGTAGTAATTTATTTGCTGGGATTCAATAACGACGTGAAAAGCCTTTTCCATTAAGGTTTTTCTTTTTTTATTTTATTTATATTCTCAAATAATTCTGTTAAATTCAGTTCAAAAGCAGCAACTGGCATTTCCAGTTCATAATTCTCAAGCACTTGTGGATGTACCTCCCCAATGTAAGCTATATCTTTTCCATTAACGCTTATTCTTCCAGACCTTCCATTTATGAAGCTGTTATGCTCTGCCTCTCTTAATTCGTAATTAAATCCTAGTAGGTTTATTACATAGTCCAGGACTTGCTTTATTTCTGTGAAGCTTGCTGAACTGTGTGATGTAGCTACAGCAAGTCTCAGTATGTCTTTGCACTTGACGTCTTTATTTTCATCTGGGATTATAACATGATTTATTTCAAATATTTTTTGCGGATATTCTGCGCTTCTATTGTTTTTTAAGCATTTTATTAATTCTGGTAGCAGCCATGCTCTTGTCATGTTTATGCTTTGCTCAACGCTTTTGCCTAGGCTCATGTGCTTGAATTCTTTAATGTTCATTTTTCTGAACTGGTCATCTTTATCAGTTAATATTAAAGTAAATGCTTCTTGATATCCTAATCCGACCATTAAACTGCTTATTTCTTCTTTTATTTTTACGCTTCTAGTAGTTTCTCCTATGCTGTCTACATGTTTGAATCTAGTTTTAAAATTGTTGAACCCATAAGCCCTTGCTATATCATCTATTAAATCAACATCATGCCATATATCTCTTCTTGTGCTGTCTACAATTATTTTTAGTTCTTTTTTATTTGAGGAAATAACTTTGTAAGACATTTTTTCAAGTAGTTTTTTAATTTCATTAGCTTTTAAATCTAGTCCAAGTATTTTATTTACAGCTTGTACTTTTAATGTTCTTTTTTCTTCATAAAAGTTAGGCGAAGTTACAGTCTTGTTGCCGTAAATCATGTCTATAGAGTAAGCTTTTCCGCCCATATCAATTAGTGCAGCTGCTAGGACTTGCAATGCCATGTTTATTGTTTTCAGGTCTTGTCCAGTTGCTTCTACAAAAACATCTTTTGTTTTTTCGTCTATTTTTCCTAAGTTATGGGAGTTGATTATTGGCGGCATTGACATTATATTGTCGTTAGTATCTATGAATATGGGGAATTTTTTCCACTCTTCTATTATGTGTTTGTATTTTCTTCCTGTTGGGTGTTCTTCAAGAATTTTGTGTGCATTCATAAGATTTTTTGATTCCAATGGTGTGAATTTTATTTTTTCAGGAATTTCTGCTGTAAATCTTACTGGAAACTTTATCTTGTCTAATGGATAAATTCCTATTCCTCCTTTTTTTCTATTTCTTAGGAATGTGTCTCCTAATTTTTCTTGTATTCTTATTACTTCTTTTATTTTTTCATTGTCAAATTTTAGTCCTTTTACTATGCAAGCTACTGCACAAGGCCATTCTTTTGCTGCGTCATTTACTTTTAGTTTTTCTCCTGATTTTGGTATTTTGTAGCTGTTATTTTTTCTCCCTAAATAAGCCCTAAGAGTTCTTCCAAGTCCGTAAGTAGACAATAAGTCTGGTCTTTCAGTAGTAACGTCTATTTTTATATTGTCTCCTTGAACATCTTCTAATTCAAATCCTAAATTAAATAGTATTTCTTCTAGTTTTTCTATGCTTATTTTTTTCCCGATTATTTTGTTCAATGTTGAGTGTTCTGTTTCTAGCATTACCATTTTTTCACTACCTTGTGATTCCTTAACCAATTAAAGTCTCCTGTTGCTCCCAGCATTTCTCTTATGCTTTTTTGTTGGTGCAGCATCATTGCCAGCCTCTCAACACCCAATCCCCATGCTATTACAGGTACTTTTATTCCGTATGGTTCTAACGATTCAGGCCTGAATATTCCTGAATTTATTAATTCCACCCATTTTCCCAGTTGTTCATTGAATCCTATTGCCTCCATTGATGGCTCTGTGTATGGGTTGTATGTTGGCCTGAATTTTATTTTATGTATTCCCATTTGTGAATAGAATTCTTTTATGTATCCCATTAAATCTCTTAAAGTAAGTCCTTCATCCATTACAAATCCTTCGCTGTGGTGAAATTCAGGTAAATGTGTAGAATCTATTGCTTCATTTCTGAATATTCTTCCTATGTAGAAGTATTTTGCTGGTTGCTTTAAGCCTTTTTCTCCGAAGTACCTAAATGTTGTCGCTGTAGTATGAGTTCTTAGCAGTAATTGTTTTGCTATATTTTCATCCCATTTATATCCATATCCTTTTGATCCAGAATTTCCCCCTGTCTCATGCACTGTTGCTACTTTCTTTTTCAAGTTCTCAGGCAGCTTTCCTTCATATGGCAGGTAAAAAGTGTCCTGCATTTCTCTTGCTGGGTGGTCTTGCGGTATCCACATTGAGTCCATGCACCAAAACGTTGTTTCTACTAAAGGACCCTCCATTTCTTTGAATCCCATGTTCATGAATATTCTTCTTATCTGGTTCATTGTTTCTTGTAATGGGTGTTGTCTTCCGCCGTTTATTCTAGAGACTGCTGCTTTTATGTTGTATTCCCTAAATTCTTTTCCTTTCCATTGCTTACTCTTCAGAAGTTCTGGTGTTAGTCCTTCTATTAGTTCTAAGTATATTTCTTCTTTAACTAGTTCTTTGCCTAAGTTAGTCAGTTGTATTTTTTTGTCTTTTTCTTCCTCAATTTTTATTATGTTTCTTTTTCTTAGCTCTTCCAGTATTCTTTTTTCTTTTTCATTGAATATTCCAAGCTTAGCCCCTTCCTTTATCTTATATAAGAGGTCTTCTTCTGCAAGCCCTTTCTCAAGAATTTCTTGCCCTTTATTTGTTATCTTTATCTTTACTTCTTTGTCTTTTATTGTTTCTATGAATTCTTGTCTCCTCAGCATTCCTATGCACACATTTACCTCTTCGTTGTTGAGTGCTGCTTTTTTCTTTATTTCTTCAAGGTTCATCACGTTTGTTTTTATTGTTTGTATGAATCTTTTTTCTGGCAGTCCTTGTTCTATGTAAGAAATTCCCGTGCTGGTTGGCCTTGCAACATTAACCGCAATTTGCTCTGTTTTTACTATACCTTTTGCTTCAAGCCATTGTAGTGCTCTTATAGCTTCTATTTCTTGCATTCCTGAATTTTTTGTTATTTGAATTAAGGTGTTGTAAGATTTTAAGAATGGCAGTATTTTCCTTTCTAAAGGATGTAATTGTCTCACTATCTTTTTTATGTCATGCATCAAGTATATTAGAAAATAGTTGGTTTAAATATCTTATCCTTCAGAACCGCTTTCAAAAGCCATTTCATATAATGCTTTTTTGCAGTCTATTATTGCTTTGGGATCTCTAAGGCCTTGTAATATTACTCTAAGTTCATCCGCATCAAATTTTTTAGGATTACATTTTCTCATTTTAGAATCCTCTCTTGTTGGCAAGTTATAATGAATAGTGTATCCACCTCTAATTAGACCCTCTATTTGAGAAGGCAATTCAGATAATGGTAAATCTGGTTGTAGTACGCTTCTGCGTCCATATTCAAATAATTCTAAAGCATATCCGCCATTCGCTCCAAGATTTGCACAATAGAATTCATCTGTCATTTTATTTGCCCCAGACCTTGTCCAGCATTGATTTTAGAGCATTTGCAAAAAATGGTGTTGTTGCCCATATCCCGACATCTGCATTTTCATGTACTTTGTCGCCTACCATGAAGACTATTTCTTTGTTGTCTACTATGACAAATCTTGCATTTAAGTCAAGGTCTATCACATCAGCATACTGTTTTAATTCTTCTGCTGCTTTTTTCGCCTCTTCAGTTTTCAGGGAAGCTGCAATCTTTATATTAATCTTATTGTTTTTTAGTTTTCTTAATGTCGACTTCATGTATTCAGCTTTTCTCACAATCCCGTCTGCTGTTGTTACTATTATGACTTCTTTTTTAGCATTTGACATTAAGTTGGCTATGTGGTTGTATACATTTTTTCTTCCTTTGAAGCTTCCTGCTATTGAGCTTGGGTCTATGCTTTCTATTCCGTGTTTGAATAACAGGCTTAGTTCTTGGAATACATCTGTATTTTGTACATCCTCCAGAAGCTTGACTTCTTCTTCAGCCTTTTCCTGAAGGCTTTTCTTTACTCTTTTTATGATTTCTTGTGGTGGTACAGCCAGGTATTTTATCGGCCTTCCGAGCTTCATGATTATAAATCCCTTCTTTTCAAGGCTTTCTAGAATGTCATAGCTTCTGCTTCTAGGTACATTGCTCATGTCGCTTAGTTCTCCTGCTGTTGCAGATCCCTTGCTGAGCAATGCTGTCCATATCTTAACCTCATAAATGTTAAGGTTAAATGTGCTTCTAAGCTTTTTAAGCAGATCTTCTCTTACTATCATTTTCTTCTCTGTTTATAACTATTTAGAAACAACTAGAGGATTTATAAAGCTTTCTATTTGTTATTACTATACAGTTAATAATAAAAGAAGATTTTTAGAAAAGAACTCCCAATAAAATTTATAAATAATCAATTTAACTTAAAATCCAGAAAAACTAAAAAAGGGTGCAAAATGAAAAATAATGTTTGTAAAGTATGCAAAAGTCTGCTGAAATCTAAAGTAATAAGTTACGAAGGTAAAAAGTTCTGCTGTAATGAATGCTGCAAAAAATTCAAATTGTCAAAGAGAAAGAAGGTTTGCGAGTTCTGTTAAATGGTTGACATTAATCTTCCTATAGTTGTTGGTGCATCTTTGATAGACGGAATAAATCCATGCGCATTCGGAGTGTTGATATTCCTTCTTGCTTATCTGGCTAAGTCCTCTAAGAAGAGTAAGATGCTTCTGAACGGAATGATTTACATAATCGCAGTTTTCACAACCTATTTTGTTGCAGGTTTGATTCTTCTTCCATTAATTCAAAAATTAGGGGCATTCTCTGTAATTTCATACATTGTGATTGCAGGCATCGTAATAATAGCTGGACTGCTGGAAATTAAGGACTTTTTTGTCTACGGAAAGTGGCTTTCTCTTAGCATATTTCCTTCAGAGGCTGAAAGAATTAAAAAGTATATTAAAGGAGTTAGCGACAGGCCGGCAACTGCATTTTTCTTGGGTGTATTTGTTGCCCTTGTTGAGCTTCCTTGCACAGGTGCTGTTTACCTTGCTGTTTTGGCTCTGATGTCAATTAGTGGTGTTACAATATCAAATGTTCTTCTCCTTATAATATACAATATTATTTTCGTGCTTCCTCTTGTTGTGATACTTCTTCTTGTTTATAGGAAAATGTCTGCAGAAAAGTTTGAAAAGTGGAGACAGAAGCATAAGGGATTGATGAGATTACTGATAGGATTAGTATTAATTGCACTTGGAGTATGGATGCTTTACACAATTTTATAGGTTCATAATCGACCAAAGTTTTAAATAAACCATAGAAAAGGATTATACTTATGAAGCATGATCTTAAGATTACTTTATTGCTTGTATTCTTGTTTCTTGCATCTCATGTTATTGGCTTATTTATTGTAAAGCATTACCTGCCAGATGAGCAGCCCCTTCCACTGAACATCCAAAAGCCTGAATTCGACGAGAAAACTTCTTATTTTCCAATATTTGTGACTATAATTGTGGCTACTGCTCTTGCTTTGCTTCTCCTGAAGTTCAGGGCTGTGAGATTGTGGAAGCTTTGGTTTTTTCTCAGCGTCTTTATAACATTGTCAATATCATTCAATTCGTTTCTTCCAGAGATTGTAGCTGTTGCTGTTGCCTTGATTTTTTCTATTGTAAAGATATTCAAGCCTTCAATAATTGTGCATAACTTTACAGAACTTTTTATATATGGAGGCCTTGCTGCAATTTTTGTTCCTGTCCTTAATGTAGTTTCTGCAGCAGTTCTCTTGGTATTGATATCCATTTATGATTTTATTGCTGTCTGGAAGACTAAGCACATGGTTTCTTTGGCAAAGTTCCAGGCTGAGTCAAATGTTTTTGCAGGTCTTTTTGTTCCTTATTCTGTAAAAAGCATAAAGGCAAAGAACGTGAAATCTGCAAAATCAGCAGCTGTCGAACAGGCAATTCTTGGCGGCGGCGACATTGGATTTCCGCTGCTTTTTTCAGGCGTCATTATGAAGATTTTTGGCCTTCAATACGCTTTAATAGTTTCTGCTTCTGCAGCAATAGCATTGACCTTGTTATTTTTCCTTGCAGAGAAGAAAAAGTTTTATCCTGCAATGCCTTTTCTAACCATAGGGTGTCTTGTTGGTTATGTTTTAGTGCTTGCACTAAAACACAGTGTCTCCTAAGTGATTTTTACTACTTCAGAATTTAGAGAAAAATCAATGCACTAGTTGTGCATTGATTAATCTCTGAATCAAACGTGAAGAGATTAGTGAAAAGCTTTTTAAAAAAGCTTTGTATTAACAGGGAAGAGGTAATACTTGCGGTTTCTGAAGCTAGCAAAGAAAATACTTATGTAGAAAATATAAATGAATGTATAGCAGATAGTTTACATTGGAATATAAATAAAAATTATTCAGAAACAATAACTATCGAGTTCTTTAGGTTCGCTAAAGAACTCATACGCAAACAAAGACTTGGTTGCGTAAAATTAGTTGCAGATATAACTGAAGAAGATTTCTATGGAAAAACTTCCAGTTTGTATATTCATGGCTGGACTGGAGAAAAAGGAATTGTAGGAAAGTTCAGGTTTCTGGTTGTGGCAATTTTGTTTAGAAATCAGATGATTCCATTTTACATAAGTATTCTGCCTGTAGGAGCTTTCAAGACAGAATACTTAGGAAAAGCAATAGGCTATGCAAACAACATTGGAATAAAATTCAGTTGCTTACTTTTCGATCGAGGATTTTATTCAGGAGACATAATAGGCACTTTGCAAATGAAAAATGCAAACTATCTTATTTTTGTTCCAAAAAATAAAGCATTCAAGCCAATGCTTGAATCAGTAGAAAAACAAGCAGTAATAGAATATAGAGTAAAGTATTCAAAAAACAAAAGCAAACATAAAGCACAAACAAATATTACATTAATAAAAAACTTCAAAGAACATGACTGGGTTTTTGCTTCAAACATTTTCTTGCAGGAAGCAAGAAAATATGTTTCTTTATACAAGAAACGATGGAACATAGAAACAATGTTTCGTGTTCATGATGAAGCAAAAATAAAAAGTAAAAGCACTAATCCAGTAATAAGAATGTTTTACTTCACAATCTCTATGTTGCTTTTACTTGCATGGAATCTATATCATAAAACAGAAATCACTTTCAAAAAATTTGTAAGAGAAACTTACAAACAACTTGAAAAAACATTCAACAATGACTCTTGCTGATTAGGGGAATAGCGGGAGCTCTATTAAACTGAGGGGAAATTAGTATTAAAATAAGCAGAAGCTAAGCTTCATCTGAAAGGAAAATGCAAAAACCACTGGTTTGTGCCTAGATTCAGCCGAAGCTGAATCTCACTAAATAAGTTCATTCGGAGATACTGGAATAATTAGAAACCTTTATAAAACTACAATTAATTCTCAACAATATGCAGACAGCAAGAATAAAACTAGCAAGCGCAGAAATGGACAAGCTGAATGATGTACTAAATTCAATAGTAGACATAGCAAAGAAAACTAACACAATAATAAAAGGACCAATACCCTTCCCTACAAAAAGACTAAAAATAACAACAAGAAAAACACCATGCGGAGATGGAAAAGCAAGCTTTGACAGGTTTGAGATGAGAGTCCATAAAAGACTAATTGATTTAGGGGTTGATGAGAGGGCGTTAAGGCTGATAATGAGAGTTCCACTGCCTAAAGGCGTTAATATAGAAATAAATTTACTAGAGAGGTAAAACATTACAGGACTTGGGCTAAAATAATGAATGTTAAAACTGTTAGTTTCAGGATCAAAGAACCTGCAGCACTAAATTATTCCATTTTAAAAGAAGCTGTATTGTCTTTTTTCAGACAAAATATGAGACAAGTTGCTGGTCCATTCATTGTTGACTTGTTTGGGCAACAATATTATGTTTCTAGGGTCTACCACAGAAGCGGTATTACCGCAGTTGTAGGCGTTAAAACAGAAAAAAATCCAGGAGGTTATGAAGGTGTATTAGATGTTAATGTAGAATTAGCTTCTGATTTAACCCATCTGGATGATTTAAGTAGAAGAGTAACAGAACTTTATGAAAAAAGACAAGTGGAGGTTGAAGTTGATGCTAAGCATGATTAAACTAGCTAGAATCCTGAGAAATTAACCTGTCAGCAATAACTTTCACGTCATTGGAAGCAATAGCAAAACCAATACCTTCAAAACCAGAAATCTTTAAAGTATTAACACCAACAACTAAGCCTGCCTTATTGACCAAAGGACCTCCGGAATTTCCAGGATTAATAGGAACATCAGTCTGAATGTATTTTATACCATTGGATACACGATTGGTTGCGCTAACAATACCTTCAGTAACACTAAAATCAAAGCCAGCAGGGCTGCCCAAAGCAATAACCTTCTCACCAATAGCAATACTATTTGAGTCTGCAAAATCAAGCTTATCATAAGTTCCTTCTATCTTGAGCACAGCAATATCTGCACTACCATCAAAACCAACAACCCTTGCACTACGAGTAGAGCCATCCACACCCATAACATTCAAACTATTCTTGTCTTGAATAACATGATAATTAGTAACTATATATCCTCTTGAATCAACTATGAAGCCGGAACCAACAGAATTCTCAGTCTTAATGCTAACAACAGACTTAATCACATCATTTATTACAGAAGTGAAATCCTGGCTTTTGATGTTTATATTAAGTAATTCTTTCTGCAAATCTGCTATTTTTGTAGAAGATTCTTCCTTTACCTTATTTATTTCTGAACCTAAAGTATCAATATTTTCACTAAACTTCTGCTGTGTACTATCAAGCTTTGTATTCAAATTCTTTGTAGAATAATTCAGTTCTTTTGAGAGACTGTTCAGCTTTAAATCAAAATCCTTCTGAAATGTAGAAAGCTTATTTTCATAATCCTGCTTATTCTGTATAATCTTAGAGTTATAATCCTCCTTAATGTCCTTAACAGTATTAGAAGTATAAACACCTAAAGTTGAAACAGACAATACCAAAAGGAACAAGGTTATAATAAAGAAAAGCTTATCATTATTCATATATTTTAATAGTATGTTTTCATTTTTAAAATTTTCCAAATGTTAAACAGATAAATTTATTTACTAGTTTAGTTGTTTTTAACACTAAATGAAGAAGAGAAGAGCAAAGCACCCTAAAGTTATTGTCAGCTTAATTGTACTCTCTATAGCTTTCTTGACGTTTTTGTATGTAAAAAATCTAACTAATAATTTATCCTATTTCCCAATTGTAGGGTTTGATGTTCTGGACTTGAACCAAACTGAAACAAACCAGACAAGCAATCAAGCAAACAACCAGACAGAAAACAACCAAACATCAAATGTGAATAGTTACTTATGCCCTGGAATGATAACAAACAGCTTAACTTTAACATCTGATCTAAATGAAACAAACAGCACAGCATGCATAATACTAAATGATAATTCATTAACTTTAGACTGCAACAATTACATAATAAGTGCTGGAAGCCCTGCTATAGCCATACAATCAAGCAACAATCTTATCAAAAACTGCATAATAAAAACACCAAACACTGCACTGGAGGCAAGATCAAACAGCAATATCATTAAAAACTTTTTAATTACAGATACAGGCAACCAAAATACTGCAGTAAATGTTTCAGGATCAAGCAATACATTTGCTAATTTTACATTTTCAGACTCTCAAAGCACAGCATTCCATGTAATAAACTCAAACAGCAACATTGTAAAAGACAGCTTAATGGACAATTTAAAATTTGGAATTATATTAGAAGGAAGCAGCGGGAACAACATGATAGACAATGTTAATATACAAAACACAGAAAATGGAGTAGTGTTTTACAACCTGCAAAAAACAAACAACTCAATAATAAACTCCAAAATAAACGGGAATACTGCATTAAAAAATGAAAACTCATTCAACAATTACATAACAGACTCAGACATTAGCTCTGCAACAACCAACTTGGCAATGCCAAGCGCAGAAGGAAATATTACACTAATAAATTCTACCTATGATCCTAATAAACTTTCTATAACAGACAACAACAAAGCTCTAGTTTACAAACAGTTACTGATAAGCGTAGTAAACTCAACAAACTCTCCACTAAACAACGTAAAAATAAATATCAACTACAACAACAAGACAGAAAAATCATTAATTACAGACAGCTCAGGAAAATCTCTAACACAACTATTATCTAAAACAATTTCAGCAAGCACAACATCAACACCAACGTACAATGTTGAACTAACCTTATCTGGAATCAACAATTTAACAACAATGACAGCAGATTCATATGAAAAGACCTTTGTCTTTGAAATAAAATATCCAAAAGCAACAGAGTTTGCATTTTCAGGAACAACAGACTTAACAAAAGCAGAAGACCTAAAAAATGTATCAGAATTTACATTATACAACCTTAAGGTTAAGATTATATGGGACAGAAAGGTTAATGCTTATAATCAAGATTTTGACAATTCGATTAATTTTGACGAGGGAATAGCAAGTATTAATACCACTGCATTGGATGCAACATTTAACAGCAGCGCAACAATTCATTTCTATAATGTAACATGCGCATCAGATTTAGTGCCTGTATATTATGAAGGATTTTCAACTAGCAGAAATCAATTGTTGAACATGTCAAACCCCTGCAACTCAACATCATCACCTTCATGCACAAGTGTGAGCTGCCAGAATAACAGGTTTTCTTTTGCAGCTTCACACTTCTCGAGCTTCAGCTACAAAACAGGAAACAGCGAAACAGCAGGAGCTGGAACAGGAGCGAATGCTTCAGAATCTGAAGCACAACCTGCACAAGAACAGCAGACAACACAACAGGCAACACAACAAGTACAACAACAGGCAACACCTGAAACACAAAAGCAAATAAACATAACAAATGTCGAGGGTGAGAAAGACAGGAAAATACTTTACTATATACTTCCTGTAATATTTGCAATATTAATAGCTGGAATATATTTCATGAAAAAAAGACAGGACGAAAAACCACCAGAACTAAAAATCAGCTAATTATTTTTCAAATTTTTAAGCATTTCAACAACTAATTTTACACCAATACCTGTACCACCATATGGCTTGAGAACATCTTTGCCATTTTTAGTATAGGCTGTTCCTGCAATGTCCAAATGAGCCCATCTCTTACAGTCAACAAATTCCCTTAAAAACATGGCAGCAGTAATTGCTCCAGCATCCCTAGGACCGCAATTCTTCAAATCAGCAATATTGCTTTTTATGTGCTCAGCATATTTATCATGAATAGGAAGTCTCCAGACAAGCTCACCAGTTTTTTCACCAGCACTAATCAACTTATTGGCAAAAGCTTCATCATTTGAAAACAAACCAGTATGAACATCACCCAAAGATACTACACAAGCACCGGTAAGAGTTGCAAAGTCAACAACTGCACTTGGACTAAATTTTTTAGTATAAGCTAGGGCATCAGCCAATACCAATCTTCCTTCAGCATCAGTATCTATAACCTCTGCAGTTTTACCGTTGTGAAATTTTATAATGTCACCAGGCTTGTAAGCATTACCCCCTGGAAGGTTCTCAGTAGAAGGAATTAAGCCAACTATTTTGTAAGGAAGCTTAAGCCTTGCAGCTGCCTGCATAATACCCAAAACTATCGCTCCACCACTCATATCAAACTTCATATCATCCATATCCTTAGAAGACTTCAAGGAAATGCCGCCAGAATCAAAAGTTATCCCCTTACCAACCAAGCAAATTGTTTCCTTCCCGCCATTATATTCAAGAATTATCAGCTTCGGAGGGTGATCGCTTCCCCTATTAACTGCAAGAATTCCTCCCATCCCAAATTTTTTCAAGTCTTTCTTTTCAAAAACTATACATTTCAAACTAAATTTTTTAGCAAGACTAACAGCCTCATTTGCAAGATAAGTTGGAGTGACAACATTACTAGGCCTATTTTGAAGATCCCTAACATAACATACTGAATCTGTAATAACCAAAGATTCCTTTATGGCATTATCAATTTCTATAAAATTATTTCCGCTTGCGATAATAGTCAAGCGCTCAATCTTTTTTATTTCGTCCAAATTCTGGGTCTTGAAGTCAGTAAAATAATAAAGAGCAAGCCTTACTCCCTCCACTGCTGAAAACGCAGAGTCAAAAGGATTCAAGTCATCGAACAATACAAAACTAAACTCCTTAATGTTATTATCCCTAACATAAACTGCTGTCTTTCCTGAAATCTCCCTTGCTTTTGCTAGATTAAATTCATCACGCTTTCCAAGACCTACAAGAACAAGCCTTTTTATATTTCCCTTTAACCTAAGCATGGAAAACTTGCCGAACTTTCCTTGGAATTCCTTATTTTTAATCAATTCATCAAGCAAACCATCAGAAATAGCGTTGTATTTATCAAAATCTAAATTGTCCAGCTTTTCATAAACACCTATAACTAATGCTTCTGTCTGCAATTCTTCTACAGGTTTAGTAAACAGGGAAATCTTCATATATTCTCTTTAACAGACACAGGCAGAGCATTTATTAATTTTACTGTGGTTTAGAGTGTATTCTATAAATATAGCCAACCAACAAAGTAATTAGTTGTTTTTTATGTTTGCTGTCTACTGTTAGTAAACCAGACAACACCTAAAAACTTACGTAGTTTACTATATCTTAATTTGGTCTTCCTAAAAAAATTAAAAACAGTGAATCCATGGTTATTAATAAAATCTAATTACCCCTAAGTTTATCGTAAATATCCTTTAAAGTATTTGGCGGCATTCCTAATGAGAACTTTGATTAATTAAATTTTAAGAATATAAAAGCTTTATGATACCAGGTCATTCTTTTCAAAGGATATAACTAGAAAACTATAAAAATTGAGCAAATGCTAAAATCCTATGGAATTAAAGCTATACAATACTTTAACCAGAAAGATAGAAGCTTTCAAACCAATAAAAGGCAAAGAAGTAAAAATGTTTGTATGCGGCCCAACAGTCTATAATTACATACACTTGGGAAATGCCAAAACATACATACAATTTGACATAATTGTGAAATATTTAAGATACAAAGGATATAAAGTATTTTACTTACAAAACATTACAGACATAGATGACAAAACAATAAAGAAGGCAGCAGAAGAAAAAACAGACTGGAAAACAATAGCAAAAAAATATGAAGAAGCCTATATACTAGATATAAAGAATGCAGGCGTGGACTCGATAAACAAATACGCAAGAGCAACATACTACATAAAGGAAATAATATCACAAGTAAAAAGACTAATACAAAAAGGATACGCATACAAAATAACCGACGGATACTACTTTGACGCCTCCAAGTTTAAAGACTATGGAAAACTAGCAAGAAGAACACAGGAAGAAGCAGAAGACTCTCTTTCTAGAATAGATGAAAACTTAGAGAAAAAACACAAAGCAGACTTTTGCTTATGGAAATTCAGAAAAGAAAATGAACCATACTGGGAAGTCGATATCGGATCTGGACGTCCAGGATGGCATATAGAAGACACTGCAATAACTGAAAAAGAATTCGGGTCACAATATGATGTACATGGAGCAGCAACAGACTTAATGTTTCCACACCATGAAGCAGAAATAGCGCAAATGGAGGCAGTGTCTGGAAAAAAACCATTTGTAAGATACTGGATGCATGCAGGCTTTTTAATTGTAAGATCACAAAAAATGTCAAAATCTCTAGAGAATTTCATGACGTTAAGAGAAGCGCTAACTAAATACAACAAGCAAACAATAAGATTTATGATGATATCTACACACTACAGAAAACCACTTGAGTTCTCAGAAGAAAGCATGAAACAAGCAAAAAATTCAGTACAAAAAATAAACGAGTTCATGCTAAGACTGAGAAATAATAAGTCAAAAACAAAAAATAATTCCAATGTAAAAGAACTAATTAAAAGAGCTAAATCAAATTTTGAGAAAGCAATGGACAATGATTTTGAAACACACAATGCAATAACAGCAATATTTGAATTTATCAAAGAAACAAACAAACTAATTTCAGAAGGAAAAATATCAGAAAAAGACTCAGAAAATATACTTAATTTCATGGAAGAAACAGACTCAGTTTTTGGAATACTGCCTGAAAAAGAGCAGAAAATACCCAAAGAAGTTAAAATATTGGCTGACAAGAGGCAGAAAGCAAGAGAAGAAAAAGACTTCAAGCTAGCAGACGAGCTAAGAGAAAAAATAAAACAAAAAGGATACTATGTCGATGACACAGAAAAAGGACATTTGATTAAAAAATTATAATTACTTCTTATAGAAGACAGGGACAAAACAACCACCACTACTAAGGTTTACTACATAACCAGTTTGAGAAGACCTTACCATTATACCAGATAATTTTCCTCTAGTAAGGCCTTTTCCTCTTTCCCACTTGTAAGCAAAATAAGCAGCAAGATCTATAATCGCTTTATTTCTATCACCGTCAGTAGGATGGGTTTCTGTAGTATTAAAATCATATCTATCTTGGATACACCATTTTGCCGGATTAATATTGGAAAGAACTTGAGTCATGCTATAACCAACGTAAACTCCTCTACCCCCAGAACCAATTCTTCTTTTCAAAACATGAGATCCAGGATTGTGCTTTAACATTTTCATCATTCTTCTAGTAACTGGCTTGGCAACTCTAAGCTTATCTTCAAGCAACAAAACAGCAGGATGATCGTGAATAGGAACACCAGACTGAACAATATTACGAAGAACACTCCTATTTTTATTAACACCTAGAGTATCATCATATGTTCTTAAGAATAACATATCGTAGTGCCTGCCATTGTATATAGCTCTATCAGGATACATTTTTATTCTTCTTTCTTTAACTGCCTCTTTCATTTCATTATCAGATATTACATGCACTTGAAAATCTCTCGCTTCCATCTCGTTAGCAAAGGTAGTATATTCTTCATATTCTGGATCCTCTTCAATAACCATTAATACTTTTTTATTTCTAGCAATCTCAGAAAAATTTGCATCAAAATCAGACATTACATCATGAAAATCAACAAGATCAGATAGTTCTGGAAATGCTTCTAAATATGCTTTAGGCAGACGATGATTCCACGCAGGACCGTGATAATTCAAGGCATTCAGTTCAATAAAAACTGGAGGATTACTTATTGAAGGTTCGCCCACAACAGCTAAGTCATAACGAATAACTCCAGTGAGGACATCAGGTATATTCCTAAGAACACCAACTCTTACCAAAGCATTATTCAGCTTCAAACCATTTAACACATCCTCATCAGTTTGAGAAGAAAGCCATTTGAAATGTTGTTCTGTAGCTTTTCTGCAAGTATCTTCAATAACACATCTATAACTACCAGGAAAAACTCTAGGCAATAGAGAAGTAGGAATTGGAATGCCATCCATAGAAATCTTATTATTTCTTATTCTATCAACTAAAACTTGTCTTCTAGTTTCTATTCCTGCTGATGCTAAAACTTCTTCAACATCTTCAGGTAATCTTTCATGGAAATGAGCATCAAACATATTCAAAGATAAGCAGAGAATTATTAAAAGTTATCTATTAAAAAATTTATTCCATACCTCCAAAATCAGGATGCATACCACCAGGACCATGAGGCATACTAGGCATACCGCCAGATTTAGTTCCTGAAGCCAATACATCGTCAATTCTTAGAATCAAATCACAAACTTCTGAAGCACTCTTAATAGCCTGCGTCTTAGTCTTCAAAGGCTCTATAACTCCACGCTTCCAAGCATCAACAACCTTACCACTAAAAACATCCAAGCCAGCCCACTTCAATCCCTTGTCATGAGAAGCTTTTAATTCAGTTAATGTATCAATAGGATCCAGGCCTGCGTTTTCTGCTAGTGTAATAGGTATAACTTCCAAAGCATCTGCAAATGAAAGAACAGCAAGCTGCTCCCTTCCACTCAATGAGTTAGCAAACTTTCTCAAGCTACGAGCAACCTCAACTTCACAACTGCCAGCGCCAGCAACAACTTTTCCTTCCTTTAATGATGCTGCTATATCACCAATTGCATCTTTCAATGCTCTTTCAACCTCGTCAACAACATGCTGTGTCCCGCCTTTAACAATAATAGTAACTGCTTTTGCCTTCTTGCACTCAGTAACAAAAGTCATGTTTTCATCACCAAACTTTCTCTCCTGAACAAGGCCAGCAAATCCAAGATCTTTAACACTTAAATCATCCAGCTTACTAACCATATTTCCACCAGTAGCCTTAGCTAACTTTTCCATGTCACTTTTCTTTATTCTTCTAGCTGCATAAATTCCCTTTTTAGCTAGATAATGCTGTGCTAAATCATCAATGCCTTTTTGACAAAGAACAACATTAGCTCCTGATCTGAAAATTTTCTCAACCATATTATTCAACATCTTGTCTTCCATATCAATAAAAGCCTGCATCTGAGAAGGATCTGTAATCTGTATTTTAGCATCTATCTCAGTATTCTTAACTTCCAAAGCAAGATCAAGCAAAGCAATCTTGGCATCCTTAACTTCAACAGGCATTCCAGGATGTACCTTTTCATTATCCAAAACAATACCCACAATCAATTCAGAATCTCCAATACCACCACCAACTTTCTTTTCTAATTTTATATTTTCTGCATCAATTACAATTTCTTTTCCACTATCGATCATGACATGCTTTACTGCATCAATAATCAAATCGCTTAAAATTTCCTTAGCAACTTCAGCGCCCTTGCCAGTCATTGCAGTAATAGCAATATTTTTTAGAGTGTTAATATCTTTTAGGCTAACATCTTCAGCAATATTATTTAGAACATCCTGAGATTTCTCAGCAGCCATCCTATAACCTTTAGTTATAACAGTAGGATGAATCTCTTTATCTAATAATAATTCTGCATTTTTTAACAATTCACCAGCAAGAATAACTGCTGTAGTTGTGCCGTCACCAACTTCTTTTTCCTGGGTTTTAGCAACCTCAACAACCATCTTTGCTGCAGGATGCTCGATCTTCATTTCCTGAAGTATAGTAACTCCATCATTAGTAACAATGATATCACCTAGAGAATCAACCAGCATCTTGTCCATGCCCTTAGGACCTAAGGTAGTCCTTACTGTTTCAGCAACTAATTTAGCTGCCATGATATTATTTCTTTGAGCATCCCTGCCTTGAGTTCTTTGCGAACCTTCAGCTAAAATGAAAATTGGTTGATTTTGCGCCATTTTTGTTATTCTACCTCCTAACTTTTTTTAGAACACTTTGTGGAATTTGGAATATGCTTATAAAAATTTCTATTAAACTGACAACAAATTCCATATTTACCGAAAGCTTTATAAATAAGTAGTGATAATCAATATCTATTATTAAGTAGTTACAATTTAAAGATGGCAATGAAAAACACATTAACATCAATGGTACTTGTTGCAGGAGCTGCTTTAGGCATAGATGCATGCGCAACAACTGAACCTTCTAAAAAAATAAGATTTGACTTGCAATTAACAGATCTAGCCACAGGAGATACACAAACTTTTACCGATGGGAGATTAGAATATGATCCTACTTCAAGAGAATGCAATTTCAAAGCTGTTCCAGTAGAAGAGGGTGGGGCAGTTGACAATTATGGAAACATGATACCAAGTAAAGCATTTCCAGTTTACATAAATGACTGCAGAGGCGCAGAAAACCCTCATGTACTAGTTGGAAGCTTGACAGGTTTTGATGACCAAGGAAGAGCAAAAGTAGAACACAGAACATTCTACGGCAAGCTTAGAGACGGAACATGGGTACAAAGAGACTTAAAAACTGGAAAATTTGAAGTAATTAATGAACTTCCAGATACAGTAACAAAATATCTCAGATAATGGCAAGAGAAAAAGAATTAACAAGGAAATCACATTAGAAGACAAATTATTTCTTAATAGAACTGCACATGTTGACAGTCCTCCCGGAACTGCAGTAAGAGTAGTGGATGTGTTAGCTAATTTGAAAGGTGTTAAAGTAAAAACTCTTCCAGCTTCATGCATAGATGATGATGAATTAATAATTACCCAAGTTTATATTGATGGAGAATTATTGGCTGGTTATTATCTACAATTATTAGATGATGAAAAGCTTAAAGGAAAGCTAGGAGTTTATATTATTCATAGAGCAGGCGATAATTTTATTTACAGCATAGAAGTTCCCAGAAGAAGATAAGCCTTAAACTTCTTGATCTTGAATTAATGCGCAAAAAATAAATTAATTTTATTCTTCTTATCCTTAATTTCTTTAATAAAAACACAAAATACATAGTAATGTTTAAATATACTTATATCTATAGACTTTCTATGATAAAAAGAAACCAATCGGATTTACTAGAAAAGTTAAAGGATAGGGGTTATTTGCTTGATTTGTGCAGATTTATCTATAATAAAGATAAAAAGCTTTTTGATGCACTCGCGAAGCATTGAGCCAATGAAATCTTTGGAGTAAATATTCTTTGAAAATATAATTACCATGCATGATTATATAATTAGTAATTCTTCACAAAATTATAAAGTATTTGGAGTTAGAGATAAGGGAACTCTTTATTATATTATTCATAAAATTATTAAGAAAATTCAGAATAATTCAGATCCTGTTGAAATTGCATCTGTTATGCTACAAAGAATTTGCCACAAAACACGCTTTTAATGACGGAAATAAAAGAATTGCTCATATGGTTGCTCAGATGTTTTTAGCTTTTTATATGTTAACATTAGATATAGATTATAAAAATGCTGAAAACTTTATTATTTATATAGCTAAAGATGAGAAGTCGATTCAGGAGATTAAAATCTGGATTAAATCTCATTTGAGGAATTTACAAGTTCATAATTTTAAAAATTAATGTTTCTTATCCTTAATTTCTTTAATAAATCTAATAACAGTATTAACCAAATGCTCAGGCTGAGTCTTCAAAATTTCGCATGACTTAGAAATAATGTCACCATGAAATTCATTATTGCTTATCAATACAAACTCGAAAGGCTTATTCTTCTTGACAACATCTTTCCAAAGATTAAATAATTCTTCAACTCTAAAGGGTACTTGAGAAGGTTTGCAATACAATAATTTGGCTAATTCATTTATAGTATTCTTCTCCTTGTGCTCCTCTTCAGAAGCTTTCTTTCCAGCAACAAACTCAATACGGACAATAGAATCTGAAATCTTAGTAGATTTTAAAATCTTTATTTTTACAGCTTCCTTAGTATTATCCAAATGAGTACCACCGCAAGCTTCAACATCAATTCCTTTGATATCTACTATACGCAACTCTTTACCTATAGGAACACCTCCCTGATAAATAACAAAACCATATTTCTTTTCAGCTGCTTCCCTTGGCATAAAACTTTTATTTATTCCAATTCCATCCTTAATTATTTTATTAGCTTCTTTTTCAATTTTCTTCAATTCTTCATCTGACAAACTCTGATAGTGAGTAATATCAATATGGGCTTTTTCCAAAGTCTTCTTAGCGCCTGCTTGATTAACATGCTTACCGAGAACATCTCTTGCAGCTGCATTAATTATATGAGTGGAAGTGTGGTGCTGAGCTAGCTGTATTCTTCTATCATAATCTATCTTGCCGTGAACCTTTTCACCTTCTTTAAGAGTATTATTTTCTAGAACATGAACTATAATCTTTCCCTGCTTAACAACATCTAAAACTTTTAAATTGTTGATCACACCAACGTCATGAAGCTGGCCTCCTGAAGTGGGGTAGAAAACTGTCTGATCAAGAACTAGATAAGGGCCTTGAGATTTGAGAACTTTTGCGTCAAATTCACTTAACTTATAGTCCTTATAATATAATGTTTTTGTTTCAGGAAGATTATCCAAACTAATATTTATCTCCTTTACTGTTGCGTGAACTTGTTCCTTATTTTCGTGCCTGCCTGCGACCAAGCTATAAAAATTATCAGGAACTTTAATGTTTACGTTAACTTTATTTAATTCTTCTTTTATAACTTCAGGTTGAATACCATTGCTGTCATATAGTTCAATCAGCTTGTCAGCAGTCACATTCTCCTTATTTTTAATAATTTTCTCAACAATCTCTTTAGACTTTTGCTTTGTAGAATCATACTTAAACTTTTCAACGTCAAGAAGTTTTCTGACCTCAGCTAAATTCTCAGTTACTTCCGGATACTGCTTCTTCAAATATTTAGCATGCCACTCACAAACCTCAGGCAAACTAATCTGCCAGTTATTTTTTTCTATAAAATTAAAACACCTTCTTGCAAGCATTCTCAAATTATAACCACCGCCAGAATTACTGAACAAAGCTCCATCATTTAACGCGAAAAGCAAACTGCGACTATGCTCGCCTATACTATATAACTCACTTAGAGGAAGAATTTTCTGCTTTAAAATTTCAACATTCATTTCAATCTTCTTGCTAATTATTCTCCAAGATTTTTCCAAATCCTCAACCTCATCAACATTCAAATAGCTGGCTAAAGGCAAAAATCTTTTTGTTAGATCTTTTTCCGGCCATAATCCTGTTAACTTGTAAAGGGAATTACAAACCGTTGGAAATGCAGCATCATAAGAAGTTCCTTCTCCTTGGGTAAACCACGCGGCTCTTTCTTGACCAGCACCCATATCTAAGACTTTAATTGGCAGCTCTTTATATCCTGTTTGTGCTTGTTCATATTGCATATATACTTGATTGCCCAATTCTAAACCTCTTGAGAAAAATTCTATACTACTCCCAAAATTTCCTCCACCAGCCCAAGCATCTTCATGGAACGTTAACTCATTTTTTGGAATTCCTAAGCCTTTATTTAACCAATTATAAATCTCTTCTAGATATTTATTTGTATTATAATCTTTTGGCGGAACAAAACAATGTTGCCCCATCATAATAAATCCTACAAAGTGACCTGTCACTCCGATATTGTCTACGTCGGAAAACCTTAAACAAACTTGAGGTATAACTAATGGATTAACTGGAGGTTTAACTTCTCCTGAAACTACAAATGGTTGAAATGCAGTTATGCTTGCTATAGTAAAATCAACAGAAGGATTCCATCTTGCAACTACGGGCATTCTTTTAATTGGTGTATATCCAAACTTCTTAAAAGTTTTTGAAAATTTTTCCCAGACTTCTAGATATTCTAATTTGTTTTTTGCTGGTGTTTTTCCTAAAAATCTAAATCCTCCAGAACATTGAGGATCATCACAAATTATTCTTTCTGTTGTTGTCCAAAAGAATGTTCCACATTTACTACACTTCTTTCTTTTAAAATCTAAATTTTTTAGTGTTTCAGTCGGATAATATTTTTGTGGCTCTTTCTGAGCTATAATTTTAAATTCTTTTTTCATTTCTTTGTCAGACAACATTTTTTAGCTCCTCTAAATTGTCAAGTGTATAAATCGAATATATTCCATGCATATTTAATGAATCAAATACTCTTTGTGGCAACTTATTAATTTTGTCATCTTTGTCTGATATTATAGTTATAAACTTGTATTCGGGATTAAATTTGTTTAATGACATAAATTGTCCTATTAATTCGAAAATTGGTCCCTGATTCGTTTTTAAATTGTTTTCAGATAACATATCAATATTCTTTATTTCAATCACTTTATTTGGATATATAAATTCATCTACTAATCTTGGAATATTATATCCACAGATAGAATTTTTTATTATATACTGAGATTTGTGATCAATTTTTAATTCATCCAATAACTTGCTAATAAATATCTCCCCATTATATAAAAATTTATCTAAAAATTTACTTTTTGTTTTATGTCCTGAATAATTCACAAGTAGCCAATATTTCATTGCTATATATTTAATCATATTTTCATTATTTTTTATGCCACCCATACTATAACTAATTGAGGTTAATTCATTTGCTGATCTATAGCTTTCTTTTAATAGATTTAATATTTTAAACCAATTTGTATTATGCAAAATTATAACCGGGCTAATACTCTTAAAATTATCAGTTAAATCATTAACCTCTTCATACAAATTTTTAATATCTTGTTCTGTTAATTTCATTAATTTATAATATTTTTATTGTTTATAAATCTGGCGTGCGTTTCTTGTGTCGTGTCCAACGGAAACTTAATTTCATTTTTTGATTATTTATCTACACTCAAAACTTTTTTTATAATACTTAATATATCCTTGCGCAATCTGTTTCTCTTAATTTTCTATCTTCAGCTATCAATTTCAATTGGTGACAAATTGTAACCGTTTCGCTTCCTTCCTCTTTAAGTCTTTGACTTAGCTTATTCCAATATTTTCTTGCTATTTGAAAATCCTTTTGTTCTGTCAGAATTGCTATTATATCAACAACAGAAAAAAACCACTCATTATTATGCCAAATTCTTCTAATCTTCTTATTCTGAAAAACTACAAGCGATTTATTCTCATCCATAAAATTAGTATGTTTTTTAAATTTAAAAGCATTGCCCTAATTTTTCTGAAAAGTCTACAAATAATCTAAAAATTTTAATTACTTCTGAAGAATCCAGTAACGAGTAACTGCAAGAGCATGCTTGTTGTAGCTTTTTGTTGCATTGAAAAGAAAATTTCCAAAACCAATTGCAGGCTTGACAAGATACTTTGCAACACTCAATTTCTTCCCATGCCTTCTCATATAACCGTCAAGCTTTTGCTGATAAATCTTTATTTCAGCAGGAACAAAAAAGAAACCTCCCTTAGAAACAATTTTTAAATTTAAATTATTCACATTTTCTTTCATTTCAGAAACACTAAGGGGAGCAAACGGACCGGAACGAACATAAAAACCTTCCATGTGCTTAACACCAAGGCCTTTAGTAATTCCTGAATACATCAAGCCATACATAGAACCCTTACTTTTAAAGAAGAGAATAATTTTTCCATCCTTAGAAACAACCCTCTTAGCTTCCTTAAGAAAAATCTCAGGATCAGGAACCTTCTCCAAAGAGAAAGTTATAAGCACAAGATCGATAGAATTATCCTCAACATTTTGTATTTTATCATTAAATGTTGTGAAAGAAGGTTTTTTGGTCTTGAACTGAACAAAATCTGCTGCTTCCCTGCTTAGCTCACAACAAACCAACTCGTGGCCATCAAACAACTTTTCCAGCTGCCTTATAACAGTTCCATCATAACTAAGCAAAGCAAGAACTTTTCTCTTGTAAGACAAATAATCCTTAAGAACTTTTTTTATATTATCTATTTCATCAGCATCATAAAACTCGTAGTCAGTGCCCAGCTTGTAAGCTCTTGATACAAATTTCTGATGCATCCTCAACTGATTCAAAGTCCAGTCCTTAGGAAAAACACTAGACTGCATCCTCTCAGACTTCTGAACATACTTATTATAATGATAAATTTCTCCCAACTCTTTTTTAGGAGGCATAGTAGGGGCTTCTGCAGGAACACCAAGCATCATATAACAAACAGGAAGCCAAGGATCTTGAATACCTAATATTTCTTTAATTTTGTTAACGTCACCAATGCCTGCCATGCAACAGCTACCGTAACCTAAATCAAAAGCCTTTAACTGCATGTTCTGAACTGCAGCTGCTGTAGCCTGAACATTAGAAAAATTCTCCTTATTAAATTCCATATCAACAATAACAACAAAAAGAATAGGGCAATTAAGAACAGTCTCCTGAGCACCAGCTTCCTTATGAAGCCTTTCTATTACTTTTTTATCATTAACAATAACAACCTCCCACTGCTGCCTGTTAGAAGGAGCAGGAGCTAAAATGCCTGCATGGAGAATTTCCTTAACTATAGAGTCAGGAACTGGATCTTGCTTGAAAGTTCTAATACTTCTCCTTCCTGATAAAGCATCTGGCAAATTCATAAGACCACCCTAATGTCATAAACACCTGCCTTAAAAAGAAAAGACAAGGAACGACTAAAAATACAGAAAAAAGGTCTATTTTTATAGCTTTCCTTTTCGTTACCACTCTCCAAAACTTACTATTGAAAGGATAAATTAAAATCGCTAAAGGCATTAAAATTTGCACAGGACTTTTGGACAAATGAAACTTTGCCTTTCCTCTTCTGAAACACCATGATAAAAATTCTTTAAAGTTTCTTGTCTTATGATAGACAAACAAATCAGGCTCGATAATTATTTTATATCCTTTCTTTTTTAATCTTTTAGTTAAATCTGTGTCCTCCCCTCCATACTTCATATTAGGATTGAAACCATTAACATCTTCCAGAACTTTTTTGTAAAAAATAGAATTACCAATGGATATAGAGTCATTCTTATTCAAACCCAAAGCACCGCCAGCAGGAAAACCAAGACAAGCAATGCACAAGCCTATATAGCAAGAATCTTTAGGAGGAAAAGCGCTACCACCAACACCAGAAACATTATTTTTTTCTAAACTGCTGACAAGCCTTTTTAACCAGTCCCTAGGAGCAATGCAGTCAGCATCAGTAGAAGCAATAAGCTCGTTTTTTGCTAACTTAATTCCCAGGTTCCTCTGTACAGCAAAACCTTTTTCCTTAGACTTGTGAACTTTTACATTTTTGAATTTAGAAGCTAATTCAGCTGTCTTGTCTAAGGAAGCATCAACAACAATTATTTCATATTTGCCCTTTGGATAGTCTTGACTAACTAAAGAATTCAAGCAGTCTTCAATATTTTTTTCCTCATTATATGTAATTACAACAACAGAGACTGATTTCATAAATTAAAATTTTCAGTTAAACTTATATTAGTTTCGTTCTTTTTACAAATTTTGAATATTTTACATCAATTTCTAGGAAAGACTTATAAATTTTATAAATTTCAATACCTCAATAATATTATGAAAAGATTAGAAATAAAAATTGACTGGTCTATAGTGTTTTGGATTTTTGGATAGGAGTTATTATACTATTCTTATGGTTTTTAGCTAAAGATCTTGGTTATATAAATACTCCAGCGATAATAAAGGCAATTCCTTATGGTGTCGGTTTGGTTACTCTTATGGCTGTAGTTAAAAAGCTTGGAGAATATTCATATAAAGTAGATACTGTAGTTATTGCAGTAAAGGAAATTAGAGATGATGTTCATAGCTTAGATAATAGAGTTTCTTTATTAGAGAATAATTTTAGCAGTTTAGATAGAAGGTTTAGCGTTATAGAGTCAAGAATCTAGTTATTTTTCCCCAACAACATAAAAAAGGTGGGCATACAATAATTTAATTGGCCAAACCATAGGCATCTTCTCAAACTTGTACATACTATAAATCCATTTAGGATAAGAATTATTCTTCATAAAATCAATAGTGTTTGCATGCCACTTCAAATTTTTTAGCTGTGATTCAATTTTATGAAATTTCATATCCCTAAAACCTACAGTATCAGGCCATACAGGACAATTCATAACACCAACTTTAACTATTTTCAATCCATTGTTACTCATTAATTTTTTAACCTTTTCAGGATACAAAAACATCTTGTCACCATGAGTCCAAGGAACATTCTTGAAATAATGCAGTATCCTGTGCATCGGAGAACCTACATTATAACCATTAACACACAACAAGCAAACATGTTTTTTTGAAACCCTGATAAATTCCTTCAATATTTCATCATAATTCTTGTGCAATGACAGAGTATTAAAATTCCAGACAAAATCAAAAGAATTATCTTTGAAAGGAAGTTTTGCCAAGTCGTTTGTCTTTTTAGCGGTTACCTTAAATTTTAAATCTTTCCAAACTTTTACTCCTTCAGCCTCAGGATTAACCAAAGTTACATCACAACCTGCTTCACCCAAACCTAAAGAATACAGAGAAGGCATTGCCTTAAGCCCGGGAGCAGGAGCTTCCAAAGCAGTCTTAATATTATACCTTTTAGCTATTTCCTTAAGGTTTTGTGCAATAGAAAACCTTTCATAATCCAGCTGAAACGGCTCATTCTCAACTTTCATAAAAATTCAATACTTACTACATTATTAAAAGTTTTGCGATCTGCATGAAAACACAAAGCTTTAATTTAGAACATACAAACCAAAGAAGCGATGATAAAAATAATAATAAAAAGTCCGCATAATTTAGAAGAAATAAAAGGAATGATGAAGATTGACATGCATTCTCATACCACTGCTTCTGACGGCAGAAACACAGCAGAAGAATTAATACAAAAAGCCAAAAATATGAATATAAAAATAAGCATAACAGACCACAATGAAATAAGCTCTAGCTTAAAAGCGTGCAGAGAAAAAATAGGAATACCTGGAATAGAAGTTACATCAAAAGATTCCATAGATTTTCTGGCTTACTTTTACAAAGAGAGAGACATGATAGACTATTATACAAAATACATAAATGGATATCATCTGAAAAACAAAGGATTTAATATGAGAAAACTAAAATGGAGCACAGAAGAACTAATAGAAAAAACCAAGGAATATGCAACACTTCTAATATTGCCGCACCCCTTCTCAATAGGACCTAAAAACAGCTACAAATACTCACAAAGAAATAAATGGCTAGTAAACAGACTGGAAGGCATAGAAGTAATTAATTCTATAATGTATCCCAGCATAAATTCAAAAGCAATAGAATGGGCTCATGGAACAGCCAAAGGCGCAACAGGCGGAAGCGATGCCCATATGCTGAAATTTCTTGGAAACACTCTAACATGCTCATATGCAGACAACATTGGAGAATTTTTAGATAACATTAAAAACAAGAAGAATTATGTAGTAGGAAAGAGCGTGAGCAAACTTCACAAGTGGCATTCAAACCTTGTAGTGTTCACCAAAAACTTGAGCTGGTAAAAATTATGACAAAATACTATGTTGGAGGACAGGCATTAATAGAAGGGGTGATGATGAAATATAAAGATAACATAGCCATAGCAGTAAGAAAAAAGAACGGAAAAATAGCTGTCAAAAAAGAGAAACTAAAAATAAAAGACAGCAAAATACCATTCTGGAGAGGAATAATAAACCTGTTTGTAATATTATACATAGGAATCAAAGCTTTGAATTACTCAAGCAACATGCAGCTAGGGAAGGAAGAGAAAATCAGCACAAAAGAAATGGTATTCAGCATTGCATTTGCGGTTATTCTCGCAATAGTGCTATTTAAATTCCTGCCATTATTGCTAACAACAATAATAAACAGAGCAGCAAACGTAAATAACATCTTATTTAATTTTATTGACGGAATAATAAAAATAGTATTATTTGTTGGATACATTTATTTAATATCACTAAACAAAGAAGTATACAGAGTCTTCCAATACCACGGAGCAGAACACAAGGCAGTTGCATGCCATGAAAACAAGAAAAAACTTACAGTAGAGGAAACACAAAAATTTTCCACAATACACAAGAGATGCGGAACAACATTCGTGTTTCTAGTGTTATTCATAAGCATAATAGTCTATTTATTTATACCTAAAAATTATAATTTTGCAACAAAGCTAGGCCTGAGAATAATTCTACTTCCTGTAATTGCCAGCATAAGCTATGAGATACTAAGACTAGGAGCAAGATTCAGCTTCCTTAAAGCTCTAATACTTCCAGGATTACTAATACAAAAGATAACAACAAAAGAACCAGACAACAAGCAAGTGCAAGTAGCTATCAAGGCGCTAAAAGCAGCGGTTGATCATGCTTAATATCCTGTTTGTTTACATTTTTATTACTGCTTTTCTGCGATGGCATTAGAGATGAAACAGCATTTTCCAAAACAGCATCAGGAAGATACTTGATAAGCCTTAGTGAGAAATAATCAGGATACACTTCTATTAATCCACTCTTGTAGGAAGACACAATATAAATAGCTGAGTTTTCATTCAGAATTCCCTCAAACAACTTAAACACAGCCATGACCTTCATATTATCTGAGCTAATATCTTTCTGGGCAGCTCCTAATTTCTTTGATAGGAAAGCATTCGAGTCTTCTGAAGCTAGAAACTCAAAAGCTTCATCATTACTTAAAACAATTCCCGACATAGAAATACTCTTAACAGGATCAAAAATCTTTTTATTTATAATAAATATCATCAGATTGTTCAAATTATCAGATGCTAAATTTTCCCTTAAATTTTTTAACTCTCGACTGGAATAAATTTTTACTGACTGCACATTGTTAAAATCCTTAAACTGAAAAGCAAAAATCAATCCATTATCGTCAATAGCTATAACTTTATCATTGCTTGACAAGCTTTTTGAGAATTCAGCAAAATTAAGAGCTGCAAAGCCAGCAAACAGCGGAATTAAAACTATAACAATATTAAGCCAAACAGAAAAAGAAAAGACAACAGATGCAAAAGTCTTTGAAATCCATTTTTTTATCAATACAAAAATTATAACCGGAAGAAGGACAGCCAAGAAAACAGCTACGGCAAGCAGCAATGGCAGAAACAAGAAGGCCAGAATAGATAAAATAACTACAACTAATAAGACAATTGTTGATTTAGAAATATCCTTTAAGCTCATTATTTAGTCCAGACTGAATTTTCTTGAAAAATAATTATCATTCTCCTCAGATTCTACAACGAAGTTTGTGAAGTCTACAACTGTTTCCACAAAAACCTCGCTTTTCCTTTGTATACCAAAACCCTCTAAAGATGTTGTGTATAAATTATCACAGCTATTCGGGGGCAAATTTACAGGATACTGAAACTGCCTTTTAATACCATCTATCATTACACCAACATAAAATCTGTTCTTGACAGAGACTTTTGGAGAAGTATTACAGAACCTTACTCTAAATATTATATCATTGAAATTTTGTGAATCCACCAGATCAACATCTGAAATTTCCAAATTAGGGCCGTACAATGAAAGATTTAATACTGACCTGAACCTGTTATTATTCTCATTAGTCTCTAAAATCCTATTTGCAGGATCCACAATAGCAAATGCGTCAACATACCTAACATTCTCCAAATACGGCTTGAACGGAACACTAACATCAGAACACTCACTAGGCTCCAACCTGCCGTTCTTAAGCTCATTAATCAATCTACCATGCAAATAAAACCTGACATCAAAATTAGAAACTGCATATCTTCTATCATTATTGCATACAACAGCAACAACCCTGTTAGCTAGAAAAGGCTTATTATAACCCTTATCATGAATATTTACACCCAAATCAGCCAAAACCAAATCAGGAGCTTCTGTAATAATTTTTCCTGTCATGGAATTATTCAATGAAAAAACAAATGTGCTAAAAACAATTATAGTTAAAACAGCCAGAAACTTAATTATACCTCCCTTATTTAGCATAATTAAATAATTATTTAAATCCTATATAAAACTTATTATACAGCATGAGAGATATAGCATACAAGTACGCACTCCAGAATGCAGTAAAATTCGATGGAAAAGCAAATGCTGGAGCAGTAATGGGAAAAGTTCTAAATGAAAACCCAGAACTAAAAGAAAGAATAGCAGAACTAAAAAAAATAATTAATTCTGTAATAAAAGAAGTAAACTCAATGAAGCTGGAAGAGCAGCTAAGAAAACTAAAACAAACAGCCCCAGAACTTCTTGAAGAAAAAAAAGAAGAAAAAAAAGAACTAAAAGAGCTTCCAGGAGCAGCAGAAGGAAAATTTGCAACAAGAATAGCGCCAGAACCATCCAAGCATCTACATTTAGGACATGCACTGACATTCTTGATAAATTACCTGTATGCAGAAAAATACAAAGGAAAATGCATACTAAGGTTTGAGGACTGTAATCCTGAAAAAGTAAAGCAAGAATATGCGGATAGCATAATGGATGATGTGAAAAACTATTTAGGAATAAAGCCTTCAAAGGTTGTCTATATTTCAGATGATGCTGAAAAATTATATGATTATGCAGAGCAATTAGTCGACAGGGGACTTGCGTATGTGTGCTTCTGCGACAGAGAATTAATGCAGGAACTAAGGCACAACGGAAAAGAATGCAAGTGCAGAAGAAAAGAAGCAAAAGAAAACAAAAAAGAATGGAAAGCGATGCTTGAGAGAAAATACAGAGAAGGAGAATGCACACTAAGGTTGAAAATAGACATGAAAGCAAAAAACCAGACAATGAGAGATCCTGTTGTATTCAGAATAAGCTACACGAAACACTACAGGCATGGAGAAAAATACTGCGCGTGGCCGATGTATGATTTCTACAATGCAATAGAAGAACACCTACTAGGAATAAATTACATACTAAGGAGCAGCGAGTTCGGGACAATGAGAACAGAGTTACAAAACTATATAAGAATGCTATTCAAAATGGAAAACCCAAAAGAGATCCAGTACGGAAGATTCAATGTAAATGACAAAATAACACAAGGAAGAGAAATAAGAGAACTAATAGAACAGAAAAAAGTAATAGGATGGGATGACCCAAGACTTGTGACATTAAAAGCATTGAAGAGAAGAGGAATAGAAAGAGAAACATACTACGAACTTGTAAAGGAAGTAGGACTAAGCCCTACAGAAACAAATCTAGATTTCAGCGTTCTAGCAGCGATAAACAGAAGAGCACTTGACAAGAAATGCAACAGATATTTTGTTTTAGTAAATCCTGAAAAGATAAGAATAGAAAACTCGCCAACAATAAAAGTTGAAATAGCGCTGCATCCTGACGACCCTAAAAGAGGAATGAGAAAAATGGAAACAGACGGCTATTTTTACGTTACAAAGCAAGATTTAGACGAACTTAAAACAGAAGGAAAACTGCACAGGCTTATGGACTGCATGAATTTTATTTATAAAAAAGGAAAATTCATATTTGACAGCACAGAATATGAGAAATACAAAGAAGCAAAAAACAAAGGAAAAATAATACATTATTTACCAGTTCAAGACAATTTGATTAAGTGCAGCATAATGATGGAAGACGCTACTATCGTCGATGGACTGGCGGAGAGCGCGGTGAAGAATGTTAAAGTTGATGAGAGAATACAAGCAGAAAGATTTGGCTTCTTAATACTTGACAACATAAAAAACGGAAAATATGAATTCTGGTTCTGCCACAAATAATTATGTGTCCACCTAATTGTAGAAAAGCTTATAAATGTAGTCACCTAAATTATTTAAAATTCTTTCTTATTGGAGAAATTATTTCTTCCAAATAAATACTGACAGAATTCTTCAAATCCAAAGGGTGCACCTTCTTCTCCAAAAAACTCTTTTCAAGATCTTCATATCTTGCGAAGGAAATATTACCTCCAAATTTCACGGGCCTTTTTATATCAAAAGATTTTATTCTAGGAAATATTATTAATCTACATATTTCCAAAATAGAATTACCTTCAGCTATTCCTTCAGGGCAATAACTTTTTCTAATTTTTTCCTCTATGTTTTTCTCACTATCGTTTATGCTTATCATAGACTCAGGAATAGAGCTGCTCATCTTAGATCCTGGACCTTGAAGAGAAGATATCAAAGGAGTGTGAATAAAGACAGGAGTGTCGTAATTTATTTCCTTAAATAACTCGATACCCAAGGCATGTATCTTTCTTTGTTCTATACCTGCCTGAACTAGATCGATATTCAGGTGCTTGATATCTGCTATCTGCATCAAAGGATAAATAACTTGGCTGACTTTGGCGTTTTCTACATCTCTAGCAACTTGTTGCATGCTTCTCAAAGCCCTATTCATCGTAACAGATAAAGCCATCTTCATGACATCATCAAGATATTCAGATTTTTTTTGGAAACTTGTACCTACTACGAATTCAGCATTCTTTAAGCCGGCAGCCTTAAACCCCTGCTTCCATAATTTTACTTGCTCGTTAATGAAATCCCAGCCACCTTTCTTATTAAGCCATGCATGCCAGTCTGCGAGCAATACTTTAACATGAAAACCTGCGTTCTGCAAATCCAAAAGCTTAGTAATAGTTACTAAATGCCCGAGATGTATTTGGCCTGAAGGTTCATAGCCACAATAAGCAACAGGATTTTTCTTTTTTAATATGGAGCTTAATTTGTTTTCATTAAGAATCTCAGCTATATTTCTAATAATCAAATCAAGCTTTTTATCCATCAGTATCCAACAAATAAGTCTATATTTAAAGCTTATTGTGAAGTTTTAGAAATATTATTCACATTATAAAATTAGTTTATTTAATTTTTCTATCCTCTTAAAATCCTTATCCAGAGTCACTAAAACACAATTATTCTCTATAACCTGGCTTGCAATCAATAAATCTGCTAATGGCAGCATTTCTCCCTTATTTTTACATTCCTTTTTCAATTCACTTAATATTTCTGCAGTTTTTTTTGTTACTTTAAGCACATTGAATTTATTAATAAAAGACATTGCTTTTTCTTTATTTTTAATCTCTTTGTTTTTCAGGCAGTGATAAAATTCAAAATAATTAATAAATGTAATACCTGCAGGCGATGGGTAAATTTCTACATACGTTTTTATTTTGTCTATTATAATTGTGTTTCTTCTTTCTAGCTCTATTAATACAGAATTATCAAAAATTAGGCTCATTTTCTAAATCCATGCTCTTTTCTTGATTTTTTTATTTCGCTTAATAATTCAGACGCTTCCTTGTCTGTTAATAATCTCTCACCTTCTAGAATTTCTTTCCAAAATTCTTTTGACTTAAATTCATACTCATTTATCATCTCTCCCAATAATTTTCCCATTCCAAGCCTATTTTTAACAGCAAGAAACCTAAATTTATACCAAACCTCATCATCTACACTCTTAATTGTCTTTGTTGTCATATTGGTATTCAAGTTTTACTATTGCTTGGATAATTATTAATCTTATATCTGACTAAATTTTTCTATTTTTTATTATAAATATCTTTTATAATCAGATAAGTATCTCCGAATAAAATATTTTATAAATTCATATTCCCCCTTAGAGTCAGCTTTTTTAAGTGCTTTATAATAAGACCTCCTATTTTTATAATCTATAATAATTAATGGATATTTATATTTATGAAGAATAAAGTTTGTTATAACTCTTGCAATTCTCCCATTGCCATCGCCAAAAGGATGTATTTTGACAAATTTGTAATGCATAAGTGCGGCTAGCTCTACAGGATGTTCTTTATATTTATTTTTATTATACCAATTTAGAAATTTATCTGTAAAGTTCTTTACGTCCTGCCAATCAGGACATCTATATTCCCCTACTTTTACATTATAATCCCTTAATTTGCCAGCAATATCAGGCTTAGATTCTAGGAATATTCCTTTATGCCATTTTAATATTAATTGCAGGCTTAATTCTTTCTTTTCATTCAACATATCAAGAAAAATTTTTGAATGATTTATAGTTTCCTTAATATCGTCCAGCGACCTATTTGGGGCTATTTTTCTTTTTATTATATCTTCTGTTTCTTCCTTTGTTATCGGTGAGCCTTCTATCGCATTAGTATTGTATGTAAAATTTACTGAGAGATTTATTAATAACTCTCTTTTTACAGAATGAGGATATTTATTCCATTCTTTTTTATAATTATTCCTGATTCTTCTAATTTTCTCATATACTAATTTTTTACTTTCACTTTGTAACTCTTTTTTTAGTTTTTCAATATTTTCAGGTATTACTTTTCCAAGATATTTCTCTTTTGTTACAATTTTATTATTTTTCCTATAAGAATGCTTCAAATAATAGTATCCATTTTTATTCACTATTTCCATAATTATTTTTACCCTTACATTTATTTAAACTTTTCTATTTTTTATCATATTGTAAGGGCAAAGTAATTATGATGCTGCACTGCACTCCATTGTGTAATTACCCACATAACTTCCCTGTATCTGAGCTGTAGGAACATGCAGCCAAAACCTGTACCACATACTGCTTCCTGCTGTCAACTGGTTTGAGAAGTTCCTGTTTCTTACTGCCAACTTAGGATCACCATCTTTTATTAAAGTCAAGTTGAATCCCTCAAAGTTTGAATCTTTCACGTTCTTGCCCAAATATGTGAAGTTCCATAACTCTCCAGACACATCTGTAGCATTACCATTAGTTTCATTAGTCATCCAAGTAATGTTTGTAATACCCAAAACATTTGATCCTGACAATAAATGATCTCCCTTTATAGTTATGTTAACTGGAGCTGTATTTGTAGAGTCTGCTGTCACATTATAATGGGTCCAGTTAATACCTACATTTTGATTGCTTCCACCAATATAACCTTCGAAGTTCTTAGAAGCATTATATATAACTCCTTGGGATAAGGACTGAGATAATCCTTCACCGAAACTAATGTTTAATGCTGCATCACTCCATATGCAAGATATTGCTGTAGGCTGTGCCGCAGTAGGTATAGTTATATTTGCTGATCTGATCATTGAACCATTCAGTCCATCATTGTCAATAGGAACTGCTGTAACATTCCAAATTTCTCCTGCTTTCAACTCTTGGTTTACTATCTTGCTGTAATTACCGATATGGTTATTATAAAATTCATAGACCTGCTCAGGAGTCAAAGTTCTGTTAAAAATCATGAACTCATCAAGAGTGCCATTAATATCGTCATTAGTTCCTCCTGATTTTCCTCCTATAGTAATCACTGAACCATCCAACCATGTAGCATTAACCATAGGACCATAAGATGCAGATGAACTTGTTGATTGTGTCCCATTAAATATGACAGTAACGTTACCAGTATTTCCATTTCTTATTACAGCAATAAACTTCTTTTGAGGATTGCCAAGCTGAGGATTTGAAGAAAATGTTGCGGAAAACTGGTCAAGACTTGTGTTTGTTATGTATACTTTTATTTGTAGTTGAGGCGAGTTTAGAAGAGTTGCCACTCTAGGACTATATCCTGTAGGTGTGCCGCCGCTTGCATCATATATTATTCTCTCGTTTCCATCAACGTTATCTCTTACCTTTCCTTCAGGATCATACCAAAATATCATACTCCAATTTACCATTCCCAACAATTCATTTGGAGCCCCTACTCCTGTAATATTCCTTATCTGCAAGAATGAATCTATACTTCCGTTGAATCTATAACAACCTCCAATTGTACAGTTCTCATTTGTATATTGGGCACCAGTGGAAGCATCCCATGCCAGGTCATAAGAGGATAAATTGTGATTGTAGCCGCTGAAATCAAATGTTGAAAAATTATCCTTTGAATATATTGGATTAGTAAATGGTACATTAAGCAAGGTAATTGATGTCTGATTGTTGTACCAATTATAACTAATATTGTTATGGTTAACCTGATAGTTTCCATCTTCATCTACAAGTTTTGTTAAGTTTGCTGTTAAATTATCTCCCACAGATATATCTGAAGGAAGTATTTTAACAATGGAAATATTAGGCGCATTATTTGCAACAAATGTTACATTTGATGTATTGTATGCACAACGATGTGCTGTATCGCATACGTAAACTGTCCATGACCAAGTACCATTAGGAATGCCTGAGACGTTAATATATGAAGGAGCATTATTTTCCAATGAGTAAATGTTTGTAGCATTCGGTTTTTGTACGCCATTACTCCAGTTACCCCAAATAGTTGCATTCTTTAAACTGTTACCTCCTGCTGTAGGCGTGAAATTAAAGCTAATATTAAATCTAGGATCAATTATGGTAGGTTTTGTTCCGGGTATTATTGAAATAGGGTAATTTAAATTAACTGTCGGAGGGTCTGTACTTATAATTGTAACACTAGTGGACCTAACCATTGATCCATTCGCACCTGTTTTATCAACTGGAACTGCTGTAACATTCCAGACTTCATCCACTGCTGTTTCTTCCTGAACCATTAAACTGTAATTGCCCTTACCGTTGTTATATATCTGGTAAACTTCTTCAACACTTAATGTTCTATTATATATCTGGAACTCGTCAATTGTACCATTTAATCCTCTGCCTCCAGAACCTGATATTGATGGAATACCTAAAGTTGAATATAAAGTAGTAATATTATTTACAAGCGGGCCGAATATACCACTCTGGCTATCTATTGATGTACCATTGAATAAAACACTAGTATTTCCTGTATCTCCATCTCTCAGTATAGCTATAAACCTAGTTTTGTTTGCTGCAGAAGTGTCCCTGAATTTTAGGTTATCCCCACTCAATGTCCTGTTTCTGTAATAAACGAATACAATAAAGTTTGCTGCATTACCTCCACTAAGATAATCTCTTCCAACTTGAACTTCTAAACCAATAAATGCTGCATCATTTATTCCCTCTCTTCTAGAGTAAACTACATTCCAACTGCCTAATGCTATCTCATCTATAACTCTACTCTGCTCTGCATCATACCAGAACAATATACTCCAGTCTCTCATTCCCAAAGTTTTGTTTAAAGGATCGCTAATGTTAATATAATTAGTGCCGTTAAACCTGTAGCAGCCACCAATAGTACAGTTGTCTGTAGTATATTTAGGCAGTCCAGAACCATAAGTACCCTGCTTAGCAGCATACACTGTTCCTGCTAACACATTATCACTAAAGTCAAATGTTGTAAAATTATCCTTGGAATAAATGTGATTAGTGAAAGGCATATTTAACAGCAATAAAGGCGTCTGGTTAACATACCAGTTATAACTCACATTATTAACCTCCACCATATTATCTCCATCAAAGTCAAACAAACCACTTATATTTGCAAGCAAAGTATCACTAGTATTTGTATCAGCAGGCAGTATAGATACATTTGTTATATTAGGAGCATTATTGAACACTAAAGTATAATTAGTACTGTTAAACCTGCAGTTATTTGCTTCATCACAAATATAAACATTCCAAGTCCAAGTACCATTAGCTATACCTGAAACATTAATAATTGTATTTGACCCGCTAGTTAATGCAGTTCTGTTTGTGTTATTCGCTCCGAACACTCCCTTGTTCCAATCTGCATAAATTGTAGCACTCTTAAAATTATTATCCCCAATCATAGGAGTAAAGTTGAAACTAATATTAACACTAGATTTTGCAACAATTACTTCATTATCTGTGGGGTTGTTCAATAATGGTCTAGGATAGTCTGCAAATGTTGTAGTTGTTGAATTATACAAAACGCTACCAATTCCACCTGCTTCTGGATCTCCAGGATCTGAAGCAGCATCGCATGCAGCATCTGAATTAGCTAGTTGAGCTACACCTCCATAAATTGATACAAACGAACTAGTGTTTGAAAGAGACTCATAAATAAACAATACTCTTCCGCCACCACCACTTCCACCACCGCAGGCATCTCCAGTTCCTCCAGCAATTCCACCGCCAGAACCATGAGCGAAAATCTTGGTATTAGAATCCATAAGAATAGTCTTTGCACTTAATATAACGTGACCTCCGCTGCCGCCTCCACCTCCAGAATTATCAGTACCATCACCATTACTACCATTCTGTCCTGAAACATTAAGTATACCTCTAATACCGATCCATCCAGCACCTGCACTTATCTTAATACCCCCACCTCCAGGACCTCCTGCTGCTGCTGGATTATCACCATTGCTTCCACCACCACCAGCACCCATAAACAAATATGTATCATCAGCAGATCCTGTAACGTTGGAAGGAACATAACCTTCATCAGCTGCACTACGACCTCCCCTGCCTCCAGCACCTCCAAAACCTCCACCTCCGCCACCTGCACTATCGCCTGTAGATGCTCTCTGCGTGCCAGAACCTCCTCCCCAGTTGGCTACGCAACCAGCAGCACCTGTCTGGCCTGTATTATTCTCTCCTCGAGTAGAACATGTTGCAGCAGTTACCTCTCCAGCACCTGCTCTGCCTCCAGCACCACCACCACCTATCCTTCCAGAAGGATGAACAGTAAAATTACCCTCGATTCCATTATCCAAAGTAATATTAACATAACCTGTAGGATTAGTAGCTGTTCTGTTGCATATACCAAGAATACCATTACTCATAACTTCTATCTTATCATAGTCAATGACTTCTCCACATAAATATACAAGACTACTAATAGATAATGTAGGATCAATGAATACTTCGTCATTAGGCTTGAGTCCTGCATCTGTGTAATTTTTAATAAGGCTAATGTAAACAATATTGCTGTGCACCTGCTCTATTTCTATATTAAATCCATTTTCTCTTTCAGCTCCAAAATCCAAAGTAAACTTACCTGTTACAAACCTTCCATAATATTTATCTTCAACATTAATAGGTGTGCTTGAGCTGAACCTTACTGTGGCATTAAAGTCTCCTGCAGGAAGCAAGTAATTATATCCTATCTTCCAAGAAGGATCACCTAATATTTTGCTCTGCCTGAATTTTCTTCCTAACTTATCATTCTTTATTTCTGGAGAATCAAATTCAAGTTCTACAGCAGTGTCCTCAAGTGATGCCGCATATGTAAAGTCGTCTTTTTCTACTAAAGGTATAGCTTCTCCGAAAGATTTTCCATAGATAATAGGCTTATGTATCACCAATGTTTTAAGATCTTTTCCTTTAACTGTTATCTCATCTGCTGCAAAACTAAGCCTGTCTATACTCACTATCTTTTCTACAGGGACACTTATTCCTACTTCATCAACAATTTCCTTTATAGATTTATTAGATTTTACAAACTCAGGAACCTCAGGTATTGTTGCATTATCTATACTGTATTTCTTTTTATCTTCTGATTTTGTTTTATTTTCTTCTACAGTTACATTTTCACTTTCTTTAGAGATATTTTTCTCTTGCGCAAGCACTGACTCTGTCATATTATTCAGGGTTTCATTTATTACAGGTTCCCCACTATCCTTAATTGAAATATTATTTTCTGGTTTTGGCACTATTTCTGTTATATTTAGTAATGAATCATTTGTAACATCCTTAACTACGAAACCTACAGGACTATCTAAACCAAACAAGTCATACTTTGCATTCGCCAATATAAGAACTGAAGACAGAGCAGCAACAAGAAGTAATACAACTACAAGCACGTTACCATTTAACTGCACACCACTTCTTACGCTTTCAAGTCTTGAAATCTTTTCTTTACATGACCTTATCTGCTCGTTATACTTGTCAAGAGTCTGCCTTGGAGTAAGTCCCTGCAGCGACCTATTAATTCTTTCCTTGTAATCTTCATATCCTAACAATCCTTGATAATACTGGTTTCTTAGAGATTCAACTGCATTAACTACCTCTAACTTTCTGTTCTCAATAAGCTGAATCTCCCTTCTCAGCCCAGCTGCTTCTCTTTTAGCGTCGTAGTTTTTCATTTAACCTCTTTTTCTTAGCCCTTTGATATGCAGTCCACACAGTCCTATCATTCCTGTTTACAATCACAGCTACATCATGGTATGAAAGAGAAAAATTATCCTTCAGATATTCGCAAATTAATTCCAAAACCCCGAATACCCTATCTTTGAATATTGAAACAGGAATAAAATATTTTGATCCCTGCCACTCAAGTTTTCTGTTATATTTTTTAAGAGAATTATTGTAAGTTGACCAAATAGTCCTATCGTCTCTGTTAAGGATTACTGCAATTTCATGATAAGAAAGACTAAATTCCTCCCTGATATATTTCGCTATTATTTCTAAAGAACTTAGTTCCTTCACATTGAAAATATTGCAAGGCAAAGAGCCATTGAAAGATTTTTTTTCTTCAAGATTTTTTACAATTTCTATTACTTCTTCGATATTATTCTTTGCATAATCTTTTTCTTTCTCTAAAAACTTTAAGAACAAATTTATTGCTTCTGTATTTTTAGAACTAGCAAAATCTCTAGAAAAATTACTATATCTATCTCTTTTATTCATTTTTTACTTATTAAGTAAGTAATTTTATATATAAATTTATCTATTTTACTTATTTTGTAAGTAATAATCATTTAATATTATATATAATTAAATTAAAAAATTATATACTTATTATGTAAGTATTTATATTTATTATTATGTTTTATCTACTTAATAAGTAAGTAATATATACTTATTATGTAAGTATATTAACTTTTATGCTAACAGAAATAGGTTCTGTCAAGAAACTCGTCAGTTAGTAAAACCTTTCGCATTCATCAACTAAAATTAAAATTTAGAAAATGTTATAAGGCGGCTAGTCATTTATTAATTTAATAAGATGGTTAACGAAGCAGGAGATTTACACTTGACAACTGGGTTTATTTTAAGATTAACAGCTACAGCTATAATCGTTTTGTCTTTACCATTTTTAGTTTCCAATCCATCAAATGTTATAGCACAAGTAATTTTTGCTTTCGGAAACTTTTTATTAGTAATAGGAGCTAATGTAAGATGACAGACCCAATAAAATTAATACCATTAATTATAGCAACACTAAGTCTAGCTATAACCTCGTTTTTAAGGAAAAAAGACTGGGCCTTAGTAGCATTCGTAATATGGATTGTAATTTTTGTATTAACATTCTTTATCTTTAAGTAGAAACTACAAAATTAGACAATCAAAATTAACTGATTAATCTGCGACAAAACCGCGAAACAGTAACAATAAAATAAATAATTTAATAATCTCTAGTAAACAGAACTGCTAGTCTTTGAAAATAAAACAATTTAAAAATTATGCTTTCTTGAATTTAGCCACAGTATCAAGAAGATCAACATGGCCCATAAACAAAGCCCTGCAACAATACCTTTCCAAACCCAATTCATCCATTACTTTCTTAGGATGCTCTCCTTTAGAAGTTCTATCTTTAAAATCCTCATATAAATGAGCTACTGGTTTGCCGCAGCCCAGACAACATATTGGAATAATCATATCAATTGAGCAGTAAACAATATTTTTAAACCTTTCTACAGCTTAATCATACTGACCCTTGACTTTGTGTTTGTCGGAATTAATAATTTCATTGTACTCAACTTCCAACTTAATTAAATCTTTATTCTTTCTTGTAAGAAACTTAAATATTATAAAACTTCCAATAAATAATGATGCAGCAATAAAAATTTTATTATCTATTAATTCAATCATTTTTGCTTTACCTCAGCTGTATTTTTGCCTTCCTTTTCCAAATCAATACCCAATTCCTTCAAGGCATTCAAGTGCAGACCCATAAGCTGCTCAGTAATGTTCACCAATTTCAGCAATTCTTCCCTTTCCTTGCTTAAAGTAGTGAGGCAACCCTTATGGAAACCTATTTTTTCATCATTTACCACATAATCTTATTTATTTCAGTCTTTATAAAATTATCCCAAAATAAAACATAAAGTTTACAGAAAACTTGGTTTAAATTTTTGAATTTTGCATCTATACTAAAAAATAAACTATAACCTTTAAATATTTTTTTGAATGACAAAATTTATGAAAAACAAGTCTAATGGAACAGCTGGGGATGAGCCAACGCTAGAATTAATAGCTACTGAACTTTATATCAGGCTGGACCAACTGTCTGGAGAAGTAATTGCTGCAGATGATGTTGATAACGGCGTGAGAAATAATATATTAACAGGCTATGTGTTCAGAAATAACGGCGCATCCAATATATATTTCACCAGATCAGGGCTTGAAGATTTATCAAGAGAGATGAGATGCAGGCTGGGAGCAAAATTGAGAAAAGCACTCAGACAATTATATTATGACAAAGAATTCAAAACAGCTGAGGACTTAAGAGCTGATTATCCTGGAATTGATCCAGAAAAATATACTGCCAGAGACGGCGAAGAAACTTATTACCTCGCAGATGAGCTAATAACCAGCCTAATAATTGCAGGAGAAAAAATACCTGCAACGCAAATAAAAGACTTTATGCAAAGGCTAGCTGAAGAGGAAGGAATACAAACCATGAGATCACCAACAGGACAACTTGTTTATTCTTCAGCACAAGCTGCACAAATAAAACGCTTAACTAATCAAGCTGAAATAGAATATTTTAAACAAAAAGAAGCAAATAAGCCTAAAGCCAGCAATAGAAAAATAAGGAATTAGCCAGAAATTCCCTTGCCTTATTAAGAATGTTCCTAGTATTCTCAAATTTAATCAATTTTAAAGCTTCTTCATAGATGCACCACCTATAACCATCATGCTCTTTGCTTAATTTTATTTCCTTGCTGCTAGTCTCTGCGAGAAAGTAAGTAGCTTCTTTGCTTATAAGCATTCCATCTTTTCTGTAAAACCACTTAATAGTTTCCTTAAAGCCTTTTATAAATTTCAAATTGGTTAATCCTGTTTCCTCTTTGACTTCTCTTTTTACTGTATCTTCAGGATTCTCATCCTTTTCAATCAAGCCACGAGGAAAGTCCCACGATTCTTTGTAATTGCCATGAGATTTTCTATAAAGAAGAAGATAAAAAACATTATTTCCTTCTTTTCTTATTATCACACTTCCGAATGATCTTTCATGAGGCATAAAATTTTATTTTTTAGATAAAATATATTTTTTATTGTGATCCATGTCACTGAACTGGTCAGCAGAATCTATCAATTTTCCGCTGCAGCTTCTTCCGAAGGCCATAACCTCCACGCGACAGCCAAGAGCACGCTTAAGATGCTCAACCAGCGGAACATAATCACCATCACCACTTACGAGCACTGCAACATCAAGCTTAGGAGCCAACTCTATAGCATCTATAGCAATGCCAACATCCCAGTCCCCCTTCTTAGCTCCGCCATAAAAAACCTGCAAGTCTTTTAGCTTAACTTCAAAACCTATCTCATCCAAAGCCTTATGAAAAAGCACTTCATCTTTCTCATTTGCCTTGACACCATAAGCTATTGCCCTGACAAGCTTTCTTCCCCTTACTGCCTCCTTAAGCATTTCCTTGAAATTCACCTTAGCATTATACAAAGCCCTTGCAGAATAGTAAAGGTTCTGCACATCTACAAATACGCCAACTCTCTGCTCTTTATTTATCATTAAAAATCTTATTGAGATATCATGTTTTTATACTTTTGGTTTTTTATCATTATATACTTTTATAATAATATACAAAACATTAATATACTATAAAAGTAAGAAAATAATAGCTATGACAAAGGTTTTCATAAAAATAGAAGGATTTCTCTGCGAAAGATGCAGCCACAAGTGGGTTCCGCACAACATATCCAAAGAACCTACAGTCTGCCCGAAATGCAAGAGTCCTTACTGGAACAAGCTAAGAAAAAGAAAGTGAAAGAACACTAAAAACATGAGCAAGAAAATAAAAAATCAAAAAGGCGGAATGCACTGCGACAATACGAAAGCCAATGCAAACAACAAAAAATCACTAATATACCTAGCTCTCTTATTCCTATTTTTTTTAATCATAAGCACTCTAACAGTTTACGGCCAATCAACGCTATATCAGGGATTCGGAGCTGCAACTGCCAATACCACATTATCAGCTGGAGGCATTATGAATTATAATGCCAGCCTGGGCAGATTTTTGTCGCTGGATTTTGATGACTCTGTTGACGTGAACGAATCATTCTTTACAATAAAGGCAATAGTATTATCAACCTCAAGAAATATCACAATGCAGTTCATAAACAATAACAATATCACTAGTGTAAACGTTACAGACAATACAATAACTTACTATAATGCCTATAATGCCACAGACATAAAATATGAAGTTCTGCCATACGGCATAAGAAAAACAATAACATTACACAATGGAACAGCACCTAGAAATTTTACTTTCAAAATTGTTACAAATACATTGAACTATACATCTTCTCATGGCTCTGTTGTTTTAAGAACAAGCATAGGAAACATCAGGGCATTAGAAATAGTCAAGCCATACGGATATGACAACTATACCATAAATACAACTAATTCATCAGGAGATATAATACAATATGTTCTAGCACCAAGAAGAGTAGATACAAGATATGCAATCAGGTCCAATGAGAACGGCTTATTTCTTGACCTGTTCATTGACACGCCGTTTGAACAACTCTCATTTCCAGTAACAATAGACCCGAGTGTCCTGTCAGGAAGCACAATAGAGGTAACAGGCAAAGGAAATACAATGCAGACACTACACAATGAAATCAACAACACGAGATTTTTTAATTATGACAATGCCACAGGATTCGTAATATCCACAGCAATAATAAAAGTCATAGCAGGAGGAGAACTAAATATCTACAATGTGTCATTAAACTTCAACAGCTCAAGCACAGGAGAATTTTACCTGCAAAATTACGGCAACCTAAGCATAAATTACAGTAGATTGACATCATTAACAGCTGACGGAACTAAAAATTATTATATAGAAGTAAATCCCAACACGACATTTAATGCTGTAAACTCCAATTTTACATCTATAGGCTCAGGAACATCAGGAACAACCACCAGTGGCATATCAATAGACAACAACCACAGCGTCATGAAGCATAATAAGATATTCAGCACGAATTCAGACCCTTCAGGAGGATATCTTGTAAGGTTTGTATCAGGAACAAACCACACTTTTGAGAACAACACACTAATAGTCACAAGAGACAATACCAATGGAGTGATTATATCACCAGCCATGAACAACAGCCTGCTAAGATACAACGTGATAAACATGTCAACACTAATAACAACAGCAGACAGCGCCATAGAAGTCAGCGGATCCAACATAACAATATCAAACAATACAATAGCAGGAAAAGGACTAGGAATAGACATAGACGGTTCTAGAAATATCACTGCAGAGAACAACACCATAGATATGATAGACAGCAACAACATAACCATAAGAATGCAAAACAGGGCAGACAATAACTTAGTTTACAACAATATATTATACGGAATAGCATCCATCTCCAACTCAAGAAATGTTAATATCAGCTTCAATCTCTTTAACATAACAAGGTATACTTCCAGCAGTACAGGCCTGGCAGCTATAGAACTAGTAAGCAACACCAGCTTTACAGTAATAAACAACAATAACTTCAGCATATCAACAGGACTAAAGTCTGGACGCTTTTACGCAATTACAACAAGCCAGGCATTATATAATAACATAACATTCAACAAAATAAACGGAACAGACAATACGAGCCACGCTATATACCTGCAGACAGGCTCTAATAACACTTATATAATTTCTAATATTATAGGGGTTAATGGAACAGACATAGGCGTATGGCTTCAAGATTCAAATAATAATTCTCTTTTCAACAATAATATAACAATGACAAATTCAGACAAGCTTTCAGGAGGAGGCGATGCAATAAAAATACAGAATGCAAACAATAACAGCATTTATCTTAATACTATATATGTAAATATCACAGGCGATGGAGGCGGGGACTGCATAGCAGGCCAAGGATCACTACAAAACAGAATGTATAATAACACATTTTCCAAATGTTTTGGGTACACTATAACTTTGGACAAGGGAACAAACAACAGCCTGATATTCATGAACAACTTCACAAACAAAAGCAATATAATAGATGACGGATTTAACAACAGCTGGAACACATCATCATCTGAAGGCGGAGGAAACTTATGGCAGGAATTTGACAGGCCGATAGAAGGATGCTTAGATATAAACACTAATGATTTCTGCGACATACCTGTAAATGTAACAAACACCACAGCCAAAAACGTGACCAATGACTACCTGCCCAGGATCAGCCTGCTGAATTTAAAAGAATTAAACGTGAGCACCAACTTGTTTGATAAAACTATAGATTCAGACACAAATACGAGCTATACAATAACCATAAGAAATGACGGAGACGGAAACCAGACAGAAAACATAACAGTTTACGTATTTAACTTCAACAACGCTGACACAGCAATGTTTAATGATACAAGCACAAATTTTACAATAAGGAACATTGCCGGAAGGGGAACAAGCTTTGAGACAACACTACAAGTAGCAAGCAAGTCCATAGGAAACTATACAGCAGGAATCAGAGTAAACATAAGCAACGATGCGCTGGCCAACAGCAGCATCAACATAACTACAAGCATAATAAATATATTCTTCCTGCAAAATTTCACGTTCGGAGACAATCTAACAGCATTATTCAAGGGAGCAATAATAGGAGGCGATGTAAACAATGACAGCTATAATGATGTCATAATCTTTGGAGACAGCTCCAGCTGCACAGACTATGCTGTAAACAGAAGCGCTGACTGCTTCGGAAAGGTGTTCATCAATAATGGAACTGCACTCGCTGTCAACAACAGCTGGGGGATAAACCTAACTGGTCTCGGGCAACCTTCAGGAGCGTTAGCTGACATAGACAGGGACGGAGACACAGACCTTGTTGCTATGGGAAGAGATGCAAACAAAACAATATACACACAAGTATTCCTTAACAACGGCACAAGCTTTGCAGAAGACAGAGTCTGGGGAATGAATGCTACAGACTTGTATTTAGGCAATGTGCAATTAGGATACATCAATGAAGACGGACTAATAGACTTATTTATTACAGGATGCAACTCAACTTCCTGCCCAAGCTCCAGCGGCGGTGTTTACACAAACAACGGAACTTCTTTCATTTATAACAATACTTACTCAAATAATATAACATTCCTTGCATTCGGGTCAAGCATTTTTACAGATGCTGACAACGACAATGACTTAGACTTAGTCATGTCAGGATGCCCATCAACAAATGATGAATCAACTAATTGCGGTTCGGGACCATTCTCTCAGTTTTATGAAAACAACGGAACAAGCTATGTGACAAACAGCACATGGAGCGTTAATTTTGTATCAGCATTGGCATCAATAGCATCCGGAGACATAGACAATGACAGGGACATGGACCTTGCATGGTACGGCTACAACGGAACTGTATTCAGAATTATTTACCAGAATAACGGAAGCGGCTTTGTAAGAAACACCACATGGGAAGTTGATCTTGACACTGCAGCCAGAGGAGAAGCACAATTGGGCGACGTAAACAATGACGGCAAACTTGATCTTGCTGTAGCAGGATGCAACACAGGATCCAGCTGTTCAGGCACAGACATAATCACCAAAATTTACACAAACAACGGCACAAGCTTTGCTTCAAACAGCTCATTAAACAATAATTTAACAGCACTGGACTTTTCAGTGCTTTTATTGATGGATTTAAACAACGACACAAAGCTGGACATGATACTGACAGGAAACACTTCCTCTCAAGCAAGATCTTTTGTTTACACAAATAAAATTGAGAATACGAATACAAGACCAAACAGGCCTCAACTTTTCTTCATAGACCACTCAGATAATATTATAAATTTCAGCTGGACTTCAGGAAATGACACTGAAACACCTAATGACGGATTGTATTACAGACTAAGAATAGGATCCTCATCTGGCGCGAGAGATGTGATCAGCGAAGTTTTCGGTTTTTCAAGCAAACCAGCAGCAGGCACCTTCGGCAACATGCAACAGATGCGTAATATAACATTGGGATTAGACAACAGCAAAAAATATTTCTGGTGCGTCGAGACTATAGATACTAGCTTTTCAAGCAGCGGGTGCGCTACTGAATGGTTGTTTGAGCCCTCAACATCTGCTGCGAAAAGCAGTGAAGGAAATGGAGGAGGCGGAGGAAGAAGCTCAGGAGGCGGAGGACAAAGAGGATCATTACCTCCTGCTTCCAATGTCTTAAATATAGAAAACGCGAAAAGAGGATCTACAATAAATTACAAGCCTGAAAACAGGGAGTTAGGCATCATGGAAATCTCCTTCAAACCGTCCATTGACATAGAGGGAATAAAATTGCAGGTCATCAAAAAAAATGTAGAAAGTGAAAATTATATTGTTTACAAAGCATTTGAAATACTTGCTGTCAAATCACAAACCAACCAAATACAACCTATAGAAGCTAAGGATATAGAAATGGTTTTCTTAGTAGAAAAGAAGTTTATAACAAATAATAAAGCCAGCCCTAATGACATAAAATTATTCAGGCTGGAAGGCAGCAAATGGGTTGCTAAAAAAACTAATTATAATGGAGAAGAAAACGGAAATCTGAAATATACAGCACAAAGCGACAAATTGAGTTTATATTTGGTAGGAATAGAACGCAGAAAAGAGCCAGCTGAAGAAGAAACAAAAACTGAATACAGCAAACTAGAGACGAAAGAATATGCAGGAGGAAGATTCAACACAAAAAAATTAATATTCTATTCATTAATAACTGCCAGCGGCGCGTTACTACTAATGATAGCACTTATACTGGCGCACAATAAATACAATGTAGATTTAGATGCAATAAAAGCAAAAAAACATTATAGAGTTAAACTAAAAAAGTGAAGCACAAAACATATTTTTTATAATTACAAGCCGAAAACCAGGAAAGCAGAAACAATAACAATTGAAAAATAAATTATTTTATTCCACCTAAAAATCTTAGCACCATCAAACTGCCAAACAGGAATCATGTTGAACAAAGCAAGCCAGCTGTTAACAAAAAAACCAATAAGCAAAATAGAGCTAAAAATAGGAAGAGAAACTACAGTTCCTACAGGCTTATCCAATAAACTAAAATTTCCTGTTAAAAACATAGCAGCTAAAAACAATAATGCCAATATTATATTTGTCAATGGACCTGCAGCAGATATCATGCCATTATGTTTATTATTATATTTAAATGCCTGAATCATTACTGCTCCTGGCGCTGCAATAACGAAGCCGAAAAAACTCATGATAACAGCCAGGAACAGCATCTCATCAAAGCTTCTGAACTCAGCCTTATACTTATACCTTTGAGCAACAACCTTGTGGCTTAATTCATGAAGAAGAAAACCAAGACCTACAGCAACAGCAGAAATAATAAAAGCCTTGAAGAAAAGCGAACTTAGCCCGCCGAGAACTATACCAAAAGCCACAGAAATTGCGAACCAAGCCTTTGTAATATCTATAATCTCTATATTTGAATAAGACAAGAACCCAAATTTTTTTACAGAGTAATTCATAAAAACTACCAAAGCTTTCAAGATTTTAAATCTTTTGTATATATTCTTTTTTTATTTTATTAACATATTTATGTGCCATGTGCATAGGCAATGGAAGCTTGTATGAAGGAGAAAGAACTTTCTTAATTATTTTAACACTTGAATCCAAACAAATATTATGGCCTGGAGTGATATACACAGGATTTGCAAACTCCTTGGCCTTCAAGGCAAAGCCGACAACATCATTATTTGCAATAATCTTATCCTCATCAAGCCTGCCAGCAACAAGTTCTTTAGCAACACCAATAACAGGCTTATTAAGCAAGACACCAACATAACTAGCCAAACCTATGGAACTTTTCTTCATAAAGCCATTACCCTTAACTATTAATATGTCAGGTTTTATGGATAAACTTCTATAAGACTCTAAAATTACAGGACCTTCTCTGAAAATTACCAGCTTTGGAGAATAAGGCATTATTTCTTCTCCCTCTATGTGCTTGACTTCTAATTCCTTTAAGTTTTCAATATCTATAACTACTGCAACACACTTGTAAGTCTTTTCTGAATAAGCTATATCAAAAGCGGCAACTGTCTTAACAAAACTAAAACTATCTTTAAGGCTAATACCTTTAGCTATATTACTCTCAATTTCCTTCAGCTCTTTTGGGTTTACTTGCTGATACATCTTTTTACCTTAAGTGCTGTGATAAATAAGATACAAAAGGTTTATAAAAATAACTGGGATTCTGAATTCTGCAGAGGTAGCGGAAAGCTGATACCATAGCGAGCCTTTGGGCCTATAAGGATAGGACAGAGTAATTTATACGTCCAACTAGGAGACACTTATAGTGCCTAAATGTCCGTCGAGATAATTGATGGAATGTCTTATCGCGGAAGGCTCATAAGGAGTTAAGCACTCTTTGCGATACCCGAAATGCTATTAGCACGGTTGGGTCGTTGGTTCAAATCCAAAAGGGTTGACGAAAGTTGCTCTGGAGAACTCCCGCTATACTCTGTATTTCCTTAGCAACTTTAAAATTTTAGATTTCTTTTCTGTATTGTTAAAACCTATTAAATTATAATATTGCTCTAAATTATAAGCAGTAATTCTATATCTTTTCTTTATTAATCCTTTATACTTGAAATTATATTCTCTGAAAATGTGATTAATTTTAAGTTTTTTTAATAGCTGACTTACTTGTCTTAGACCATTTTTATTTACACTATCTACAATTACTCTTTTACCATTTAAAGTAGACTCGTCATCATAAAAAGATCTCAACCATATTTGCATTAATCTTTTTCTTTTATAAACAGATTTATGAATAAACCAATTATAACTATCCCCTGTACCTAACTCTTTTAATTGATCATACACTCTTTTTGATCTAAAAATTACTTGGGTTTTATTCTTGGCATATCTAGGTTTTAAACTAAAAGCATCAAACATATTTCTCACAAATAATTCTATCAGAACCTTATTGTTATTACAATAACCTATAGTATATCTCATTCTATTTTTATAATATCTTCTTCCATGAACTATCTGCAGACAATTTTTTTCTATATATTTTGATAGCCAACCATCAGCACTTACATGCGAAGCTAAAAATATTTCTTTTTCCAATTTCATTTTATAATTAAGTGAGTTTTTATTTATAAACTCCACGCCCGTTCCTGTCGTGTCCAGTGGCCAAAGTGCATATAGAACAACTTTATGGGTAATAATTTTTTGGATAGGTATGTTAATAATCCTAGTTTGGTTCTTTCTGAAAGCTATAAGAATAATTTAGACTATTTTATGTTCTAGAAAGTTTTATATTATAAAGAAAAGATAAATTTTTATGACATTAATTTGTGGTATTGATGATGCTGGCCGTGGCCCAGTAATAGGTCCAATGATAATGGCTGGAGTATTAATAGAAGAAAATGATTTAGATAAACTGAAGTCTATTGGAGTAAAAGATTCTAAATTATTGACGCAAAAACAGAGAGAAAGGATTTGCAAGGAAATAGTGAAAATTGTTAAGGATTACAAAATAATAAAAGTATATCCTGAAGAAGTTGACAAAGCTGTAATGTCTGATGGAGTTTCTAATTTAAATTTTCTGGAAGGGGAAAAAATGGCTGAAATAATAAACTATCTTAAGCCAGACCAAGTTGTAGTTGATTGTCCAAGCAACAATAAAAAAGCATTCGCACAATTCTTGAAAAACAAAATAAAAATAAATTCCTCACTAAGATGTGAACACCATGCCGACAAAAATTTCGTTGCTGTAGGGGCTGCTTCAATATTAGCAAAGTGCGCAAGAGAGGAAGAAGTTTTATTAATAAAAAAGAGAATAGGAATTGACTTTGGTTCTGGGTATGTCTCTGATCCTAAAACTAAACAATTCTTGAAGGAAAACTGGAACAAATATCCTGAAATATTCAGACACTCATGGGCACCATACCAAGAATATGCAAGTGGGAAGAAATCTAAAAAACAAAAGACATTAGGTGAATATAAAGATGATCAATAATAAAATAGAAGAATAAATTTTTCTTTTTTATAAACCTATAAGGCTACAGCTCAAAAAATAGAAATGTTTATATATTAATAATGCTTAATTAATAATTAACAATTAGGAGGTTAAAATGATAGTAACAATAAGCAAAGGTCTGCAAATAACAATTCCTTCAGATATAAGAAACCATTTAGGTTTGGAGGTTGGAAGTAAAGTAGAAATAGAAGAAAAAAATGGCAATATATTAATAAAACCAATTGAAGAAGATGTGGAAGAAGTTTTTAGAGAAGCTAAGAATGTTAAACCGAAGCATAATTTAACAGTAAGGCAAATGAAAGAACTGAATCAGAGGATGTTTAGATGAGATTTATAGACAGCACAATCTTAGCTTATGCTTTTTATGAGAATGAACATCAGGATCTTTGTCAGCAGGCTTTAAGAGAAGGGGGAATAATAGATTCATTAAATTTAATTGAAGCTTTTAACATAATAGAATTTGAATCTAGCAGAGAAAGAGCTGTAAAATCGATAAAGTCAATTTTAAAATTAAATTTAATTATAATTAATGTGGATGTTAATACAGTTTTTGAGGCTATGAAAAGATCAGATGCAAATAAAAAATTAAGATTTATAGATTTAGTACATTATACTATTGCTATGCTAAATAATTGTGAATGTATTCTAAGCTATGATTCAGATTTTGACAATTTAGATATAAAAAGACAAACTCCTTAATTCTCTTCTTGCTGTTTATATAATTTTATGTAAATCTCTCCGAAATGCTCTTCCTGATTTAGATCTACTTTTTCCAGATTGGATAAATGCAACAAGGGAACAAATGTTGCTAATTTTTCCTGTTTTTGCCCACTACTTATTAATTCGCTAAAGGTTATCACAGGCTTCTTGGCAAAAACAATTTTTATCTTTTCATAAAGCTGCTTTATTATCAAAGTTATATCTATAGGCTTTTCAGGTATTGTCATATTTTCAGGAATCCTATTTCTTTCAGCCAGCCTTAATAATCTTCTCTCATTCACTTCCAATGCCTTTTCAAGAGCGCCTATAAGGTCATCAACACTAACTTTTTTCTTTCTTGTCTGGGGAGTTTTAATTGTCAATTTTGGCTCAGCGTCCAGAATTATTTTTTTATCACCAACAAACTGGTCTAATTCTTCTATGTCATCTGAAGGGAACATTAAATTATCTAAAGCGGCTATACCTTCTACAAGAAGCTTTTCTGATTTAATTTTCAATAAAATTGCAGACGCCAAAATAACTTTTCCTGAAATGAATAAATTTGATTCCTGCATTTTTTTTATGGTTTCTAAATACTTATTTGACAGTATTGAAATATCTATATCCCAAGGATCCATCTCTCCAGTTTTTATTAAATCTAGGATTATAGTCTGCCATGTAATCTCATCCTTCTGCATCAACATTTCAAGTAATTTATCCTGCATATAATGGATTATATAATTATTTGTTTAAATATATTGTTGTTTATTCCAAAGTCAATAGAATATGTTTTTTATCTGGTACTGTAATTTGAATCTCTTCTCCTGATTTTAAGTTTAGACTTTCAATTATATGTTTATTCCCATTTTGGTCTAATACCCCGCAGCTTGCTGTGTAGTGAGCATCAGCGAACGACTGGATAGCCTTTGTCAAAAATACGTTTTACTAAGTAAATTATTCTAGTATCCATTTATATACTGGCAGTACTTGAATTTTTTTACCCTTTATATTTATTTCTTCAGTTTGTTCATAGGTTAGTATTATACCTTTTTTCAACTTGAATCTTTCCATAGCTTCAAGCAGCCCACCTATTTCTCTTTCTTTGTTGCTCTCATTCAGAGTATAACATACTTGTATTGCTTCTGTTATTTTTGTTTTGTCTTTTATTATGAAGTCGCATTCATTTTTATCTGCATAATAGTATATTTCTTTATTTTTTCTTTTCAATTGAATAAATACCATGTTCTCTAGTACTTTTCCTTTATTTTCTGAAAAGTTCAATCCGCATATTTGATTAAAAGCAGAGTCTATCAAGTATATTTTTCTTGGTGAATTAAGTTGTTGTCTTACTGAGTAAGAAAATTTCAACAATTCAAAAAATAGATAAGAATTAGCCAAATAAGATATATATTCTTTTACTGTTATCGCATTCCCCAATCCAATAGAATTTTTCAATGAATTATATGTAAATTGTGAGGAAATATTTGTGCTTAATATATTTATTAATTCTTTAATTATTTTTTGTTTTCTTATGGCATATCTAGATATAACATCTTTATACAAAATATTTTCATAAACTGTTCTGACGTATTCTTTATCTTTGTTTTTTAGGTATTCTGGCAGCCCTCCAGATATTAGATATTCTCTGAAAAGTTTTATCAGGCTAACTTTATTTTCTATAATGTAGAAATCATTTTTGTTTAATTTTATATCATTAAATTGAAGGAACTCGTGAAAAGAGAATGGATACACTTCAAAAGGCTTGTATCTTCCTGTTAATCTTGTTCCAAATTCTTTGCTGAGTAAAGAAGCATTTGATCCTGTTATTATGACTTTTTTCCCTTCATCCTGTAGTCTTCTTACAAATGTCTCAAATTTTTCTATATTTTGTATTTCATCAAAAAAATAAATGTTTATGTTATCATATTGCTCAATAAGAACTTCGTTAAGCATTTCAAAGTCCTGAGCTCTAAAATCCAAGAATCTCTCGTCTTCAAAATTGACATAGCACCAGTTTGATACATTTTGCATGATTTCCTTAAGTAATGTTGACTTGCCGCATCTTCTAATGCCTGTAAGAATTATTACTCTGTTATCCTTAAACCATTTTAAAATTTCATCAAGCAATTCTCTTCTAACAAAACTTTGTTTTACTGAAATATCCTGTTTTTGCCTAATTACTATTTTCCTTAAATTATCCTTATCTAACATACTCATTAGTAATGAGTACTTATATATAAATCTTCTCATTAGTAAAGAGTATAATTAGGAATAATTTAATTATCTTTAAGAACAAGCAAAAGAGTTGTTGATTAAATCTTTGTCTGTCTATTGTAGCGACAACATGACTACAAATGTAATGTTAGTGCAATTAATAGAAAGGTTTATATATTTATATTATATCAATTGATATAACATGATAACCGAGACAGAAAGTATGAATATTGAAGACATATTAAGATATCCCAGATTAGATACTGTTCTTATGGTAGAAAGTTTCATTAGAGAGCATGATGGAGAATTCAAGAAAAGGAAATTATGGGAATCATTGCCTAAAAAGATGATGTATCAGACATTTTGTGTTATAATCGATTATTTACTATATTCTGGAAAGATAGCTATAGACAAAGAAAGCAAAGTTGGTTGGATATATAATCCTGAACTAGCAAGAAAATACCATTCTAGGAAAGATTTAGGTAGAAAAAAATGAAGTTGCCATCAGATGTAAAATTTGCAGACAAGAAAGTTAAGGAAGCTTTTTATAAATTGGAAAATGGCGATGATCAAGAAAGAGAATTGTTTAGATTAATTAATCAGGCAATAGATAATATTGAAAAGAACGCTTTTTGTGGAATACAGATACCTAAGAAATTAATTCCTAAGGTTTACATTCAGAATTATGGAGTAACAAATATTTGGAAGTATGACCTTCCTAAAGGCTGAAGGTTAATTTATTCTATAGCTCGTGATGAAGTTATTGTAGTAAGCTTAATTCTAGAATGGTTCGATCATAAAGATTATGAAAGAAGATTTAATTATTAAGTTTTTAATCTCTAATTTTTATTCCCTTTCTCTGCATCTCTTTTTCTAATTGATCTTTGGTGTTTTGAAGATAGTCAAGAATTATATCAAGTTTATCTAGATATTCTGTGGTTTTTGAATTTAAATCATTCATTTTTTCTGTATACTCTTTCAGTCTTTTTCTTAATTCTTCTGATTTTGTTAACTTAACTATTAGGTCATTTGTTTCATTAGATATATCTATTAATGCTTTTTTTATTTCTTGTATGTCTTCAATATTCCATTTTAATGGCCGCAATACTTGATGATATACTTGGTAAAGCAAATCCTCATAAGTTTCGTCAAACATAGGAATATCCGCAGAATAGAATTCTTCGTAAAATCCTTTAAACAAGCCGCTCGGAAAAAACCCATTTAATTCTTCAAGAAAGTCTTTGCAATCTTTAAGAATGTCACGTCTACGATAGTTATACCATAGTGCTGCTTTTTCATCTGAAAATCTTGTGAAAAATACTAATGCTTCTTTTCCCATATCAAATTTCTTTTTATACGCTTGTAAATTTACTCCAGCAAAACTATAAGATTTAGCTTTTCTTTCTTCTGAAAATTCAAATTCCCATTTTTTTAGATTTTCTATCAGTTCGGCTAATTCTCCTTCTCCAACTTGAACTTCTTCTTGTTGTTCTTGCAATTGTTCTCTTTGCTTTATTGCTTCTTTTATTCTTTTCAATTCTTCTGGAATGCCACCATCTCTTGTTTTACTTTCTATTATTCTCTCACATCCTACAATTTCTCTTTTTAGTCTTGCTTCTTCACTTTTTAGAACTCCTAATGCCCCTGTTGCGATAGTTAGTAATGCGCCACCAATTAGAATTTTGCTTTTTTGCCTCTTCCAAAAACCCATACAAATTTAATATTTAAGCGAAATAAAAAGATTTCGAATTTGATTAATCTTAATGTTGTAGCTACATCCGGTCTACAGAGTATATATTCTAGTAAGACTTTTATTAGTTTTATGATGTAAAATGTAAAGAAAATAAGTAATTCGGAATGAGAACTAATACATAACATTAATCTTATAAAAGTAGAAACTCTTCAAAATAGTATGCCGACGTAGCCTAATCTGGTAAGGCGCTAGAAACTTTCGCTACTTGCAATGTGATTGTTGATGTATCTCGAATCCAGAATAGTAAACTAGTTCCGCAAGGAATTCTAGGTTCAAATCCTGGCGTCGGCGTTGTATTTTTATCTTTAGCCAATTAGATTTGTTTAGTTATTATCTTTTTAGAAACTATATGGTAAATTCATTTTTACTTCATTCCAATTTTTTCTGCTACTGTTTAGTGAACCTAACATTTATATAAAACTTCGTCCATAATATAAATTTATCATGAAAATTCCTGCAATAGAATACCTTAATAAGGTAAAGCTTGAGAGAAGCAGACACTACAAGCCACCACAGAACCCGCTACGAAAAGAAAAAAGATTAGACTCTACTGACATGAAGGGATGGCAGCAATCGGACAGAGAATAATTTAAATTTATTTTTCTATTTTTTACTAAAAGCTAGATCTAAATCGGATTTGTGTAAAAAGTAAAGTCTTTTGTGCTACTCTAATTTTATGGCTAGAAAAAAAATTTAATTGAGGTTATTTTTGAGCACTTATCAAACAAAGCTCGATCTAATCCAAAAGTATTTAAATGCCTTTCAACCTAAAAAATGTTAGAGGTGAAATAGTTACAGAAATGGAATTAAAGAAATCTACTAATAATTCTAACAAATATCTTGTTATTGCAGGAGTTTTAGTCTTAGCATTTGCATTAATACTTACAGGAAATAATTTTTTAGGAGATTCGAGTGTAGAAGAAAGCACAGGAGAATTCTTTCATACATCAACACAGAAGTGCACTGGAGGACCAGGCAAACAAGGAACCTGCCCTGCTGGATACATTTGCAGCGCTTCGATAGGCGGGACTTGCAGTAAGCAAAAAACAACAACACAGCCAACAAATGACTGTAAAGAAAGAATAACATGCACAGACTATAATACACTAATAACAACATCAACTTCTAAAACAGGCGCAACATGCCCTGCAACAAAAAGCCAGAAGTGTACAAACGGATGCCTTAGCACAACTTCTACTTCCCAACCATCTAGATGCATAGGACAATGCAAAGATTCTTCAGGGACATTACTAACAAATAACGATGGCTCACCTAAACTATATTCACAAATCTACTCTAAAGACACTGGAGAACAGTATAGCTATAAATTTATGCAGATAGGTCCTACATTGAGTGCGATGTTAACAAGATATAAATTAAGATTATTTAAAAGTGATACAGGAGATTTATTGAAAGATATAGCGCTAAATGGTGAAGGCAAGGATTTTACAATAAGCGGGGACAAATTTTATGTTGTTATACAACCGATATCTTATTCTCCTAATTTAGTATTAACAGCATATGATGCCTTAGCTAATAACCTAGGAGCTATAAAATACACCCAAGCATTGCCTGGAATATACAGTCCAAGAGTATTTAACGCACCAGCGAATAACCTGTATTTAGCATATGCAAAATCCGGCACTTTTTATGTCGCTAAGTTTAACACTGTAACCAAAACTCTGACTCCATTTGTGCAGAAAGCACATAATAATGCTGGAGGATTTGTTATGAATGTTAAATCTAATGGAGACTTCGCAGTAGCATTCAGCGACAAAGTATTCATGTTTACTGCTGCAGGACAGGAATTGCCTAGCTTTGATTTGAAGACAGTTGTTCCAACAACCACAAGTGTTTATCCAATGTCCTTAATTTTTGAACAAACTAGCCCTCAAGGGCTTTATGTAGCTTCAACATTCAATTTTAATGTAGTTCCTTGGAGAGAAAGCAGAGTAATAAAAATATCACCAGCCAATCAACTGCTTTATGCACTTACAGGACCACAAAGTGAGAAATTCTCGTCTCGTAATCTGAAACTAGCTGCATCAAAAGCACAAGATAAAGCCTTATTTGTTGCAGATAGGTCAAAGAGTGCTGTGTGGAAATTCGACAATAATGGGAAATATGTAACTACAGTAGTCAAAAATGAAGTTTTTTTCCCTCAAAATAATACATATGGTCCAGACGGTTTAATTACTGATGTTGATGTTGATAGTGTTGGGAATGTATATGCTATATATTCTAAAGACTATGTACCACAACAATTAAATAAATATAGTGCTTGTTAGATAAGTATTTAATTCTTTAATTTTTGTTTATACTATGAAAGAGATAACAGAACATAAATTGAAGAAATATTTTGAAGTAACAGGAAGAGCATTGAAGAAAGTAAAGATAAACCCGGGGATAAAGATAAACACAAAAGAAACTGCAGAAATATTCTTAGACATGGCACAAAGATACTACGAAGATGCAAAACACTTCATGAAAAAAGGAGACTATGTAACAGCATTTGCTGCATTAAATTATGCTCATGGTTGGCTAGATGCAGGAGCAAGAATCGGAGTATTTGATGTAGACCATGACAATGAACTGTTTACAGTAGACTAAAAAATGAAAACAATATGCGTAACTGGAAGCGTGGCAAGTGGCAAAACAACAATAGCAAAGGAACTATCTAAAAAATTAAAGTATAAATATATTGATGTAAGTGAATTAATTAAAGAAAATAAGTTACAAGGAAAATACATAAAAAAATTAGATACACATGAAGTTGATGCAGAAAAACTAAATAAATTTTTGGAGAGATTAATCAAAGAATCAAAAGAAAATCTCATAATTGACAGCCACTTAAGCCACTACTTAGATACTAAATACATAGATTTGTGTATTGTGTGCAAATGCGAAATAAAAGATTTGAAGAAGCGGCTGGAGGCGAGAGAATACAGCAAGGATAAAATAAGAGAGAATTTAGATGCAGAAATATTTGACGTATGCTTAGTTGAGGCTCTAGAAAATAAGCATAAAATTATTGTAGTCAATACATCTGAAAATAACTTGAATAAAAATATTAGTAAAATAATTAGTGAAATTAAAAAGCTCTAAAATTTTTTACTTGCCAAACCTTCTCTCTCTATTAGAGTATTCTTCCAAGCATTTAACAAAATCTTCCTTCTCAAATTCAGGCCATAATTTCTCAGGCAGGAAAATAATTTCAGAATATGCTCCTTGATACAGTAAAAATCCGGACAACCTTGATTCTGAAGTTCTAATAATAAGATCAGGATCTGAATCCAAATACAGATTTTTCTTAAAATTTTCTTCATTGATATTGTCAATGTCAAGCTTTCCTTCCTTAACCTGCTGCGCAATCTTTTTAGTGGCATCAACAATCTCAGCCCTTCCGCCATAAGCCATAGCAAAGTTCAAAGTATAAGGCCCATTATTAATTGTGGATTCCATCAAGTCTTTCATAGACTGCTGAACCTTTTCAGGAAACATGAAGATTCTGCCAATAAATCTTACTTTAAGTTCTTTTATTTTATTCCAATCATTCTTCAATTCTTTAAATGCCCTTACAAATAATTTCATAAGATAATCAAACTCTTTCTTAGGCCTGTCAAAATTTTCAATAGAAAATGTATATAATGTGAGCTCCTTTATATTAAACTCCTTGCACCATTCCATTATCTTCTTTATTTTTTCATAACCCCATTCGTGGCCTTTAAGTGGTTTTAACATTAATCTTTTAGCAAATCTACGATTTCCATCAAGAATGATCCCAATATGCTTAGGTACCTTATTATTTGTTGGTTCCATTCAATGAGTACCTTAAATAATATTTATAAACCTTACTAAACAAGATTAAATAATGTTTTGCGATATCACATTAATGGAAGAGAATAGTGACACTAAAAACTTTGCTAAGCTTTTAGGATACTCAAAAATTTACTTCAAAGATGACATCAAAAAGTTTGGAATGCAGGAAGCAAAAACATATTCGGAAGCAAGAAATTTAATAGAAAACAAAAGAATAAAATTACTGCTTAACCCTCATTTATTTGGAAAAAAAGATACATATTCAACAGACAGAATAGGACTTGATCACATAATGTGCGAGGCTGCAAGGAAAAATGAAATTGCTGTGGCTTTCAGCATTAACAAAATTAATTCAAATATAGAACTAAACTGGGTTATGAAAAGCATAAAACTGTGCAGGAAATACAAAGTAAAAATTTTCTTCTTCAGCTTTGCCTCAAACAAATATCAGATGATAGGAAGAATAGATTTCTTGAGCTTACTTAGGATTATGGGGATGACTGGAAATGAAGCAGATTATGCTTTAAGCCTCTGCAATTTTGTCTAAATTTTTATACTTATATAATACGTAAAATTATTTTTTATTAAGCTTTTTATACTTATATAATACGTAAATTATTTAAACTCTGTTTAATCTATTAATTGATGGAAAAACCTGGTTTTAGGCATACTAATCCAGCATTAGACAAGAATGATATACTAAGTATTAAAAAAATAAAAGAATTAATTTCTACATTAAAAGAGAAGCATAGCTTATCGCATGAAGAAATACTGCAGATAATACAGCAGGAAGCAAGCTTTCCTGTTTCAATTCTCAACAAAAGATTAACAGTGCTAGAATCTGTTGTAAAATACTTAAAAGAAGAAAGTAATATTCCACTATGCGATATTTCTAGGCTGCTCAAAAGAGACCAAAGAAACATCTGGCATGCATTCGACAATTCAAAGAAAAAACACAAATCAAAACTTTCGATTGATAAAAATTCTATACAAATACCTGTAGCAATTCTTGCAGATTCAGAGTTATCTGCCCTAGAATCGCTTGTTGTTTACTTAAAAGAAAATCTCAGATTTAGCTATCACGAAATTGCGCTAGCCATCAAAAGAGATGACAGGACTGTTTGGACCGCATACAACAACTCCAAAAAAAAGAGGAATAGATGATAAATTTAAATAAATTAACAACTGAGAACAGATTTTATATAGTTGCAACAATTTTGTTTTCTCTAATATTAATTCTAGCAGCTAATGCAGAAGCAGCAACATGCGATACTTGTAGCAGCTGTGACAGTGCAGCAGCAACGGCAAATAATTTAATACAACTAACTAGCAATATAACTTCACATGGAAGTTGCATAAACATAAAAGCTAACAATATTATTTTAGACTGCCAGGGAAATAGAATAGAAGGAAACGGGACAAGCGCAAACAGCAGCATACTAATAGATGGAGGATTTAATAATACGCTCATAAGAAACTGCAACATAACAAGCTCACTCTACGGCATAAACTCCAGAATGATAAACTTGTATAATCTAACAATAATAAACACAACAATATACAACAACACTTACGGTGTTGCACTAGGCGCATTGACTAATGCTAGCTTCTCCAACAACACAATATCAAACAACAGCCAAATAGACATTTACTTGAATAAATCAATAAACATAACATTTTTAGACAATCATCTAGTCAGCAAGATAACAATTGTTGAGTCTTATTCTACATTCTATAATCTGAGCTTAGGAAACTCAACAACAAACATCAATTTAATTAACATGACATTACTAGAATCTGACACCATGTCCAACACAACCAATGACATAGATTTTACCAGCAACAATGCAAATATACTAAACAATTCAGAAATATACAACAGGAGCACTTCAATAACAATAACATTCAATGATGCAAACTCAAGCTCTACAGATGCTTATACTATCCTAAGAAATAATGTGCAGTGCAGACCTCCAAGCTGCAACAAAATTTCCAACAATCCGAGAATTTTTAATGTTACAGGACTGAGCAACTACACAACAATAAATTTGACATGCGGAAGCTACTTAGCAACGAACATATCACTAGATGCAGGAATAATAAACAGCACAGGAGGAAATATATGCAATGGCGACGGAATAATATTGAATGCCAGCAGCATAGTATTTGACTGTAACGGCTACGAAATACTTGGAAACCACACAACAGGAGTAGGGGCATGGTTTAACAACATAAGCGACAGCTACATCAAAAACTGCAATGTAAGCTATTTCAGGAATGGTATAGTATTGAATCATTCGTCAAACAGCGTTGTGTTTAATAATACAATTCTAATTAACTTCACTAATGGTGCAGGAATAATGCTAAACCAAACCGGCAACTCCAATATTTCTTACAACAAAATAGAGACAAACGGAACAAGTGCAGCTGGAATAAAAATTTCCGGAAATAGAATAGGATCAACAAACTTCTTTTCTGATTATAATAACATAACAAACAATATAATTTTTACATTTACAACCCTTGCAGGAAGCAATGCAGAAGGCATAAACCTATTAAGACAGACAAGATTTAACAACATTCTGTCTAATAATATAACCACATTTGGAGGAACAGCAGAAGCGATACTTGCTTCACAGTCAACTTCAGGATCAATAGCGGACAATAACATAGCATTCAATAATCTAACTTCGTTTGGCTCTACAACTGTCACATTGGCGCTAACTGGAGTCTCTCATCACAATATAACTAAGAATGTTATACGCAGCTACGCTACTACAATAACTTCAGGACTGGACTTAAACGGAGATGGAGGAGCCAACAATGTTACAGAAAATATAATTTACACAGAAGGTGCAACAAGCACTGGACTGCCATCACACGGAATAAGGATGCAGAGCAGCGGAAATCTCATAATATCAAATAACATAACAACATTAGGAGTAGAATCTTCTGCAATATACCTCAGGTCAAGCACACTAAGGAATAATATAAGCGACAATAACCTAACAACCTACAATAATAATTCCCACATATTATATATAGATGTAGCGAACCAGAACAGGATAAACAACAATAAATTTGAAAGCACAGGCTATAATGCAAGTGCAATAATCTTTGGAACAGGAACCAAAAGCACAAACATAACATCCAGCACTCTGCTATCTACAGGACAAGAAGGAAAAGGAATATATGCAGTAGACACAACAAATGCCAATTACTCTGATTTAATAATAAATGCAACATCATATGATTTCTATCTTGCAGGAGCAAACGGCACAACACTAACTAATATAACAAGTGGGCTTCTATATTATATTAACTATACAAATTTTACAGCCATAAATATAACACTAAGAAACGAAAACGGAAGCATAAGATATGAAAATATTACAGTAAACATCACAAAAGAAAATGCTATAAACACTACGGGAAACATAGCAATAAACAGCAATTTCGTAAGGGTGAACAGCACAGCAGCTTGGGCGTTTAATACAAGCGCTAATATAACAATAAACAGCCTAACATTCACAAACCCAAGACCATTAATAGATTTGCAGGACAGCGGATCCTATGATTTCTGCGGAAGCTGTACAGAGATAAGCTACTCGAGCGGCATATTTACATTTTCAGTCAACACCTTTACTACATATTCAAGCGAGGAAACACCAGTATCAGGAGGCGGTGAAGGAGGCGGAGGAGGAGGTGGCGGAAATGGAAATGGAGGAGGAGATGCCAAACCTCAAATACCATTACAAGAAGAACCACAGCAAGAACCACAAGAACCTGAAAAACCTGCAGAAATACCTGAAGGGACAAAGATAATAGAAACTGAAGAAGGAGCTATAATAATACACTCCACAAAAGGAGAAGGAGGATCATATGACCTAATACTAAACACTACAAAAGGCATAGGCGAGATACTAATAAGATTCGTGAATGCAACAGGAGGAATAACTGTTCCAAAACTGGACATTAAATTAACAACAAAAGGTCCAATAAAAATAAATCCTGCAATAGATGTCAAGCTTCCAATAATAGACGGACTAAACTTCCTGCTATTAATGACTATAATAATCGCACTAGTATTCTTTACGGAGTGGAGAAGGCCGAAAAAAGACAATACTCTGCCACACCTAAGATACATACCATACAACTACCCAAAGGCTTATAAATCCTATAACAGTACAAAAAAATTGTGAGAAGAAGATAAACTAAATATTATATCTTTGTGAAATTATGAAACAAAAATTGCTGAAGCCGAGCTTAAGAGAAAAGAAAAGATACCTAGTGTATGAAGTAATAAGCGAAGGCAACATAGAATACAAGAAACTTAAAGAAGAAGTAACTGAAAAATTTAGAGAATACTTCGGAAACTTTACACTATCAAAAGCAAACTTGAACTTTTTAGAATTCCAGAAAAACAGGGGAGTAATAAAACTAAACAACAAATATCTAGACCATTTGAGGGCGAGCTTCTGCTTCGTGAGAAAGATTAATAAAGAAGACATTCTTCTTAGGAGCTTAGGAGCTTCAGGAATGATAAACAAATCCAGATCCAAATTTCTGCATAGAGGTGCATCATAGTGCAGCCAACAATAACACACCAAATGATGGGATATGACAGGAGCAGCACAATGTTCAGCCCAGACGGAAGACTGCTTCAGGTAGAATATGCAAAAAAAGCAGTCAGGCAAGGCACAACATCCTTAGGAATAGTATGCAAAGACGGAGTATTATTACTAGCAGACAAAAGAATTCTAGAAAAACTAATGATAGGGCAAAGCATAGAAAAAGTATTCCAGGTTGACGACCATATAGGAGCAAGCGCAACAGGATACTTGATGGACGGAAGGGTTCTAATAGAAAGAGCACAGCTAATAGCACAACAATACAAGGTAACATATGACAGTTCAATGGACATACTTTCTCTAGTCAAAGACATAGCAAACATGAAACAGGCTTACACACAGTTCGGAGGAGCAAGACCATTCGGAGTGAGCATACTATTTGCAGGAGTAGATGATGAGGGCCCGCAGCTTTACGTAACAGACGTAACAGGAATATATTTCCAGTACAAGGCAACAGTTATAGGCGAAGCAGAAACACAACTAAAAGAAATACTAGAAAAAGAATATGATTCGGAAATGAACCTCGAGCAGGGAATGAAGCTTGCAGTCAGTGCATTCAAGAGAGTATTCGGAAAAGACTTTGATGCAGACAGAATAGACGGGGCTTACATAAAAACAAGCGACAGGCAATTTAGAAGACTAGACAAGGAATCCTTAAAAAAATTGGCCAAAAAGGTCTGAATGCGATATGATCAGGAATGTAAATGAAGCAGTAATAGCGAAGGCAAGAAAAGAAGGAAAAGACTTTGAGATTCTAGTTGATCCACAAAATGCAGCAGACTTCAAAGCAGGAAAAAATATTTCTATAACAGATGTTGTTGTCAGCGAAGAGATTTACAGCGATGCAAAAAAAGGGTTAAGGGCTTCTGAAAAAGACCTTGAAAAATTATTCGGCACAGACGACAAACTAGAGATATGCAAAACTATAGTAAAAAATGGAATTGTGCAAATAACTGCAGAAATGCTGAGAAAGGAACTTGAACAGACAAGAAAACAAGTAGTCAACTTGGTGCACAGAAGCACAGTAGACCCGAACACAGGAAAGCCGCATCCTCCGCAAAGAATAGAAAATGCAATAGCAGAAGCGAAAATAAGAGTAGAAAACAAACCAGCAGAGCAGCAAGTAAAAGACGTAATAGACGGGCTTAAAAAGATCCTGCCAATAAAATATGAAATAAGAGAGCTTGGAATAAGAGTAGCACCACAGTATGCAGGAAAATCATTCAACACATTAAAACACTATGGAAAGCTAATAAGCGAAAGATGGGAAAACGACGGCAGCTTAAGCGTAATGCTAGAAATACCCGCAGGACTGCAAGAAGAACTAGAGGTAGATTTAAATAGATTAACAAAAGGCACAGTTGAGATAAGCATACTAAAGAAAAAATGACACAGGGAATAATGATCAATGACAAGGAACTTGTAGTTCCAGGACAAGTAATAGCAGAAAGCATGGAATATCTGCCTGGAGAAGACATAATAAGAGAAAAGGAAAAGCTCATAGCAACAAAAGTAGGCATGGCAAGCTTAAGCGGAAGACTTATCAAGCTTGTACCACTAACAGGACCTTATGTACCAAAAAGAGATGATATAGTAATAGGAAAGGTAACTTCTATAGGATTAAGCGGATGGAGAGTAGACATAGGGTGGGCATTTGAAGCAAACCTATCAATCAAAGATGCAAGCTCAGACTACATAGCAAAGGGAGCAGACCTAAGCAAATACCTAAGCCATGGAGACTACATAATGGCACAGATAGTAAATATTGCAAGCATGAAAATCATAGACCTTTCAATAAAAGGACCAGGACTCAGAAAGCTTGGAGAAGGAAGGATAATAAAAATAGGAAGCACAAAAGTGCCGAGAGTAATAGGAAAACAAGGAAGCATGATAAACCTGATAAAAGAATACACAGGGTGCAAAATCTCTGTAGGACAAAACGGCTTCATATGGATAAGCGGCGATAATGTTTACAAAGAAGATCTTGCTGTAAGGACGATAAAGAAAATAGAAAAAGAAAGCTTCATGTCAGGACTTACTGATAGGATAAAAGAATACTTGGAGAAAGAAAGTGGTAGCTTACAATAAAAGATTTGACGGAAGAAAATTTGATGAGCTAAGGCCCATGGAAGTAAAGGTAGGAGTTGTTCCTAGGGCAAATGGCAGCGCAATGTTCAAGGTCGGAAACACAGTAGCAATAGCAGCAGTATACGGCCCAAAAGAGTTGTATCCGGCATTCCTGCAAGACCCAACAAAAGGAATACTAAGATGCGAATACAACATGACAGCATTCTCAGGAAGCGGAGAAAGAGTAAGACCTGGAGGAAACAGGAGGTCAAAAGAAATTTCTCTAGTGACAGAAAAAGCATTACTGCCAATGCTTGACTTAAGCGACTACTCGGGAGCAGTTGTAGATGTATTCATAGAACTAATACAAACAGATGCAGGAACAAGGTGCGCTGGAATAACAGCAGCATCACTAGCACTAGCAGATGCTGGAATACCAATGAAAGACCTAATAACATCAGTATCTGCAGGAAAAGTAGAAGACAAGCTACTTGTGGATTTAACATATGAAGAGGACTCATACCCTCACGGAGTAGACATGCCTATAGCAATGTCCACAAGAACAGGGCAAATAACACTGCTGCAGATGGACGGAAAACTAACAAAAGAGGAAGCAGAAAAATTACTAGAAATGGCAACAAAGGCATGCAAAGAAATAAAAGAAATACAGATCAGAGCATTAAAAGAAAAATTCATTGGAGCATAAAAAATGTCAAGCATAATAAAACAACATCTTTTGAGCACACTCAAACAAGAAATAAGAACAGACCTAAGAAAATTCGACCAGTACAGACAAATAACAGTAGAACACGGAATAATTAAAGGTGCTGAAGGATCTGCGAGAGTCAGAATAGGAAACACAGAAGTTATAGCAGGAGTAAAATTTGAACTAGGAGAACCATTCCCAGACACGCCTGACGAAGGTACAATTATGGTCAATGTTGAACTAAGGCCATTATCAAGCCCGAAATTCGAACTAGGGCCTCCAAGCGTTGAGGCAATAGAACTGTCAAGAGTGGTTGACAGAGCATTAAGAGAGGGAGAAGCTTTAGATTTCAAGAAATTATGCGTTAAAGAAGGAGAGAAGATATGGATGATACTTATAGATATCTATCCAATAAATGACGACGGAAACTTATTTGATGCTGCAAGCCTGGCTGCAATATCAGCATTGAAGGATGCGAGATTTCCCAAAGTTGAAGACGACAAAGTAAATTATAAAGAATTAACAAGCAAAAAACTAGAGCTGCAGCACATGCCAATCTCATGCACAGTTTACAGCATAGGAGGAAATTTCATAATAGACCCGTCATATGAAGAGGAAGAGTTCTGCGATGCAAGACTTACAGCAGGAGTGCTAGAAGACGGGGCCATATGCTCAATGCAAAAGGGGGGAGACACAGGATTAAGCCATGAAGAAGTCAATACCATGATAGAAATGATAATAAAAAAATCAAGCGACCTGAGAAAAGCAATACCAAAATGAAGTACACAAAGTATGAAAAAGCAAGACTAATAGGGGCAAGAGCACTTCAGCTATCAATGGGAGCACCATTCCTGATAAAAATGGAAGAATATGATCTAGAGAAAATAAATTACAATCCAATAGAAATAGCAAAACTTGAACTTGAAAAGGGGCTATTGCCAATAACCATAAGAAGGCCATCACCAAAAAAAACAGAATAATTTTTTTATATGATAATAAAAGATTTTAGAAGAAGCAAGCTCGTATTCTGGAAAAACAATTATGTAATAGCAACAAGCAAAAAAAAAATAAGTATAGACTTAGAACCGAACACTGCTGAAATAATAAAAAACAAAATCATAGGATTTGAGATAAACAAGCCTGAAGACTTTACAGAACTTAAGAAAAGACTAAATCAAATAGATGAGCAAAGCTACAAAATTCTTGAAGAAGGACTAATAGCATCTATGGACAAGCCGTGGAAATTTTTCAACAAAGAGGCAAAGCAGATGCCAAGGCCGATGAGCGTTGTATACTCAAACAAAAACTTCGGCGTCAAACAAATATTTGTATTATCCCCAGATTCGAATAACTTTGAAGCAGCACTTAATGCAAACTTCCTAGTAAGCTCTGAGCTAAACAAAAAAATAAAAGGCGAGTTGAAGAATGAAGAAGAATTATTAATACTTATCAAAGAGGCATTAGACACAGTATTCGAGTATGTCAAATTTGACCTTAGAATGGGAGTTGCGTTTGACAACCACAACAACGGCAAATATATTTACAAAGACAAACAGCTAAATGAGCAGGAACAAATAAAATACGTGAAAGAACTTGTAAACACGTATAACCTTATTTATGTTGAAAATCCACTATACGAGGGAAATACAGAAACATACAAAGAGTTAAGCGAGGAAATAAGGCACAAATGCTTCGTGTGCATAAACTCCAAGATAAATGAGTATGACATGCATGTAAATGAAAAAAGCTTCAACACTGTGCTATTAAAATTTAATTCAGTATCACAATTTATTTCAGATGCAAGCAACTTCAAGGAAAACAATCTAAACATAGTTGCAGAGAACAACAGCAATGCAGACTTAATTGTTGCACTAAACATTCCAATAATAAAACTAGAAAATCACAACACACAATTAATTAGAAGATTAACTAACATAAATCATGAATTAATGGAAAAAAACCGATAGTTATATAAATAAGATATATTCTAATGTATGTATTAAAAAGGAGGTGTTGAGTTTGGCAGTAGAAGGCCTTGTAGAGACAGGAAATTTATTCTTAAAACCATTATACCAATTATGGCTAGATTTTGTTAGTGTTTTCCCAAGCATAGTTGTAGCAATACTGCTATTAATACTAGGATATTTTGTAGCATTCTTAATAGGACATGTTGTCAAATGGCTATTACAGAAAGTAGGACTAGATAAATATATAAAAGAAGCAGGATTATCAAAAGAAGTAGGGCATACTAATCTACCAAGCTTAGTTGGAGAATTAGTTAAATGGTTCGTATTCGTTATATTCTTGCAAGTTGCAGTATCAATATTGAATTTGAGCACATTAAGCGATCTTCTTGATACGTTCGTCAGGTGGCTACCAAACGTATTGTTTGCAGTAATAGTATTCTTTGCAGGAGTAGCACTAGCACACTACATAGACTTGAAAATAAGAGAACACACAAAGATGAGAGGCATGAGAGTAGTAAGTGGAATACTAAAAGTAGTGGTGCTTTTCATGGTTGTAGTTGTAGGCCTAGAACAAGTCGGTGTCAAGACAGGATTTGTGCAAAACGCATTCCTAATATTGCTAGGAGCTTTAGGTTTAGGATTTGCACTCGCTATGGGAATAGGCTTAGGTCTAGGATTAAGGGACGAAGCAGAAGAGATAGTAGCAAAATTCAAGAAGAACCTGTAAATTTTTTTATTTTTTTAATTCTTTTTTATTAAAATTCTAAAAACTAATTAAGAAATGTTTATAAATCCTCTAAATTTGCAAAATCTAAAGCCAAAGATGCTGAGGCAAAAAACACGCAACGCGGTTTCTCGACATCAGGCTAAAAAATAAAAATGGCAGAAGAACAATATCTTGTAGCGGCGGATGAGTACCTGAAAGTAGGACTGCATATAGGAACAAAGTTCAGAACAAAAGCAATGAGCCAATTCATATACAAGGTAAGATCAGATGGGTTAAGCGTTCTAAATGTACAGAAAATAAATGAAAGGCTAGAACTTGCTGGAAAACTGTTATCTCAATATCCACCTGAACAACTATTAATAGTCTGCAGAAGAGAAAACGGATGGAGCGCAGTAGAAATGTTCAGCAAAGTAACAGGAATAAAAGCATTTGCAGGAAGATACCATCCAGGAATATTAACAAACACAAAACTAGAAGACTTCATAGAAACAAAATTAATACTTGTAGCAGATCCGTTCCCAGACAAGAACCTTGTAGATGATGCAGCAAAAGTAGGAATACCAGTAATAGCACTATGCGATACAAACAATGAATTAAGCAATGTGGATCTTGTAATACCATGCAACAACAAGGGAAAGAAAAGCCTGGGACTAATATTCTGGATACTTGCAAGAGAATACATGAAAAACAGAGGAATGATAAAAACTTATGAAGAATTTTCTCCAAAAATAGACGACTTCAGCCCTGAATGATTTTCCAGCTTTGTTTAGTAATCCATCAAGAACAACCTTAATTAATTTTTCTTCCAGGCGCAGAAAAACAGCAAAGATTTTACTTTTCACACAAAGCCTATTTTCCGAAAGATATATAAATTTCTTCTACTATAAAAATATTGAGGCTCAAAATTAATATGGTTTTTGATGACAAAATGACTGTTATGCAGGTAAGGCCTAATTATTCTATATTATATCCATTCAAGCCAATACTTAAAATAGACAGAAAGAACGTAAAAACACAAAAACACTTCATATCATTCATAAGAGAAACAGCTGCAAACTGGAAAGACGGAAACTATTTCATAAAATGCAGCAAAGGGACTTTTGCTTACTTTAACTTGAATGGAAATAGAGTAAAGCTACTGAAGAAATCAAAAATAGGAAGAGAATACTTATGCTGGCAATATTTTATGGACTCAAGCAGAAGAAACACAAGTAGCAAGAAAATTTCAATGAAAAGAAGAAAACAATAGAAAGATTTAAATAGAAGCTACTCTCATAAAAAAGAATATCAAAATAAAAAATAAAAAAGGGGCGATTTGATGAAAGGTACAATAAAAAACATTTTAACTACACTACTTTTATTGGTAATTTTAATTTTTGGAGCAAATTTAGTTTCAGCACAATTCTTTGATACAGCACCAGCTAACCCTCCAGGTTTTAGCTGTACGAGTACAAGCGGAACTCCACCATGCCAGCCAGGAACTCCAATAGGAGTAAACACAACAGATAATGACCTAGTAATAGGCGAGAATGCTGTGGAAATATTTAATTTTACGATATGGTTTAACTCAACAGTAACTTACAATATAACTTCAATAAATTTTTCTATAGAAAGAGGCAACATAACATTAAATGATACGCATGCAAAATCAGGTATTGGCGGAACACTTAATGGAAGCGCAGTAGCAAACAGCACATTTGGAGCAGGAGGCGTAGGCGGCGCTTACAATTTTAGCAGATGGATCTGCAGCAACTTCACAAGCGTTCTCAATACTAGAAGCGGCATAGCAGGAGGAGGAGATTACTTCTGCAGGGCAGGAAACATGACAGGAGCAAACGGTCCATGGGCTGGAGCAGCACCAGGAGAGCATTGGAGACCATTAAACATTTCATCATTTTGGTTTGTTGTGAAAGCACCATCAGCAATGAATGACACAATGATAGGCTTGTTAAGAAATACAGAAACTCCAGGCAACATAGTAATAAATATAACCACTAACGTATCGACAGCATTTGCGACAGCATTCCCTGCAAATAGTACAACAGTAAGACTGACTTTAGATACAGCACCACCAAGGATAAACTTGACAACACCAGTAAATAATACTTGGGTGAACACAAAGCTAGTTAACTTTTCATTCATAGCAACAGACAACTTCCTAAAGAACTGCACACTATGGCTAGATGTAGGACCATCAGGAACACAGAAGAACTTGTCTACAACAGTAATGCCTAATGGAACAGCATTTGGAAGAGACCCTAATGATGGAATAAAAGTAGGAAATGACACATTAAATAATGTAACTGTAAAAGATTTACCAGATAACTCGACAGGATATAGATGGTCAATTGGCTGCTATGATATAGTACATCATTTCAATGTAAGCTTTGACAACCGTACAGTAAAAATAGACGCTACAAAACCAAGTATGACGGACTTGACATCCTCATTAGGAACAGGAGTAAAGAAGGGAGCATTATCCACTCTAAAGTGTGATATAAGTGATATATCTCCAGATTTCATAAACATAGATGTTACAGGGGAAGATGCTGTAGTTAAGAAATGTGAAGATGTAACTACCTGTAGCGTAGACTACACATTCGGAGCTGCAGGTACACAGACTGTAACATGCACGGCTCAAGATAATGCTGGCAATCAGAATACAAAGACGCTAGCAGTAGATGTATCAAGCAGTGCTGATTCAACTACAACAGGAACAGGAGGAGGCGGAGGGGCTACATCATCAGTAACAGTAAACACTGCAACAGCAAACCAGGAAGTAAAATACACTCCAAACAGCAATGAAATAGGAGTAAGCGAGGTAGTGTTTGCGGCAGACAAGCCAGTAAGCAGCGCCAAACTAATACTAAAGTCACTAGGACAGCCGTCAACAGGCGTGCCACAGCCAGAAGTCACAGTATACAAATTTTTCGAAGTAAACAAAAACAACTTCGGAGACGCTAAAGTAACAAAAGCAGACATAACATTCACAGTAGCAGACATATGGCTGACACAAAACGGAGTAGTAAAAGATGACATAAAATTACTTAAATATGAAGAAGGCTGGAAAGAACTGCCGACAACATACTTAAAACTACAAAGCGGACACCACCACTACAAAGCACAAGCAGGAGGCTTCAGCTTATTTGCAATAGCTTCAAATAAAGCAGCAGAACAGCCTGCAGCAGAAGCACCAACAGCAGAACAGCCTGCAGCAGAAGCACCAACAGCAGAACAAGAAAAAACAAGTGCACTGCCATTCGTAATTGTGCTAGTAGTGCTAGTAGTCATTGTAGGAATAGTTTACTTCGTGCTAAAGAAGAAAAACGAGTAAGGGGGCGCTAAAGCGTATGGCGATAAGAGTCATGCGTTCTTTTTTTCATTTTTTAATAAAATATATAAACAAGCAGATAGAAGTATAATTGAGAGAAAAAAGAAGGTAGAGAAACTTGAAGAGAGCAAAAATAATAGGATTTGTATCAATAAAAGGAGGCGTGGGAAAAACTACTACAGTTGCTAACCTCGGCCTAATTCTAGCAAAAGACTTCAAAAAAAAAGTATTAGTGGTTGATGGAAACTTCTCAGGACCAAACCTTGCATTACACTTCGGATTCAGCAAGATGGGAAATACACTGCATGATGTCCTGGAAGGAAAAGTTAGGCTGCACAAAGCAATATATGAGCACACAACTGGACTGCACTTGCTACCTTCATCCTTATATTCAAGAAAAGTAAACTACAACAAATTCCACCAATATATAGCATCACTAAGATCATTCTATGACCTAATACTAATAGATTCTTCTCCAGCATTGAATGAAGAAATGCTTGCAACAATAATGGCATCAGACGAGCTGTTTGTCATAACAACTCCAGACTATGTGACGCTGGCAAGCACTATGCATGCAGTAAAAGTGGCAAGACAAAAAAGAACATATATTTCAGGAATAATACTAAATAAAGTCAAAGGAAAGAAATATGAGTTAAGCCTGGAAAGCATACAAGACTCTACAAAAGTTCCAATAGTGAGCGTTCTTAATGATGAAGAGAAACTACTGGAAGCATTGGCGCAGAACAAGCCACTCGCACATTTAAAACCAAACAACGACGTTGCAGTGGAATACAAAAAACTAGCAGCAGCACTAATAGGAGAAAGATACAAAGACAAGAGAATAAGGACTGCAGTAAAAAATTTATTCTCTAAAAAAGTGAGCCAAGACGAAGTCAACAGGGCAATAGTTATGGTAAGCCATTACTGAAAGTGAAAGATGGAAACTAAAAAATTATTTCTTTGATTATTGGAATTATTATTTTATTTGTTTTATAATTATTTATGGTGTTACAACTTGGATATTAATTATTTTTAAAAGTGCTAGTCCAGGAGCAATAATTTTAGGAAGACAAAAACTAATTATCTTTTTCATGTTCTTAGGATTAAGCATTATATCTATAATTGGTTTTGAATTAATAAGAATTGGAATTAAAAAGTGAAAGGGTTTTATTGCCAACCAAATCTTTCGTAATATTCTGTGAGAGTATCGATACTTATTGTGTCTTCGGAAGCTTTATCTATTGTAAATGATAAAAAAAAGGCTAAGACTGAAACTGCCATTGCACTATAAATTACTGTTTTGAATCTTTTTTGAAATTTTTCTTCTTCTCTTTTTTCTTTAAGTTCTTCTTCCATTCTTCTTCTTAAATATTGACTAACAGAAATTCCATTTCTCGCATTTTCTATTGCCGCTTCTAGTGGAATCTTATGTAACCTTAATTTTTCTCTAAATTCTCTATATGAACATCCTTCTTCAGCAGCTTGATACTTTAAAATCTTATGATCTTCTAATCTTTCTATTGTTCCCATAGAATGTAGTTTATAAAAAGCTTAATAAAACTAACTTAAGCAGCCTTAGCTTCTTCCTTCTTAGGGAAAATTTCTTCCAAAGGCCTAGAACCATAATTAACAACTTTCATATTCAGCTGGACAATATCAGAATTAACAGTATTGCCAACAACAGTCTTCCTAACCCTCTTGCCCTTAACATTAATATTGACACAAGGACCAGAACTCAATAAAGCAGTCTTCTTTCCAACACCAGGCATATCAAAACGAATAGGACAACCTGACTTATCTGAACCTCCAGTAATCTGGAATTCATAACCACTTAATTCTAATTCATCTCCCTTAACACTATCCTTAACTTTCTTGTTAATAAATGGATTTTCTGGAAGAACCTTCTGGTAAGATTTCCCTGTTTTAGTGTCATTTATAACGACTTTCAATTCTGCCATAAAGATAAGAAAAATAGAGGATTTATAAAGATTACTTTTGGTGTTTAGTATACTTTCTACTATCTTTTATATATTTCCTGAAGAGCCACTGGACAAAAATATATTCATCTTTCTTTATCTGAGATCTCTCTAAAGCAGTATAATAACTATTCCTGTTTTCATATGGAATATCAAACATAGGATAATTATTTTTATTTAAAACAAAGTTCATAATCAGTCTAGAAATTCTACCATTTCCATCAGCGAATGGATGAATTGTCACAAATTTTATATGGACTAAAGCGGCCAATTCTACTGGATGAATTTTATCTTTATTTTTACTGTACCATTCAAAAAATTCCTTCAATAAAACGTTTAATTCAACAGGTGATGGTGGAACAAACTTGCTACCTGAAATAGCAACTCCGTGAGATCTTATCTGGCCTGCAATATCATTTTTTGTACTTTGAAATAATTCTTTATGCCAGTATAAAATAATAGATAATGAAAAGTCTTTTTTATATTTCAACATTTCATAGAAAACTCTCTTATGTGCTTCTGCTTCCTTAACATCCCGCAAAGATTTCTCTTTTGGTGTTATTCCCCTTTCTAATAAGTTGGCTGTTTCTTTAAGGGTTAGTTTTGATCCTTCTATTCTTTGTGTATCATAAGTAAATTTAACCATAAATGACTGTAGTTCCTTTTCTCTCAATGATTTAGGCATTGTCCTAATTTCTCTAGAAAATTTACTCTTGATTTCATTTAGCTTGCTATACCATCTTTCCTTGTATAGTTCATTAATAAACTCTTTTTTAATTACTTCAATATTTTTAGGGATTTCTATACCCAAATATAATTCCTTCTTTTTTACAGTATCTTTCTCCCTTATGGAATGCTCTAGGTAATAGTACTCCTTTCCGCCCTTTATTTTCTTTGTAACGATTACCATGCAATTTATCTACCTCTACAAATATATAAATGTTTCTATTATAAGTAAAATGTAGGGGTAAAATTCAATCGAAAGATATATATATACTTTCAAGGAAAACCTTATGCAAAAAGAGTGGATAGTTGGAGTTTCTATAGGCCTAGTTTTTGTGTTCTCTATTGTTGCATTTAGCTATACCTCAAATGCTATTACAGGACAAGCTTTTTCTTTTAGAGATTTTTTTAGCACATGTTCTGGAGGTCCAGGAAAACAAGGAACTTCCATGCTTTGTTCTCAAATCTTCTTCTTTGCTTGAAATATCAAATAATGTTCCCATGTGACTATAGTTATAATCTATAAACCAAGATTAAATGCAAAAGCTGATGAGTTTAAGTTTTCTTTACCTCCAGATATAAAAAATTATAAAGCATTATTAAGAGTTGCAATGCCAAAAAAGTCTACAAGTAATGCATGTGTTCCAGCAAATATGCAATGCATTCAGAAAATAAACGGAGAATTTAATCGAGTGTGGCAAGTCTGCTGCGGAGACAATTCGCAATATGATTATGCTGTTTGGAAGGACTGGCAGCCAGTTTCTTTTTGTTGATTCACAATTAAATTCCCCAATTAGGATTTTTCTTTCTTTTAACTTCAGCAATTTCTTTTAACAACTCTTTTTCTTCTGACTTCAATGCATCTTTCAATTTCTTATAAGCTCTGAACTGCTCTTCAGGAATATCAGAATACAAAATATCTCCCTCTTTAACCTGCCTTCCTATTGTTATATTCTGCATTGCCAAAGCAATAGACTGGCCTTTCTTTGCTTCTGAAATAGTCTTTCCTTCATGCTGTATACTCTTAGCATCGTCAATATAATTTTCTTTCATCAAAGGAGTTCCAGCCTTAAGAGTGCCGGCAAGAATATCAACACCGACAACAGCAGGATTAGACTTTCTAAAAACATAGCCTTCTAAAACTTTAATCTTGCAGGGCTTAACCAAATTACTTAGCTTCTTGGATTCAATATCACTCTTAGTTGAAGAACGCCACTTCTCAAAATTCTCAACCAAAGTATAAATTACATCGTTTGTTAAGACATTAACTTTCTCAGAAGAAATATTCTTGACATTAAAACCTAGAACAACCTTGTTTAAGATATCACTGTTAGCTTCAGCCTCTGCAATATCCTTCTTAGATATCTCTCCGGTAGAAGCAGTTTTTATCTTTATCTTCTTTTCTTTCAATAAATTTATCAAAGCTTCAAGGCTTCCCAAAGAGTCTGCCTTCAGGATTATACCCTCATGGTCAAGATCAAGTGTTATCTCTTTTATCTGCTCTGCGATTTCAGATTTAATCTTTTCTAAATTCACATTAGCAACCTTGACAGGCATTCCAGGAATAAGATTTTCTGCATTATGCAAAACAATCTTGACGCCTACTGCGGCACTAACTTCCTTTACATTCTTTAGCTTACTTTTATCTTGAATAAATAATGCCTTTACTTTTGTTACCAAAGGCTCTGCCAATGTACCAATAACAATATTATCATTAATCTTTATCCTGCCTGAATAAACAATAGCATCTATGCACATTCCCAAACCTTTCTCTTCTGAAACCTCAAGAATTGTTCCTTCTCCTGGAACATTCTCATCATATTTCAGCTCTGATTCTAAAAACCTTTGAGCAAGACCTGCAATCATCATCAACAGTTCAGGAATACCCTCTCCTGTCTTGGCAGATGTTGGAATGACAGCCAAATTCTTGGTAAAATCCTCAATTCTATCAAAGCGATCGCTAGCAAAACCAAGCTCATGCAAACGAGCCACTAGAGAATAGAGCTTATTGTCTAGGGATTTTTTCACGCTATCGGACTGCAAATCAATATTCTTATTCAAAAACAAATTAGGATTAGAGTGCCAGCCATTAATCAAATCTGCTTTATTTAAAGCTACAACAAAAGGAGTCTTGTTAGCTTTCAAAATTTCTACACACTCAATTGTCTGAGGCTTAATACCTTCATTAATGTCAACAACCAAAACAGCAATATCAGCCAAAGAACCTCCTCTTTTTCTCAAATTAGAAAAAGCTGCATGGCCAGGCGTGTCTATTAATAACACACCAGGAACTTTCATTTTTTTAATGTCCAATAATTCCTTGCAGATATCCTTAATTGCATCCATAGAAATAGAATAAGCCCTTATAGACTGAGTAATCTTTCCTGGCTCAGAAGCGAGAATAGAAATTTTTTTTATAGTTTCCACTAACTTTGACTTTCCTGAGTCAACATTACCTAATATTGCAACAATAACCTGCCTTAACATAGAAGAAATTTAATAGTAATATTTTTAAAAAGCTTGTGTTATTTGATTTATATGCTAAATCCTAGAATTACAAACTAACACAAACTTTAACAAGCACTTATTTTTTAAATTTATTGTAAAAACTATACGAACAATTTTTCAATTAAATCTATATATATGACATATATATTTTATATAGACTAATTATATATAATGTGCTATCAATTATAAACTCTCCAACTAAATGAGGGGGTGGAGAAAGTGAGAATCGGATTTTCGAGACAACAAATGGAAGAAAGAAGAGAACACATGAATAGATGGTGGGAAGAAGAGCTAGAATCTGATGCAATGGATGCAGAACAAGCAAGTTTTTTTGAAGGCTATTATGCAGAAGATTAAATAACCCAAGCATCATGCACAGTAGAATAAGAATGAAGCTCTGAATCCTTAAACCAAAGAGAAATTTCGCTCTTTGCTTCTTCTTTGTTTCCAGAAGCATGAATCAAGTTCGGCAAACCCTTCTTTATATCATCAGCCCTAGCAATAGACATATGAGCAAAATCTCCCCTTATCGTACCTGGAGGAGCAGTCTTAGGCTCTGTTGAACCAACAATTTTTCTTACAACTTCAACAGCATCAATGCCCTCCAAACAAACGGCAACAACAGGACCCTCAATAAGGAAGGCAACTAACTTATCCCTAACAAACTGGCCTCTTCTCATAGTAATATCTTCAGTATAGTGCCTCAAGGCATGATCCTTATCACACCAAACCATCTTCAAACCAATAATCTTCAGGCCAGCATTCTCAAAACGAGTAACTATATTCCCTACCAAGCACCTTTTAACACCATCAGGCTTAACTAAAATCAAGGTCATTTCAATCATTTCTAATTTTTCCCTCTTGCTTTCCTGCTATCCTTAGTCCACTTGACTTCCCTGGGATTTCTATTAAGCTTCAAGGAATTATTCTCACACTTAGAAGAACAAAAGTATAAAACAGAACTGTCATTCTTGACAAGCATCTTGCCTGTGCCTTTTTCCAAAACATTGCCGCAAAAACTGCACTTAGCCATAATAAAAAAATTCTCCTAATTTTTGGGTAATTAAAAATTTAATTTTCATTGTTTTTACTTCCTTCCCTGCATTAGTTTTCTAGCTTCAATCTCAGTTTCCCTAAGCATTAGAATATCACCAACCCTTATAGGGCCCTTGACATTTCTTCTCAAAATTCTTTTAGCATCCCTTCCTTCAAGAACAGTGCATCTAACCTGAACAACCTCACCTCTCATGCCGGTCCTACCGATAATTTCCTCAACCTGGGCAGGAACTGCCTCTGTAAACAAACCTTTACCAACTGACACAGGCTTTGCCTGCTGCTGAGGAATTTTAGACTCTTGAGAATGATGCTTTTTCACATTTCCCTTTTCAGAAGATTCCTTTTCAACCACACTAAAAACCCCCAGTTTCTAAAAACATGATTTTCATCCTTAAAATTTGAATATTTTCAATTTTGGTGCACGAAAATTTAATTTTCATTTTATTTCTTAAGCTTAGAAAGCAGGTCCTTAATAAGATTCTTAGCATCGCCTTCCTGAATAACAGCTACAGCAGATGTAGGAATGTTCAAACCTGAATATGAACCTAATTCTTCCCTAGTAGATACAGGAACGAAAGGAACATCCTTTTCCTCGCATAAAGCAGGAAGATGCATTATAATCTCCTTAGGGTTAACATTTTTTGCAACTAAAACCAATTTAGCATTACCTCTCTCTATAGCCTTGGTAACTTCATTAGTGCCTTTCTTTATCTTGCCTGTCTTGACTGCTACTTCTAAAGCCTCTAAAGCCTTATTCAAAATTTCCTTTGGAACATCTGCGTTTAAATCCATTTTTAACCTCCCAATAACTTTTATAGTTCATCGGTTGAGAAATGACTATCTGCACTATTTAAATAGTTTTCCTATAAAAAAATTAGAAGAAATTTTACTTTTTTCTTTTTACAGAACGCTCAAGAAGCCTCTCAATCTTTAGGTCCAAAGCAGCAATGCTTCTTTCCAAAAAATAAATTCTTCTCAGACTCCAGATAACGCCAAGCATAGCACCTAAAATAACATAAAGAATTACTGTAACAGTAGTTTCAAAAGCCATAACTTAGTTTCACCTCTTACTTAATTATTTTATATGACAACTGGTTTAAAAGCTTTTTGGAGTTGAATTGGATAAGTTTTTTTCCTGTTGTGCAGACCCATAGTTAAATTAATGAAAACTGCGAATTGGATTATTAGGGTTACTTTCTATTTTATGGATATATCTCTCTATAAATGCGAGTTCGTCTTTGAATTTATTTTTAAGACCTCTTGAATACCTATCCAAGCTCTCAGTGTTTAGAGTAATCTCTTTTTCTATTTCAGATAATTTTTCTAGGATCATTTTTTACTTGATAAAGTGCTTTTAAAGTATAAATTCTTTCATCTTCTAACACAAAGTTAAAAAATCTCTCTGCAAAACCTAAGCTATCAAATATTCTCGTAACAATTTCTATATAATCTTCAAGTCTTGAATAATTTTTTCTTGCTAAAGCCTCAAAATTGTCCCACTCTAGGTAAAAATTACTGAGACTTATTATTCCTGCATCAAATTTATTGTGTTCATCCCAAGAATTGAATGGTGTAGGCAATTCTATTATTTTGTTCTTTCCAGTTCTATGCCTTTGATCATTTGCAAAGTTTATATTTTTAATTAGTCTTGCTAGTTCTCTCAGTTTTTCTTTGTTAATACTATCTTTTTTTAAATCTGTCTGAATAGAACTAGCTAACTGCCCGACATGATAGGTAATTGTTGAAATATTAGTCTCTTTTTTGCATGACGAGGCTAGAGCGGAAAGTAAAGATATAATTAAACTCCATTTTTTAATTCTCATAATATTCACCTAATTAGCCCTAACTTTCTCAGGAGCGTTCTCGCATGCGTTGCCAATATTATTATTGTTAGAATCTGCTTGGTCAGGATTTGCTAAACCAGGACAATTATCACAAGCATCACCAACACCATCAGAATCACGGTCAGACTGCACAAGCTTGAACTTCTTGATTTCAAAATTATCATTAATCACAAAAATATTATCTTTATTGTCTATGGCCAAATCAGAAGGCTCCCTCAAATTGTAGAAATTATCAATCTGCCTGAATTCTTTAACAAAGCTTAATGAAGGAGTGAAAACTTGAATTCTGCTATTAGCCTTGTCTGCAGCGTAAATATTTCCCAAAGAATCAAAAGAAAGGCCTCTAGGAGCATTCAGCTCGCCAGCATGAGAACCCTGCCTTGAAAGCTTGTTAATTAGCTGATTATTCTTGAAAACATACAAGTTACTAGTAAAATCTGTAACATAAACATTTTCATTCTTGTCAACTAAAACATACTGAGGCTCTCCAGAAAAAACATCTGAGCCAAAGGCTGAAACAAAATTTCCTGAAGAATCAAACACCTGAATCTTTTTATTTTTGCTATCAACAACGTACAAACTATTACTAACTGCCAAGCCTCTTGGAGAAGAAAGCTCAGAAGCAGCCTGGCCAACAGAAATCTTAGAAATTAATTGACCATCTACACTATATTTTTCAACCTTGTTAGAAGCTGGAAGACTTACAAAAACATAATCTGAAACAGCAACATCAAAAGGAGTGCCTCCAACATCAAATTCCTTCAATAACTTTCCATCGGAAGAAAGAACTTTCACTCTCCTGTTTTCCTTGTCAGCAACATAGAGATTGCCGCTATTACCAATAGAAATTCCCTCTATATCTCTAAAGTTCCATTGATTGATATAAGACCTTGCCCAATCAGGCTCTGAAACTATAGAATCTTTTTTATTGAAAACACTCTTGCAGTTGTCATCAGCGTTAAGAACATCATCGCTGTCCATATCTAGATTAACAGCAACAACACTATCCTTCTTGGGTTCTGCTACAGAAGGTTTAGAATCACTAGCTTTATTTTCCTGACTTGAACATGCAGAAAGAACAAACAACAAAAACACTACAAGCGAGATTATTTCAATTGTTTTCATTGTATATTTAACACACTAGATATTTATAAATTTTTATCTTTCAAGCAAATGCTTAAGAATAACTCCGAAAGCAGGCCTTGTGATAAGAATGCCGCCAGTAATTCCAACAATAGTTGTTACAGCAAAACCTTTCAGCAAGCCAGCACCAGTCCAATACAGAGGAATCATTGCAACAACTACAGTAAAGTAAGCAGCAAGAATAACAAAGAAAGCTCTTTTAATATTTGCCTTAGCACTTCCCTCGGTATTTTTCAAAACATCATCTGTTATCACAATCTGGTCATTAACGCCAGTGCCAACAGAAGCAATAATGCCTGCAATAGCAGCAATGTCAATATTATTTTTGAACAACGAAGCAAAACCAAGAATGATAAACACTTCACTAAACACAGTAATCATGATAGGAATAACAATCTTAAGAAGCCTGTACCTAATGTATATTACAAGCATCACACCAAGAATAGCTAGTATACCAACAAATAATGCATTTTTCAAGAAAGCCTCACCAAGAGAGGGAGAAATAGTATCAATCTTTTCAATGCTCAGCTTAGTAGGCAGTGAACCAGTAATCAAATAATTCTGCAGCTCGTCCTTGTTTTTCACAGCATCATTTATAGCATCATTCTGAGTAGGCCCAAATCCAGGACCAGAAATAACTATCCTAGTTGCCTTATTTCCCTTCAAGCTTGAATCTATCTGAAGACTGTCAACCAAAATCCCGTCAACATAGAAATCAATGGTTTTTTCCAAAACCTTCTGCCCTGAAGCTGTAGAATTCACGCCGAGAATTTTTGTAATATCAGCATGCCTCTGAGCAGCCTCCTCACTTAAAGTAATTTCAAACTCAAACCTGCAGGCATAGCCATTAGAATTTAAGGAGCAAGGGCTAATTATCCTAGAACAAGTACCGTCAGTCCTGCAAACATGAAGAATATCTTTCTTGCCGCCCTCAAAAACAACATCATCACCAATCTTTGCCTCAAACTTTCCCTGAGAAGCAACAAGACTCTTCACCTCTTCCTTAGTTGCACCAGCTATCTCAACAACAATAAATTTATTTCCCTCAAGATCAGAAGCAGACTTAATATTCAAGTCAGATAAGCCATAAACATTAAGGCGCCTCTCCATAGTAGAAATTACATCCCTAGTCTGCTCATCAGTAATCTTATCCTCAGGCTTCAACAAAACACGAGTGCCACCCTGCAGCTCCAAGCCTTTTCTTATGTTAGAAGATGGAGCTTCAGACACAGTAAGCCCAATATCATTTGAGTTTTTCAATATAACATAAGTCTGCTTTTCTGTAGTAATCCTCAAACTAGAGCCAGGCTTCACGGCATCTACTGCATTTGCGAATTCCCTAATTTCGCTAACAGGCTTGTTATTAACAGAAAAAACTTTTTCCTTATCAGTAGGCTGAGTATCTGATGAAGAAGAAACCATGCCAGCAAGAGCAGCAGAACTATTAGCATCAACTGATGCAACAACTATGCCCTTATCACCAAACTGGTAATCAACAGCAAAAAAGCAGGCTATCAATACAACTATCAAAACCCATATTCTTATTTCCTTAAACAATTCCTTAAATTTCATGATATATTCTTCCTCTTGCAGTAAACCCAAAGCATACCTGCATTAGTCAGATAAGTGCTTATCACGTCAACAAGCAAAGCAATAAAAATAATCGTAAACATCTCCTTAATGACTATATTATTACTTACGATCAAGCCAATCAACATTACGATAATTGCGGAAAGAGTCATAGTCAAGCCGGTTTTCATAGAATGCCACATCCTATCAAATAACTTCCCTTCTTTTCTCTTTATAGACCAAGTAGTCAATAATATATCTGTATCAATACTATAACCAATAATCAGCATGAAGGCAACAATACCTGCAGTTGAAATGTTCATGCCAAACAAGTTAATTACAGCCAATGTTATAACAATATCTGTAACTGCAGCAAAAATCACTGCAATGCTAGGAACAAAAGACCTGAATGTAATAAAAACTGAAACTGCCATTAGAATAAATGCAAATAGCAATGAAATTCCGAGCTGCCTAAAAAAAGACTGGCTTAGCTTAGCGCTAGTTTCCTCGCTGCTGTAATTATTATTGTCCAGTTTAATATCCAATATGTTCTCAAGCCTAGACTTTAGTTCATCATCTGAAAGGTCTGAAACTTCAACAATAACGCCAACCTGTTTTCCTGTCCTCACATCCTGAAGCCTTCTTACATTAGAATCAACACCAAGATTGTTCGCTATTAAGCTTTCATCTATAGGCTTTTCAGTATATAATGTAGCTGAGACACCTCCTTTCAAAGAAATATCCTTATTAAATAAGTCACCTGTACTCGAGAATTTTATGCCTATAATGATTAAAGCTATTATTAAAAGTATAATTGGTATAGACATCAATATCTTATAATTCTTAGACCAGACCGCCTCTGCCTTATCTTTCAACATAAAGAAATTGAATTAGTAAATGATTTAAAAGGTTTTTGTCTGCTTTTTTACATGGAAGAAGTAAAATTTGCTGATGAAAAGCTTCTAAATGAGAAAATAAAAAAATTCAAGAAAAATAATTTTCATGTAGTTGCTGACTTTGATGGAACACTAACCAAGGCATTTGTTGAGGGGCAAAAAACACATACAACAATAGCACAAATAAGACAAGGAAACTATCTAACACCTGACTATTCTGCAAGAGCTCATGCGCTGTTTGACGAATATCATCCTTACGAAATTTCTTTAGATCTAAGCTTAATAGAGAAATGCGACAAGATGCTGGAATGGTGGAGAAAGCACATGGAACTAATGATAGAATGCGGAATGAACAAAGAAGTAATACTGGACATAATAGAAAAAAAGAAAATAGTTGGAAGAGAGGGCCTTGCAGAACTCCTCAATTTATTGGCTGAAAACAACATACCACTACTAATAATATCAGCTGGATTAGGAGATATAATAAAAGAATACCTAGAAAGCGAAGGAATTATGCATAAGAACATTCACATAATATCAAATTTTTATAATTTTGACAGCAATGAAAAAGTCATTGGATATAAATCACAAATAATACACTCTTACAACAAAAATGAAGTTGCTGTAAAAAGCCATCCATATTATGAACAAATAAAAGAAAGAAAAAATGTGATATTACTTGGTGACAGCCTGGGAGACTTAGGAATGATAGAAGGAATAACACATGAAGAAATAATAAGAATAGGATTTTTTAATTATGATGCGGAAGAACCAGATGAATTCCTCAAATCATTTGATGCTGCAATACTGAATGATGGAACTATGGGGTATCTGATAAAGTTAGTTAAAGAAATTTTTAATACTGGATAAAGGCTCTTTAGTAATCCTCAAATTATAATCCTTAGGAAAACACTTGAAATAATTCTCCCAAACATAACGCTGATCTAGAAAGACGATAATACCTTTATCATTTTCAGAGCGAATACAACGACCAGCATTCTGCAAACATTTAATTATAGCGGGCATGATATAACCATAATCCCAGCCCTTGTTGAATTTCTTGTCATAATAAGCAATCAACTCCTGAGTTTCCAAATTAGGCCTGTCCAGAGGAATACCAACAACCACAATACATTTTAGAATATTGTCCTCTATATCAATGCCCTCGCCAAAATTACCGCTGCTTGCAGCTAAAAGCACAGCACCATGGGATTTATAAGACTTGAAATTCTCTATAAGCTCAGACTTTTCCTGCTTAGTCAAATTTGAAGTTTCTAAAAAAGTAGTCTTCTCACATTTATTCTGAAAATACAAATTAACTTTATCCCTTAAATCATAACTGGGGAAAAAAAGTATGGAATTTCCAGGAACAGAGTTTACTATAGAAGAACAATAAGAGGCTATCTTCTCAAACATCTCATTGCTACGGGCAGTATACTTTGTTGTTGTATCAGGAATTATAACATTTAACTTATTCTCCTTAGGAAATGGATTTTGAAACTCTGCACCTAAAGCATCAAAGCCAAACAGGTCCTTGTACATATCTACAGGAGTTAAAGTGCCAGACATGCAGATCATTGAATAACACTGCTGCGACAAAGGCCTTAAAATCAAAGAAGGGTCAAGGCACTTATAATTGAAAGTTATCAATAATTTGTTCTTGGAAGAAAATGACTTATTAGCAAACCTCGTGAAGCCGTTATCTGAACCTTGCCACGACAACAAAAAATTGGCAACAACTTCGCAAAAGCTTTTTTTTCTTTCTGCATCATTTTCTACTTTTTCTATTCTATTCTTTTGCAGAACAGCTTCGGCAACAAATAACAAATCACTTGATAATTGTTCAACATCAATAACTTTTTTTATAACATTATTTAATTCTACTTTTTTAATTAAAACTTCCTCAGAACCATTAAACTTTCCTGAAAAAATAAATTCAAGAGCATTCCTAACTGCTGACAAAACCTCTGCAACGTCATTAAACTTGAATTCCTTACATTCCTTAACTGCAAAATCCAAGGTTGCAGAAGAAAGCTGGGAGGACATTAAATCCCTGCACTTATCCGGAAGATTATGAGCTTCATCAATAATTATTATACACTTGCCAAGTTCTTTATTTAACCTGTCCAACAAGTTATCCCTTATTGCAGGATTAAGAACATGATTATAATCTGCAATTATAACTCTTGCTTTTTTTCCAATTATACAAGATATTTCGAAAGGACAAAGCTTACTATCCTTGGCTCTTTCTTTAACTTCCTGAACATGAACTGCCTTGCATGACAATTCTTTTATCAATATGTTAGTTTCCAGAGAATTTTTTTCATCTTTCTTTATGTTATTATAAAAATTGCAAGTTTTATTTTTTATGTGATTTTTGCAGTAATCATAAAATGCTGAATTTGGCATGTCTTCAGCACCCTGCTGGGCACACATGTGCCTCTTACCTATAAAGTCTACAACACCAAATTCTACACTGTGCTTTGTTTTAATTTCATTCAGTGTTTCTATGGCTATTTCATGCTGTGTGTGCTTAGGAGTGACAAATACTACAGTCAAGTTGTTTTTTAATGCAAAAGCCAGTGCAGGAGCTAAAGCACTTACTGTCTTGCCTAATCCTGTTGGTGCGTGAACTATAATATTCTTCTTGTTCTCAAGAGAATTAACAATAAACTCAATGAGTTTATCCTGAGAAGGCCTGACCTGTTCGTAAGGAAATAATGACTGCATTTCACTGAGAAGTTTTACGAATTTATAATAATTTGGTTTGTCGATTAGAAAGCTATATAAATTTACAAAAACCAACTAAATAAAAAGAGGGGAAATTGTTCAAGAACAAGATTTCTAAAGTAAGAAAGAGAGACGGAAAAATAGTAGACTTTGACAGGAGAAAAATCCTAAATGCAGTAAAAAAAGCAGCTACAGAAATAGGAGAAAATCATAACATCGCAGAAAAGACAACACAAGATGTAGAGAAAAAACTCTTTCACAAATACATAGGAAGAGTTCCTAGTGTAGAAACAATACAAGACCTAGTAGAAGAATCACTCATAAAACTAGGGTACAGCAAGACTGCTAAAACCTACATAACATACAGGCAACAAAGAAAAGAGCTAAGAGAAGAAAAACAATTCCTAGGAGTAAAATCAGACGAGCTGAAACTAAGCGTGAATGCAATACAAGTTCTGGAGAGAAGATATTTACTGAGAAATCCTGAAGGAGAAGTTATAGAAACACCTATACAGATGTTCAAAAGAGTTGCGAAAGCAATAGCAGCGATAGACAAAAAATACGACCACTTTGCAGGCACAGAGGAAAAATACTTTGAAATCATGACAAATCTAGAGTTTATTCCAAACACTCCAACACTAATGAATGCAGGGACAAAATTCCAGATGCTTTCAGCATGCTTCGTACTTCCTGTAGAGGACTCTTTGGACAAGATATTTGATACACTAAAATATGCATCACTAATTCAGAAAATGGGAGGAGGAACAGGATTCAATTTTTCAAAACTGAGAGCAAGAGGAAGCATAGTCGGAACGACAAAAGGAATTGCTTCTGGACCAGTAAGCTTCATGGAAATATTTGACAGGGCAACAGATGTGATAAAACAGGGAAGCAAAAGAAGAGGGGCAAACATGGGAATACTAAGAGCAGACCATCCAGACATAATAGAATTCATAAACTCCAAACTCAATGAAAATAAATTTTTAAATTTCAACATCTCAGTGAGCGTGACAGAAAAATTCATGAAAGCAGTAATAAAAAATGAAAAGTATGAATTAATAGATCCGAGAACAAAAAAAACTGTGAAAAAACTAAATGCGAGACAAGTATTTGAGCTAATAGCAAACAATGCGTGGCAAACAGGAGATCCAGGAATAATATTCATAGACAAAATAAATGAGAAACATCCCCTATATGAAAAAATAGAATCAACAAATCCATGCGGAGAGCAGCCACTACTAGACTGGGAAAGCTGCAATTTGGGAAGTATAAACCTAGCGAAATTTGTTTCAAATGGAAAAATAGACTGGGAAAGACTAGCAGATGTTACCAGGTTGGCGACGAATTTTTTGGACAATGTTATAGATGCAAATGACTATGTAGCAAAAGAAACAGAAACAATAACAAAGAGAAACAGAAAAATAGGCCTAGGAATAATGGGCTGGGCTGAGATGCTTATACAATTGAAAATACCATATGACAGCCAAGAAGCACTGAAACTTGCGGAAAAAATCATGGAATTCATAGACTACAACTCAAAAATAAAGTCATTGGATCTAGCTAAGCAGAGAGGAGCTGCACCATCATTTAGGCAGAGCAATTATATAAAAAAAGGACTAAACAGAAAAGGAAAGCTAGACTGGAAAAGACTAAACAAAGAAATAAAAAAATACGGTCTGAGGAATATAACAACAACAACCATAGCTCCGACAGGAAGCATCAGCATTATCGGATCGTGCAGCTCAGGTATTGAGCCATTATTTGCAGTATCATATATAAGAGAAGTAATGGAAGGAACAAAATTATCTGAAACAAATAAACTATTTGAGGAAGAAGCAAGAAGAAGAGGGTTTTACAACACACAACTATTGCATGACATATCAAAATACGGAAGCATACAAAAAATTGGTGGAATTCCAAAAGATGTCAAAAATATATTTGTAACGGCTACTGATATAGACTATTCATGGCATGTAAAGATGCAGGCAGCATTCCAAAAATACACAGACAATGGAGTAAGCAAGACAATAAACCTGCCTGAAGAAGCGACAAAAGAAGATGTAAAAAGAGCTTACTTGTTTGCATATAAACTAGAATGCAAAGGAATAACTGTATTCAGGTACGGAAGCAAAAATAAACAAGTATTGTATCTTGATGATTACAGCAAAAGAATGAAAGCAAGCTCTGAATTTTCAGGAGGATGCCCAACAATAGAGTGCGGAAACTAACAAATGAAAGTAGAAAAAACAAAATTCTGGGTAAGAAGAATAGACGAGAACAAACTAGAAGAATTCCAAAAAAGAAAAAATGGACTAATATATGTGTTTACTGGCGACGGAGAAGGAAAGACAACTGCCGCATTAGGACTTGGGCTAAGGGCGCTGGGACATGGGAAGAAAGTAGTAGTAATACAGTTCATGAAAGGAAGAAAATATGTGGGAGAATACCAAGTGCAGAGCGTGCTAAAAAATTATGAAGTATATCAATTTGGTAAAGAACAGTTTGTAGACTTGAAAAATCCTGATAAAGAAGATTATAGATTGGCAAAAGAAGGACTAGAATTTGCGAAACAAATGATAGAAGCAAGACCAGATGTTTTAATACTTGATGAAATAAATGTTGCAGTGAGCTTTGGTTTACTGAAAGAAGCAGATGTGCTAAAATTACTTCATGATGTTCCTAAAAACATGCTTGTTGTACTAACAGGAAGAAATGCATCAAAGAAAGTTATCAAAGTAGCAGACATGGTTAGTTATGTTAAAAATATAAAGCATCCATTTGACTTTGGAGCGTTTGCGACGAAAGGAAAGCAATACTAGAAATTAATTTCTATTAAGGCAAAAAATTGAACTATTCAAAGTTTTCATTAACAAACTTTATATACTTAAAATGTTACCTAGTTCTTTCTCTTTTTCTATTATTACATTAACATGCGACTCTAAATTATCAATCATATAAAAGAAGTAAGTTTTAGAATTTAAAAGCCTTGCCCAGAAATTTCCAAAAATCTTTCGATTTTTTTGCAATTATTCTTAAATAATAAAAATGGCTTATAAAAATTACCTCAAAGGAACAAAAGAGAAAGTACCTAAATACTCCACTTCGATTTCTTTTTTCAGTTTTCTAAACTTAATCAACTCCTGAGATAAAGTGCTACCAACAGGAGCAAGCAAAATACCATTTAGCTTCAGCTGCTTCATCAAAGCTTCTGGAACTTCTTGGACAGCAGCGGTAACTATAATCCTGTCAAAAGGAGACTCTTTAATATAGCCCTTTGATCCATCGCCTAAAACTACTTTAACATTCCTAATATTCTCTTTCTTCAAATTATTCTTGGCAAAATCAACTAAACCTTCATCAATTTCTACACTTACAATTTTGCCTTTCTGACCAACAAGCTTGGATATTAGCGCAGCATTGTAACCAGAACCTGAACCAATCTCCAAAATTTTATTTCCCTTATTGATCTCAAGATACTGCAGCATCAACAAAACAGTAGTCGGCTGAGATATTGTTGCCCCTTCTTTCAAAGGCAAAGGTATATCATAATAAGCCTGAGATTTCAATTCTTCAGGAACAAAATTCTCTCTGTTTATAGACTTAAAAGCTTGTATTATATCCCTGCCAATTCTGTGTTCTGACATAACTGAGGCAAGCAATTGTTCTTTTTTCATAAATATGCTAATAAAAACACTTATAAATAATTTATCCTAATTCTATATATGAGGTGAGCTTCTTGGAAGAGGATCAAAGAACAAACATAATGAGAATTCTTGGGGAAGCTTTAAAGGCTATCAATGAAGAAAACACAAAGCTGTTGAAAGACCTAAGTAACCAGACAATACATGATGCAAGCACAGTGCAAGACCAGTACTCGATAACGATAGCAGTGCTAATATATTCATTAAGCAAGATGTTTGAAAGAGAAACACATTATTTGCAATTCAAAGGTTGGAGAACGTTCTGCTTTGACTGCATAAAAGGTCTGGAAGTAATGAAAAAAAAGCTTGAGACTGGTGATTCCGAAGGATTTGACAAGGCACTAAAAGAATTCATGAAGCATTTAAAGAAGGCAGAATCAAAGCTAGGCATATACATACAAGACGTATTAATAAAAGCAAGAATAAGCAAAGCATCAAGAATGCACGAGCATGGAGTTTCAATAGGAAGAACATCTGAGCTTCTAGGAATAACAAGATTTGAACTAATGGACTATGTAGGAAAAACATACATAGCAGACATGAAAGAAAATATCACAATAAAAGCAGAAAAAAGACTGGAACTAGCAAGAGGACTGTTCAGATGAAAATACTGGTGTTTGACACAAGCAGCATAATAAGCCTTGTAACAAATAACTTGCTAGGAACACTCAATCCGCTAAAAGAAAGATTTAGGGGAGAATTCTACATACCAAAATCTGTAGAATACGAGCTAGTTGACAAGCCACTAGAGGGAAAGATGTTCAAGCTCGAAGCGATGATGGTAAGAAGAGCAATAAGAAACAAACTGCTAAATGTATACAGCAATGAAATCAATGTAGAAAGTCTTCTCAACAAAGTCAACAGCATATATTATGAAAAAGGAAAACCAATAAACATAGTGAGCAAAGCAGAAGTTGAAGCACTAGCATTAGCAGTAAACATGAAGGCAGAAGCTTACGTAGTTGACGAGAGAACAATGAGGCTTTTAGTTGAGGATCCTGAAAAGCTTAAAAGAATACATGAAAACAAGCTGCACACAAAAATAACTGTGAACAATGAATTCCTAAGAGAGCTCAAGAACTTTGTGAAAGGCGTGAAAATAATAAGAAGCACAGAGCTTGTACTTGTAGCATATGAAAAAGGAATGTTTGACAAATATCTTGTTGACCACACATCAAGAAGAGACTTAGTAGATGCCTTACTATGGGGGCTTAAACTGAGAGGATGCTCAATATCAGAAGAAGAAGTAAAAATACTAATTGACATAGAGACAAGATAATGAAAAAAGAATTATTCACTGCAATATTTATACTAACAAGCATAAGCATAGGAGCTGGAGTCCTAGCACTGCCATATGTATTCTCTCAGGCAGGATTTCTCACAGCAACTCTTATGCTAGTATTCATGACACTAATACTTCTTTTATTATATTTTTATCTTGGAGAAATTGTATTAAGAACAAAAGGAAGGCATCATCTTGCAGGCCTGGCAGAAAAATACTTAGGAAAAAAAGGAAAACACCTAATGTTTCTATTTAACTCCCTAGGAATATACGGAGCATTACTTGCATATACAATCGGAGCAGGATATGCACTAAATGCAATCTATCCATGGAACCAAAATTATTATTCTATAATCTATTTTCTAATAATGAGCATAATACTATATTATGGAAAAAAAATATTCGAGAAAACAGAAACGTTCCTGTCAGCATCAAAAATAATCTTCATGGCAATAATAGGAATAATACTAATACCAAAAATAAACTTTGACAAAATAATTGTATTCGATATTACAAAACTGCATGTTCCTTACGGGGCAATATTATTTTCACTGCTTGCAATATCTGCCATACCAATGATGGGAGAAGAATTAAGGAACAAAAACAACCTGAAAGCATCAATAACATACGGTATGCTATTAACATTTTTAATCTACATGATATTTGTCACAGGAATGGTAGGAACAAGCGCAGCAAAAGAAGAACTATCCACAACAGGAGTCAGAGGAGTAATAGGATTATTGGCTAACTTATTTGCTGTATTCGCAATGTCAACAGCATTCATAGCACTAGGATATGCACAAAAACAAATCTATATGTATGATTACCTGTTCAAGAAATTCAACGCATGGACATTAACATTAATAATACCTTTAGCTTTATTCCTGCTTGATTTCAGAAATTTCATAACAGTAGTAGAAGTAACAGGAAGCGTTGCAGGAGGACTCGTGCTTTTGCTTGTTTTGATAATGCACTCAAGATCAAAAAAACTTGGAAACAGAGAACCAGAATATGAAATACAAGACAATATATTTGTTAAATCACTATTATTCTTAATTTTTGCTATAGGAATAATATTACTATTTTTATAACTTCTATTTAATTAATTTCTTCAACAATTCATTAATTATCCTAGGATTACCCTTGCCTTTAGTAATTTTAATCACCTGACCTACTACAAAATTAAAAGATTTATCATTACCTTCCAAATATTCTTTTACAGCTTTTTCATTTTCTTTAATTACTTTTTTGCAAATTTCTTCCAATTCCTTAGTATCTGATAAAGCTTCCAAATTCTGCTTCTTAACATAATCAGCTACATTTACATCTTTATCAACCAACAATTCCATCAACCTCTGGCCAGTCTGACGAGTAATTTTATTATTATTTATAAGATTCATAAGATCAACAAGATTCTTAGTAATAAATGTTTCATCCAAAACTTTTTTGCTATAATTTAACACTCTAGTAACCTCTCTTCTAATCCATTCAGCAGCAAATATAGGACTAATGCCTTTAACGACAGCAGACTCTAGCAATTGCGCCAGCTCGTAGTCATTGGCAATAACTTCAGCATCATCTTTCTTTAATTTTAAATTATTAACATACCTTAAAGATTTTTCTTGAGGAAGCTCAGGAAGTTCTTTTTTAATTACATCAACTAAATTCCTGTTGATTTCTGTAGGAACCAAATCAGGATCAATAATATAACCATAATCTGCTTCCTGCTCCTTAGACCTTTGAAAGACAGTAATTCCTTTATCAGAATCCCAACCTCTTGTCTCTCTATGCTTCAACCCATTGCCTTCAGCCACTAATCTTTTCTGCCTTTTTATCTCGTATTCCAAAGCTGACTGAATATCCTTGAAACCATTTATGTTTTTAATCTCAACTCTTTCATAACCCTTAATGCTTACATTAGCATCTGCTTTTATTATTCCATTTTTAAAATCAAATATTTGCAAATAATTCAAAATTGACAATAATCTTTTAAGAAAATCTCTAGCTTCTTCAGGAGAGGACATTTCTGGTTCTGTGACTATTTCGCACAAAGGAGTTCCTGAACGATTATAGTCAACAAGAACAGTATTTTCCTGGTGAACTAAGGCTCCAGGATCCTCTTCAATATGAATCCTTGTGATATCTATTTCCTTATTTGATATCTTCAATTTACCCTTACTCCCCAAAGGTATTTCATACTGTGTTATTTGATAATTCTTCCCCATGTCAGGATAAAAGTAAACCTTTCTCGAGAATACAAGCTCCGGAGAAATATTACATTCTAAAGCCAAACATAACTTCAATGCATAATCCAAAGCCTTTTTATTCAGTACTGGCTTAGAACTTGGGAAACCTACACATACATCACATGTACGGGAATTAGGTTCTTCGCTGCCTGCTAAAGGGCATGAACAGAACAATTTGGTTTTTGTGTTTAAAGATATGTGAATTTCCAAACCTATTATTATATTATCTGGCATAGAATTTAGGTAGATACAGCATTTTTAAATTTATCCTAAAGCCATTTCTTTTTCTTTAAGAAGAGAACTGTAATTACCAAAACAAAAACCATAAAACCAAGAATATAAAAATAACCATAACGCCACTTAAGCTCGGGCATAAAATCAAAGTTCATGCCATAAATAGAGGCTATCAAAGTCAACGGCATTAACACTGTAGCAAAAATAGTAAGAACTTTCATAATCTCATTAAGCTTGTTTGATGTAACAGACAAGTGGACTTCCAAAATACTTGAGATAGTCTCCCTGAAATCCTCAACCAAATCAGTAATAATCAATAGGTCATCATGAATATCCCTAAAATATGACATAGAATCCTTAGACAAGTTCTTGTAAGAAGTAACATACAAGTTATTAATAGCTTCCCTCTGAGGATAAATAACTTTCCTAACTTTCAATAATTTTCTCTTAGTCTTGAATAACTCTTCAAGCACAGCAGGCTCAGGATTCTTCAAAGCCTTATTTTCCAAATCATCAAGCTTGTATTCCAGGTTTTCCAGAACAGAAAAATAATTTTCATTTATTTTCTCGATCAGCTCATGAAGAACAAAATCTATGCCCAAACCCATAGAATCTTTCAGTTTCTCCCTGTTGCTCTTTATTTTTTCAAACCCATCAATCTTGTCCTTATGAAAGCTCAGCAAAAAATTTCTTCCAAAGACAAAACACACCTCATGCATATTAAATTCCTTAGACAAAGCATAAAAAATTATTAATGTATAATCTCCTATCTGAGAAACTTTAGGCCTGTTGCCGACTAAAGAGCAGTCATCTATAGTATTCTTGTGCAGGTTGAAAAATTCTTTTATTTTTCTTAATTCTTCTCTAGAGGGATTTGTAACATCTACCCAAGTTTTTAATTTAGGATTAAAATAAGAAAGAGAATTAGAAATTCTAATACCACCATCTAAGTATATCACCTCAAGCATGAGATAACCGTGTCTAATGTTTTATATAAATATATCCTTGAGAATGAAAATCTTAAAAGAGTAAGATTATTATATAAAAACGTTAGTAAAATAAAGGTGATCAAATGAACAAAAAAGGGCAGGTATTCTTAATAGCAGCAATAATTTTCATATTCGCAGTATACTCTGTAATAATAAAGTACAACACAGCAAAAGAATACGCTGCTTTGGAGGATTATGAAGAAATAACTGAAAATTATCAGAGCGAATTTCCTAAAGTAGTTAACAAAGCATTGTACAAGGAAGATGAAACTGTAGAAAGTGCTCTGGAAAAATTTAATAAAAAATTTTTGAGTAATGCAAGACAAAAAGACCCCAACTACGGAGTTCTCTATGCATATAAAGACGCGAGAGGGAATTTACATATTGTGAATACACTGAATAAGAAGGTGATAAATATAAATTTTGAAACTGTTAGAGGAGAAAGATTAACTGCTGAAAGTATTAACATAAATTTACCAGATGCAACATTAACTTCTAGAGGTTGTGTGTCTGTGGGAAATTTAGGCTGTACAAGTACAGACGCTAAATTGGTTAGTTTTGGAGAAAAATACAGTAACACTTATGATTATACTGGAAATTTAGAAAAAATGGTTATTACAATTTTAGACGAAGATACTTCATTTGAGTTAGACATAAAAGAGTTTGATACTATGAATTATATTAGTTCTTCTTCTGAAGAAAGGATTTCAACAACAGATGGTTCTACTTTACCCAGAGAAATTAAAGCAACTTTAACAACTACCTAAAAATTATTCTACAGAATATCTAAATATAACAGATTCTCTTCCTTCATGTCCTAATCCACCTTCATCTTCGACAATCAATTCACCTTCTAGATCAACAGGCATTGTAGGACTACGCCTAAAGCACACTCTAGAATCAACTCCTCCAAAAGATAAAGGACCATCTTTTCGTGGATATACAACAAAAGAAGTTATTGATTTACTTTGTTCTGGATGATAACTTCCTGTTCCATTTAGACCATAATCTTCACAGAAAAGCTCACCAGAACGTATTGGAACTACGCATCTTCCAAACTCATCTCTTTGATTATATCTGCAACCTCTAGCAATAGGTTTTGGCCCTTCTCCAGTAGGTATATTAACTGCTTTTACAGGAACATCTCTTTGAGTTTCATTTCCTGCCATATCTTTTACATATAATGCAAGAATCAAATCTTGAGGAGCCATTCCACTTAGCATAATAGGAACTTCCCTGCTATTATTCCAATGTGTAGAATAAACAATATCTCCACTCATATTAATTATATCTGCCCTGTATTCAAGACTGTCTCCTACATCTGGATCTTCTCCTTTTGGCTTGAATATTAACGGAGTTCCTATAGGAATTTCATACATATTTGGGACTGCTGGATCTAAAGTTGGAGGAGTATTTGTAACAACAGTGCCTCCATCAGGAACATTGTGAGCATCTGGTATATTATTAGCGTCTGGAACACCATTACTAGCATCAGGCATTCTACTATTGGCATCCATATTGTTATTTGCATCTGGAACATTACCACTATCCATCCTAGAATTTGCATCACTACCTATAGAGCTAGAAGCATCAGTAGGACCAATTGGACCTGTAGGCGTTGGCATTCCTGTATCTCTATCTGTAACATAAATATCTTTACTTAAGCCAGCATCAGAATTATCTTCTTCACTACTACCAGAGCCGCAGCCAGCTCCTAGAAATGCAAGTGCTAAAACTCTACTATCTAGTGTATACATTACATTTCTGCCCCTCATAATCAATAACTATAGGCAACCTTATTTATATAGCTTTCCACTACCGAATAGTAAATATAGATTAAAAGTTTTAGCTGTTTATTTTGTGCTCTCAATTCTTTTCCAGACCTTACCAAAAGGCTTTCTTCTTATCTTAAGATCCACAAAAATGACAAGCCACAAATACAGCCTCGCAAACACCAAAAGGACAGTCCAAAAAAATTCCTTAACATTGCTAGAATATTTAAAAGCTCTAAAAAATCCTCCACTTTCCTTAACAAAACTCCTCATAGAATCTTCCCTGTAAGCAAACTTTTTTATCTGAAGATAACCACCAGCACTTCTCTTCTTTTGCCCAATCCAATCATTGAAGTTATCAGGATATTTAACATAGACGAGAGCCTTCGGACAGTAGGCTGTCGTATAGCCTTTAGCATAAATCAAATTAGAAATAACAGCATCATCAGACAAAGACTCCTCAGGAACAGAATCAATAATATTTCTTATAGCCATCAAGTAACCGCTACATACAATAAAATTATTCTTTCTAGAAAGAAGCATTCTAGTTTCATGAGCACCAACATCAGTAAGCAAATGACTCCAATAACCATACAGATTATTCCTAGAATTCAAAGAAACAGGCCTTCCACTAACAGCACCAACATCATGATCAGAAAAAGGCTTAATTAATTCAGACAAGCTATTACTACCAATATAAACATCACCATCACTTAGCACAAAAATATCTGATTTCTTGCAATGACTAAAAGCCAGATTCAAAGCAGCAGGCTTTCCTTTGTTATTATCTTTTATTAACTTTACATTTTTATATTTCTTAACAACACTAGTAGTCTCGTCATCTGGACACACAACAACAATTTCATATTTTTCTTTAAAGTCTTGATTGAGAAAAGACTCTATTGCCTTTCTTATAGTATTAGGCTCCTTGTATGCTGTTATTATAACTGAAATCATATACAAAAAGAAAAATAATAGGTTTATAAAAACTTGTTTTCGCTATTTAAAAAAACTAAAAAGAAAAAATTATTTTTTCAGCAAAGACTTTTAACTTAAGCCTTATTTAGCGAAAGTAATATAAGATTTATTAGTATTTTATATTCATGGAGTACCATAAATTATTAGAAGAATTGACTGAAGAAGGAATAGAATATTTAGCTATTGGTGGAGTTGCCATAGTATTAACCGGGTACATTAGAGATACAATAGACTTAGATTTGTTTGTAAATTTAGAGGATAGCAATCTTAAGAAAGTTATAGATTTTTTTACTAAAAAAGGTTATGTACCAATGGTTCCAGTAGCTATGCAAGATATTTTAAATCCTGAAAATAGAAGAAGATGGTATGAAGAAAAGGGAATGAAAGCATTTATGATGCATAAACCAGACGATCCATTTTCAAAAGTTGGTCTACTGATCTATTCTGGTGGTGTTGAATTTGAAGCAGCTTATCAAAGAAGACAAACTGTGAGAACTGATAAAATTAAGATATTTATAGCGCCTATTGATGACTTAATAGAATTAAAGAAATCTACTGGAAGAGATAAAGATCTAGTAGACTTAAAAATTTTAAGAAAATTAAAGGAACAAAAAGATGAATGATATACCAAGCTATAGTGAAGATTGGGAGTTAATTCAATACATTAAAGCTTGTGAAAGTTTGCCTGCTATTGAAAGGCTTAAGTATGTTGAAAGGAGAATTAGAGAGGCATATGCTACTATGTCTGAAACTGCAAGAAGGAACTTTCTTAGATTAAGAGATGAAGAAGTTAATGACATTGTAGACAAGTTTAAATATTTTTAGGAAATTGGCTTTGTAAATTTCAGCCTTTAAACCAGAAATATAATGTTAGAGATTTAGAAGAAGGATTTCTATCCTCCAATCTAGGATCCTCAGTTACAGGAGGAATCGGTCTTGCAGCGACATCCTGGACACTCAAGCTAACAGTCCTTGTAAAAACATTCCTGTCAAGAGGAAGCTTTTCATTATTGAAGCATTTTCTTTTCTCATCTTCTGCTGTTTTTGCATTACAATCACTGCACAACACATTAGGATTAGGTTCACACTTTCCGCTATCTGAAGAATCGCCTTTACCATACTCGCACTTATTAAGATTGCCCTCATCTTCTAAATCACACAATTTAATGCCATGCCCCCAAGGGAAAAGTGGAGGAGAATTTTTTTTAATAAATTCGTTAATGCATCCAACACCGCTCTTTTCTTCAGTATCAAGTATTACCCTTCCTCCGAGAACACACTCCCTGAATGTAGGATCGTTTTGAGCCTGCTTGACAATGGCGTCCATAGTGAGCTTCAAATCTTCAGGCACTTCAGACTGGGAAGGTGCTTTTGGGTAAACAGCAATGACAAAGCCAAACACAATAATAATAGCTATAATAGCTTCCAAAATTTTCAGAAAGCCCTTCTTGTCCATCACCATATCTTTACGCTCACCTGCACAGGAATTTTCTCTCCCTCATCTGTCAAAACAAAGCTATTAAACTGCCTTGCAAAAATGTTAATGTTTGGAGGAGGAATAACTTCCCTTGGAAACCTAGCACTAATTTTCTTAGAAGCATCAGGGGGTGTTGTTATATCTATTCTGAACTCCTTAGACGAAGGAAAGCCCCACTTTTCCTTAACGCACTCATATCCATTTCCTAAATTAAAAGCAGAGTCGCACTCTAAGTTATTAAGAGAAAAAAAATTATGCAAAGAAATTCCATTAAGCTTCTCTTTAATACCAACACTATACTCCACTTTGCATTCCGTATTATCTAACCAGTTAGGAACTGTGCCATCTTCTTTAGTAACAACGCAAGCCTTAACATAGCCTTCACCAATTAACTCGTGGTTAGGTTTTCTAGGCTCAGGATTTATAAAATTTAAAGGATCTTTGGAATACAGCAACAAATACTTTCTTTTAGGAGAATCCCTCTTGAAATAAGCACTAGGCAAAGCAAGATCATTATCAGATGTCATCAAAAACTTAGTACCATCAAGAGCTTCAGAAACTTGCAAACAATCCTGAGACCTTCCAAAACATCTCCAAAAACCGCATCTGCTTATAAGGTCATTACGAACACCTGCATCGGAAATAGAATTCAGGTTTGTACAGCTAACACTTTCGCTTGTGATTTCTTCTAATTCTACAAACTCCTGTCCATATGCGATAGTACCATCAGGCTGAGGAACAGGAAGAACAATAGGAATATAAAACATCTCCATATTCTGCTCTCTTAAGTTCTTAATAGCAAAAGTATTGTCTTGAGTTCCAAGATTTTCCATCTTAGTTAAAAATAAATGAGGTTTTTCATCACTATGATCATTATTTGTATTCATAAGTGTAGTAGAAGGATCTGCATCGTCTTTCTTAATTTCCAACTCAGTATCTTCTAAAATTATATTTTGCGGACCTTCTATTTTCCCTGTAGCAGGCGGATTAGAGGCAGCAAGTAAATGTTCCAGAGGCTCAATAAAAATAGGAACCTTAGTAATTTCCCACTCAATATTCTTATCTAAGTTGTCCTGAATTATATTAAGCAAAGTCTCAGAATCGTAAACAGGAGTGACGCCAGGCTTGAACAGGACAAAAATGGCAACTAGGCTCAGCAAGAATAATCCAATGCCAATCACCCAGTCAACTTCATGACCAACACCTTTTTTTGAATTCATTTTTTTCTAAATATCCATTCCTTTTTAATTAATAAAAATAATGCAGCAGCAGATTCTGGCGATTCTATAATACCAGCCAATGTTGTAGATAATAAATAACCAACAACAACCATAATTAATGAATGCTTCATTCCAGAAACAAAATCACCTTCAGCAAACTTTCCGAGCATCAAGCCAGCAAACAATCCCTGAACAACAATAGTGGCAGTAAAGATCGGGCCGAAAGCAACACCACTAGAGCCACTTCCGGCGCCTGCACTAACACCCAAGCCGCCAAGACCCTGGCCTATTTCCCCGCCAATAGAGCTAAGCTTTGGAATAAGATAAACCTGCATGACAATCATTATAATAACAAAAACAAAAAATATAATATAGCCTTGAACAGTCTGGGTGTAAGAATTGCTTTTTCTCTCTTCCTTGACTTTTTTTATTTCCATGACAGAAGTTGTAACAGCCTCAAGAACAGAACCCATGTCGCCTCCGCTTTTTTCAGCCTGAACGACAATGGCAACACTTCTCTTAATAACCTCATTCCTGGTATCATTAGCAAAAATAGTCAACGCATCATGAAGAGGATAGCCCCACTCCAGCTGTGAAGCTAATTTTTTAACGTAAGGAGTCAATGCACCTAAATTAGTGTTGGAAACATGCATGATGGCCTGAGGAATGTTAACGCCTGAGCGAACAGTCTCTACAAGACTTCTTACGAACTCTAGAAACTTAAGCTCAAGCTCCTTCTGCCTCTTATTCTCGTCGAGAACATCAAGGAAAAAGTTAATGCCACCGACTAAAATAGCTATAACAAGAATAGGGCTGAAGTACCAAGCTCCAGGAGAAAATTTTGAAAAGTCAAAAAACAAGACAATATCAAGTATTAAAATCAAGGCGCCTACAACAATTCCAACATAATGCTTAAGCTTTAGTTCTAATTTCATATTCCTTTTTGTGAAGAGCTAACGAACACCATGAAGCCGATGTTAAGCAATGGCAAAAATCCTAAAATGCCGATCCATGCAGCTGTAGTTACAGGCAGTCCAGCAATCTTCCCTCCGATAGAGTTGATAATGGCAAGAGTAATAAGCAAAAGAAGAGGAGAAGCAATCAACAATGCAGTATAAACTTCTGAATAAGTTGCTAGAGCCTCAACCTGCTTCTTTCTGTCAAGCTTGTAAGTGTTCAAAGTGTCTATGGCTTTTTCTTTTAAGTAATCTTTAAGGTCGCCGCCAGTTTCGATAGTAGATATCATGCCGTTAAGCAATTCTTTAAGTTCAGGGCTTGGAGTTGTTGCTGCAACATTCTTTAAGGCATTAGTCAAGTTATAGCCGAACAAGTTAATATAGTTAAGAATTTTCTTGATTTCTTTCCTTAGCTCAGGATACTCAGAAGATTCTGCAATAAGCTCGAAAATACTAATAGGCTGAGCACCAGAGCCTGCAACAGCACTCATATGGACAAGTGCAAATGGCAGCTCTAATTTTATCTTCTTGCTCTTACCGCCAAGCAAACTTGCAGGATAAAAATAAAAACCTACAAATGTAGCTATAGTACCTAGAATTGCGATAACAAAAATAACAGCAAAGTTAAGCTTAAAGGCAAAATTCAACGCAAAGAAGAATAGTATCAAGAAAGGAAATGCTAACAATGTAAACAAAAGCATCAGGCTGACATAGCTTCTTGAAATCATTTCCATCTCAACCATAAGGAACTTGTCAAACAAAAGCTTGAAAAGCTTAGGATACTTAGCCACAAGATTGTCTGCAGTTTTCTTCATGAACTTGTTAGCGAAAGCACCAACCTCGCTAGGTCGGTAAATACTATAATCAGGCTTTTTCAATTCAACTTTTATTTTTTTCTTAGAAGTGTGCTGCTTCACAAAGTCCTCAAGCTCGTCATAGCTAATGTTAAGATCTTTCAGATACCCCTTCTTTTCTTCTTTAGTAAGCCTTCTAAAAATAGCAGATTTGATTTCTGGCTGAGGCATGTAAACAGGACTTGTGATTTTAGGCTTAGGAATTTCTGGCTGTGTTTTAATTTCCTGCTTTTGTTGCGGAGCTGGCGGGGCACTTGGAGGTTTTTGTAGAACAATATTCTGTACAGGTTTAGGAATTGGAGTATTTAGCTGTACAGGTTTTTTAATGGTGCTGGAATCTATCTTTATAATATTAAAAATCTGGGAACTTTCACTTTCTATACTATTGAACAAGGCATTAATTTTATTCTTAGCATCTGCAGTCTGCCTCGCATCTTTAATATTGTTCAGAATATTTTTATTTTTCTTAATCTCATTCACATAATTAAGAATAATTTCTGCGTGCTTTGATATTTCTTCAGACATTTTTTTCCTGCTGCACTAGCTTGTTTATTGCTGTTAGCAAATACAAAAATTGATTTTTAAAAGAGGCTATCTGCGAATCTAACTGAGCAACTTCAGATTGAGATTTAGCTGCTTTTCGTCTTTCCCAAAGCCTCTCATAATTCCTGCTGACTTCTAGCAATATTTGTGCATTTTGCTTAAGCATTTCTATGCTCATATTAGTTTGAACCTCTTCAGCACTTCCTGAGGCTGCTTGTAGTATTCATGAACTATTTTCTGCACCTCTTTGAATCCAATAATTCCTCTCTTTTGTAGTTCTTTCAATAGTTTAACTCTTAGATTGAATTCATTCATTACTTGCTCTTTTGTCATACCATAATGGCTTGCAATATTCTCAAAAACCTTGCTATTAGAATTAAAAACAACTGTGTCTGTCCTAGGATCCCACTTGAAAACTGCATTAGTTACTTCTGTACCATCATCTCTTACTTGAATTATTTCATCTATGCTGCTTACCTTTCTTACTTCTTTTCCCTTTACTCTTGTCTGCGACATAACAACGACCGCAGCAAGCGTCTCTATCAAAGAAGAAGAGAGATTTATCGGCTCAGTTTCTAACCTCTTTATCAAAGTTGTAATATTCTCTGCGTGCATAGTTGCCATTCCTGGATGACCTGAATTATGAAGAAGAACAGAACCAAAACCCCCAATAAAATTTTGATTGCCTGGAACTGAAATATCATAAACATATTCTGGCTCACTCATTTGTAATACTTCTATTGATTTTATTTCGTCACAATATAATTCCCCAATCAAATTTCTATCTTCTAAGCCTTTTACAATCTTTGAAGTTTTCCCTATAGGCTTTACATATTTCAAAAATTCTTCTCTTTTATAACTTGCATAAAAGTTTATTTCATAATCTGTTGTCTTTCTTCCAATTCTACTCCTTTTATTAATTGTTGCTACAATTCCAAATGCCAAAAGCAACTGTGCTACATCGTTTGCTAAATTCTTAGAAGTTGTATAATAATTAATAGAATCATCATTCAAACAGCCATCACCAGTATACAATGCTGACAGGAAAATACCAATCTTTCTTTTATCCAGTCCATAAATAAAATTAGGTATTCTTTTTTCGAATTTTCTTTTGCAATATCTTTTAATAAATTCATATAATACCTTATGATTAAATGATAATTCTGTTGCTTCGCCCCAGCCCCTATCAGTTATCCTTATATCAGGCGTCTTCCCTGAAACCCTAATTATGCATTTTTTCATATCTCTTAATACTTCTTTATTTTTATTATACAACTCAATTTTGTAATTTCTTTTCCAAATATTCAAGCTTCCTTCAGACAAATAGTAGCCTAATAATTTTAATAATTCATCACTCACATATAGATAAGCACTACACTTCTCACTCATTCCATTAAACTTTACCTCTAAATCTTCTGTTTTATATTCTATTTCAGCTTCATTCATTAGCTTTATGAATTTTTCAGCTTTTATAGCGTTAGGTTTTGTTATTTCTGTTTCAGAATAGTAATCAGTTACTGACTTACAATTAACTAAAGCACTTGCTTGATAATATCCTAACTTATGCGAAGCTTCTTCCACTAAACTAGGAGCATAAATTCTTAGGTCTGGTAAATATTCCAATAGATTTATTTTTTCAATATTATTATACCCCGACTGTATATATGAGGGTATAATCAACTTTGATCCTATTACTAAATCTTCTCCTTTAATTTCTCTTACTTCATTATCTTCAAATGTAAATAAAGAATGATCAGGCGTAACAGTAATCTCTCTTCCAGTTCTAGTATTAATTTTGTATAATGTATTTCTCTTCGAATGTTTTATCCAGCCTTTAATCGGAAGAATTTCACATTTTCTTTCTTTAATATTATAAGAAATTGCTTTTAATTTTGTTATATTTTCATTTTCTAGATCCTTAATTTTTATTCTAAAAGGCTTGTTATCTTTTATGACAAATATCTCTTCATCTCCTCTTATAGAAGCGAAGGCCTGGAACAAAACGAAAGCTTCCTTACCTCTAACTTCTCCAACAATTATGTAATCAGGCCTCTGCCTAAAGCTTGCTCTCAACAAATCAAACAAACTAACTTCACCATATCTTTGTCCTACAAGATTTGTAAGACCAACACCTGCACGAGCAACTGATGGCAGCCAGTTTTCATGCTCTAATTGTAATTCTCTAGTATCTTCGATGCTTACAACTCTTGCTTGTGGTGGAATAAAAAAAGCTACGCCATTTATGAATGATGTATTATGTGCAATTAAAGGATAATTTCCAGCTAAAAAATTATGGGTATGTGGAACAGTAAGATCGTAAACATATTCCTCATCATGGTCTAAAATATAATCTATAAATTCAATCTTATCAAATAAAATTTTAGAGTCAATATGAATATTTTCAGGATAAGCAACTTCATCCCCAATAATTAGTTCATCAGCTCTTTTTTTAGTTATATTAAATCCGTTATTAATAAAAAATGGATGCTCAGGAGTACAAGTCAAATCCCTATGCTGATTGGTATTCAATTTTATTAATAAATGAGGAGCTTTATGTCTCCATAACTTATCAGTCTTAGTTTTTATAATTTTTAAATTTTCAGGATCCATAGATAAAATTTCAATTTTATCTTCAACGAATTCCCAATTGCCATTCTTTGTTATTTTTCCTTGTTTGAATTTTGATTCTACTAAATCTTTAATTTTTTCCTTTTGACCATTAGATAAGTATATGGGAGTATCACCAGTTACACATTTTCCACTTCCAGTTCCACCAATAACCATCAAGCTGTTTTCATACTCCACAGCCATCCACAAATATGCAAAAATTTCAGCAGTTACAGTTCCCTTCTGTATCAATTGTACTGGACTCCAAGGCTCTTTTGTGAATTTTCTCGCAGTGAAAGTTGGTCCTTTGGAAGAAACATCTGTTGTGTAAGTTGCATTTATACGACTTCCATCAGGAAGAGAACCATCAAGTAACGGCTCAGCATAGCTAACATATCTTCCGCATTTTTGTGCTAGTTTTTCTACAAATGCTGCCATTTTATGTAAGTCAGTATAAACTAGATTTGTTCTTATATTTCTGTATTTTCTGTGAACAACATAAACAGGAGTATTCAATCCGTTGCATTCTACATCCTCTATGAAATAGTCATTCATTAATGGCTCTAATTCATTTAGTCCTACAAAGTCTCTGTATATGTAGTACATAATTTTCAAGAATGAATCCATTGGAAGATCAATTGATAATTCTGTTAATAGCACTCGTATATTTTTTTCCAGATAGATTAATATAGTATTTTTATCATTTACGCTTATATAACTTAGATTTATTAATTCCTTAACACCATCCTCTAATATTTTTAATGTGTCTTTTTCTTTGTCTGTTAGTATAGGTTCTTCAATTGTGTAAGTTAGTTCGCTTTCTGCAGAATCCCAGCTTATTCTTGCAAATGTATATGGAGGAATTAATGGATATCTTACGTTTACTGTTTTTGGATCTCTGAAGTCAGGTAAACCAGGTATAGTAGGTTGCTCTATCTGGAAAGCAGGCTTATCTTCCTGTAAAGGCTGAACATTTTTTGTTTTGGAAACTGGAGTTTTCTGAGGCAATTGTGTATCTTGCTGTCCAGGGCTTGTTTGCTGCGAAGATGGCAAAGGTTTTTTCTTTAAAAGAAGAATTAAAACAACAGCGATTCCTGTAACTAAAGCTGTACTTCCAGCTATTACAAGAAGAAGTGTTGTACTAATAGCCATTTTCCCTCTTTTTCTAGTTAAAAATTATATATTATCCAATATAAATATTTCTATATTCAGAATTGCTAGGCCTTTATCTGCACAGCCACTTCATTCTCGCAAACCTTTAAAGAACCTGTATCAAGCAGAACAATAGGCCTTACATCTGCAATCTTCCAAGAATCGCCAGAAGCTAATGTAGTCTGAGGCGTCAGCAAAAAAGTTTTAGAGCCGTAGCCAGAAATCTCTCCTGTGGAGGCAGCACCAAAAATGCTGGCAAAAGTGTCAGCCTCAATATCCTGCTCTGTAGTGAAGCTCTCTGTAACACCATTAGAAGACTTGAGTATAAAGAAAAAGCCTGCAATATTTTTTTCATTCAGGTTTTTTGCTGAAATTTTTATGTTATTAGAAGAAGTTACTGAAGCAACAGATGGAGATTTAGGAATTTTTAAAACACTTCCAGTAGGCAAGGAAGGATTTCTAGGCTTTATGAAAGATACATCATTAGCACTAAATGAACCTGGAGCTGACAAAGAAGCAGAATACTGCAGGTTAAATCCGCTATTACACAAAAGATTGAATACAGAAAGCTTTCCAGTTTCTTCAGCAGTGTCCTTAAAAAGTTTAGTGCCCCAAGTAATAACCATTGCTGCAATAACAATAGTAAAACCTATAACAAGTACAGTTGCTATAAGGGGAGAGATACCTTTTCTTTTAGACATAATTCACCTGCTATATTTCTGATATTGTTACTTTAATTCTGTTTACATTTTGACTATTTATATTTACAGTAGTTCCCTGCCCATCATTCCTTATGCTCAAGTCAGAAATTCCTGAAATTGTCTGGACATTTGCATCTAAGTCAACAACGCTTTTTTCTGCAGAGTTTTCATCATAATACTGAATCCATATCCTTACTTTAAAACCATCTCCTTCCCTCCAGGTCTTAACTTTAAGATTTCCTTCAGAAACAGGAACTGCAAGACCTTCATTATTTCCAGGCTCGCTTATAGCAATTTTAGAAGTGTATTCCCATGAAATAATTTCCTTTCTATCATTGCCATCAATTTTGAAATCACCCTTCTTAATGTCTACACTGACAACCCTTTGGCTTCCAGGGCCACCTCTCACAACGTCCCTTATATTTTTATCTAGAACCTGAAAAACTTCTTTGGTCTGGATAATAACATTCTTGTCCCTTAACTTATTTATTGCTGGAAGGCCTGCTGCCAACAACAAGGAAATGACTATTATTCCTAATCCAAAGTAAAGTACTGCACTGACCCATACATCTGCTTTTTTTGATTTCATTTTTTTTTGAAAAATAATTAAAAAAAGAAAAAACTAAAAAGTTACCGGAACTTTCTGTTCATTGTCACAGACTTTTGGAGCTAACCCCTCTATCACAGCTATTGGTCTTATGTCTACATTCTTTATAGACGCAAGTGGGAGAACTACTGTAGGTGTAAGAATATATTTTTTAGTGCCGAATGCTGTTAAGTCATCTGGTGATGAATCTGCTGCCCCAAGCGCAATCTTTGGGGTTACTATATTAGTTGTTGTTTGCTGCACATTTTCATCAGTACTGTAAGGAACAGTTATTTCTCCATTAGTGTCTTTAGTCACAAACAAGAACCCTCCTATTTTTTTATCATTTTTATTTTTAGCCAGTATAACAATTTTACCTACCTCATTACCTGTTCCTTTCTTAGCGCTATATTCAATATCATAACCAGTAGTACACAGCAAATTGAACTGCGAAGTCTTGCCAGTCTCCTCTGTAGTTGTCTTAAACAACTTAGTGCCCCAAGTAATAACCATAGCTGCCAGCACAATAGTGAAACCTATGACTAGAACAGTGGCTATCAGTGGGCTAATACCTTTCTTATTTTTTGTTTTCATAATCTAAAACACCTCCATGATCATGATCCTTCGCATTTAACTTTAACACTGTTGCTTGAGCAAGTCTTAACATTGCTGTCTTCTATGACAACAGGAATAAGCTCAACTTCATTTACAGTATCTTCTGAACGCAAGCCAATAGTCTCTTCTTTTCCAGGATTAACATTATGAACATCCAAAGGAGTAAGACCATTATCCATAGAAACCCAAAATCCATCAATTCTTTTATTGCCTTGATTGTTAACCATAAATTTTAGCTCGCCGCTAGAGTATGTGCAGCTGGGAACAGTAAAGTCTAAACCAGTAATATCATCAGGACCGCACTGAACATCGCCTTTCTTAGCCTGCAAACTTATAGTACCTGAAAGCCACAAGTAAAGAAGAACACCTAAGGCAACAGTAAAACCAATAAGAAGAACAGTAGCTATCAAAGGACTTATACCTTTTTTGTTATAATGCCTCATTTTTATCCTAGTAGTTTAGTTGATTACTTATTTAAAAACTTATCCCCATGGTTCTTGGAAAGGAACACCTCTGCAACTACCGGGAGCATGATCTGATACAGTCTGGATACATAATCCAATAGGATCAATGTATAAAGCCCTTTTTGTACAGATTATATTTTTTTCAGGATCGCCTAGATCTTTTTCAGGGTCTTGAATCCAGGGAATTATTTTAATATTTTTATTTTTTTTGTCAACCTTGAATGGAAATTTTATTACTGAACCACTTTCAGGATCAGTTTCCGAACTATCCGGAATAGATTCTCCAGGTTTCAGGCCGTCAGGCTTGCTTATTGATGCAACTTTTGTAATATCATAGTCCTGGCTCTGCTGTCCTGGTGAATTAATTGTTAGCTTATAAATAGTAAACGCCCCTTTATTCTTTAACCTTAAACCATATATGGTATAAACATTCTGATCTGAAGTCCTACCATAACTTATTTTTAAATCGTTTGGGGGGACCTCAGAAGGATTCTTCATGACTTCATAAGCGAGTGTAACACCATCACACAAAGCAGAATCCTGAATAAAACTTTCAGGCTTGAATTCCTTTGTTTTTTTAATTACAAAACTAGAAACAAAAGCAGCCATTGCAACTGCGAAAGCAACCAAAAGAACTGCAGCTATCAATGGAGAAACACCTCTTTTATTTCTTTTCATTGCAATAATTATTTATTAAGTAGAATTTAAATATTTCTAAAAATCCAAAGTAGACTCTCTTAATATCTGGTCAGCATCAGGCTGTTTTTGAACAGTGCCTTTAGCACCGCAATTGTGGCACATAAGAGGAGGCTCTACTCTAATAGACCTTGGAGTGTACTTGAACATGCAGTTCCTGCAAAAAAATGTTACCATACAAAGAATATACAAAAACTCCTTTATTAAGTTTATTGTCGAAGAATCTTTATGAGAAAATTGTTCTGATAATGATTAAAAAGTTTGTCCTAAGTTCTTTTCATTAGATTTCTTTCTAAAAAACCTTAGTATCGCCCTAAAACTTTAAGTATTATAGCTTGAAAGAATAGGTTTTGTTTAAAAAGCTCGTTATTTTACTAGGCAAAGAATATTATAATTATTCAATGATTAACTGCAATACTGGCAAGATTTTTTATATTAACCTATATAAGCTATATTGTTTATTTAGCTTTCGCTTAAATAACTTATTTCCTATACTCATATATGGAAAGCCAACAGGAATTTGAACTAAAGGTTCTGGGAATAAATAGAAGATCTTTAGAGGATAGACTACTGCAGCTCGGAGCACATATTGTTTTTTTCAGGTAAAGTAATTTTACACTTTTTAGATACTCCAGACAGTGCTTTTGCTGCCAGGCATGAAGTTCTAAGAGTAAGAAAAATAGACGGTGTAACATTTATGGGAAATGAAGAAATTCCTATTGATATAACTGAAGTCGTGAACAAACATAAAATTAGTGCTAAATGCAGATGCTCCAAGCAGTATCTTGAAAGTCCAAAGCGAATTTACAACGGCGATCATGTTAACCCTATAAATAGGCGCTTATTACACAGCAGAAATACATGAAAGGGCATTTGAAGCCAGATTTAGAGATAGTTTTATTATTGGTGGGGTCAGATATGAATTTGACAAAATATTTGACACTAACCTACTGGGGGCAAGAGAAATACCAGTATACCTTGAAGTGCAATCTGAAAGCGATGAAGCAACTAAAAGAGCAGTTCAGGAATTGGGTTTTGATCTTGGTGGTTATCCTGTAGTTAACTGGTCTGCCACAAAAGTAATTAGGGAATTTGCCAGAAGACTTGGAGTTCTAAGAGAAGGCGATATTGAAAGGTACTGGACTAGCGAAATCAAAAAACCTAAAGCTACAGTCGGCGGATAGATATATGGGCCTGACGGGACACTCATAAGGTTGGAATTTACTGATAACAACAAACCTTAATTTGAACCCACGACCTTCGGCTAGCTTAGATACATTAGCTTAATTCTTTTATGAAACTAATGCAGTCATATAAGACCGACGCTCTAGCCAGGCTAAGCTACAGGCCCATAAGGCAATTGGATTAAGATTTTTATATAAGCTTTTTGGATACATCGGCTCTGTCCTAAATCTAGTTTCTAAGAATATTTATTAGGGGCCTCACCCCCTTCTACTTTTATTAGGTGGTAGAAGGGGAGAGACCTAAATTGAATAAGAAAAAAGAAGTAAAGGTTGTTAAAAA